>OBJA01000009.1_pt1 | contig 222973 bp, 177 predicted proteins | sample 1519751 | NCBI WGS metagenome assembly OBJA01 (sample SAMEA3881238, study PRJEB22517) | soil metagenome | biome: lake sediment; feature: soda lake sediment; material: sediment, water from around vicinity | place: India | collected 2013-12-23 | depth 3 m
GTAAAACAGCAGCAGCAAAACTCAATGACCTTCTTTTTTCACATCTTCCCCTTCAACAGTAATCCGGTGAAGTGCATGAAAAGCAGGCCCTTCCAGTACTGTTCCATCGGTTTTAAAGCGGGAACCATGGCAGGGGCAATCCCAGGTCTGTTCAGCATTATTCCAGTTCACTATACATTTCATGTGAGGACAAACTGCAGAAACCAGGGTAAGTTGCCCGGTATCGTTTCTATAGGCTGCAATCTTGGTATTGTCTTTTTCAACGATTGCTCCTGTACCAGGTTTTACATTTACAAAATCAGAAGTATCCTTCATTCCCGGAAGAACTTTCAGAAATTCGCCTGCCACATTGATATTTTCCTTCAAAAACTGCGCTGCCGACTTCACAGGAGTGAACCTGTGGGCACTGTACATTTCTGACCATTCATTGGGGGCATTTGTAATTTCATCGGCAATAATCATTGCCGCAAGGGTACCGTACACCAATCCATCAGTTGAAAAACCAGTGGCAACAAACACATTTGATGTTTTGCTTTCGCGCCCGATATATGGAAGCAGGTCGGCCGGCCTGTAATGCTGCCCGCCCCATCGGTATGCCACATCATTTAACCCCAGATGTGTTGAAGCAAAAGCTTCAAGATTTTTCACCGCCCTGATATTGTCATCCGACTGCCCTACCTTGTGGGGCTCACCTATTACAAGTACATACCTCTCACCATTGTTATCATAGTGGCGGATTGAATATTTCCTGCCATCTTCATAGTAACCCCAGAATATTCCCTCAGGGAAATACCGTTCACCTGCCCTGCATGCTATTCCGTATTCCCTGTATGGCCCCAGCACTGTATGGTATACCTTCACTCCTTTGGGTGTATGGGTGGCATGCACGGCATAACGCGCTGTAACCAACCCTCCGGTGGTTTCAAGAATAACCCGATCTTTTTCCTCATCTACCTTCAAAACAACTGTGTTTTCATAAATCTGAAGGTTATCTGATTCTGCTGCTCCTGCCAGCCCGGTTACATACTTCACCGGGTTAAACTGCGCCTGTGCAGGCACAACCACTCCCTTTGTAAATCCTGTAGGGATATCGGCTGATGTGGCCCATCCGGCTGCAACATCTGATTTCATGGCATGGTTGTATTCATCATCAATCATACTGTTGTTTTCGCTGATGCCTGCATACAGATACCATGGCACCCTTTTGTAATCACAGTCAACCTGGTACCCGTGAACATTACTTTCAATCTGATTCATAGCAGCTGCCCGCGAGGAAACTACCTTTTTAACGATTTCAGCATCATACTTATTGTATAACTGCTTCAGATTCTTATCAACAGTAGAATAAAGGTTCCCTGTACTGTGGCTTGTTGTGCCGCCCCCTACACGCATACTCTCAAGCAGCACAACATGCAGCCCGCGTTTTGCCAGTAACATGGCTGTTGTAATACCTGTGATGCCTCCTCCTATAACTGCCACATCAGCTTCGGTGCTGCCTGCCAGTCCCGGAAACTCCCGCGCCGGGACAAACTGGTTCCAGAATGATTTTGTATACATATTTGATGAATTAATATTTTCAACTCACCGGCTTGCAGGAGTACCTAGCCCCATTCGCCGGTTAAACTGGTTATGAAAAGCTGTATCAGTAAGCATACGTGTTGTCACATTATCAATGACTGCACTGTCCATCCCCGGATTATTCTCCCATAACCGGTTCAAATTCTCCCTTGTGAACATGAATCTGTTAAAGCTGCTGTCGTTTAATATCACCGATACAGCCTCCTGATTAGCGGAAAGCTCATTGATGAATTCCTCAAAAATCTGAGGGTGTGTAAGTATCTGCTGAAACGCCTGTTCTCTCTGAAACTCATTGTTGACAAGGTCAACCTGCGTTCTCCTGTCGGTACAGGAAGATGTTGCCAGAATCAGTAACAGGAATATAATGGATAGGTGTCTTGCTGTTTCTCTTGCCATAACATACGTTTCTTTAGTGTGAAAGGTTTATGTACAGGAACAGTCATACGGTTGTGCATGAAAAAGATGTACCACAAATTCATGAGCATGAAAGTTTTGGCGTAGCCTGCTGATATAAAGGATTTTCAGCCCTATGCTCAGAAAACCCGGCAGGTAAGTGTGGAAGGATTACACGTGAATGTGTAACTGAAGTACCACGATAAGCATTAAAATGAATCAGTTAATGAACCACCAGCCGCGTCAGAAGGGCAGCTCGGCTGAAGGATCCCAGAAATGCCTGCTGAAATTTACAATCTTGTCGCCCCGAAACTTGATTCCTTCACTGGCAAGAAGCTCTTTCATGGCTTCGGGTGTATCGAAATGATGCTTTCCGGTAAGCAAGCCATTACGGTTGACAACACGATGTGCAGGCACAAATGTATGATAAGCATGTGAGGCATTCATGGCCCATCCTACCATACGTGCCGACCCGGCCATACCAAGATAGCGGGCAATGGCTCCATAGGTGGTTACCCTGCCGGGAGGAACCTGTCTGACCACTTCATATACCATCTCGAAAAAATCGCTCATAGAAACATCATTTCTTTTCCGCAATTTCTGTTACAGCTCCCGTGCGCTCCTTCCAAAACTGCGATAGCTGTCTTTTTCTATATCTGCTTCAGGCTCTTGCCATTCATTGCCATTCAACCTGAATGCGATATACTTGATCGGAATGCCCCTGTCCAGCCACTGCTTTTCGTAGAAGGTTTTTATCCGGAGTGTTTCATCAAGAAACTCAGAATTATAAAGATCACCGGTGCGGGCTATTACCTGCAAGTGATTATGATCAACAAGGGCACTTGTGTAACTGAACTGGAAATTGCTGTCGGTTTTCAGGTGAATGATGCCGTCATCCTTCAGAAACTGCCTGTATTTATTCAGAAAGACTGTTGAGGTAAGCCTTTTCCTGTACTTATTCATCTGCGGGTCAGGAAAGGTAAGCCATATTTCATCAACCTCACCTGTAGCAAAAAACTGGGTGATGATTTCAATATTTGTCCGGATAAACCCAACGTTTATAAGATTTTTCTCAATAGCTGTCCTGGCACCTTTCCACAGCCTTGCCCCTTTTATATCGACACCCAGGTAATTGTTCCCGCTGTACTTCTCAGCCAGTTCAACAGTATATTCACCTTTTCCGCAACCCAGTTCAACAATAAGCGGGTTGCTGTTCCCGAAGAATTTCTCTTTCCATGAGCCCTTCAGATGAAAATCTTCATTTTTTAAAACATGATAAGGTGCCTGAACCACATGTTCAAAGGACCTCATCTCATTGAATTTTGCCAGTTTATTCTTCCCCACCCTGCAGTATTTTAAGATGCATATGAACCGGTATCAATTTAAGGAGAAGCCTTTTCCACCCTGAAGCCAACATCGTGTACCCCCCTGAGCAGTTCATCACGCATACCATGACCAATAGTTACAATAAATTCACCTGTCGACGGAAAAACGACATTTCGCCTGAAGACAGCCTGCCTTGTTTTCAGTCCCCCAAAACCATCACCAAGCCATCGGCCCGAGGGATCGGCAAGAACAACTTCAAAGGTATCTTTTTCAACCTTTCCATCGGGTTCGGTAATCTCGATAAACAGCCACAGGTTACTGAACCGGTAGTTTGTTTCGTTCCTGATCTGGATAAAAAGATTGTGATTTTCAAGTGAATCATTTACAGGAACCCTGAATGTAATGAGAGAATCCTTGTGCCATTCCGAGTTTTTAATTTCCCTGTACTGGTCATATACCTGTCCGGCATCGCATGAAGCAATTACAGCTGTCAGAACTACAACCAATATATAAATGAAGCTTCTCATAGAAGGAAATAACAAAAAATCTCCTGTTTTATTTCAAGGGTTTAATAATTTTTCTTGTCCTGCCCTGTTCCTGGGTACGGCCTGAATGGGAGGGCCTGCGTTTCTTCCGCGGCTTGCCTTTGGCCTTGCTGAACCTGTCAAGATCCTCCTGCCCAACCATATTCAGGAATTTCTCCTCAGTTTCTGCCGGTACACCATTGCTTTCCGAAACCAGCTTCTCAGGCCGCTGGCCGTTGCGGTTCATCTGCTGCACCTGTTTGACAAGTTTCACTGGCAGTGCAACCAGTCCGGCAGGTGCATCACTTCTGAGCGAATACCAATAAATTCCTTTTAATATATCAGCCTTAAGGAACTGGTAAGTCCCCGCATTTGTTTCCAGGGGAATATGGCTTGGCGGGAAATCCTTCTGTGCATCGATATATGAATCAACCTCATAATTCAGGCAGCATTTCAGCTTGCCACACTGGCCTGCAAGCTTCTGCGGGTTGAGTGAAATCTCCTGGTAACGGGCGGCATTGGTGGTAACCGACACAAAATTCGATATCCATGTTGAGCAGCAAAGTTCGCGGCCACAAGGTCCAATCCCTCCTATTCTTCCGGCTTCCTGCCTTGCCCCAATCTGTTTCATTTCCACCCTTATATGGAAAGTATCGGCAAGAACACGTATGAGCTGCCTGAAATCGACCCTTCCGTCGGCTATGTAGTAGAATATTGCCTTTGTCCTGTCGCCCTGGTACTCCACATCACCGATTTTCATATCAAGCTTCAGTTCAGCTGCTATCCTGCGCGACTGTATCATTGTTTCATATTCCAGGGAGATGGCTTCTTTCCATTTGTCAATGTCCATCTGCCGGGCAAACCGGTATATCTTCCTGAGTTCCCCGTTGACAAGTGTTACCTTATGCTTTTTCATCTGCTGGGCCACCAGTTCACCTGTCAGGGAAACAATGCCTATGTCGTGCCCCGGGTTGGCTTCCACTGCCACCAGGTCGCCGGGCTGAAGGTTCAGCTGATTGACATTCCTGAAGAAATCCTTGCGCGTATTTTTGAACCTCACCTCCACGATGTCAAATTCATAACCTTCCCGGGAAATGTCATTCAGCCAGTCGGTGGCATGAAGCTTATCACAGCTTCCATAGCTGCAGGCACAGATTCCCCTGTCAATAGTGTCGAAGTTCTCCATAGGCAACAGTAGTTTAATCGGCTATAACCAACAAATATGTCTGATTTTTGCGCCGGTACATTGCACAAAAATAATGATTAATGGCAATCAGTGGCTGAAATTACATATTTAAACAGCATTTCATAAAAAATGCAGTAAATAATTATCCTGCCTTTATCACCATGGCCCGGCGGGCATTGTCATTTTATTTTTTAATAAGCTTTGTAACACGCAATGCGGTATCCAGAAAAATAATCCGGGCATTGCCATTCCATGCGATCTGTTTAATGGCCTGTTCAAATTCCCCTGCGAACTGGATAATGTTCCGCTCATTGATGTATGGTGCAAAGCGGGCTCCCCATTCTTTTTCCTCATTTGTCAGGTAGCCAAGTGCAGGATTCTTAAGGTTCATGATGAAGTATTCACGAACAAGCCGGAGTGCGAAGGCAAAAAAGGCCTTTTGCCTGTCACGGCCCAGGGTTGCCATATCTTCAGCCCATGATGAAAGTTCAACCATCTGCCGCATAAACGCCAAACGCATCAGCTCCTGGAACTTTTTAAAATAAATTGATTTGTCATCATCAGGATTGAGATACTCCATGGCCTGTATATAATTCCCACCCGATAACCTTACAATATCGCGGATTTCATCAGGCAACAGGTTTAGGTCTGCATCCTCAAGTGCCTTCTGCAATGATGCATTATCAATAAAAGGTACATGAATGAGCTGCGTCCTCGAGCGGATTGTTGAAATTACCCCTGCCTCATCTTCAGTGACAAGCAGGAACAGGGTCTTGCTGGGCGGTTCCTCTATCAGCTTCAGAAGCTTGTTGGAACTGGTCTGGTTCATCTTCTCGGGCAACCAGATAATCATTACCTTGAATTCAGCTTCAAAAGCTTTCAGACTCAGTTTCTTTGTAATGGCATCGCTCTCCCTTTCATATATCGTTCCCTGGGCATTTTCATTTTCAATAAATCCCAGCCACTGGCTTAACGTGAAGTAAGATGTTTTGCCAACCATCTGCCTCCATTTGGGAAGGAAATCATCGCAAACAGGATTCTTGAATTGTTTGGTTGGAAAAATAGGGAAAACAAAGTGCAGATCAGGATGTGCAAGTTTCTGATACTTGCGGCACGAGGGGCATTCACCGCAGGAATCATCAGCTAGCCGGTTACGGCAGGAGACATACTGTGCAAAGGCCAAAGCCAGTGCAAGCTTTCCTGTACCCTCAGGCCCGCCAAACATCAGTGCATGACTCACCCGTTCCTCCTGAACCGACCTGATTAACCTTTGCTTAATCCTGTCCTGACCTATGACATCTTTGAATAACATAGCCCAAAAATAATGGTTTTAAGGTGAAACAGGCACTCCGGCCTTTCCATTTATGAAACTTTTTCCAAAGTTCAGGCTTGTAATTCATGTGGTACATTCCGGAATCTGCAGTGCTACGGAATTTTTATCTATTTATGAAATTTTTCGATTGTGCATATTTGTTCGATATGCTGCCCGATATATTTTTTATCTTTGATTACTTAAAGAAAACATTTAAAACTTATACAGATGCAAACAATTCACAACTACGATTTTTCAGGGAAAAAGGCACTTATCAGGGTTGACTTTAATGTGCCGTTGAACGAGAAATTCGAGATCACCGATGACAACCGTATGCGTGCTGCACTGCCAACCATCCAGAAGGTGCTCGATGGGGGTGGTTCACCCATTATCATGTCACACCTTGGTAGGCCGAAAGGAGGTCCCGAGGAAAAATATTCAATGAGGCCACTTGTAGAGCATCTTTCCAATCTTCTGGGCGGCACTACTGTAAGAATGGCTTCAGATTGCATTGGTGAAAAGGTAAAAAATGTTGTTGCTGATCTGAAACCAGGTGAAGTACTCATGCTCGAAAACCTGCGCTTCTATAAGGGTGAGGAGAAAGGTGATGAGGAATTTGCAGCACAGCTGGCCGAAAACGGCGACTGCTGGATTAATGATGCCTTTGGTACTGCCCACAGGGCACATGCATCAACGGCTGTCATTGCAAAGTTCTTCCCCAATGACAAAATGTTCGGCTACCTGATCGAAAGCGAACTCGACAGTCTGAAGAAAGTTGTTAAGGAACCTAAGCGGCCGTTCACAGCAATCATGGGAGGGGCAAAGGTGTCATCAAAAATCACGATTATCGAGAACATGCTCGACAAGGTCGATAACCTGATTCTTGGCGGCGGCATGACCTATACATTTGTGAAAGCCAACGGAGGTGAGGTTGGAAACTCAATCTGTGAAACCGATTTCCTCGAAACTGCCAGGAATATTGAGAAACTTGCCAAGGAAAAAGGGGTGAACCTGATTATAGCAACCGATGTACTGGCTGCCGATGATTTCAGTGAAACTGCAAATACCCAGGTAGTAAAAGCAAGCGCAATCCCCGAAGGATGGCAGGGACTTGATGCAGGTCCGGAAAGCGTTGCACGCTTCAGGGAAGTCATTGAGAATTCAGCTACAATCCTGTGGAATGGCCCTGTAGGTGTTTTTGAAATGGATAAATTTGCAGAAGGCTCAAAAGCTGTAGGTGAAGCCATTGTGGAAGCTACAAAAAAAGGCGCATTCTCACTTGTGGGTGGCGGCGACTCAGTAGCCTGTGTCAATAAATTCAACATGGCCGATGGCATGTCATATATTTCAACTGCAGGCGGTGCATTGCTCGAATACCTCGAAGGAAGAACACTGCCAGGCATTGCTGCAATCAGCGAAGAATAGTACAGCTCATTATTCTCCATTAAATATTTGAAGGGCCTGTGGTGTAAACCACGGGCCCTTCCCTTTTCATTATCCCGGAAGTTGAATATGCAGATCCTTCCATGATGAAGAAAGCATTACCCGGAACCTCAGCTTATTTTTACATTAAGCACCTGTCATGATACGTGGGAAATCTGCAATTCATTTATTATATTGGGAGCTTAAATGTAAAAGCCATGTGCAGAAAATCAACTCTGGTCGATGAACAGTTTTCCCAATTCAACTGTGCCCAAACCGTCATCAGCCTGTTTGCATCAGAAGCAGGCCTCAGTGAAACAACAGCATTAAGGGTAGCCAGCGGATTTGGAGGCGGCATGGCCCGCGGTGCAACCTGCGGGGCAGTGACAGGCGCACTGATGGTGATCGGCATGAAACATGGACATTCAACACCTGACCCCGATCACAAAGCACATACAAAGATGCTTGTCAGGCAGTTCAACCAGCGGTTTAAAGAAACACATGGCGCATTAACCTGCAGGGAACTGATTGGTTTCGACACCTCCACCCCTGAAGGTTCCGATGCAGCACACGAAGCAGGTGTCTTTGATACCCATTGCCCCAGGTTTATTAAAAGTGCATGTGATATGCTTGAGGATGAGTTTCTGTAATTGAATGGGGTATACAGATTATCTCTTCATGAAGATGGTCAACCATGTTCCACCAATTATAACAACGACTCATGAATCACTGCTTCCCATGTTCCGGCATTTGTAACTGATAGCCTGCAAAGATTCCTGCCCCGTTATGGATGTTGCTGTATATGATGACCGGAGGTGCATTTATCTCTTCACGGTTTGAAAGCTGAAGGGATAAATCCCTTAAAAAGTAGTAATAATCACTGCTCAGATCCGTGAATTCAATCCATGATTCATAACGTGCTCCAGATGTACCAAAACTGCCCACTGTTAAAATTACCTCCTGTTTCCCGCATTCGTTCATCAGTAAAATTGAATGATCATTGGGAGCATGATAAAAAATCCCTTGTTCTGATGTACACCCGCCCGACCTGATTAAAGAAGATGGTTTATAATTCAGTTTCCCACATACAGCATACTCGTTAAAAACCATCTGTATTCTGTACCAGTAGTTAAAATTTTCTTCAGCAGTCAATAAAGCCTGGACTTTCTCTACTACATTATAGCTGTACAGGGTTTGTCCCTCAAGAACCTTAAGCTTTTCGACAATACCTGAAGGCAAGGATGACTGCTCCCGAAGTTTTACCAGAACCTCTTCAGTTATGCAATAGATATTATAGCCGGTTTCAACATCAAAAAACCGACCTCTGATGCTTGCATAATATTCACCTTCTGATGCCGGATTAATTTCAAAACACAGATTATTGCGCGAATAACTCCTCACATTTGATATATCAGAACGTAAAGGAACATAACTTTCCGCTGTAATAGTTTTATATCCTTCAACATCGACCACAATACGGTAGTGCATCCCCTCAGCAGGTTTTTCATCTGATCGGTACCATCCCATTCCCTTATGATCCAGCAACACAACCTGCCCGCTCTGGCCCTCAACAGTAACAGTTGCATCAGTTATTCCCGAATTGTTACCTGTGCTGTCAATATGATGAGTAAAATAAACACGTGCCTGCCAGGTACTGTCGGGTGAAAATAAACAATATACAGCCACATGAGTTTCTGCATCAGGCATATTCAGATCAAAATCCCTCAGGCATGAGTTTATTATCAGGGCAACCGGAAGTAAAACTGCGATGGTGCGAATAGAATATTGACAGGTTTTCATATTAATCGATTTTTATTCTGTAAGTAATGGAAGGAAGTATTCCAAAAAAGGTGAAATTTTTATAATCCCCCACTCCCTTATCTGGTGTATGCCATGCTACATCATGAGTTTGATAGGTCAAGAAAAAGGGGTTGTTGCGGTTATACAGGTTATAAACTGCGATGCTCCACTCCCGCTCACCATATCTTTTTTTCTTTCTGAAATTAATCCCTGCATCTAGGCGATGACAGGCGGGAAGCCTGAAATTATTCACACCACTATAATATATGGCTTTACCCTGGCCTCGAGCGGGATTATAAACATGAAGAAAATCTTCCAGAAATCCTGTAAACCTGACATTCTTATATGATTCATCACCCATATATGCAGTTTCAGATAAAGTTACAGGAGCTCCTGAAGCATAAATCCAGGTAACTGAAAAATCAATATGTTCATTTATTTTATTTACATACATCAAGCTCACATTATGACGTGTATCATACCTGTAAGGGAAAACTTTTCCATGATTGAGTGCCTGAAACTGCCTGTAAGCCCAGGATAAGCTGTATCCTATCCAACCAGTGTGTTTACCACTTGATTTTCTCAGTAAATTTTCAAATCCATAAGCTAATCCCCTTCCACTTGTTACTTTGTTTTCCCAGTTGTTATTCAAATGAAAAAAGGATTCCCCATTACGGTAATTCAACACCCCATTTATCTTTTTAAAGTAGACTTCAGAGCTAAACTCATAATCATTAAAAAAGGAGTACCATATACCTGCCTCTGCCATTTGAGATACTGCCGGCTTAAATGCTTTAACTGCCGGAACCCATATATCAACAGGATAACTTGCAGAATTATTGACAAGTAAATGAAGGGGTTGGGCCATATGAGAATAACCAGCTTTAACTGTAAAATGACTGTTCAGGTTAAAGTTGGCCATCAGCCGTGGCTGAATGGAAACATATTCAAAACCTTTACTTGCATAATAAAGCGCATGTGCGCCCAGATTGAATGATAAACTTCTTCCCGCCGGAATTTGGCTTTCAACATAAGCAGAGTACTCACGTGAATTAATTTTACTGCTGAATAATGTCTGTCGCACTGATTCATCCTCCGAAGAATAATATGTTGTTTGATGTTTCCCTGGCATATAATGATTCACTAATGCCTTTAATCCAAATTTTAATGCATATCCTTTTGTTGAAAAGTAATCGAAATCGCAAGCAGCACCATGATTTTCAATGCCTGAAGCATTCCAGTATTTTGCAGTATAGGAAACCGTATCATATACTGAACTTTCTCTGTTTGAATATTCATTCCCAAAGGAATAATTATACCTGGAACTGGTTAAAGTAACATTCATGAAAAGCTTTGCCGATAATATCCTGTTCCATCTTAAAGATGAAGTTAGATTTCCCCATTTGTTTTCGAAGTCACGGCTGCGCATACTGTTCTCAAGATATTCTTCCTGTCCGGGAGCTACTTTCACTACTTGCCTGGTACTTTCATGGCTATACAGTTTATCGCTGCCAAGGTAACCACTGAAATAAATCCGGTCACTGGCTGACAATGTGAAATTTATCTTGGCATTCAGATCATAAAAATAATAGCCATTCCAGACTTTACCTGATGTCTGATCATCATTATGCGCCAGCATTCTTTTTACAGGAGTATAGAACAAATCGGCATATGTTCTGCGTGCTGAAATGATAAAAGAGGATTTCCCCTTTATAACCGGACCTTCCATCAGAAATTTTGCAGAAACTGTACCTGCTGACAATTCAGTTTTCAAATCATTCAAATTCCCTTCCTTTAACCTGATATCAATGACCGATGATAACCGCCCGCCGAAACGAGCAGGAAAACCCCCTTTATATATTTCGGCACTTCTTACAGCTTCAGGAGTAAATACAGAAAATATACCCCAAAGATGATTTATATTATACACAGGAATTCCATCAAGCAGAATAAGGTTATCTCCCCGGTCTCCACCTCTGACATACAAACCCGAAGTTCCTTCCCTTCCTTGTTGTATTCCGGGAAGCAGCTGAAGGCTCTTAAATATATCTTTCTCTCCAAGCAAACCTGGTATTGATTCCAGTTCCTTTCCTGTGATATGGATTTTGCCTGTTGTGCGCGTTAAACTGTTTGATTTATTCAATCCTCCCGCTACGTTAACTTCGTTCACAAGGTTTTTGCTGTGGAGCATGATTGTAACGAAAGTGTCGGCTATACAGGAAAACGCTACAGATTTTGTCTGATATCCCACATATGAGATTTTTAATTCCACATCAGCACCTGAAACCGGCAAACTGAAAAACCCATAGGAATTCGTAATTGTTCCTGTTCCTGAACGGCTATCGAAGATATGTGCATTAATGAGTGCCTCACCACTTTCATAATCCTTCACATATCCGTTTACCTGAAATTTCTGGGCATGTGAAATCAAACAAACGAACAACAGGATTAGGAGGAATATGTGTTTCATGAATTCTTTAAGTCAAAATGAGTAAGTTTCCGGGTTATGAACACCGGAAACTTACTTCAGTTATTAATATGTAATTGTTTCCCAAAAAATGCAAGAAGCACATCCCTCGGCATGTAACCTGTTGGATCGAAATGTTGCAGAATAACTTTCTACTATTAAATCAATCGCATTAGGATTAGTTGTTATGAAAGACTTATCTGCATAATAAACATATACAGAATTACTAGTTGAACTAAAACTTCTATTTGCAACAACATTATCAAATGACTGAACAACCTGACCATCTACTAAACCTTTAAATTTAATATACTGATCTTTAACCCAGTATGATATTTTATCACTTTTCCAGGTTCCATGTTCATTATGATATTGTTTCATTCTAAAGAATAATTTATAACCGCATGCATATCTTGTTACTCCAGTATAAGGATCAAAACTATGAACAGAAGCAAATAATGTGCGTTCAAAAGTATAATTCAACCTTTTAAATGCAGTCCACTCACCTGTTCCATAGTCAGCCCAACGATAATCAGTATATACAAATCCTCCTGCTAAAAATTCGGAAGTAGATTTTAGTTGTGTACTCTCATTTGGATTAAAAACTATCAATTCTTTTTCATTCGAATAATCAATGCCTTTGCTTTTTTGAATTTGTTTGAGGACATCGTTATTACCATTTAGAATTATATACTCTTTCACATCAGTAAAATAATAAAGTGATTGTGAAATTTTAAATACTCCCTGAATATTTAATAATTGTGATAGTGATCTTGAGTAGAAAATAAAATCTATTTGCTTTGGTTCTTTTTGGATTATCAGGTTTCGGTTATGCTTATTATAAAAAGAATTAAATTGATCTTCTGATTTTATTCTAGAAAATTCCTCTTCAGCTTTCAACAAATAAGTATTAGCAGAAATAAATCCTAATGATTTTTCCCACTTCTCAAAATCCAGTTCATTCATATTCTGCACATGGCATAAAACACTATCAAAAATTGCTTGGTTTTTAAATACTAAATAACCATTTTCTACATATACATCGGGTTTAACCTCCAATTGTGGTTGTACATCATCAACCAATTGGTCGATATTTAGCTCCTCTTTCTGGCACCCATTAAAAATGGTTAAAGCCACTGCTGTCATAGCAATCAAAATAAATTTTTTCATAGTTTTGAAAAGTTTTATGGAACGGGAAGCTCTAACTCCCCGCTCCGGGTTAATAAAACAACTGCTGCAACCCGGTCCGAAGACCTGTTGGTATGAAGGGCTGGGTTGCTTTTAGCCCTTGGAATTATATGATTTTAATTGAATGTATTTTGTGGATCATGATATTGTTTCGTTAGAATCAGTGCCCGGTATTTTATATTTATCCTGAATATATGTTCTCAAATCTACGAATAGGTAACCCTGCAAATCAATAAATTTTACCTGTTTAGCTCAATTTATAATGTGTATAAATTAACAACATTTGCAACAACTCGAAATTAAAAAATGAATCATTAATTCTCACCACCTGTATGTATAGGTTACCGAAGGTATCAGCGGAAACAGGGTGATCTGCTTCATCCTTCCGTCCTTTTTGTAATAAAACCATGGATTCAGCCGGTTGTAAACATTGTATACAGAAAGGTTCCACGAGTTGATTTTTCCTGCACGGTGCCTGTCAATCCGGTACGACAGGTTAAGGTGATGGAAGTCGGGCATCCGGTAATTGTTTACAGAATTGATGAGACTGCGCTTCGAATACCAGCTGCTCCGGGTATTTTCCATTAATGGCAGCGGAATAGCCTGGTACTCCTGCTCAGCAAGGGTCATATATTTTCCGGAGGCAAAACTGAATGTGGCATCCAATTCCCTGTTAACCCTCAGGGTATTCTTTGTTCGTTCCCTGAATGTATAGCCGGTATGAACGTTCAGCTGGTGGCGCCTGTCGTAGGTGTACGGAAAAGGCTTGCCAAAGTTTATTTCACTGAACTGCCTTGTGCTTTTCGAGAGGGTGTAGGAGATCCAGCCGGTGAAGCGCCCTGCTGTCTTTTCTGCCATCAGCTCCAGACCGCAGGATGTCCCCTTTCCCTGCTCCACATATTCCTCCCAGCTTTCACCCCGCTCCTTTAATGCATGTGTTCCTTCCCTGTACTGGACCACATCCTTCATGCGGGTATAGAATGCTTCGGCAGAGATTTTATAGCCCTGGGGATTCCAGAACAGGCCGGCAGAAAACAGGTCAGAAGTGCCGGGTTTGATTCTGGCTGTTGAAGACACCCACAACTCGGTAGGTATTCCAAGGGTGATATTCTGCAGCTGGTGCAGATACTGTTTCATACGCGACCATGACACCTTTCCCGAAACCTGTTCAGTGATCAGATACCGCACGGATGCCCTAGGCCTCAGGCTCACGTAATTTTTGCCCTCCGCAGCCAGGTTGCCTGCCCGTATACCCATGGATAACCCTGTCCTGCCGTTCAGTTCCCATTCCCCTTCGGCATACACATCCGAAATGATGTTGCGTGTAAATACATCCTTGTTCAGGCTAAGGGAAACCGTATCATACCTTAATGAAATAATCTCAGGGCTGAAGTGCTGTACCGAAAACTGATATCCAAACCTGAAAGTCTTTCCTGCTGAATGATACCAGTCGAAATCACCTTTGGTGCTCCAGTCATCCAGATTGTTGTAACCCTTGTATGCCTCCCTGCCCAGCCTGTCAAATTTATTGAGGTACATCTGCCTGAAGCGGCTGTTATATATCGAAAAATTGGCAAACACCACAGGCGAAAACACATGGTTCCAGCGGACCACCGATGTCAGGTTCTGCCAGCTGTAACTGAAACGCATGTAATCCCTGGAGGGTGTTCCGCCATCCTCCAGCATAAAGGCATCCCTGCCTGTATAAAAGCTGAGATAAATACGGTTATGCGGATCAACAATCCAGTTAGCCTTGGCATTGATGTCCCAGAACCCGTAGGTAAGTACCTGTGCCCCCTGCCCTTCAAGTCTTTGTGCGCCCAGCAGCAGTAAATCGAGCCATGTTTTCCGGCCCGAAATCATATATGAAGCCTTGTCACCGCCAATGGGGCCCTCAAGGGTGTACCTGCCCGCTATTGGACTGAGCGAAAAAGTACCCGTTTTTTCCTTCAGGTTACCTTCCTTCATTGTCACATCGAGCACCGAGCCCATGCGGCCGCCAAACCGGGCAGGCAGGTTACCCTTATAAAGCCTTGCATCCCTGATGGCATCATTGTTAAAGGCCGACATAAACCCCCACAGGTGGTTGACATTGTAAACCGGCACACCATCCAGCAGGATGAGTGTCTGTTCAGGGCTGCCACCCCTGACACTGAACCCGGTTGAACCTTCGGTGGCGAATGATACCCCCGGCAAAAGCTGAATGGCCTTCAGCAAGTCGGGCTCCCCAAGCAGTGCGGGAATCCGCTCCACCTCCCGTGCACTCAGCCGGTGGGTCCCCATGGCCTGTGAATGAATAATATCTTCATGTGATGCCTTTACTTCAACCTCCTTCACAAGGTTTCCTGATTCCATAGCCACTGTTACAAGTGTATCCCTCTTTGATACAAGATTAATTTGCCGTGGCTGATAACCCACATAACGGAAAACAACATGAACCTCCCGGGCCGGTACCCTCATGCTAAAGAAACCATATTCATTGCACGCACTGCCCCTGTTCAGTTCCGGAAGGTAAACCGTTGCCCCGGCAAGTCTTTCCCCTGAAGCTGCATCCATTATGTACCCACTGAGGGTAACCTCCGTTTGGGCCAAAGAGGTAATGCATAACCCCATGCTGCATATGAAAACTATAAAGAATTGCCTGAATGCTGTCATCATCATTTTCCTTTTAGTGAAAATTCTTTTGAAATACTGCTGTATGAGCCGAAAATACCCGTGCCGCCATAAATATTGGAGTATATGGGAAAGGGAGCAAATACAATGGGAGAATCTTCCGCTAAAATTTCTATTTCATGGTTCTGCATGCCCGATTTCATGTATTTGTCAAGATTGTAATCAACCGAAAGCAGATGCACAGTCTGGGGCCCCAGAGAATGGTCAATACAGCCCGGCTGAAACTGGAACTGCACTAAACCTGAGGGTATTGAACTGTCAGGGATCCGTATATAAGTGTCGTAACTGTACCTGTAATCCCCAAAATTATCAATATACCGGTTAAAATCATCCGCAAGGGAATAATCTGTATCAACACAACAGGTTACATCATGCCAGGGCAGCCCGTAATAATGGGTATACCCGGTGGCAGTAACCCAGTAGTAGTTCTTCTCATCAGGATTATCAAAAAAGGAAACGACATATTCTAACCTGAAGGTATATTTTTGAACAGAATCAATTTCAGCAGCAATCAGTTGTGGCACCGTTGTTTCAGCCCATACCTGCGAGTTGCCGGATATGACTTCCAGTTTATAGCCTGCTCCGGGTTTAACACTGAAAGGCAAAACCCAGGCAGTTGAATCCGATTGCAGGAACTGCCCAATGGGCCTGCCATTTTCATACAATACTACTATTGCATCCTTTACAGGCTGAAAAGGTTCTGCTGACAGCACCGGCCGGGTGTGAGAAACCCATGCTGTAACAGTATCCTGTTCAGGATGAAGGATACAGTTCAGGGTTATCAGCGGATCACTCTTGCTGATTCCTATATCCACATCAGAAACACATGAAAAAAGCATGATCCCTGTGATAAAAAGGAAACAGCAGAAACAATGTCTGTCCAAACTTAATTTCATATAAGTCATATTTTAAAGCATCGTCTATTCTTTAAAAAATTTCCTGGATACACTGCTGTACGAGCCAAATATTCCGGTACCGCCATGTATGTTTGAAAAGACCGGGAACGGGGCATATATCACAGGTGAATCTTCTGCATATAAATCCATTTTATGCAAAAGCAGGCTCGATTTCATGTATCTGTCGAGATGCACATCAGGCTCAAACAGGTATATTGTCTTTGGTAACCCGATACACTGAGGATTAACCTCTATGTTTAAAGTATCTGATAATGCTCCTTTATCAGAAAAGCGCATGTAAACATCATATTCAAAACGGTACCTGCTGTTATCTGATATATTTTGATTAAAATCATCGGCAAGTTCATAATCAGTTAATACCGAACAGGTAATACTGATTTTTTGGTCATCATGAGGGCCTGTATACCCTGTGGCCGAAATCCAGTAATGCTTTCCACTGTTTTCCTTTTTGAATAGTGTCACTACAAAAATATCAGGATAAATACCGGGAAATGCTTTCCTGATTTCTGCATCCAATAAATCAGGTATTACTGTTTCTCCCCATGCAGTCTTGCCACTTGCCGAAACTTCTATTTTATACCTGTGCCCGTACTTTGTCTTGTAAGGCAGAATATAGGCAGAACTGTCGCTCCATATAAATTCTCCTGCCAGCCTGTCCTCTTCAATAAGTACAACATGTGCCTGTTTTTCGTGCTCAAAAGGTAAAGCTGCCTGAACAGGCTTCGACCAGGAAACATGCACCACTATGGTATCCTGCACCGGATCAAGTATAGAGTTAACAACAAGTTGCCGGTTCACATCATTTTCATGAATGGTTACATCCCTGATGCAACCTGAGGTTAATTCCAGCAACATCAAAATCAGGACATATTTAAGGATAGTTGTATTCACAGGCAGGTAATTTATACAGTACTTTTTACCTGAATTTGCACACAGGAATGTTAATCTTCAATTGCAGATACCTGTTGCGCTGGGTGCTTGCAAAAGGGATATTCGGATCATAAACAATACGTTGATATTTCAGTCCGTAAGCATATTCCAGCATAACATCAACTGCTCCAGTATGAACGCCGGCACCTGCCTTTATATTGTATGTATTCCTGTTGATATCTACATCAGCATTTAGCATACGTGCAAATTCAATGCCCGGGGAAACAAAAAGCTTATTGTTCATGAAATACTTTATCCCGCCTGCAACAGAAACCTGGCTGAATGATGTACCTTTAAAATTGCCGTAAACGGGTTTACGCGGATCATTTTCATTGTATGGCGACCAGAACCCGTCAGGGTTCTTTTGCAGAAACACATCGCTCGAAAGATTGTAATAATTCAACTCCACCACCTGATGAATTTTTGGCCGCCAGTGATCTTCAGCCACAATACCTGCCGACCACCCCCAGCCATTGGACATTGAATTATTCCTGTTGGAACCCATATGCTGGGCTTCAGGATAAAACCGAATCCCACCACCTGAAAATCCCAAACTGATAGTTCGCTGTGCATGCAGATTTGAATTAAAAACAAAAAGTGGAAATATTATTAACAAATGTTTAAGTCGGTTCATACTGACAGCTATTTATTTGTAAAAAGTTCTGCTGATAAAACTCCCTCTGCAGGGATTTCGGGACAGGCATTTAAAACTTCCACAACGGAACTTCCAGTTTTAAAGCAATTTCCCTGAATTTAAGATTACTGCCTACAAATGAGTTGAATTCCGAAACTGAAATGTATTTGTACCGTGATTCAAATCCATGTGACCATACAAGCATAAGCCTGTACCGGTTGAAATCCCATCCAGCACCAGCCTGCCAGTTCCATTCAGGATTCCTGTACCCTTGAAATGTCTCAGAAACCTGCGTAACAATATTGATTCCACCAGTCAGCAGAAACTGTTTGTAAGGAAAAACATTAACCTGGACGGGGACATCAACAGAATGCCAGTCAACCGATGGTTTCAGCCCCGAATGAATAACAGCCTTTGTGTGCAGGTAATTAAAAGCGCCTCCCACAGAAATTTCCATTTTGGGAACCACCTGGTAGTTGATATATGCACCTAATCCAGGGGATATCACATTATCAGGAGCAACATTGGTTATTTCACTCTTTGTCTGCGGAAAATAATAACCAGCTTTGAAATAAATCCCTGTTTGAAATCTTTCCTGTGCCTGTGCTAAAAATGTAAATAATAATAAGCTGAAAAAACAAATTGATTTTTTTGTTGCCATACGCATAATTAGTTAGATAAATGGTTATTAATCTGATTTAAAAACTGTATTTATACCCCAGCGATGGGATCAAAGGAAAAAGTGAGACTTGTTTTACTGATGCACCACTCTTGTAGTAATACCATGGATTCATCCTGTTATAAACATTATATACCGAGAAGGTCCACGCAGCGCTTTTACTGTCGGATTTTTTCTTTGTTATGTTGTAGCCGATATCAAGATGATGAAAGGCAGGCATTTTAAAGTTATTGGGATGGTTATATGTATACCTTACTGTTTCCCATGGCTCTGTGTGGGAAGCAAAATCCCGTCCGGGAAAGAGTAATCCTTCCACCTGCACGTCCGGAATGCTCAGGTTATTCCCCGATTGCAAGGTAAAACCAACCGTAAACGAACGTTTCACCTGATATTTTTCTGCAAATTGATATTCAGCCAGAATAGAAATATCATGGCGCCTGTCATATTTGAAGGGAAACCATCTGCCATTATTCAATCCGCTGTATTTACGCTCAGACCATGAAAGGGTGTATGAAAAAATTCCAGTTACTGGTCCCGACTCTTTCTGTGCCATAAATTCAGCTCCATAAGCCCTCCCCATGCCTGACAATACATTCTCTTCCCAACTTGAGGCCCTGGGATTTAAAAAAGCCACTCCTTCATCAAAATGTATTACTTTTTCCATCCATTTGTAATAACCCTCCAGCCCAAAAAATAAATCGTGCCGGTACTGCCTTGAAACTCCCAGTGATACCTGCCTTGCCTCCTGTGGAGCAATTTTACTGGTAGAAGCAACCCACAAATCGGTGGGCATTCCTAATGATGAGTTTGTAAGCAGGTGTAAATGCTGCGACAATTTTGTATAGGATATGTTTACTGAAAGCTGAGGATCTATTTGTACAGAGGCTGACACCCTTGGCTGAAAATTTAAATAATGGGTCCCGCCAATGAAGTAGCCCGACAGGCAAGACCCCATGTTCATTCTGAAAATACTAAAGCTAAAAGCATTTTCAAGATATATATTTGATTCATTTGCTGTATTGCGGAACTCTTCGTTAAAAGTAACATCTGAATCTATACTCCTGACCTGAATGATATTAGGGTTAAAAATCAGATAAGAAAATTTGGAACCAAACCTAAGGGTATATTTTGGACTGACAAAATATTCAAAGTCCCCCTTCACACTGATATCCTGCAATTCAGAAGTGGTTTTGAAAAGTACATTAGAATATGTTTCCACCGCCTTCCCCAGCTGTAAATGATGAAACCTGCTGTAATAAGCGGAAAAATTCGAAAACAGTTTTGGTGAAAAAATTCGATTCCAGCGCAATACCGATGTAAAATTCCCCCAGTTATACCGATAGGATGTTTTAGTGTCTTTATCCTCATGGGTGTCAGAAAATTGCTTGTCGGACCCGGTATACAGACTTAAAAACAATCTGTTTCCGGGATTTATTATCCAGTTGGTTTTCCCGTTAAAGTCGTAGAAATAGTAACCATAGCTTCTGTGGCTCCCACTCCCGGTTTGTAATGCCCTGAGTGGCAAATCAAAAAATGTACGCCTGAATGAAATGATATAGGCAGCAGTATCTTTAATGACCGGAGCTTCCCAGGTAAACCTTCCTGAAACAGCGCTAATGGAGAATACTCCGGAACTTTCCTTAAGATTCCCTTCCTTCATTGATATATCAAGTACCGATGAGAGTCTGCCTCCGTAGCGTGCAGGGATACCTCCTTTAATAAGGTTTACATTTTTTATGGCATCATCATTGAAAACTGAGAAAAATCCAAGCATGTGATTCACATTATAAACGGGCACCCCATCCAGCAGGATAAGATTCTGATCAGCACTCCCTCCACGTACATTATATGATGCAGTGTTCTCATTGCCCTGCTTTATACCGGGCAAAAACTGGAGCGTCTTCAAAACATCCCTTTCACCCAAAATAACAGGGGTTGTTTCTATCATTTGCATCGATACCTCAGGCCTGCTTAACCTCGATAATTCCGGATTATTTTCCAATACCCCTGGAGCCTTCACACTGATTTCCTTAAGTTCAATGCCTCTTTCAAGCCTGATGTCAATAAATGCATCTGAATCAAGTTCAATAATGTTTCTGCTGGTTTTATAGCCAACGAAACTTATTTCCAGGAAAGTCATCCCCCCGGGAAGTGTGAGGCTAAAAAACCCAAAGTTGTTGGAGATTGTACCTGCCCCTGTTGCAGTTACAAAAACAGTAGCCCCTATTAATCGTTCGCCACTTTTATCATCGCTTACATATCCGGAAATTGTAAATTTTTCCTGCGCAGTGATAATCATTGGGGTGAAAAGCAGTAAGAAAAAAATCCTGGTCATGGCAAACAGTTAAGGTTTAATTTCAGTTACAGCGCATGACCCAAAAATGCCATAGCCTCCGTTTATATTGGAATGTATTTGAACTGGTTCGAAAAAAGGCAATTCAGAGGTTTCCTTCATTCTGTTGATAACTGAAGTCTTTAAGTATTTATCGTAATGCTTGTCTGCATTAATGAAACCAACAGATTCAGTATACCTTCTATCCGTTTCCTCATAAAAATCAGGAATCACAAATTCCAATATTTTCCCGTCATAACCTTCATCTGATAAACGGACTCCAAACGATAATGTATAACCATATTTGCTGTCACTATCAGTTACTTTATTAAAATCATCAAGAAACGGGGCATTGATTTCTCTTGCTGATCCTCCATATCTTATACCGTTTATTACCCATTTTTCATAAATCCAGTAATTATCCGTTCCGGGTTTATCCTTTAGTTTTACATTCAGGTTAAATATGGCCATGGCACTGTCAGTACCGGCATATCCTGTAATTTCCCTTGAATATTCAATTTCCGGCCTGCGCGGAACTGTTGTTTCGGCAGAAACAGGGTGAAAACCTTCCACTTCAGCAATAATCATGTAAGTTTCACCCTCACGGGGTTTTCTACCCAGAACATATTTTCCATTCCCTTTTTCTTCAAACTGACCTAAAACACTGTCATTTTCATACAGCGTGATATTGCCGTTTATTGCTGCCTTTATGTTCCCTGAATTATCCAGCGACTTTGAAAATGTAAGGCTGGCTGTCATGGTTGAATCAGGGTTCAGGATACTGTTTAGGCAGAGTCTTACTGTATGATCAAAATCAAGTGAAACTTCTTTTTCGCATGACAATGAAATACACACTGTAATGAATACCAGGAAAAATAAATTTTTGCGCATTAAAGATTAAATGATGAATATGCAGGAGAAATGCTCCCGCGTCTGCTCATTTCAATATTCAAAAAGCAGGATGTACAGAATCCTGAAAAACGTGTTATGTAAGGTTACTCTCTTTTAACCGGAAAAAAATGATTTTCATGGAAATAGTTTTTGATTCATGTTTAAGTTATAATGTGGGGCTATGCCCGGGTTGATAATCATATGTTAGTATAAAATTCTGAAAACAGGTAAAAGGTAACCCGCTTGCAGGACGAAAAATAGAAAATCTCCCTCAATTTAAAATTATTCTAAATAAACAAGACCCTGTTTACCGGAAAAAATTGAATTATTGGGTGATCACATCATCTTCCAATGGATAAAAGACATCCTGATTGCGCTTTCAGAGGATATCAAAACTGACGGAAGGATTATCCCGGCTGAGGACACCGGGGCATTACCGGCCTTGATTTTATATGACTCCCCGCACACTGAAAATTCCATATTCCACCACAACCAGGATGTGAACAAACACATCCACCTCCTGTCCTCGATGAATTGCTGGTTCCCATTCAGTCAGTTCTTCACGGAAAACCTTTAAAACCTCATTGGCAATATCCTCCAATTCATCAGGACTGCGCAAAATCTGGAAATCACCTGCTTCGCCCCTGCAGTTCACAATGCACTGGACGTGGATGTTGCCATTCAGCCTGAAGTCATGATCACTCAGTTTAATGTTCTTCTGCAGGATATCAGCGATTTGCTCACCCGAAATTGCAGGTGAAGGCATATGCTCAACGATATGATAGATTTCGAGCTGTTTTTGGGCTGCCGAAGCATTTTCACTGAACCCATAGCTGGCACCGAACCACGAACACGCAGCCGTGGAATCAATCACGGGCAAATATTTCTGGGCTGCCAGAACCGCCGGCAAAAGGAACAACCCGGTAATAATTACTGCTGCCCTTATGATAATCATCTGCTTATAGATTAGTAATCCCATCAATTTAGGAAATAAAACAGGAAATTCCAATTTTGTGGCTTCTTCTTTTTTTGTGGTTCCCAATCCGCTTTTTTTCTGAAAATTATTTGGATGACTCTGGAATATTTCTTTACTTTGTATTTCAAAGTACTTTTAATTATAGAAATGTTTGAGCTCATTATTAAATTTATAAACGAATGAATACTTGATTATGGAAAACAGGAAACTTCTCATCATTCCCGCTGCAGTGGCAGCACTGCTGCTCATCCCGTTTGTTGCCGGATTCCCCTGGACGATGCTGGATTATATTGTAATGGGAATTTTATTGTCAGTTACGGGGCTGTTTATTGGCCTGGTGTGGACAAGGGTAAAAATTATCAAATACAGGATCCTGCTCTTTGGCGTGGTTCTCCTGGTATTTTTCCTTGTATGGGCCGAACTGGCAGTAGGCATTTTTGGAACCCCATTTGCCGGCTCATAATTGAAACTGTCAGGTTCTGCGCATGCTGACATACCCCACCAGTCAGCACCGGTAAAGTGACAGCGCTGCACAGCATCACCGGCTTCCGGAAATGCCCCGGCCAGCTGAAATGTAGAAAATGACAATGCATGGCAGGAAGCAAACTCAGTTTAAACTCAGTTTAAACTCAATACAAATTCAATGTAAACTCAATTAAAATTGAATTTACATTGAATTTATACTGACTCTACATTGAATTTGGTGCGTCTGATCTGACGTCCAATAGTCAATTTTCACTACCGGAACGTATACCTTACTGAAAAGGCAACCTCATTGCCCCAGGGGTAAAAGCCGCCTATCAGGTCGAGCCCTGGTTTCCAGTCGAGGCTGATGCTGAAGGGTATGCCTTCAAATACATACTCCATGCCTATGATTCCATCAATCCCGAACAGCAGCTGCTGTCCGCCATCTTCCAGGCGTGGATGGTCATCGCCACTGTACGACCCGGCATGGGCTCCAAACCCGTAAAACCAGTTGAGCCCGCTGGTATTGAATGCCTGGTCGTTGATGTGGTACAGCGCTGTGAAATTATACCCCCTCCACCGTGTGGTGAAAATTCCTTCAAGAGCTGATCTTTCTGAAAGAAAATGTTTGACGGTCAATCCGTTTGAAGTACCCGCCCTGGCCCCGATACCTGTGTTGTAGTCCTGCGCTTTTGCAACCGTTACGGCAAAAAGCACGATAAATACTGAACAAAAAATTTTTCTCATTACTTCCGGTTTGTAAACTATAACATTTTCAGCTTTCCATGGTTTGCAGCTCAGGGATTAAAAATCCGCCGGAACATGGTTACCCTGTCATGAAAATAATTCTTCCGGCATTTTGAACAGGGGTGCTGTGTAGTGCCGGAATTTCCATCTGAAATTTCATCCTCATGAATACAGTGCCCTGTTCCTGCACAATTATTTTCTGTAATTACGTTTAAGGGTAGATACGCTGTTTTTACTATTTTCACGCCAAAAATTTAACTGATGAAACTGAAAAGCAATGTCATTGTGCTGCTGGCTGCAACCCTGTTTATGTTAGCGGGCTGCTCGAAGGAGGGAAAAGACCCGCTTCTGATGATACAGGAAGAAATCAACGAAGGATGGACGTTCAGTCAGAAAGGTGAACACAAATGGATGCCTGCCACTGTGCCCGGCACGGTCCACACCGATCTGATGGCAAATAATGTGATTGAAGATCCCTTCTACAGGCTCAATGAGCATGATGTGCAGTGGATCGACAAGGTGGACTGGGAATACAAAACCACATTCACTGCGGGTAACAGCCTGCTCGGCAAAGACCGGATTGAGCTTGATTTCAGGGGACTCGACACCTATGCCGATGTTTTTGTAAACGGCAGGCAGGTGATGCAGGCCGACAATATGTTCCGTGAATGGAAAGCCAATGTAAAGGATGTTTTGAAAGAAGGCAAAAATGAACTGCACATTGTGTTGCGTTCACCCATTACTGAAGGGATTAAAAAATATGATGCACAGGGATTTGTGATTCCTGTTTCAGACAACGACCTTGCTGAAACAGGCCAGGTAGAAGGTGGCAAAAAAGTAAGTGTCTATACCCGGAAAGCCGGTTATCATTTTGGATGGGACTGGGGCCCGCGGCTTGTGACAAGCGGAATCTGGAGGCCGGTTTATCTCCGTGCCTGGGACGACGCCCGCATAACCAATCTTCAGATAGTGCAGAATGAGGTGAATGATGCCGTTGCAACCTTCACTGCTGTTTTTGAAATTGAAGCCGAAGGACGTAAAAATGCTGTTCTTTCAATTGCGAACGATGGCGTTCAGCTGGCATCACAGCAGGTTCAGCTGCAAACCGGGGTTAATCAGTACAAGGTTGATTTTGAAATCAAAAACCCGCAGTTGTGGTGGACCAATGGTCTTGGCGAGGCTCACCTGTACAACATATCGGGAGTGATGGCTTTAGGCGACCGGCAAATGAGTGAAGATACCCGCATCGGGGTACGTACGCTTGAGCTTGTCAGGGAAAAGGATGAACATGGCACTTCGTTTTATTTCAGGCTTAACGGGCACCCGGTGTTCATGAAAGGAGCCAATAACATCCCCAATGACATGTTTCTGCCCAGGGTGACTGAAGAAAATTACCGTACAATGATTGAGACGGCGAAAAATTCGAATATGAATATGCTTCGTGTGTGGGGCGGCGGGGTGTATGAAGAGGATATTTTTTATGATTTATGCGATGAAAACGGAATACTGGTGTGGCAGGATTTCATGTTTGCCTGTGCCATGTTCCCAGGCGATGAGGCTTTTCTTGAAAATGTAAGGCAGGAGGCAATCGATAATGTGAAACGGTTGCGCAACCACCCCAGCATTGCCATGTGGTGCGGGAACAATGAGAACCTGGTGGCATGGTTCAACTGGGGCTGGAAAAGAGCCGAAGAAGCGAAAAGCAGGGAAAATGCTGAGAAGATATGGCAGGCCTACGTTGATTTGTTTCACGGAACACTGCCGCAGGTTGTTGAAGAATACGACCCGCAGCGCAGCTACTGGGCATCGAGCCCATCATCGGGCGAAGGTATTGTTCCCGACCTTGTCAGTGGCGATGAACATTACTGGGGCGTGTGGTGGGGAAAGGAACCCTTTAAAAATTATGCCACGCACCTGGCAAGGTTCATGAGTGAATACGGGTTCCAGTCGTTCCCCGAACTTTCAACTGTCCGTAAATATGCCCTTCCCGAAGATTACGACATCTTTTCGGATGTGATGAAATCGCACCAGCGGTCATCGATAGGTAACGGCACAATCGAATATTATATGCTGCAGGAATATAACAGGCCTAAGGATTTTCCTTCATTTCTTTATGTAAACCATGTGCTGCAGGCAGAAGGAATCAAATTCGGACTTGAAGGGCACCGCCGCGCAATGCCTTTCAATATGGGCAGTCTTTACTGGCAGTTAAATGATGTGTGGCCTGTGGCTTCGTGGAGTTCCACCGACTATTACCAGAAATGGAAAGCCCTTCAGTACTATGTGAAGAAAGGATTTGAACCTGTGCTTGTAAGCCCCTATGCCGATGATTTAAAATTCAAGGTGGGAATCGTTAACGACAGGCTTGAGCAGGTTAATGCGCAGCTTATCATGAAAATGATGGATTTTAATGGCAAAGTTCTTTGGGAAAGGGCCTCACTTGTAGAAATTCCTGCCAATTCGAGCAGGGACTATTTTAACGAAAACAGTGTTGAGTTCCTGCAGAAGCGTGATACCCGCAACCTTCTTTTTGTTGCCGAACTTGTGGAAAACGGAAACTTTATTTCCAGGAACATATACTATTTCAGGCCGTTCAAGGAACTGAATATCCCCCAACCAGTGGTAGAGCATACAGTTACAAAAACAGATGATGGTTTCGACATTGAAATCAGAACCGACAAGCTGGCCAAGAATGTGTACCTGCAGATTGAAGATGAAGAAGGTTTCTTCTCCGACAACTATTTCGATATGCTGCCGGGCAGCAGGGTCACAGTGAACCTGAAATCAGATATAGCGGAAACCAAGCTGAACCAGGTGCTGAAGGTACGGACGCTGGATGGGGCGTTTTGAAAGTTGAGCTGATTCCTGTTAAACCTGACAGGTTTTCACAACCTGTCAGGTTTAATTCCGCGGCACATATTAATATTCTGTTGTTTGCTTCATTTTCAAACTGGTGACCGGGATTTTTGTATCTTTGGATTTATGGGCAACGATGAATTCAATAAAGAAAATGTAGTTCAATACTGGCGGGAGGCTTCGGACGATGATTACGAAACTATGAGGGTAATGTTCGATTCAAAGCGTTACAGTTGGTCGTTATTCATCGGTCACCTAATGATTGAAAAGTTGCTGAAGGCATATTTTGTTAAAGTAAAAAATGATTATCCTCCCTACATACATAACTTATTACGTTTGGCTGAAATGGCAGAATTGAACCTGAATGAAGAGCAGGCAATGCAGTTTGCTACCATTACTTCGTTCAACATCAATGCCCGGCATGATGATTACAAACAGAGTTTTAAGCGAATTTGTACACCTGAATTTACCCTCGAATGGATAAACAAAATTAGTAATCTGCGCTTATGGATGCTGCAACAGTTAAATCAATAACAGAATATATAAATCGCGTACGTGAAAATTATGCGGATTTTGAAGGGGCATATGTATTTGGGTCATATGCCCAGGGTAATTACAATGCCGACAGCGATATTGACCTGGCCCTGATCTTCAAATCTTTGGGTGACCTCCAACGGTTTAACATACAGGTGCAGTTGATTTTGCTTGCTTCCAGGATAGATAACCGGATAGAACCACATCCGATTTCTCATGATGATTTCTATTCCCAAAACCCCTTCGCTGCTGAAATAAAAAGGACGGGAAAAAAAATGGAGGCAGGTTCTGTTTAATGGTGTTAAAACATCGAAACAGCATTCTTTTCATACAATCTTAAATTCCCCATCCATCATGTCTACACTAAAATATATTTTTGCCCTTAATGCATTGGAAACTTATCGTCATTGCGACCGCGAGGCACGAGCGGGAAGCAATCTGTTGGAATTAGCCATCCACGTCTTTACTTGTTTTTACTTATGAAGTCAAGGGTTATAATTGCAGGAGGTACAATGAAGCCTGTCTGGCCGCCAGGCAGGCAGCCTTTTGGTACTGGCAGTATCCTGTTATTATTTAAAAGCCTGACAAATGGTTGTGTGAAAACAATTTCTATTTTTGAAATAAAAACCGGAACCTATGGCTAAAAAACTGTCGCTTGATAAGAAATACATCAAAGTGTTGCTTCTTGAAGGCATTCATGAATCATCAGTAAGCAGTTTCACTGGTGCCGGCTATTCAAGTGTGGAATACATTTCAACTGCCCTCGATGGAGATGAACTGGAGCAGAAGCTGAAAGATGTGCATATTATTGGCATCCGCTCACGCACACAGCTCACCCCGGAAGTGCTGAAAAAAGCTCCCAAATTGTTTGCTGTGGGTTGCTTCAGCATAGGCACCAACCAGGTTGACCTGGAATCGGCAAGGCAGCTTGGCATTCCTGTTTTCAATGCACCATTTTCAAATACCCGTTCGGTGGCAGAGCTTGTCATTGCCGAAATCATCATGCTCATGCGCGAAGTCCCGTCAAGAAATGCCGCGGCACACCGGGGGCAATGGCTGAAAGCCGTGGGCAATTCGTTTGAGGTGAGGGGCAAGAACCTGGGTATAGTGGGCTATGGCCATATCGGGTCACAGGTATCTATCCTGGCTGAATCGCTGGGCATGAATGTGATGTACCATGATGTGGAAAAGAAGCTGAGCCTTGGCAAAGCCTTCATGTGTGCTTCACTTAACGATTTGCTTGAACGATCGGATGTTGTAACCCTGCATGTTCCCGAAACTCCTGATACCCGGAATATGATTTCAGATGAACAGTTTTCACGCATGAAAACGGGGGCTTTGTTTATCAATGCCTCCCGTGGTTCGGTTGCCGATTATCATGCACTGGCACGTTACCTTGAAAACGGTCACCTGGCAGGGGCCGCTGCCGATGTTTTTCCCGAGGAACCTGCCTCCAATAAAGAACTTTTCAAATCGCCGCTTCAGCAGTTCGATAATGTGATACTTACCCCGCATATCGGTGGAAGTACCCGGGAAGCGCAGGAAAACATAGGCCTGGAGGTGGCTGAAAAGCTTATCCGCTACAGCGACAACGGCTCAACGGTAGGAGCTGTAAATTTCCCACAGGTATCCATCCAGCCCAACCGCGATAAGCAGCGCTTCCTCCATATCCACAAGAACATGCCCGGACTTCTGAAAGACATCAATCATGTTTTTACAAGCAAGGGGATAAATATAGCAGCCCAATACCTCCAAACCGATGCCGAAATAGGATATGTCATCATTGATGCAGAAACCAGCCAATGTGAAAAACTGCTCGATGAACTGAAGGCCATCCCGCATACAATCAGGGCGAGAATGCTTTACTGAGGGCAAAGCGCATAATGCACAGAGCTATGGGCTGAGAGGGAAGAGCAGGAAACACAGAGAAAAAACGAGGGGGCGAGAGGGCGAGAGGGCGAAAAAGAGCAGAGAGCAGAGGGCACAGCGCATGTTGCAAAGCGCACAATACCTGGGCATGAGGGCAGGGAAAAGGGGTAAAATGTCGCTTTTATTCCACAAGGCTTTTCTTAAAGCCGGGTGGCTGCCGGTGCAGGGTTGCCTGTTCGAAAGCATAGGCTACCCTCAGCAAAACAGGTTCGCTCCAGGCCCTTCCGAATACAGACATTCCGATGGGTAAACCATGTACGAAGCCCATAGGAACCGTAATGTTGGGATAACCTGAAATGGCAGCCGCCGAAGAACTGCTGCCTGCAAAGTGATCGCCGTTTACCCAGTCGGTCAGCCAGGCCGGTCCGTTGGTTGGCGCTATAATGGCATCGAGCCGCCGGCCCTCCATCACCGCATCAATCCCTTCCTTTTGGGTATAAAGCTTTGCATTATTGAGGGCATCAAGATACTCCTTACTGGATAAATCCCCTTTCTGCTGTGCCATTTCGAAGATCTCCTGTCCAAACCAGGGCATTGACCTGCCGGCATTCTGATTATTGAACGCAATGAGTTCTTCCAGGCTTTTGAGCGGGGTGTTGGGGTTATTTTGAAGATAATTGTTCAGATCGGCCTTAAATTCATAAAGCAACACCTGCCATTCAGCCTCGCCCCATTTATCCTGGTGTTCGAATGTCACCTCATCGATGATTTCGGCACCAAGTGAATTCAGAACATCGACAGCCTGACGGAAAAGCACATATACATCCCTGTGAAAACCTGTCATGCCTGTTGCAATGCCAATGCGCATCCCGTTCAGGCTGGTTTCGGAAAGGAATTGTGTATAGTCGGGATATATTTCTCCCCTTTCAATATGTGTTGGGGCATCATTGTCATCAAACCCTGCAAGTGCGCCCAGCAGGATGGCAGCATCAGTCACGGTGCGCGCCATCGGACCGGCAGTATCCTGGCTGTGTGCAATGGGCAATATTCCGCTGCGGCTCCACAAACCAAGGGTTGGCTTGATGCCTACAATACCATTTATGCCTGAAGGGCACACGATAGAGCCATCGGTTTCGGTCCCGATACCGATTGCGCACAGGTTGGCCGACACGGAAACACCCGTTCCTGAGCTTGATCCGCAGGGATTCCTGTCGAGGTAATACGGATTATTCACCTGTCCGCCACGTCCGCTCCATCCGCTCGATGAATTTGTTGAGCGGAAGTTTGCCCATTCGCTCAGGTTTGTTTTACCCAGCAAAACTGCACCAGCCTCGCGAAGTTTAGCAATGATGAATGCATCGCCTTGGGCAACATGGCCTTCAAGTGCCAGAGAACCGGCAGTTGTCTGCATGCGATCGCCCGTATTGATGTTGTCTTTGATAAGTACCGGTATGCCGTGCAGTGGTCCCCGTACATTACCTGAGCGCCTTTCTTCATCGAGGGAAGCAGCTATTTCCATTGCATCGGGGTTCACTTCAATCACCGATCCCAGGTAAGGGTCTGCTTCATTGATTCTGCCGAGGTACCTGCGGCAGATATCCTGTGCAGTGAGCTCACCTGATTCCATCTTCAGCCTCAGGCCGTTAACTGATTCTTCGTTCAGTTCGAAATCGGGATTAACCGACTCTTGTGCAGTATTCCCCGCATGGTTACGGCATCCGTGCAAACCTGAAACTGTTATGGCTGCAGAGGTGAGGGCTGTGGTTTTAAAGAAAGTACGGCGCTTCATTGTAAATGATTTTATAACTTTGAATATAAAACAATTTTACTTCAGATGAAGGGTCTTAAGAAAAAGCTTTACGAAATTGTATTTGAAGCCGACACCAGGGCAGGCAAATATTTTGATGTAGCCCTGCTCATCATTATTATCCTCAGTGTGCTTCTTGTGGTACTTGAAAGTGTACCGGGGCTGCGCAGGGAACATCAGGAAACCTATATCCTCCTGGAATGGGTTATCACAATAATATTCACGGCAGAGTATATTCTAAGGATTCTGATTGTTAACCGGCCCTGGAAGTATATCACAAGTTTCTATGGGGTGATTGATTTTCTTGCGGTCATCCCAACATACCTTGGCCTTCTTGTGGTAGGGTATCAAAGCCTTTTAGTGATTCGGGTGCTGCGGCTGCTAAGGGTATTCCGTATTTTTAAACTGACCCGCTACAGTACTGCAGGCAGAAGTATCGTGCGGGCATTATGGGCAAGCAGGGAGAAAATCAGCGTTTTCCTGTTTTCAGTCATGTTAATAGTAACAGTGGTTGGCACCCTGATGTACCTGATAGAAGGTGAAGCCAGCGGATTCACAAGCATTCCTCAAAGCATATACTGGGGAATTGTCACACTTACAACTGTTGGATATGGTGATATAAGTCCTGTCACACCACTTGGAAGGTTTTTGGCGAGCCTTGTAATGATTCTGGGTTATGCCATTATTGCTGTCCCCACAGGTATTGTGACAGCAGAGATGATAAAACCCTTTTCAAAGCAAAATACCCAGGTTTGCCCTGAGTGCCTGCATGATGATCATGATGATGATGCCATTTTCTGCAAGAAATGCGGTGCGGAACTGAATCCGTAATTTTTTATATTCATGATGATTAATCAGGCAAAATCATTATAAATTTACACCTTCTATTGAATCATTAAGTTTAACTTTTTACACTCCATTATGAAAAAAACGAAATCAGCAGGCATGCTCCTGTTATTCCTTGTGATTATATCAGGCTGTGCAACTGTATATACAGCACCTGACCTGCAGCCCGCAGCGCCTTCAAAATCAATAGCCATTCTTCCCTTCGATGTTCAGATCCAGTATAACAAGTTACCCAAAAATGTGACTCTTGAGGAGATTCATAAAAACGAACAGGAACTGGGCTTTCTGATGCAAAGCCAGATGTATGCACGGATACTCGACAAAATCAATCAATACCCTGTGCAGTTTCAGGATATTGACAAAACCAACATGATGCTCAGGCGCAACAACATCGACATCAATAAGCTGGGTGAGTTTTCAAAGGATGAACTGGCAAGACTGCTGGAAGTTGATGAAGTCATATCGGGCAATGTGCTTACCACAAAACCAATGTCGACAGGTGCTGCTGTCGCACTTGGCGTTTTATTCAATGTATGGGGGCCAACCAATCAGGCCGATGTAACAGTATCACTGCATAGCGGCCTTGATTCAAAACTGCTCTGGAAATTTAACCATGTCTATTCGGGTTCGGTGGGCAGCAGTCCCGACCAGCTGACAAGGGCCATGATGAAACCGATTTCAAGGAAATTCCCCTACAAGAAGAAGAGTTGAACTGATTGTTGCAGGATGTGGATAACTTTTACCGGCAAAACAAAGTATAAAAAATACCGTTTTGTATTTTTGCAACACCGGAAAACAAAATATAAATGAAGCAATACCTGCACCTGCTGCAAACCATTCTTGATAACGGGGTCGAAAAGAAAGACCGGACCGGCACAGGTACCCTCAGCATTTTTGGCCACCAGATGCGTTTTGATCTGAGCGAAGGATTTCCTGTCGTTACCACCAAAAAGCTGCACCTGAAATCGATTATTCATGAGCTGCTGTGGTTTCTGGCAGGTGACACAAACATTAAATACCTGAATGACAATGGTGTCCGCATATGGAACGAGTGGGCCGATGAAAACGGTGATCTGGGCCACATCTATGGCTACCAGTGGCGAAGCTGGCCCGCACCTGATGGCAGGCATACCGACCAGATTAGCCAGGTAGTTGACTCCATCATCAATAATCCCGATTCACGCAGGCACATTGTCAGTGCATGGAATGTAGGCGAACTCGACAATATGAAACTCCCTCCCTGCCACGTGTTGTTCCAGTTTTATGTGGCCGAGGGAAAACTGTCATGCCAGCTGTACCAGCGAAGTGCCGATGTATTTTTGGGAGTTCCTTTTAATATTGCCTCCTATGCGCTGCTTACGATGATGATGGCCCAGGTTACAGGGCTGAAACCCGGTGATTTTGTCCATACATTTGGTGATGTACATATTTATTCGAATCACCTGGAGCAGGTAAAGCTGCAGCTGACCCGCGAACCCTACCCACTCCCTGTGATGAAAATAAATCCTGAAGTAAAGAGCATATTTAACTTTAAATATGATGATTTCGAACTTGAAAACTACATGGCACATCCCCACATTAAAGGAGAGGTGGCGGTGTAGTATCAGCCGAAAACAGCAAAATTTCTTTTTACATAACTGCTTCCGACATAGGATGATATGATATAAAGGACCTGTTTCAGGTTTAATTCCGACCTCAGGAAGAATTTCCTTGCCTGTTTCATATCGTTCCTGATATAATGATACCTCGCCCTGGTGCCGTTCAGCCTTTTAACAGCAAGTGCATATTCCTTCGGAAACCTGGACCTGTAGTTCTCGAGGAAATAGAGTGAATAATAATAGTCCTTCTGCCTGTAGCCGTCGTCGAGTGAAAGATTTGAATCGGTAACATACCTTGTAGTCAGGCAGTCAGGAATTTCAGCAGTTTCATTGCCTTCGGTTATTCTCAGCAGCCAGTCGTAATCGACCATGCCAAAATTTTCTTCAAAGCGGATATGTTTCAGGCGGCTGTCGAGCATGAGGGTGCTCATATACAGGTTTTGCCCTTTGTTTATCCTTTTCAGCTTCTGAAGAAAAGTGACATTCCTGTCAAAAAAAACAGGACCGGCTGCTTGCAACCGCCTTTCGGAACGGGCCCCTGAAAGCCGGTTTACAACATTGTAGCCGGTGGAAACAACCGGATATTTGCCAGCAGCCTCCAGCTGTCTGACAATTTTGTGCGTATGCCATACGTCGTCATGATCGATCAGACAGAAGTAATCGCCGGTCATCTTCCTCAACCCGATATTCCTTCCCCTGTTAGGGCCACCGCTGTTTTCTTCCGTTGAATAATAACTGATCCCATTCTTCTTCAGTATTTCACAGGTACTGTCAACAGAGCAGTCGTCAACAACAATCAGTTCCAGTTCAAACAACAGGTTGACTCCCCACTGGTTGAGAATTGAATCAAGGGTTTGCTGGATGGTGTATTCTGAATTGCAGGTTGTTAGAATAACCGAAACTTTCTTCATGACTTCCTTTTTCTATAGCATTAAAAGAACTGCTGATTTATTAAGGACAAATGAAAAGCAGATTAAAACGGGATTAAAAAAAGGTATTCAAAACTTAAAAAAGTGAACACTGAAAAGGATTGTAAGGAATAAATTACCTTATTTTGAAAATCATAACATGTAAATGTAACATGGCAGGCAAAGCCCGTTATTTATTAAATAAGCAATAAATGATTCACCAGAATATTTCAATCATTGTCGCTGTGGCAGAGAATTTTGCCATCGGCAAAAACAATGATCTCCTTTTTCACCTTCCCACTGATCTTAAACGGTTCAGGGAAATTACAACCGGAAACAGCCTGATTATGGGCCGGAACACTTTGCTATCGCTTCCAAAATGGCCGCTGCCAAACAGGAGGCACATCGTGATAACCGACAGGCATGATGACCACTTCGAGGGGTGTGAAACAGTTTATTCAATTGAGGAAGCACTCGAAAAAGTAAAAAATGACAAGGAAGCTTTTGTCATTGGGGGCGGAATGGTTTACAGGCAGTTTTATCCGCTGGCAGGAAAGCTTTACCTTACACTGGTGCACAAGTCATATGATGCTGATACTTATTTTCCTGAAATCGACTTCAATGAATGGAAGGAAATTTCAAGAGATGATTTGTATGACATAAAAAATGACTTTCACTATTCCAACATCAATCTTGAACGGGTTCAAACAGCCAGTCCCATTTGATTATCATTACTCACTGCATTATGAAGTTAAAAATTCTGTTGCCAATACTGACGGCCTTATCAGCAATATTATTTACAGCAAAGGCACAACCACTGCTGAATCTGAGGTATGAAGATAATTATACCCCTACCTGGCATGAGGTCATTGACATGTATAAAAAACTGGATGCCCGTTACGAAAATGCGGTCCTGCTTGAAAAGGGGCTTACCGACAGCGGGAAGCCGCTTCACCTTTTTATTATCAATAACGAACGGGTATTTGATCCGCAAAGAATAAAGGCACAGGGGAAAACAATATTGCTCATCAACAATGGGATTCATGCAGGTGAGCCTGCCGGTATTGATGCCAGCCTGCAGTTTGCCGCCGATATCCTCCAGAACAAGAACAGGATGGCATCGGTATTAAAAAATACGGTTATCATCATCATCCCCGCATACAATGTAGGAGGGATGCTGAATCGCAGCGCATGGCACCGGGCCAATCACACATCTCCGGCTGAATCAGGCTTCAGGGGGAATGCTGCCAACCTTGATTTAAACCGCGATTTCACTAAGAGTGATTCGGAAAATACAAAGAGCTTTACCAGGCTTTTTCATGAATGGGATCCTGATGTTTTTCTTGATACCCATACCACAAACGGCTCCGATCATCAGTACAGTATCACGCTGATAGCCCCGCAACCCGATATTTTTCCTTCAGTGCAGGGAAAATTCATCAGGGGAAAAATGCTGCCCGAACTGTACGCAAAGATGAAAAAGGGCACCTATGAGCTGATCCCCTATGTGGACTGGTACTATGATGATCCACGCCAGGGTATTCAGATGACCCAGGAATCTCCGCGTTATTCATCAGGATATGCAAGGATGTTCCATTCCTATGGCATGATCTCCGAGGCACTGATATACAAGCCATACGCCGACAGGGTAAAATCGACCTATCAGTTCATAAAGGTTTTATCGGAATTTACAGCTGAAAATTCTGCAATGATCATCAGAACAAGAAAGCAGGGAAGGGCTGAATCGCTTGCAATGGATGAATATCCAATCCGCTTTGAACTTGATTCCTCCCGGTACCGGCTGATTGACTTTAAGGGATATGAATATGTTGAGAACCAGATAAGCCGGCTGTCGGGGCTGCCCCGCCCGGGGTATGACACCTCACGTAAATTTACCGACACCATCAGGTTTTACGATGTCTACAAACCATCAGCGCACATCAAAATTCCCGAATATTATATCCTGCCTCAGGCCTGGGCAGCAGTGGTTGAAAGGCTGATGCTGAACAAGGTGGAGTTTTACAGGCTGAAAAATGATACTGTCCTTGAAGTGGAAGTGGACTACATTACTGAATTTACAAGTCCGCAAAGGCCATCCAACGGCCATTATTATCATGACAAGGTGGCAACTGCCGCTGAAACCCAAAGGATCAAATACTATGCTGGCGACCTTTTGATTCCGGTAAAACAGGAGAAAATCGCATATATCATTGAGATGCTGGAACCCAGGGCTGCCGATTCATTCTTCCGGTGGAATTTCTTTGATGGCATTCTTGACACCCGTGAATATTTCTCATCCTATGGTTTTGAGGAGAATGCCCTGAAATATCTTGAAGATCATCCTGAATTTAAACAGGAGTTTCTCAATAAAAGGATGAATGACGAAGCGTTTGCCAATGACCACCGGGCACAGCTGGCCTGGATATACAATAATTCGGAATGGGCTGAGGAATCGCACAGGCGCTATCCTGCAGGAAGGATTTTCAGCAGGATAAACAACCTTCACCTGATGGTGTACTCAGGCAAGTAATTTGCCGAGGTTATCGAACCGGTTGTTGTAATCCTGCATCGACAGTTCAATCACCTGAAATGCTTCCTGTGCAGTATATACGGCAGCAATCTCCGTATTCCGGTCCTGTCCGGGCATATCCTTGTAGGTCAGAAAGTAATGCTCCAGACGCTGGATGACAATAGAGGGGACTTCGCTCATTTCCTTAAAGTGACCATATACTGTATCGTTGAGTAAAACGGCAATAATCTTATCATCAGCCTGGTTTCCGTCAATCATACGAAACCCCCCGATTGGACGGGCATTCACCAGCAAATCGCCGTGTGCAAGGGTTTTTTCAGTCAGGACACATATATCAATAGGATCACCGTCGCCAGTAATATCTGTCCGGCCTGTTTTTTCGTTACAGAAACCACCCACCATCGGACCGCAAAAAGTCTGTGGAATAAAGCCATACAAAGCCGGTATCACATTTGAAAACTTCTGTGGCCTGTCGACCCTCAGGTAGCCACTTTCCTTGTCAATTTCATACTTTACGGTGTCGGTTGATACCACTTCAATGAAAGCAGTCACCTCCTGTGGCGCATTCTTCCCGATGAATACCCCATGCCATGGATGTGATTTATAGCGGAGGCCCATGAGCCTGCCAATTGGATCAGACAGTTTATCGACCATAATACTGATTTTTTAACTGCTACTTCAACCCGCTAAAGCTGTTTTGGTTCAATCACAGCTGAAAATAAGATGCCGGACATGCATTAAAAAAAGGGCTGCCAAAAGAAGGCAGCCCTTTTTTATAATGTATTGTATCCGCTTATACCAGTCGTGCCTCCATGCGGTTTCCTTTTTTATCGACAGCTGCTACAAGCACCTCCTTGCCAGCTTTATCGGTTTCAAAAACAAAAGGCTTGCTCTTCAGTACCTGTGGATGATGGGCAATTGTTCCGGCCTTGATGCCATCAATAAACACTTCATAATGGTCGATGGGGTCATCGCCGGCATAGGAAGTTTGCCATGAAATCAGGTTTTTACCATCCTTTTCCGATTTCTGCAACATACGCGGCCCAGCCAGCTGTTCCTTCTCCATCTGGAAATAATTTGTTTTTCCGTTTTTAATACCCGCTGCAAGATGCTCGATTTCGAGCCTTTCATCAGCAGAAAGGCCGTCAGGTTCTATCTGGCATGCATAGTAGTTCTGTATCATCTGGCATTCCATGGGGTTCTCATCGATATGGCCAATGCCGATAATCAGGGTGTGAACTCCCGGGGTTGTCAGTGAATACTCGATGAGAGGCCTGCTCGGTAAACCCGGCTGTCCTACTTTCATGTATACATGTTCAGGTTTATTCGACCAGTTGGCTTCCTTATGGTACATGGCCGCATCGGCAAATGTTTTCATACCGATAATGCCCATTCCTTTGGCTTCAGCAACCGGTATCACATTATGCTGCATATTGAACATCAGCCTGTCGTTGGCATTGATGGCAACAAGCATTCCTTCAAGTAATCCCCACTCATCACGCTGTATCATATCAATCATGGCAGGCGGGTTGTTGTGCCCCGAGAACCCGATATGTTTTATCAGTTTTTCATTCCGGGGATTCATACCTGTCAGGTTTGTTCCGTCACGCAGGTCACGCAGTGCAACCAGTGCACCAAAGTTGCCATCCGGATCAAGCGGTGTTTCCAACCCTTCATAAAGTACATCTATTTCGGCAGTGTTATGGAGGGTATGTACAAGCACCATATCGAGATATGACCCTTCAGGATACCATCCGGTATTATCGCCGAAGAGTTGTGTCAGTGAACGTTTCACGTCATCAACGGCACATTTTACATTTTCACCGTTCGACCAGTTTACCACGCCTTCACGTTCGGGCCATCCCGGTTTGCCCCATCGCATACCTGTTTTACTAGTAAGCCATATTGACTCACGCAGTTCCTTATTGTAGTTATCTGTCCCGGGAATCAGGTTCAACTGTTCGAAAGCCTTGTGAAAGTTGAGCTGGCTGCCGGCATACAGGTTCGAAGTATCGAAATAATTGATACCTAAATCAAACGCTTTCAGTATAATCGGAACGGGATCCACATTTTCGGGAGTCCACTGAAGGGAAGCCTGACCTCCCAACCCAAAAGTGGTGACCATGAAATCATGCTTGCCAAATTTGCGTTTCATGGGTGCCGGAACATTTTCTACATTACATCCGCCCAACGGTATTATCGATACTGCGGCAGTTGTAGCTGCAGAAACCTTCAGGAAATTTCTTCTTGAGATGCGATTTTTTTTATTAGTTGCCATAACGGTAAGTTTTTCATAAAGTTACAAAAAAAACACAAGGGATACATCCGAATTATATTGTTTGAATAGGCTGGTCTTCGGAAGCTGCCTCTATCGCGCGGTAAAAGTAGCTTTTCTTTTCTTTCTTTACATCAACGGTATAGATTGCACCTTCATTGTAATGATAAAAGTAATCGAGCATTCCGATATCCCCTGCGCAAAAAAGGCTGTGAATGCACATCATAAAAATCCAGAAATACATTAAAGGATTTCCCAATGAAAGTATAATTCCAGCAGCCGATAAAAGCTTAACAACCACAAAAGGGGTAAGTGCAACCAGTGTGAATTGTTTTCTGTTGAGGACATGAAGGTCAGCTTCGGCATAAAAAATAAACTTTTTCAGGTAGGCACCTATGGATACTCTTTTTGCACCTGTCAGTTTAAATGCCAGGGCATGCAGGAGTTCATGGACCAGAATCAGCAGGGTAAAGGTGAAAAAGATGGCACCCAGAATATAATACAGCGGTAATAAATTCCCCCTGAATGCCAGAATCACTGTGCGTGTAATAAAGAACAATCCTGTCAGGATCATTAGCCCCTGGTAAACCGAGAAATACCTTATCAACCTGCTGCCCGAGGCAATCTGCCTGAGAACAAACTCCTTTACCTGTTGATGCTCCAGCTCATGTAACAGCTCATATCTGCCACTGTTCCTCAGTTCTTCCAATGTTGGATTAGCCATTACCCGACAGTATTAACTTCATCATGTCTTTGATACTGAAAAGCTTCAGCAGAAAAGCCGACAGCACAGAGCCTCCAATCATCAGAAAATAACCATAGACCCAGTTATCAAGATATTTTGTGACATGAGCCAGAACTATAACAACCATGACGAACAGCAAAATCTGTGCGATATATGTAACCTGCGGTTTCAGTCTGAAGATATTAATCGCAAGTACAAGCTGGGCTGCACCTGTAAATAATTGGGTGGAAAGACTTGCATATGCTGAGCCGAATGCCTGGTATTCTGGAATCAGGATCAGGTTGAGACTGATGTTCAGCACCATACCTGCCAGAGCCATAAGATTAAGCTGCTTCAGGCTGCCATTGGCTGTTAGAAGGGTTCCGAAAATATAGGTAGTGGCAACTCCAATAAATCCTACCATTAAAATTCCCAGCAGATCTGCTGATATTTCTGTATTGGAAGTATACAGCAAATTCATGATTTCATGATCGTAATACAAACTTGAGACAGCAATGATAATTGCCGGCACTATCAGAAGAGTGTAGGATAACTTAACCATTTGCCCGATAGATTCCTTTTGTTTAATCATTTTTGCAAAAATGGGTAGCAGCAGGCCTGCAAAAAGAAGCCCAAGCATAGAGACAGCATCCAGTAACCTGAATGCCTGGGCATATATCCCTGCCTGCTCTTTGCCGGCAGAGCCTCCAAGCATCCTTTCCAGCATCACTGAATCGATGCGGTTATATAATGCCATCAGCAAAATCAGAATGGCATATGGATAGGATTTTTTAAGAAACACCAGACAGAACTGGTAATTGATCCGGACCTTTATTCTTCCTGATCTCTTCATTACCACAATGAATGTAATGATAGCTGATAGCAGGTAGGCAACAGATTGTGCATAAACAAACCAGTTAATTGTAAATTGTTCCCTCAGGCCTTCAGTGAAAAGAAGAATACTGCAGATGATAATCATCAGGGTACGGTCAAGAACCGAAATGATGCTGTCGGTCCGGAACATATGCAGCCCACTGATGTTTGATCGCAGATAAAGTATGAACGATACCAGGAATTGGTTAAAAATCAGGAATATCAACAAATGGAACTGAACCTTGCTGTAACCTATTATGCCCGCTACCAGCAGGCTGATAAAAGCATAAACCACTGCAAGCATCAGCTTCAGCCCTACCAGGTTTGAAAGATGTTTTTTCAGCAGTTGATTATGGCGTGCAATGTTGCGGTTGTTGTAATTGGTGATACCAACGTCAAGAAGGATATTCAGGATAAGCGAAAAATTAAACAGCGCAAAATATAAACCATAGTGTTCATCGCCCACAAGGTTTTGTACTGTGCGGTCAATGCCCAGAATCCAGAATGGCTTCACCAGCAGATTCAGGAAGAGCAGCAATATCAGATTTGTAATAAATTTCCGTTTCAAAATAAAAATCAGGTATTATATGAACCGGCCAGTAAACAAATATTACGCTTATGATGCATCTTATCCAGAATAAGCATCAGCTGTTTTACCCTGAGGATTAACGCATAATTGCGCCATTTATTTAAAACATACATGCAAATCTGCCAGATTTCACCGGTGATTATACTTTGGTGCATCACTTGCCTGGAAACCCTGATATTTAAAGGAACAGGCTGTATGAAATTATTCATGCAGGAAATAATTTCATACGCATTCTGATAATTGTATATAGTCAGTTGCTTCATGTTAACAAATCACAGGTTTTATTCATTCAGTTTCTGCTGGCTTCATCTGCTTAGGTACAAACCCGCTGTTTTGCAACAGGGCCATAAGTTCCTTAATGATAAGCGCATGGTTGTATATAATGAAACCTCAACAGACCTTAAAATAACGTATAGGGCATTAAATGACAGGCCGGTTGATTTCATGATGAATTAATTAATTTCAGTTATCTCACAAAGATATCGGATTTTTAATTTAATTTCAGCTACAATTATGAAGATAGCGATAAATACAAGGCTCTTGTTAAAAAACAGGCTGGAGGGGATAGGTTGGTTTTCTTATGAAACACTAAAACATATATCAAAAAACCATCCTGAACATGAGTTTATCTTTATTTTCGACAGGCCATATGCACCTGAATTCATTTTCTCGGAAAACATAAAAGCGGTTGTTACAGGTCCGCCGGCACGCCATCCGGTTTTATTCTGGATTTGGTTTAATTACAGAATTCCCTGGGTACTGAAAAAGGAAAAAGCCGATTTGTTCCTTTCTCCCGATGGTTACCTTTCATTAAAAACCGATGTACCCCAGCTTGCTGTCATGCACGACTTAAGTTTTGTGCACCGTCCAAAGGACCTCCCATGGCTGCAGGGGTTATATTATAATTACTTCTTTCCCAAATTTGCACAAAAGGCAGTCCGCATTGCAACTGTATCCATGTTTTCCAAACAGGATATTGCCAATACTTATCAGATTGATCCACATAAGATCGATGTGGTTTACAACGGCATCAAACCAGGGTTCACCAAAGCATCTGACGAGGAGGTAATAAGAACACGCATCAAATATTCGGGTGGCCTGCCCTACTTCATTTATGTTGGTGCCCTGCATCCAAGAAAGAATATTCCAGGACTTTTAAAGGCATTTGACAGGTTTAAATCAGAAAATAATACAATAACAAAGCTGCTCATTGTCGGCAGCAGGATGCATAAAACGGGTGAGATAGCCAATACCATCAACCAAATGCAATTCAGCAGTGAGGTTATCTTTACAGGACGTGTGACCGAAAAGGAGCTTCACCACCTGTTATCGGCAGCCCTTGCACTGGTGTATGTGCCGTTTTTCGAAGGCTTCGGGTTACCTATTACCGAGGCGATGCAGGCAGGTGTCCCTGTGATATGTTCGAACACCACTTCCATGCCTGAAGTGGGTGGTGAGGCAGTACTTTATGTCGATCCCGGCAATGTACCTGAAATAGCGGCAGCAATGTACAAACTTGAGGCAGATGCACACCTGCGTTCATCCCTGATAAAAAAAGGATATGAACAGAAAGAAAAGTTTAGCTGGGAGAAGACGGCAGCACTTCTGTGGAAGAGTATTGAGGCCGCAACACAAACTTCCTGAATTTTTTGCATATATGAACAAATACTCTGGTGCTGTTTAAACAAATTGGCTTTAGAATTTTTATATAGGAAAATAGAATTAAAAATCATTTTCCTCATGTATCAATTAATCAAAAAAGCCGGAGCAAGCCTTTTATTCATTGCAATGGTTCTGACCTCCGGAAATGCTGTCGCACAAATCAATGCCGCAGCCCTGTATCAGCAATACTGTGCCCAGTGCCATGGTTCAGATCTAGATGGCGGTAACGCAACAAGCCTGATCGACGGGATCTGGCAGTTTGGTGCCGAAGACAGTTATATCACAAGGAACATCAAGCACGGTATCCCCCACCTCGGAATGCCATCCTATGAGCATGCACTTTCCGATCAGGAGATCAAATCAATCGTGCAGTATATCAGGGATATTGAGAAAGAAGAAGGTGTCCAGCGGCCAGCTGTTCCTGAAATGGTGGAAACCATGGATTACTTTATGGTTGCCGAAACCTTTGCCGATAATCTTGAAATTCCATGGGCAATTGATTTCATCGATGCAAATCATGCCCTGATTACAGAGCGGCCCGGCAGGCTCAGGATGGTAATCAACGGCAAGCTTCTGCCCGAACCGGTAAAAAACACCCCTGAAGTTCTTCATGAAGGACAGGGTGGTCTGCTGGATGTTGCAGTAGATCCCGATTATCAAAACAATGGATGGATCTATCTTGCCTACAGCCATGCCCTTCAAGGGAACCAGGGAAGCAGGCCTCCTGCAATGACAAGGCTTGTGAGGGGTAAAATAGAAAACAATGCATGGACCAGCCAGGAGGTAATCTTTGAAGCACCTCATGAAACATACCGTACAACCCGGCACCATTATGGATGCCGCATCGTGTTCGATCCATGGGGGTATCTCTATTTTGCCATAGGTGACCGCGGAATAGGACGTGAAGCCCAGGACATTACCCTGCCTAACGGGAAAGTCCACCGAATTCACAAGGATGGCAGAATTCCTGATTCCAACCCATTCCTTTATGATGATAAGGCAATGGCTTCACTCTACAGCTATGGCAACAGGAATATCCAGGGAATGGCAATTCATCCGGTAACCGGACAACTATGGACCACTGAACACGGACCAATGGGTGGCGATGAACTCAACCTGATCAAATCAGGTAAAAACTATGGGTGGGAAACCATTACCTACGGAAGAAACTACAATGGGTCCATTATTACTGAACTGACCCATATGCCCGGAATGGAACAGCCAAATTTCTACTGGAATCCATCTATTGCTGTATGCGGCCTTGACTTCTATACAGGCGACCTTTTTGAAAGGTGGCAGAACAGGCTGCTTGTAGGTGCACTCAAGTATGAAGAGGTTCGTCTGCTCCAAATTGAGGATGAAAGGGTGGTGCATGAACAGATTATACTCAAAGGAGCCGGACGTGTAAGGGATGTTGCAGTGGGTCCCGATGGTGCTATCTATGTTGTGCTGAACGACCCGCACAAGGTGATAAGGCTTACCCCAAGAAAACAATAAATTGGAAAATTTGCGATAGCTTTCGCTGAAATAGTTGAATTAAAAAAGGCTGTCCGGTTTACCCTGGACAGCCTTTTGAATTCACAAAATTACTTCACAATGAACTTTCTAACCTGCTGATTTTGCATGTTAGCCGATTTCAGATAATACATTCCCGGCGTTAATCTGTCGAAGTCGATACGGGTTAATTGTGATTCCACCCTTTTCGACACGATAATACGTCCGCTGGCATCAATGATTTCAACCCTTGTTTCAGCCTCAGGCATGAATGGATATTCAACATTGATATAAGTATCAGCGGGATTGGGATACACCAGAAAATCAAGATTCTCACCTAAGCCCAACGGGCCATCTGTTCCGGTAAGCTGCTCATTGATCGCTGATTCTCCGTTTTTGAAATTAGCCACTTCATTGGTGGTTTTATTGCCTCTCACCACCAGTTTAGTGGTTACGATGCTGTCGCAACCTGAAGCTGCAGTGAGTACCCGTTCATAAATTCCGGGAACAGTCCATCCCTGGTATGCCTCTCCGGTCCATATCTTAATATTCTCTGTAGTATATTTGGTCTGTTCAATCGTAAGGCTGGTAATCACTTTGCTCTCAACGCCATTGGCATCAACGGTTACCCATTCATATTCACCCGGCACGGTCCAGCCATTATATGATTCTCCCTCACAAATTGTTACATATTCCATAACCATTTTCAACTCAGGCATGGCTTTAACAACCACCAACAGGTTTGTGGTAACGATACTGTCGCAGCCTGTTGACGTAGACAATGTCCTTGTATACTCCCCTTTTTGTGTCCAGCCCATGTAGTTTTCACCATCCCTGATGATAACCTCTTCAGTAGTATATTTCGTTGGGTTCACTGTAAGGTGGGTGGTAACAATCTCCTCAGTGGTCACAGTCTCATTTGTAAATTCGGTAAAAACAATGTCATCGAAATAAAGTGAGTGACCTGCCGGAAGAGCGTTTCCGAGGTAAATCCGGAAAGAACCATCAGTTGCTGTAGCCGTAGCCCTGAATAATATAGTATATTCCTTCCAGCTGGTTGTAATCAGCGGGGTTGAATCAAATACACCATAACCTGTCCAGGGAGAAGACCCTTTGTGGATATGCATCCTGTTCATTGTAAAGCTTTGGGTGGCTTTTGCCTGGAAACTGAGTTGATATACCTTACCGGCTACAAGTGACACCGGTGTCCTGCTCATCAGCTGAATGCTTGAAGCATCCGATCCGCTGGCAGTGATATTGAGCTGTAAACTTCCTGATGGCGATACAAAATCCTTTGTATTCGACACAAGAGTCATTCCATAACCTGAAGCTACCCAACTGCTCCAACCTGTTGTCCCATTGCTGAAATTGCCATTGTCAAGCCTGTTGCTTCCTGAATTAACAACCAGTTTTTGCTGTGTTACAGTACGCTGATAGGTGCCGGTTTTGGTCCAGCCCTGGTAATTTTCACCTTCACAAATGCTTACATATTCTACCCTTCCGGCACTTGCATCAACCAGTGTAATTGTTACAGTGGCTTTGGCTGAAGCTGAAACATTGCCTGCAGCATCTTTTGTCCAGCCATACAAGGTTTTTGTTCCTGTTCCTGAGAAGGTGTACTGTGTTGGTGCAGAAGACAGCCATCCTGAGGTACCGGCTGAAGGTGCAGCTGAACTTTCCGACAAGCGGTAACCTGTAACCCCTGTATTATCTGTAGAACTGAATGTAACAGGTACAGTCAAAGAAGTGGATGTAGAAGGAATCATAAAGGTTGAAATAACCGGTGCAGTAACATCGGCAACAGGGGCCGACTGGTTTGCCCTGATATTGATTGTAACCTGGGCACTTGATGATAGCGGGCTGCTGCCATTGTCAGTCACCTTCACCACCAGAACAACGGTTTTACTTGTATTTACGCTGATGTTTGTCTTGGCATATAGCTTACCTGAAGTGGTGCTTAGCGCAAACAAACCTTCGCTGTTGCCCGATGCAATTGCATAGGTCAGTGCCTGCCCTGCATCAGGATCAGATGCTACAACCTGCCCGATATAATCATTGGCAGCCAACGCATTTGTAATTTCAAATGCCTGATCCATAATCACAGGACTCTGGTTCTGAGCAACTGTCTGAGATTTTGTCTCAATCAAAATCCTCGATGTGAATGGCTTCAGTACAAATGAACCTGTAACCTGGTTTCCATCGATATCTTTACAGACTTTTGACCCGAGGTTGATTGTTTTATCAACTTTGGTATCATTGTAGTACAATTTTTCAGTTTCTCCTGTTGCCAGTTTTGTACCATTGAATTTGCTATTCCTGTCAAATCCGGTTTTTGATTTCCAGTCAGCAAAGCTCAAGTATGAACTTTCCCTGAAAACACCTGCACTTTCATAAGGATTCCTGTAGGTATTGTTATCAATTTCAGCATTTGGTGATGAAACCCTTATGAACAGCTGACGCGGTTCATACTTATCTTTACAGCCGTTTGCTGTTGAATAAATGATGTTATTGTTGATTTTTGTCTTGGTTGATCCGCTCTGGTTCAGAACCTGGATACCGTATCGTGAATCAAGAATAGTATTATACCTGATGACGTTTCCGTCTACTTTGTGCAGCTTAATCCCTGCATCAGTCGATTTGTAAACTGTATTGTATTCTACAGTTACACCTGCAGCACTTTCGTCGATGTAAATCCCATCGCTGAAGTGTCTGTAATTCATCCCTGCATTGGTCCCAAGAGTGTTCAAAACGATATTATACCTTACAACGGAACCAGTTGTAGGTTTTGCATACGAAGGCTGTGTAGTATAAATACCACCGCCGTCACTTTTAAGTAAATTTGTATTTTCAATAAAGTTATATTCTATTTTGTTATTACCATCTGCAAAGAAAATTCCATTGTACCCGACATTTCTAATCCTGTTGTAACGGATAACAGCACCATCACCCACAGCATAAACAGCCGTACCATAGTAATAGGTACCATTGCCCGACAACCCGATGTTTTCAAACAACGCAATATCAGAGATTTCACTGTCGGTAATTGATATACCGGGCATCCTGATATGTGTTCCCTGATGGTTGGCACCCCTTATTTTGGAGTTGGAGATAACATATCTCCCGCTGGTTGAGGTTGTATTATAAACTGCAAACTTGTCGGGATTGTACATGTTTACATTGTCAATGGTCACATGTGTCTGGCTTTTTGTAAAAATGGATGTATGCGCCTGGTTCAAAAACTCAAGGTGCTGTACCTGAATGTGATTGTACTGGCTGTACAGGCCATAATCAAATGTAGAACCCATCACAGTATGATTCTCAGGTGAATCGCCGTTGGGAGTCCACAGGTAAACTGTTTTTGTGGCACTGTCATAAAACCACTCCCCTGCCTGGTCGAGGAATTCCAGCTTGTTCATCAGGATAAATCCTTCACTGGCATCGAGTTTTGCATGAAGTGGCGAATCAATAGTCAGCGTGCGTGAGCTTTGACCTGTAATTGTCCTGACTTCAGTATGGTATACTCCTGTCCTTCCAAAGAACACTGCACCCTTATAATTGATAGCTGAATTTAAAGCACTTGAAGTAAAAGTAACATCACTGCTTTTTGAATCAATATTGGCATAACCGGTATTGGGCCAGCGTGCAGGCCTGATTCTGACATTATTCACAAACAACTGGTTGATGTTCTTGCTGAAGCTTGCCTTATATATATTACCTGAGTGCCGTGTCCAGCCTGTGATTTTTTCTGAACCATATATCTTCGGTTTATCTCCTGTGCCATAAGCACCATAGATAATGGGGCTTCCTGATACACCACCCGATTTGGTTGTAATTGTTCCGTACCATTCTTCTCCTCTCTTAAAAAGAATCTGATCACCGGGCTTAAAAGTAAAGCTATTCACCTTTGACAAAGTTTTCCAGGGTTTGTCGGTGCTGGTCCCGGCATTGGAATCACTTCCTGAAGTACTAACGTAATAAACTGTGGCGTTAACAGTAAATGAGAAAAATATAAAAAACACCAGGGAAAGTAAGGTTTTGCTGCGGTAGTTTACAGGCTTTTGAAATTTTAACCTGACATTACTTTTTGAAGCAGTAAAATGCTTCTTCTCTGAATTTTTAAACATGGTCTAAAGATTTAATTTAACCGTCCAAACTATATATAGGGCAAATATAAAGTCAGACCATGCTGCACTTAAAATGTAGATTGCTGATTGTGGTAGGTAAAAACTGCTGATAATGTTTTCAGTTTTTCGCCAAAATCAGCTTAATAACTGATTTTTTCTAAAGAAAAAATGAAAATCTGAGGCTTGTAAGTATCCTTTTTTTCCGTAGTTTACGAATTCGAATAGTGAACAAGGCCAGCATCAGCAAAGGTTACATTAAAATGAGATTAAAAAGTGTGAATCATCCTTCAGGAAGTAATTTTTTACCCCTCGTAAAAAATAACAAGAGGTATAAATTCGAGAAAAACTATATGATTTTAACAATTGATAAAAGATTTACTAATCTTTATTTAATATAATTTCTGAATTATTCCCGATCAATATGATGGAAGTAAATGGCTGGAGGGTTATACTTCCTGAAATGATGTTTCCATGAACATCCCTGAACTCGGAAGTCCCAAGCCTGATTGTTTTTACTTCTTTTGAAGCATTGTACAGCAATTGCTCAGTTTCCCCTGGTTTTAAGCGCGTTCCATCGAAGCTTGAATTGTTGTCGAAGCCAGTTAATGATTTCCATTCAGAGAAACTGCAGTACTTGTCGCCCCTGAAAATTCCTGTGCTTTCATAGGGGTTCCGGTAGATGTTATTCTCGAAAACAACATTTGCCGAAGAAGTCCTGACAAGCAACTGACGGGGTTCATACTTATCAATGCACCCGTCGGCGGTGGAATACATGATATTGTTCTTTATGAGTGTGGGGGTTGATCCGCTTGAATGCACAACCTGCACAGCATAACGTGCATCAACTATTGTATTGTTTCTTACAATGTTTGCATCAATCCTGTGCAGTTTAATGCCGGCATCCGATGATTTGTAAACAGTGTTGTATTCAACTGTTACCCCATGTGCACTTTCATCAATGTAGATGCCATTGCTGAAGTGCCGGTAGTTGATACCTTCTGTACTTCCAAGGGTATTCCTGACAATATTATACCGTACAACTGAACCTGTGAGAGGCTCAGCATTAGGTGGCTGTGTGGCATAAATACCGCCCCCGTCACCTTTCAGCAGGTTTGTATGATCGATATAATTATACTCCACCACATTATTCCTGCCAGCGAAGAATATTCCGTTATATCCGATATTGTATATCCTGTTATAGCTGATATGGCTCCCGGTACCCACAGCATAAAGCCCCGTACCATAATAGTACTCTCCGTTGCCCGACAACCCGATGTTCTCAAAAAGCGCAACCTCTGAGATCTCATTGTCTGTAACCGTAATGCCGGGCATCCTGATATGGATTCCCTGGTGGTTTGCTCCTTTCACTGTTGAGTTTTTTACAACATAGTTCCCTTTATCAGAGGTGGTATTATAAATACCAAACCTGTCGGGATACAGAATATCAACCTTGTCAATAGTAATATTTTTTCTTCCGTGGGTATAAATGGCAGTATGTGCCTGATGTAAAAATTCAATCTCCTGAATATTGATATAATCATGGTTACTGTAGAGTCCATAATCAAATACCGAACCTCTTACTTCATAATTATCAGGAGAGTCACCTTCAGGTGTCCATAAATAGATTGTTTGTGAGGAGCTGTCATAAAACCATTCTCCGGGCTTGTCAAGGAACTCAAGCTTGTTCATCAGGAAAAATCCTTCGCCAGTATCAAGCTCTCCCTTTAGCGGGGCATCAATGGTTATGATGCCACCCCTGCCTGAAATAACCGATCGCACTTCAGTATGGTAAACCCCTGTCCTGCCAAACCACCTGGCCCCAGTATAATCCATAGTCTTATTTAAAGCACGGGAGGATAAAGTAACATCTCCGTTCCTGGTGTCAACAGTGGCATATCCTGAATCGGGCCAGCGTGCTGGCCTCATTCTGGCTCCGTCGATAAAGAGCTGGTTAACATCACCCGGTGCCTTTGCCTTAAATATGTTTTCTGCATGTTTTGTCCATTGTGATATGCTGACTGACCCGTAAATCCTTGGCTTAGGGCCTGAACCATAAGCACCGTACAGCAAAGGCCTGCCTTCAAAACCCCACATCCCAACTGTAATTGAGCCTTCCCATGAATCACCCCTCCTGAATAATATCTGATCACCAGGTTTGGGAGTGAAGCTGTTCACCTTTTCAAGGGTTTTCCATGCCATGCCGGGAGAAGTTCCCGGATTCTGATCATTCCCTTCGGCACTCACATAATATACAGCGGCAGCGCTGCTGAGTGAAATCAGCATCAGACCGCCCAGACATGCTGACAATAATATATGTTTCAATGAATATTTCAATGCAACCAGCTTTTTCATACAGTAAATGCAAAAATCATCCCCAACTTCATAACAAAAGAAAACAACAGTTGTTCTCACGGGGTGTCCACCTCAGCATCACAATCATTCTGTTGAAATAGAATGCACAGGTAATAAACAATCAACCAATACAATTTTAAATGGTTGGAATATTAAAAAATGAAGAATTTAATCTTCATTAACAGATTGATTTATCACACACACTGCCAAAATAGTAAATTTGTCAGCAGACAGTTAAAGAAGGTCAAATCAAATATTTAATAAATTGAATTATGGAAAGAATAGCAGATGTTGTTAAGCCGGGCGTGGTAACAGGTACCGACTTGCAGTACATTTTTAAAGTAGCAAAGAAAAATAAATTTGCACTTCCTGCAGTGAATGTTGTTGGTTCATCATCAGTGAATGCTGTAATGGAAGCAGCAAAAGCAGCCAATGCACCTGTGATGATACAGTTCTCAAACGGCGGTGCTTCATTCAATGCAGGCAAAGGGCTGAAACTTGAAGGCCAGAAAGCTGCAATCCTTGGAGCTGTTGCCGGAGCAAAACATGTTCATATACTGGCTGAAGCATATGGAGTAAGGGTGGTTCTTCATACCGACCATGCTGCCAAAAAGCTGTTGCCCTGGATTGACGGCCTGCTCGATGCCGGTGAAAAACACTTTGAAGAAACAGGTAAACCACTGTTCAGCTCACACATGCTCGACCTTTCGGAAGAACCTCTGAAGGAAAACATTGAAATCTGCAAGGAATATCTTGCAAGAATGAGCAAGATTGGAATGACACTTGAAATTGAACTTGGCATTACCGGTGGTGAAGAAGATGGTGTTGACAATACCGATGTTGACAGCTCAAAATTATATACACAGCCCGAAGAAGTATGCTACGCTTATGAAGAACTGAGCAAGATAAGCCCCAACTTCACAATTGCCGCTTCATTCGGCAATGTACACGGCGTATACAAACCAGGCAACGTTAAGCTTCAGCCTAAAATCCTGAAAAACTCACAGGAATATATCCGTAAAAAACTGGGCATTGATGAAGAACTTCCTGTTGACTTTGTATTCCATGGCGGTTCAGGCTCATCACACGAAGAAATCCGCGAGGCCATTGACTACGGTGTCATCAAAATGAACATCGATACCGATACACAATGGGCATACTGGGATGGCATCAGGAAATATGAGGCTCAGAAACATGATTACCTCCAGGGCCAGATTGGCAATCCCGAAGGTGACGACAAGCCTAACAAAAAATATTATGATCCGCGTGTGTGGGTACGTTCAGCTGAAGAAGCAATGATTGCACGCCTGCAGACAGCCTTCCAGGATCTGAATGCGATCAACAGTATTTAATAGCTGCTGCACTAAAATATTAAAACGCTTCCTCTTGCGGGGAAGCGTTTTTTTATTTTCAGTCCAGCATATCATGAAAAAAAGACACAAGACCTGAAAGGTACAGAGATACTTGAATAATTTCTTATCTATTCATGAACCCTGTGACTCCCAGTCTTGTGTCCTGTATCGATTAATCTTGTGTCTGACATTTACCTGCCCAGATCCTTTACCCTGATATTCCTGAATTTTAATTCAGAGCCATGTCCAAGGAAGCCGATGTAACCTTTCTCACGGAGCAACCCCGGATGTTCACGCTTATCGATAGTGCCATTCCTGCTGGCTTCAACAAGATCGCCATCAAGGATAACTGTTCCGTTCAGGGTAATTGTAATGCGGCTGCCTTTGGCAACAACCTCCTGAACATTCCATTCACCAACAGGTTTCAGGTATCCCCGTTTTGCAGGGATCACACCATAAACCGACCCGTGGTACTGGTACTCTTCAAGATTGGCATAAATGGGTGCAGTATTGTCGAGAATCTGAAGTTCCATACCTGCGTAGGCGGCATCTCCTGTCAGGGGTGCACGTATCCCAAGGCCATTGTTGGCACCGGGTGTCAGCTGAAACTCGAAGCGGAAAATGAAATCGCTGTATTCCTTTTCAGTAAACAGGTTGCCATGGCCACCCCTGGCTGGCTGAACCACCAGCTCACCATTGCTGGCAAAATAATCGGTTTTGTTTCCCTGCCAGCCATTCAGGTTCATTCCGTTAAACAATGAAACGAAGCCTTCGGCCTTCTCTTCTTCGGTTAACCCGATTTCATTAGTCCTGATTTCCTTCACGTAGATATCCCTGAAGGCAAGGTCAGTTCCATGTGCCTGCAGTTCAATGAACCCTTTTTCAAATATTGGCATATTCCTGTCCCAGTAATTCTCAAGTGGCACATTGTCAACCACCAGTTCACCATTCAGGTAAACTGTAACATTTTCACCAATCATTGTAATCCTGAAAGTGTTCCATTCCCCGATGGGGTTATCGGCCACTTTCAAGGGTTTGGAAGGGTTCTTCTGGTTGTTGTACAACCCTCCTGAACCAACCTCTGCGCCTACGTCGGTGCGTGCAGTATCCCAAATCTGAACCTGCGGGGTACCGCGCAGATACAGGCCGCTGTCGCCATCTTTGGTAATGCGCCAGTCGACAACCATTTCAAAATCGCTATATTCCTTTACTGTACACAGGTTGTCACCATTTCCATTGAATACAATGGTATTGTCCCTTACTGCCCAGAACTCAGTCATTTTCCTGTTTGCCTCAGCCTGCTTCTTTGCAAGTTCCTCCCTGCCCATTTTGGCCCTGGTGATTGGGTTGCCAACCAATCCCTGCCATCCGTCGAGGTTTTTGCCATTGAACAGTGATACAAAACCTTCTTCCTTAGGCATCCTGTCGAGGTAATTCTTAATATTAATCTTGTCATAATCACTTTCATCACCTGTAATTACCGAAGATACCTTCTGCAGCAACTCTCTTACCTTGTCGCCCGAAAATCCGTTCAGTCCGTCGGAGTCGGGAAGTGCGATGCGCATGATGGCCCGTGCAGTTACCTGCTGCAGTTCGGGCTTTTGAAGGTACTGCTCAAGATAAACCAATGACAGGAAGGTTTTCAGGTTGCCAATGGCACCAATAACCAGCCGCTGATCGGCTACACCCGAAGCAAATGGCATGATTTTCCGGTACTGAAGCAGTTTCTGATCATCGGTCAGATCAGCCGACCGCACCTGGCGCACAAAACTGGCAACTGCCTTGGTACGGTAATCGCCCTGGGAACTTTCTGCAATCTTGTAAAGGGAGGCTGCTGCCTGATAATCCTTCCATCCGGTTAATGCTTCAAAGGCGGCTTCCTTCAGGGCTCCCGATGAACTGCTGAAATATTCCGACACGGTTTTCAATGCTGCATCTCCACCTGTTTCAGGCAGAATAGCTATGATCCTTTCCTTGTTACCGGAAGTCCTCAGCGCTGTCAGCAATTTCCCCTGTTCTGTTTTTTCCTTCTCCACATCTTTGGCGGCTGCAACAACAGCCTGCTGCACCTGCTGCACCTCATTTTCACCTGTTACCGACGACAACAGTCCGATAAGCGCATCGAGGTGTGCCGGTGTTGAAATATTTTTAAGTGCCCTGTATGCTGAATTTCTTTCATCAGCATTCTGTGATTTGGTCAGTGCAAATATGTCACCAAAATATTCTGTTCCACCCTTTGCAGCAACCAAATCAATAAATGCGGCCTTGGTTGCCCCCGATGTATCCTTCATACGGGCAGCCACCGGAGCCAGGTGTTTCCGGCTCAAAAGCTGTAAGAGTGCAGTTTTGGCTGCTTCCGCATCATTGCCTTTGGCAAGATGGTCAATCAGCACAGGCACTGCATCAGTACCCTGCAGTTTAACCAGTGCCCCTATTGCATCTTCCCTCACGCCAGCTGAAGCATCATTAAGATTTGCTCTTACAAAACCAATGGCCTGCCTGTCGCCGCGACGGCCAAGCATATCTATTATTTCAGCTTTGGTTGCTGCAGGGACCGTCCCTGCCTTTGCAATCCACTGGCGGGTTGCCGAAGCCCCTCCTGCTTCCTGTGCCACATTCAGCACGGCATAGCGGAACTCCTTGTTGCTGTTTCCAACAGCGCTGAGCAGCAATGGCATCACCTCATCATCAAAATATTTTGCATAGAGCGACAATGCAGCTGCATGGTTGTGAAGTTTACCCGCATCGCGGTTTTCTTTCATCACCACCTGCAGGGCCGATTTGCATAACTTCAGCTCACCGCGCTCTCCCAGCCTGCCGGCATAAGTGATAAAAGCTTCGGCAGCACCAGCAGGTTCATAACGGAATCCTTCGCTTTTTGCTTCCTTGAGCAGCAGTTTGTACGACCCCGGATTTCCAATATTTGCAAGGGCTGCAAGTGTGGCACTGCGCAAACCGGGATTTCCAGATCCCAGAAACGACCCGATAGACCTTGCTGCCTCATCGCAGCGTAGTTCACCTAATGATCTTACAAGGGTAGTGCGTGATGCATCACCGGCACCCGCGAGTGCCTGCATGAGGGCTTTGGCAGCTTCGGGACTCCCGATAGCCACAAGTGTCTGGGCAGCAGGTTCGGTCAGTTCTTCTTCTGCCAGGTATTTAATAATGGTTTTAACAGTCAGGTAACCGCCAACAAGGTTCAGCTGGTTGAACAGGAAAGTCCTGACCTCAGCATCCTTATGCGATTCAAGCGCTGCAATAAGGCCGGCTTCTGTCAGCTGCCGTGGCTCTGTCCTTCCAAATGCGCTTGCATAACGGGCAAGGCTGTTGATGGCAAACCTTGCAGCCGTATCATCACCGGTACCCGCAGGCACAAGCATCTGTGAAATTTTTTGAAATCCTTCGGGCCCAAGTGTTACAAGTTCACCAAGCACCCTTTCCAGATGCATAAGGTCACCCGCAGGCATTTGTGCCAGTGCATCGGCTACTTTAGTATCGGTTGTTCGTCTGTCCTGCCCGTAAGTGATATTCACCGTTACAGAAAGCAGCAGGATGATTGCCAGTTGAAATATTCTTTTTTTCATTTTTCCGGTTTAATGATGAAAATTTACAGTCGGTTATTTACATGCTCCATGGGGCCCGCATCGGCTGATTGATTAACCTGTTGGCGCCCTCATCATCAATAAACTGCAGCCTGTCAGGATCAAACTCAAGCGAACGGCCCAGCCTGACTGCTATGATTCCAAGATTGACAAGGGTTGATGAATAAAAACCGTTGGTTTCGTTCAGCGCAAATTTCTTCCTTGTTTTTACTGAATCATTGAATACAGTGATTTGCGGTTCAGGATCGGGCAATGTCTTCAGGAAATCCTGAAGATTGGGAATATCCGACCTGAAGCCCCGGTATATCTTTCCATAGGGCCCCTCAATATAGGCAGCATCCTTATCTTTATTCTCCCCGTCAAGGATAACACTGCAGCCATCGGCATAGGTATAGGTAATGCGGCGCCATGAACCCACGGCATCATAATGCTGCTGTGGTGCGTCCACCTCTATGCGTACCGGGCAGGTGTCGTCCTTACCCAGCAGATACTGGACAGGGTCAAGATAATGCTGGCCCATGTCGCCCAGGCCGCCCCCGTCATAATCCCAGTATCCCCTGAAGTTTGAATGAACGCGCTCCGGGTTATATGGCCGGTAGGGTGCAGGCCCCAGCCACATGTCGTAGTCGAGGTGCTCAGGCACAGGCATGGGTTTGAGGTTATGCTTCCCGCTCCAGTAAAATTTCCAGTCGTAACCTGTAACTCCGCTTACTGTTACTTTCAATGGCCAGCCCAATATTCCGCTGTCGATTATCTTTTTCAATGGTTTCACATCAGTCCCCAGCCCATAGAAGGTATCCTTGAAACGGAACCAGGTATTCAGCCTGAACATGCGTCCGTGGGCATTCACTGCTTCCATAACCTTTTTGCCTTCACCGATGGTACGGGTCATGGGCTTTTCGCACCAGATATCCTTTCCTGCCTTTGCTGCTTCCATGGCCATTATTCCATGCCAGTGGGGCGGGGTGGCAATGTGCACAATATCAACTTCAGGCAGCAGCAATACCTCCCTGAAATCATTGAAGGCCTTTACCTCATTGCTGATCATGCTCCTTGCCTTCTCAAGGTGGAGGCGATCAACATCACAAATGGCTACTACACGTGTACCCTCATAAGGAATGTGACCGCGCCCCATTCCCCCGGTTCCTATGATAGCCTTCGTCAGCTGGTCGGACGGAGGCAGGTAACCCTTGCCCCCCAGAACATGGCGCGGGATGATTGTCAGTCCGGCACCCGCTGCCAGTGCAGTTTTTAAAAAGCTTCTTCTTGAAGCTGATTTCATGTTATTCATTGCAGGTAATATTATATTGTTTAGATATTCAATCTGATAGCCGAAAATCTGTTTCTATAATAATTTCAAAGATAATATTTACTTATTAAAAAAATAAAGAACTGCCGATTTATTGAATGGCCCATTGCGGTTTTTTATACCGAATGATTACAAACAGTAACCAGCCTGTTTTTGAATATATAAACGATTGTATATAATAAAATATTGGAAGGCCAACTATGGTGATGAAGACTGGCGAAAACCGGCAGAAAAAAATACATGCTTCGCCCCTTGCCGTTGATTGTGCACCAGAGGTGCAATGTTGTACCGGGCGCTTTAAAAATGCAGGCACCATGTATCAGGTCATGTTAATAACTTCTCCCCTCACAGGAAAAGGTTGTTTGATCAAAATTTTATCTTTATTACTTTTTGAAAAACCATACTATGAAGAATATCCCGGTGATTACTGTTTCAGGAATATCCCTTGCAGAAGCTTATGAAAAAGCCCTTATTGCACTATACAATGAAGGCACAAGGTTTAAAACACAATACGACAAGCCGGGAGACCCGCTGAGCATCGACTGTACCCTGAACCTGACAATCATGGAACCCGAAGCAGATCCGGTAATCCACATGGCATTTCCGGGAGGCATCGACGAACTGAAGGAATACGTGCTGGAACTGAAGGGCTACAAGGATCACTGGGTGAAAAACATGAATGATGAACAGGATACCCGCTGGGAGTATACCTACCACGGGAGGCTGAAAAATTATGGCGTTTGGAAGGAAATGCACAACGGAACCTCTGCTGAAACAGGCCCCTTTAATGTCGACCAAATCCATCATGTTATCACAAAACTATCGGAACAGCCATTCACCCGGCAGGCCCAGATGATCACCTGGATGCCCAACATCGACAATACCTGCTATGACCCGCCATGCCTGCAATCGTTGTGGTACCGCATACTGGAGGATGAAGAAGGGATATACTGGCTCAACTGCAACATCAGGTTTCGCAGCAACGATGCCTGGGGAGCCAGCTTCATGAACATGTTCGGGTTCATCCAGTTCAACCGTGAAATCATTGCCGAAGGTATAGCCGGAAAAACAGGCAGGCAGGTAAGGCTCGGCAGGCTTAACTGGCAGGCCGACTCCTACCATATCTATGGAAAAGACATCAGGGCCGCCAAAGAACGGCTGTTCGACCGTGTAGCTGATATGCCTTTCGAACAGCGGACAATGCCTTTCAACGACCCGTTCATCCGCGACATGTACAACCAGGCCGAACCTGCAGTTATCCAAAAAATAAAAGCCTACGACAAGAAAAGGCAGTCTACCTGACCTCACCTGGCACAACTGCCTTTTCTCCGGCCGGTGGCACATCTTTAACTTGCCTCATCCGTTACCGGAATATTCCCCTGCACCAGGTTTAATGTTGTTTAAACCAGGCTCATGCCATCTACTGATCCGGGCAATATCATCACCTTTGCATTTTTGCTAAAAAGTCGTGACAAACTCGCGATATATTCGCTCCAACGCGAAGGAATCGCGAATTTGTCGCGAATTTGTTGTGAGTTTGTCGCGAATTTATACTGAAGAAAGACATACAAAGGATACAGCAAGATGCTTATCAGCATCATGCATGACTACAGCGCAGAAACATAATAAACGGGAGGGTAAAACAGGTGCGTCTCAGGCAATTGCTTTCATCCGGCAATTCCTGTCACTTGTCACAGAAAATGATGGCAGTCATTTGCCGGAGAAGTGACCCGGGTAAAGATGCCAGGCAAAGGGGACGAATTATTGCCGACAGGGGATAATGCACTTAGTACAAGGCATTGAACTTCGACTTCAGGATTTCCTTTACCTCTTCCATGGGTATTTCCCTGCCCAGTTCCTGCCTGATTGATGTTACGCCAAAGGTGAGCCCGCAGGGATTGATGTAGCTGAAATAACGCATGTCGGTATTTACATTCAGGGCAAAACCATGCATTGTAACAAAGCGGCTGACCCTTACACCAATAGCACATATTTTACGGGCACGTGAGGGATGTGTGGCATCGAGCCATACTCCGGTTGCACCTTCCTTGCGGCTGCCTGAAAGCCCGTATTCAGCAATGGTGGCAATAATGGCGTCTTCCATCTTTTCGATATACTCACGAACCCCGATTTTGAAGTACTCAAGGTCGATGATGGGGTAGCCAACCAGCTGACCGGGCCCGTGGTAGGTGATATCACCACCGCGGTTGATTTTATAGAAGGTAGCCTCAATCTTTTTCAGAAATTCGCCATGGGCCAGCAGGTTTTTCTCATCGCCGCTTTTGCCAAGCGTATAAACATGCGGATGCTCAACCAGCAGGAAATGGTTAGTTGCCACAGGCAGGTGTGTTTCCCTTTTTTCAGAGATAATCCCTGTGAGCAGTTCTTCCTGGTAATCCCAGCACTCCTTGTAATCTTTACGGTCTAAATCGGTGTAGTTAAAGTTGGCCATTATAGCGGATACTTTTTATAATTTTCAATTCGGTGTGCAACATTCATAAACCGGTTAACGCTTTCCGGAACGATGCTGCTTTAAGCGTTTACGTGTTCCTCGGCCCTGTAGGAACTTCTGACAAGCGGTGCGCTTTCGACAAATTTAAACCCTTTGCGGATGCCAATGTTGCGGTATTCGGCAAACTGTCCGGGTTCAATATAATCCACCACCGGCATATGGGTTGAAGTAGGTGCCAGGTACTGTCCTATTGTCATCACCTTGCAACCGGCTTCCAAAAGGTCGTCCATTGTCTGCAGCACCTCTTCATGGGTTTCACCAAGGCCCAGCATGATGCCCGACTTGGCGATTTTATAGTTCTCAGAAATATATTTTACTACTTCAAGGCTCCGTCTGTATTTTGATGCAAACCGCACAAAAGGGGTAAGCCTTTCAACCGTTTCAAGGTTGTGCGATATCACATCGGGGCCTGCGTCAATTACCTGCTGTATGAGATGGGTGTTTCCCCTGAAGTCGGGGATCAGCACCTCTATGCGGGTCTCCGGATTTACTTTTTTCACTTCCCTGATTGTGGCAGCCCAGATTCCTGCCCCCTGATCATCGAGGTCATCACGGTCGACAGAAGTAATCACACAGTGTTTCACACCCATTATCCTGACCGACTCAGCCACTTTTTCGGGTTCTTTCAAATCGGGTGGCAGTGGTTTGCCGCTTTTCACCGCGCAGAACTTGCAGCGGCGGGTGCATATATCGCCCAGTATCATAAAGGTGGCTGTGCCACGGCTCCAGCAATCGCCAATATTCGGACAGTTGCCGCTGGTACAGATAGTATGCAGACCGTGCTTTTCAACAAGGTTTTTTACCATAGAGTAGTTTTCACCCTTTGGCATTTTCATCTTCATCCACCGTGGCAGTCTCTGCCTTTCTCTCAACTCGTGCGCCATAACCTATATATTTCGTACAAAAGTAACCTTAACCTGAATAAAACACAAATCAATCCTGAATCTTTCATGCACGATATTTGTTCTTTGTTAAAACCATTGCAAAAAACCGTTTTATGGTTTAACATGTTATTTTTGCAGAATGATACAACAGTGGATAAGATATATTGTTCCGGCCCTGCTGCTTGTTCTTTGCCTTCAGGGGTTACAGGCTCAGGACAGGCAGAACAATATGCAGACAACAATCAATCTGGCAATCTCTTATTACAATGCCAGGGATTATGAGAAAGCGGTCCCGCTGTTGCTCGAAGTCTATGATATTTCAAAAAACGGATATTATTTCAGGCTTTACCTTTCATCGCTTATCCAGTTACAGCGGTATGAAGAGGCAGAGCGGCAGATTACAAGGGAAATTAAAAGCCAGCGGAACCCCAATCCCGAATTCCTGATTCACTGGGGCTATATTCTGAAGGCAAGAAAAAATGGTGCGGAAGCCCAGAAAAAGTATGAACAGGCCATTGAAGCACTTTCTGCAAACATTGGAAGCTACCACAATGCAGCTAACAGTTTTCAGCAATGGCAGGAATATGAATGGGCCAAAAGGGTTTACCTGAAAGCCCGTGAAATGTTTCCGGAGGAGCAGTTCAGTTACGACCTGGCCCGTATGAACCTTTACCTGCGCAACTTTGAAGACATGATGGAGGAATACCTCAACCTTTTAAGGCACGATCCAACCCAGCTTCAGAGGGTTCAGAGTTCACTTGCTTCGGCACTTCAGATTGATGTGGATGACGGCTTGCGCAGCAACTTTAGGGCACAGGTGCTGAAACGTATACAGGCCGAGCCGAATGTGATTGCATACAACCGCCTGATGATATGGTTCTTCCTGCAGGAAAAACAGTTTGGCCCTGCCCTGAGGCAGTCGATAGCCCTTGACAGGAGAACCGGGGAAGAAGACACGCAGATATTCCAGATGGGGCAGATGGCCATGAACAACAAAATGTATGATGAAGCCGAACGTGCTTTCGGATATGTCACAGACAAGGGTGAAAAGAACCCGCTGTACATTCCTGCATTTGTCCAGAACCTTCATGCGTCGTACCTGCGTTTCACCACTGGCGGACGGGAAGAGCAACAGGACGGCCGGCAGCTTGCAGAGAAATTCAGCCAGGGCCTCGACTTGCTGGGCTATAACTCGGGAACCATTGCCCTGATTAACGATTACGCCCACCTGCTCGGCTTCTACCTGAATGATACTGAGAATGCCATAGCCGTTCTTGAAAAAGGACTTGAAATACAACGGCTGAAACCTGACGAGATGGGGATCCTTAAAACCCAGCTGGCCGATATATATGTTTATGCAGGTGATCCGTGGGAAGCAACATTGCTTTACTCACAGGTTATTGATGCCAATAGGACCAACACACTGGGCGATGACGTGAAGCTTAAAAAAGCAAAACTGGGTTATTACATGGGAAATTTCAGCTGGGCGAAGGCACAGCTCGATGTGCTGAAGGCAAGTACATCGAAGCTTACAGCCAACGATGCTATGGATTTGTCGATGCTCATTGGCAATAACCTCAACCTCGACACCACGGCTGTTCCGCTGCAGATGTTTGCCCGTGCCGACCTGCTGTTTTTCAGGAACAGGGACGATGAGGCACTTGCCACCCTCGACTCACTGGCAATGCTTTATCCGCATCATTCCCTTACCGATAATATCCTTTTCAGAAAAGCAAAGCTTGAAATTGAGAAGGCGAATCATGAAGCTGCCGCAGAATATCTCACTGAAATCACCGACAACTTCAGGTATGGGTTACTTGCCGACGATGCCTTGTTTATGCTCGCCGAACTGTACAACTACGAACTGAACAACAAGGAAAGAGCCAAGGAACTTTACCGGGAGATGCTCACACGGCATCCCGGCAGTGTGTTCACAGAAGAATCGAGGGAAAAGTTCAGGGAACTCCGGCAGATTTATCCCGATGCGCTGAACAGCCCGCGGGAGGAATCAATCATTCAAGACTCCGTTCCTGATGAATTCAATTAAAAAGTCGTACCTGTATGCTGGGTTTGCTGTGGCAATGTGGGCCACAGTGGCAACCGCATTTAAACTGGGGCTTGGCGAACTCGATGCCATCCAGCTTATCTTTTATGCCTCAGCCACTACAGTGGTAGTGCTTTTTACAATCCTGCTGATGCAGGGCAAACTGCCTTTACTGGCTCAGCAAACAGGCAAACAATGGATTTATTCCATGTTTCTTGGTGCCTTTAACCCTGTATTTTATTACCTGGTCCTGCTCAAGGCCTACTCATTGCTGCCTGCACAACTGGCACAGCCCCTCAACATGGTATGGCCAATTGTCCTGTCGCTGCTTTCGGTACCGCTCCTTGGCCAGAGAATAGGCAGGTGGAGCATTGCAGGGCTGTTTGTCAGTTTTACGGGGGTCATTTTTATTTCTTCCCAGGGCGGACTCAGTGGTTTCAGCAATACAAGCCTTACGGGGGTGCTCCTGGCGCTGGGCAGCTCGGTTTTCTGGTCACTCTACTGGATACTGAATGCCCGCGACAACCGCGACACCATTGTGAAACTGTTCCTGAACTTCTTTTCAGGATTGGTTCTGCTGACAATTGTGATGTACTTCTTCTCCGACTTCAGCGTAGGATTGGGCACAGGTTTATATGCAGCCATTTATGTCGGACTGTTTGAAGTGGGAATCACGTATGTATTCTGGATGAAGGCCATGCAGTTGAGTACTAATAATGCACGTATCGGGAACCTTGTTTTCCTTACCCCGTTTCTTTCGCTCATCTTCATCCGTTTCATCCTGAAGGAAACACTTTTTATAACCACTTTTATAGGCCTGGCTTTTATTGTTTCAGGGATTTTTGTACAACAGCTCGACAGAAAAAAGGCTATGGCCGGATAAGAGGATTTCCATAGCGTACTGTCATTCTCAGACAGAACTTTTCACTAACTTTGAAGCGTAATCATAAGTTAAAACAGTTGCTCACCCTTAATGAACCGGAGAACAATACATATTACACCGCTGATCAGAAATTATATTGAGGCTGTTGATTCATCGGCAGACATCATTCTCTATGGTTCACGTGCAAGGGGAGATGAAAAAGAGGATTCAGACTGGGATATATTAATCCTTACAGATTATCCTGCAACCATCACAACAGAAAGAAAATTTCGTGAAAAACTTTACGACCTTGAATTAGAGACCGGTGAAACTTTTTCTGTTTTTGTTTATTCTAAATCCGACTGGCAGACAAAACAGTCAATTACACCGTTTTTTCAAAGCGTTTCACAGGAAGGAATACACATATGATCAGGGATGAACGATTTGAATATGTAAAGTACAGGTTACAGTCGGCCCATAAAACATTAGAAGCAGCAAGGGTTTTAGCTGACAATGAATTCTGGAATTCAGCAGTCAACCGGTTATATTACGCTTTATTCTATGCTGTCAATGCACTTCTGGTTCTAAATGAAATACATACCAAATCTCATACTGCCACAAAAAGTCAGTTTTCGCAGCACTTTATCAAGACAGGAAAATTCGATAAAAAATATGGTATGTTGCTGTCGGAGTTGTTCGACTGGAGGCAGAAAGGGGATTATGCAAACATGTTTGACTATACCAAAGAAACAGTTAGTCCCTTATTTCAACCGGTATCAGAAATGTTAGAACAAATTGAAAAAGAGATTAATAACACCATGAAGCAATAAAAGCAAGGCGTCAAGAAGTTATACAGTATGAACCAGAAACCACTGAAGATACTGGGAATCGATCCGGGTACAACCGTAACGGGTTACGGGCTTGTAGAGATCCGCAATAACCGGCCTGTTATCATGAATATGGGAACGCTGGTGCCGGGAAGATATTCCGATCATTACCAGCGGCTGAAGCATCTGCATGAAAGGGCACTGCACCTGATTGAACAGTACCGCCCCGATGTGCTTGCCATAGAAGCCCCTTTTTACGGGAAGAATGTACAGTCGATGCTGAAACTTGGGCGTGGCCAGGGGGTAATTATGGCCGCAGCCCTGTTCCATTCGGTTCCCATCTGTGAGTATGCACCTCTGCTGGTGAAGCAGTCAATTACCGGTATGGGGCGTGCCTCAAAGGAACAGGTGAAGTACTTTCTGCAAAAAGTATATAACTTAACCGATCTGGATCAGGCACTCGATGCCACCGATGCGGTAGCTGTTGCCATATGCCATTTTATACAGCAGGGCAAGCCGCAGAAGAACAAGGAATATAAAAACTGGGGCGAATTTATAAAGAAAAATCCCGGCCGGGTGATATAGATAATTTCAACCCGGCAAAGTATATCAACCATTATCAAAAAAACATTTAAAAACAATCTTAAATGAATTCGAAAAAACTTGTGTGGTGGATTGAACTCATCCTTTTTTCAATCCTGATTGCCTTTATTGTACCTATTGTATTTGAATGGATACAAACCCGTTCACTTGAAATAACCTTTGCCGGCTGGAAAAATGCCCTGTTCTTCGGGCTGCTGGTTCCATTTATGATTATGATGGCACGAAGCATAAAGAATGATTTTCTTGTTGCTTTTGTGGGCCTGCTGATCATACTTCTGTTTTTGTTGTTCATCAGAATGGGCATTTCCCTGTAGTTTATGATGCAAGTTCAAAAAAAAGAGCATCAGGTTTTTGAAACAGAATTTTATACTATCTTTGCGCCCACGTTTTAAAAAAGTAATATTAGCATTATGCCGGTAAAAATGAGATTAGCGCGGCACGGCCGCAAACGTTATGCTTACTACCACATTGTGGTAGCAGATAGCAGGGCGCCACGGGATGGCAGGTACATTGAAAGGGTTGGTTCATACAATCCCAACACTAATCCTGCTACAATAGATCTCGATTTTGACAAAGCTTTCGACTGGCTTGTTAAAGGCGCCCAGCCTACCGACACCGTAAAGGCAATTTTGTCTTACAAAGGTGTGCTCTACAAGAAACACCTGATGGGTGGTGTGAAAAAAGGAGCTTTCACTGAAGAAGAAGCTCAGAAAAAACTTGACAAATGGTTGTCAGACAAAGATGCACAGATTCAGGCCAGGAAGGATAAACTTCAGGGTGAGATCAGTGATGCAATGAGAAAACAACTTCAGGCAGAAGCCAAACTCAGGGAAGCAAAAGAAGCTGCAATTGCAGCCAAAAATGCAGAACTTGCTGCTGAGGCAAAAGCTGCTGAGCAAGCTGAAAATGCAGAGGAAGAAACTGCAGATGAGGCTCCGGCTGCTGAAAATCAGGCTGAAGAAGGAAATGCACCGGAAGAAAAGGGCGCTGATTCATAACCGATTTTTTTTCATGCAACATAGAAACCACATGCTACAAGGCATGTGGTTTTTTTTATGCTCCTGTCGCCGATTTACATATCTTTGTAAACAATGGAAACAATACCAAAAGCGGAATGCCGCGAGATAGGGTTTATCCGTAAAACGCATGGTGTTTACGGCGGTCTTGTACTGGAATATGAACCTGAATTTGAAGAATCGGTAGCTGAAACCGATCGGTTCTTCCTTGAAGTCGACGGATTGCTCGTCCCCTTTTTTTTAAAGCCCGATGGCCTGCGGTTTAAGTCATCAAAAACAGCAATTATCGAATTTGAGTGGGTCACAACGGAAGAGGCTGCACGTAGCCTGACAGGATGCCGCGTTTACCTTTTTAATGAGGAAATCATTGATGAACCACATGATGATGAAGAAGCCCGGTTTATGAACTTCCGGCTGATTGATGAAAACAACAGGGAAATTGGTGAAATCACTGCGGTTGATGACTACTCGGGCAACATCGTTTTCACCGTACACGACGGACAGAAGGAGATGCTGGTGCCCTATCATGATGAATTGCTCATTTCGGCCGACGACCATCACCGGATTATTAAACTTCGCCTTCCCGAAGGGCTGCTGGATTAACCGGGGAAAATATTGTGCAAAAAATTGCACCTGCAGTGAAACTTTGAGAAATTTCATGCGTCATTACCTTAAATTATTAAACTTTATCCAATTTAGAACATGAAAGCAAGATTCATTTTATACACGTTTTTTGTGTTGGGTTTACTATGTGTCAACAAGCTACAGGCTGAAGAACAGATAAGGGAGGTTCCGCCGTTTTCAGGAGTATCAATGAGGGTTTCGGGAAAAGTGTTCCTCCGGCAGGGTGAGCAGCAAAGTGTCAGGATTGTTGCCAGTCAGTCGACACTCGATGAGATTATTACCGAAGTGAAGGACAGGAGCCTTGTTATCCGCTTCAAGAGCAATAACCTTTTCATGCGGTCATTTAATCCCGGAAGGATTGAAATTTACGTAACTGTACCAGAAGTTAATTCACTCGCTGTGTCAGGATCAGGCGATATTGAGGCTGAAAATGAGATCAAAACCCGTATCCTCGACCTTTCAGTCAGCGGAAGCGGCAACATATCATTTGAACAGCTTGTTGCTGAAAATGTGAAAGCATCCATTTCCGGCTCAGGAAATGTACATGTAAGCCAGGGCAATGCCGATGACCTTGCTGTGACTGTATCAGGTTCAGGAAATTACAGGGGTAAGGAATTTGAGGTGAGGAATGTGGATGCAAGAATTTCGGGTTCGGGCAGTTGTACAGTGCATGCCAGCCAATCGTTGAAGGCTCGTGTTTCAGGATCTGGAAATGTAAATTATGCAGGGAACCCCATGATCGATACATCAGTCGTTGGTTCAGGAAGAGTAAAAAAACTTTAAACAATCGGTCATTCGTTTCATAGAATTCCTTAAATTCCCACTGTAATTAGCTGGGTTTAACTAACATTTGAATTATGGGAATCCTGAAGGAATTTAAAAGTTTTGCCATGCGTGGCAATGTCCTTGATCTGGCTGTAGCAGTCATTATAGGTACAGCATTTGGGAAAATTGTCACCTCGCTTGTCAATGACATCATTATGCCACCTGTGGGGTTGTTGCTGGGGAACCGCGATTTCGGCAACATGAGAATAATCCTGAAGCATGCCCGCGAAGCAGTTGTTGAAGGCGATACGGTTGTTGTTCCGGCCATAGCCGAGGTTTCGGTAAGGTACGGGGCATTCATCAACAACATCCTTGATTTTCTGATTGTGGCTGCTGCAATATTTGCCGTTATCAAGGCATTCAACAGCATGAAAAGAAAGCAGGATCTGCAGCCGGCTCCGCCACCAGCCCCATCGAAAGAAGAGATGCTGCTTGCTGAAATCAGGGATATCCTGAAAGAAAGGAAGTAACTGGTTTCTATTTTCGAAGGATCTCAATCCTGCCACCGGGCCATAGCCTGATGAGTGAAGATTGTATAGCCGGAAACACGGATTCCTGATGGTATTCCACAATATAACCGACCCCGTTTTTTATCGCTTCGGGAACATCATCAAAAGATAAGGGTGAAGTGGTGCTGCTGATGATTGCCGGAGCAGAAACGACAGGCTTGCGAAACCTTTGCAGAAGCCGGGAAGTGAAATCTTCCCTGACGAACCGTATGGATACACTGCCATCAGCACCAGGCAGATTTGCAGCAAAATTTTTTGAACCGGGATAGATAACCGTTAGCGGGGTGGTACTGACTTCAATCAGATCCCATGCAATTTCAGGCACTTCATCAATGTACCTTTCAAGAAGGGCCGGGTTTTCCATCAGGATTGTCAGGTCACAGGTATCTTCCTTCTGGCACAGGTTCCTGAGTTTATTTACCGCTTCTGCATTGGTAGCATCACATCCTATGGCCCAGCTGATGTCGGTTGGAAAAAGTATGGTGCCGCCTGCTTTAAGGATTTCGGCAGCTGATTTTAAGTCGTCATGCATGTTTATTGTTCAAAATGTTGGTATACAAAGCATAAAGTTTTTTTGCATAGTTTTCAGGATGAAACTGCTCAGCCCTTTGATACCCCTTGTTGATCAAGGTTTCCCTCATCGGTTCATCATCCAGCAGCATTTGTACCTTTTCACCTATATCAACAGAACTGGCGGGATTGCATAAAATGGCTGCCTCCCCTGCTGTTTCAGGCAATACCGAAACGGTTGAGGTGATCACAGGGCACCCGCATGCCATAGATTCGATGACAGGCAGTCCGAACCCTTCAAAGACGGAAATATAAACCGACAGCAGCGCACCCCGGTACAGGCAGGCCAGTTCCTTCTCAGGGATGTTCTCAAGGAAGTAAACCTGGTTTTCAAGATGATATTCCTGCAGATACTTTTTCATTTCAGCTGCATAGGAAGTCACCTTCCCTACAAAGACCACCGGAACATTAATCCCCGACAGCTTCATCGCCTTTAATAGTGCCAGCTGATTCTTCCGCCGCTCCAGTGTTCCCACTGATATTATATATTTCCCGGGAAGCTTATATTTATCAATTACAGCAGCCGGTTCATGCTTTTCAAAGAACACGGGGGATATAGGCTGATACAGTACTTCTATCTTACCGGAAGGAATCTGGAAGAATGTTTCGATATCCTGCCGGGTCTGTCTGCTGATTGCAATTATCCTGTCGGCAACCTTACATGCATACCTGGCTTTCTTGAAATAGATTTTCCTGTCGATTGTCTGGTAGAATTCGGGATACCGCATGAACACCAGGTCGTGAATGGTTACAACCGAAGGGATACCGCTTTTGCCAATCCCGTTGGGAAGTTCATTGCTGAGCCCGTGAAAAATATCAACCTGGTGACGTTTCAGATGAGGGATCATAAAGAGGCTTCTCCAGAATGATTTCAGTTTTTTTGCCACCAGGTTCTGGGGAGCAACAACATTGTACCGTCGATAGCCCTTAAACAGTTCTTCCCTGATTTCAGGAGTGAACAGAACATATTCCTCCCGCGGATAAAAAAGGCTGAGGGCATTAATCGTATTTCTGCTGTAATTTCCCAGTCCGGTAGAATTTAAAAATGCCCGTTTAGCATCGAATCCTATTTTCATGTATCAGTTTTGCCTTTTTATGATGGTAACGCAAAAGAATTCCATCGGGTTTAACAATTACAACCCGTAATCACCCTTTCAGGTTTCGAAATTAAGAAAAAGGCCGGGTAAGTTACCCGGCCCTGATGAATATATTTCACTTATGGTCATACCTCAAATCCACCCAATCCGTCGAAATCAAGTGTTGCAAAATAATCCTCCATTGTTTCTGCCCTCCTGATCTGAACAACATGTCCGTTGGAACGCAGCAGGAGTTCGGCTGATTTCAGTTTGCCGTTGTAGTTAAATCCCATGGCATGTCCATGAGCACCGGTATCATGGATGACAACTATATCACCCGGTTCTACCTCAGGCAACATGCGGTCGATGGCAAACTTGTCGTTGTTCTCGCATAACGAGCCTGTTACATCATACTTTACATTTTGAGGCGCATTTTCCTTGCCTGCCACTGTAATATGGTGATAGGCACCATACATGCCGGGCCTCATCAGGTTAGCCATAGTTGCATCGAGGCCGGCAAAACGTTTATAAGTATTTTTGATATGCAAAACTTTTGAAACAAGGTATCCGTAAGGCCCGGTGATGGCGCGTCCCATCTCGAAGAAAATCTTCAGGGGGGCAAGGCCATTGGCTGCAATTTTCTGTTCATACAGGTTCTTAATACCGGCACTTACATATTCAAGGTCAACAGCCTTATCACCCGGCTTGTAAGGGATTCCCACTCCGCCGCCAAGGTTGGCAAAGCTTATCCTGACCCCCGCCTTCTGGTAAACCTCTATGATAAGGTTGAATAGTATTTCGGCTGTTTCAATGAAATAATCAGCATCAAGTTCATTTGAAGCCACCATTGTATGCACACCAAAATGCTTCACGCCTTTCGATTTCAGGATGCGGTACCCTTCTATTATCTGCTCATGTGTAAAGCCATACTTTGCTTCTTCGGGATGGCCTATGATAAGGTTTCCCTGCTTCAGGTCACCTGGATTATAACGCATGCAGATGGTATCGGGAAGGCCTACATTCTTTTCAAGATATTCAATATGTGATATATCATCAAGATTGATAATGGCCCCCAGATCTTTTGCCCTTCTGAACTCGCTGGCAGGGGTATCATTGGAGGTAAGCATAATCTCATTACCACTCATTCCTACCCGCCGTGCCAGTTCAAGTTCGGCTTCGGAACTGCAGTCGATACCAAAGCCTTCCTCCCGCAATATCTTCATCAGGAAAGGGTTTGGTGCAGCTTTTATGGCATAGTATTCCTTAAACCCTTCATTCCATTCGAATGCCTTCCTCAGGCGGCGGGCATTTTCTCGGATTGCTTTCTCATCGTAAATATGAAATGGGGTGGGATATTTCTCAATGATTTTTTCAAGTTCTTCCTTTGAAAAAGGTAATGTTTTCTCAGCCATATAACTTTTAGATAATTTATTTTAAATGCAAATGTACGACTAAAACAGGTTTACTGTAAAATGGACAGTATTATAGGAGAATTCAACTGACAGAATTAACAATTTCCTATGGCTAAAGCAAATCCTGGATCAGCTCCCTGCTCAGGACCCCGCTTGCAATTTCACTCACCTCACCAGTCATTCTCATGTTCCAGTCTTCATCGGCTTCAATCTGCAGGCTTCCGCCAGGCATAGAGACTTTCAGGCACCGGCGCGTAAGGCCTTTCTTCACGGTAACAGCTGCCACTGCACATGAAGAGCTTCCCGATGCAAGGGTCCAGCCGGCACCGCGTTCCCAAATCATTGCCTGCACCTCGGTGGGTGATACCACTTTTGCAAACTGAACATTGATCCTGCGGGGGAACATTGGATTATTCTCAATCTGCGGCCCGAAGGTTTTAACCTCCTTTTCATCGAGATTATCAGTCATGATAACGCAATGCGGGTTACCCATTGACACACAGTTTATCAGGTAATCGCGGTATTCAAGGTGCAGCGTCTCATCCATGCATTCATCCTTATCAACCAGCACTGGAATATCATCGGGAGTGAAAACTGCTTTTCCCATGTCGACTTTTACCGCACGTGCCTTCCCGTTTTTCTCCTGGGTTATCTCGGCCTGCACCAAACCACCAAGGGTTTCAATCGTGAATTTTCTTGATTTTGAAAACTGGTAATCGTAAAGGTATTTGGCAAAAATCCTCAGGCCGTTGCCACTTTTCTCAGCTTCTGAGCCATCGGGATTGAGAATTCGCAGCCCAAAATTGGCATTAAAGCTTGGAACTTTCAAAAGAATGCCATCAGAGCCTATCCCGAAATGGACATCACAGATTTTCCGGATTGCCTTTTCAGTGAGTTCAAAATTTATCTCTGATTTATTCAGAACAATATAATCATTACCCAGTCCGTGTGATTTGACAAAGAAATTTTGCATAACTATGACATTAAAGTTTACAAAATTATAAACATCATGCAATTTTTGCCTGTCACTGCAAATGAATTCTCTGCCCAGCGTTTTATTTTTAACTTTGCAATGGCTACGCAGATGAGCAATTTATAATAAAACAATATGGCAAGAATTAACGAAAATTACCTGAAACTACAGGCGGGTTATCTCTTTCCGGAAATAGGGAGAAGGGTGAATGAATTTGTTGCGGCAAATCCCGGTAAAAAAGTGATAAGGATGGGAATTGGCGATGTGACCCAGCCACTGGCACCTTCAGTGGTAAAGGCATTTCATGAAGGAGTCGATGAAATGGCGAAGGCTGATTCTTTTAAAGGTTACGGACCTGAGCAGGGGTATGCCTTTCTGAGGGAAGCCATTTCAGAAAATGATTATAAAAAAAGAGGTATTGACATACCTGCAGGAGACATTTTTATTTCCGACGGTTCAAAGTGCGATACAGGCAACATCCAGGAGATTTTTGGCCACGACAACAAAATTGCCATATGCGATCCGGTGTATCCTGTATATGCCGATACAACGGTTATGTCGGGTAAAACAGGGACCATCGGAGCTAACGGTTACTATGAAGGCATAATCTACATGCCATGTACAAGTGAGAATAATTTTACCCCTGAATTACCTGCAGAGAAGCCCGACCTGATTTTCCTGTGCTTCCCGAATAATCCAACAGGTGCTGTGGCCACAAAGGAAGAGTTGAAGAAATGGGTTGATTATGCAATTGAAAATAAAAGCATTATCCTGTATGATGCAGCTTATGAGGCATTTATCACCGATGATTCAATACCTCATTCCATTTACGAAATTGAAGGTGCCAAAAAGGTTGCCATCGAGTTCCGCAGTTTCTCAAAAACAGCAGGCTTTACAGGCACCCGCTGTGCCTTTACTGTAGTGCCTGACGAACTGGTGGCATACGACAGCAATGGCAATGAACGTAAGGTGAAACCTTTATGGAACCGCCGGCAGACTACCAAGTTCAACGGGGTTTCATATCCGGTACAAAAAGCTGCTGCAGCCGTCTACACTGAAGAAGGCAAAAAAGAAGTAGCTGAGATAATAGCCTACTACCTCGAAAATGCCCGTATCATGAAGGAAAGCCTCCTCAAGGCAGGCTATGAGGTTTATGGAGGAGTGAATGCTCCCTATATCTGGGTAAAGACAAAAAATGGCATGACCTCATGGGAATTCTTCGACATGCTGCTGAATAAAGCCAATGTGGTGGGGACACCTGGCTCAGGTTTTGGCCCTGCCGGAGAGGGTTATTTCCGCTTCTCGGCCTTTGCCGACAGGAACAGCACCATTGAAGCAATGGAAAGGATAGCCAATCTTAAATAATTGTCACTCAGCCTTACCTTCCCACCCCCGGGAGGTAAGGCTTTTACTTTTTTCGGATCAATTTCTGCAATTCCCCCGGCATCTCACTTTTTGTTTATCCTGACAGTAATTTCCTTTACAATGCTTTTCAGCGTATTGTTCATATCTTCTGAAACAGCAAGGCCCACGACAATTGCTAAAAAAACTATGGCAAAAGCCGAACCCCGTGCCAGTATATCCCATACAAGCGGCAGGCGTGGAAGAATATATCCTGCCAGGTAGGCAGGTATAAAAGCGGCAGGCACCAGCAGAAAACGAAGATTAAAGGGTTGAAGCCCGTAGCGGCGCAGAAGAAACAGGAACCTCAGGAAATTATTCACAACAAATGACAGAGCTATGGCTACTGCCGCTCCAACTATTCCCCATACAGGGATAAGCAGGTACATGCTTGAAAAGACCAAAACAACAAGTATAAGCAGGAACCATAGTGCCATTTTATAGTAGGGTGAATATGCTATGATATGCCCGTTTGCACCGGTGGCCATATCTACAAGGTAACCTAAGCCGATAAAGAAAATGACCCACTTCCCGGCCTCATATTCAGGTCCAAGAATTATAAGGATACTGTCAATATTGACCCATATCCCCCCAAACAGAAAAGCAGCCAGCACTAACTGGTTCAGGCAGCTGCGGCTGTAAAGGTCGGCAATATACGGCACATCATTTTTCTTCCATGCATCGGCAATCAAGGTTCCTGCAATGCGCAGAAGGGGCCTGGAGGGGATAATGACAAGGGTACCGAAGAAAAAGGCTATTGTATACACACCTGTTGCATCGAGGCCCAGCATTTGGTTGACAATGATTTTATCGATACTGAAAACAATATTGCCCCCCATACCTGTAAGAATACTGAAGAACCCTACATTTATCATTTCGTTTCGCAGGCTTTTGCTGACAAAACCCGGTTTTGGCCGGAGGTTTAATTCCCCTTTCAGCAACAGGTATATAAAAATTACAGCACCCTTTACACAAACAACAGTTGCATATAACAGTATCAGCTGGTGCAGATTAATTATACCGGTTACAAAGATGAGGACTGAAATGAGTATCAGCACCCGTTGCAGGAACTCGATTAAAAATGTTCCGAACACCGCATCGTACAGCAGTTTGTTGTAGCTGTCGAGGATTGTATACAGGAGCGTAAAGAATGTAAGCGGAACAAGAAGATAGATATACTGTGAGAACAACTGTGACTTTTCGGCATTGTTTTCTGCAAGCCATGGGGAAAAAGCAAAATAAACGATAAGAAAAAGGGCAAAACCTGCAGCCATGACCATAAAGGCTATGAACAGAAAACCATTGTGCCCTTTATCTGAATCGCGAAAATAAGGGAACAAACGTGCAGTCACTCCACCGAAACCCAGCGAGGAAAACTGGGCCGCCAATACCGACCATGCAAGCAATAATCCGAACAGCCCAATGGTATCGGTAGTCAGGTAGTTTGGGAACAGGTAGGCGGTTGTGATAAACCCCACTCCCACTCCCAGGTATGACCATATTGTGCCTTTGATGCTTTGTTTTACGATTATTCCCATTTATGGTGCAAAAAAGTTAATAATGTCTATTTTTGTCAGATCAAATTACTGAAAGAAAAGTACATAAAAATGGCAAAGATAACCGGCTTGCGCAAAATTTGGATAAATCTGGGAATAATCCTGTTCTTTATTGTGCTGACATATGCTTACCTGTCGCCACTGCTTGAAGGGAAGACAATAGAGATGGATGATATCAGGCATTTTCAGGGGATGTCGAAAGAGCTCAGGGATTACAGGGAAGCAACAGGAGAAGAAGCCATCTGGACCAACAGCATGTTCAGCGGTATGCCAGGTTATCTGATTTCAGTGATATACCCGGGGAACCTAACCCGTTATTTCCATAGCGGCATGAGGAGCATCTTTACAGTCGCGTCGTTTCTTATCCTTTACCTTATCGGATTCTATATCCTTTTAAAAAGCCTTGGGATAAACCGGTGGCTGAGTGTGGCAGGGGCGGTTGCATTTGCATTCTCCTCCTATTTTATTATCATCATCGGTGCCGGACATACATCGAAAGCGGCCGCGATTGCCTATCTGGCGCCAGTGATTGGAGGGGTTCTGCTTGCATTCAGGGGCAAACCTCTGGCCGGGACGCTGCTTTTTACGGTTGCATTCTCGCTTGAACTGGTGGCTAACCACCTGCAGATTACCTACTATGGTTTTATAATGATAGTCATATTCGGTATCGTGCAACTGGTTTATGCCATAAAGGAAAATATGCTGCCCTCTTTTTTTAAGGCTGTGGGTTTTCTTCTGGCCGGTGCATTGCTTGCACTGGGCATGAATTTTTCGAGGTTGTATACAACCTGGGAATATTCCAGAAGTTCAATCAGGGGAGCATCAGACCTCACCTCCCGGGGAGAAGTGCGCACAAGCGGACTGGATAAGGATTATGTGGTTCAATGGAGCTACGGCATCGATGAAACCTTCACATTGCTCATCCCCAATTTCAAGGGTGGAAGCAGCAGAACAAGTCCCGGAATCAATTCCGAAAGCTTTGAGACATTAAATGCAAACAATGTTCCCAATGCCAAGCAGATAGTGCAGCAAATCAGCATGTACCACGGTGACCAGCCTGGAACTTCAGGCCCTGTATACATAGGTGCCATTGTGGTATTCCTGTTTATCCTTGGACTTTTCGTGGTTCATGGCGTTTACAAGTGGTGGCTCCTTGCTGCCACAATCGTTTCAATTGTACTTTCCTGGGGAGGGAACATCATGTGGCTCACAAGCTTCCTGCTCGACTACCTGCCTCTGTACAATAAGTTCAGGGCTCCCAGCATGACCCTTGTCATTGCACAGTTTGCAATGCCGTTGCTTGGGTTCATGGCTTTAAATGACATCATAACGGGTAAGGTTGACAGGCAAACCTGGCTTAACGGATTGAAATGGTCGCTCATCGTCACCGGTGGCTTATCGCTTGTTTTTGCAATCATGCCGGGCATATCGGGCAGTTTTACCAATGCATTCGATTCAAGAGTCTATCCCGACTGGCTGATTGACAGTGTTGTTGCCGACCGCAGGAACCTGCTCCGGGCCGATGCCTTCCGCTCATTTATCTTCATTGCAATTGCGGCAGGTGCAATATATCTCTGGCACATCAGGAAAATTAAAACCACTCCGCTGATTGCCATTATCGGCATAGCCATACTTGTTGATTTATGGACTGTCGACAAGCGTTACCTGAATAACGACGACTTCATCCCAAGGAGACAGGCCGAGACTCCGTTTCCGATGACACCTGCCGATGAAGCCATACTGAAAGACACTGATTTATATTACAGGGTTCTGGCATTGCCCAACCCTTTCCAGGATGCGCGCGCTTCATACTACCACAAAAATGTGGGCGGATATCATGCAGCCAAACTCCGGCGCTACCAGGAAATGATTGACCATCATCTCCAGCCTGAACTACAGCTGATGATAAACCGGCTGCAATCAGGACTTGCAATGGATTCTGTATTTGACGGGCTCACGGCAATGAATATGCTGAATACCCGCTATATCATTTATGACTTAAACCAGGGGCCGATCGTGAATCCGAATCCCCTCGGAAATGCATGGTTTGTGTCGGACTACCGCGTTGCAGAAAATGCCGATGAGGAAATTTCAGCTATTGAAGGTATAAATCCTTCCGAAACAGCGGTAATTGCCCGACAGTTCAGTGAGTTTGTGGAACAGAAAGCTTTCAATAAAGATGAAACCGGAGCCATAACACTTGAGGAATACCAGCCCAACTACCTGAAGTATGCCTATAATGCAGCAAGTGAACAGCTGACAGTTTTTTCTGACATCTATTATAAAAGCGACTGGCATGCCTATATCAACGGTGAACCTGTACCACATTTCAGGGTGAATTATATCCTGCGTGCAATGGTTATACCCGAAGGAAAACATACGATAGAGTTCAGGTTCGAACCATCATCATATTATATGGGAAATTATGTGTCGCTGGCATCATCCTTTTTATTGCTGCTGGTTGCTGCGGGATATTTCATTTTCATCATCCGGAGAAAGAAACAGCAGGCTCAGGAAGATTAAAATTGCAGATGGACAACAGATTGCCAGCCCCTTTTTACAAACGCGATGTACTGATAGTTGCCCCGGAATTATTGGGAAAAACACTTGTAAGAAGATTTGAAAGCGGCCTTACAGAAAGATATACAATAACGGAAGTGGAAGCCTATAACGGGATTGAGGACCGGGCATGCCACGCCAGCAAAGGCCGTACTCCCCGCACCGACATCATGTTCAGTGAAGGCGGGCTTGTTTATGTATACCTTGTGTACGGAATCCACTGGCTTCTCAACATTGTAACTGGCCGGGAAGGTGAAGGAACGGCTGTCCTGATACGCGGCCTTAAAGGCATAACAGGTCCGGGCAGGGTGGGAAAGCACCTTCAGCTCGACAGGTCATTTTATGGTGAAAACCTCATGCATTCAAACCGCATATGGATTGAAGACTCCGGCATCGCCCTCCCATACAGGCAGATGCCCCGGGTAGGCATTCATTATGCAGGAGAACCATGGTTAAGCAAACCCTGGCGCTATATGGCCGTCATGTAAAGATTATTTCAGTACAAACCGGTTGTAAAACCACAGCAGAACAACTGCTGAAACGGCTACCCCGGAATATACAATCCAGATGTTGGATGGGTTATATGTTGCCCACAGAAAATCGGTAAGCTCCTGTACGCTCATGTCCATTCTTTCGGCTGCCATCCTGAAATAGTCGTTCTTCGAAAATTCATTGGATATGGAAGGCATTGAAATCCCTCTTTTCATCACTTCCTGCTGCAGCAGATAAATATCATCGGCGATTCTTTCATATACACCTCCCGATAACCATCCGGCCAGCTGGTGTCCGGCAGCAATGGGCAAAAAGGATGTACCCATATAAAGCGCTTTCTTGTCTTCAGGGGCAATTCTTCCGACATACTCTGTAAACTTTGGCGAGCTTGCCATCTCTCCCACTGCAAAAACAAGGATTCCCAAAAGAATGAGCCAGCTGTTCTGGTTTGAAAACATCAGGGCCAAACCTCCGGCAAGAACCAGGATACCGCCCATCATGGCGGCAAGTGGCCTGAACCGCATCACATAAGCAGAAACTATAAGCTGGAATAAGATGATAAAAAAAGCATCCATACTTCCCAGGGTCACTGCCGTGATTGTTCCCTCAGGAGTGCCTATTGCCTCGGCAAGCCACGGCCAAACCGCACGAATCCCTTCATAAAGGGGCGCGGTATCAACCCACTGCTCCACAAACACAGGGAAGGAATAGTACAATTGGTTGAAGGCTGTCCAGAAAAGCACCATAATGACAAGAAAAAGCACATACTTCCAGTTCTGGAGCGTTATGCCTATGTTGACAAATGCTTGTCCGATACTTCTGCCAAGGGAAATATTCTTTTCTTTAACAACAGGCTCACGAAAGAAGAAAGCCGTAATAAAATAGTTGACCCCCATTGTTATCATTGACATGTAAAACACGAAACTCCATGATTTCTGCATCAGTACACCGGCAATGAAAGGCCCTATAAAACCCCCGATGTTTATCATCATGTAGAATATGCCAAAACCGATTGAAGCCGTTTTTTCATTGGTGGTACGGGCAATCATGGCTGAAATAATAGGCTTGAAAAGGGCACCGCCTATACAGGTCCATATAAAGGCAAAAAACATCATCCCAAAGGTGTCGAAGATGCCAATCATATAGAACCCTGTAATATATATTGTAAACGAAAGGAAAAGCATCCGCTTGTAGCCCAGCTTGTCGCTTATGGCTCCGGTGATGACGGGAAGAAAATACAGCAGCATGGAACCAGTCCCCATGATGATACCCTTTTCTGCCTGGGAGAGTCCTAATGCACCTGTATCCTTTGAATTGACAAGATAAAGGGCAAAAGCCATATAAAACCCATACCAGGCCCAGCGTTCAAACAGTTCAATGACATTTGATGCCCAAAAGGTGGTATTATACCTTCTAAAAACGGAGAATAATTCCATCGCCAATCAATTTTTGGTTAAAGGGCGAAAGGTAGTAAAACCTGAAATAACACCAAACAAAAAGATTATCCCAACAGGCTTTTCACAGTTGCAGACTGAATGCCTGAATCGGTGGCCAGGCTTGAATCACCAAGCAATATTGTCATCAGGATGATGATCATGATAATGAGAAACAGCATGATAAAAAAGCCGATAACTCCAATCTGGAATCCTTTTTTTACCTTCTCTGCCTGGTTTCTGGAACGGAGAAAATCAATTGAATTAACAAGGTTTTCAGGAGCCTTGTTGTTTTTAACGATATAATCGGCAGCTCCCATTTTCATGATGTTCACTGCAATTTCGGCATCGTTCTGTCCGCTAAGAAAGATAAAGTCAATTTCAGGATGCTCTGCTTTCACCCGTTTCATCAGTTCAAGTCCGTTTATTCCCTGGAATGCATATTCAATAACAATGATGTCAGGCTTTTGGGAAATCGCCTTTAAACATTCTTCTCCCGAATGGAATGTTTTCAGGTTAGTAAACTTTCTCTGCTGAAGATAACCAACAATCAGCTCTTTGTAAATGACATTTTCCTGAACGATGAAAATGAGTGGATTCTTCGATCTTTGCATAGCCCGATTAATTAATTGACGAACTAAAAGTACCACAAATTTTCTTTTAATCTTTAGTCACAGCAGCTTGTAATGAATTTTTTTTCAAAATTTTATTCACCATCAAATGAGAATCAGCATCTGACGGCAGGCAAATGGATATTTTTTGCAAGCTAACCTAGAATGATCCCGGAGAGATCCCGCCCGGCCTCAACATATCATTCTGGCGGGGCTGTGCCTGGTTCCTTTCCAGTTCTTCTTCCTCCCTGGCTTTTTCCTCGGCTTCCTTCCGCAGCCTTTCCTCCACCTCCCTGTCACGGATATCCTTCACAAATGAGGGGTCGGCCTTAATCTGCCACGGAATATTACTATCCCAGTTGGAGCGTACTTTAATAACTTCATTGATATACAACACAGGCTCAGGCTGAAATTTATCCTGGTAGCTTCCCGGATCCCAACGCCCGTTGCTGTTTCTGTCGAATATAGCTTTTACCCTGTACTTCTCTGGAGGCAGATAATCAAATACGACAGTCTGGTCTTTTGTTATGGCTTTTTCCCTTAATACCCTCTCTTCCGGTTTATTTTCAAGAAGCTGTACCAGCACCTGGCCCTCAACACCAGTAATGGCCAGATTTATAGCTCCATAATAATCCATTGACCTGGTTCTGAATGTCGATAATAGCTCGCGGCTGACCCAGCCATAAATATTATGGGCAGCAGCCGAGTCAATTGACAGGGTATAGCTGGTTTCATCATCCCATGGATAGGAAATACGGTAGGTACGCCATTCCACCGAATCGGGAGCCAGTTTTACCTCCAGCGGGGTTTTCAGTGTGTCATCGGCCAGATAAACCACCACTGCCTCATGGTTAAAATGGCGGAGTGGCTGCGGGGCAGTTATCATGATGTCCTTATTCAAATCATAACCTGTCGGCGTAAGGTTGGTAGTCCATGTAAACTGGGGCACCTGCGGACCTGTTTCCTCCTCTTCATTCCTTGCAGGCCTTCTCCTTCTGCGGGGATCATCGCGTTCAACATACTGCAGCTCAAGGGTATCTTTTTCAACAAACAGTCTGTCGAGTGTATCGAGCTGATAATAGGCTATTTCAATCATTATCTTCTCCTGTGCAGCAAGTGTGGTATCTGCAATCCAGAACGTAAGTGAATCATACCGGAGGTTGGGCTCCGACACCACCCAGTTTTCGATTTGCTGATTGACGAGACTTACCGAAAATGTATCGCGGACAGGTTCATTAAAAACTAGTGTAAAATGGTTGGGCGACTCTCTCCTTGATGATTTAAGGTACTGGTTAAAGATATCTTCTGTAAACTGCCTCAGATTAATTGGCCCGGGAAGGAAATGAACATGCCCGGCTACAAGCAATGAATCAGCCCCGGTAGCAATCGTATCTGCTTCGGCATGATACTCAGCTGAAGGTATGATTACCGATTCGTGAAAGGCCATTTCCTCTACGCCCTCCTCATATTTAAGGTTGTTGTTCACATCGTTGAGTGAAAAAAGATGATACTGCCCCTCTGCAAGGTTATCGAACAGATACATGCCTTCCTTGTCGGTACGCGCGATATAGAGCGGCCTCTGTGTATAAACTGCCGAATCATGAAGGTTTTTGTGAAGCATGACCAGTGCATTTTCAAGAGGCTCCATGTTAAAAGCATTGACTACCTTCCCCGCAACCCGCAATGAATCGAGCCGGTTACCGGTACTGAACACAAACCTGAGGTTCTCGTAAGGGTTTCGTTCATTGTTGTCAACAATCGAACTCTTAAAGTCCATTGAATAGGTGAGGCTGTCGCGAAGGCTTTCATTAAACCTGACAATCAGTGTTCTTCCTTTGGTAAGAATCAGTGGCCTTTTTTCGAGCGGAGGCGAAACGACAAGCTGTTCTGATACCTGGTCGGGAATGATGTATTCATTGAATGACAGCCTGACTTCATTTCCCCTGAAATTAAGGGATTTATATGCCGGAAAAGTTCCGGTCAGTACAGGAGGGATTGTATCACGCGGTCCGCCGGTGGGCATTCCCTGGTTGGCACATGATGAAACGATCACCACCCAGGCAAAGGCTGCAATGATGAAATAAGGTATTTTATCAAGAATTCTCATTCGGTATAAACAACGCACAAACATACAAATTCCTGCAAACATTGAATGTTAGCTATTGTTAATTCTCGTATAAATAAGCTAACTTGGCATTGATTTTAAGAAACTAAATATGGCAAAAAAGAAAAAGAAAGAAAGCAAAAAACTGAGCAAAAGTGTAACTTTTAACAAGAAAAAACTTAAAAGTGCTATTCTTTCTGTATTATATGAACAACCCGGTAAGGTTATCAATTACAAGCAAATATCTTCCTTACTCGGAGTGAAGGACCAGGAAGGCCGGCGGCTGGTAAATGTAGCGCTCGAAGATTTGAAGGATGATGATTACCTCGAACAGGTATCTCGTGGAAGCTTCAGGCTGAAAGTCAAAACCGGCACCATTACGGGATTTGTGGAACTGCAGCCGCAGGGATTTGCCTACATCAACAGTGAAGAAGTGGAACGGCAGGTTCTGGTATCGGCAAGAAACCTGAACCACGCAATGGACGGCGACAAGGTGCGTGTAATTGTGTATGCGCGCCGTAAAAAACATGACCTTGAAGGCGAAGTAACAGAAATTGTTGAACGCGCCAAAACACATTTTGTAGGCACAGTTGATGTCTCAGCAAATTTTGCCTTTCTGATTCCTGCGGGCAAACAAGGATTCGACATATTTATCTCTAAAGAAAACCTGAACGGAGCCAAAAACGGACAAAAAGCCATTGCCGAAATTCTGGAATGGCCTTCAAAGGCCAGGAGCCCTTTTGGAAAAATTGTAGAAGTACTTGGTGATACCGGTAACAACGACGCCGAAATGCATGCCATCCTGGCTGAGTTTGAACTCCCGCACAGGTTTCCTGAAAAAGTAAATAAGGTCGCTGAAAAGATACCATTTGAAATTCCGGAAGAAGAATATAAGAAACGGCGCGACTTCAGGGACGTCACCACATTTACAATCGACCCGGCCGATGCCAAGGATTTTGATGATGCACTGTCGGTCCGCAAGCTCGAAAACGGCAACTGGGAAATCGGGATTCATATAGCCGATGTTACACATTATGTGAATCCAGGTTCACTCATCGATGAGGAGGCTGAGAAAAGGGCTACATCAGTCTACCTGGTTGACCGTGTAGTGCCCATGCTTCCCGAAAGATTATCAAATGGGGTGTGCTCATTAAGGCCAAAGGAAGACAAGCTCTGCTTTTCAGCTGTATTTGAGATGAATGATCACGCAAGGGTGCTGAACCAGTGGTTCGGGAAAACAGTTATCCACTCCGACCGCCGTTTCTCTTACGAGGAAGCCCAGGAAATAATTGAGAAAGGGGAAGGCGATCTGGCAGAAGAGCTGCTCATGATGAATGACCTGGCTGTCAAACTAAGGGAAGAGCGCTTTAAAAGCGGCTCGATAGGGTTTGAGCGCGTTGAAATTAAATTCAATATTGATGAAAAGGGAAAACCATTGTCGGTTTATTTCAAGGAATCAAAGGATGCCAATAAACTTATTGAAGAGTTTATGCTGCTGGCCAATAAAAAAGTAGCTGAATTTATAGGTAAACCGGAAAAACAGAAAAGGCCCAAAACCTTTGTTTACCGCATACATGATAAACCTGATCCCGATAAGCTTGAGGCTTTCAATTCATTTATCCACAGGTTTGGATATGGCATACAGCTTACTTCGGCAAATGCTATTTCCACTTCAATGAATAAGCTGCTCGACCATGTGAAAGGGAGAAAGGAACAAAACGTTGTGGAAACACTCGCTATCCGCACAATGGCTAAAGCAGCCTATTCAACCAGGAACATAGGGCATTACGGTCTTTCATTCGATTATTACACCCACTTTACTTCACCCATCAGGCGGTACCCCGACATGATGGTCCACTGGCTGCTGGAAAAATACCTTGAAGGTGGCCGCTCGGCAAACGAACAGAAGTACGAAGATTTGTGCAAACATTCATCCGATATGGAAACAAGGGCTGCCAATGCCGAAAGGGCTTCCATCAAATACAAGCAGGTGGAATTCATGCAGGATCATGTGGGCGAAGTTTATCCGGGGGTGATCTCTGGAATCACCGACTGGGGTATATATGTCGAACTTGAAAATAAAATTGAAGGAATGGTACCGATCCGCGAACTCGACGACGACTTCTATATATTCGATGAAAAAAATTATGCCCTTACCGGACGGCATAAAAATAAAAAGTACCAGCTGGGCGATGATATTGTCGTAAAAATATGGCGTACAAATCTTGAGAAAAAACAACTCGATTTCAGGCTTGCAGAACAGAAAAACAGCTGATGCTTCGAAATTATTTTAAACGAATGTCTTAAGTTTACAGGTATTCCAAAAGGCTTCCGCCTTCAACAAAATAATTCAGTCGAAAAATTTAAAAATTTCATCAGGTAAAATAAATAGTTATATTTGTTTTACTTTTTTAACAAAAACAGATAAGGAACTGTAATGCAAACCAACATTGAAAACGGAACGAAAAGAGATCTGAACCGGGAGAGCATTTTAAAAATTGCACGCGAAATCTTCAGTAAATACGGCTACAAAAAAACAACACTCGATGATATTGCGAATGCTGTAAGAAAGGGAAAAAGTTCACTGTATTACTATTTTGCCAGCAAAGAAGACCTGTTTCAGGCAGTGATCATGAAAGAGGTTGAAATTCTTGCCCGTGAGCTCGAAATTGTAATTAACCGCAATACCGATCCGGTCGACAAACTCCGCGATTACATCCTGACAAAGCTGAAAACCTTCAGGAACCTTGCAAATTTCTATCACGCAATAGAAAACGATGTCACTGCTGTTGAATTCATCGAAGAAGTCAAACGCAGGTACGAGCAGGATGAAATAAGAATGATCAAAAGGATTCTTATTGAAGGAGTCAGGAAAAATGAATTTGAGATATATGATTTCAATCTGGCTGCCATTGGTATCACTACAGCAATCAAAGGCCTTGAAATGCCACTCTCGGCAGGCAATTACGGCTCTGTAAACCTTGAAAGGAGTGTTGACATCATCTTAAAAATCCTGTGTTACGGCATAATGAAGAGATAATCCGCTGAGGAGGGTATTAGATCAAAGAAAGGCCAGTTGAGCAACCAGCCTTTCCCTATCAACCTAAACCTAAACTAAACCAAAAACCAAACCATCTGTGTGTGGTAACAGTAAAACATATTTCCTAACTTAAAGTTCAAAGAGTTTTAAAAAAAAAGTGATTTTTTTGAAATATTTTTTTCTTCCACATCCTTTTCATGATTTGGGACTGAAATACCCCCATCAAATTTTTTTATAAAATCATTCCTGTTTTGAGTTTCTGACACCACAGGTTTATACAATAAAAGAAAGGCCGGTTCAACAACCGGCCTTTTCTCTATCAACCTAAACCTAAACTAAACCAAAAACCAAACCATCTGTGTGTGATGTGAGTTAAATCAAGTACATATCTAAACATGATGACAATAAAAAAGTTCAGGCTGCTGAATTTTTTTTGAAAAAAAAATCTCCTTTTCTTTAACTATATCTGACTACCAGCTTATTATGCGCTTAAAATTTGTGAAAAAATATTTCAAGCGCCTTCAACTATCCGGGATGTTGTCATTTTACACCTTAAGTAGAAAAACGCCACACACCTTGTTAGCTCCCCCATAATAATCTATAGGGCTAACCTGCTGAAGGTATGATGCATACGCAAACAGGGAAAAAGCGGCATGATTTTACCGGGATCATCTATAACAGAACACACTTTAATACATACAGTTATGCCAAGAGCAATTTGGAAAGGCGGTATCAGTTTCGGACTGGTTTATATACCGGTAAAGCTTTACAGCGGCACCGAAACCAGTAAGATAGACCTCAATATGCTGCGTGAACAGGATAAATGCCCTATCAAATATGTCAGGATTTGCCAGAATGACGGCAAGGAAGTGCAATGGAAGGACATTGTGAAAGGACATAAGGTTGATGATTTTTACGTAATCATCAATGATGAAGACTTTGAAAAGGCGCGTAAAGGAAAAAGCGAAAGCATTGATATTCTTGAATTTGTTAAAACTGAAGAAATAAATCCAAGGTATTTTGAAAAACCTTACCTGCTTGAACCGGAAAAAGGTGCAGGGAAAACGTATAATCTTCTGCGGGAAGCAATATTCAACTCCAAAATGGCCGGCCTATCGAAGTTTGTCCTCCGGAACAAGGAGCACCTGGCTTTGCTTTTGGCCGATGAACATGTTCTTTACCTGAACCAGATGAGGTTTCACGATGAACTGCGGAAGCCCGATAATTTAAAAATACCATCAGTAAATCCCTCAAAACAGGAACTCGAGATGGCCATGCAGCTTATCAAAGGCATGAGTACCACTTTCGAACCTGAAAAGTTCAGGGATACCTACCAGGAGACACTGAAGGAAATTATCGATGCAAAAGCGAAGAACAGGGAAATAGAGGTTACCGAAACGAAAAAAGAAGAAACCCCGGTGGAAGATTTGATGGAACAGCTCAAAAAAAGCCTGGAAATGGCAAACTAACTTACAGGGTTTACATCCTATGATTTAAAATGAACAGCCTGTCGGAATATAACGAGAAGCGCAATTTCAGCAATACGCCCGAACCGGAAGGTGTGCCGGTTGAGCCGGCTGAAAAGAACAGGTTTGTTGTGCAAAGACACCTTGCACGGCGTGAACATTACGACTTCAGGCTGCAGGTTGAAGATGCCCTGGTGAGCTGGGCAATTCCCAAAAAACCTGATTACGACCCCGAAGTGAAAAGGCTTGCAATTAAAGTGGAAGACCATCCCCTCAGCTACATCCACTTCGAGGGAAATATCCCAAAGGGAAATTATGGTGCCGGTACAGTAATGGTATGGGATGTGGGTTATTATTACCTCGACAGCGATAAAAAATTCCCCTCAGCCGGTGAAATGAAAAAAAGGCTGGCAAAAGGATCGTTGAAACTCTACCTGCAGGGGGCAAAACTCAAGGGGTTTTTCAATCTTGTAAAAGCAGGTGACTCCGATAAGGAAGAATGGTTCTTCATAAAGGCACCCGACAATGATGATGGAAATGGGTATGAAGAAAAAAGTGCCCTTACCGGCCGGACTATCGATGAAATTGCAGCCTCTGCTGAAATGTGGAACAGCGAAAAACAGAAAAAAGAGATTCAGCCTGAAGCAGAAAAAAAGCCTGCGCCACAAAAGGAGCAGGAGAAACCTGAAGAAGCAGGCAGGAGCAAATTCCCCGGTTTTATAAAACCTATGCTCGCAACCCTTGCTGATGAGCCCTTTTCAAGGGAGGGATGGATTTATGAAATCAAATTCGATGGCTACCGGGTAATTGCAACAAAGGAAGGCAGTGATGTGTCCCTTCATTCAAGAAACAACAACAGCTTTACCGACAGGTTTATGCTGATATCTGATGAACTTAAGGAAATACGTGCCGATTTTGTAATTGACGGTGAAGTATGCTATATGGAGAATCCTGAAAAAATGGATTTCCAGCAGCTGCAAAACAAGGTGAATGACCAGGAAAAGCTTCATTACTATGTATTCGACCTTCTTTGGCTTAACGGGCACGATATCACAAACCTGCCCCTTACAGAAAGAAAAAAACTGCTTGAACTGCTGCTGAAAAACTCCCCTGCACATATACATTATGTTTCTCATATTGAATCAAAAGGGGAAGCGTTTTTTGCTGAGGTTGAAAAAAAGCAGCTCGAAGGCATGATTGCAAAGGTTGCCGGTAGCAAATATTACCCCGGCACACGCAGCGATGCCTGGCTCAAAATTAAAACAGGCTTCCGGCAGGAAATGATTATCTGCGGGTATACCCTGTCCGACAAGGAATCGAGGGATTTCAGTTCACTCCTTTGTGCAGTCAACAACAAGGGCAAATTAACATTTACCGGCAGGGTTGGCACCGGTTTCAGCGAAAAGCTCCAGAAAGAACTGATGCCCCGGCTCAAAGAAATCGAAACCGGTGAGGCTCCTGTTGTCAATCCGCCGAAAAGCAGGAACATCCACTGGGTAAAGCCTGAATTGACTTGTGAAGTGAGGTTTTCAAGCTGGACCAATGACAACATCATGAGACACCCGTCTTTTATCGGGCTTCGTTCTGATAAAGCACCTGAGGAAATAATAATTGAAGAACCTGTGGAAACAGCTGAAGCGGATACAAAAGCCACATTTACCAACCTGTCGAAGGTGTTCTGGCCCGAAGAAGGCTATACAAAGGGCGACGTCATTGCATATTACAGGGATGTTGCATCCTTTATCCTGCCCTACCTGAAAGACAGGCCCCAGTCGTTGTACCGCACCCCTAACGGCATGGAGGGTAAGGGATTCTTTCAGAAAAACATGGAGGGCACCGCCCCCGACTGGGTAAAAACAATACAAATCGACAACAGCAAAGGCGGCTATATCGAATACCTGCTGTGCCAGGATGCCGATACCCTGCTGTATATGGCCAACCTTGGCTGCATTGAAATCAACCCCTGGAGTTCATCGGTGCCCGCACTCGATAACCCCGATTACATGGTTTTTGACCTCGATCCCGTTGATGTGGGTTTCGACAAGGTGCTGCAGGTGGCACTTGCATTCAGGAAGCTGTTCGACCAGCTTTCCATCCCTGCCTTTTGCAAAACCTCAGGTTCAAGAGGCCTGCATATCTATGTTCCTGTTGAGCAAAAATATACATATCCGCAGGTTCAGAATTTTGTGAAAATCATGGAGCAACATATTCACAACCAGTTTAAGGATCTAACAAGCTTTGAGCGTTCTCCCGCAAAACGGCAGGGGAAAATTTACCTCGACTACCTGCAGAATGCAAAGGGAAAAACAATGTCATCGGTATACAGTATGCGCCCGAGGCCCGGAGCACCTGTATCGGCCCCCGTACATTGGGATGAACTGAAGGAGGGCATCAGCCCCGTACAGTTCACCCTGAAAAACATACGTAAAAGGCTTGAACAGGAAGGTGATATATGGGAAGGAATGTTCAGCAAAAGGGTGGACATGAAGAGAATTCTGGACCTGATGAAAAAATAGCGGTTCTGAAACCATAGTCCACTACCGTCCTGTGGCAGCGGAATCGAACCTGACTTCATACCCGTAAATGCCTGAATATTATTCTTTCCTTCCCATATCCTATAAATTTATTTCAGCTCAATAATCATTGCCGATCGGGCTGGCACCTTAATTTCCTTCAGGTTATTTATATCAGCCGATGATATGATCTCATGGCCTGAAGTGTACCCTTCCATAATTTCTGAGAACCGCCGGGTATCAAGAGTTTCTTCCTTACTGTTCTTGTTAAGGATAACCATCACGGCATCAGTGTCATCATACCTGAAATAGGTATAAATCCCGTTTGAGGGGACAAAATGCTTCAGCCTGCCCCAGTGAATAACCTGGCTGTTCTTACGCCAGTTCTGAATAGTAGCCATGTATTGCTGCATTCCCTTTTGTTCAGGTGTCAGCCCCTGCCCGGTAAATGCATTCACCTTGTCACCTGCCCATCCGCCCGGAAAATCGGCCCTGATGTCACCATGGCTGTCACCCGGATGCGACATCAATACTTCCGTACCGTAATATATCTGCGGAATTCCCCTGATTGTCAGAAAATAGGCAATACCCATTTTCAGCAAATCAGCATCTTCATTCATCTGTTTGTAAAACCTCGACATGTCATGGTTGTCAGGAAAAACAACAAGGTTGAAAGGGTCGGGATAAAGAAAATCATTTGCAAGCATTTCATATAAGCCAAGGAAACCTGAATTTCCCCTGTCTTCCTGCCTGAAAGCCTTCACCGCAGCATCCTGCAAAGGGAAGTCCATGAGCGAGGGAAGCGGGCAGTGATACCCGTCGAAGTTAATCTGCCCCATCTGCCAGTATGCCACAATAGCCGGATTATTGCTCCACTCTTCACCCACTATATTGAAATTGGGATATTCTTCAAGCACCCGTTGTCCCCACTCAGCCATCATATCCTTATCAGGGTATGGCCAGGTATCCTGCCTGATGCCTTCAAGCCCGGCATATTCAATCCACCAGATGCTGTTCTGAATAAGGTACTTCTTCATGAAGGGGTTCTTCTGGTTCAAATCGGGCATTGTCGGAACAAACCAGCCATCGACCATTGCACTTAGATCAGCCTGCGAAACATGAGGGTCCTGGTGCACTGTGCGCCTGTGGGTGGTAATTGTGTATTCAGGATAGCTGTTCAGCCAGTCGGGCATGGGCATATCATCCATCCACCAGTGCTCCGAGCCACAGTGGTTAAAAATCATATCCATAATGAGCTTCATTCCCCTTTTATCCAGCTCATCGTTAAGCTCGCGGTATTCCTCGTTGCTCCCGAAACGGGGATCAACCTTATAAAAATCAGTTGTTGAATAGCCGTGATATGAAACCCGGGTCATATTATTCTCCAGAACAGGATTCAGCCAAACAGCCGTAAAACCCATATCATGAAGATAATCGAGCGAATTGATAATTCCCCTGATATCGCCTCCGTGCCGCCCGTTCCTGTTGCTCCTGTCGGGTTTCTCCTTCATACCCTCCACCCAGTCGTTCTGCGGATTACCATTAACAAACCGGTCGGGGGTAATCAGGTATATCACATCGGCACTGTTGAACCCTTCCCTTTCCGCCGAACCTTTATCCCGTTCCTTCAGTTCATATTTCCATGTAGCAGCAGTCTTGCCTCCCTGGCTGAATACGATATCGAAACTTCCCGGCTTCACGTTCCTTGCCAGCTTCAAATCAATAAACAGGTAATTGGGATTCTGCACCTTCGATACTGAAACTACCTGCACACCCGGGTAATTGATTGTCACATCAGATGCAGAAATTTTTGGTCCGTACACCATCAGTTGCAGTTCCGGAGACTGCATCCCTGCCCACCAGTTGAGCGGCTCAACGCGCATCACACCTGTTTCAGCAGCATGAAGCTGAAACACCAAAAGAAAAATGGTTACTGAAAAAATTATTTGCCTCATCATCTATAGTATTTATTGATATTATACGCATTCCAAAATTACATACATTTTGTGAGGGTAACTACATCCATACCATACCACATAATATGCATCACACCCGGGACAAAACAGGTACAACTCCATTTGCAGCTCTCCTGCAGTTACTGCCAAAGTTATTCCCGGCCCTAAAATATACAAAAAGACAATAAAGCTATGCTACATGCACTGTTGTAACAATGATGGGGGGAAACGACTGCCGGTTTATCAGGTTAACTGTGTTGTTAATCTGCATCACCAAAAACCACAACCACAGGGAAGATGATGATATAGCCGTGCATGGCAATAAAAAGATGGTTTCCTTCCGGGGAAAGATACTTTCAAGTATATACCAGGTATAGACCAAAGCCATATTAAATTCGAAAATAATTGAATTTAATACGGCTTTGGTATAGCGTTGGTATATGGATGGGTTTGTGAACAGCATGGGTTATGTCTTCCTGAGCCCGCTGTTTAAATTCTATAAAAAAATTTAGAAAGTTATAATTTTCACACAGGTAATTATTTTCAGGATGAAAACCCATTTCCCTTATATATTCTTCGCAGGAAACCGGGACACGCTTATAAATAGAAACTTAATCAGCCACTTTACTTTCACCAGCGGTTTTTTTGTAACATTTTGATACACCGGCAATTTCTAAAAATATGTTAATAATTGGAAAAATTGTCATAAATTAAGGGGACGATAATTTTTGGAAAGAGGTTTAGCTTTCAGGCATATGTTGCCATGCTTTCAGAAATTACCACAAGTTTTAACTTAATTACATTAAAATGAGAATCATACAAAAGAACCTGAAAATTTTCATGTTCATTGCTGCAGTGCTGTTTACGATGTCGGCTGTAGCACAAACAAGAGCAGTAACAGGGATTGTGTCAGATGTCGACAGCAGGGAGCCCCTTCCTGGTGTTACGATAGCTGTGAAGGGAACTACAAGGGGAACAATCACCAACTTCGACGGACAATATTCCCTTGAAGTGAACGAAGGAGAAACATTGGTATTTTCCTTCGTTGGTTATGTTCCCCAGGAGATTGTGGTTGGAAGGGGAAATATTTTGAATGTAGGCCTTGTTCAGTCGGTTGTTGGCCTCGATGAAGTAGTTGTTATTGGTTACGGCCAGGTAAGGAGGCAGGATGCTACCGGTTCGGTGAGGGCCATCAGTTCCGAAGATTTTAACCCCGGTGCCATCACATCACCGCAGGAACTGGTAACCGGAAAAATAGCCGGTGTAAATATAGTAAGCGGAGGCGGGTCACCCGGTGAAGGGGCAACCATCCGCATCAGGGGAGGTTCTTCCCTTTCGGCCAGCAATGATCCGCTGATTGTTATTGATGGAGTACCTGTTGATAACGATGGCATTTCGGGGATGAAAAACCCCCTGAGCACAATCCATCCAAATGATATCGAAACCTTCACCGTGCTGAAGGATGCTTCGGCAACAGCTATTTATGGTTCACGTGCTTCAAACGGTGTAATCATCATCACAACAAAAAGGGGACGTGCGGGTGCACCCATCAGCATTGCCTATAACGGATACATGTCGGTTGGTACCCTGGCGAGGAAAATCATGCCGCTATCGACAAGTGAATTCCGTTCGGTGATGCAGGAACGTTATGCCAATAACCCCAATGCACTCAACCTGATGGGCGATGCCGATACCGACTGGCAGGACGAAATATACCGCACAGCCATTGGCCACGACCACAACGTGAGCGTAACAGGGAGCGTGAACAACATGCCATACAGGGCTTCGCTGGGCTATACCGACCAGCAGGGTATACTCGATACCGATGGCCTCAGCAGGTGGACAGGTTCAATTGGGTTCACCCCTTCCCTGCTCGATGACCACCTCAGGCTCAACCTGAATGTGAAGGGGATGTACATCGATAACCAGTTTGGCAACAGGGGAGCCATAGGCTCTGCATTCAGTTTCGACCCCACACAGCCTGTCAGAAACAACAGTCCGTATGGCGGGTACTTTACCTGGACACAGCCGAATGGTGATCCCATCACCATTGCCAACATGAACCCTGTGGCCCAGCTTTACATGCGTGATGACCGTTCATCGGTGTACCGCAGCATTGGTAATGCCGAATTAGACTACCGCCTCCACTGGTTCCCCGACTTAAGGGCCAATCTTAACCTTGGTTATGATATTTCGAAAAGTGACGGAACGGTGTTTGTGCCCGAAAATGCACCATGGGCATTCGACCGGTTACTGGGCGGTGGAGAAGACACAAGATATTCGCAGGACAAGAAAAATACGCTCCTCGATTTTTATCTGAATTATGTCAAAGCCATTAGTTCCATCAACAGCCGTGTTGATGCAATGATTGGTTATTCATGGCAGCATTTCTGGAGGGCAGGAGAATCCAGAACGACCAATGTAAGAGGAACTGAGGAAATATCGGATACGGACTATGAAACAGAGAACTACCTGGTTTCATTCTTCGGCAGATTAAACTACATATTTATGGAACGGTACCTGGCAACCTTTACATTAAGACAGGATGGTTCCTCGAGGTTTTCTCCTGATACAAGATGGGGACTATTCCCGGCAGTGGCTCTTGCCTGGCAGATTGCCGAAGAGCCATTCCTTGCTGATTCACGCATACTTACCGATTTGAAACTCAGGCTGGGCTATGGCGTAACCGGTCAGCAGAACATCACCGACAACGATTATCCTTACATGCCAAGATACACCTACGGTGAAAACAATGCAAGATATCAGTTCGGCGATACATTCTACACAACTATCAGGCCCGAAGGATATGATGCCAACATCAAATGGGAAGAAACAACTACCTGGAACATTGGTCTTGATTACGGATTTCTCGATAACCGCATCACCGGATCAATCGACGCCTATTACCGCACTACCGATGACTTGATTAATTTCATCCCTGTTCCCGCCGGCACAAATCTTACGAACCAGATTTTAACCAATGTTGGCGACCTTGAAAACAGAGGTATTGAATTCAGCATCGATGCAGTTCCGATAGCGCGCGAGGATTTGAGATGGAATATCGGGTTCAACATGTCATACAATGAAAACAAGATTACCCGCCTGACAGCCAATGATGACCCAACTTATATTGGAGTTGAAGTCGGAGGGATTGCCGGTGCTGTGGGCAACACCATACAAATTCACAGTGTGGGGTACCCTGCCAATTCATTCTTTGTTTTTGAACAGGTTTATGATGAAAATGGCAGGCCTGTTGAAGGTTTGTTTGTTGACCGCAACAATGACGGCCGCATCACCAATGAAGATCGTTACCGTTACAGAAAGGCTGCCCCCGATGTCATCATGGGATTTTCAACGGGTGTCAGATACCTTGACTGGGATTTTAACATGAACGGAAGGGTTTACCTGGGCAATTATATGTATAACAATGTATGGTCGTCACAGGCAACATTTAATAACCTCTACAATTCGGTAGGGTATTTAAATAATATCAGCCGGAGCGTATTTGATTCAGGTTTCCGTAACCCGCGATACTTTAGTGACTATTATATCCAGGATGCCTCTTTCCTGCGCCTCGACAACATAAGCCTTGGATACACATTCAGGGATTTGCTGGTGCAAAACCTCCAGGTAAGGGTTTATGGCACTGTTCAGAATGTGTTTGTCATTACCAGGTACGAAGGACTTGATCCGGAAGTAGCATCGGGAATCGACAATAACATGTATCCGCGTCCGAGAACATTCCAGCTTGGAGTAAGTGTCAATTTTTAAAATGAAAATCAGTATACAATGAAAACAAACAGATATATTAAAATCATTTCAGCATTTATTGCTGTGATTGTAACCTTTACATCATGTATAAATGATTTGAACACCATACCACTCGACAAGGATGTTGTAACGGCTGAGGATGTTTATTCAAATCCGGCCAACTATATCAATGTGCTGGCAAAGCTGTATGCCGGTCTGGCCGTGAGCGGACAGCAGGGGCCCGATGGCAGTAACGACCTGAGTGGCCTTGATGAAGGGTTCGGCCAGTACCTCCGCGCTTACTGGTATGCACAGGAACTGCCTACCGATGAAGCCGTAATAGCCTGGAACGACGGGAACCTGCGTAACTACCAGGAGACAAACTGGAGTTCGAACAATGAATTTATTGCCAATATGTATTACCGTATCTTCTACCAGATTTCACTTTGCAATGAATTCATCCGCGAAACTGCACCGGAAAGGCTCGACGAAAGAGGCATTGGCGGTAACAACAGGACCGACATAGAACTATTCCGCAACGAAGCCCGTTTCCTGCGCGCACTCAGTTACTGGCATGCCATCGATATGTTTGGCAGTGTGCCATTCGTGACTGAAGAGCATGCTGTAGGTTCATTCTTCCCTGAACAGATATCAAGGGCCGACCTTTTCGCCTACATTGAAAGTGAACTGCTGGCGATAGAGAATCAGCTTGCTGCACCTGGGCAGATTGACTATGGCAGGGCCGACCAGGCTGCAGTGTGGATGGTTCTGGCAAAGTTATACCTCAATGCAGAGGTTTACATCGGCCAGAACAGGTACACCGACTGTATTACATACTGTAACAGGATTATTAATGCAGGCTATACACTGGAACCTGAATACGCCCACCTGTTCCTTGCCGACAACCACAGGTCGAATGAGATCATATTTACAATTACACAGGATGGCATCAATACAAGGACATGGGGAGGAACAACTTTCATTATTCATGCCGCAGTTGGTGGCAATATGGATCCTGAAGCCTTTGGGATTGATGGTGGCTGGGGAGGCCTGCGCGCCACACCACAGTTTGTGGAAAAGTTTATGAACCTCGAGAACCTGAGGAGTGCCCGCATACCGTTAAAGGCTGCTGTTCAGTATCCTGTTATTTATGTGCCGGGTGGTTACCAGTCGGGCAGCGGCTACAGTTCAGGCGACTGGGCACCCGATACCGCTCCGCAGCTGGCCTCGGTAAATGCTGATGACAATTATGAAGGCTACATCTATTTTGCATCGGATAATGCAGAATATAAATTTACCCAGGGACCTAACTGGGATGTCAACTGGGGAGATGACAATGCTGACGGCACACTTGACCCCAATGGCGCCAACCTTGTAATTGATGAGGCAGGATTTTACAGGATAAATGTAAACCTGAACAATTTCTCCTATACCACAACCCGCACCGAGTGGGGAGTTATCGGAGATGCCACTCCGGGCGGATGGGACACTGACACCAACATGGAATTTAATGCTGAAACAAGGGAATGGACCGCAGTGATGGATTTAGGGGCAGGCAGCTTCAAATTCAGGGCAAATGACGGATGGGATATCAATCTGGGTGATAATGGCGACGATGGCATCCTTGAATATGACGGTGCCAACATTGAAGTTGATGAGCCCGGCAGGTATCTTATTACCCTGACGCTTGGAACTCCCGATTATACCTACACCATAGAAAGTTACAGCAGCGACAGCAGGAGCATGTTCCACACAAGCGGTCAGACACTTGAAGTGGATGATCCTTTTGAATTTACCTCGGGATATGCCATCACCAAATGGAAGAATGTTACTTCAACAGGACAGACAGGCTCGCACCTGACCCATACCGATACCGACTTCCCGGTGTTCCGTCTGGCCGATGTTTACCTGATGTATGCCGAAGCCGTGTTAAGAGGGGGTTCAGGAGGTGATGCATCCACTGCGCTTAACTATGTGAACATGGTAAGGGAAAGGGCCTATAGCGGAGAAGCAGGCAATATAACCCAGGCCGATATGACACTCGATTTCATTATTGACGAACGTGCACGCGAATTGTACTGGGAAGCCCACCGCAGGACAGACCTTATCCGCTTTGGCAGGTTTACAACTGCCGATTACCTGTGGGCATGGAAGGGTGCTTTAAGGGATGGCAGATCAATTGATGCAAGATTCAATATCTTCCCCATACCGGCGGCTGATGTGATTGCAAATCCAAATCTTACCCAGAATCCGGGCTATTAATGTAAATCTTAAAAAACAAGGAAATGAAAAGCATTCATAAATTCATTTATATCATATTGGCAGGGGCAATCCTTTTCGGATGCGAAAAGGAAGAAAGGGAGCCAATTGTTGTTGTTGGCCAGGGTCCTGCCTTAACCCAGCCTTCAGCAGGGACACAACTGGTTTTGGACCGTGAAAATGCAACCGGTGAAAGCGTTACTTTTGAGTGGACTGCAGCCGACTATGGTTTCCAGAGTGCCACCACATACAACCTTCAGGCTGCTGTGGCAGGGACCGGTTTTGAGTCGCCTGTGGATTTGGCTACAGTTAATGCCTTATCTGCAACTTTGACACATGCCCAGTTGAATAACAGGTTTATGCTGGCGGGACTGCCTGCGAATGAAGAAAATGCCATCGAATTCAGGGTGGTTGCATCAGTAAGCCCTTATGTTGAATCGCTGGCATCACAGCCTGTGGCGGCAAGCGTAACTTTATTTACTGATGTATTTCCGTCAATCTACATGATAGGCGCAGCAGTGGGAGGCTGGGCAACAAACCTTGCAGTTGAGGTAGTTTCAACAGGCGAGCCATCAGTATATACGACCATAGCATATTTCGATAATGCTGAAGGGACCAATTTCCGCTTCTTCAACCAGCCTGAATGGAGTGCATCACTTGGCGGGTATGATGTATTTACACAATATCCCGAAGATTTGCTGTCACCGGCTACCTCCGATGATGACCCCAACTTCAATTTCATTGGGGAACCCGGATGGTATGAGTTGTATGTAAATACTGAAGAAGGATCCATCACAATGGAAGCAGTTCCGGAACCAGTGATGTACCTTACAGGTGATGCTACACACGGGTGGAATTGGGATGACCCGGTTACTTCGCTGGAATGGGTTGGATACATGGTCTGGGAAGGCGATGTGAACTTCACCCAGGGCAATGCTTTCAGGCTCTTCCCGCAGAAAGACTGGGGTCCTGTAAGCTATGGCTATGATGTGATTGTCAACTACAATACTGAATATATTGATGTGATGGAAGGTCATGGCGACCCCAACTGGCAGTTCTTAAAACCATCAGGTACCTATCACGTGAGGGTTGATTTAAGAAATAATGCCATTGAAATCAGCGAGAATTAGGCTGACCGTCTATACCGGCAACTTTTAATGAATAAGCAGCCGGCAATTAAGTTAGAACCAAAGAGCCATCAGAACCAGTCTGATGGCTCTTTTTCCAACTTGATTATCTGCTCCTGATAAGGAAAATAAACACTATTATTACAATAAGTTTTACTGCTCATATACATGAAGTTTCACCTTTAACAGATACGATATGAAGAAAATATACCTGCTTACACTGGCTCTCCTGGTTCTGCATTCCCTTGTGGTTTCGCAGATCACAACCGACCCGCAGCTTCCGGTGGCATCCCAAAAAGTAACTGTTACCTTTGATTCCTCACAGGAAAACAGGCTGGGTCACTTTACAGGCGACCTCTATGCACATACAGGGGTCATACTTGAAGGCAGCAACGACTGGCAGCATGTTATCGGGAACTGGGGCAACAATACCCAGCAGCCAAAACTCACCCACCTGGGTGATGGTGTTTATGAACTTGAAATAACTCCTGACATCAACTCCTTCTACAATTTACAGCAAGGTGAAAAGGTATTGCGCCTGGCTTTTGTTTTCCGCACGGCCAACGGGCAAAGGCAGACAAACGACCTGTTTGTCGATGTTTATGAAGAAGGTTTGATTGTCAGGATAACTGAACCGGCAACGGGTGCTATTTTAAATCAGGGTGAGGAAGTTACCATTACCGCACAGGCCTCTGCTGATGCAACCCTGTCGCTTTACATGGGTGACAGCCAGCTTGCCGAAACTAGGGGCATGTCGGTGTCAGCCGGATATACCTTTACAGAGCCGGGAAATTACCTGCTGATTGCCCGTGCAGTTGATGGTGATGATATGGTGGCTGATACAGTTTCCGTCCTTGTCAGGACAGAAGTAACACAGGAACCGGTTCCTGCGGGATGGAGGAAAGGCATCAACTATCCTGCTGAAACATCTGCTGCACTCGTTTTATTTGCTCCCTACAAGGAGTTTGTGTATGTAATCGGCGACTTCAACAACTGGCAACCCAACAACAGTTACCTGATGAAAAAGGATGATGATCATTTCTGGCTCAAAGTTACAGGCCTCGAACCGGGTCAGGAATATGCCTTCCAGTACCTCATCGATGGGGAACTGCGTATTGCCGATCCCTATACCGAAAAGATACTTGACCCCTGGAACGACCAGTATATCAGCAGCGAAACCTACGCTGATTTAAAATCATATCCTGCAGGCCAAACCGAGGGCATTGTATCGGTCCTGCATCCGGGTCAGGAAGAATTTCAGTGGGAAGTGACCGGTTTTACTGTCCCTCCGGTTGAACAGATGGTGATCTATGAACTGCTCATCCGTGATTTTACTGAGGAAAGTACCTTTAAGGCCGTCAGGGAAAAGCTTGGTTACCTTGAAGATCTGAACATCAATGTACTGGAACTGATGCCTGTAAATGAATTTGAAGGCAACAGCAGCTGGGGTTATAATCCATCGTTTTACTTTGCCCCCGATAAATATTACGGCCCGCGCACTGAATTAAAAAAACTAATTGACGAGTGTCATAAAAGAGGCATTGCAGTAGTAATTGACATGGTGCTGAATCACAGCTACGGACAAAGCCCGTTTGTACAGATGTATATGGACAACTGGACGATTACAGAAGAAAATCCATGGTACAATGTCCAGTCGAACTTCCAGAACACCCAGCTGGTTTGGGGATATGATTTTGACCACGATGCAGAGGTAACCCGCCAGCTTGTCGACAGCATCAACAGTTTCTGGATAAACGAATACAAGGTTGATGGCTTCCGGTTTGATTTTACAAAGGGTTTTTCAAATACCCCTTATGGACCTTCAAGCTGGGGCAGTGAATATGATGCTGCCAGGATAGCCAATCTGAAGAGGATGGCTGATGAAATCAGGAAAAGAAAGGAGGATGCCATTATTATATTCGAACATCTTGCCGATAATGCAGAAGAAAAGGAACTGGCCGATTATGGTATCCTCATGTGGGGGAATATGCACGGGGCTTACAGGGAAGCTGCCAGGGGCAATGCAGGCAATTCCGACCTGAGCTGGGGTGTATACACCAGCCGCAACTGGAACGAACCTAACCTCATCACATATGCCGAAAGCCATGATGAAGAACGCATAATGGTTGATTTACTCAAAACAGGTTTCATAGAAGGCAGCTACAACATCAGGCAGTTACCCACGGCACTCGAAAGGATGGAACTTATTTCAATGTTTCTTATCCCGTTGCCTGGCCCCAAAATGATATGGCAGTTCGGCGAAAGAGGCTACGACGTTTCAATTGATGACATGGGAGGGCGCCTCTCGGAGAAGCCCCCCAGGTGGGAATATCTTACCAATCCCGACAGGCTGGAACTGTTCAGGGTAGTGGCCAACCTGAACCACCTGAAGCAGACATATGAGGAGTTTTCTACCGATGATTTTGATTTCAGGTTATCAGGTCAAACCAGGTGGTACCGTCTGTCGCACGACAATCAACACGTATTCGGCCTTGGCAACTTTGGAACCATACAAAACCAGGCCAGTGTCACTTTTCCTGAAACAGGTAAATGGTATGAATTTTTCAGCGGTGATTCAATCAGTATAACTGAGGCTACTACGAATATTAACCTGATGCCCGGGGAATACAGGCTCTATTCCACCCGCAGGCTTAATAAGACCAGGGTAGTTACCAGAACCGATGAAATTCAGCAGCCAGAAGCAGAAGTTTTAATTTATCCAAACCCGGCCACATCTGAAATCACAGTAACTGCCGGCGGGACGATAAATGAAATACAAATCATATCGTTTACAGGAAGCGTAGTTTACCAATCAGGTCCCGTTAACACAACATCAAAAAATATAAAAGTCGGTGAACTGCCCAGGGGCATGTACCTTGTACATATTTTTCAGGAACAGGAAAGGACCATACAAAAACTAATTGTCAGGTAAATAAAAAGGCAGCATTATCATCAGGGTGCTGCCTTTTCTACTTTTAACACCTACAGATATATAGTGCTTACAGCCTGGAAAGAATCTGCAAGGTTTATTATACCTGGAAAGGCAATAATGGTTTCTGCCGTGAGATACAGATTAAATGTTGGAACATAATATCTACCTGTCGAGCCACTGCTTGAACTCAGAAGCCTTATCACGGCTTACTATAAGGCCTTCATCAGCAAAGTTCTGCAGTTTTAGCTTCAGCCGTGTGGTTGAGTAGCTTATTATTTCACTTATACATTCAATATTCACCATAAAATTCCTGTTGATGCGAAAAAACATCGAAGGATTCACTTTTTTCTGAAGCTGTTCAAGGGAGTAATCAACTGCATAGTTCTTACCATTACGCGTTCTAAGAAATGCTGACCTTTCTTCTACAAAAAAAACAGCAATATCATCAACAGGAACCGATTGGTAATGCGTGCCAACCTTCACAAAAAACCTGGTTTTCCATGGATTCACCAACTGCTCATATACCCGGGAAATTTTTTCATTCACATCAACTTTTTCATAGAGCTGCCGGAATTTCTGTAATGCCGACTCCAGGGCCTGCATGCCAACCGGCTTCAGCAGGTAATCGATGCTGTTTACTTTGAATGCCTTTATCGCATACTGATCATATGCTGTGGTAAAAATAACCGGGGCATTAATTTTTACTGAGTCGAAGATTTCGAATGATATGCCATCATCAAGTTGTATATCCATGAATACAAGATCGGGCGATGGGTTTGAAATGAACCAGTTGATTGATTCTCCCACCGATTCCAGCCGTGCCACGATATTCAGATCATCAACCACCTGCTCCAGCATCGAGGACAGCTTATCAGCTGCGGGCCGTTCGTCTTCAATAATCACTACCTTCATTTCATGATGATTTTAACAGGAACTTTAACGATGTACTCCCTGCTGTTATTTATGATTTCAATCTCCCTCTTCATTATCAGTCTGCACCTTTGATTCAGATTTTTTAATCCGATTCCTGAGGCACTGCCCATAACTGTTTTTGGCTGAAGATTATTGCTCACAACAAGCATATCAGTTCCTTCCTGATATATGGTAATCCGAAGCGGACTGTTACGCGTGGCAGAATTATGCTTCAGTGCATTCTCCACAAGCATCTGTAACGATACAGGCAAAACTTCCAGTTTATCTTTATCAGGTACATCCAGCATCAGATCTATCTTTTCTTCGTCCCTTATTTTCTGCAATAAAAAATAGTCATGAACAAACTGAAGCTCATCGGATACCGGAACAAAATCATTCTCCTGGTTCTCCAGAATATATCTGTAGATGCCTGAAAACTTATAAATGAATTCTTCTGACAATGAAGGATCGCTCCTGACAAGGGAAGAAAGTGTGTTTAAACTGTTGAAAAGGAAGTGAGGATTCACCTGGCTTTTCAACGTTTCATACTGAAACAACAGTTTTTCCTGTGCAAGTTTCTGTTCCCGCTTTAGGGCATCTGACCATTGTGCATAAAAGAAGAAAAGAGCCCCAAGGGCAAAACCAACAAGGGTAGCGATGATGAACCCACTGATTTCAATTTGCAGTAATGCCGATAAAAAATTATCAGAACCATAGTTATGGAGCCTGAACTGAAAATAAAAAACTGCTATAAAAAAGACTGAGGCAATCGCCAGTACAGTAACATAAAACAACATTAGCCTCCATATGATCTTCTGTTTAGGCTTTTCATCAGAGAACCCTATATCCTTAAAAAACCTGCCACCCAGCCAAAGAAAAAGCTCAAGCTGGATATAAGTTACCATAAACATTATAAAAAAATCATCATGAAATAACCTGCCAACCAGCATCTGACTGAAAAACAGAGAAATTAATAAGGCACCCGTGATGACTTTTGTCCGTTTTAGCAGTAAAGCCTTCCTGATTAGCTTATGGTTTTTGATATGCAGCATGGTCCGATTTTTTGATACAATGCGGATATGAATGTACAACTAATTTCAATCACTTCAAGATGTGCACCCCTTGTAATGCAGCAATGCTGATTCACAGCCTTCTGAAAAAAGCCCGCATTGCCAGTCCTTGCAAATCGCCTGTATTTCCGGTACAGCACATACATTAAGCTGGCACCTGATTCAGATGATCAGGCATTCACGTGCTTAATTCTTATACAAAGCTGTGATCAGGATAGATAATTCTAAAATATAAATTCATGAAGGCCCAGGATTTCATGCTGAACCTGCAAAATTAACTGCCGGACCGTTAAACGGATTATCTATAAAGTTGCCAGCCGCCGGTTGGTAATCTTCCCATGATACAGGTTTTTAAGATAAATCTTATGCTCAAGTGACTGGATAATAAGCTCAGTAAAATCGACTTCAGTAAATTTGCTGGCACTTAACAATCCACCCGGACTGAACACATTGATTTCAATAAGCTTTGACCCGATTATATCGAGGCCTACAAGGAACATCCCGTCACGCACAAGATTGGGATGCACAGCTTCGGTAATACGAATAATTTCATCGGTAATGACTGCCGGCTTTGCTTCACCTCCCGCATGCAGGTTAGAGCGGATATCATCGGCAGCGGTTGTCCGCTTGACAGCTGCATATTTTCCCTTATACTTCAGGATGCTGCCATTCAGAAGGAACACCCTGGTGTCACCTTCCACCGATTCGGGGACGAACTCCTGGGCAACTACATATCCCTCCTGTCCGATTGCCTCAATCATCTGCTTCAGGTTTTTGATGTTATCTTCATTTACCTGGAATACACTTCTGCCCCCGGAACCAAATAAAGGTTTAACAATGATGCTTTTGCTGTTCGCAAGAAAGAAATCATTTATTTCCCTGTAATCCCTTGTAATTATGGTTTCGGGCCTGACTTCCTTTGGAAACTGCTGGAAATAAATCTTGTTCAGGGCATGTGACAAGCCATTGGCATCATTCAGGACAATTACGCCCTCTTCGATAGCCATCTGCCCGAATGATATTCCTGCAACCCTTGCCCATGCACGTGTTTTATCTTCCTCGGCAGGATCATTCCTGAGCATGACGATGTCAATATCCTTAAATAAAAGCTTTTCCCTTCCAGTAACCCTGGCTTTCAGGTTATCAAGATAAGAAGCCCTGGTCCTGAATTTCTTGTTTTCGGCCCTTACAGCTCTTCCTCCTGCACATCCTTCGGGATAATAAGCCAAATCTTCTATCCCCATATAGTAAACTTCATGCTGCCGGTTATGCAGCTTATGGGCAAGTACCGTTGTGGTATAAGGCTCCCGTTCAGTGGCAATATTATTGACTACCATACATATTTTCATATCCCGAAATTTATTAGTTGTGTAACATTTTCTGTGGTTTCAATATCCGATAAACGCCTTAATGCATCTTTATCAGTAAGATAACGTGGCTTTACAGAGACAGGTTTAAGTATTTTCCTTGAAATTAATTCATTGACAACCGGCATATAGTTCTGCCTGATTTTTCCTATGAGCAATGGCTCAAGCGGGTTCCCTTTTTTGAGATAGTTTATGACTGACAAAAAACCCCTGAGGTAGATGGCATCCTTTGTAAAACCACCACCGCGGTACACCCTTGTTGTGATGAAGAAAGCTTCTTCGGGCTGAAAACGGTATTCATCGGTAAGCAGTTCAAAAGTCTTCACAAAATCATAATGGTTAATCAGGGAATCGACTGCCATTACCCTGCCTGCCAGCACCCTCAGCCGTGCCCTGCTCAGGCCTCCGCTCAGGTACTCTGCCAGCACGGCAATGCCCTCCTGCAGTTCCTCATATCCTGATATCCCGCTGCTCAGCAGTTTCAACGGCTGGTTCTTCCCGTTATAATAAGTAACCACATGGGTGCCTATTTCATGTTGAATCAAAGCCTCCGCCCTTTTTCTCAGAATTCGTGTTTTGGAAGGTATATAAAAAATACCCTTGTCAACCATCATGCTGTCAATTGTATTCTTTATTTCCACATGGTTCTTTACTCCTGCCCACTGGCTTTTGAGGAACTTCAATTCTTCTTTGGCAAGGTGTGCAAATTCACGCGCGTTCAGGTATTCAGCCTGGTAATTGTCGTCACTTTCATTATCAGGCATATCCTGAAGAATAGATTTTGCTTCAGCATACAACCGGTTATCAATTCCCCCAAACAACTGGAGGCTTCCATAAAGGAAATCGGCCGATTCTCTTTCAATCAGCATCGTAAGCATCTTGTCGGTTTCAACCCGCTTTTCCCGGAAAAGATAGCCCAGGGTAGGGTCATCGATGTCCTCTATCCTGATATTGTATAAAGTCCTTTTAAGCAGTTCCGGATCATCTGGGATCATCCTGTAATGAAAAACCGGGGGCTTTTTATAACTGTTCTTTTTAAACTCCTTCAATGCCTGACGCCCGTTTACAGGAGAAACAAGCATAAGAAATTTAATGCGGTTGTCAATCTCAACCAGTTGCTCATCAATCTCCCACACCTCAGGAATCAGTTCCTGGCGCGCCAGGCTCTGAAAGCTTGAGATGGTGTTCCTGGTTTGAACTTTGACAAAATCAAACACTGTCTTTTTAAAAACCTCCGAAAATTCGGAGTAAAACCTGCGCTCAAGCAAAGGGTATACATTTCCTGTTTCCTGCGACTTGTAAAAAGGGTCGATAGCCAGGCCCAATAAAAGGCACTCAAGCCGCTTTAAATCCCATGTATCCAACAGGGGATGCAAATGGGGAAGACTGCGATGCCCTGTAGTGCTGAGTCTTACATCAGGTTTCAGTCCTGCCAGGTTCATGTTCTCCAGGTTCTTCTTAAAAGGCGTGGCCGTTTCCGGAATTTCATCAGGCCCGTAGACGCAGAAGCCAGCTACATTGGGCAAGGAATCGGGAGGATCGGTATTGGGCCAGACTTCAAGCAGCAAAAACGCACCGAATTCATCAGAAAGCAATTTGATAATTTTTTTGAGTAGTCCCTGGTACTCCGGATACTTATAACTTTTACATATAAAACACGATGCCTCATTTTTCACCAGGTTTTCAATAACAGTATCATCAGGCTGAAGCTCGTCGGGCCGGTATACAAGCATAAACGGCAACCTCCGCTCAATGTGAAGCAACCCATAATCAAGGAACTGATAATGAAGCGTAGTGTTATCCTTCAGCTTTGCTTCAATTTCATCAATGATTCCATTCTTCCATTCAACTGCCATTATCATTTCTGTTTATCCTTCATCCATACTGCTTACGATTCAATTCTTTCTTTCTCAGCACCGGCTGATTTCAAAACCCCCGGCAATGTATCATGCAGGATGTTCTTCAGCTCATTGAGCTTCCCGATATCAACTGCTCCCGTCCATTCATCCATAAAAATCTTTTTGAATTCAATACTCAGGACACAACTTCTGCGGGGATAATGCTCATGAATCCATTGTGAAAGATATCCTCCCTTAAACTTAACGTTCTCCCTTACATCAAGTCTTCTGCCTGCAAAAGTGGCGCTGCTGAGGTCCGACATGAAACGCTCAGCCACAGGTCCCCAAATCTCACGGTTCAGGGTGCCTGTTCCAATATTAATCTCCGGGTTCAGTGAAGGGTCATCTTCAGTTTCGGGGCCGTTTCTCCTGAAATTATATGTATGGATATCATACACTACAACATAGCCCCAGTATTCTATAATCTTCCTGATTGTGCGTTCAAGGAAGCCATAGAAATAATCATATTCTCCCAGTGAATACTCAAAAACCGATACCGGAACATTATCGTGCCATACCTTTAAACCCCATGATTGTTCAGGAGTACGGTAAACTGCACCATCCCGCGGCCGGTTAACATCCACCTCAAACCTCGAGGTATTCACGATAATGCTGCTTGATGCAATGGAGGTAAGATACCCTGTATAAGGGTCCTCTTCCCTCAACCGTTCGAACTCATCAATTGCCATATAATTAACAATTTCAGGCCTGACTTCATGTCCGTCATGAATGGCAGTAGCAAGCAGTGGACTGTTTATCTCATTAATATCATGTGTTATGCGAATCATATGATAATTTGGGAAAATATTGTGCCAAAGGTTGGTACTCAAGTCAGCCTGCATCAGCTCAGAAAACATAATCTGCTGGTTATATACCAGATGACGTGACAGGATTACTGCCATTCGCATATAACAGGTGTGACAGGAATATGAACCTTTATCAAAATAAAAAACCCAATGTGTGGAATATGAGGTACAGTAGAAACACTGAAATGTAGAAAATGAACAACCTTTTAATAAACCCGGAAGGTATCTTGATTGTAATGATTAACAGAAGGTTTATTACGACGTTAACATTTACACACATGAAAAATAAAAATGTAATCAAAAAAGCATCTGCTAACAACATCCTGCTGTTTCTGGGTATTCTAATCATGTTGCCGGGAGCTCCTGCCTGCAGCCAGTCGCAGGTACAGGGCGAAAGCAGCAACTGTGTTTATATTGATGATGGATTTGGCCCCGATGGCACTACCCAGGTTAAAGCAGAAACTGTCGTATCAGGACTGGAAGTACCATGGGGTATTGCCTTTTTGCCAGGTGGCGACCTGCTGGTTACAGAAAGGCCGGGTCGATTAAGGCTTGTACTGGATTACAATGGAACGGCAAAGTTAGTAGAACAGCCGGTAGCCACATTTGACATACCTTCAACCTCAGAAGGCGGCCTTATGGGGATTGTGCTTCACCCGGAATTCAACAACAACAGGCTTTTCTATATTTATGTTACTGCCGGAGGCGGCAATTCTTCAGTCAATAAAGTGGAACAATGGAGGCTATCGGAAGACAACACTTCAGCAGAACAGGTCAGGGTCATTTTTGATGACATCGACGCATCGAGGAACCATAACGGGGGAAGAATCAGGTTTGGCCCCGATGGCATGCTCTACATTGGCACAGGCGATGCATCAAGTCCCAACAAAAGCCAGGATATGAATAGCCCTGCAGGTAAACTTCTGAGGCTGACACCCGACGGTGAAATTCCATCTGACAATCCCATGGCAGGAAGTGCGGTTTACCTTTCCGGTATCAGGAACACCCAGGGATGGGACTGGCCCAATGCTGATGATGCATCGGTGATCTGGCTGACCGACCACGGACCCAGTGGCGACAGGATGCGCTTTGGCCACGATGAAGTACATGTTGCAGGCCCTGGCGACAACCTGGGATGGCCCGATATTTACAGATGCCAGACTGCCGAAGGCATGCTTTCACCCGTAATTACATGGAAAGATGCTGTGCCTCCCGGCGGAGCTGCCGTTTATACAGGTGATGCAATACCCGAATGGAGAGGCAGCCTGCTGATAGGGACCCTCGGATCGCGGCACCTGCAAAGGGTTGTCATCGAAAATAATTCGGTTACGATGAATGAGGTCTATTTCAGGAATGAGCACGGACGGTTGCGCGAAGTGATTATGAGCCCCGAAGGTGATCTGTTCGTAACAACAAGTAACTGTGATGGCCGTGGCAGCTGCCCCGATACAAAGGATGCAATTCTGAGAATCGTTAAGTAGTGCTTTTTTCTGCCTCCGGCAGATTCTTTACTTTTATAAGCCGGGCCCCCCTTACCGTGGCTCCAAGTACTATGCCTGCACTGATGACAACCAGGTTCTTGAATATGTACTGCCCTTCGAGTGTGGGAGCATAGGGAATCCGTACAAAAACTTCGGAAGGAAACAGGAATACAGGAAGAAAAGTCCCAACCATCTGCAGGTAAAGAAGCAGCAGAGTCTCACGAAGGAAGATATTAAAAAGCAACCCTAATCCGATTAATGTTTCCCATACAGCAAGGCCATATAAAATGATATGCCCGGGAAGCAGGCCACCTGTCAATGTATCAATTGTTTTAACAGCTATGCCTTCTGCAGGGCTTAAACCTTCGAAAAACTTTAAAAACCCAAACCATGTGAATATTATACCGATACTGATGCGTAGAAATCGCAGGCCAACCTTACCCATCCAGTTTGTGAGCGACCTGTCGATGTTGTCATACCTGCTGAAAAATGAAGCCATAACCTTTATTATTACTGAAAATCATGTTAACTGATACAACATGACCCTTCATAAAAGGTTTACCCTGAATAAATGATAAAAAGGTATGAACCGGTGAGGTTTGCGGGGAATGACAAAAAAACAGCAGTTGCCTGCTGCTATGCCGAATGCTTCAAAAACTTTACTGTATCACTGACATTTGACAAACGGAGCAGCTCTTCATCGTGAACTGAAATATTGAATATCCCTTCCAGATAAAAAGTGAAAATAGTCCAGTCAACCGCATCAAAATTCAAATCATTTGCAAATGATGCATCAGGTTGAATGTCATTTTTCTTTACCCCCGTTTTTCGTAATACCCGGTAAAGGTTTCTTCTTATTTTATTTTCTTCCATAATTCAGAATATTAAAATCCCTTACGCTGATTAAATCCGAACAAACGAATTAACGGGTCAAATATATGATTATTATTTGAATTATGGTTTTATTTGGAGAAATTACTTGTGCGCTCTTAATCAGGCATTAACATACGCTCCGATCGCAGCAGGCTGAAAATGCTCAGGTCGTGGTACCTGCCGCGAATCAACTCCCCTTCCCTTTCTGTTCCTTCAAATACAAAGCCAAGACGCAACGGGATGGCTTCACTTTTTACATTCCCTTTTGCAACTTTCAGCTGAACCCTGTTCATGCCCAGTTTCCCAAAACAAAAATGAGACAGAAAGGAAACACATGCCGTCATTATACCCTTGCCCTGCATTCCATGGCAAAGCCAATATCCGATTTCGGTCTTACGGTTAAGCCAGTCGGTATCTTTTAATCCGATCAACCCGGCAAATTCTTCCTTGTACATGATGGCATAAACCTCATCCCTTCTTTTACCTTTCTGTGCGATTATCTGCTCAATAAAATCTTCGGTATCTGTAACATATAATGTTGAATCAATAAAAGGCAACCATTCACGCAGATATTTTCTGTCACAGTCGATGGCATTAAAAATCATGGGAGCCATTTCAGGCTCGACGCTTTCAAGCCTGATGCGATCATTTACACGGAGATTTTTCATAAACTACGGCACGGGTTTAATTACTTACAATCGGATGCTTCTTTTTTTTGCAACTTATTATCTTTACGCCATTGAATTTAAATGTAAAGCTATGAATAAATGGGGTATGTTGTCATTCATCCTTCTAATGACATTAGGAATTTCATGCGGGAATGCTGAAGAAAAATCAAATGATGACCTTGTACTTGTAAAAACGGCCTATGGAAATATAAAAATCAGGCTTTACGAGAAAACGCAGGAACATAAGCAGAACTTTGAAAAGCTTGTAGGTGAAGGCTTTTACGATGGCCTTCTCTTCCACAGGGTCATCAATGAATTTATGATCCAGGGAGGAGACCCCGACTCCAAAAATGCCCAGCCCGGACAAGCACTGGGATCAGGCTCACTTGATTATACTGTCAGGGCTGAATTTGTTCCTGAGTATTATCATAAGAGAGGGGCTGTTGCCGCAGCACGCAGGGGTGGTATAGCCAACAGCGAGAAGCGTTCGAGTGCCTCACAGTTTTATATCGTACAGGGACGGATATTTTCTGAAGCCGATCTCGACACCATGGAAATCATAAAAAACCAGCAAATAAAAAACGAAATGGTGAGGCAACACCTGATTGCTGCCGAAAATGAAATCAATGTATTCAGGCAAAACAACGATGGCGAGGGATTTTCAATGAAAGTGGTTGAAATAAGGGACAGGGTCGACAGCCTCATCCAGGCAAATAACCTTACTTTCAGGTTTACACCTGAACAACGTAAAAATTACACCACCATCGGCGGGTACCCATCTTTAGATGGTGATTACACCGTTTTTGGCGAAGTTGTTGAAGGCATGGAAGTTGTTGACAAGATCGCCGTTGTTGAAACCGATAAAAACAACCGGCCGCTCAAGGATGTTAAAATGGAAATTGAATTGCTCAGAAAGGAATGATTAAAATAACTTTTGTTTTACTGCTTCTTTGTTCATCAATACCGTTGTTCTCCCAAACCACGCATGTGAAAATTTCGACCACCATGGGCGACATGACGTTCATGCTGTATGATGATACACCCAAACACCGCGATGCATTTCTTCAGCTTGTAAATGAAAATTATTTCGATGGCACCTTATTCTACAGGGTTATTCAGGACTTCCTGATTCAGGGGGGATCAAAAAGTTCGAAAAATGCTGCCCCGGGGAAAAGGATAGGCTATGGCGATCCCGACAAGACAGTTGACGATGAGATACTACCACATAAATTTCACAAAAAGGGTGCATTGTGTGCCCCCCGGCAACCCGACGACGTAAACCCGCTCAAACAATCCGACATTTCACAGTTCTTCATCATCAAGGGAAGGGTTTACACCGAAGGCGAACTCGATACGATGGAAATAGCAGTTAACAGGCCCATCCGGAATAAAATCATCAACAAATACATGAACCAGGAAACAAGGGCAAAACTGGCGGAGCTTCGGGAGAATAAACAGGTACAGGAGTTCAGGGAACTGGCCGACCAGGTAAAACAACAGATTGAAACCGAATATGCGTTGCAGAAAGGTGTGCTTCACTTCACCAATGAGCAGCGACAGGCCTACACAACCATTGGAGGTTACCCTGATCTGGATGGAAAATACACCGTATTTGGCGAATGTACTTCAGGATTTGAAACCATCGACAAAATAGCTTCACTTGCCACCGATGAAAACAACCGCCCTTTTACCGATGTTAAAATTTCTGTAACCATAATTAAAAATTAAATGAGGTTTATATTACCGGCCATTATTCTCATGTTCATCCTTTCCTGCAACCGGACGGAAAGGCAGAAAGAAAAAAATGAACCGGAAGTACAGCCCCAACAGCAGGAAGAAACCGGATGGGAAGATGCTTCCAGGGCGCTGGTAACCCTCGAATCGTTCGATGGAAAAAGAATCCTTGAAACAGGGCAGGCATTCTTTGTCACCGAAGATATCCTGGTGACCCGGTATGCCCTGGTGAGACAGGCCGATAATGTGATTATTTCTCCCCTGGATTCTGATGAAAAGTATCCGGTTACCCAATATGTTGCTGTCGACAGGATTAATGATCTGGTGCTGCTCAGGTCGGAAAAGCTGAAAAGGCCACCCGTGAAGCTTCATAACGGAACTGCTCCCAATGGGGAAAAAACTATCTACCTTTCCGTATCTCCGGGCAATAACCTGCAGCTGTTTACCGGCCAGCTGCACAACCTGTCAACTGTTCAGGGTTCAAAACTGTACCGGATTTCAAACCGGATACGCAACAACATTTTCGGTGCACCTGTATTTATCCCTTCACGTGAAGCCATCGGGGTTGCATTTGCCGATGTTGTAAGTTACCAGATGCAGAGCCTCGTCATTCCTTCAACCTATATCATACAGCTGCTCGAAAGACAGGCCGGCGAACCACTTCAGCTCGAAGCGCTCCGTTCGGCATCAACCGGCATGGCCGAAGCAGAAATCCGCAGGATTAAGGGAATCCTGCTGGAGACTGACATGGGGAACATCACAATCAGGCTGTATAACCAGACTCCCGAGTACCGCGATAATTTTATCAGGCTTGCCAATGAAGGGTATTATGACAGCCTGCTCATCCACCGGGTGATTGCCCGGTTTGGCATTCAAACAGGGGCTGCCGACACACGCTATGCCGAAAAAGGTGATATTATAGGATGGAAGGGCCCCGGCTATACCTTGCCGGCACATATTGAACCCGGAATGTTTCACCGGCGCGGCACCGTAGGCTCACCCCGTAAACCCGATACCGAAAACCAGCGCCGCCGCTCCGATGGCTCCCAGTTTTATATCGTTTCTGGAAGAAGGTATTCCGATCTTGAACTTGATGAACTTGAAAAGGAAAATGAATACAAATTTTCTGCTGCACAGCGACAGGTATATAAAACCGAGGGGGGCGCACCCCATCTCGATGGCAGCTATACCGTTTTTGGCGAGGTCATTTCAGGGATGGAAGTAGTTGATAAAATTGTACAGGTTGAAACCGATCGCGACTGGAGGCCACTTGATGATATACGGCTCAGGAAAGTGACAATCCTAAAATAAATCAACTATTTCAGTTCCGTTCGTAAGCCAGCAGGTTTTCATACCCGCCATTTTTGCTCCCCTGATATTCTTTTCCAAATCATCAATGAACAGCGTTTCCTCAGGCTGAATCCCGGCCAGTGCCATCATTTTCCTGTATGAACTCAGTTCAGGCTTTCTTTCATGCAGCTCATGTGAATAATAATCCTTAACAAAGAGCGAAGAAAATTCAATACCATGTTCAGCCCTGAATTGCTTATGCAGCTTTGTGATATGAATGATATTAGTATTGCTGAACAGGTATATCCTGAATTTGGACTGCAGTTTCTTTAAAACTTCCACCCTTCGCGGAGGGATATCCAGGATCATGGCACTCCACGCATCATCTATTTCACCATCGGTCGCATCATGATTATTCAGAATCTGCCTGACGCGGGCCCTGAACTTTTCAGGGGTCACCCGGCCAACCTCCAGGTCATAAAACACCGGATCGGCATAAGCCTGCTGGCTATCGACAACTTCATCCCTGAGCCCCAGCCTCCTGAAAGCCTTTATGGATGCATCGAAATCGAGGTTAAGCAACACGTTTCCAAGGTCGAACACGATGTTTTTAATGCCCTCAAGGGGCAATTTTAATTCGTTTTTAATGTCTTGAGATGATGATAATTCCATTTTGGCACATGCTTTGTAAACTTTATTCTAGAACCGTTCAGTTAGTACTATATATTCAGCCATCTACAAATGTTGGCTTTTTAATTCCCGGCGGCATCCGATAAGATGCCGCTTTTTTTTTGTATTTATGAAACCGGAGCAGCTATTTATTGTTCATTCAATTTTCGTAATCACACATCGCAATTATATTCCTCCTCGAAGCTTTTTTTTCCACTTCTCCAATACCGGGTATACCTCTTCAACCTTCAGTTTCTTCCCGTGCCCCGGGTAAATTTCCTCAATCCCGAGATCGAGTATCTTCTGCCAGGTTTGCAACAGGGTATAAGGGTCTTCTGCAAAATGTGGAAAAACTGCCCCATAAACCAGGTTCATAAACAGATCGCCACAGATGAGTGATTTTCCAACCACCACCGACTGTGATCCCGGTGAATGCCCCGGGGTAGAAATGACGCGGCCTTCAATACCGAAACCCAACAAATCAAATTCATCATCGTTAATTAAATCGGCTGTAAATGCCTCAGGAGACGCAAATTCAGGTGTGAAAATATTCCCCAGCCTTGTAATCATTCGTGTTAAAAAACGCTGTCCGTCGGGTATGCGTATATGCCCATCCTTCAGATTATCAAACTCTTGCCGGTGAACCAGCACCGGTGCATCTGTAAGGTTTTTCAAATCCTTCAGGTTTCCCGTATGATCATAATGGGTGTGGGTAAGTATCAGCAGCCCGATATCAGCGGGCTCAATGCGGTTTTGACGGATAAACCGTTCAAGCTGCCTGATGTTGCCTGAAACACCCGTATCAACAAGCACCGAATTTTTACCATTGAGAATCAGCACCGAATTTGAGTACCCAATGCGCTTCCATTTAATTTTTGGCTGTACCATCCCGAAAAACTTTCCTGTAAAATTAAAAATGCTTTCTCAATTACCGGTTATAATCCGGCATTATTTATAACCTGTTAACCAAAAGGTTATACAAATACGGCTTCAATACCTGGAAAAATAGTCAGGGTACGCAAGCTCTGCCATCAGGGGGTGCATTGAATAATCCTGAACGGGCCAAAGAAACATCAGGGGCAATTCCGGGCAATACCACCTTAAGTATAAATTCGCGTCAAACTCACAACAAATTCGCGACAAATTCGCGACAAATTCGCAATTTCCCGAATTTACCCCGAAGTTGTTACGAAGTTATCACGTATTTTCAATGGGGTTGGTAATGAGAAGGACTGAAGATGGCCCGGCAGTATGCTGAACCGGATGATGCCCCGGATGACCAGATCAGGCCAGACTTGTAAGCCTTTCACCCGTTTCAACCTACACCGGAGGTGCCAACAGTTCATAATTGAAGATGATTCATCAGGAAATGATGCCATTATTATCCGAATGATTATCTTTGAAGCCTAATTTTTTAGCGGGAACATCATGTTTGACAGGATTCAGGCGTTACACCAGGAAATTGAGCAGCTTACAGCATCAACTGCCGAAGAAGTTGAAGTATACAGGATTAACTATATCAGCAAAAAGGGCAGCATCAACAGGCTGTTTGCTGATTTTAAGAACGTGCCCGACGAGCAGAAGAAGGAGGTAGGAAAGGCACTTAACGAACTCAAGGAGTTTGCCCTTGAGCGGATAAATGCCATGCGCGACAGCTTCCTGATGAAGGAATCAGAAGCTACTGGGGCCGATTTAACAATGCCGGGTGATCCGCTGAAGCTGGGAACACGCCATCCGCTTTCGCTTGTCAGGAATGAAATCATCAGTATTTTCAGCAGGCTTGGTTTTATTGTTGCCGAAGGGCCTGAAATTGAAGATGACTGGCATGTATTTTCGGCACTGAACTTCCCGCCTGAGCATCCGGCCCGCGATATGCAGGATACATTCTTTATTGAAAGGAATCCCGATGTGCTGCTGCGCACGCATACTTCCAGTGTCCAGATCAGGGTAATGGAGAAAACCCAGCCACCCATCAGGGCTATCTTCCCCGGCAGGGTTTTCCGCAATGAAGCCATCTCGGCAAGGTCGCACTGTATATTTCACCAGGTGGAGGGCCTGTACGTTGATGAAAACGTATCATTTGCCGATTTAAAGCAGACCCTGTTGTATTTCGCACAGGAGCTGTTTGGCGAAGGCACCCGTATCAGGTTGCGTCCTTCCTATTTTCCGTTTACTGAACCCAGCGCCGAAATGGACGTAAGCTGTTCAATCTGCGGGGGGAAAGGCTGCAACGTATGCAAATATTCGGGCTGGCTTGAAATCCTTGGATGTGGCATGGTCGATCCGAATGTTCTTGAAGCCTGTAATATCGACAGTGTAAAGTACACCGGTTTTGCATTCGGAATGGGTATAGAGCGTATTGCCATGCTCCGTTATGGCATCAAAGACATCAGGCACTTTTTTGAAAACGACCTGAGGTTTTTGAGGCAATTCGAATCATCAATCTAAAAATCACCTGGGCAAATATACACGACTGGCAGGTACAGAATTATCAGCCAGGCACTTACATTTAACATTGCCGCCTGTACTGCAGGCACTGTTTCAATCCACCCGTAACCAGGGGTTGTTTCACCTTGGGCTGTGGAAAAATGCATCAACGTGTTTGCCGGACTTTTTTCATTGTTCATCGGGCTGATTATACTTTTTATCGGATTGTGTCCTGTTTTGCGTAACCAAATTCAATGTCAGGAGTCTATACATTGAAACAATTAAAACAGAGAACAATGAAAACAAAAAGTCTGGTCTTTACAGTCCTGGCAGTGCTTTTTGCATTTGCAGCATCTGCCACCAAGCTTCCAACAATGAATGTTATTCCAATTGAAAAGGAAAAGGCACTGGTTGCTTTTGAGTCAGCCACTCCATCTTCCTTCGAACTCTCCATCCAGGATGAAAACGGCGCATTCGTGTACTACAAGAAATCGGAAAAACCGGTTCAGACCTACAGCATGGTTTTTAATTTAAATCAGCTTGAAGAAGGCAATTATGATGTTTGCCTTACCTATGGCAACTACAAACTGAGCCGCGATATGTTTATTGATGTCAACGGCAAAATTAAAGTTGGTGAAGAAATGACTGAGTATGCCCCTGTCTATAAATTTGAAAACAACATGCTGAAGGTTTCATACCTTAACAATTCTCTCCGGAACGTAAACCTGACGATTTACCAGGACGGACACTTCATAACCGGCAAAAGGCTTGGCAAAGATTTATGCATTCAGAAAGTATTTGATCTCTCAAAACTTGAAAGCGGAAAATATGATGTGGTATTAAGTGACAACACAAATGAATATGCTTTTCATGTAGAAAAGTAAAGGAAGAGAAACAGTTATGGCGCATAAAGGCTCCGGCATTTTGCCGGGGCTTTTATAATTTATATACGCAGGTAATTTTTGAACAGAAAGCAGTACCAATAACATTAATATTTAAGAAGGTGATGGGGAGAAAATAAATCACAGTGGGGTTAAACTATTTTTTACAACCTCAGTCCAAACCTGTGTTCAACTAAAAGTTTATAAAAAGCCGTGCAAATCAATATTGAAAATTTAAACAAGGTTTATAAAAGCGGGAACTATGCCATAAAAAACCTTAACCTGGAGATACCCAACGGCATGTTCGGGTTATTGGGGCCAAACGGTGCAGGCAAGTCGACCCTGATGCGTATACTTGTAACCCTGATGAAGCCATCGAGCGGGAAGGTTACTGTAAACGGGGAACTTGACCTTTCAAAAAACCGGCGTGAAATCCGTTCGATGCTGGGTTACCTTCCACAGGATTTCAGCTTTTTCTCGAAGCTTAAGACCTATGAATTTCTTGATTATGCAGCCAGGCTGGCAGGTATGAAAAACAGTGCTGAACGGAAAAAAGCAGTAGACCAGATGCTTGAAGAGGTAGGACTGTATGAAGCCCGCGACAGAAATGCCAACAAACTTTCGGGAGGTATGAAACGAAGGCTTGGAATTGCACAGGCACTGATTAACAACCCCAAAATCATCATTGTTGATGAACCCACAACAGGCCTTGACCCGGAAGAACGAATCCGCTTCCGCAATCTTCTGACGAATATCAGCACCAAGGATGTCATCATCATTTTATCGACCCATATTGTAGGCGACATTTCAAGTACCTGCGATAATATGGCACTTCTCAACAGGGGCCAGCTTGCCTTTACCGGGTCACCCGAGCAGCTCGTAAAAGAAGCCAGGGGGTATGTATGGCTCATCAATGCAACCGAAACCGAATACATGGAAATCAATGAGAAGTACCCTGTAATTTCAACAATACCCATCGACGGCGGGTGGGAAGTGCAGGTGGTTGCTCCTGAAATCAATGGGTACTATGGCAAACAGATAGAGCCCAACCTTGAACATGCATATGTTCATTTCATGGAAAACAGGCTGAATCAGTGGACAAATTCATAATATAAATCAGGTATTTCAAGATGGTCTCATTACATAATATCTTTTCAATAGCCAAATACGAGCGCAAGACATTGTTCAGAAGCTGGTTTTTCAGGATATTCGGTATCCTTTCGCTTCTGGTGCTGTTCGGGATGAATTTCGGGATGATTATTGAAGGTGGCGGTGAAGTAGGCTGGGCAATCCGCAGTATCCCGTCGGCCATTCCTTATTTCAACCTGTTAATACTCAACGTTGCACAGGCTGTCATTGCCGTTTTCCTTGCCTCCGACTTTTTAAAACGCGATAAAAAACTTGATACCACTGAGGTCATTTACATGCGCTCAATGACCAACGGTGAATACGTAATAGGTAAAACCATAGGCAACCTGCAGGTATTTCTTGTACTGAACATTGCAGTGATACTTATGGCCCTTATTTTTAACCTGCTGTCGCCAGCCTCAACTGTGAACTGGGCCAGCTATGCGATATACCTGTTGCTGATAAGTGTGCCCACGCTGGTTTTCATCATGGGGCTTTCATTTATGCTGATGAGCGTGTTGCGCAACCAGGCAATTACATTTGTCCTTATCCTGGGCTATATTGGTATTACGCTGTTCCTTATCCAGGATAAATATTACTACCTTTTTGATTACATGGCCTTTAACATACCGATGCTGATATCGGACATTGCCGGAATGGGCAACCTCGATAAGGTATTGATACATCGGGGCATTTATCTTTCCCTGGGGATCAGCTTCATTTTTCTGACAATCTATCTGCTCAAGAGGCTCCCGCAATCGGAATCGATGACTGTTTTCTCCCTGATATTTTCAATCATTTTCCTGGGAGCAGGAGGCTACCTTGGTTTCAGCCACATCAACAGGTTTAAGCACAATGAACGCATCCGCAGCGAGGTAATATCGCTCAACAATAAATACGTAAAGGAACTGACTCCTTCCACACTTGCACATTCAGTGGCACTCAGGCATGATGGCCATGCCATTGAAGCAGTATCAACCCTTACACTCAGGAACGACAAGAACCAGCCGTTGAACAGGCTCATCCTCAGTCTGAATGAAGGCCTTGAGGTAAAAAGCATTAAGCTTGACGGTCAGCAGGTTCCACATACGCGGCTCCATCACCTGATAATTGCTGAGGAAAAGGTTTCACTTGAACCCGGACAGCAGGTGCAGGCCGAGATAACATATGCAGGTTCAATTAATGAAAATCTTTGCTACCTCGATATTCCTGAAGAGGAACGGCAGGTAAAACATGGAAAATTTGTACTGAATGTCGATAAACGCTATGCATTTCTTACACCACAGTACGTACTGCTTACTCCTGAAGCCAACTGGTACCCTAAAACAGGCGTAACCTACAGTTCGGAAGATGTGCGTTGGTATATGCCCGAGTTTATCAGTTTCAACCTGGAGGTAACCACCAGTCCAGGGCTGCAGGCAATTTCACAGGGTTTGACAACTGAGGTTGAGCCGGGTAAATTCCGCTTTGAGAACCAGAACCCCCTGACGCAGATTTCGCTTGCCATCGGCAATTATGAAAAGAAAAGTGTTGAGCACAACAACAAGGAATTTGGAATCTGGATAATAAAAGGGCATGATTTCTTTTCAGATGCATTCACCGAATCGGCCGATACCATTCCGCAGCTCATTGGAGAAAGACTCGGGGATTTTGAGCGGACCTATAAGCTGGAGTATGCATTCGACCGCCTATCAATCGTTGAAGTCCCGGCACAGTTTAAATCATATGAACGAATCTGGACCAGCAGGCAGGAAAATGTCCAGCCTGAGAAGGTATTCATTGGAGAAAAAGGATTTATGCACCGGGAAGCCGACCTTGAAGGTTCGAAGAAAAGAATGGACCAATGGGGCCGCAGGGCAGATTTTACAATGACTGACAAGGATAAGGAGATACGGCTGATGTTCGATTTTCTGTCACTCCTTACCAATGAAAGGACACGGAATTTCAGTGGTGGTGGCGGGGGGTGGAATGCAGATGAAACAATAAACCCGTACTTCATTTTCCCGATGCTTTACAATTTTCAGAACAACATACAATCGGAAAACTGGCCCATTACCAACCGTATATTTGAAGCTTATTTGAAAAGCCAGTCCACCGACATGCGATCGCTTTTCATGCAGAACATGCAGGGACTGAGCGGTGATGAAATGGCCAATATTGCCCTGCAGGACAGTACGTTTCAGGAAATCCTGGCCGACCCCAGGCAGAAAAAGATTGTGGGCAACGTCATTAAACTCAAAGGTGAAGTTCTGTTTTCAATGGTACAATGGAAAGCAGGACAGGAAATTTTCGAACAGTTTCTTCGCGGCTTATTGAATGAGTATCGTTTCCAGAACATTTCCTTCGAAGATTTCGACAACAAGCTCAAGGAACAATTCGACATTGAATTGCTGCCCATTATGGATGACTGGTTCAGGGCCAAGGCGCTACCAGGATATGTATTCTCACCGATACAGGCAGTAAAGGTAAAATCGGGTGAAAGGATGCGGACGAAGGTTACTGTAAAGGTTACAAATTTCTCGGATGTGGAGGGCATTGTGAAGTTTTCGTTCAGGCTTGGAGGGGGCGGTGGCCCGGGAAGAGGCTTTGGACGCGGACCCGGTTCAGAAGAGGTCATCAACAAGCTGGTTTACCTGGAGCCGCAACAAACAAAAGATCTCAGCTATATGCTCGATGGCGACCCGCGGATGGTAACAATTAATACGATGACTTCAAAAAATATCCCCCAGGTAATTATGCAGGGCTTTCGTGAGATACAGGAAGATCCGAGGGCAGTACCCTTTGAGGGTGAAGTGGTCTCTGAAATTCCTGTCAGGAAGCAGACACCTGGAGAAATCATTGTCGACAATGAAGATCCGCAGTTTGAAAAAACAGTTACAAATGAAATAAGCCTGCTTGAAAAATGGATTCATTCAGAAACTGAAGGGTCGCAGAAATATTCGGGCACCAATTACTGGAGACCTCCGGTGAACTGGACTGCCGTTACGAATTCTGATTTCTTTGGGGAATATGTGCGTTCGGCATATTACATCAAGTCGGGTGATGGTTCAATGAAGGCAAAATGGCATGTTCCTGTTACTGAGTCGGGGTATTACGATGTATATTATCACATGTACAAGCCACGCAGGTTTGGCAGGGGTGGAGGCGGCGGGAACAATGAAGAAAAGGGAGAATACCAGTTCTTCATTCACGGTGATGAAGGAATGGAAGAGCAGACGCTTATCATTCAGAGTGCCGAAGAAGGCTGGAACCACCTGGGATCTTACTATTTTACGCCCGACACAGCCCTGATAGAGTTATCGAACAAATCCGAATCGCGCGTTATATTTGCCGATGCAGTAAGACTTGTGAAACTATAGTAAATAATTGAAAGGGATATAAATTTCTAAAAATTTAAACCAAGATGCAAAAATCAATTCTTCTGATTCTATTGACAATGCTTGTTATCATGAGCGCAGGGGCACAGGAGATCCTGACACTTGAAAAGGCCTTGCAGGTAGCTGAATCGGGCAGTCCCGATTTGCAGCGCTCGATTTTAAACCGGGAGAGGTTCTCCAAGACACTGGAAGCACAGAGGGCAGCGCTCAAGTCACGTTTTTCACTCGATGTCACTCCGGTAGCCTACAGCCGGAACAGACGTTTCGACAACAGGGTATCGCAATGGTATACCAATGAAAATTTCCAGACGAATACATTGTTCAGGGTAGTTCAGCCAATTCTTCCTACCGATGGAACAATCTCATTAACAAATGAATTCGGGTGGCAGCATAACTATTCGGATGCAACCGATATAGAAAGCCAGGTATTTTACAACAACCTGTACCTCAACCTGAACCAGCCACTTTTTACCTATAACAGGCAGAAGCTTGAGCTAAAGGAACTTGAACTGAATTTTGAAAATGCCAATATCAGTTATGCCATTCAGCGGCTCAACCTCGAACGCAATGTTACCCAGTTCTTTTACAATGTGTATATGACTCAGATGAATTTAAACATTGCACGTGAAGAACTTAAGAATACAGAAAACAGCTATGGCATCATAAGAAACAAGGTGGATGCCGGACTGGCTGCCATGGAAGAGCAGTACCAGGCCGAACTGAACCTTGCAACCGCCAAGTCATCGCTTCAGAATGCCGAAGTAAATTATGAGAATGCAAAAGACCAGCTCAAACTGTACCTGGGAATGGATCTTTATGAAGATTTTGCCATTCTGGCCAATGTTGCAGTGAACCCTGTACAGGTTGATTTGGAACGTGCAATCCAGTCGGGGCTCAAATCAAGAATGGAACTGAGACAAAGGCAAATCGATGTGGAATCGAGCATGTTTGAGCTTATCCGCACCCGTTCATTGAACGAATTCAGGGGCGACATTAACCTGCGTCTGGGTATCTCGGGCGATAACCGCAACCTCGAACAGATATTCGATTCACCTACAAACAGCCCGTCGGTTGCAGTAAGCTTCAGCATACCACTGTTTGACTGGGGCGAAAAAAAGGCCAGGATTGCAGCACAGGAAGCAAGTATGCAAATGCAGCAGCTTAACTTTACCGATGAGCAGAACCAGATTATTATCAGCATCAGGCAGGCATTCAGGAACCTGCAAAACCAGCTCAATCAGATTGAAATTGCTGAGCAAAGCCAGACCAATGCACAACTCACCTATGAAATCAACCTTGAGCGGTATGAAAACGGCGATTTGACAGGTATGGACCTAAACCTTTACCAGACACAGCTGTCGGAAAGGAAACTTGCCTACGCACAGGCACTTATCAACTACAAGGTAGAACTGCTTAACCTTAAAATCCAGAGCCTTTTTGACTTTGAGAATAACCAGGCCATCATACCATCAGAATTATATTTAAACAAATTCAATAAATAAGAAGCATATCACAATGAAACGAGCAACCACAATGGTATTTTCATCAATCATCAACTTATATAGTGACATTTTTCAGCCCGTTTACTTGAAAATCAACAATAATACTACCATGAAAACAATTCATTATCTGTCCTTAATCATATTGATAGCAGTATTTGCCTCCTGCAGCCAGCAGGGCCAGAGTGAAAGCACTGAACTGGCCGTTCCGGTTTCGGTTGAAGACATCAAACTGCAAGGCATCAAACAATATGTCAGCACTACCGGAACTGTAAAAGCCACTTCCGAAGTAGTGCTTAATTCAGAAATGACAGGCGAATATTACCTTCAGAATAACCCTGCCACCGGAAGGCCGTTCAAACTTGGCGACCGGGTAAATAAGGGGCAGACCATTATCAGGTTCGAAAATGAAGAGTTTGAAAATAACCTGGCGGTAGAAGCAGTGAAGCTTAACCTTGAGATTTCGGCACAGGAATATGAGAAGCAAATGTCGCTGTATGAAAAGGGAGGCGTTACGCTTCGTGAGCTGCGCAATTCGGAGGTATCAAAAACAAATGCCCAGTACAATTTCGACAATGCCCGCATTCAGCTCTCAAAGATGAATGTTACAGCACCATTTACGGGGGTGATTGTTGAACTTCCCTTTTATACAAATGGTACAAGGGTACAATCGGGCTCACCTCTTGTGACACTGATGAGCTACGATAATATGTATATGCTTTTTAACCTTCCCGAAAAAAATATGCCTGAACTGCAACTCGGGCAGGAAGTACTTGTAACCAACTATGCGCTTCCCAATGATACCCTTACCGGAAGGGTAACCGAAATTTCGCCGGCCATCAGCACCGAAACCCGCACTTTTGCAGGCAAGGTTGAAATTCAGAACCCCGGGTTGAAGTACCGTCCGGGAATGTTTGTGAAAGCCGATATCATTACCGATCAGAAAGACAGCACGGTTGTCATTCCAAAAAGCATTATCATGACAGGCGGACGCGGCAAATATGTATTTATTGTAGGACGTAACAGCGCTGCCGATAACCGCTGGATTACTACCGGTATTGAGAACCAGAATTATGTGGAAGTAGTGGAAGGACTGCAGGCAAACGACAGGTTAATTGTAAGGGGTTATGAAACCCTTCGCAACAACTCAAAGGTGAAAATCATCCGCTAGTACTGCCTGAAAATAAAAGAAAATCAATCCAATGAAGAGATTAACACAATTTTCTGTCGATTATCCGGTAACCATCCTGATGATTGTCCTGGGGGTAATCCTCCTTGGATATATTTCATTTGACAAGCTGGGTGTCGACTTGTTTCCCGACCTGAATTCTCCGCGCATATTCATTGAGATAAAATCAGGGGAGCGTCCACCTGAGGAGATGGAGAAACAGTTTGTTGAAAACATAGAAGCCCTTGCCATCAGGCAGTCGGATGTGCTGCAGGTATCATCGGTAACCCGTGTGGGTACTGCCCAGATTACAGTGGAATATGCCTGGAACAAGGATATGGACGAAGCCTTTCTCGACCTTCAGAAAGCATTGAATACACTGACACAGAATGCTGATATTGATGATATAAGAATCACACAGCACGACCCGAATACTACCCCTGTTATGCTCATAGCGGTGCGGCATAGTGAAATCACCGATATGAATGAGATCAGGAAAGTTGCCGAAAACTATATCCGCAATGAATTGATCCGTCTGGAAGGTGTGGCAGAGGTAGAGCTTTCAGGGCAGGAAGAAAGTGAAATCGTCATCAGAACAGACCATTACCGCCTTGAGTCACAAGGACTGACACTTGATGAAGTAAGCTCACGGATTCAGAACTTCAACCGGAATGTCTCGGGCGGAAGGATCAGTGAAATGGGCCTTCAGTATATTGTGAAGGGTGTGGGCATGCTGAATGAAATCCATGATTTCGAAAACCTGATTGTGGGGTATAAGGCTGTCAGGGCTGAAACAACAGGTAATTCCCGCATAGAAATGGCACCTGTTTTCCTGAGGGATGTGGCAACTGTTGCCACGGGAAATAAAGAGCCTGCCAATATTGTTCATTACAACGGAGAAAGAAGTGTCGGGCTTGCCATTTACAAGGAAACCAAATTCAACACAGTAAAGGCAGTAGAACAAATCAACAAGGCCCTGGCAAATATTGAAAGGGCGCTTCCGGGTTATACGCTTCACCAGGTAACTAACCAGGGGACTTTCATCAGCAGCTCCATCAAGGAAGTACAAAACACCGCTCTATTGGGGATTGTACTGGCTGTTTTCATTCTGTTCCTGTTCCTGCGAAGGATAGGCACTACACTGATTGTGAGCATAGCCATTCCGATTTCTATTATTGCCACATTTAACCTGATGTATTTCAACAACCTCACCATCAACATCATGACACTTGGAGGCCTGGCACTTGGAGCAGGGATGCTTGTTGACAATGCGATTGTTGTACTTGAAAATATTTTCAGGAATCATGAAAATGGGATGAGCGTAAAGGAGGCAGCCGTTAAGGGAACAGCCGAAGTGGGAGGGGCAATTACTGCATCAACACTTACTACAATTGTTGTGTTCCTGCCGATTGTGTACCTGCATGGAGCTTCAGGAGAATTATTCAAGGATCAGGCATGGACAGTGGCCTTTTCCCTCATCTCCTCATTGTTTGTTGCCATATTTGTCATTCCGGCCCTGTATAACCGCATTTACAAGAACAAAAAGGCCCCTGTTAAACGTCAATCAGTTAAAATGGGGGGATATGGCCGTTTCCTTGACAAAGTTCTAAACTTGAAGTGGCTTGTTGTTCTGGTGTCACTTATCCTGGTGGTGGGCTCCTTTATGCTGGTTCCTCTTATCGGGACAGAATTCATGCCCAAGACAGAAACCCGGGAATTTACAATGAACATTAAGCTTCAGGAAGGCACAAAACTTCAGAGAACTGAAGCAACGGTAAAGAATATTGAAACAATACTGACCGAATATCTGGGCGACAACCTTGAAAAGATTTACTCCCATTCGGGGCCTTCAACAAGTATTGCAGGTGATGTTGCATCGGTTTTTTATGGTGAAAATACAGCACAGATTAAGGTAATACTTAGTCCGGAGTCGGTTGTATCGACAATGCAGGTTATCGGAACTATGGATCAGCTCACTGCAAGCATACCAGGACTTGAAGTAAGTTTTTCCGAAGAACAGAGCGCACTTAAATCGATACTTGGGACTGATGAAGCTCCTGTGATAGTGGAAGTAAGAGGCGAAGACCTCGATGAAATAGAAAACCTGCTCACACAGGTAAAGGAAAGGATGGAAGGCATCAGTGGGTTATTCAATATCCAGACATCGGTAGAGGATGGTGCACCTGGTGTTGAAGTGTATGTCGACAGGATAAGGGCTGGAATGCACAACATCAATATCAGCAATGTAATTACCCAGGTTCAGGATCAGCTTGAAGGGAAAAATGCAGGGCAGCTTGAAAGAGCCGGTGAAATGCGCGACATCACCATCAAGGTCCCCGAGAAAGGTCTGAGTGAGATTCACAACCTGAGGATCAATTCAGGAACCCAGGTCTTCCGTCTCAGCGAAATAGCTGATATCTCTTTCGGAACATCACCCAGGGAAATTCTTCGCAAGAACCAGAACAGGACTGGGCGCATAACTGCCCAGATGGACAAAGGACTGGCCCTGAACCAGGTTGCCCAGCGCATCAGGCAGGAAACTTCATCAATTGAACTGCCGGCAAACTACAGGATACTTGTAACCGGTGAAGAGGAAAAACGACAGGAATCGGTAAGCAGCCTCAGCTTTGCACTTCTGCTTTCAATAATTCTTGTTTACATGGTGATGGCTTCGCAGTTCGAATCGCTTGTACACCCGTTCACCATTCTGCTGACAATTCCCCTGGCAGTTGTAGGGAGCATACTCATCTTTTTTGCCATGGGTAAATCCCTTAACATTATGGCACTGATTGGGGTGATTATGCTTGCAGGTATTGCGGTTAACAACTCAATTATCCTTGTCGACCGCATCAATCAGCTCATCAGGGAAGGTATGAGCCGCAGGGAAGCAATCCTCCAGGCTGGCCAGCAGCGTATCAGGCCAATCATTATGACAAGCCTCACCACCATTCTGGCACTGCTGCCGCTCACATTCGGATTTGGTGAGAGTGCATCATTACGCTCTCCCATGGCACTTGCGGTGATTGGCGGGTTAACGACCTCAACCCTGCTTACCCTTGTGGTAATCCCGTGTGTTTACGATATATTGGACAGGACAAGAACCTTGTTTGCAAAAAAATAAGATGGACTTTATCATAAAAAGAAAAGTACTGATCAGCATGCTGTTTACCGGGCTTACCCTGCTGGGGTATGTCTCATATAAACAGCTGCCGGTAGAACTGATGCCAAATGCCGAGCTTCCGATGTTGTTTGTTCAGATTAACTCACGCATCGAGGTGAATCCGACATATATGGAGAACCAGGCTGTTATCCCCATTGAAGGAGCCATAGGCACAATGGAGGGAATTGAAAGCATGGAGACTTTCCTGAATAACCGGACGGCAACCATTCAGGTGAATTTTAACCAGAATGTGAACTTCAAATACACCTTTCTGAAACTGCAGGAAAAGATAAACCAGGCTGCTGACAACCTTGACGATAATTTTATCGTGTCGGTCAACAGGGTGGATATCCAGCAGCTGACAAATCAGTTTATGGAGTTGCAGGTAAGGGGAAGCGGCGGAACAGACCGGCTGCGCAACATTGTTGACCAGGAAATTGCTGCCGAACTTGAGAACATTGACGGAATTGCTTCATTAACGGTTTATGGCGGGAAAGAACGCTCCATTGAAATTACCTACGACAAGGCTGCACTTGATGCATACAATATCACGCCTGCACAAATCAGAAGTGCCATTGCATCAAATTCAACGAACCGTACTTTTTCAGGATATCTTCATGAGAGTCAAAAGAAATACTTCGTACACATCACAGCTGAGTATGCGCAGGTAACCGATATTGAAAACATCATTGTTGCGGAAGGCCCTGTTTATCTTAAGAATGTAGCTGATGTGTATTTTGGCGTGAAGGAAGAGGAATCCATCAGCCGTGTCAACGGGCTTGATGCTGTTTCAATTGCCCTTGTCAGCGATTCACAGGCAAACCTGATAGATTTGTCGCGTAAGGTACAGGAGCGGATTGGCGCACTGAACGAAAAACTGGCGCCGAAGGATGTGGAACTGGTTGTGCAGACCAATCTGGCTGAAACCATGGAAAAGAACATCGACCAGATTATGGAGCTGGCACTTGTGGGAGGATTGCTTGCCATATTCGTGCTGTGGATATTCCTTAAAAACCTCCGGATAGTATCAATTATAGCACTGGCCATACCGGTATCAGTCTTTACTGCCTTTAATCTCTTTTATGCATTCAATGTTTCAATCAACAGTCTTACCCTTGTAGGGCTGGTACTGGCGATAGGGATGCTGCTTGACAACAGTGTAGTTGTACTGGAAAACATATACAGGTTATCGGGTCAACGCTTTTCATCCGACCGGGCAGTAGTCCAGGGCACTTCCGAAGTATTGCGCTCAATATTTGCCGCAACATTTACAACAGTTGTGGTTTTTCTGCCGTTCCTGTTCTCATCGCAATACATGATTAAGCTCCTTGGAAATCATGTGGGCGTGTCAATCATTTCCACACTCACCGTGTCATTGTTTGTCGCCTTGTTGCTTATACCAATGGCAGCGCATTATTTGCTCAACAGGCAGTCGTCGCACAATATCTTCTATGAAAAGGTAACCACCAATAACCGCATCATACAGATTTATGTGCTGTTGCTGAAAGCGAGCATGCGTTCGCCCGTTGCAACGGTTGTAGGTGCACTTGTCCTCTTCTTCCTGACAGTATTTATTGTGCTTGCAGTAAGTGTAAATAATCTTGAACAGGTAGAAGAAACAAGATTTTCAATTTATGTAACAATGCCCACAGGCTCAAGCCTTGAATCAACTGATTTGGTGGTGGCAGAGGTGGAGAACCGGCTAGAGGAAGTAGCAGAAAAGAAAGATGTCATAGCCAATATTCAGCAGGAAGAAGCCATCATTACTGTTGTGCTGCAGGATGAATATAAAAAGATCAACAACCGCAACATGGCAGAAATCAAGTCGCAGGTTGATGGCATGATAAGAAATATTGCAAGGGCAGAAGTAAGCCTCTCGGCACCGGCTTCCAGCACACGATTCCGCGGGGGCGGTGGTGGCGGAGGTGCAGGAACACAAAACTTCAGCCGTTTTCTTGGCATTGGTGAAAACCGTGAACGTATTGTCATCAAAGGCGAAGATTTCAATACAATGAAAGGTGTAGCCGAAGATTTACAGTACTATATACAGAATCTGGAATCGATAAGGAGTGCCAACGTCAGCTTCTCAAGCAATCGCCCTGAAATCCATCTTCAGTTCAACCAGTTACTGCTCGCCCAGTATGGCCTTAACCTGAATAACATTGCAACAGAGCTGGGTTCCTTTACACGGGAATTCACTTCAGGTGTAAACTTCAAGCAGGGGAATGAGGAATATGAAATCATTATCAAGGAGAAGCTGTCGGAAGAGGAAGAAAAGAGAGAAAAAAACATCGATGATCTGAGGAGGCTCAGGGTAAGCAACAACCAGGGAGCTGCCTATGATTTACAGGAAATTGCCGACCTTGTATATTCCGATGGTATGGCAAGTATCACGAGGGTGAACCAGGAGAAGCAGATTGAACTGTTTTACCGCTTTGCGGCTGAAGCTGAACAATCAAAGGATCTTCTGGAGGCATACCGTCTGGAGATTGACCAGGTAGTTGGCAACTATAAACTGCCTCCGGGGGTAGCTGTTGAAGTCATTCACGAAGAGGACCAGTTTTCAGAATTCTACTTCCTGATAATCGCTGCCTTTATTCTCATCCTGATGATTCTGGCATCGGTCTTCGAATCGCTTGTCATGCCTGTTGTACTGATGTTCTCGGTTCCACTGGCAGCCATAGGCTCATTCATTGCACTGATATTTACCGGCAACAGCCTGTTTAATGCAAACACCCTGACAGGATTTCTTATCCTGCTGGGAGTTGTTGTCAATAACGGGATCATACTTATCGACTTTACGAATATCCTCAGGAAAAGGGGTTACCGGAAATCAAGGGCACTGATAACTGCTGGTCTTTCACGCGTGAGGCCAATCCTTATTACAGCCATAACAACCATTGTTGCCATGATGCCTTTGGCCATGGGGCAGTCGGAATATGTAGGCGCCATCGGTGCTCCTTTTGCAATTACAGTTATCGGAGGGCTCACTGTGAGTACCCTTCTAACACTTGTATTTGTGCCAACCCTGTACTTCGGAATGGAGAATGCAATGAACTGGCTGAAATCACTTCACTGGGGGATTAAACTCTTCCAGATTGTCATCTTCATTGCTGCAGCCTTATACATTTATCTGAAGGTTGATACATTTATCTGGCAACTGCTGAGCTTTATGCTCATTACCATACTGATACCGGGGATTACCGCATTTGTTATGACAAGCCTGCGCCAGGCCAGTTCAAAGGTTGTGGCAAAAGAGCAGCAAATAAAGATAGTAGTGCGGAAACTTGTAAAGATTTACGATCGCGATAACCGCTTTGCCCGTGAATGGAAAGCAGGCATCAATATCAGGGAACGTGCAGGCCTGCTGAAAGACTACAGGCATATCCGTGACTTCTACGACCTGATTTGGCAATTCCCTCTCTTCGGGTTCCTGGTTTATTTTACATTCTTCTATCTGGAAAGCAATTTCTGGACCTGGGTAATGTCGCATGCGGTTTATTTCTTCCTCTTCCTGTTATGGGCACCTTTCTCTCAGGTGTTGACCAACAGGTATGAAGATACAGGCAAGCCGAGTTATCTCAAAACCGGACGGATAATAAAAAATATCATTTACTGGGCAGTACCGGCTTTTTTCCTGTTCCTGTTTGCCCGCGAATGGAGTAACATCGGAATGGTCATCTTTATTGGGATAATCTGGTTCCTGCTCCTTGTGATATATGCCACGGGAGATTACATCCACCGGAAGAACCTGAACATTGCCCGTATAGAGGGCAGGTTCGGAGGATTAAAGCGCTGGTACTTTACTACCGTGCGGCAAATTCCTGTTATTGGAAAAAGAAAGGTGCCTTTCCGGGCTTTAAATGGCGTATCGCTTGAAATAAAGACCGGTATGTTTGGGTTGTTAGGGCCCAATGGTGCAGGTAAATCAACAATGATGCGTATCATTTGTGGTATTCTTGAACAGAGCTATGGCAAGATATGGATTAACGGCCTCGATACCCAAAAGCATCGTGAGGAGCTGCAGGGCCTGATAGGATACCTTCCCCAGGCATTCGGAACTTATGAGAACATGTCGGCATGGGAGTTCCTCGATTACCAGGCAATACTTAAAGGGGTTGAGGATATAAAAACCAGGCATGAACGTATTGAATATGTACTGAAGAGTGTTCACATGTATGAGCGGAAGGACGATAAAATCGGTTCCTTCTCCGGTGGTATGAAGCAACGCATTGGCATTGCCCAGATTCTGCTTAACCTGCCCCGTATTCTTGTTGTTGATGAACCAACTGCAGGCCTCGACCCGCGCGAACGTATCCGGTTCAGGAACCTGCTGGTGGAGCTTAGCCGCGAAAGGATTGTCATTTTCTCGACCCATATCATCGAGGATATATCAAGTTCATGTAACCAGGTGGCTGTAATCAACCGGGGGAACCTGAAGTATTTCGGTACACCAAATGATATGGTACGTATGGGTGAAGGTTTTGTGTGGCAAATGACATTACCCGCCAAAGAATTCGACAGCTTTGCAAACAAACAGCTGATTGTGCATCATATGCGTGATGGCGAAAACATTAAGCTGCGGGTCCTTTCAAAGGATAAACCTTCTGATGATGCAGTGAATGTTTCTCCTCACCTGGAAGATGCATATCTCTGCCTGTTAAAAGATTTCGTATAATAGCCTAAAATGATGGAACAGAATACGCTCTTAAAAAATACATTAATCAACCAGACCAGAATGATCAGGTACAACCTGAAAATTATATTCGCAGGCAGATTTTTATGGTTCCTGGTGGCTGCCTTTGGATTCTTCCTGTTTTTTGCAATCCAGACCGTGTGGAACAGGCAGCCACTGAGTGAAGCTGTGGTTTATAACCTGCTGATCTTTCCGGGAATACTGCTGATATTTTACCCTTCTGTGTTTGGAATTCAAAATGATGATGATGCAAGAATGCTGGAAATACTTTTTGGAATTTCCAATTACCGTTACAAAGTATGGCTCATACGGCTGCTTTTAATTTACGTACTGATATTCTTTATCATCATGCTGTTTGCAGTCTCTGCCTCTTTCCTTTTGTACAAGGTAAGTATCATTGAAATGGCTTACCAGCTGATGTACCCGATTGTTTTCATCGGCTCCCTGTCATTTATGTTTTCTACAATAATCAAAAACGGAAACGGAACTGCCGTAACAATGGTGCTGATAGGAATTGCACTGCTGATATTACAGGAACCGCTGGCAAGGACTCAATGGAATGTCTTCCTTAATCCTTTTGGGTTACCTAATAACTTCAATGAGTTTATCTGGCAGAACCTGGTGACACGGAACCGTATATTTCTAGCAACAGGCACAATAGTTTTCATTCTTTACGGCCTCTTCAATCTGCAGAAAAGGGAAAAGTTTGTGTAAGGGAATAGCTTATTAAAACTGGTTCTATATTTATATCATAACAGCCGGTACGCCTCCTGGGGGTATCAAAACCATTAACCCCCGGGAGTATGAAACTTATCTTCCGGAAGATGCTTCCAAAAGAAGCATCTTTTGTCATGCAGGTTGTTATTTTATTCTTCCTTGGCTCCTGTTTAGACACTGTCATTTATATATCACCAGATGGTGATGACAATAACAATGGCCAACGATGAAAATCTGCAGCCACAATTCAGCAGGCAATGGAACTGACACGTCTCCGGGAACTGAAAAATATTATCGTTACTGAAGGTAATCATTATGAAGTGACAGTCACAGCAGGCCAGCAAGTTTCGAACCTTATAATCAGCAATGCCTGTACACCGGGTACAGGGGCAGCTTCAGGCAGATATATCATCAGATGAGGGAAACAACAAACTAAACCAGGCGGTTAGTTTCTATATCGGGGAAGATGATTGAAGGCTTGAAGGTTTTTGCTTCCTCAAAATCCATAAGGGCATAGGAAATGATTATCACCACATCACCTACGGCTGCTTTTCGTGCGGCAGGGCCATTCAGACAAATTGTGCCTTTCCCTCTTTCCCCTTTAATGACATAAGTTTCCAGCCGCTCGCCGTTATTGATATTCACAACCTGCACCTTTTCATTCTCAATAAGATTGGCAGCATCCATCAAATCTTCATCGATAGTTATGCTTCCAACATACTGAAGATTGGCTTCTGTAACAGTTACCTTGTGTATTTTTGATTTGCAAACCTGAATATACATCTTTTCTATTGTCAGTTCATTACAACATTGTCAATCAAACGAACTTTGCCACAGAAAACAGCAATACAACCAGTTTTAGGGCCCTCTGCTTCCCATTGCAGCACAGGCTGAAGTGTTTCACTGTCAACTATTTCAAAATATTCAACATTTAGATGAGGGCTTTTGTTGATGGAGTCCCTCACCCATTTTTCCAGTTCATTTACGGATTTTTCCGTTGTTAGTTGCCTTGCCTGTACAAGGGTTTTATAGATCAGGGCAGCTTCAGCACGTTGTTCAGGCAACAGAAGTTCATTCCGTGAACTCATTGCCAGCCCGCTTTCCTCCCTGATAATGGGACAGGGTATAATTTCAACAGGCAGATCAAGCATCCTGACCATTGCCATAATCACAGCAAGCTGCTGAAAGTCTTTCTGTCCGAAATAAGCCTTGTCGGGCTGCACAATATCAAAGAGCCTGCTCACAACCTGCGCCACCCCGTTAAAGTGCCCCGGCCTGTGCTTGCCTTCCATTACCTGTTCAAGCTTCCCGAAATCAAACCTGCGGGTATCTGGTTCAGGATAGATTTCATTTACTGCCGGAACAAACACCAGGTCGCAACGGGTTGATTGCAGTAACTTCATATCGGAATCCAAATCACGCGGATAACGTTTCAAATCATCGGGGTCGTTGAACTGGGTTGGATTAACAAATATACTCACCACTACCACCCCATTTTCGGCAGCAGCTTTTTCCACCAGCGACAGATGGCCCTTGTGCAGGGCCCCCATTGTAGGTACAAAACCAACACTGCCTTTATCCCTTAAGATATGTAACTGTTCCTGAAGCTCTTTTATTGTATGAACAAGCATCATGCCTTTTAATTTTCGATGCAAAGTAAATAAATAATCCATTTAATCTTATCTAATAAAAGTCAATTTTACCCCGTTGTTAACTCAATGAAAATGGGCACAATTGATTATTAACGATATTTTTGTTACCTTTGCATACTGTTACAAAATCGCGTTTATAGGTCAATGGAAAAGAAAAAGATCCTATATATTTCTCAGGAAATAACCCCTTACTTACCAGAAAGTGAGATGTCGGAAATAGCCCGTTACCTGCCACAGGGAGTACAGGAAAAAGGTCGTGAGATTCGGACATTTATGCCCAGGTATGGCTGTGTAAATGAACGAAGAAACCAGTTGCATGAAGTAATACGTTTGTCGGGAATGAACCTGGTAATCGATGACACCGATCATCCGCTTATCATTAAGGTGGCATCAATACAGGCGGCCAGGATGCAGGTTTATTTCATCGATAATGAAGACTATTTTCACCGAAAGCAGGTTACAACCAACTCAAAGGGTGAAGAATTCCCCGATAACGATGAGAGGGCACTCTTTTTTGCACGGGGTGTTCTTGAAACCGTAATCAAGTTACGCTGGGCACCTGACCTGATTCACTGCCATGGCTGGATCACATCGCTTGTACCGCTCTTTATCAAAAAATACTATTACAATAACCCTTTGTTCAGTTCTTCCAAGGTTGTCTATTCTTTATATCATGAAGATTTTAAATCACCCTGGAACTCTGAAATTAAAAACAAGGTACTTTTTGATGGCATCAGTCCCGATGACGTAAAGCTGCTCGCGGAACCTGATTATGTAAATGTGAATAAGCTGGCCATCGATTATTCCGATGCTTCCATTCAGGGTTCGGAATATATCAATCCGGAGTTGCTGAAGTACATGCAATCGAACGGCAAACCGTTCCTTCCTTACCAGCCCAAAAGCACTTATATCGATGCATATGACAAGTTTTATGAGAAGGTATGGTAGTTGTTAAAAAATCAAATATATCTGTAAAAAGATCAAATTTGCCCTCAGGTGTTTAACTCCTTCATGGTTTTTTTATACGTTTGTCAAAATTTCCCTTTGTAAGGAAAAATATTAAAATCTTGTACTCAAGTGAAAGAAAAAATAAGTGTAACAAACCGTTTCTATTTCCTGTTAGCCTTTCTGTTGGCTTTTACAGCAGCCTGTAATGATCCGAATGATCTGGGAATGGAATTGCTGCCTTCAACCGATTTAATTGAAGTGAGAAATACTACCGACAGGAGCAGCATTTCAGCATATACATTCACCGACGGACCTGTACGTACCGACAGGCCTGTCAACAGCCTTCTCGGCAGTCTGAATGACCCTATTTTCGGTACATCAACAATTAATTTTGCAGCTCATTTCCGGCTCAGGGATTTACCTGACTACGGAACAAACACTGTTGTTGATTCAGTTAAGCTGTACCTCTACTACAGGATAGTTTACGGTGATACGGTTACTCCCCAGGTGTTCAGGATATATGAACTGGAAAGCCCTATCTTTACCGATACGACTAATGCAGGCGGCGTATCGTCAACTGTCCCCTATTACCAGACTGTTGATTTAAAAGCGAAAGCATCTGATTATGTTCTGGCTGAACGATTCTTTACCCCTGCAGTCAGGCTTGATTCTGCCACACAAGACACCATGTACCAGCTGATAGCCATTACCCTCGACAAATCGCTGGGTGAAAAGCTTGCAAATGCCACACCTCAGCAAATGGCAAACAATGATGCCTTTCTGAATTACTTCAGGGGATTACTTATTGAAGCTGAAACCAGGACAACTGCCGGCGGAAGTATAATATCGCTTGAAACAATCTTCCCTAACCAGTATGATGGTTCAGCCCTGGCAGTGTACTACGATAATGATGAGAATAAAAACAAGGAGAACCCCGATACCCTGATGTACCAGGCATACTGGATTACCCCCCAGAGTGCAAGGGTTAATTCAATAGAACACGATTATACAGGTACTCCGTTTGAAGCCAATCTGAATTCTGAAACAGGGAACGACTCCTTAATCTATATCCAGGCAACAGGTGGATTAAGATCTAAAATACATATTGAAGGACTGAATTCATGGAGGGATTCATCGAATGTCATGATTAACCGTGCAGAGCTTGTCTTCCAGATTGATACCCTTGCATCGGATGTCAAAAAATTCCCACCGCCATCGCAGTTATACCTGAGGTATATCAATCCTGACGGGCAGGAAGCATGGCCGGCTGATTTTGTCTTTAACCAGAATTATTACGGTGGTAACCTGCGAAGTGATTATACCTACCGTTTCAACATCACCCAGCACATGCAGAACATCATTCAGGATCAAAATGACAGGATAGGAAACAGGGGATTTTACCTGAGCACGCTTGGCAATAATAACTCGGCCAACCGGGTAGTATTAAAAGGTGCCGGCAGCCAGACAGGAATTAAACTGATAGTAACTTATTCGAAATATATGGAGTAAATAACTCCGCATTATATTACGCAAAAAGGGGCGGCTGTTTACCAGCCGCCCCTTTTTGTATTCAGGAGAATCATTCCTTTGTTTTAATCCTGATTGTTGTTTTATCTGTTTTATCATCCTTTTTGATAACCTCTATACTCTGAATGCTCTCAGGTGACATTTTCCTGATTTCCTCAGCATTTGCCCTTTTTCCATTGATGATATAGATAGTTGTTGTATCACCAGGGTGGCTCAGGAAAATTGGTGTCCGCTGGTATTTTTCTGCCATTTCACGGTAACGCTCAGCCATTGCCCTTTGTTTTTCGGCCATATGCTTTGCCTGTTCTTCAATCTGGCGGCGTTGTTCCTCGCTCAGGTGCTGTTGCTGTTCGGCAATTTCTCTCATCTTCCTGCTCATCTCCCTGATCTCTTCATCAGACATAGGTGGTCCGGGAGGTGTAACAAGCATAGGGCGAGGCCCCCTGTCATTTATTTTATACAGGTTCTCAAGTCCTCTGAGGTTCAATGCCTGGCTCAGTCTTGATACGCTTTGCAAGTCAATGTTCCCCTGTATTTCAATCAGCTGGGTCATTACGGGTGATTTTGTTACGAGTGCCAGCGATTCAATCTTATCGCGGTTCTTTTTCAGGTATACCTTCACATCTTCACCCATCTGGTTCTCTGTCTTCAGCAGGGTGAAGTTATTGCCGGTATAATACCCGAGGAATGTCTTGTGGAGTTCATCGTCAGATGCCTGGTTTTCACCCACGCCCACGGCAGCATGTTTCCAGTTGCTCTGTGTGACTATGAGTATCTGGTTCAAACTTTTAAGGGCATCGTAAACCGGCGATGATTCATCAACATTTCTCCTTTTCAGGTACAGGTCAAACATATCGCTGGTAATACGGCTTGCACTGAAGCCATCCCTGTCGGCATATTTTCTTGTCAGCTCATCGAACAGATTCGGCTGACTGATGCCCTGGAATGGCAATATGCAAATCATCAGAATCATCATTATTGTTTTCATAGCTTCCTTTATTTATTTGATTATTATTTCAACATTTTCATCTAACCATAAAACGAACATTTCCTCTTCTTCAGCAGGTTGCAGGCTCTCCGAAACCTGGAACAATGCCTGTTCCATAGCAAAGAAGCTGTTTTCCATCTGCTGATACCGCTCATTCCTTACTCCAAGATAAATGCTCATTATAATCAATACCGAGGCAGCAGCCGATGAAAGCCTGTATATCCACATTCTTCTGACCTTGTCTTTCTGCTGCTTCTCCGATATCTTATTAAACAGTGAGTCCTCCAGGCCTTCAGGCACGATAGCTTCGTGGCTGAAATATCCAAACATAGCCTGCAGATCCACCTGATTTTCTTCAGATGAATAAATCTCTTTCAGCAGTTGTTCTTCTTCAAGTGAAGTATCCCCTTTATAATATTTCTCCAGTAACCTGTCGTTTGTTTCCATAGCTGTAAATTTTTTCAACCTCTTCTTTTACTTTTTGTCTCGCCCTTGACAGCACCACCCTGATGTTTGTCACCTCAAGTCCTGTTATCGTCCTGATCTCATCGAATGATAGTCCGTCGATATCGCGAAACCTGATTACATCCCTGTATTTTTCAGGAAGTGCTTCAATAATTCTATGAACTGTTTCATATTTTTCCCTGATATCCGGATTCAGTTCCGATGACGGGATAAAATCATAATGGCCATCCTCAATTGAAACCGGTTTTTTCTTCTTCAATACATCAAAGCAATAATTCTTTGCCATTGTAAAAATGTATGCCTGCTGATGGTGGCATTTTTCAAGTTCATGCTTTTTATTCCACAGCTTCAGCATCAGTTCCTGCAGTGCATCCCGGGTTTCTTCCTCATTTCGGAGTATCCTTTTCAACATGGGATACAGTTTGCGGGAGTATGGCAACACGTTATTTTTAAACTCCAGTTCCGTCATTTGAATTAATTGACGATTGCTTTCTGATGAATTTGACGACTGGCATTCAATTTTGTAACAACACGACCTGAAATCTCCTCAAAAAAAAACATCTATCCTTTTTTTATTTTCTGAAATAGATAATTTTGCAGCTTTTTGCGAGATGAGCTATTCACATTTTATGATTTTCCTTCTGACAGGCATTGGCCTGAGTGTTGATTCATTTGCTGTATCGGTATCGTGTGGCCTGATGAAACAGGAGATCAGGTTTGCACAGGCTGCGCGGATTGCCTTTGCACTGGCTCTGTTTCAAACTTTATTTCCCGTTGCAGGATGGCTGGCAGGCAATGCGCTTCAGCCTTTGCTCCATTCCATAGGTCATTGGCTGGCTTTCTGCCTGCTGGGATTTACAGGCTTCAAAATGATTGCCGAAGGAACCAGCAGTGAAGGAATTTTCAAGGACTTCAATCCGCTTCAGCTTAAAATCATGCTCTGGATGGCAGTCGCTACCAGCCTCGATTCGCTTGTTGTAGGGTTTACCTTTGGATTTCTCGATTCACCCATAATCCTGCCTGTACTTATCATTGGTAGTGTCACATTCATTGCGTCGATGCTTGGCATGCTGTTTGGAAAGCATATACCTGTGAGCCGAAGCCAGCAATCGCTGATATTAGGCGGAGTAATATTAACAGGCATGGCAGTGAAAGTGCTGGCCGATCACTTCTGGTTCTGAAAATATGCAGATAGGCCCCATTATACTCGAAGGAACCCCGTTGTTTCTTGCCCCTATGGAAGATGTCACCTACAAGTCGTTCAGGTGGATGTGCAAAAAATTCGGGGCCGATGTGATGTACACTGAATTTGTGTCATCAGAAGCCTTGATCCGCGATGTACAAAAAACCAGGGATAAAATGGTCCTGCATGATTTTGACCGCCCGGTGGCAGTCCAGATATACGGACACAACATCAGTTCCATGGTACATGCCGCCAAAGTTGCCGAAGAAATGCAGCCCGATTTCATAGACATCAACTTCGGGTGCCCTGTAAAAAAAATCATCAGGCATGGAGCAGGGGCTGCCATGCTCAGGGATTTACCAAAGATGCAGCAGATGGCTGCCGAAATTGTAAAAGCAGTCAACCTTCCTGTAACAGCTAAAACCCGGCTGGGATGGGACAGCAATGATAAACCAGTTGTAGAGGCCGCACTGAGGTTGCAGGATGCCGGCATCAGTGCCCTGGCTATTCACGGAAGGACCCGTGAACAGATCTATTCAGGAGTAGCCGACTGGACACTCATAGGTGAAGTTAAAAATCATCCCCAAATCCATATTCCAATTATCGGCAACGGTGATATTACCAGTGGTCCAAAAGCCGCTGCACTGCTTCAGCAGACAGGCGTTGATGCGCTGATGATTGGCCGCGCCACAATAGGCCGTCCATGGATCTTCAGGGAAATTAAACACTATTTGCTCACAGGAGAACAGCTTCCCCCTCCCACCATTACCGAAGTAGTTGAAAATGTGCGGGAGCAGTTACATCTGAACATGGATTGGAAAGACAATGAACGCGCTGCAATTCTGATGATGCGCCGTCATTTTGCCCGCTATTTCCCGGGGCTCCCAAATTTCAGGGAAATTAAAATCAGGTTGCTCAGGGCTGAAACCTATGTTGAAGTCAGCCAGGTTCTCGATGAAATTGTTGAGACATACGGAAATGCCACTCCCGAACATGACGATTAAACCAGGGAAATAAGGCCCATACTTCTCTCTATTGAACCACCAGTTTCCCCGATGGACTTCTCCTGTTACCTGATTCCACAAAATAATAGTACAACCCGCTTTTATATCGTGATATATCCAATAACAGGTGGTCAGTATGATTGTCTACAGCAAACCTGCCTTCCAGTTTCCCGTTACTGCTGAAAATATACAATACGCCTTCACGTGCTCCTTCAGGAAGTTTATAGCTCACTTTCAAATTGTTCCTTGCCGGATTGGGGATCATGTTTACTGAAAATGCACCGGATGCCTCTGTCAATGCTGCTGAATTTACCGGGCTTCCGGCCAGTGAATAGATGTTTGTCCATACTTTTTCGGGCCATACCGAATAATCAAAACAATAGGCGAACAATTTCCATTGTCCATCCTGCACCTCATTCAGGTAAACGTACCTGGCACCCTCAATATCCTGCAGTAACGAACCATCTTCTTGTATGATGCGGCTTCCGTATATGTAATAGAATGAATCACCTGCGGGAACATACCTGTACCACGTATAAACAAGCTCAATCCCCGGATCATTGTCAAATATATTCTCCGAAACCAGCTGGATGTCGGCAAGAAAGCTGTTAAGGGGGACATTGCAGCTGATGGTCCTGAATAACGAATGGTCAGGGTTGTAAATACGGCATTGGGCATTGGGAACATCCATCAGGTAGTATTTATACCCCTGTGATTCAAGATAGCAAACGGCTGCCGAATAGTTGTAGGTGTGCTCCAGCACTACCTGTGCATTTGCTGAGGCAACCGACAGCATTATGCTGATAATAGTAATTGTACTTCTCATAGGTTTGTTATTTAATTTAAATACGTCAGCTGCCTGAGCAGGTTTCGTTTACAAAAAAGACAAAATCAAGTGCTGACATCAGGTTCTCAGCATTGGAACCAGAATGCATTCCCTCCATTATCTTATCAGTTGAAGGCCCTCACCAGCTGAGGCATCACCCGGATTGTTCAGCCGCACCTTATTGAAAAGAATCTTCGCCTGGTTATAATTGCCTGTGAAGTAATTTGTCCAGGCCAGCATCAGTAACCCGTCATAATCAAAAGGGTATAAATCAACAACCTTGTTAAATAACGGCAGGGCCTTGTCATAGTTTTTCCTTTCGTAGTGAATCATCCCAAGTCTGAACATCGCAACCGTATTCTGGGGATGTACTTCAAGAATTTTATTGTACAGGTCAATTACATCATTCCACCTTCCCTGGGCAGCCAGGGGAAGGATAAGCCCAAAGCGTGCTTCTTCCGAATAGGGCTTGAGTTGCCTTGCACGTGAATAATAATGCACCGACTCCTCAAGTTGACCCGCATTGTAGTACAGCCAACCCATCCTGATGTTGATTTCATATCCCGACTGGTCATAAACCTTTCTCAACTCTTCAGCAGCCGCTTCAAAATCCTTTTGTTTTTCCAGTACATAACTTACCGCAAATGCTTTTTCAAGAACTTCCTGATTTACCTGCGCAAATACAGGGACTGCTGAAAAAAACAAAATGACAATCAATAGCTTCATTTTTATAAGTTCCATGATATACCGGCTGTAAATGTATGTTTCGAAAAATGATAATTTACTGAATTACTCTGAATGAAATTTGAATATACCCTGTATCTTTCAGTAGTATCGCGGAAAATATACCTGACTACAAACTGAACCTTGTTCGCTGCCGGGAAGTACAGGCTGCCCGAAAATTTATGGTTGGAGATACCTGGAAAATTGGAAACAATATAACCACCCGATTCAATAAAATGCTCCATCTCACCTGCCAGATATTGAGTATTCAGGTGCATTTTCCCCAACTGTACTCCACCCGAAATCCCGCCAGCGATAAAATTGAGCCCATTTCCCCCGGTACTCTTAAAATATGCCTGGGGTATGAAATACAGGTTCACATCCGACAGGGGATATACTGTTATCCAGAATGAAGTCTGCATAAACCGGTTGCTGCTGATATCTGCAAAGTTGAATTCAGCTCCGGGTGCCAACAATCCAAAATGCGACCAGAGTGAAGCGGAAAACACAACATCAGTGTATTTAATTTTTGATGAATAGAAACTTCTTCCTGAAGCATCGATATAACCACGGCTGATATCATAGTTTCCCCAGATAAAGGTAGCTGATGGCGACAGGTAAAGCTTCTTCCCGACAATAAAATAAGGGTTAAAGAAATACTGATACTGGTTTATACACACCGGAAAAGAATTTTGCCCTCCCCAGTCCACAATCTGCTCCCTGTTCATCCCCAGGTAGGTGAAGTTATGTGCAATATTAAATCCGGGCGACATCCGGTGTATCAGGTCAACCGCCTGGAAGTGATAATTTCTGAAATAATAGGCTTCTCCATAATCACCTCCAACATCTGCAATTGTTCCATGGCCTGCAGCTTTCAGTTCAGCAAAATCTCCATTAAAGCTGTACCCTGCCTCAAAGGCAAGCCGTGTAAGCTTTCGTGGATGAAAACCAATTTTTTCATTCACAGTTTTTGAAAAGCTGCCTGCATGTTTTTCAGCTTCAAGCTGGCGACCCCCAAAAAGAAGACTGTAATACAGGTACTCCTGCAACCATTCAGGTTTATCGTTTTCCCAGGTCCTTAAAAACCAATCCGAGGCTTTCCTGTATTTCCCAAGATTGTAACAGGCAATGCCCGTGCGCACCTGCAGGTAGTAGAAATCCATGCTCCAACTCCCTGCTTCTTCAGAAAAGGAGATCAGCTCCTTCCACTTCCCCGCCTGGTACAGCTCCCACGAAATGCTGTCAACTTCAGCTATACCCAATTTTGGCTGTGCGTCGGCCATTATTGAACAGAAAATCAAAACCCATATCAATCCTGAATGTTTCGGCATTGCATCCTGATTTTTGAGTTGTTTGTTTCAATTTCAAAATGAAAACCACCCTGTTTTGTTACCTCTGCCAGGCCCTTGTAAAAACCCACCTTTCTCCCGGCAACAAAATTACAAACTGTTGTCCTGAAACTTACATCTACAGGTGAAAGTATATCTCCGGCTTCACCAGTTGTAAGGGTGTATTCCGATTTCATGAACAGAAAAAGTGGGGCAGTAATATCCTGCAGATATTTCAATGCACCGTCAAATATTAAATCAACCGGCAGGGCATCTGTCAGCCTGCTGTTGGAATGTAACCCTAAGGGGACCTTATACAGCATGATATAAAACCAGAAAAGGGGGGAATACTTCCTTCCGTTGAAATTCGTAAAAAAATGCAGGTCACCGTCATTGTAGAAATATGCGGTCTCCCCCGATTCAATGCTCCGTATAAAGGAGTTGTTATAAACATCTGTTTCAACAATCCAGGAAGTTGTTCCTGCTGTCTCCCTGAATGCTCCTGAAGGAGAGTCAACTTCCAGTGAAACATCCATCCGCCTCCCCGGGATAAAATGCAGGGCTTTTAACAGGACATTGTTTTTGTCAGGATTGGCAACCACCTGATCTTTTTTAGGATAATCAAATGACTTCAGCAAAAATCCTGTTTCTGATTTGAGCAGGTAGTGCCCAAAAGGATAATCAAGTGTGGGTGAACCTATCCATGGGTTGGCCTGGAACTGGAAATGAAGATGCGGGTAGGGCGATCTTCCGGAGTTGCCACATTTGCCCAATATCTGACCTTTTCTGACAGTTTCACCTTTTTTTACCTCCAGTGAATGAAACTTCAGATGGCTGAGTTTCGAATACAGGTATTCACTATGCCTGATAACCACAGAATTTCCCCAGTTTTCCCTTGTGTTGATATCACCGATTGCATTGTCAAACACATTGTCAGTTACTTCGGCCACAACCCCATCGGCAGGAGCCAGGACCAGTTTTCCAAAGCAATAATAATCTTCGGCATAAAGGCCTTCATTGCCAAATTGCCTGCCATAACTGTCGGTAATTACAAAATCCCAGGCATGCCTCCACTCTCCCCGATGAGTTTGCTCGCCCTGGTGAGCCTGGCTGATGCTCCACTCACCATAAAACGGCAGAGCGGCTGATACAGGATAGGCTGCAGGGAAACGTTTTAAGTTCCCCGAATAAAGGTAAAGGTTCCTTTCCGGATTCCCGAGCTGTACAGGAGGCTCAACCAGGCTCACCGGCCTTTTCTCCCTCAGCTTCAGGGCATATAGAAATATCAGGACAATGGCATTAAATGGAAATGAATATGGTGAAATCCGGAATACAACAAATAACTGCCGGGTAGCTATTGTAATCAAAACAACTGCCGGAAGCAGCAGAAGAACCCACCCCAGGCTTGCACGTCCCGGGACAAGATAATAACCTCCCAGCGCAATGGCAGTAAGGATATAGTTAAACCCAATATAGGTGTAGCCAAGGGAATCAAATTCTATTCCTGCAAGCATGTAAAACAAAAATGCGATTGAATATCCAAGTACCGACAAGAAAAATGTGATGCGTGAATAAATAAGCAATCCTGCGGCAATAATAATACCAGCCAGCAGGTGTGACTGGAAAAAGACCGCTGCAAGTGATTTAAAGTAAACCCTGATAAATGATGAACTTATCCGGGCTTCCAGCAGCTCGTAAAAATCAACAACCCACTTTCCACCGATTGCATAAAGTTCATTGTATACATAAATGCCACGTTCGCTCAGGTTAAGGGCCGAGAGGCTTCCTGATGAAAGCGCCACAATCCATATAGTAATCAGAAAAGGGACACTCAGATAGGGCAGTCCGTATTTCCCCAATACCCCCTGGAAAACAATTGTCAGAAAAAAACAGGTAAGTGTTGTAACAGCTATAAGCACGTACACTTCCAATGAGGGCTGATAAAACAGGCCAACGCCCAGTCCTGCCAGCAATGCATTGAAGCCGTACATGCCCGACCGCAGCAGGTATTGGTTATAGCCAAGCCGCCAGGCAATGGTATTGGCAATCACTACGGCCAATAACCCACCTATTCCTGCCCCATAATCAAAGAAGCTGATTGCCAACAGAAATACCGCCAGGATTTTCGAAGTCGAAAAGAAAACCTGTGAATAGCTGTTCAGTATGGAATCAAAAACAACCCTGCCTCTTTGAGCTTCAGATATCATTAACCGGTTTCAATTCTGCATTTTTAAAGGTATCCAGACTTTCCTTCTTCCTTATCAGGTGGGACTTCCCATGCCTGTCAATCAAAACCACATTCGGCCTGTAGGTAATAAACTGCATCCACTGCGTCACATTATAAGCCCCCACCCGCTCTATCACCAGCTGATCGCCTGTTTTTACATGAGGGAAATTGATAGCATCCCTGATAACGTCAATGTTCATGCACAAGGGTCCGTATATGGTAGTATCTTCAAGAAACCCGGATACAGGTTTCGCTGGGTAAATCCCCAGGTTATACCAGAACGAGGTAAAAAGGAGATTCACCCCCGCATCAATAACTATTGTGCGGCGCCCGGCAGCCGAACGCTTACTCGCCAGTACTGTGGCAAGAAGATATCCTGCATCATCAATCAGTGCCCTGCCAGTTTCAAGGAACAATACCGGCAGGTTCTCATGAGGTATTGATGACGAAATCAGGGCATTGGTAATGGCTTCGGCATATTCATCGAACGTGGGACAGGTTTCCGTACCGGGCATGTATGAACCCTTCAGCGTATTTTTTGAGGCAAATCCACCGCCAATATCAATATATTTAACCCAGTAGTTAAATTTCCCTGAAGTTGCCACCATCAGGTTTGCCAGCTTCGATGCTGCTATGGCATAAGCCGGAGGTGACATGATGTAGGTCCCGATGTGCGTATGCAGACCCACCAGTTCGAGTTTATCCGACAGCATGATGCGGTTGATTGCATTCCAGGCTTCACCGTTTTCATAGTTAAACCCGAACCGGTCCCACATGGGATAAATCCCGGTATCCATATTTATCCTGATGGCAACACGTGCTGTTCTGTCCAATTCCTTTGTAATCTTTATCAGCAGGTATAACTCATCAAAATGATCGATATGGATGCAAGCCTGGTGTTCTATCGCCAGCTTCAAATCGTTCTCCCCTTTTTCAGGGCCATTAAACAAAATTTGATTCCCGCTGACACCCAGTGAAAGTGCTTTTTCCAGTTCAAAACCTGAAACCACTTCAGCCCATGAACCTTCATCATGAAAAATGCGGCATATGGCATCGAGGTAATTTGTTTTGTATGACCAGGCAAACTGCACCTTCGGATACCGGGTTTCGAAGGCCCGTCTTGCATCGGCAAATGTGTTGCGGATTGTCTTTTCAGAGAAAACAAATAATGGGGATCCGAATTGTTGTATCAGTCCGGAAACATCCAGTCCATCGATTTGTGAAATAATTCTCTGCCTGACAGGTAACCCGAATTTATCAGGCACCCCTGCAGAAATTTTACTAATCACCGGTTTTTCATACGTGAGTTTTTCCATGACCTGCTATATTTCCCTGTTCATCGAAATGGCTGCAAACTTTTCAAGATCCACAAGCATATCATAAGAATACCTGACAAACATCTTCCCTATTTTATAATGATTCATGGGTTTCACTTCCGCTCCCAGGGCAAGTTTTACAAGAGCTTCAGGTATATTCTGGCCGGCACCCACTGCAAGGTAAACCCATGCGGGGATTCGCGGATTGATTTCAATAAGATAATATTCGCCCCGCCTGGTTTTTATCAGTTCCAGTTCCATGCCTCCCCGCCATTTCGACTGGGATATAAGTGAGCGGGTAAGCTGCATCATTTTCTCGTCGGCGATTGTTATCCCGCCCCATGCTTTGCCTTTATCGGTGATATACTGCTTACGCATCGGCACGGCGGCAATGGTATTGCCATTGCCATCGCCAAGGGCTACAACATTTACTTCGGTTCCTGCAACAAATTCCTGGGCAATCACCGGCAATCCCCATTTGGCTGATATTTTCATAAATGCCTGCCTGACCTGTTCCTTGTTGTTTGCCTGCCAGGCATCGTAAAACTGCCCTTTCACCATCACCGGGTAGTCGAACTTGTCTTCCATTTCAGTTATCTGTCCAAGACTGCCAAGGTTCAGGCTTGCCGGAACTTTGATTCCATACTTCTTGCCAAATTCAGGAAGCCTGTTTTTTTCGCGCTCCTGATATTGCTCAAGCAATGGTAAATAGGTCCTTATCCCAATCTTATGCAGGCGGTCTTCGTTTTTCATGAATGAAAACAGTTCGGCATCAAAATTGGGAACCAGTACATCAATCTTTTCCTGCTGGTGAATAAATTCAATACGTTCAATTAAATCATCGGAACCTGTTGAAGGGTACGGAACCTGGAAAATCCTATCACACAGGCCTTCCATATAAATTCCCGGCTCAAGGTTTTCATACACCAGCCCAATCACCCGGACATTAAAAACTGATGATTCCTTCACGCCCCTTATAAAAGGCACCCCGGGACCAGGATTATCGGTATTGTTCAGGCCTGTTACTGCCAGTGTAATTGATCGTTTTGTCATGGTTGATTATTTAAATTCAGGCTTACTTTCGCCCGAAATCATCTGGAAGTGCTTCAGCATTGAAAAAAACTCATAAAAATCCTTTTCAAATGTCAGCTCATCCACATCGTACTTCATTGAAAATAAATTGAATATTTCATCATATTCCTTTTCCTCCGATATCATCCTGATTAATTCCAAACCGGTGGGGTTCAGGCGAAAAGAATCGCCCGTGCCCGAATTGAAAACAAAACCATTCTCGCTTATTTTAACTTCGAAGTTTAATTTCATAACGCCCGATTTAAAAATTCCGCATATCCCAAATAAACTATGGAACAAATAGCAGCAGGGACACCTGAAAACTATACATGCGAATTTATAAAAAAAACTTTCAGAAACCTGCCCTGATCACATATATCTCTATTTCATCCTGCAAGTTTGATATCCAGACGTTTTAGTAAATAATTTCATCAGGTAAAACCTGGTTGAACCACCGCAATAATGCAGAAATGAACAAGATTTCCCCTTTTAGCCGAAACAAAAAAACCCACGGGGTCAGGTGGAAAATGCACCTGCCTGTCACCCCTTCAGTACAATACCATGGCTATACCAACTCCGGTATAACTCCGGTATAAATTCGTCCGGGTACGAAAATACTACGAACAAACCACGAAGAAACGACGAATTTATTACGGGTTTACAAGCAACAAACATTGATGCAGAACAAAGGGAGTACCGGATTTCTATAAACTGAGATCATGTGCGGGTACCTGGGGAAACAGGGGGATTAAATTCTGATAAATTACTTATTTCGGGAAGGATTGGGAACCAACTGCAGTGAAATGAGGATCAGCCTCCCCCAAAAACAACAAAAGGGGCTGTCGCAGTGAAGTGACAGCCCCGTTTTCTTTGTTGTTTTACCTGCAATCATTACAGGTGAAAACAACAGCCTTATCTATAAAAAGAAACTGATTATCCGGCTACCGGCCTGAAGATCCATGTCCAACCTGTGCCTCCGGCATTATTCGGTACATAAAGGATCAGTTCAGTTTCGGTGAGGGAAATGATCTGATAGATTCCATTCGGGCTTTTCCTTTCAGGATCAGCACCCAGAACATCGAGGCCCCCGCCAAACTGCAGTGTCTGGTTGGCTACATCGAGAACAAAAGTTCCACTTTGGGGAGCAGCATCCTCATCAGCATAATAGGTATAATTGGCAGCGCCATCGAGGTCGAACACCATGCGTCCGTTGGCATCAGGTGGAGGGCAGCATTCACCGCCGGCATTCCACCAGGCACTCATATACTGGTCGGGGTTATCGGGAGGGCTCATGAACCACCAAAGCCCACCATCGCCGCCTTCACCAGCAAATTCCCAGGCTTTTCCGGCAGCAGTATTCTCACTTACCAGATCATACCAGTCCTGATGAAGTTCATGATCGAGCTGATCGACCTGCACCTGGATGGTTTTTTCGAAGAACTCAGCACCCAGTGTTCCCACATAGGTAAAAGTAGATGTACCGGGGATAGGATAAACAAATTCAACCTTGTTTGTAAGTGCTTTTCCAAGGTTATAATCCCAGTAACCGGTAATACCGGGCGTGGTCATGTGCAGGGTAATTAAATTGCCGCCCTGCGTGGATTGTGTTGCAACCAGTTCCACCTCATCGACCGTCCTGATGTTGCGCAATTCATCCCTGTCAACAATGGGATTACATGCAAACACCACAAGGGCCGATACAGCAATCAGGAAATATTTCATGTTATTTTTCATCGTTGTATTATTTTAAAAAATTCTACCATCCGGGATTTTGTTGATACACACCATTTGATAACCTGATTTCTGTTTCAGGTATTGGCAGCAAGCCTTTTGTTTCGGGCCTGTAATTTACCCTGTAACGTGCTTCGATGCCTGAATTTCTTACATCCACTTCAAAGTTGAATGCCGATTCAACATCACCCCAGCGTACCAGGTCGAACCAGCGCAATCCTTCAAATGCAAATTCATGAAGGCGTTCGCGTTTTAATGCCTCCAGTGAATAACCACCAACAGGTTCAAGGGTAGCCCTTTCGCGTACGCGGTTAATTCCTTCAGGAGTCTGGGTAATTTCAGAATGCATCAGCAATACATCGGCAAAACGCATCAGGATGTAATCCTGCGCTGCCCAAAGCTGGAAAGGATCGCCGTGGTTCCAGTTATACATATAGTAAAACATACCTTTCACTCCTTCCTCACCGTCATGCTGTATTGTAGTATACTTTTTATTAAAGAAGTTTGTTTCATGATCTCCTTTATTGGCCTGGTATCCCTGGGTTCCCTGACTTTCGTCGCCCATGCGGAGAATAGAACCAACCTTACGGGGGTCAGCATCATCCCACTGATTCCAAAGCCTTGGGTTAACCGTTCCCCAGCCCCATCCTTGTCCGAAGGGAACCATAGAGTTATCACGGATACCGAAGAACAATGGCATACGGTTGTTGTAGTACTGGCCATAACCCCAGTCGCCAAATCCATAACGTTCAACGAACATGGTTTCGGGGTTGCCGGTTCCGAACCTTGGATTAAGTCCATCCTGTCCGGCCCATTCAAGGCCTTCCTCTGCCGCCCATGGCAGAACCACTCTTCCAGCGCTTTGGTTCACATATGAATAGGGCCAAAGGTTTCTGAAGTCATTGACAAGCTGATGCCCGCTGTTACTGATAACATCCTGCAAATGCGCAGCCACGTCAGTTGAAGAAACTGATCCTCCGTCGGGAAGTGGGATTGCACTTGTAGCCTGCCCTTCCATGTTTGTCATATAACCTGTGTAGAACAGGAACACCCTTGCCAGGTAACCCTGAGCTACCCACTGGTTGGCATGCCCGTAGCGTGAAGTAGGAATATTCTGGATTGGGGTTGAAGGCATCAGCTCAATGGCTGCCAGTAAATCGGAAGCTATCTGACCGAATGTTTCAGTCATCGATGCTCTTGGGACATCCCTTGGCGCTTCAATCGAAAGAATAAGTGGAACGCCACCAAAGTATTTAGCCATCCTGAAGTAGAAAAACGCCCTCATGAAATAGGCTTCACCAATTGCCTGGTTTTTGAAATCAATGGCTTCCTGCTCATTGAAGAAATGTGAAGAGAAATCGGCATCCTGTGTTTTCTCTATAATTGAGTTGGCACGGAAGATACCTCTGTACGAATACACCCATAAATCATGGTAGGTATCGTCTTCCGGATCCTGAAAGTTATCGACATACTTTGCGGTACGGTCATCGGGTCCACCGCCACCCAACATCATGTCGGACAACAGGTTTGCCGATATACCTTCCTGACTGAAAACCCCGGGGGTATAAATTGCATTATAAACCCCGGCCATTGCTTCTTCGATGTCCTGCGGAGTCTGGTAAAAATCGTCGAGACTCTTTTCATATAAGTTTTTTGTATCCAGGAAATTGTCGCCGCAACCTGCAGTAAAAGCCAGGACAGCTATGGATACGATATAAAATATTTTTTTCATTTTCAACTTCTTTTAGAATTAGAATGTAATACTTGCTCCAAACATGACTGTCCTTGCCTGCGGATAAAGACCCAGGTCGATTCCTGAAGCCCAGTTGGCATCGTGCCCGAAGCTTACTTCAGGATCCATTCCATCATATTTTGTGAAGGTATACAGGTTATTTACCGATACATAAAGCCTTGCCTGTGAAATAAAATCAACATTGCGCAGCAACTGGTCGAACCTGTAGCCGAAAGTCAGGTTATTCACCCTCAGGTAATCGGCATCGTGCAGGTAGATATCAGAAATAAAGTTGGTATTCCTGTGTGAACTTGAACTCATACGGGGCAGGCGGTTTGAAGTACCTTCACCATGCCAGCGGCCAAATATTTCAGTTGTATAGTTCTGATCGAACTGATCGGCAAATGAACGGTATGAGCGCATAATCTGCATCCCGAATTTTCCTGTAAGTGTAGTGGCAACATAGAAGCCTTTGTAATCGGCGTTCAACTGGATACCAAGTTCAAAATCAGGATTCGGATCGCCAAGCATTACCTTGTCATTTTCATCAATTACCCCATCGAGGTTCTGATCTACAAAACGCAGGTCACCCGGACGCTGGTCGTTGAAATAAGGATTGCCATCAGGTGTAAGGTAAGCCTCTGCCTCCTCCTGGTTCTGCATAATACCATCGGTCTGGTATCCATAGAAGAATCCGATAGGATAACCTACTTCCACCCTTGAAATAGAGGATGTTCCCTGTGACAATACGTGGCTCGGTCCATGGATGATTCCTTCAGCATTTGCAATACGGGTAACCCTGTTTTTGTTATGGGCACCGCTGACACTGATTCCATAGGTGAAGTCATTGATGCGGTCGTTCCAGCCAATGGCTATTTCAACCCCTTTGTTTTCGATGTCGCCACCGTTGATCCATGGTGCACCAGCACCGTATGTACCAAGAATTGGTGCAACAACCAGCCAGTCTTTCGTTGTTTTCTTATACCAGTCAAGTACAAGCGACATTCTTGATCCGAACATCCTGCCATCGAAACCGATATTCAGCTGCTCAGAAGTTTCCCAGGTCACATCGGGGTTGGTTACCCTAGCTGGAAAAGCTGTCGGGCCTGAAATAGGCTTGTTGTCACCAAAGTAATAACCCGGATTAATATAAGCGATACTTGAAGTATATATAAAGTTATCGATAGCCTGGTTACCATTTTGTCCCCAGCTCGCACGAAGTTTTGCAAAATCTATAATGTCGCTGGCTCCCGACATAAAGTCTTCTTCAGAGAAGATCCATCCGGCAGAAACCGAAGGGAATGTACCCCAGCGATGGCCTTCGGCAAAGTTTGAAGAACCGTCGGCGCGGACTGTTGCTGAGAGCAGGTATTTTTCGCGGAAGTTATACTGCAACCTTCCGATATATGACATCAGTCCGCCGCCACCGGCTGCCCAGTCGGCACCCCAGGTGCTGATTGAATTGACATCAGTTTTATCAACGTTATTCAGATATGCATATTCAGGCGATCCAAACCGTGTACGTGCCATGCGGCCGCCCACTTCCATGTTAATCTGGTTTTTATATAGTTCGTTACCTGCAAGCACGTTGAATTTATGTTCATCGATTGAGAAATCATATGAAACTGTATTTGTCCATGTCCAGTTGTTTCCGAAATACATATTCTGCTGTGCAGCATCATTTGTATTACGGTATAACACGCCAAGGGCATAGGTAGGAGCCCATTGGCGGCCATGGCCAAACCATGCATCAACACCAAAAGAAGATCTGAAAATAAGGTTGGCAACAGGTTCAACTTCGGCATACACATTACCTGTTACCTTATTGCCCCTGTTCCAGTTGTAGTTGTGCCTGTAGTACATAATAGCCAACGGGTTTGTCTGTCCATTATCGAGACCCTGAAGCGTGGGCGTATAACCATGCTGATCGGGCGACTGATCCCAGTATGCCGGCATGAGCGGATGCTGGATAAGTGCATTATGCAAATCGTTCCAGTAAATGTTTCCGGTAGCTACACTCCGGTTGATTGTATTTGTATAGGTGAAATTTTCACCAAGCCTGATAATGCTGCGGTTATTTACTTTCCACAGGTTGAACTCGGTATTCATACGCAGGGTAAGCCTTTTGTAGCCGGCATCGGTGATATCACCACCAATAATACCAGTCTGATCGAGATAGGATGCCCCAAGAGAATAGATGACATCTTCACTACCCCCGGTAATATTCAGGGCATGGCTCTGCATAGGTGCATTCTCCATTGTCATTTCATTAATCCAGTTGGTACCCTGCCAGCCATTCTGGAGATTGTCCCAGATATGATCACCAAGCTGGGTTCCAAGGCCACCGGGATAGTTGTCATTCAGCCATGGATTATTCCTCAGGATTGAGTGCCAGTCATTTGGAGCAAGACCATCATTTACACGGCCTTCATCCATGATATACATATATTCCTGGGCATTCAGCGGAGCCACGTTCCTGTAGATATTCTGAACACCGTAATATGTATCGTAGGTGATGGAAGGCCTTCTGCCGCGTTGTCCTTTTACAGTAGTAACAAGTACCACACCATTGGCAGCACGTGAACCGTAAATAGCAGCTGAAGCAGCGTCTTTCAGCACATCGATGGAAGCAATGTCGGAAGGGTTCAGATAATTGATGTTGCCGGTAGCAACACCGTCTACAATATATAAAGGACTTGAATTACCAATTGTTCCCATCCCACGGATGACAACTTCGGTTCCTGCACCAGGCTGTCCGCTGTTGCGGGTAATGCTGATACCCGGAGTAATCCCCTGCAATGCTTCCATGGCAGTTGTCGGATTTAAGGCAGCAATATCTTCTCCTTTTACATTCACATTTGCTCCGGTTGTCAGTGCCCTTCTCTGCACCCCATACCCTACAACCACAACCTCGTCAACGTCGAAGGCAGTGTTATCAAGTGCTACATTTATCTGGGTGCGTCCGTTCACCGGGATTTCCTGAGTTTCCATTCCAACAAATGAAAACAGCAATACTGCATCCGGCATCACCTGCAACTGGTAGTTCCCGTCGAAATCGGTCACTGTACCTGTTGTTGTTCCTCTTACTACTACTGATACCCCGGGAAGTGGCTGCCTGTCATCTGCCGAAGTAACCGTACCTCGTACTGTTACTTCCTGGGCAACCAATCCAAGAGAAAAAAGTGAGCATAAAAAGATAAAAAGAACTTTCTTCATAGGATTCATTTTAACATTTTTAAATTGAAAATTTCGTGAATTATGCCCGTGAAATTGAATAATTCCATTTCAATAAAAGAATAAAATGGTGCTACATAATTTCATCACAAAGGGAAAATGATTACATCAAAAATACATCACACATAAGCCAAACAGCTGAGTATCAATAATGTTAAATTAAGGTTAAGAGAATTGTGGATTACATCATCCTTGATACATACCGGTGATACGATACTTATAGTTTATTAGATATTTGAAAGAAAAATTGACAAATTAACATCACGCGCAAGGCCAAGTTTTCTCCTGAGCCGATAACGGCCTATTTCAACTCCTCTGTCGGTTATATTGAGCAGCGCAGCAATCTCTTTGGAGGTGAGGTTCATCCTGATGTACGCCGACAACCTCATTTCACGCGGTGACAAATCAGGATATTGTTCCTTCAGCGCTGTGAAAAATTCCTTGTGCACATCATCGAAGTATGATTCGAACAGCTGGTTTTGCTGTTTGTTGTCAATCTCCTTGTTAATGTTCCTGCTCAGGATGGAAATTTTCTTCTTCAGGGATTCATCAGGCAGTGATTTCTGTAATGATTGTAATTCCTCTTTAATTGAACTCAGGAATTTGTTCTTCTGAATGATGCTCATTGTCTGGTTTGCCAGTTCCTTATCGCGAAAAACCATTTCTCCTGTAAGCTTTTCATTCTTCAATTTGATCAATTCCTTTTCAGCCATCACTTTTTCAAGACGGAACATTTCTTCCCTTGCAACAAGTTCGGCATGATGCTGATTGAACACCTTTGTTTTGGCAAGTTCCATCCGGAACAAAATGAATTTTGCAGTCAGGATAATCAGGCCCGTAAGCATAAAAAGGTACATATACAATGCTAGTCTTGTTCTGAACCATGGGGGCCTGATTCTGAAAGGATATTCTGTTATAATGCTTTCGGTTCCGAAAACATTACGGGCTTTTACCTTGAAAACATAATTCCCTTCAGGAAGATTTGTATAATCCTTGTAATGATCAGTCGACCAGTCCGACCAGTTGGGGTTGTAATTCTCAAGCATGTAGCTGAACCTCAACCCTCCTGGGTTTTCATAGAACGGAGCGGTGTAGTGAAACCTGAAGGAATTATTATTATAAACAAACTCAGGTTGCCTGGAAGCATTCTCCTGCACATAAACAACTGAATCAATATAGGGCAGTTCCACCTTCATCACATATGCACCGAAAGGCTGGTGATATGTTTTGGAAAACATGCTTGAGTAATGGGCAAATCCATTTTCGATGCCAAAAAAAACATGCTCATCAGACAAGGGGTAGATAAACTCAAATCCATTTATAAATTTGTTCTTCAGGGCCTCGAAAGGAGCTGTAATTTTGGTATAGGTCATATCTTCATTCAACCGCAGCACCCCTGATTCATCTTCGGCAATAAACCAGATATTCTGGTTATTATCGACTTCAATTGTCCTCAACCTGCTGTTGACCGCGAACAGCGTATTCATTCCTTCGTCGGCCATGAATGTATCACTTTCAGCATTGTAATGATAAATTCCGTTGATTGTGGCAACATATTCTTTGTTGCGGAACTGGAACAAAAGGTTATTCTCGGAGGATGGCAGTCCATGACGATGGGTATAAAGCCTTGAACTTACAACACTGTCGAGTTCCTCATTCAGCCTCAGCCTGAAAACTCCCTTCATTCCATGGCTCATCCATATATTTCCATCCTTATCCTCAGCCAGAAACCTGCTCGACTCACTAAACCCCTTAATTCTCCGGGCGAACTCCCAGTTCTGTTCACCCTTTTTTAACAGGATTAATCCTGTATAGGTCCCGCCAATCAGCAGTTCAGGGTAATTATTCAGTGGAATGAAACCCCAGTAACCATTATCGTTGCCAATTTTAACAGCCTCATCCTTTTCAATGCGGAATATGCCTGTATGATGACCGCATAAAAGTTGACCGTCATGTACTTCAAGTGACCAAACCTGCCCGGTAGTATTTTCAACAAGATGAAAATCATCATTCTGGCCGTTCAGAAGTTTAAAAGGTTTATAGAAAAGTCCCTGGTTGGTTCCAAGGTAAAGCCCACCGTTAAATACAACAGCAGAATACCCTGCTCCGGGTCCTTCTTTCCCCGAAAAGAAAGTCAGAGGGGAATTAATTTCCACATGATCAATCCCATTGTCCAGTCCAAGCCACAGGTTTTTATCCTTGTCGGCGAACATGCTCAGGACTGTATTGTTTTGAAGCCCCCTTCCCATGTTGATGTGTTGCACCACATTTCCTGCAGTATCAGCAATAATCACTCCGCTGAGGATTGTCCCAAAAGCAATAAACTCATCCGAAATTTTCACTGCGCTGTATAGCTTAAGCTCTTCAACCATTTGGTTGGCAGGAGTATCCCATTTTTGGAGGCTGCCGTTATTCACCCTGAAGATTCCATCCCGGCTTGTACCTACAAGAAGTTGTCCGTGGGGAAACTCCACCATAGCAGAAATTTCGCCATCAGATAGCCCAGATGACCACCCGGCTTCTTCAATACTTCCGTTAGTATATTCAAATACTCCGATTCCCGGTTCCTGAACAAAAAATTGATTCCCTGCCTGAAATGAGAGCATGAAACGATTCTGCGGCCTGACAATATCAATGCTGCTGCCATCATATACAAACAGGTATTCAAATGACTGGAAAATAATCAGGTTATCAAGCTGATGAATCTTCCAGATATCAGCAAACTGAATTGTATCATTGGGAATCAGATGTCTCAGGCTTTCAAATGTCATATTGCCCTGGGGACAATGATTCAGCTTACCAAAATCATTATATGAACCTGCAAATATCTGGTCGTGTGAATCAATATACACCGACCTGACAGGCGAGGTTTGCGATATCCTGAACAGATCCCAGTGAATCCCGTCGAACCTCAGTATCCCTTCATTATTGGCATAATATATGAATCCTCTTCTGTCCTGTGCAATGCTCCAGTTTTGGGTACCGGCATTATATACAGCCCTCGGATAGTTCTGAATCCCAGGCACTCCGGCGTCTTTAACCTGTGAATAACCTTTGAGGAACCAGAGAGAAATTAGAAGCAATAAGAACGCTTTGACTACTGAATTATACTTTTTAAATAATTTGTATCGTGTTTTGATAATTACCTCCTTCTATGAAATCAACATTTACTACAATCCAAATATAAAATAAATGAATCATTTGTTGTATAATTAAATAACCCTTAAACCATTTAAATATTGCCGGGTATAAAATAAATTACGTAACTTTTTTCTGCAACTGACGCTCTTGGCACTAATGTTGTATCTTATGTTCATAACAATATTAATATCATAAAGTTTGATGTCATGAAAATGATTACACGTTTAATGTTAATTGCAGCCTTTGCAATACTTGTATCATGCAGGGGTGAACAAGGTCGTCCCGGAGAGGATGGACTTGACGGTATATCCTTCCTGGGTTCTGTATATGAAATTGAGGGTGATTTTTTACCTGAAAATGATTTCAGGCTGTACTTTGAGTTTCCTGCCAGCGCCGATGTATATGAAAGTGATATTGTGCTCGTGTATATCCTTTGGGAGCAGGCCGAAGGCAACAATAACCAGATGATGGATGTATGGCGGCTGCTGCCTCAAACAGTTTTACTCGATGAAGGGATACTGCAGTACAATTTCGACTACACCTTTGCTGATGTCCAGATTTTCCTGGAAGGCACACTCGACTTTAATGATCTGCTGCCTGCAGAAGCTTTGGACCAGGTGTTCAGGATTGTTGTGTTCCCGGCTGATTTTGTCCTGAAAAACAACCTGAATATATACGACTATGATATGATGATGAAATCGCTGCGCATCACGCCTGAGGCAATTCATAAAATAGATATCGGACAGGTTAGGGAAATTCCTGAAATTAACTAATCAGTTATGTGGAAAAAACTGGCAGTATTCGGATGTTATGCCATTGCCATGGTTTACACCCTGGTAGGTATCATGGCAATCCTTTCATTTCTTGGGTTACCTGAAGATGCTGCAGACGAAGAACGTATCATTACCATTTTGCTTGACTTTCCTTTTGGTGAAGTAGTTGTTGTTTTTATTATAGCCGGCATGGCAGGATATGTGATATGGCGGGTGTATGAGGCATTCACTGATCATTACAATTACGGCAGCGGGTTTTCTGCCCTGGCCCGCAGGACAGGCATTGCAGCAAGTGCAGCAGGTTATATCATCATTGCATGGGCAGCGTTGCAGGTATTAATTGAAGGTGTCAGCAACGGCGAGGAGGACCAGCAGCAACTGATCGCCCGGGTACTTGAATTGCCTGCAGGCGCATGGCTGATTGGGATTGCTGGAGTTGTAACAGGTCTTGCCGGACTTGTACAGATTAAGTATGTGGCAGGCGGGGAATATCAGAGACGTGTTGATTTTGAAGCAATGGCCCCATGGCTGCAAAGACTGGCGCGGATATTTGCATGGGCCGGATACCTGGCAAGAACTGTTATACTTGTCATACTTGGTTATTTTTTTGTTTCAGCAGCCATAAAATCAAACCCGGAAGAAGCAGGTGATACAGATACGGCGTTTGACTTTATTGGCAGTTTTGGTACCCCCGGGCACATCATGTTTATTGCAGTAGCCATTGGAACCATTGGGTATGGGATGTTTATGATTCTCCACGGGTATTATTACAGCTTTGCAGAAGAAAAACAGGAAGAGGGCAATGCAGGGTAAGAAAAAATCCCGGCTCTCTCACTTCCGGGATTATTTAAAATCTATGAAAAAAAAGCATGTTTTTTTTTCATAAATAAAGTGACTCCTTAAAAAGTATAAGGTTTAGTTCGTTCCCGAAAAAAAATATCATCTTTTTACTTCATAAAATAATATTTTGCCAACCGGCAGAGGCTATTGTTTAATTTCGGGATAGGTTTCATGCCACGCATTCCATCCACCCTCCACTGATTTTACATTTTCATATCCCAGCTGCATGAGCGCTTTTGCCGATAATGCGCCACGACCTCCGGTACTGCAATAAACAAATACCGGGTCGGTTTTTGAAGGTGGATTTTTCCCGGCTTTCTCCCATGTTTCATCAAGTCCAATCCTGAATTCAAGCACGCCGCGGGGGATGTTAACAGCTCCGGGAACTGCACCAGAACTGTGTTCGTCTGATGTGCGCACATCAACAATATAAATATCATCGCGGGTATATGTGTTTTTAAACTCCTCAACTGAAATTTCAGTGATGACCTCTTTGGCTGCAGCTACCATTTCCTGGGCATTATTATAAACTGCCAAATCATTTTTATTCTGGCCTTCTGCTGCAATGGAAAAGACAAGAAAAATCAATAAAATTCCGGTATTCAAAAAGGCAGCAAATTTTAAGTTTTTCATTTTCTCGTTTTTTTAATTGTGCAATTCATATGTATCAAATGAACAGAAGAATTTGGAGATGGTTCATTTTGTTATACCCTGGGCGATTAGGACATGCAGTAATTACAATATAAAAGCCGGGCAATTATTTCCTGGCTTTTTCTGTAGCGGGGGCAGGACTTGAACCTACGTCCGTCGGCTGACGGATATGAGCCTCACGAGCTTTTTTATGATTTGATGATGGAGTTTCTGATAAAGTCTCTGCCCCTGGACGATTTAAGTTGTTTTTCACGTGCAAGAGCTTCTTTTGCGGAATCAAAAGATTCAGAGTAAGCCAGAATCCATGGTCTGAAATGAGAAGTCCATCCTTTGGGAAGGTTATTATGTGCAAAAATTCTTTTTTCCAGATCAGAAGTCATTCCGATATAGATTTTGTCGAACTTTTGGGAATATAGTACATAAACATGAAACATATCTGATATAAAAAAGCCGGAACATGTTTTCCCGGCTTTTTCTGTAGCGGGGGCAGGACTTGAACCTACGTCCGTCGGCTGACGGATATGAGCCTCACGAGCTTTTTTATGATTTGATGATGGAGTTTCTGATAAAGTCTCTGCCCCTGGACGATTTAAGTTGTTTTTCACGTGCAAGAGCTTCTTTTGCGGAATCAAAAGATTCAGAGTAAGCCAGAATCCATGGTCTGAAATGAGAAGTCCATCCTTTGGGAAGGTTATTATGTGCAAAAATTCTTTTTTCCAGATCAGAAGTCATTCCGATATAGATTTTGTCGAACTTTTGGGAATATAGTACATAAACATGAAACATATCTGATATAAAAAAGCCGGAACATGTTTTCCCGGCTTTTTCTGTAGCGGGGGCAGGACTTGAACCTACGACCTTTGGGTTATGAGCCCAACGAGCTGCCAACTGCTCCACCCCGCAATATATTATTGAGGCTGCAAATATAACTACTTTTTATGAACCACCAAAAAATGCTCCGGGAAAAAATTATTATTTTCACAATTACAACATGGCTTCATCCTACTCTTCAAGACGGATGATCGTATTACCCGAGGATGTTATACAGAATCATAAAAATTGAACCTCCCCTAAGCTTCAAAGAAAAATACTGCTGTACAACATAATTTTCCCGGCCGCTATCCCTGATAAAAAACCTGGATCATCTGTCAGATAATCTAAAGAAACATATAAATTTACCCAATCAAAAGTGTACTGATTCTAAATAAGCTTATAAATGGAGAACAGGAATCACAATACCATTGATAAAATGTTATTTTTGGGCATTAATAAATAAAAAATCCTTTTTTTAAACCGGTTAATAATGCTGAAGAGACTGATCAAATTTCTTAGGAAACATCTGCTCCTGGTACTGTTTTTAGGATTTGTACTGGGCTTGTTAATCTCCATTTATACCTATAAGCTGTTCGAGTACACTTCAACCGATGAATCATGCAATATGTGCCATGTACACCCCCATGTTTTTGATTCATGGAGGCTGTCAACACATTACAACAATCCGTCAGGGTTCAGGGCAGGTTGTGTCGACTGCCATCTTCCTCCAAAGGGAGAAGGATATGTAAAGGAAAAGATAAAGGCTGCGGCCCGCGACATTTATGGGTATCTGTTTAAAGACAGTACTGAATATAACTGGGAGCTGAAGTCTACCCTTGAATTTGCACAGCATCATGTTTTCAAATCAGGATGCATCAGCTGCCATCACAATCTGTTTCCATTGACCCTGTCGAAGGAAGGTCAGGATGCACATTTATATTACACCCAGAATGAAAATGAACTGCACTGTATCAACTGCCATTTGCATGTGGGCCATTATGACCCGAATGCAATACATGCTGCAAATGTTGATTTCGGCACAGTGTCAATCGATCCTTCCCAGCTCTATACCGGGGCGGCGCAGGTAAATACACATGAAGATTATACCGAAACGATTCCCAATACAATCATTTCATTCAACATGAAAGCCATACCGGGCGGAACATTCCTGATAGGCAGTCCCGAAAACGAACAGTTAAGGAATGATGATGAAGGCCCTCAGAAAGAAGTCACCCTGAGCCCCTTCTTTATGGCCGAGGTGGAAGTTACCTGGGATGAATACCTGGCATTCTACAGTGCCACTGCAGCAGAAGGACGCTCAACCGATACGGAAGGTACGCGTACAATGGCGGAAGTAGATGCCATTTCAGGGCCTACTCCTCCTTACGGTCAGCCCGATCAGAACTGGGGTATGGGTAAACGTCCGGCCATCACCATGTCATTTCATGCTGCAGAAACATACTGCAGGTGGCTGTCGCAGGTAACTGGCAAAACCTACCGCCTGCCTACTGAGGCAGAATGGGAGTATGCTGCACGTGGCGGGACGCAGACACCTTTCTTCTTCGAGGGAAATCCACGCGATTACAGTGCAAAAGGATTTTTTGGAAATCTTTTCGGGAAAGAAAGTAACCTGATTGACCAGTATGTTGTATACGTGAGAAACAGCCAGGGCAGGACTCAATTACCTGATGCAGTAGAGCAAAATCCATTCGGACTGAAAAATATGCTTGGTAATGTTATGGAATACTGTTCCGACTGGTATACAGAAGATGCATATGCCAGTTTGCCAAATGGCGTAGTTGATCCCACAGGACCGGAAACAGGACAGGAGCGGGTTGTCAGGGGCGGATCATTCAAAAGCCCTGTTGGTGAGGTAAGAAGTGCTGCAAGAGATTATACCCGTACAGTAGAATGGCTGCGTACCGATCCGCAGATGCCCAAGAGTATCTGGTGGCTTTCTGACTGCAATAGCATAGGATTCAGAGTTGTTTGTGAATTTGATGAAAATACTGGAAAAAATAATTAAATTTAGAGTTCTAAATTCAACTAAAATAATTTCATATCATGAGTAGTAATAATTTTTCAAGACGTAAGTTTTTGGCAGGTGCTGCAGCAGCAGGAGCTGCCGGTGCCATGGGTATTGGAACTTTAGCTTCATGTTCCGACAACAGTGGCAAGTCAGGTTCTTCAGGTACATATGACTGGCAGGCCAGGGAACTGAAACTCCCGCCAATGCTTGAAACCGCTCCCGACGGGCCGGTGCTCAGAGCAGGTGTTATTGGCTGTGGCGGCCGCGGAACAGGCGCTGCCATCGACTTTCTGAATGCAGGTCCTAACCTTACAATTGCCGCTTTGGGCGATGTATTTGAAGACAGGGTAATGGACTGCCGTGCCAAGATTCTGGCACAAAAAGGCGTTGAAGTCCCACAGGATAAACTTTTTGTTGGGTTCGATGCATTTGAAAAGGTAATCGATGCAGGTGTTGATGTTGTCATCCTTGCCAGCCCGCCTAAATTCAGGCCTGAGCATTTCGATGCTGCTGTAAGGGCACGCAAACATGTATTCATGGAAAAACCAGTAGCAGTTGACCCTGTTGGAATCAGGCAGGTCATGGCTACATCAAAAATGGCTGATGCACAGGGACTGAAGGTTGTTACCGGAACCCAGCGCAGGCACCAGCACAATTATATCAACCTCCTGAAGGAGATTAATAATAACGGTATTGGCCAGATTGTTTCGGCCAATGTATACTGGAATCAGAGCAAGCTGTGGCACCGCGACAGAAATGCAAGCTGGAGTGAAATGGAATGGATGATCCGTGACTGGGTTAACTGGTGCTGGCTCTCAGGCGACCATATCGTTGAACAGCATATTCACAATATCGACGTTGCCAACTGGTTCATGGGTGCACATCCTGTAAAAGCTGTAGGTTTTGGTTCAAGGCAGCGCAGGGTTACCGGCGACCAGTACGATAATTTCAGTGTTGACTATGTCCTTGAAGACGGACGCCATGTACACAGCATGTGCCGCCAGATTAACGGTGCAGCAAATGGTGTTTATGAAATTTTCCATGGCACCAAGGCTATGGCAAGAACCGATGGAAAGTCACGCATTGTAGATGCTAAAGGAAATGAGCTTTTTGTTGCTGAAGGATCTGAAACAAGTCCGTATGTACAGGAGCACATCAACCTGGTAACCTGTATCAGGCAGAATATACCGTTCAACGAAGCAGAACAGACAGCCATTACGAATATGGTAGCCATCATGGGCAGGGTTTCGGCCTATACCGGTAAAGAGGTTACATACGAAGAAATGATGAATTCCGACCTGAAACTTGGTCCTGAAAAGTATATCATGGGTGATGTAGGCTTTATTGCCAGCTCTCATATTCCGGTTCCCGGAACTACTGAGCAAAGAAGAGGATAACTGAAAAAGTGTTCACACTTCATCATAAAGGCCATCTGTCTGACGACAGATGGCCTTTTCTTTTATTCTATTTTGTTATTGGCTCAAAATTTAAAGTTCTGCTAACTGAAAATCATCATAATAATTTACTTTTGTAAGCCTTTAACCATAATGATTCACAGCTTGTATTAAAAGCATAAGAAAAATGAAAAGACTTAAAGTAAGGGAAATTCTGTTAACCGGACAACCAGGTTCTGCAACACTTGCAAAAGGATGGGTACGCACAAGGCGCGGAAGTAAAAATGTGCATTTCATTGCACTTAATGATGGTTCTACCATACATAACCTTCAGGTTGTTGCAGATACAGAAAAGTTCGATGAACAGTTGCTCAGGGACATCAATACCGGTGCAGCCATTTCAGTTGAAGGGACACTGGCTGAATCGAAAGGAAGCGGGCAGAACGTTGAGCTTATCGCTGAGAAGATTGAACTTCTCGGAGCTTCTGACCCTGAAAAATATCCTATCCAGCCAAAGAAACACACGCTCGAGTTTTTAAGGGAGAATGCGCACCTGCGTTTCCGTACAAATACATTTGGAGCAGTATTCCGCATCAGGCATAAAATGGCATATGCCATCCACCATTACTTTAATCAGAAGGGCTTTTATTACCTGCACACCCCTATCGTAACTGCCAGCGATGCAGAAGGAGCTGGCCAGATGTTCAGGGTAACCACCCTCGATGCCATAAACCCCCCGCTGACAGAGGAGGGAAAACCTGATTTCAGCAAAGATTTTTTTGGCAGGGCTACCAACCTTACAGTCTCAGGACAGCTGGAAGGCGAACTTGGAGCAATGGCTCTTGGTGAAATATATACTTTTGGCCCGACATTCAGGGCAGAAAATTCAAACACTGCGCGTCACCTTGCAGAATTCTGGATGATTGAACCCGAAATGGCCTTTTATGATCTGAAAGACAATATGGATCTGGCCGAAGAATTCCTGAAGTACCTCATCGGGTATGCACTTGAACATTGTGCCGATGACTTGAAATTCCTGGCCGACAGGTTAAGGGAAGAAGAGAAAACAAAACCCCGTGACCAGCAGTCAATGGACCTTATTGAGAAACTGGAATTTGTAAAAAACAGCCAGTTCATCAGACTGACCTATACCGAAGCCATTGAGATTCTAAAAAGCTCAAAACCATACAAAAAGAACCAGTTCCAGTTTCCTGTCGACTGGGGAATAGATCTGCAGAGTGAGCATGAACGCTACCTTGTGGAAAAACATTTTAAATGTCCGGTTGTTTTAACCGATTATCCGAGGGATATAAAAGCATTTTACATGAAGCAGAATGATGATGGCAAAACTGTCAGGGCAATGGATGTCCTTTTCCCGCAGATTGGCGAAATCATCGGAGGCTCACAAAGGGAGGAAGTACTTGAGAAACTTACTGCCCGCATGAATGAAATGAATATTCCCGTGGAAGAAATGTGGTGGTACCTCGATACACGAAGATTCGGTAGTGCTGTCCATAGTGGTTTTGGATTAGGGTTTGAACGTTTTGTTCAGTTTGTTACCGGTATGGGCAATATCCGCGATGTCATTGCCTTCCCGAGAACTCCAAAGAATGCTGAATTTTAAAAACTCTTTGAACTCGCATGAAAAAGTAGTAATTTTACGTTGTAAGTATAAGGGATATGGAACAAAAACTTTCATTACAGCAAAAGCTGCTTCAGAAGCTTTCACCTCAGCAGATACAGGTGATAAAGCTTCTGGAGATCCCTACAATGCAACTTGAACAGCGGATAAAGAAGGAACTGGAAGAAAATCCTGTCCTTGAACTGGAATCAGATGACCCTGAAGGAGCGGCAGAAAACGAGAACTCGGAGCAGGAACACGAAACTGATGTTGATAATGATGAATTTTCATTTGATGATTACATCAATGAAGAGGATGAAGTACCTTCCTATAAAACTGCAGTAAACAACTACTCAAAAGACGATAAATTTACCGATATCCCTTTCTCCGCAGGTGTGACGTTCCATGAAAGCCTTCATGACCAGCTTGGCATGATCCCGCTTCCGGAAACTGACCGCCAGCTTGCAGAATATATCATCGGGAATATTGATGATGACGGCTACCTTCGCCGTGAGCTGCTTTCCATCAGCGATGACCTTGCATTCAACCTGAACATGGAAGTCTCTGAAGAAAAGCTGCAGGAAATCCTCCATATTGTCCAGCAGTTTGACCCGCCCGGGGTAGGAGCCCGCGACCTGCAGGAATGCCTCATACTTCAGTTAAACCGCAGGAGGGGAGAAACATTTGAACTGGCTAAGACTATTGTAAGTGAGTTTTTCGAAGAATTCACGCGCAAGCATTATGATAAAATCAAGAAGAAGCTGGAACTGACAGATGAACAGCTGAAGGAAGGCATTGACCAGGTGCTGAAGCTTAATCCCAAACCCGGTGGCTCATACAGCAACCCGATGAACAAAGCCAACCAGCATATCATCCCCGACTTCATCCTTGACAATCTTGATGGCGAGCTGAATCTTTCGCTTAACCAGCAAAACATGCCGGAGCTTAAGATTAATGACACTTACATTGACATGATGCATTCGCTTGCCAAACAAAGCAGGCAGAAAAACAAAAACCAAAAGGATGCGCTATCCTTTGTCAAGCAAAAGGTAGATTCGGCAAAGTGGTTTATCGATGCCATCAGGCAACGTAACCATACATTGCTGATAACAATGGCTGAAATCATTAACTTTCAGAAGGATTATTTTAAGGATGGGGATGAAGCAAAACTCCGTCCGATGATACTGAAGGATATTGCTGAAAAAACAGGCCTCGATATCTCAACTATTTCAAGGGTATCGAACAGCAAATATATCCAAACCCATTTTGGAATGTTTCCGCTGAAGTATTTCTTTTCAGAAGGATTGCAAACCGAGTCAGGGGAAGAAGTATCAACCCGTGAAATCAAGAAGATTCTGAAGGAGTGCATTGACAATGAAGACAAGCGCAAACCGCTGACTGATGAAAAGCTCACTAAAATTCTAAAGGAGAAGTCATATAACATTGCCCGCAGAACAGTAGCCAAGTACAGAGAACAGCTCGATATTCCGGTTGCACGCTTACGTAAGCAGCTTTAGTATGACCAGAAAACTGGCACAGATAATTTCTTATCTCCTGCACCCGGCACTGATACCCACGCTGGGGTTTCTGCTTCTGTTTCAATCGGGGTTCTATTTTTCCTACATAAACTGGGAAATCAAACGCATCGTACTTATCATCATTCTTTTTACGACAGCAATATTACCCCTTCTTGCCATGTCGGTTATTGCAATCAACCCACGGTTCAGGCTTTCATTCGAGAAAGGCAACCAGCGTGCACTGCCGTTGCTGTTTTCATCTGTATTTTATTACCTGGGGTTCAGGCTGCTCACCCGTATCAATGCTTTTCCAATCCTGAAGGTACTGATGATAGCATCGGTTCTTGTTATACTGTGCCTGATGCTTATTTCCCTGAGATGGAAAATCAGCAGCCATATGACAGCAATGGGCGCATTGACCGGAGCCCTGCTGGCACTATCATTCAGGACAGGGATCAACCCGGTATGGGCAATTGTAACAGTTTTACTTGCCACCGGACTGGTTGGTACAGCCAGGCTGGCTCTGGGAGCTAACAAACTGTGGGAACTTGAGGCAGGATATGCCCTGGGGTTTACCCTGCTCTACCTGATCATCTTCTTTATCTGATTATTCAACGAACTTGTACCCGATACCTTTCAGGGTTTTAATATGGTCATTCCCTATTTTTTCACGCAGCTTCCTGATGTGAACATCAATTGTACGGTCGCCAACAACAACGTTTTCGCCCCAGACAGTGGCATAAATTTCCTCCCTTGTAAATACCTTGCCCGATTTTGACACAAGCAATGACAGCAGTTCAAATTCCTTGCGCGGCAGAATCATTTCCCTGTCGTTCATCCTTATCAGGTATCTCTCCTTATCAATCAGAAGGTTTCCTATTGCAACAGTATTGGTATTGTCGGTGTATGCAACTGCAGGAGTAGTTTCCCCGGTACGTTTCAGGAGCGCCTTAACGCGGCTGACCAGCACCTTGGGCCTGACAGGTTTTGTAATATAGTCGTCGGCACCGGCTTCAAATCCTGCAATCTGGGAATAATCCTCCCCCCGTGCAGTCAGGAATGCAATAACTGTGTTATCGAGTGAAGGAATCCTGCGGATTTCCTCACAGGCAGCAATCCCGTCCATTTCGGGCATCATCACATCAAGAATTATCAGATGCGGTTTATGTATTTCTGCAAGCTTAACAGCTTCAATTCCATTCTTTGCAGTGTATACAATATATCCTTCCTTTTCCAGGTTGTAGCTGATAAACTCCAGGATATCGATTTCATCATCAACCAGCAGGATTTTGAATTTAACGTCGTTCATTGAATTAAATGTTTTGTTGACAAAGGTAAATGTAATTATCAGAATATAACAATCTGATATACTCCACAAAAATACCTTTATTATTTGGCTTTTTCAAGAGTAAAGTTAAAAGTGGTCCCCTGATCAACAACACTTCTTACATTAATTGACTGGTTGTGTGCCTCAATGATATGTTTTACAATTGAAAGCCCCAGCCCGGTACCGCCCTGCTCACGTGAACGGGACTTATCAACCCGGTAAAACCTTTCAAAAATCCTTGGCAGATATTTCTTTTCAATACCAATCCCATTATCCGTTACCTCAACCATGATATTATCATCGAGATCGTGAAATGACACCTGCACATAACCTTTTTTCGTTCCATACTTGATTCCGTTAACGATAAGGTTTGTAACGACCTCAAGTATCCGGTTCCTGTCGGCAATAACAAAGACAGGTTTTTGGGGCATACTTGCAATTTCAAGTGAAATATTTCTCTCCTCTGCCTGCCACTGTTCCATTTCAAACACATCCTTCACCAGTTTAACAATGTCGAACTTAACCATATTAAGCTTCAGTTCTCCCGATTCAAGTTTGGTAATTGATTCCAGGTCTTCAACGATTGTAATCATCCTGTCGATACTCTTCTCTGTCCGCTTCAGATAAAGCATGTTAATTTTGGGATCATCAATCCCACCCTCCAGAAGTGTAAGAATGTAGCCCTGAATGTTGAATATGGGAGTCTTCAGCTCATGTGACACGTTGCCTACAAATTCCTTGCGGTAACGCTCCAGGTCCTTTAATCGCTCAATTTCCTTCATTTGTGTTTTGGCCCACTCCTCTACCTCAAACCTGACATTTGAAAGCAGGTTTGTAGAATCGGATGATTTTTCAGCAAGCTTCTTCCCGCTAAGGGGGAGGTCCTTGATGGTTTTATATACAGGCCTGATCTTGTCGGAAATGTATTTATTGATGACAAACATGACATAGAAGTATGAAAACAGGAAAAATGCCGCAGCTGATAATACAATTGCCCACAATCCTGGCCTTAGCCACCAGATAAGAAGAAGCAGAAGGAAGACAACAGAAGTGAGCAGGACTGTAATATATGCTGTTAACTGCCGTGAAGAATATGTTTTCATGTCGTTTGCCGATATTATTGATAAATTTAACAAAATCCTTTAATCGATTTTTAAAAATTTGAAAAATCACCCCAAAATGCAAGTTTCATGTAATTTTCTGATCAATTGAAGGATAAGATTCACCAATTAATGGTAAATTGATTTTTTGTTAATGTTTTTTTAATATTTTAGTGAATAAAAAGAATCCTATCTAAAGATATATTTGCGCTCGAAAAAATCAGATAATGGAAAATTTTTACCTTATCATTGTTGTCATCCTCTTTGCACTGGCTATCTCCGATCTAGTAGTAGGAGTAAGCAACGACGCAGTAAATTTCCTGAATTCAGCATTTGGTTCCAAAGCTGCCCCAAAATGGTTAATCTTCCTGATGGCCGGGCTTGGTGTCCTGATAGGTGCCACCTTTTCAAGTGGCATGATGGAGGTTGCCCGTAAAGGGATCTTTCATCCCGATATGTTTGTCTTTTCCGAGATCATCATCATATTCCTTGCAGTGATGATAACCGATGTGATTTTGCTCGATATGTTCAATACATTCGGCATGCCTACATCAACAACTGTTTCCATTGTATTTGAATTGTTAGGCTCGGCAGTTGCTGTTTCAATTGTAAAGATAAAGCAGATGGGGGGCACATTTGCAGAGCTTTCAAATTATATTAACTCTGAAAAGGCACTGGCAATCATTACCGGTATACTTGTCTCGGTTATCATTGCATTTTCAATCGGTGCCTTTGTACAGTATATCACCAGACTCGTTTTCACATTCAATTACCGCCGGAACATGAAATATTTTGGTTCCCTGTTCGGTGGAATATCCATAACTGCCATTACATACTTCATCCTGATTAAGGGAATCGACGGCTCTGCCTTTGCAGGACTTATTGTATTCGGAGGCGAAAGGCTCGATGACTGGGTGATGGGGCATACTGGCACGCTACTTTTATACAGCTTTATCACATGGGTAATTATCATCCAGCTGCTGAAATGGGCATTTAATATTAAAATCCTGAAACTGACAGTTCTGATAGGGACATTTGCCCTTGCGATGGCTTTTGCAGGGAACGACCTTGTGAATTTTATAGGAGTTCCCCTGGCAGGTTACGCCTCATTTAAAGCCTGGGCAGGTTCGGGGGGTGTTGACGCAGATGCTTTCTCAATGGAGATGCTTGCAGGTCAGGTAAGTACTCCAACTTTCATGCTGATTATATCGGGGCTAATCATGATTGCAACCCTCATTTTTTCAAAAAAAGCACAATCGGTTGTCAATACATCGGTTGATTTGGCAAGGCAGAACGAGGGTGTTGAACGGTTCAACTCGAGCATGCTTGCAAGGGTAATTGTAAGAAACTCTACAAAGTTCAATAAAAAGATAAGCAGCATCATACCTGATCCGGTCATCAGAAGAATAGACCTTCGGTTTCAACAGGCAAAAACAGAAGGAAACCCTGATGCCCCGGCTTTTGATAAGATAAGGGCTTCAGTCAACCTGCTTGTGGCAAGTATACTGATTGCCTTTGGCACCTCGTTAAAGTTACCGCTCTCAACCACGTATGTCACCTTCATGGTTGCAATGGGTACATCACTTGCCGACCGGGCATGGGGACGTGAAAGTGCCGTTTACAGGGTCTCGGGTGTATTTGCCGTTATTGGAGGATGGTTTCTCACTGCCATTATAGCCTTTACTTTTGCAGCAATTGTGGCACTGATTATCTCGCTGGGCGGCATGTTTATGATTTTTGTATTTGTGGGAATCGCCATCCTGATGGTTATCAGGACTCACCTGCTCTTCAAAAAGAGAAATCAGTTGGAGCTGCTTGAAGAAGAGGATACCATTACTGAAAAGGATGAAACTGAAAAAGTGATGGAGAAAAGCCGGAAGCAGGTGGTTAAATCAATCATCATGGCCAACCAGATTTACGCTGTTTGCATCGATGGGTTGTTAAAGGAAGACAGGCTCCAGTTAAAAGAAGCCATTATTTTAAAGGATACACTTAACAAAAAGGCCAAGAAACAAAAAAATAAAGTCCTCAATACCATTTCCAAAATTGAGGAAGAAATCGATTCAGGGCACTTTTATGTTCAGGCTGTTGATTACCAGCGGGAGATGGCTCACTCACTCAATTTTCTGGCTGAACCGATATTTGAACATGTAAATAACAATCACAAGCCATTTATTCAAGTCCAGGGTGAAGAATTAAAAAACCTTGAAGAACTGGTTGACACTTTCTTTAATCACTTTATCCATATTGTAAAGGAAGAAAAGTTCAGTGAGGTTGAAAACCTTATCAGCCAGCGGAACCAGATTGTAACTACCCTTGAAAAAATGGAAGTTGCACAGATCAAACGGATCAAGGCGCGTGAAATCAATACAAGAAATTCAGTACTGTTCTTCAATATTATAACAGAAACGAAGAACATGCTGCTTCATGCAATTAACCTGATTAAGTCACATCGCGACTTTATCAGTGTCACCAAAAAGAAGAAGCCGGGTTATTACTTTACCAACAGGAATGTACGCTAGAAGAACAATCGCATTATTGTGAGGTATTTCTGAGAATCGCAAAAGGCAATTGATCGAAAACATCAGCTATCTCCAATTGATTCCTGGTGTCAATCTGCCTTTTTGTAAGGATATCTTCCATCACAGGCGGAATGCCTGAAGGTAACCTGACAAGTGTTTCCGACCACAGGTCTTCACCTGAATAGCCAGCAGTATTCAGCGGCACTATCACAACAAGATGCTGATCGCCATGATGCCGGCAGAAAGCCAGCACATTTTTATGAAACCTGCCTGTTACCGACAGCGGGATATAGCTCCCCTCAAGAAACAGGGAAGGATGATTAACCCGTTCCTGCAGGGTAAGCCAGTTAATCCATATTTTCAGTTTCCCGTCAATGGGATTTTCAAACAATGTCAAAGCAAGTTCAGAAGGATCGGAGTCATACCTGCCTGCAATGGTACCTGTATCTTGCGCGAGAACTGAATAATCGACAACCCTTCGGTTATCCGGATCAACAAAGCTCAGGTTCCATGTCTCAGAGCCCTGGTATGTATCGGGAACTCCAGGTACCATATTTTTCAATATCAGCTGTGTAATGGAATTGATGATACCATGTGGGATAACCTCTTGCATAAACTCCAGGAAACTCCTGAAAAAAGGTGTATCCTTTTCAAGAATCCGTCCGGCAAAATGAACAGCAGCATTTTCATACTCTTCATCAGGGTCACTCCATGAAGTATTTACCTTCCCTTCACGCAGCGCTTTAACGATATATTCTTTCAGCCTGCCTATAAACTGCTTGTCGATCCTGGCGTCCATCGGCAGATGGGCGCACAGTACCTGGTAAATCAGGTACTCATCGTTGGCTGAAGGAATTTCTCTCCCGTTTTTATTAGCCTTGTATCTGCTGTTTTCTTTACGCCACTGTGATGAAACCTCCATCCACCTTACCGGAATGTCACTTAAGGTGTTTAAACGTGCACGGGCATCCTCTCCCCTTTTGGTATCATGGGTTGAGATGGCATTCATTGTATAGCCAAGCTTTTCCAGCCTGTCACTCATCAACTGGTGGAAGGTTTGGGTACTGATGCCAAAATAGCCCGGTGAATCACCTACTTCATTATGCCCGACAAAGGGGTTATAGGAATAAAATGCAGTGTCTTCAATCCCTTTAGCCATCAGGGGGCCTGTAAACTGCATACACCGCCTGAAGAAAGCATCAACACCTGCAATATCAATCTGATTGTCATGATTTGACTGCAGGAACAAACCGGTAAGCTTTCTTATTGTTTCCTCGTTCTGAGGATTCTGTTTAACTGCCTCCTCCCCTGTCTCTTCCACCATCTGCCTTTCATGTTCAGAGAAAACTGAAGGGGAATGATAAATCTTATAAACCGGACAACAAACAAGGAATTCACCTATGGCCTCCCTCACTTCCTTCTGATTTGTCATTTGATCTGAATTATCAGTCAGGGCCAGATACTCCCTTGTCAGATTATCAAGTTCGCCCGCCATACGGCTATAAAGTATGAACCTGCTTTTATTGTAAAAAATATTTTCGAACTCCGTGGTTTTATTGATCCACTTATTGTAATGGGAGTAAAACAAGGGGCCATTTGTGCTGTTGGTCAGAAGGTTATTCACCATCCCCAAAAAATCATACCCTGTAGAGCCTTCAATTGGCCAGTGCGACGGCAGGTACTCATCGCGCTCCAGTATTTTCTCCACATATATCACAGTATCCTCCCCTGTTAGTTTCCTCAGCCTTTCAAGATACTCAGTGGGATTAAACAATCCGTCGATGTGGTCGACCCTTACTCCATCAATCATATTACGCCTTATCCAGCCGGCGATCAATCTGTGACAGGTATCAAATACGTGCTCATGCTGGACATTCACACAAATCAGGCTGTTGATCGTAAAGAACCTGCGATAGTTTATCTTCTTCTCGGTATCGCGCCAGAAGGCAGGATAATAGTATAAGTCATCAGTGACACGCTTCAGGAACCCGGGATTGTTGTTCACCTTTGATATGGCATTATTTAAATACCGGCGCACGGTATCCGAATCGGAGAAGGAGGCAAAAAGCTGTTTCCGTTGTTCGTCAAAATCCTGCTTCCCGTTTTGCAGGAACGACTGTGCCATTTCAGGAACATCATTCGCATCTTCAGCCTGTAGCACTGTAAAATATGCAGGAACTGACAATGGATATTCATTTTCGAAGTATTTCAGCCTGAACCCGTCCTCCCGTATAACAACCGACAAATCATTGTCATTGATGAGCTCCTCAAGCGGCTTGCCGAAAAACGGGAGCATAAGCCTGTTGTTCAGTTCTTCATCGGGATGATCATCCATGATATCGAAGAAGCTGTAGTATTGTGAATCCCTCCCCTTTTCAAGTACATCATATATCCAGGGATTTTCTGTTGAATAGGCCATATGGTTTGGCACGATGTCCTGAATCCATCCCATGCCATATTCATGCACTTTGGCTGTCAATGCCTCAAACTCTGCTTCAGTACCTATTTCAGGATTTACCTGCAGGGGATTGGTGACATCATATCCGTGAAGGCTGCCACGGGTAGCGGCAAAAACAGGTGAAGCATAAATTGTGCGGATGCCTGCCTTGAACAGGTAAGGAAGAATCTGAGCCGCATCCTGCAATCTGAAATCCTTGTTAAACTGCAAACGGTATGTAGAGATGGGATTAAATTTCGACATGATAAATAATTATTGATTGTTAACCTTGTATGGGAACTATTCGGTGGAATAAACCACAACTGACTGCCGGGGAACGGTAAAAGTTATTCCGCTTTCAGGAGATTGGGGACAGGTGTTGCCTGAACCCTTCCATTGTGCTTCTTCCGAATCGAGAATCTTTTTCAGAGGAAGATCGTGAGCAGGCGACCATTTCAGGTCTTTTGGTTCATTATCGTAATTGAGCAAAGCAACAATACGGTGATTGTTATGCCACCGCTCCAGCTGAAACAGCATCCCATCATGACTCATATGCAGGTTATCCTTGTCAGTAAGCTTCAAAACAATGTGTTCTTTCCGCAGCCTGATCAATTCACGGTAATACCCAAGCATTGCCTTTTTCTCCTCATCCTCTTCGATGTTCCAGGAGAGTTTTGAGTCATTGAAAGTTTCCTCATCATCAGGGTCGCTTGCCACTTCATCATAAAAATCGCTGAATTCCTCTTTACGGCCTTCCCTAACAAGCCTGTTCAGTTCATGATCGAGGTGGCTTACAAAATAATAAAAAGGATTTCGCTCACCATATTCCTCCCCCATGAACAGCATAGGGACATATGGTGCAAGAAACATGCTGGCAGCCGCCACCTTTGCCATCTCAAACCCGGCCGATGCGATTAAACGGTCGCCATGCAGCCTGTTGCCCACCTGGTCGTGGTTCTGGGTGAATATCACAAACTGGTCGGCACTGTTGTTTGCTGTCTGATTGCCATAGGTCTTTTTTCTGAAGGGTGAATATTTCCCATCATATACAAAGGCATTCTTCATTGTCTTCGGGAACTGCTGCGGGTCGCCATAATCGGCATAGTACCCGTTCTTTTCACCTGTGGCAAGCGTATGCACAACATGATGGAAATCATCCGACCACTGAGCATCCAGTCCGTAACCGCCGGCTGATACAGGTGATATGTACCTTACATCATTCAGGTTTGATTCGGCTATCAGGCTGTATTTCCTTCCGGTTTGCTGCCCGAGTTGCTCAATGTTCTCAGCAAGTTCCTGCATGATATGCCTCGCGCTGAAATCATAAATTGCATGAACGGCATCGAGCCTCAATGCATCGATATGAAAATCACGGCACCACATCAGGGCATTCTGCACAACAAAGTTCCTGACCCCGTCAGCATGTTCACCATCAAAATTTACAGGTTGCCCCCAGGGGGTCGAATACTTGTCGGAAAAGTAATGGCCAAAGACTGCCGAATAGTTCCCTTCAGGCCCGAAATGGTTATAAACAACATCCATAATAACGGCGATGCCATTATTGTGGCATTCATTCACAAGTTCCATCAATGCTTTTGCACCACCATAAGTGTTCTGGACCGCAAACGGATACACCCCGTCGTAACCCCAGTTGCGATGCCCGCTGAACTGTGCAACCGGCAACAGCTCAATCGTATTGATACCAAGATGCTTAAAATATTCTATTTTTTCGGTTAGCCCATTAAAGTTACCTTCAGGGGAAAAGGTACCTGTATGCAGTTCATACTGGATCATTTCCTTCAAAGGTATGCCTTTCCAGCCATCATCAGTCCATTCAAAATCTTTGAGATCTACTACTTCCGATGCCTCATGCACGCCATCGGGTTGTGAAAGGGAAGCAGGGTCGGGAAAGCTTTGAGACTGATTAATCTGGTATTTGTAGCGGGTGCCCGGGGAAATGTTCCTTAATGATTTACTCCAATAGCCATGCTCCTGCTTTTCCATTTCAAAAGGATGTGATTCACCCTCAATAACAAGGTGAAGGCCTTCAGCTTTAGGAGCCCAGATATTAAAATAGCATAATTTATCATGAATAAAAACCGGAAAAACTGTCTTGTAATTCATATGGTTGTTTTTGTTTAAAAATGCCCCAATGTCCTCAAAGGCAGTTCCAGGACCAGCGGTCAGCATGGATAAAACCACAAAGTTTCACTATTTTGAAATATAAGTCAATTTTCAAAAACAAGGTTTAAGTGCTATTAATTTCTGAAACATCGCATCTTAGGGGACGAGTTTTAAACAGAAAGCTTTGAAAGTTTGTTCAACAATTGCGTTTAAATAACGTTCTTATGAAGATAAAATACACATGTTCATTCACCTCAAACAACAATAAATGGATAGCAGTAGACCCAGGACAATTCCCTATGAAGGGCAAGTTCTACAGGGAAGGCCCTACCCTCTAGGTGCCAATTATGACGGAGAAGGTGTCAACTTTGCTCTTTTCAGTGAAAATGCCTACGGAGTCAGGCTTTGCTTGTTTCATAATCCGGAAGATCAATATGAATATACATACATCGATTTTTATGAAGTAACCGACTACGTATGGCATGCCTATCTGCCAGGCATTAAGCCCGGACAGCTATACGGATACAGGATATTTGGAAAATACCAGCCCAGAAAAGGCTTCAGGTTCAATCCCCAGAAGCTTTTGCTCGATCCCTATGCAAAAGCCATAAACGGGAGAATGCTTGTTCATGATTCAATGTTCGATTATGTGATGGAGGATGCCGCTTACGACAAGTATCACAAGAACCGGACAAACAGTTCCCCGCACATGAACAAATCAATCGTAATTGACCCTGCTTTCGACTGGGAAGGTGTAAAAAAGCCAGATATCCCGATGCACAATTCAATCATTTATGAACTTCATGTCAAAGGGTTCACGGCCATGCATCCAGAAATCCCGGAAAATGAAAGGGGAACATACAAAGGCCTGGCTCACCCGGTAGTAATCGAATATTTTAAAAACCTGGGGGTTACCGCCATTGAACTGATGCCTATTCACCACTTTCCGCACAATAAATTTCTTCTGGATAAGGGACTGACAAATTACTGGGGGTATAACAGTATTGGATTCTTTGCACCACATGCCGAATACAGTTCTTCAGGACAAAACGGTGAACAGGTAAATGAATTCAAGGAGATGGTAAAGACTTACCACCGGGCGGGTATTGAAGTAATTCTTGATGTAGTGTATAACCATACTGCCGAAGGAAATCACCTTGGGCCCACCCTGTCTTTCAGGGGAATCGACAACCACAATTATTACAGGCTGGAAGGGAAACAACCTCTGTATTATACAGATTACACAGGTACGGGCAACACCCTGAACATGCTCAACAGGAGCACCCTGCAACTGGTAATGGACAGCCTGCGGTACTGGGCCACTGATATGCAGATTGACGGATTCAGGTTTGACCTGGCATCGGCACTTGCACGTGGCCTGTATGAAGTAGGAAAATTATCGACATTTTTAGATACAATACACCAGGATCCCACTATTTCCCAGATAAAACTGATTGCAGAACCCTGGGATCTCGGGCATGGGGGTTACCAGGTAGGCAATTTTCCTGTCCTTTGGGCAGAATGGAACGGGAAATACCGTGATTCGGTAAGAAAGTTCTGGAAGAGCGACGAAAGTCAGGTGAGTGAGCTGGCTTACAGGTTAAGCGGCAGCAGCGATCTGTACATGGATAACGGAAAACTGCCTTCATCGAGCATCAATTTTGTAACTGCACATGATGGGTTTACCCTTCATGATCTTGTAAGCTATAATGAAAAGCACAACGAGGCCAACCTTGAAGACAACAATGATGGCGAAAGCCACAACAACAGCTGGAATACCGGAGAGGAAGGGCCTACCAATGATGAGGGAATCATCAGGCTGCGGGAGAAAAGAAAAAGAAGTTTTCTGGGAACGCTCCTCCTGAGCCAGGGTGTCCCTATGATTAGTCATGGCGATGAATATGGACGGACGCAGCTTGGCAACAACAATGTTTATTGCCAGGACAGTGAAATTGCATGGATGAACTGGGACTGGAACGATACGAACAGAAAGCTTTTTGAATTCACCCGTAAAGTGATAAGCATCAGGAAAGAGTTCTCCATCTTACATCCGCGCCGCTACTTTAAAAACAGGAGCATCAGGGGTGAAGGGATTCTTGATATCCGCTGGATCAATACCGATGGGCTCGATATGAGCCAGGAAGAATGGGACGACAGCTTCACAAGATGCATGGGCATGCTGCTCAACGGGCAGATGATGAAGAAAAAGGAAGACCTGGAAGACAGCCAGAAGGAGGCAATCCTTTTGCTTATCGTAAACAGCTTCTGGGAACCCACGGTTTTCACACTTCCCCACCGTGGATTAGGGAATGACTGGGAGGTGCTTATAGATACCGATATTGACAACGGAGTTGAACCTGACTACATTGTACAGGAGAGTTATGATGTGAAGGACCGCTCTCTTGTATTGCTCCGCAACCTGACATAAGCCGTTGCAGGCTTATCAGAAGGCGGATATTGAAAATTTGACTACCACACCATTGAAAGCAGTTTCTCTGAAACCTGCAAATATTCCTGCATTTCCTATAAAAAACAGGTTATTCAGGCTGTAGCCTGCTTCCCAGTAATGTCGTTCGCGACCGGCCAGGTAATTGACATGGATGCTTTCACTCCATGCGCGCCGGTTTATCAGTGCAAGATAACGTAATAAAAGATATTCATTCCGTATTTCAGCTCCGGCATGCAGGTAACTGTCAGTTGTTGAGGGCCGGTAATCATTCAGCAACTGGAAGGTATGGGTGAATGATTTGAACGTGACAGGGATTTCTGCTGTAGGGAAGTGCTTAAACTGTGAGAAATGAAGTTGTTCTGTATGCAGGAAAGTGCCGGCATTCAGCCTCCAGTCAATACCGGTGCCCGGGAAAAGATTAGCCTGCTGATGGAATACCAGGGCAATGTGGCTGAAATCAGCATCGGAAGAAAGGATAGACGGTATGCCCTGTTCATACTGAAGCTGTATATTATAGAAATCCGAGAGCATTAAAAAGCCGGAAGTCTCCAGCCAGGGTTTCCTTTGTGTTCTTCTGTACCCGGCAGTAAGCCCCGTTGTCAGGCTTTTCTGGTCCTGAAGAAACCTGCTGCCGGCTTCCAGCCCATATGGCAGGTTTGGCTCGTATTCCCTTTTGCTGGATAAAGTATAGGTTACTGTATTTTCAAGCGGAATAAAATGATTGTACTCCACCCGGGGAGCCAGGCTGAACCGGCGCGATAACTTCTGTGTGAGGGTTATTCCTGCAAATGATGTTTCATAAAGCCTCATGTAGTTTTTTCCAAACACCCACGAGGCAGTGGAATTAAGGGCCGGGCTGATTCCTGTGTTGCCGGGTTTAAAATCACGGCTCATCCTGCCGGCATCGACCTGAAGGTTACTGTTTTTCCATAACACTTGCTGAAAACCGGCATTTATGCTCCAGTACAGGGCTTTCCTGTTAAAGGCATAGCCCACTTCAGGCCTGATGTGAATGACCTTTCCCGAATCAGGCACTATCCTTAGCCTGAACCTCTGCCAGAAGTTATATCCATCTACCACATTGAACCCCAGGATAGATGCATTCAGTAATCCGTCATACCCAAGCCTCATTGCCGAATCGGCTACAATTGCAGGATGGCCAGTCAGCAGTTTCAATGCAAGTCCCCCTTTTTTGCCATTGTCCGAACCGTTCTCCACAGCAATCCTGTTGACTTGCTTAAGTGAATCGGCAAACTTGTAGCTATATAATTCATCAGCAGTAAGGGGGATTGTTCTTAATGTATCCCATTGCTCCTGCGGAATTCTCACAGTATCTGACTTATCATCAATCTTGTACCTGTCTTGCGTTGCCGATGCAAATATTGTATCATTATACTGTTCCTTCAGTATCCGGCGGTTCAGCCTGCCCACCCTGCGCACATCCCTGTTACTGAGCTCATCATTCGCAACAATATCTGAAACCCGGTTCCTGAGTGCAGCCTCCTTCTCCCCTGTAATACGCTCACCTTCCGGTTCTTTTTTCTCCTGTGCATATCCAGGGGCTACATGATGATTTTCTTCAACATGGTTATAACGCAGCGAAGCCGTGTACAAAAAGGTACCCGACAGCCCAAGCATTGAAAAATCACCGTCAATCAGGTGCGATACCGGCATCCAGTTGTCGTTCCCCAGGTTTTCATACTGTTGTTCAATCCTCATCCCGAAGAACTTAATCCTTGTCCTGAAGTTTACATGGTAAAGGCACCATAACCCGTCGACGATATACATATAACCGCTTACAAGTTCCTCACTCTTTCGTTTGGGAACTACCCTGATTTTGAAAACATCGGAATTCCCGCTTGTAATAAACCCTTCGTAGAAATAGTCATAATGTTTCAGGGCCTGTGGCGCAAGTGGTGAAATGACCTGGTTAGGCCTTTCGTCATAAAAACCGGATGTCATAAGCCCCATCACAGGGGGTTCATCAAAACCGACAAGTGAACTGCGCTTGCTGATCACCTCCTGCTTATAGGTCTGTGGATAATCGTATGTTATTTTGTTTCTTGATTCGATGACATACGTCATCCCTTCCTTCAGTACGTCCTTTAGTTTCCTGCCATTCATTTCCATCCGGTTCTGGTACAACCGCGGAATATTCGTAAATTTAAAATTGCTCTTTATATAAAGGTCAGCCTCAAAATGTTTAATCTTCTCCCTGTAATAGGAAGCGTTTGCCATTGCTTTCCTGACAATGTACATTGCCGGGTCTTCCTTCCCGGGAAATACCAGCACTTCCTTAATCTCAAAACTCTGAGGCTTCATGACAAAATCAAGCCACAACGTATCATTTGTAAGTACAACTTCTTCTTCAATCTGGTGATACCCCAGTGATCTGATAACAAGTTCATAATTACCTTCAGGTGCATGCAGGATAAACATTCCCCTGGCGTTGGTTATCGTACCCTCTTTTAATTCCTTGATAAAGATTGTAGCATATTGGACCGGTTCTTCCTGCTCATTGACAACAAGGCCGGCAATTACCTGTCCGTGAAGCCTGGCGGAAGTGAAAACCATCAGAAAAAAAAAGATGAAACTGCAGAAGCGAACCATACACTCAAATTTTGCCCAAATGTAAAAAAAATACATTAACCGTCCCTTAATCATTTATCCTGCAGGAATCAATGGTACATTGCATTGTGACTGGAAGGTTGCGGGTTAATATTTAATCGTTTTGTAATATTTTTGTAATATCAGTGCAACTTTCAACCAGCACCTTTGTAACAGATTTTTAATATCATTTTATATTTAATTTAAATGAAAAATCTACTTGTTTTTATTTTTCTCATTATTCTTACAACCAAAGTCTTACACAGCCAGACCAATGATGAAACATTTACTCCGGATGGGAAACCACTGGCGCTAATCTTCTCAAATTTCAATACACAATTTTCCGATGGCAATGTGATGCCTGCTTTTGATATTACCCGGGCCTACCTGGGATATGAATATAATTTTACCCCTGAGTGGTATGCACGTGTCGTTCTTGATTTTGGCGATCCGCGTGCAGGAAGAAACCAGTTCTCGGCTTTTCTTAAGAATGCATATCTGCAATATTCCAAAGAGCGCCTTGCTGTTTATTTTGGGATGATTGCAACCACACAGTTCAAGGTATCGGAGAACATTTGGGGATACCGCTATATAGAAGAATCATACCAGGATTTATATAATTTCAATTCCAGTGCCGATTTGGGGATTACTGTCGAATACAGCTTCTCAGATATGATCAGTGCTGACATCTCAGTAATGAACGGTGAAGGATACCGCCGTATGCAATCTGATGAATTTTTACGTCCGGGTGCAGGAATTACACTAAAGCCTGCGAATTATCTTACGGCCCGTGTCTATGCTGACTATATGGGCAAAGAAGTTAAACAACAGTCACTTGCAACTTTTCTTGCCTATACCGGCACACAGTTTACGGCAGGTGCTGAATACAATTACCAGCACAATGTGAATATGGCAGAAGGACAGCATATGTATGGCCCTTCCTTTTTTACAACCTACCGTCCCACAGAATCATTAAAGATTTTTGGGAGATTTGATAAACTGAACTCTTCAACTTTAGCCGGGGAAACCGAGCCCTGGCAGATTTCAGATGACGGAAACCTGCTGATGGCTGGTTTTGAAATTTCACCTGCCAAAGGGGTAAAATTTGCCCCAAACTTCCGGTGGTGGGATGCTGCTGATGAATCGGCAGCATCGGTATACAGCATTTTCCTCAATGTTGAATTAAAATTTTAAATAAGCAATAATGAAAAATCCGGTTATCCTTATCATTGCAGCTTTTATGCTTGCTTCATGCGGAAGTTCTTCCGACAAAGGCAGCGAAAAAAGTGCAGGCAGGAAAGCTTCCCTTACAGCAGCAGGGGCAACTTTTCCTATGCCCTATTACAACATGGTTTTCAAAAAGTACACAAATCAAACGGGCGTCCAAATCACCTACGGAGGGATTGGCTCAGGCGGGGGGATCCGCAGCCTTGCCGATAGGGTGGTCGATTTTGGTGCTACTGATGCGTACCTTGAAGACAATGAACTGGCAGAAATGCCTGCCCAGGTGGTCCATATCCCGACAGTTATCGGGGCAGTGGTTATTGCCTACAACCTGCCCGGTGTGGAAGGGTTAAAACTTACCGATGAGCTCCTCGAGAAAATCTTTTTGGGAGAAATCACCAACTGGAACGATCCTTTAATCAAAAAGAACAATCCGGAAATAAATTTTCCCAATTTACAGGTGAATGTCATTTACCGTTCCGATGGCAGTGGCACCACACATATCTTCAGTGATTATATGAGCAAGATAAGTCAGCGGTGGGAAAAAGCAGTAGGTACAGGGAAAGCATTGCAGTGGCCGGTCGGCATGGGAGCAAAGGGCAATCCGGGCGTTGCGGGCACAATCAGCCAAACCCAGGGCTCCATAGGTTACATCGGCTCTGAATATGCCTTTGCCCTCCAGGTACAGACCGCCAGTGTCCAGAACAGCACAGGAAACTATATTCTCCCTTCAATTGCTTCAGTAAGTGCTGCTGCAAAAGGAAATATCCCCGACGATACACGGGTAATGCTTACAAATTCAGATGAACCCGATGCTTACCCCATAAGCGGATTTACATGGATTATACTTTATAAAGAGCAGAGATATAATAACCGGACAAGGGAGCAGGCCCTCGCCACCGTTGAATTTCTCAACTGGCTCGTAAGTGAGGAGGCTCAGAACGATGCAGAGAAGGTGCATTATTCACCCCTTGCCGATGCCACAGCTGAAAGAGCCAGAAGCATCCTGAGGTCGGTGACCTATGGCGGACAGCCCCTTCTTGACTGACATGATGATGAGGTGTTCAGTACAACCTGGTGAAGTAACACATACCTATATAAATGAACAGCGATAAAATAACAAAAACAGTCCTTCTCTCATCGTCATTCATCATCATTCTGCTTGCGGCAGGTATGATATATTCACTGACAGAGGGATCCATTCCTGTTTTTAAGGAATTTGGGCTGAAGTTTATTATTTCCAGTGACTGGAATCCCCGTTCCGGGGAGGAAAGTTACGGAGCACTGCCATTCATCGCCGGTACAATTATCACCTCCGTTCTTGCCCTTATCATCAGCCTGCCGCTGTCATTTTCAGCATCACTTTTTCTAGGTGAATATTTCAGGGGGAAACGCATTGCCAAAGTATTGGGCACTCTTGTCGATTTACTTGCAGGCATACCCTCTATCATTTACGGCCTTTGGGGATTTTACGTATTAAGGACAGTACTGTCATCGATGGGTGTTCCCAACCAGGGATTTGGAATATTTACTGCCAGCCTTGTACTGGCGGTGATGATTATCCCCTATGCCACCTCCCTGAGTAATGAAATTATTTCAATGGTCCCGAATGAGTTAAAGGAAGCAGCCTATTCATTGGGAGCTACACGTATAGAAGTGGTGTGGAATGTTATTGTTCCCTCGGCACGTTCAGGAATCATTGCCGGCTATATCCTTGCTTTTGGAAGGGCCTTGGGTGAAACCATGGCCGTAACCATGCTTATCGGGAATGCAAACATCATCCCCGGCAGCATTTTCAGCACAGGAAATACAATGGCCAGTGTCATTGCCAATCAGTTTGGTGAGGCCGGGGGCCTGAAGCTGAGTGCATTGATTGCCATAGGACTTTTACTGTTTGTCATTACGGGGATTATCAATACCATCGGCAAATTTATCATCAGCAAAATGGCATAACGCAATGGAAACAGGAAAGCATCAAATAATCAGCAATAATTTTGCCTCCAGGAAGATAAAGGACAATTTTTTCAGGGGGCTTATTGTCGGATTATCCATAATCACCATTTTGCCGATAATACTGATTATCTATCAGCTGGTAGCAAGAGGGATAGGGCAGTTAAACTTCGATTTTATCATCAAAACACCGCCAGATACTTTCGAAGCAATGACAGCCCGCCTGAACAATGAGCCGATCCCCGGTGGAATTGCCAACGGAATCACAGGGACACTGCTGATGGTATCGGTTGCTGCAGGAATGGCCATTCCTGCAGGAATCCTTACAGGCATTTACCTTTACGAGAATCCGGGGAAACTGCTTGCAGGGATCACCCGCAACATCACTGATATTCTTCAGGGTGTGCCTTCCATTGTGCTCGGACTGATTGCATACCTGTGGGTCGTAAAGCATATTACAAACGGCTTCTCAGCGCTTGCCGGAAGCGCTTCGCTTGCAATTATGATGTTGCCAATGATTGTCAGGTCGACTGAGGAAACACTGAAGATGATTCCCCAAAGCATCAAGGAAGCTGCACTTGCATTGGGGGTCCCCTATTACAAGGTGTTGCTGAGGGTACTGATTCCCACCGCTTTCAGCGGACTGATGACAGGCATTCTGCTGGGTATCTCACGCATTCTCGGCGAAACTGCCCCATTGCTCCTTACTGCTTTGGGAAGCAGCCGCATTAACCTTGATGTGACAGAACCAGCAAGTGCCATCCCCCTGCTCATCTGGGAGTTTTACAATAATCCGAATATGGTTGATTTAATATGGAGCTCATCACTGCTGTTAATGATAATGATTTTAATCCTCAACCTGGCATCAAAACAAATCGCCGCAAGAAGTACACAGAAATGATACAAACTGACGTAAATATTGATAATCCTGTACTCTCTTTTCAGAACCTTCATGTTTCATATGAAAAGGGGAAATATGCAGTGAATGATGTTTCAGCCGATATCAGGCGCAATTCAGTTACTGCCATCATGGGTCCGTCGGGATGTGGAAAAAGTACCTTGCTCAGGGCAGTCAACAGGATGCATGAACTTTATGAAAACATTGAAACAAAGGGTTTGATCAACCTGAACGGCAAAAACATATTAACAATGCCTGCCATCCAGGTGAGGCGTATGACCGGAATGGTCTTCCAGCGCCCAAATCCGTTCCCTACAATGAGCATCTATGACAATGTAATTGCAGGATACAAGCTGAATGGGATAAGCCTGAAGCGTTCACAGCGCGATGAGATAGTAGAACGCTCGCTGCGCGATGTTACCCTTTGGGAGGAGGTGAAAGACAACCTTTACAAAAAAGGGACTTTCCTGTCAGGCGGCCAGCAGCAGAGACTATGCATTGCACGTGCACTTGCTTTCGGACCCGAGGTGATCCTGCTCGATGAACCCACTTCGGCACTCGACCCGATTGCCACTTCCAAAATAGAAGATCTGCTGGTTCAGCTGAAGGAGCACTACACAATTCTTATGGTCACCCATAACATGTCGCAGGCTGCAAGGATTTCCGACTACTCAATGTTTATGTACCTGGGCGAACTTGTTGAATATGGCCTGACCCAGGAAATGTTTACAAATCCCAGGGACAGGCGGACAGAAGAATACCTGACAGGGAAATTCGGTTAATATGTTTATCTTCAATGTAAAAAAGATATGACTTCTAAAAAAGATGAGGCAATCAACAGCATAATGGCCGATTTCAGGGAACTGGCCAATCTTGTTCTCCATCAGCTCGATCTGCTTGAGAACGTAGTGTCATCAGGCAAAATGAAAATCCCCCCGGAAATCGCTGACGAAATAGCAGCAAATGAAAAAACAATCGACAAAGCCGAGGTAAAGCTGAGTGATAAACTTGTCAATACAATTGTCCTGTATCAGCCAGTGGCATCCGATATACGCAAAATCATTGCCTGCTACAGGATTATAATCAACCTTGAGCGTGTTGGCGACAGAGTGACCAATATCCTGAAAATGATCCAGAACATTGAAAACATTGAAATCATTACAAACCTGTCCGATATCATGTCGAACATGCTTGCACAGAGCACCGAAATGGTCAACAAGGCGCTGGTGGCATTTACAACCGATGACAGGGAATTTGCAATCTGGACAATAAAAAATGATGCGGTGGTTGATGAGCTGAACAGGAAAATGCTCAGGAAAGCAATTAAAAAGAGTAAAATTTCGGAGGAGAACAAACAGCTGCTCAGCGGTTTTATGAACCTGAACTCTATTGTTGCAAACATTGAAAGGATAGGCGACCATGCAACCAATATAGCCGAGGCGGCCATTTATTCCATTGAAGGAAAAGACATCAGGCATGTAAAAAAAATAGAATAGAAATCTAATCATGAAAACACCAAAGATACTTGTGGTTGACGACGAAAAGGATTTATGTGAAATCCTGCAGTTTAACCTTCAGAGTGAAGGTTTTGAAGTGGAAACGGCACCTTCGGCTGAGACTGCACTGAAAAAACCTCTTCATGAATACGATTTGGTACTGCTCGATGTGATGATGGGTGAAACATCGGGCTACCGCATGGCATCCATCATGCGGAAGGAAAAAAAGCTTACGGTGCCCATCATATTCCTGACAGCTAAAAATTCAGAAAACGATATACTCACAGGCTTTAACCTGGGTGCCGATGATTACATATCAAAACCATTTTCAATTAAGGAAATGCTGGCAAGGGTAAAAGCCGTGCTGAACAGGCGGAATTATGCCGCCCAGACCGATAACCAGCTCATTTCGGGCAAACTCGAAATAGACATGAACAGCAAAATGGTTTATATTAATAAAGAACCTGTTAACCTTACCCGGAAGGAATTTGAAATCCTGGCTCTACTGCTCAGAAACAAGGAACACTTTATAAGCCGCGATGAAATCCTTACCCGTGTATGGACAAATGATGTGGTGGTAACAGAAAGAAATGTCGATGTGAACATTGCCCGTTTAAGAAAAAAAATAGGCGACTATGGAAATTCCATCGTCGGGAAATCGGGATACGGTTATTGCTTTAAGGAACAGTAGTTATCATTAAAAATCTTACCAAAGTGCCGGAAAAAAAATCATTCAGAAGGAAAATCTTCCTCTACTTCATAGCAGTCTTTGTGCTGTTCACCATTGCAGTGCTCCTGTTCCAGCTTCAGCGTGAAAGAAACTATAAAACCAGTCAGCTGGAGAGCACACTTGAAAATGCAGCTGAAATTACAAACAACTATATCAGGCGCTACCGCCTTTTTCAAACCGGTGATTTTCAAAGTGCCGACAGCCTGAAAGTCCTGTTCAGCAATCCCGACATCAGGATTACAATCATCGACAGGAAAGGTGTTGTCATGTACGACAGTTTTGTCAGCGACTTTACAAGTATGGAAAACCACCTGAACCGTCCTGAAGTCCAGAAGGCATTATATACCGGAAAGGGGTCAAATATCAGGTACTCCCATTCGGCTGCACGTGATTTCTACTATTTTGCCAAAGGTTTCAACGGGTATATTGTCCGGACAGCGATGATTTACAATATCCAGGTTGAAAATTTCCTGAAGGCTGAACGGTATTTCCTTTTCTTCATCATTTTCCTGTTTATCATCATCTGGCTGATTATTGATGTGCTTACACGAAAACTTTCGCTATCGATTACAAAACTCAAGGATTTCGCCATCAAGGCCGGCCGGAATGAACCCATTGACCAGCAGTCTGACTTTCCGCACAACGAACTGGGTGAGATTGGTACCCAGATTATTAAAATTTATAATAACCTAAAAAAAACGAAAGACGACCTTCACCTTGAAAAGGAACGGTTTTTCAGTCACATGAACATCCTGAATGAAGGCATTGCATTTTTTTCTCCGCAAAAGAAACGGTTGCTGGCCAACAGCCACTTCATTCAATACATCAGCCTCATCTCCGGAACATCGACAATTACTGCTGACAATATTTTTTCGTTACCCGAATTTAAAAAGTTCGATAAATTTTTATCCAGGTATCTGAACTCAGAGGTAGAATTCCAGAAAAATGAATTGCCCCAGACAACCCTTACAGTAAACAAAGATGAACGCTACTTCAAGCTCCTGTGCATTGTGTTTGCCGACAAGAGTTTTGAGATCCTGATATCCGACATCACCCGTCCAGAAAAAAGAAGGCTGCTGAAGCAGCAGCTTACATCAAATATTGCACACGAACTGAAAACACCTCTTGCCTCGGTTAAGGGTTACCTTGAAACGCTCATGAACAACCAGGGAATTGACCGGGATAAACAACAGTATTTCATTTCAAGGGCCCACACCCAGGCTGAAAGGCTGAACCTGCTGCTCAACGATATTTCATTGCTGAACAATATCGAAGATGCAGGCGAGCTGTTCGAATTCAAACCTGTGGCTATAAAAAGCATTGTGCACGATGTCATAGAAAACCTCGAAAGCAGGCTGACGGAAAAAAACATAAAATGCAGGCTCCTTATCGATGAGGATGTGGTTGTCAATGGCAATGAGTCGCTCCTTTCGTCGGTATTTCAAAACCTTGTGGAAAACTCAATTAATTATGCAGGGGAAAACGTCATTATTCAGATTAAAAACTACATGGAAGATAAACGGTATTATTACTTCTCATATTCCGATGACGGGGCTGGTATCCCGGAAGAACACCTTCAGCGTATCTTTGAACGCTTCTACCGGGTAGATTCAGGGCGCTCACGCGAAATGGGAGGGACAGGCCTGGGGCTTTCAATCGTCAAAAATGCAGTTCAGTTACATAAAGGCAACATATCGGCACGAAACAGGCCCGAGGGAGGAATAGAGTTTTTGTTTACACTGGCAAGGGCCTGAGGGCTGTAATTCAGTGAAGTCAGACTTTAAGGCATGCCGGCTATTGAAAGCCGGCATGCCTTTTTATATTGTATAACCTGAAATGTAACAGGGTATTAATCTTTTCTTTTTCGATTTGCAACATTCGTACTGTTTATTTGAATTGAAATAAACACTGCAATTGTCTTGCTCTTATGAAAAAATGTCTTTTAAGTTTTATATTACTCCCATTCACACTATTCTGTTTTGCTCAAACCGGAATTTTAAAGGGAACTGTTACCGATTCAAAAACCGGAGAATCACTTGTAGGCACAAGTATTCTGATACAGGGAACCACTACCGGCACAATCACAAACTTCGACGGGGAATACAATCTTCAGGGCCTGCACCCGGGTTCATATAACATTGTCGTATCTTTTATATCGTATGAATCAAAGCTGGTCAGGGCAGAAATTGCAGAAAGTAATGAAACGGTTTTAGATGTACAGCTCGAACCTGCCTCTCTTGACATAGGTGAAATCCAGGTGGTGGCCAAAAGAAGATCTGACACGGAAATGTCGATGCTGTCGAACCTGAAATCCCAAAATCTGATAGTCAGCGGCATTACAGCACAGCAAATATCAAGAAGCCAGGACACCCATGCTGCAGAGGTTGTCAGGCGCGTACCGGGAATTACAATCTCCGGTAACAGGTTTATCATCGTCAGGGGATTGATTGAACGCTACAATTCGGTGATGCTGAACAATGCCACTGCCCCTAGCTTTGAAGCCGACAAACGGGCTTTTTCCTTCGATGCCATCCCAGGCAGTATGATTGATAACATACTCATCTACAAAAGCCCTGCCCCTGAACTGCCAGGTGATTTTGCCGGTGCTGCCATTGATGTTGAAACAAAAAGCAGTGCCGATGTAAACAGTTTCAGCCTTTCATACGGGAGCAGGTATGTTGAAAACACAACCTTCAACCCTGAATTCCAGACTCACCAGGGCAGCAAAACCGACTGGCTGGGGTTTGACAATGGTTACAGAAACATACCCCGGGGAATACCTTCCGACCTGGAATTCAAGGAACTTTATACCTGGCCAAATGCAGAAGTGTATCGCACACGTTCGCAGGAAATCACCCGGCTCTCGCTTCTTTTCCCAAACAACTGGGAAACAACAAATAAATCGCCTGTACCCGACCAAAGCTTTTCGGCAAATCTCCAACGCCGGTTTGTGATTGGAAAGATTTCTGCAGGAAATATGACTTCACTGAATTACAGCAGTTCATCAAGCTTCACAAGGGTGGAAAGAAGGGAATATCAGGGCTGGGATGATGTACAAAACCGTATTATTGAAAATTTCGATTTTCTCGACAACAGGTCAAAACAGGAAAATAAAATCAGTTTTATACATAACTGGAACATCATTTACGGCAAAAACCAGCGGCTCGAATTCAGGAACTTTCTGAACCAGATTGGAACACAAAACACCTCACAGCGCGACGGGATAAACTACTACAATGTGGAAACACTCCGGATGTTCGACCACCGTTATGAAAGCAGGCTTATTTATTCGGGACAGCTGGCAGGTGCGCAAACTTTCAACAACGATAAAACTAAGTTCAACTGGATGTTTGGGTATTCCTACACCAACAAGGACCAGCCCGACAACAAACGATTGACCTTTGCACAAAACCTGAACGAGCAGAGCGAACGGTTTGGCCAGTATGCCCTCAGGCTGCAAAATGTACCTAATGCATATCTGGCAGGAAGAATGTGGATTGAAATGGATGAAAATGTGTACAACTCAAAGCTTGATTTCATTCATCATTTTGGTTTATTCAGCAAGGAAAACCTGTGGCAGCTAAAAACAGGGTTCTTCTACGAACTGAAAGACCGGTCACTCAACAGCAGGTTGATTGGTGTTGTTGCCCTCCGTAACCCTCCCGACATTTTCTATAAACCCATCACTGAAATTTTTAGCCCCGAAAACTTTTATTTCGACCAGAATGTACCGGCCCGCACGCACGGATTGTCATACCGCGACAACACACGTGCAAAAGACAGCTATGATGCAACGGATAACCTGATGGCCGGTTATCTTGCGCTGAATATTCCTGTAACCAAACAAATAAGCCTGTATGGCGGAGCCAGGGTTGAGAAATTCGACAGGAGAATTTACAACTTTTATGAAAAAACAGCTGATACCGTACATGAAGATATCACCCGCGACACTACCGACATTTTCTTATCGGCCAACCTGTCGTGGAGCATCAACGATAAGAACCTGCTCCGCCTGTCGTACGGTCAAACTGTGAACCGGCCTGAATTCAGGGAGATATCCAATTTTGATTACCAGGATTTTGAATTGTTTGCCATTGTGCACGGCAATCCTGAACTTCAGAACAGTTATATCAAAAACTATGATATCCGGTATGAGTGGTATCCTGAAATAGGGGAAATAATTTCGCTTGCAGTATTTTATAAAGATTTTACAAACCCCATCGAATTCTTTCAGATACCTGCAGGTTCAACATTCGACTATAAACCCTTCAATACTGAAAAAGCATACAGCGCAGGGCTTGAACTCGATATCAGGAAACGCTTCATGAAGTTTGAAAACAGTTATGGCTTATTCCGGTTTCTGAAAGACCTGACCCTTGTGTTCAATACCTCCCTCATAAAAAGTGAAATATCAACCGAAAACCAGGGTTTTGCCCGCGACAGTGTGCGTATTATGCAGGGGCAATCGCCATACATCATCAACCTGGGCATGTTCTACAGCAACCAGGAAACCCGGTGGACAGCCAGCCTGAATTACAATACACTGGGCAAAAGAATCGCATACGTGGGCACCCCCAATAATCCGCATACCTGGGAACTGCCAAGGAATTCACTCGATTTCACCCTACAGAAAGGTATCGGCGACAACCTCCTGATAAAGGCAGGCGTGAAAGACATTTTGAATGAACCTGTAAAACATGTCCAATATCACGGACCCGATGAAGATAAGATTGGTACAGCTTTAAGATATATACCCAACAGGCAGTTTTCAATCAGCCTGACATGGATATTCTAATGAATGTTTAATTAATATTTTGAAAAATGAAAAAAAGTTTACTCCTTCTGGTTGCCGGATTCATAATTGCTGCCGGAATATCGGCGCAGTCAATTGATGACAGCTTTTTCGACAAAGTGAGCTATGCAGGTGCCTTTGATGGCATGAATGACTGGACAGCAGGCTGGGCTGAGTGGGACCCAATCAATGCTGAATATCCTGAACCAACTGTTACAAAAGGAAACGGGCAGTTCACACGTGCCGCAGGAACCCACATCACTGCCAGTGAAACCTGGTCAGGGGTAATTAAGCTCGACGGATGGGTTTATGTCGACCAGGGTGCAACACTCACAATTGAACCCGGGACAATCATACGCGGGACCGAAAGAAGTGTACTCTCGGTTGAGCGTGGTGCTAAGATTATCGCTGAAGGCACACCCGAAAACCCCATTGTTTTCACTTCAGCGCAGGGTGCCGGGTTTCGCGGCCCATCAGACTGGGCAGGACTTGTACTTAATGGTTTTGCCCCCAACAACCTCCCGGGAGGTGAAGGACTTGCCGAAGGGGGTATCGGCTCTCCTTACGGGGGCACTGACCCCTCCGACAGTTCCGGGGTGCTGGCTTACGTGAGGATTGAGTTCCCAGGTTACGAAGTTGCCACCGGAAGCGAAGTCAACGGACTTACATTGAACTCGGTGGGCAACCATACCCGCCTCGAATACATCCAGGTATCCTATTCAGGCGACGATGGGTTCGAATGGTTTGGCGGAACTGTCAATGCAAAATACCTGATTTCATATAAAACTGAAGATGATGATTTCGATACCGATAACGGGTTCAGCGGATTGGTACAGTTTGGCCTCATTTTGCGTGACCCGGAGATTGTTGATACCGATACAGCCAATGGCTTTGAATCGGACAACGACCGCGATGGCAGCAACACCTCCCCGATTACTAAAGCAATCTTCAGCAATATCAGCGGTTTTGGTGCTGCAGCCGATCAGGCCACCTATGAGTCATTGCCCCAAAACCACAGGGAAGGAGCTGCCCTGCGAATCCGCAGAAACAGCCGTATTTCGGTTTATAATTCGTTGTTTATGGGCTGGGGGCGAGGCCTGCGCTTTGAATCATCAGGTACCCACAGTGCCGCACAATCGGGAGAACTGGCTGTCAAAAACACGTTCATCGGGGGCATATTCGGCAATAAATTCCTGACCGACAATGCAATCCTTTCGGCCGACCAACTTGAACAATGGTTCCTTGAACCAACCAACCGCAACAGGGTACTTGACGATATGAGCGATTTTATGATAGCCGACCCGTTCAATACTGAAAATCCGGACTTCCAGCCACAGCCCGGTTCACCTGTATTAAATGCTTCATACTGGACCTCTACTTCGGCCCCCGGGATAAATAAGCAGGAAAACCCATTCGAAGTAACGAGCTATCCGAACCCGTTTAACCAGTTAACTAACATCAGGCTGACCCTTTCGAAACATTCACCGGTGAATATCAGTATATTCAACCTTGCCGGGCAAATGATAAAAGAAGTTTACAAGGGCGACCTGCACGAGGGCATCCACAGGTTTGATTTCAATGCTGCCGGTTTACCAAAGGGTATGTATTACGGAAAGGTTCTCGTTGGGGACAATGCCCTGATAATTAAAATGATTTCGCAATAGCTGCCGCAGAAATGATAAAAACAGTTGACATATGAAGCAGTGTTTTGCCGGTAATCAGTTACCGGACAATAAGGCCTTGGGCAAAAGCCCGGGGCCTTTTCACAATTCGTGCAGCACAGGATGCCTGCAGTTAATATACATGGTCACCAAAAACCGGTTGCTGTGACCGGTAACATTTTGAATAAAAGATGCTTTGCCTCATCAATTCATGCATAAATCAGGCAAACCGATATAGAATAAAAAATGAAAAGAATACTGTTGATTTTTGGAATGATGCTCCTGATGGTGCCTGCCATTACAGCCCAGGAAATCAGGGAAGTTGACGGCCTTTACTATCAGGATGGAAGGCTTTATACAGGTAGTTATAAAACTTTGCACCCCAATGGACAGGTAAAAATGGATATGAGGATAAGGGAAGGCAGGAAACATGGCAAAGTCAGGATCTTTTATGAGAATGGAAAACTGAATGAAATCCGTTCCTATAAAAACAACCAGATGCATGGCAAATGGGAGATGTTTAACAATGACAATATCCTTGTATCCGTTGCACGCTACAGAAATGGCCAGAAGCATGGCAAATGGAAGATCTGGAACGATGAAGGACACCTGCTATACGAGCTTCAATACAACAAAGGTCAGAAGACAGGCACATGGAAAAATTATGACGGTGCCGGCAACCTTGTGGATAAAAGAAAATACTGACCACATGAAATTGTTGCAAAAGTGTAACACTTCTTTAATCATGATGTAACCTTTGCAGGGTACTTTTACATTGTTGAAAATTTAAATTCCGCAACAATGAAAAAAATGATGTTACTGATTTTATCGTTCATGATGGCCTTAGCAGTTACCGCCGGCACAGAAGAAGTGAAAAAATCAAACAATGCTGAACATGCAGCTGCGGTTGCACTTTCAGGTAAAGTGGTTGACTCAGGTTCAGGAGAATTACTTGTAGGTGTGGAAGTAAAGATTGAAGAAACCGGTCAGAAAACATATACCGATTTTGATGGAAACTTTTCTTTTGCAGCAGTAAAACCTGGTGAATATAAACTGACAACCAGTTATATCTCGTACAAACAAAGCTCTGAAAAAATGGAACTTAATGGTAAAGACAACCAGGTTACCATTAAACTCGAAAACTCAAACTAACCCTGCTCAGCTCTCCTTCCTAAAATACAAAAACCGTTGCCTTAGTACAGGCAGCGTTTTTGCATTTCTGGTATATCCCCCCGACTTTACATCATTCCTTTCTTCCTTATACCAAGGCTATACCAAAGCCGTATTAAATTCAATTATTTTCGGATTTGATACGGCTTTGGTATAGTCAATATAGCAGCAAAAAATAAGGGGAGGAGGAATTATTAAAGAAATTCCAGATAACAAAAATCAAAAATCAAACCTGGGAAGAAGGCAGTCAGAAGTTCTGGAAATTGCCGAAGCGTGGCAGAACAAGTGAAGAATATGCGGGCCTCCCGCCATCCCTCTGCCGCTGTTCAGAAGACTCTGGTGCGGAATAATTGAACTGCCTGCCGGGGCGGTTAGTCGTTATAATCAGGAGACCCTGCCTCCGGGTCATCATCCTTTTCCTTAAATGATTTTACAATGGCATGGGCGGCCAGGGGTGCTGTGATATATATAAAAAGCACAATGAAGAGGCTTTTGATATATACTTCGGCCGTATTGAAATAGATACTCACACCCACCAGCAGCAGGAAGATACCAAAAGAAGGCGCTTTTGTCCCTGCATGCAGCCTGCTGTACAAATCCCTGAACCTGACAAGTCCGATAGCAGCTACAAGGATAAAAAAAGTACCTGCAAGGATGAATGCATATATGATGATATTAACCATTGCGATGTTTTAAATAAGTTGACACTGCCACAGTTCCGATAAAGGAAATAAGCGATATGATAACCGGGATATCAATATAAATTGATTTATTCACCAACAGACTGTACACCAGTATAAAAGCCATTACAATGGTGGCAATGACATCCATAGCTGCAATCCGGTCGTTGACAGAAGGCCCGAGCATCAGGCGGCCGAATGCCAGGATAAATGCCGCCAGCAGCATGGCAAACACTGTAATAAAGATGTATGTTGACATTGAATCTCCCATAATTTATTCGGTTATTCTCCTGATTTTCTCCTGAATTCCATCAAAATCCTTTTGCATCAGTTCGTCGGATGAATAGTAGAGCACATGTACAAGCATTTTCTTTTTATCCTTGCTGATATCCATGCTCAGCGTTCCGGGGGTCATCGACAGCAGGTTACTGAAGAGCAACATACCCCTTTCGGTTTTGAGCCTGAGCGGCACCTCCATGAATGCAGGTTTTGTATGCATTTTTGGTGTCAGGATATCATAAGCAATGAAAAGGTTCGCCTGTGTAAGCTTCAGAAGGTAATAGAAGATAAATTCCACGATATAATAAAGTCTCTTCAGATGCTTCATGGTGTAAATCCTTTTAATACAGTATCAATATATATTGACGGATTAATGAGCTGCCGGGCAGCAATCATTGTATCATTAAACACAACAAAGGCAAATATTCCCATCAGGATACTGATTATGCCCAGGAACAATGACGGGAAATATTCGGCAAAGCCAGGTTTATACACCGGATGGTTTACGTGCTGGTTATTGGGCTGGACCTTCAGAAAAGCTTCATTCCATATTTTCAGCATTGAATAAAGGGTAAGCATACCTGTAAGCACAGCCACTCCGGTAATCACATAATTACCACTTTCGACTCCCGCCTTAATCAGGATGAACTTGGCAAAAAAGCCCGAAATAGGCGGAAAGCCGGCAAGGGCAAAAGCAGGGATAATAAAAAGAATGGCTATGAGCGGGCTTTGTTTATAGAGGCCCCCCACATCTTTGAGGTAAAAAGTACCCCTTGCCTTGTTTATCATTCCCGAAGCAAGGAAGGTATTTGTTTTAGCCAGCATGTTATGCATTGTAAAGAAAATAGCCCCTGCAATTGACAACGGGGTGAATATTCCCAGTCCCATGATCATGTAGCCTATCTGGCTGATGATATGGTATGAGAGTATGCGCCTTGTTTCATAGTGGGCAGCAGCGGCCATTCCGCCGGCAACCATTGTGAATCCGGCGATTATAAGCAGCAACTGATGCCAGAACTGGGGGTCGTGGACAAAGAATAAAGTAAAGAACCTGATAAAGGTATACACCCCAACTTTTGTAAGCAGACCGGCAAACAATGAGCTAATTGTAATATTTGGGGTATGGTATGATGCCGGCAGCCAGAAATAGAGGGGGAAAATAGCGGCTTTTATCCCGAAGGCAACAAAAAACAGTACTGCTGAAGTGTTCATCAGGATGGCCTGGTTGTCGTTGGTAAGAATCATGGCCAGGTGGGCCATGTTCAGTGTACCTGTTTTTCCGTAAAGGATACCCACACCTGCAAGGAAAAACATTGACCCCACAAGGTTGAGTGCAAGGTATTTTATACCACCTTCAAGCTGCTCCTTAGTCCGTCCCAGCGTAATCAGCACAAATGATGACATGAGCATGACCTCAAACCATACAAACAGGTTAAAAACATCGCCTGTTATGAATGAACCGTTCATCCCCATTGTCAGTCCATAAAAGAATACAAAAAACCGGTTAAGCTTTATTTCACCGGCAAGAAAATTAAGTGCATAGATTGCAATGGGAAAAGTAATGATTGAGGACACCACGAGCATAAGTGCACTCAGGTAATCAATAACAAGGGTGATTCCAAAAGGAGCTTCCCAGCCGCCCATCTGCAGTGATATCACCTCGTGCTGCCTTACAAGCACAAACAGGTATACCGACAGAACAAGCAGCAAAACGGAGCCAATAGGGCCTATCCAGCGGGCCAGGCGGTCGGAGCGGAATACCAGGAAACTGATAATCAGCAGGAATGGTAATAATATCGGAAAAGCAATAATCGCCATAGTCAGTTATCTGTTTTTTTAAGCTGATCCAAATCGTCGGTGCCGGTCAGTTCGAAAAATTTATATTTAAGTGCCAATGTAAACACTATGATACCCAATCCGATAACAATTGCAGTGAGGACCAGTGCCTGAGGCAGGGGGTCGGCCAAAACTGCATCATTCCTTCCTTCGGAGCCAACGAAATCAGGGCTGCCGGGAACAAGTCCTGCCGACAGGAAAACAAGCAGGTTTGTGGCGTTGCTCATGAATATCAGTCCGATAATGAATTTCAGGATGCTCCGCCTCAGCATCAGGTAAACGCTTACTGTATATAAAACACCTATTAATATTGCCAATAATGATTCCATCGGTTCAATTTATTTATTAACTGATTTCACTGCTGCGGTTTTTGAGTAAGTGAAAACACATACAGCAACGTTACGCCAATAACTGTAAAGAATACACCAATATCAAACACGAAGGGTGTCCCTATTTTATAGTAGCCTGTCCAGGCAGGCAACGTGGTCCATATCCCAGTCATCAGTGGTTCACCTTTTATCAGGGAAGGCAGGTAACTCAGCAGAATGAGAAACAATCCAAGCGCGATATACTTCTCGGGCCTGTCTTTCAGTTCTTCCTTCACCTGAAAGGCATTGTATGCAAAACCTCTGTATACAATGGCAAGGCCGGCCATCAGACCGCCAATAAACCCACCGCCCGGCAGATTGTGCCCCCTGAAGAGTGCCAGCACGGCAAACACGAGGAGCAGCCATTTGAGGTATTTTGCTGCCATCTGCAGAATGATTGAATTCATGTGTCTTTTATTTTATTTGATATGAGCAACATATAAACACCCACAGCAGCCAGTGTTAGCACAGTTACCTCGCCCATTGTATCGAGTGCACGGAAATCAACAAGGATAACATTAACTACATTTTCCCCGAACGCCCTAGGGTAACTGTTTTCGATGTAAAAGTCGGATATCGACTTGTTCAGGTTCACATTCACGGCCTTGAATGAAAGCACAGTCATGACACTCCCGAAGGTCAGGGCAATGCCAAGGTCGCGGATTCGTGTACGCACCGACGAAAGCACAGCAAATTTTGGCAGGCGCTGCAGGATTGCCATAAACATCACAACTGTGAGCGTTTCAACAAGAATCTGGGTGATAGCCAGATCGATTGCACTGTAATAAAGAAAAATCAGGGCGATTCCATACCCTGCCACGCCCATTGCCACAATTGTAACAATACGTGAGCGTGAAATGGCACTGGCTATTGCCACCAGCACAATTACAATGACCAGTCCGGTAATATAGAAAGGCTGGAAATCGACAGGAGCTGTAAATGAAAATGAACGGGTCACAAAAACCTGCAACCAGAGCAGTAATGCCGTGAACATAAATATTGTCAGCAGGTAATAACGATGATATCCATGCTGAACCATTTTGGTTTTGGCAGTGGCAACCACTACGAATTTGGCGAGAAACCATGCAAAAACTTTTTCAAACTGGACAGAAAATATAATGCTGTTAAACTTCCTCCAGATTTCAAGCACCCTTTTACGTTTCAGCATCCCGTAGAAAAGGGTGACACCTGCTATTATCGTGAAGAGGCTCAGAAAGAACACCTGATTAAATCCATGCCACAATTTCAGCTTTACCTCCACATCATCCATATATACAACCTCCACGGCAGGTTTAATGAGTGCTGTTCCCAGGTTGGCAGGCGAAAGGCCGAGCACCAGGCTTAAAAAAGCAAGTACACCCGGGCCGATAAGAAAAGCAAGTCCTTTTTCATCGGGAACTTTTGTAAACTGTTTTGGTTTGCCAAGGAAAACCTTTCGTGCGAAATAAAGCGAAACAGCTACCATAAAAATATTGGATGTAACGCCCAGCACCAGTATCAGTGATGCAAACCCCGGGGAATGGACCTGGGCTTCATAAATGAGTTCTTTCCCCAGGAACCCGAGCAATGGTGGCAGCCCTGCCATCGAAAGCAGCGACAGCAGTGCAATCACAAAAGTTACCGGCATATATTTCACAAGCCCTCCCAGCTCGGAGAGCTCCCGCGTACCTGCCTTTTTTTCAATGAGCCCTGCTATCATAAACAGGGTAGCCTTATAAAAAGCATGAATAAACAGGAAAAGCATGGCGGCCATAATCGATTCGCTGGTGCCAATACCCAGCAGAAGCACCAGTACGCCCAGTGCATTGATAGTTGTGTAGGCTAGAATGGCTTTTAAATCGGTTGCTGTTACAGCAAAATATGACCCGGTAAGCATTGTAAGCACACCAAAAAGCGGGATAATATAAGTCCATTCAACAGTACCACCAAGCACCGGGTGAAGGCGTGCAAGCAGAAAGACCCCTGCTTTTACCATAGTGGCCGAATGGAGGTAGGAACTTACCGGAGCAGGTGCCTGCATGGCTCCCGGCAGCCAGAAATGGAACGGGAACTGGGCCGACTTTGTGAAAACCCCAACCAGCAATAGCAGCAGGCCCGGGAGGTACAGATTGCTCGATTTGATGGCTTCGGCATTTGAAAGCCAGCCATCGAGTGAATAGCTGCCTGCCACACTGCCCAGGACAATAATCCCCGAGAGCAGGCTCAGCCCCCCGAAGCCGGTAATATACAGCGACTGAAGTGCTGCTTTTCGGGCCGATTCCTTTTCATGAAAGAAACTGATAAGAAAATATGACAGAAAACTTGTTAATTCCCAGAAGATAAACAGCTGGATAAGATTTGACGATATCACAAGCCCAAGCATGGCGCCACTGAAAAGCATCAGGTAGAAAAAGAACCTGTCGGTCCCCTCATAGCTCTTCATGTAGTTGCGGGCATAAAGGAAAACCAGCGCCCCGATACCTGTAACAAGAAGGGCAAACACCATACTGAGGCCATCGAGAACAAATTCAAGGTTCAGCCACAAATCAGGAACCCATTGTTTATGGAGATGAAGCGGAATATCAGGGATGCGCATCAAAAAATAAACAAACGCCAGAGCCTGTACAAGGGCCAGAATAACAGCCTTCTGTTTCTTCAGCCATTTGGGCAGGATAAACACACTAAGTGAGGCTATGAGGTATACAATAAGCAGGTATAGCATTTAATAAAGATTTCTTGCTCAAACTTTTGGTTTAACTTTTATTTAAAAACTCCCACAGGGTCAAGAAAAGTTTTGAAGACCCCGCTGTAATCAACATTGTCTTTTACTGAAGTAAGACTCAGCACTGGGACATTCGACTGGTTCATGATATGGTGGGCAAATGCCCCGATATAATTATCATGTGTATACCCTTCCTGATGGGTCATCACGAAAATCATCCCCGCCTCCACTTTTTCGGCATATTCAAGTATCCGTTTGAAAGGAGGAACTTCAGAACGGTCGAACAGTTTCATTTCACACTGAAGGCCATTCATTTCAAAAGTTTCCCTGGCCTCCCTCAGCTTTTTATAAATCCGGCTTTCCTTCATTGCAATCCCGCCAACAAGCGCTGAAACCAGGTGAACTTTGGCATTGTACTCTTTTCCGTAGTACAATGCTGCCGCCAGCTGTTCGCGGGTCTGCTTTGTAAGATCAAGCGGGACAACTATATTCTCCTTCATCCTGCTGGTGTCGCCCTTGTAGGTAAGTACAGGAACCTTCGATTTAAGGGTTACATGATAAACCGTTGTACCAAGTTCATCCTCCGGATCACCACTGTGATGATTTTCTCCCAGTATGATCATCTGTACATGCTGTTCAGCGGCTACCTCCAGAATTTTCTGGTAAGGCTTTCCCATTTCGACCCTGGTTGTGGAATTGACCCCGGCCGAAACATTTTTAATTTCAGCAGCAAGCTCCAGAAGTTTTTCCTTCGCCTGGTCAGTAATTTTAACAAGGTAATCGGTTGCCGAGAAGAACTGTTCAAGCAGGCCAGGGGTATCAAGAATATGAAGCAGAACCAGTTGGGCATGCGTTTTGGCAGCCATATAGCCGGCGTAATGAAGTGCCTGTATGGAAGGATTTTTGAAATCAATCGGTACAAGAATTTTCCGGTTATCTCCAGTCATTTTCATTATTTTGTATATCTGAACAAGTTTTTAAAACAAAAGTTTAACAGAATCCGGCGGCAAATATGGTAAAATCCCATTAAAATTAAACAAAAACAATCTTCATCATGTTCTGAATTGAACATTTATTATTACTGGCGAAAAGCTTCAAAATCAAATATGAAAGGCCATGGCAAAACTTCTTGATGAAGTAAAAGGTAAAATCGGGAAGCCCTATACCGATCTTGAATTCCTGCTCCAGTGTTTTTCAGAAGTCTTAAGGGAGAACGGGCAGGATAAACTTGCGGGAATGATTCCATGGATTTCAGAAAAAGAACCTTCGTTCACTTCCGGAAATACCGAGCAGCTTTTGCACCTGTTTTCCATCAGCTTTCAGTTGCTTAACCTTGCCGAAGTAAACGGCGCTGTTCAGAACAGGCGAAGGAAACAGGAAAAGGAGGGCCTTGAAAGCATAAGCGGCATGTGGGGAAGTATTTTCAGCGGGTTGAAGCAAAAGGGTTTCAATGAAGAACAGATTGCGGAACAACTGGCAGCAATACATGCCGAACCGGTGCTGACCGCGCACCCTACTGAAGCAAAACGTCCGGTAGTTTTGGCGCTATACAGGCAGCTCTATCTTTTGCTTGTCAAGCGGGAGAATACGATGTACAACATTTTTGAGCAGGAGGAAATCAAACACGATATCAAGCAGATTCTGCATAAGCTATGGTTTATAGGTGAAATTTTCGTTGAAAAGCCAGCTGTGGAATCGGAACTTGAAAATGTACTGTACTATTTTTACAAGGTATTTCCCGAAATGCTGCATTACATGGATTTCAGGCTGAGGCAGGCATGGGCAAACGCAGGCTTCAGTGAACAGAAGATGGATGACAGTGCCCGCTTTCCGTCAATCACTTTTGGCAACTGGGTAGGAGGTGACCGCGACGGCCATCCGCTTGTAACCTGGGAAGTAACAGAGAAGACCCTTCAGAAATTCAGGCTCCATGCCTTCATGCTCCTGAAATCACTACTCGATGAACTCTCGGATAAGCTGAGTATCTATTGTGAAGATGATTGTCTTCCGGTGCACTTCAGCAAAAGGATGGATCAGCTGAGAAAAGAATTTCCCCAGCTGCAGATAAAGAACCCTCATGAACCATTCAAGGCTTATCTGCAGCTTATCAGGAACAAACTGCCGGTTTCGGAGAACGCTGCCGGAGGGCTGGAACTGAAGGAAACTTCCCGGACTTATAAGATGGCGGGGGAAACAGAAGAAGATCTTTCGTTTCTGAAAGAGGCACTGATTAAAATTGGTGCCCGCTCACTTGCAGTTCATGATGTACAAAAAGTATTAAGGCACCTGAAAGTATTCGGGTTTCACCTGGCACATCTCGATATCAGGCAAAACAGCAGGTATTATGAAGAAGCACTGCGTGACATCATTAAAGCCAGTCAGCCTGAACAGCATGAAACGGTTGAATCGGGTAAAAAGGAATTTGAAAAGTTCATCAGGACAGAACTTGAACACAACAGGCCGTTTCTGAGCAGGAACAGCCTTGTGGAGTCGGAAAAGGCCAGGGAGATGCTCAAGACATTCAGGGTGCTTGAAAAGCAGGTGCGAAGGTATTCGGAACTGACACTGGGCTCATTAATAGTAAGCATGACACGCAGTGCCACTGATCTGTTTACTGTATACCTGTTTGTACGTGAGGCCGGGCTTTCACACTTCAGCAGCGGAGGACTTGTTTGTCCGATGCCTGTGGTGCCGCTTTTTGAAACAATTGATGATCTGAAAAGAAGCCCCCGGATTCTGGATGAATTCCTGGGGCACCCGGCAACAAAAAGCAGCCTGAAATATATTATGAAAAGGCACAACCTCCGGGAGGCAGTGCAGGATATTATGATAGGGTACAGCGACAGCAACAAGGATGGGGGCATACTTGCCAGTGCGTGGTATTTATACGATGCCCAGGTAAAACTCACAGAAGTGGCCCGGAAGCACAATGTCAGGTTAAGGTTTTTCCATGGCAAGGGCGGGACAATCAGCCGGGGAGCAGGACCTACCCACTGGTTCATGCGGTCGTTGCCGCCAAAGGTGATGAATGGCCTCATCAGGATGACGGAGCAGGGGGAAACCATAGAACGCAAATATGCCAATAAGGTCAACGCAGCTTACAACATGGAATTGCTTCTTGCCGGGCTAACCAGCCAGACATTGTCGAACAGTGTGCCGGGTCAGGATAACGGGGCTGATCGGAACAGGCTTCTTGCCTATCTGGCTGAAGAAAGTTATAAAGCATTCAGGAAATTAACCGGACACCAACACTTTATTGCATTCTACAGTGAAGCAACCCCCATCGATGCCATTGAATCGAGCAAAATAGGTTCAAGGCCCGCAAGGCGGACAGGCAAGCGTTCACTTTCCGATTTAAGGGCAATCCCCTGGGTGTTCAGCTGGACACAATCGCGTATGCATATCTCCAGCTGGTTTGGTGTAGGGTCAACCCTGCAGAAGCTGCAGTTGGAAGAGCCGGGAAAGTACAATCTGCTCAAGTCGCTGGTGAAGACCGATGATTTTGTCAGGTATGTACTGACAAATATCGATACCAGTCTTGCTGCTACCGATGAGCAAATCATGAAACTGTACAGCAGCCTGGTTGAAAATAAACAGGTACGCAATGAGATACTGAAAATTCTTCTTGAAGAACTCGGTTTGACACGGAAGACGATGCTCGACCTGCTTGGAAGCCCTACAGAAAAAAGAAGAAAAAACCATTATTATTCAACAATCCTCAGAGCTGAGGCACTTTACCCGTTGCACCGGCAACAGGTTGCCCTCTTACGTCGCTGGAGGGAAGAACAGAAAAATGGCGACAAAAAAAAGCAGAACCAGTTATTGCACAGTCTCCTTCACAGTATCAACGCCATAGCCAATGCCATGGGGACTACCGGCTGATGGTATCAGCACGTCGCGGTACCTGCCCGGAGTCATGCCTTCCTGATTTTTAAATACCCTGATAAACGTTCCGGTGGAACCAAAACCTGCCTGTTCGGCAACCTCATGTACGGAAACTTCAGAATTATTTTTTAAAAGCAACTTTGCCTCGCTAAGCCGGAACCGGTTGACAAACTCAACAAATGAGCAGGAGAACCGATTATTAATGAATTCAGAGACATAGGTCCGGTTGGAACCCAGGTATTTTGCAACATCTGTAATTTTCAGATCATGGTTCCTGTATATCATTTTTTCATTAAAAAGTGACAGCAGTTTCTTTTCAAAGTGGCCGGCATTGATCCTTTTCTGGATAGCGCTTACCACATGATCCATGTCATGATCAAGCTCAACTACTGTATAATTCTGCATATACCCTGAGAATCCTACAAAAAACAACAAGCCGGAAAATATTGCAGAAGGGATAAGCAGCAGAATGCTGGAATCAATGAATGTACTCCTCCCCATGATATTTAAGGTTATGCTCATGATTGAAGTTAATACAAATGAATACAGAATAAACTTCACCCATACCAGTGATTTGCTTTCCAGGTTTGAATAGAAATTGGCGATCCGGTTATTGTAATGGGTTACCAGACGATGCCCGAAGATGAGAAACACAACCACCTGAACTGTAAACACTACCCTGCAGAGAATGTAATTCCATTTCTGTAAAACCGCCAGGGTACTTTCAGGGTACAATTCCGGATGGCCATATAAAAATCCCTGTATATAACCCTCAGTTTCTGCATCATTCATCAGGCGGTACAGTATAAATGATATGGATGAGAACAAGGCTGAAGGGATCAGCAGCCGCAGGTTGTACCATTTATATTCCGACTCTGTAGAGAGCAGTTTGATGTACCAGTAGTACAGGGGATAAACTGCCAGAGTCACAAAAATATAAACAGGATCGATAATCCTGTACAAATGGGTCAGCTCCTGAAAAAATACTGCGTGTGAGAAATAGAGAACTGCCGCCACAACCATGAATACCCCCAGAAGCTGCCTGGCAATATTGTTCTTATTCCTTGAAGACAATAATACAACAGCCCAGAAAAATGAGACGTACATGGGTGTATAAATGATTAGATCGCGGAGCATCAGATTTTACAGGTTAATGATTATTTTGCTGAATTTCAGTTTTATTATCTGAAAATTACGGATTTTTTTTATGAATTGAAAACAAAAATTGATGTTTTGGAAACTACATGCATTTTAACTGTCCTACTTTTGATTTGAGATAATCGCAGTAAAGTTTTACATCTAACAATGTTATTTTCTCTCTCGTCCTTAAAAAAACATTCCTGAACAACTACCGGTAGGAAACTGAAGGTTTCCTCCCTTTTTTTTACAAAAAAGGTGTTCATCCCTGCGAATGAACACCTTTTGCTAACTGAAAACATAAAGAACCTAAACTTCAAAAGAGTCAACTTCGCGATAAGCCTTTATAAAAGCAAGTTCACCCTCTTTGCCGGGCTTACTTTTGCCATGTTCACAGCAAAGCACTCCTGTATAGCCTTTATTGTAGATATGTTTAAATACATTTTTGTAATTGATTTCACCTGTTGTGGGCTCACGTCTGCCCGGATTGTCGCCGATATGGAACGCACCTATTTCACTCCAGGCGCGGTCGATGTTTGGAATCAGGTTTCCTTCGGTAATCTGCTGGTGGTAAAGGTCATTGACTATTTTACAGGCAGGACTGTTCACCGCGCGGCAAATCATGTAAGTCTGGGGAATCCCTGAAAGGAAGAGTCCGGGGTGGTCCCAGCGGTTCAGCGGTTCAAGGACAATGACTATACCTGCCTTTTGGGCGATGTCGCTCAGTTCCCGCATTGAATCAATTACATTGGCCGCCTGGTAATCCCACTCAAGCCGTTGATTGTAGCGGCCGGGCACCATCAGTGCATGGTTGGCACCTGTACGTTTTGAAGTCTCAATACCCTGTTCAAGCTTTTCCCTGAGCATTTTTCTTGATTCATCATTGAAAAGCACCATTGACTCGACACTGAAATCGGCATAGAGGACATATGGCCCCCAATCCATACCACGGCGGGCAAGTTCACCTGCCATTTTCTCCTGCAACTCCGGCGATTTGCCCATGAGGCCGTTGTCGAAGATGGCGGTGAACCCCTGGTCGGCAATAAACTTAATATTATCGATCGGATCTTTACCCGCGTGCTCGGGGAACAATCCGAGGTGAGGCGCGTACTTCAACCTGAACCTGGCAGAATTTGAAGTAACTGATTCGGCAGCAGTAACGCCGGCCAAACTACCCAATCCGGCCATAGCTATCCCGCTGGCGGTTGCATTTTTAAGAAAATTTCTTCTTCTCATGGTCTATCGGTTTTAATTGAATTTATAATGAAACCCGGCCCCGAACAGGCCGCTTATGAACACGTTATTTCAATCTGAAAGGATTGATTTTGCTAAAATAATGAATTGTTTGGAAATAATATGGTTGTTGCCGGGGTAATGTTTTTAAGCAGAAAAAAGAAGTTCAGGAATAAGGTAAAATGAAGGCAGGAACTTCATCGTGGATAGCATATCGGGCCAGAGGGAGGTCATTGCTGAAAAGGCTGTTTCAGGTTAAGGAAATGGCGCATACATCGTATTTCAGGCATGTGTTAAGATTTTCGTATTTGTTTCTGTACATAGTTTTGTTTCCTTTGAAAAGAGTTCTTAATTTTATGGGCATAAATATTCTAAATCAACATAACATTTATCATTATGAATAGAAAACTTCGAATGGGAATGGTAGGCGGAGGAACAGATGCCTTTATAGGTGCCATTCACCGGCTGGCTGCACTGATGGATAACCAGATTGAACTCGTATGCGGCTGTTTTAGCGTAAATCCTGAGATTTCAAAATCATCGGGCAAACTGTATTACCTGCCCGACAACAGGATTTATGAAACCTACCAGGAGATGTTTGAAAAGGAATCCAGATTACCTGAGGGGGAACGGATGGATTTTGTGTCCATTGTCACGCCCAACTTTGTCCATTTCGACCCCGCTATGATGGCCTTAGACAACGGTTTTCATGTAGTTATCGACAAACCCATTACCTTCACCCTTGAAGAAGCGCTGAAACTGAAGGAAAAACTTGATGAAACCGGACTTGTTCTTGCCCTTACCCATACCTATTCAGGCTACCCTGCAGTGAAACATGCACGGCACATGGTTGCTTCAGGTGAATTTGGGAAAATCCGCAAGGTATTTGTTGAGTATCCCCAGGGATGGCTTTCAACAAAACTTGAAGATACAGGCAACCTGCAGGCCTCGTGGCGCACCGACCCGAAGCGTTCGGGAAAGGCAGGCTGCATGGGCGACATAGGTACACACGCAAATCACCTTGCAGAATATATCACCGGATTAAAAGTAACAGAGCTGTGTGCACAGCTGAACATTTATGTGCCAAACCGCCTGCTTGATGATGACGGTGCAGCACTGCTCCGGTTTGATAATGGCGCAACGGGGGTTTTGATGGCAACCCAGGTGGCCGCAGGAGAAGAAAATGCCATCCGCATCAGGGTTTACGGAGAAAAGGGAGGCCTGGAGTGGTTCCAGCATGAACCCAATTCACTGATCCTGAAATGGAGCGGAAAACCTACACAGATCCTGCGCGTGGGGACAAGTATGGACAGCAAAGTGGCTGCACATAATACACGTACACCAGGAGGGCATCCTGAGGGCTATCTTGAAGCATTTGCCAATATTTACCGCAATTTTGCCTGGACAGTCATGGCGAAAATGGACGGCACCGAGCCTGATGCAGAAATGCTAGACTTCCCGGGAGTTGAAGATGGCATCCGAGGCATGCAGTTTATTGATACTGTAGTAAAAGCCGGATATGACGACAACACCAAGTGGGTGAAATTCGAAAATTAACCTGAGATTCATTTTTAACCGGATGATTAAGGTTTGCCTTTTATTGGCAAATCAGAAAATCCATCAAATAATACTTGAAATATGGCACGACCAGTAACACTATTCACAGGACAATGGGCTGATTTACCCATTGAGAAAATTTGCCAGAAAGCAAAAAGTTTTGGATACGATGGCCTTGAGTTATGCACATGGGGCGATCACATGGAGGTTGTTAAGGCCGATCAGGAGTATTGTGACGAACGAAAAGCACTCTTACAAAAATATGAGCTTAAGCTGTTTGCCATTTCAACCCATCTGGTGGGGCAATGTGTTTCTGATGAGCATATCGATGAGAGGCACAAGGGAATACTTCCCGATTATATCTGGGGCGATGGCGATCCGGAAGGGGTGCGTCAAAGGGCAGCCGAAGAGGTTATCAGGACAGCCAAAGTTGCAAAAATGCTTGGCCTCGATACGGTTATCGGTTTTACAGGCAGCCCTGTTTGGCATATGCTTTATCCGTTTCCTCCCACACCCATGGCTTTGATTGAAAAAGGATACAGAAAGTTTGCCGAAAGGTGGATTCCAATTCTTGACGAGTTTCAGAAAATCGGGGTAAAATTTGCTCTTGAAGCCCATCCGACCGAGATCGCTTTTGATATCCATTCAGCACATCAGACACTGAATGCGCTGGACAACCATCCTGCTTTCGGGTTTAATTTCGATCCAAGCCATTTTGGCTATCAGCATGTTGACTATGTAAGATTTATTTACGAATTCAAGGATCGCATCTTCCATGTACATATGAAAGATGCCTACTGGAGCGATGTACCCAAAGGGATAGGGGTATTCGGCGGCCATTCCGATTTTGGCGACAACAGGCGCTACTGGAATTTCAGAAGTCTGGGCAGGGGAAAAATCAACTTTGAGAACATTATTCGTGCCCTGAACGATATCGGCTATAAAGGGCCGCTTTCGGTTGAATGGGAAGACTCGGGCATGAACCGGGAAGCCGGAGCTACCGAAGCATGCCACTTTGTTAAAGGAATTGACTTTGAACCATCGGATGTGGCTTTTGACGATGCCATGCAAAAGGAAAAGTAACGGCGACCTGCTGGTTTGGTGTCAGGGGGGGCAGAATTTTTCCTGTTGCCATTACAGGCATTATACTTTACGGAAGAAGAATACGTTATAAAAATTGAATTTCAATTCATGCTTTATTTCATATTGTATATTTTTGTGTTTGAATAAAAAGCCGGTTTGGTCAAAATATACCCGGCTGCAAACCAAATCAAATAAATTTAATAATGACGAACAGGAGAAATTTCATTAAAAACTCAGCCCTTGCAACAGCAGGAGTAAGCCTTGTGGGCTCCATGCCCATGGCCATGAATGCCTGTAAGGGAGCCAATGAGAAAATTGTGTGCGGACTGATTGGTGCCAAGGGGATGGGTTTTTCAAACCTGCAGGCTTTTCTCAGGCAACCCAATACGGAATGCGCCGCTATTTGTGATGTGGATGAGAATGTACTGAACCAGCGCATTGCCGACACTGAAAAAATTCAGGGGACAAAGCCACAGGGTTTCAAGGATTACCGCAAGATGCTCGAAATGCCCGACATTGATGTGGTTATTATCGGCACACCCGACCACTGGCATTGCCTGCCAATGGTTGAAGCCTGCCAGGCAGGCAAGGATGTGTACTGCGAGAAACCGCTGGGCAACTACATTGAGGAAATCAATATCATGGAACGTGCAGCCCAAAGGTATAACACGGTAGTTCAGGTGGGCATGTGGCAAAGGAGTGACCCGCACTGGCGCGATGCAGTTGATTTTGTAAAATCAGGCAAGCTGGGTAAAATACGTACCGTACGGACCTGGGCCTATCAGGGCTGGATGGAGCCTGTACCTGTGATGCCCGACAGTCAGCCCCCGCAGGGAGTTGACTATGATTTCTGGCTGGGGCCCGCCCCTGCACGTCCGTTCAACCCCAACAGGTTCCACTTTAACTTCAGGTGGTACTATGATTATGCCGGAGGATTGATGACCGACTGGGGAGTCCACATCATTGACTATGGTCTCTTTGGAATGGGAGATCCCTCTCCCAAATCAATCATGGCAATGGGTGGCAAATTTGCCTACCCCGATGATGCGGCTGAAACACCCGATACCTTGCAGGCCTTGTATGAATTCGACGGGCATACAATGCTTTGGGATCATGGAACAGGTATCGACGGAGGCTACTATGGAAGAAACCACGGAGTAGGTTTTGTTGGAAACAACGGAACACTGGTTGTCGACCGGGGCGGATGGGAAGTAATTCCTGAAAGGAAGAAAAACCAGGACATGATGGAACGGGTTGAACTTCAGAAAGGTACAGGAAGAGGACTTGATCTGCATATGGAAGATTTCCTGAAGGGTGTAAGGACCCGGAACCAGAACCTGAATGCCAACATCACCGTGGCCGCCAACACTGCCCGCGTGGCGCATCTTGGCAACATCGCCCAGCGTACGGGCAGACGGTTGTACTGGGATGCAGCGGCCAGCAAATTTACAGGCGATGAGGAGGCCAACAGCTACCTCGTGCCCGAGTACCGTGCCCCATGGGTACTTCCTAAAGTATAAACAATTTACTATACATCTCCTCAAAGGGAAAATGAATTCCCTTTGGGGAGAATATCTTCGACATACACAAGTGCCTGTTTTATTTATCAATATAAAACAGGAACGAAAGGCATCTAACTCCCCCCGTGTATTTCCCCTGTTACTGACTTATGGTATGTTTTTTGGCTGTTTAACCCGGAATATTCACTTAATACACAATTAATATCATGGCTAAAAAAGAGAAAGATCAGGCTGATGCCAAACAAGAATTCCTTGAAAGACATAAAGTCAGTGATGATGGTCAGATGATAACCTCCAACCAGGGGGTAAAACTGAATGATGATCACAACTCCCTGAAAGCGGGTGAACGTGGTCCGACATTGTTGGAAGATTTCCTCATGCGTGAAAAAATTACCCATTTTGACCATGAAAGGATACCCGAAAGGATTGTTCATGCACGTGGAAGTGCGGCACATGGATTTTTCGAATGTACTGAATCGCTGTCGGAGTATACTTCGGCCCATTTTCTGCAAAAAGCCGGAACCAAAACACCCGTGTTTGTAAGGTTCAGCACCGTAGTAGGCTCACGCGGCTCCACTGATCTGGCACGTGATGTAAGGGGATTTGCCACAAAATTTTACACTGAAGAAGGGGTTTATGATCTTGTGGCCAATAACATGCCCGTATTTTTCATTCAGGATGCCATGAAATTTCCGGATCTTGTGCATTCCATCAAACCCGAACCTGATTCTGAAATGCCCCAGGCAACTGCAGCCCATGATACATTCTGGGATTTTGTTTCACTGACACCTGAAACGCTTCATAATGTGTTCTGGGTTATCAGCGACAGGGGAATACCGCGCAGTTACAGGATGATGGAAGGGTTTGGAATCCATACCTTCAGGCTTGTGAACAAAGAAGGCAAATCGGTTTTTGTAAAATTTCACTGGAAACCTGTATTGGGAGTCCATTCGGTTGTATGGGACGAAGCACAGAAAATATCGGGAATGAATCCTGATTTTCACCGGCGCGACCTATGGGAGGCAATTGAAAACGGACATTATCCACAATATGATTTTGGTGTGCAGATTGTTTCAGAAGAAGATGAGCATAAATTCGGATTTGACCTGCTCGACCCGACAAAACTGATTCCCGAGGAACTGGTACCGGTAAAAATAGTGGGTAGGATGACCCTGAACAGGAATCCCGATAATTTCTTTGCAGAAACAGAACAGGTTGCTTTTCACCCTGGCCATGTGGTTCCGGGAATTGATTTCACAAATGACCCGCTGTTGCAGGGCAGGTTATTTTCATATACCGACACGCAACTCATCAGGCTGGGCGGGCCTAATTTTCATGAGATCCCGATCAACAGGCCGGTATCACCGGTACATAACAACCAACGCGACGGGTTTATGCGCCAGACCATTAACAAGGGTAAGGCAAGTTACAGCCCGAACTCTACCGGTGGTGGATACCCTGTACAGGCAAAGGCTTCAGAAGGAGGGTTTGTTTCCTACCATGAGAAAATTGATGCCCATAAAATCAGGGCACGGAGCAAAAGCTTTATAGATCACTTCAGCCAGCCAGCCATGTTTTACCACAGCCAGTCGGAGATTGAAAAAAAACATATGGTAGATGCTTTTTCATTTGAACTGGGCATGGTAAAGGATGAAACCATCAGAAAAAGAGTAGTATCGCTGCTCTACATGGTTGACCAGTCACTTGCCGAGAAAGTGGCTAAAAATCTTGGCTTTAAGGCAGAAAAACCAGATAAGATAACCAACCACAATGTGCCTGCCGACGCCGATCCGAAAGATTACCAGTCGGAAAAGACAAAACCTCCGGTTGAACAATCAGCGGCACTCAGCATGGCCAATACACGCAAAGACACCATTATGACAAGGATGGTCGCTTTTCTGGCTGCTGACGGTGTTGACGATGATTCCCTGATGAATATGAAAGAAGCACTTGAAAAAGAGGGTGCAATGGTGAAAATAGTTGCTCCCCATGTAGGAATGATTAAAACCGCAGGAGGCAAGGAGGTGAAGGCAGAAAAAAGCTTCCTCACTGCAGCGTCCGTTTTATTCGATGCAGTATATGTTCCATCTGGCATCGACAGTGTAATGAAGCTTAAGGATATTCCCAAGGCACTCCATTTTATCAATGAGGCATACACCCATTGCAAGGCCATAGCTGCAAATGGCGATGGAATTGATTTGCTGAAGGAAACAGCCGCCGGGCAAAAGGAAACTGAAGGGGAAAACAAAAATGAAGAGTCACTCACACAAGGGGTAATCCTTGACCAGGAACCGAAGGCATTTATCAATGCCATTGCACAGCACAGGTTCTGGGACCGTGAAATGAAAGGGAAAGTTCCCGCATAGAAAACATTCTTCAAACACACAACACATGGGTATCATTTCTGCATGACGCAGGATGATACCCATTTTTTTATATCTGCCGCAGCTTCATTCTCCTCATCTATTCCAACGAGGCCATCAATCTTTATCAGGCGGAATTACAGCTTTGTCTAAACATTGGAAAATCGCCCCGTGTTATATCAGTACAGACACATAAACACAAATACTGATAAATATGAAAAAGATACTGGCAGCTTTAGCCATTGTGGTGGCAGTAGCATCATGCCGTGATGCTGTTGTGGAACCGCCGCGTGTAGAATTTTTTGAATGGGACTTTCAGGAGGATGCCCAGGGATGGGCAGGTGAATTCGCTGACTATCCTTCGGGGGAGGAAGAATTTTATGAACTGTGGTTTTCATGGGAACCTCTCCCCCATCCGCTCGACTCAACCCAAAATGCGTTGATGATCACAGGTTCGAACAGGAGCGACGACCTGTTTATGTATGTTACGCGAAGGGTTACCGGACTGTTGCCTGAAACCGTGTATAACATCTCATTCACGGTGGAATTTGCTTCAAATGTTGCTGATAACATGGTGGGTATAGGCGGAAGTCCCGGAGAATCGGTATATGTAAAGGCAGGAGCAACTACCGGAGAACCGGGCAGAATACTGGACGACATGAATTACTACAGGATGGATATTGATAAGGGAAACCAGTCGCAGGGAGGTGCCAACATGCTTGTTGTCGGAGACTTTTCAAATGATACCGATCAGGAAGTATATACGCTTAAAACAGTTACCAACGATAACCAGGGCTTTTCGGTACTGTCGAGTGATTCAGGTGAAATCTGGATAATCATAGGTACCGATTCAGGATTTGAAGGGACAACCACCATTTATTACAATTACATTAGTGTGGAGCTGTTTTACTGATCCAGATCCTGTCCACAAAAAGCAATATCCCGGATTTTATTGCACGGCCACAGAATAACATGACAGGCACTTCCGCCGGCATGCTGTTCTGGCAGCAAAGGCGCCTGAACCTGGTGGCTGCATGCCGGTGACAACAGCCGAAATCAATCCTGGTGGCAGGCTGATGAATAAAAGTATTAAGGTCATCGGGCCGACTGTATCGCAGAATCGTTAATTTTTGTAAATTGCCAGTGTTTACAAAACCTCTGCTCATGCCGGAAACTGATTTACTGAAGTTGAACTAAAACTTATGGCGATGAAAACGATGAACAACAGCTTCCAGCACTGCCTAATTAAGCTTAACCGTTATTTCAGAATACCATTATCATTATGTTACATCTTCCTTCTGCTGGTAACAGCAATGTCATGCAAGGACAATATCCGTGTCCATCCGGAAGAGGTTGAAATCACATGGAAATTCACTTCAGGCACTGAAGGGTGGGTGGGCGACTTTGCCGATTATCCGGTTGGAGAAGAGGAATTGTACGAATTGGAATTCAGCCATGATACCCTTCCCTCACCACTCGACAAAAGCAAGATGGCGCTCAGGCTTTCGGGCAACAACCACAGCGACGACCTTTTCATGTTTGTTAAAAAAAAGGTTTCAGGACTTCAGCCCGATATGGTATATTATGTCACTTTTACCCTTGAATTTGCATCGGATGTGCCCGATGGGATGGCCGGAACAGGAGGCAGCCCCGGGGAATCGGTATATATTGCTGCGGGTGCCACGCTTGATGAGCCGGTAAAGGTAGCTGATCAAAACAACTACTATGGCATGAACATCAAAAAGGTAAACCAGAGCAAAAATGGTGATGATATGATTGTGCTGGGCAATTTTGCCAACGGAACCGACAAACAGGAATACACCCTCAAGACCGTGTCAAATGAAAAACCTTTTCATGTAACTACAGGTCCTGATGGCAGTTTATGGATTATTGCAGGAACCGACTCAGGTTTTGAATCAAGAACAACTATTTATTACAATTCCATCAAGGTAAAGTTTTTCTAAAACCATCACCATCTTACCCTTTCAGAGAAAAGATCCGGGTAAATATATAGACCTGCTCCTGCCCGGTTGTCTGTTGGAGTTGTAACCCACCAGTATTGCCGGGCTGGCTCAACATTCTACCTGTTATCGACTTTTTCAGGGTTCATGTCATGGTTCTGCATGCGGTACCATGCCAGCTCTTCATATCTGGTTCCCGGCTTGCCATAATTGCAGTAAGGGTCAATACTCAGTCCGCCGCGTGGGAGGAACCTGCCCCACACTTCGATATATTTGGGTTCCAGAAGCGCCACCAGGTCCTTCATGATGATATTCATCACATCTTCGTGGAATGCACCGTGGTTGCGGAAGCTGAACAGGTATAGCTTCAGGCTTTTGCTTTCCACGAGTTTACTGCCCGGAATGTAACTCAGGTAAATGGTTGCGAAGTCGGGCTGGCCTGTAATCGGACAGAGAGCGGTAAACTCAGGGCAGTTAAACTTTACAAAATAATCGTTCCCCGGATGTTTATTGTCAAAAGCCTCCAGTACCCCAGGGTTGTATTCAAAGGTATAATCAGTTTGATTACCTAAATTTTTAAGGTTGTCCATTTCTCGGGAATTTTATATTTCATTTAATTTGAAAGGGTTATATGAAACCGAATAATCAAACGCTTCGGCACCTTCAGCTTTTTTAACCTGCTTAACCACCACAATTGTGAGTGGCAGTATCAATACTTCGAAGGCAATTTTTACAAGTGCCTGGGTGACTATCATTGTTAACAAAACTCCGGAAGGAAAAAGTCCGGCAAACGCTACCGTAATAAATATGGCTGAATCGGCACCTTCGCCCACAATTGTTGAAGCAACTGCCCTGACAGAAAACCCCCTGCCCCCGGTCTTAATTTTAAAACGGCTCATAATCCATGCGTTCAGGAATGAACCCAGCAGGTAAGCCATCAGGCTGGCAGCCACGATGCGCGGTGTGCTGCCCAAAACCGTCCTGAATGCATCCTGTCCTTCCCAGAAAGGAGCTGCAGGCACAGCTAGTGTTACGGTGAAAAAGAACACCATCAGCAGGTTCACAGCAAAGCCCGACCAGATTATCAGCCTTGCCTTGCTGTACCCCCATACTTCGGTAATCACATCATTCAGGATATAAGCCAGCGGAAACACAAGCACACCTGCCGGCACAGCCAGCTGACCGAGCATCATGATTTTCGAGGCAATAATGTTGGAGATAAGCAGACTGGCAGCAAAGAGAATCCCCGCCAGCATAAACAGCACAGAAACTTTATTTTTCATTTTACTTGTTTTTTACGTGGTTATCAAGCACACGTTGTTCATTCGGGTGGCAAAGATAAAAATATTTCAGGTATTACCTTCCATTAGCCGGCAACGTTAAATAATGCCCATCCCTTCATGATATCCATTCATGTGGAGTTAATGCAATATCCATTATTTGCTTAAAAACATGCCAACATTCAGATTAACCGACTGAATCATTGTGCGGATTCCGTGATCCCTTTTGGCAGCATGGCAGAACCTGAGGTTGGTAAAGGTTGTATGATTACCAAACATCATATAATTACATCCCAGCTGGAGAAAGCCTCCGCTGACATAGGGAGCCAGGGGCGTTTCATAGGATATATGGGTATATTCCGTATCGGGATGCACTTTTAATGTTACAACCTTCTGGTGTGTTGTCAGGAATATATTGGTAAAAACACCTGCTGAAATGGTTGGTTTTATCTTGCCTGTGGGATAGGTGTACTTAACAGCCAGCGAAGGCTGAAAGGCAATCATCTCGAGGTAAGCATCGTAATATTCCATAATCATACCATTGGGTTCTTCGTAGGAGCCATGAAAGCTATATGAATTAAAATCCAGTTCAGCCTCAAGTGAAAGTTTCTCATTCCTGCCGGGTAGTCCGGCATTCAACAATACGCCTGCTGATGGATAAATTCCGGGACTGTAATTGTACCTTGAATGTATCCCATCCCTGAAGCTGAAAAAAGACACGCCGCTGCTGACAACTGGTGCAAACCTGAGTTTCAGCAAAGGAAGCTTCTTCTCATAAATAATACATTCCTGATCATTGCACACATAATCATGATAGTTTCTGGTCAGACTGATAAGCGACTTATGCCCAAGCGATACATGATCAATCTGTGGTTGTATCTGATCATTATCAGCAAAGGTTGCTTTTAACTGTCCTTTATACCTGTTTGAACTTCTTTGAATTGAGCCTTTACCATCCCGGTTCTCAGTAATCAGTTCATTTGTCAGTTCAATCCATTTCCCGTTTCTGTCCTCAATGAAATAACTGTAATTGTTGATATCGCGATAGAAATAAAGATTTGTAATACCATTGACAAGAAATTCGAGAAATACCTTCTTGTCTTCTCCCTGAAGGTTTATGGTTTGTGAGATGTAATATTTGCCATCGGTAAAACGGTAAGCCTGAATTTCATCGGGTCCGAACCGGAGGGGTGCTGAGGTTTCATCCTTTTTAAAGAAACACAAAGCTGAGTTCCTGACCTCGCCCCGGTAGTCGATAAGACCCCGTACCGTATCGTTTTCCCATGTGATATAATAACCAGGCCTGAAATTGGTTTGGCCATAACCGGTGAGAGTTGCTGATACAAATAAGAGCAAAAACAAGCTTTTTAAGAAACCTAAGGTTAATTGTAAGTAAAGGATAGAAAATTTTCGAGCGTTTTTCATAATGTAAAAGTTTGATTTAGATAAGGTGACATAAAATTATAAAAAAGATTACATCATGCAGATTATTAGGAATTAAATATTTTCCCGGCGATGTGAGAATACAAAAAACCAAACCCGCACCACCTCAGGTAGAACGGGTTTGATTTACAGAAACAGTAAATGTATGCTAATCTTCTCTGCATCTTCTGCAGTCAACAGAAAGGAACTGCCCGGAAATATAATTTAACCGGATGACCTGAGAAGGAATATCTGTCCTCCCAGCCAGCCATTTTTTATTCCTTCGCTTGCGATGTACAAATCGCCTCCGGGGGTGAAAGCCAGTCCCTCAGGCTTGTAGTACATTTCAGCCGGCAACGGGAATACCGACTTGAGCTGCAGGTTGTGATATATTGCCAGCAACCTGTCGGATGCAGAAAGGACATATATTTCCCCGGTGAGCGGGTGTACTGCAATGGCCGATGGATTGAATTCAAAAGTCTTATCAAGCCGGGCAAGCTGAGGAAAATTATCAACGAGCATCTGGTTTATTTCACTCATGCTGATTCGAAGCAGAACTTCCGGATTATAGAGATCATCAGGCTTTAAACTGTACACAAGCCTCAGATCATCACTGTCATTTACCGGCTCATTTTTACTTGCCAATAAAAGCCGGTTTTTGGAAACATCATAAAACAGCCCTTCAATATCGGTCGATTGCACAGGTATCATTGCCTGCTCAGGTAAAATACCATGGTTCCCCGGTTCAAAGGAAAACACAACCCCGTCGCTGCGCAACACATATACATTCTGCCCATCTGTGGCAACATCCTCAAAATCGCCCACATCGGCAAAGCGGCTCATCCCGGTCACTTCTTCCTTTGCTGTATCAAATTCAAAAACAGCCCCCAGCTCATCCTGAACAAGGTATAACCTGCCATCACCAGCCTTGGCTATCCCCGAAACTTCCCTCAGGAGTTCAGGCAGGTCAAATACTTTATCGGGTTCAAGAAAATCATAGGGTGGTGACATCATTTCGTATGCCGATGCAATCAGATCTTCTGTCATCTGTTCACCTGCAGTCATGTTGAAGGGACGGTAATATTTGCCGTCGAGCGCGAAATAAACGTTCGATTCTATGCCATTCCTGAGCATTTCCACCACATAGAATGATGTATCAGGAGTTTCAATCAGGTGAAAGTCATCAACCGACCATCCGGAATGACTTTTCTTGAGCCTGTTCATTATTTTTTTAACTGTTTTGCTGTCGGCCTTCGCTTCACGTTCGGTATAAAGCAGCTGGCCTTCAATATCGAAAACCGCTTCCACCTTGTCACCGTTACAGAGGAACTCAATCTCAGTAAATTCATCGCGGAATTCCACATCCAGAATCTCTGCCTGAGGACATTTCATCCTGATTTTCTCCTCCAATATGTTCAGCCGGGTGGTATTTGCCCCGGCCATGGCAAATAACAGAACTCCCAGTAATATCCCTGGTGCTTTCATATACAAATCTGTTAAGCTGTTATTCTTCAGTTTTCAGGCACTGCCGCTGCCCGTTCAATCACCTTCTCAACTTCCAGCTCAGTGCCGTTTAGCATATCATAATCAACTTCAGCCGTAATGATGATCTCAGTTTTATCATCAAACGGAAAATCAGGCAGGTACTTGTCTTCAAGTTCAATTGGTATTTTACCGGTGCTGTCCATGAAAATGTAATCCTCATCATTCAGTTTTTCAACGATAAAACCTTTCACCCTCACCAGTACATCCTTACGGTCAAGTTGTATTGCATCATCCTTAATTTCCTTTACCGTATATAAACGGATTTCAGAACCCGGGCCAGAATATTGTGCCTTTGCCCCTGCTGCAATAAACAGGGTAAACATTAATACGATCATTGTTTTCATAATTTCATTGCCATTAAAAAATTAAACTTTTGACACAAAGTTAGGATCCGATCCTGTAGAGAATCTGGATATCAGCTTTGTCTGAAACCAATGGCAATTTGATGTACGGTATTGTTGATGGAGTAATCAAGTGAAAACCCATACAGGTCACAAATTTCCTTCACAATAGCAAGCCCGATGCCCGTATTCCCTTCCGAACCTTTTGAGAACCGGTGCAGCAATGACTGGGGGTTACCCCCGTAGGCCAGGCCGCTGTTGGAAATGATCAACCTGCCGGGACCAATCATTACATCCAGGAAACCTTTTTCCACATTATGCTTGACAGCATTTTTAACAAGATTATTTACGAGGATTTCTGCCAGTCCGGCATCCATTGAAACAGTACATGCCGAAATGTTACGTGTCAGGCTGATTTCCCGGATTTCAATTGCTTCAGCAAATGTTTCGAATGTATTATTCAGCACCCCGGCAAGATCAACCATTACAAGATTGCTGAATTCACGGTTATTGATTCTGCTTAACAGCAGCAGTGACTTTTGGACCCTTGAAAGATGGGTGGCCGCAGAATATATTTTGGCTGCCTCTTCTGATTCACCCGGCTCATTTTTCTGGCTGTCGAGCAGCTTCCCGGCATTGGCTTTAATTACCGCAAGATGGGTCTGCAGTTCATGCGAGGCATTTTCATTGAATTCCTTATTGTGACGGTAATCATCCGATATCTTCTTCAGCAGGCCCTGCAATGTCCGGTTCAGGGTATTGAATTCGTCGATTTTTGTCTGTTCAAAAACGGGGGGTGGGTTCCTGAGATTAAAGAGGGCCAGTTTATCTAAGGTTTTATAGAAAGGAGCCCATATTTTCCCTGATACCTGGTTGAGGGTAATAAACATGAACATTGCAATCAGCAACATCAGGCCCGAAATAATAAGGAGGGTCCCCTCGATGATGTCATCGCGTCCGAGCAGCAGGTGGCGGAGCACGATAGTAAAATCGCGGCCATCATGCCTGATTGAAAACCACAGCTCACGGAACGGGACCATTTCATTGTCGCCGGTTTCCAG
>OBJA01000010.1_pt1 | contig 219089 bp, 209 predicted proteins | sample 1519751 | NCBI WGS metagenome assembly OBJA01 (sample SAMEA3881238, study PRJEB22517) | soil metagenome | biome: lake sediment; feature: soda lake sediment; material: sediment, water from around vicinity | place: India | collected 2013-12-23 | depth 3 m
AGGGCAATGTGCTGACGGGCGCCGACCGCAATGCGGTGAGTGGCCTGAACAACAGCGTTCAGGGCGACGACAACGTGGTGGGTGGTGGCAACAACACCGTGGTGGGCAACGAAAGCCTGGTGGTGGGTGACGGCGCGTCCTCCACGGGGGACAACAACCTGGTGGTGGGTGAAGGTGCCATCGCCACCCAGGGCGAGACGGTGGCGATTGGTAGCGACGTGGATGGCGACGGCGTTGGTGCCGCGGCCACCAACGTCAACACCGTGGCCATTGGCAACGACAGTGAAGCCTCGGGGGCGAATGCCAATGCCCTGGGTCTGGGCGCCACCGCCAGCGGCGACAACAGCGTGGCCATTGGTACCGACGCGCAGGCGACGGCGATCTCCACCACGGCGGTGGGTGACAATGCCGCCGCGACGGCGGCGGATGCCACGGCGCTGGGTCAGAACACCAGCGCCAGTGGCGAAGGCTCCCTGGCGGCGGGTTATGGTTCAGAAGCGAGTGGCGACGGCTCCCTGGCCCTGGGTGATGAAGCCCAGGCCAGCGGCGACGGCTCACAGGCCATTGGCCAGAACGCCCAGGCCAGTGGCACCGACACCATCGCCCAGGGTACCAATGCCACGGCCAGTGGCGACAACGCCCAGGCGCAGGGTACCGATGCTGCGGCGACGGGCAGCGACAGCATTGCCCAGGGCAGCAATGCCAGCGCCAGCGGCACCAACACCATCGCCCAGGGCAGCAATGCCACGGCGAGCGGTGACAGTGCCCAGGCGCAGGGTGCCGATGCTGCGGCCTCTGGAGCGGCGGCGGTGGCGGTGGGTGCTGGCGCGGTCGCCCAGGGTGATTCCACCACGGCGGTGGGTGACCGGGCGGCGGCGACGGCGGCGGATGCCACTGCCCTGGGTCAGTTGACCAAGGCCAGCGGGGCGGAATCCCTGGCGGCGGGTTACGCGGCGGAGGCGTCCGGTGAAGCGGCCATTGCGGTGGGTAGCGGCGCCATTGCCAGCGGCTTCAACGCCCAGGCCATGGGTCACGGTGCCAGTGCGACGGGCGTATACAGCGTGTCCAGTGGCAGTGGCGCCCATGCTGGCGGCAACTACACGGTCGCCATCGGCGGCAACGCGCAGGCTAACTACGACAACAGCACGGCGATTGGCTACAACGCCCAGGCCAACGCCTACAACTCGGTGGCCATAGGCAATGGCTCGGTGGCGACGGACCCCAACACCTACTCGGTGGGGTCGCTGGGCAATGAGCGCCGCATCACCAACGTGGCGCCCGGTGTCTACGGTACGGATGCGGTGAACATGGATCAGTTCAACTGGCTGGATCGCAAGGTGGATAACAACCATGACAAGGCGATGGCAGGTATTGCCATCGTGTCATCCATGGCAACGGTATTGCCCCGAGAAAGCAAGCGCTTCGCCATGCGGGTGGGCGGTGGCTTCTACGGTGGTGAGGAGGCCATCGGTATTACCGCAGCCGGTCGTGTCAACAACAACATCTCCATTGATGCGGGCTTCGGTGCTGCCACAGGCCAGAGTGAGTACGGTGGTAAAGTGGGTGTGACCTACGAATGGTAAAAGGTTGATGTTCCGCTGAAAGCAACCCCCGGCGCCGCAAGGCTCCGGGGGTTTTCGGTTATGGTTTCAGATGCGCCAGCGCAAGGGCCGCACAGGGTGTAAACTGTGCGGCCATTCTTTGTACAGCTACTAGCCAATGCCTCTGTTGACCCTTACCGATATTGCCCTGAATTACGGGGTACACAGCCTCCTTGACGGCGTAAACCTCACCCTCCGCAAAGGCAACCGCATCGGCTTGCTGGGACGCAATGGTGCGGGCAAATCCACACTGATGAACCTGATCGCCGGCAATATCAAGAGCGATAGTGGCGAGCGCTGGGTGAGACCTGGGGTCAAGATTGCCGTGCTTTCCCAGTCACTGCCGGAAGCGGATGACAAAACCGTCTATGACGTAGTGGCCTCCGGCCTTGAGAATGTGGGCGAGTGGCTGGCGGAATACCACCACCTGACTCAAAGCCCCGAGCCGGATATGAAGCGGCTCGAGATCGTCCAGCATCAGCTGGAAAGCGCCGATGGCTGGAATCTCCAGCAAAAGGTCGACACCATCCTCACCCAGCTGGATCTGCCGCCGGATGTCGCCATGAATACCCTTTCCGGTGGCTGGCGGCGCCGGGTAGCGCTGGCAAAAACCCTGGTCAGGGACCCGGATATCCTGCTCCTCGACGAGCCCACCAACCACCTGGACATCCCCTCCATTGAATGGCTGGAAAAGCAAATCCGCGAATACCGCGGTGCCCTGCTGCTGGTCACCCACGATCGCCGCTTTCTGGAAAGGGTGACCAATATGGTGGCGGAGCTGGATCGCGGCAAACTCTACCCCTGGGAGGGGGGTTACCAGAGCTTTCTGGTTTACCGGGAACAGCAACAGGCGTCAGAAGAAAAAGCTAATGCCCTGTTCGACAAGCGCCTGTCGGAGGAAGAAAAGTGGATTCGCCAGGGTGTCAAAGCCCGCCGCACCCGCAATGAGGGCCGGGTGCGCGAGCTGGAGGCCATGCGCAGGGAACGTCAGGAGCGGCGCGAAAAGCAGGGGCGCGCAGATTTCGCGGTGGAAACGGGCAATACCTCGGGCAAGATCGTCGCCGAGCTCAAGCATGTCAGCCACAGCTATGACGGCAAGCTGGTGATAGATGATTTCTCCACGGTGATCATGCGCGGTGACAGGATCGGCATTGTCGGCCCCAATGGCGCAGGCAAAAGCACCTTGCTGAAAACCATTCTCGGCGAGCTGGTGCCGGACAGTGGGGAAGTAATCCATGGCACCAAACTGGAGGTGGCGTACTTCGATCAGTTGCGACAGCAGATTGACCCGGAGCTGAATCTGCTCGACAACATCTGCGGTGGCCGCGAGTTCATCACCATCAATGGCAAGGATCGCCACGGCATCAGTTATCTGGGCGACTTCCTCTTTACGCCGGATCGCGTGCGCACCCCGGTGAAAGCCCTTTCCGGTGGCGAGCAGAACAGGGCCATTTTGGCCAAACTGTTCAGCAAGCCTGCCAACCTGCTGGTGCTGGATGAACCCACCAATGACCTGGATATTGAAACCCTGGAACTACTGGAAGAAATCCTGCTGAATTTTGACGGCACCCTGCTGCTGGTTAGCCACGACCGGGCCTTTATGGACAATGTGGTCACCAGCATCCTGGTGTTCGAAGGGGAAGGGAAAATCAACGATTATGTGGGTGGTTACAGCGACTGGATCACCAAGGGTGGCAACTTCGAGTCGAAATCGCAGGGCAAAAAAGCGGTAAAGAGCGGCAGTGTGGAAAGCCCTACCGAGGAACCCAGGGTTGTAGCGCCCGCAGTGGTCAAGAAAAAATTGAGCTACAAGGACCAGCGGGAACTGGAGCAACTACCCGGCATTATTGAAAAACTCGAAACAGAGATGCGCGGCATTGAAGAGGTGCTGGCCCGACCGGATTTTTACCAGAACCCACAAACAGTGATCGATGAAACCCTGGCCCAAGTCACTGTCATCCAGTTACAGCTCGAAAAAGCCTACGAACGCTGGGGGCAGCTGGAATCCTGATCTGCCATGGCACCGGCAATCAGGCCGGTGCCTCTATCGCCCACGGAGTGGACTCCTGCATGACGCCTGCCAGACAGGCTGCCGCGTACACAAACCGACCTATCCCTTAGCCCGAATCGTCTTGACCCCACCCGCAGTAGCCAGCAGCAAAATATCCGCCGGGCGCAGGGCAAACAGTCCATTGGTCACCACCCCGGTAATATTGTTGAGGGTTTCCTCCAGCTGACGGGGTGAGGCAATGGGATGCAGGTGATGTACATCCAAAATTACGTTGCCGTTATCGGTTACCACCCCTTCACGATAGACCGGATCGCCCCCCAGCTTCACCAGCTGGCGGGCAACATGGCTGCGCGCCATGGGGATTACCTCAACCGGTATCGGGAAAGTGCCCAGGTGCTCCACCCACTTGCTTTCATCAGCAATGCAGACAAATTCCCGCGCCACGGCGGCGACAATTTTTTCCCGTGTCAGCGCACCACCCCCACCTTTTACCAGCTCCAGCCGGGGATTGGTTTCATCGGCGCCGTCAATATAGAGAGTGACTTCCCTGGCGCTGTTGAGGTTGTGTACATCAATGCCATGGCCCTTGAGGCGGGCAGCAGAAGCCTCTGAACTTGCCACTGTGCCAGCAAAGCGGTGGCGATGGGGTGCCAGCAAATCAATAAAAAAGTTGGCGGTGGAACCGGTACCGATACCAATGATGCTGTCGTCTTCGATACGGCTGAGGGTGTAGTTAACCGCCGCCAGGGCAACGGCTTTTTTGAGGTCTTCCTGATTCATGGCTGTACTCGTTGGGCGGAAAAGTGGCCTGTGGAGTATAACGCAAGCCCCGCCAAGCTCAGGATGCAGATCACAGAAGGTGAATCTCGGTTGCCAATCTGCCTGCTCAATGACCTGGTGGGCATTTGGCAGGCAGATCAGGGCAATAAACTCAGGGGCAGTTATAGGCGGCGTAAGTGCCTTTGCCATTGACAATGGATTGACGCACCAGGGTGTTGGCGCCCAGATCAACCGCTTGCTGGCGGGCCAGATCATCCAGCTCGTTGCGCACTTTGGTGGCGTCCCGGGCGATGGCGCCAATATTGGCTTTAACCGTGCTGGAAACGATGCCGATACGATTACAGGCACTTACGCGGTTGGCGGGAACGACAATAACCTGCTGGGCCTCAGGGGAAACTTTTACCCAGGTGCAGGCTGTTGTGATCGCGATCATTCCTGCAAGTGCAAGGGTTGTGGCCAGGGGTTTTACAGCAAACATCGGAAATCTCCATTGGTGGCAGGGGGGCTGATCAAGGTATGCCTATGCTAATACCTTTGATCCTCCCCGGGCAATAACACAGCATTGGTGATTACTGCCAGTCTGCACCATCAGGGATTATCTGGTGTGAGCGGCATAAAGATCCAGTCGCGGCCCGGCTGGCACGATGCCGGTTGGGTTAATGGTTTTGTGGCTGCCATAGTAATGCTGTTTGATCTGGTCGACATTGACCGTATCGGCTACGCCGGGAATTTGATACAGGGCCAGCAGATAGTTATACAGATGGGGAAATTCAGCCAGCTTGTTGCGATTGCACTTGAAGTGGCCATGGTACACAGGATCGAAGCGGATCAACGTGGTGAACAGCCGCCAGTCCGCCTCGGTGAGCTGTTCACCCGCCAGATAGCGGTTGCTGGCAAGCGTAGTCTCCAGCCAGTCAAGGCTCTCGAACAGCTCACCATAGGCTTTCTCATAGGCCTGCTGCGTTGTGGCGAATCCGGCGCGATACACACCGTTATTTACCGTGGCATAGACACGGGCGTTGATGGCATCGATCGCGTCTCGCAAGGCTGGGGGATAAAAATCCTGCTGATCCCCCGTGATGTAGTTAAAGGCGCTGTTGAGCATGCGGATGATGTCGGCAGACTCATTATTGACAATGGTCTGGCGCTGCTTGTCCCACAAAACCGGCACAGTGGCGCGCCCTTCGTAGCCGCCATCGGCCTTGAGGTACAGCTGGTAGAGGTAGTCGAGGTTGTGGAGCGGGTCCCCTTGATCGCCAAACTCCCAGCCGTTTTCGAGCATTAACGGCTTCACAATGCTGACGCTGATATGGTTTTCCAGTTGCTTGAGCGCTCTGAATATCAAAGCGCGATGGGCCCAGGGGCAGGCCAGGGACACATACAGATGGTAGCGCCCGCTCTCCGCCCTGAAGCCACCTTCACCGCTGGCTCCAGGCGCTCCGTCCGGTGTGATCCAGCTGCGAAAGCGGCTCTCCTGGCGCACAAACTCACCTTTGCTTGATCCGGTGTCGTACCACTGGTCATGCCATTTGCCATCGATAATCAGTCCCATACTATTCTCCCGTGATTGCTGGTGGTTGCGTTGCCTTGCGAGTTACTTGCCTGCGGCGATAACGCGGTCAAGGCTGAGTGAACCTGCACCGCGCAGGGCAAGGGCGGCGGCAATCACCAACAGTGCCAGACCGAATTCATAGCCGTTGTCAGCCATAAACAGGCCGTTACCGATATGCACGGCAAAAATCGCCACCACCATGGTGACAGCCAGCACCAGCGCTGCGGGGCGTGTCAGCAGGCCCAGAATCAGCAACAGGCCGCCAAAAAATTCCGCACTGCCAGCGCCCAATGCCATCAGGTAACCGGGGGCCAGGCCGATGGATTCCATCCACTGGCCGGTACCGGCAATGCCGTATCCACCAAACCAGCCGAACAATTTTTGTGCGCCGTGGGCGGCAAAGATAACGCCGGCACCAATGCGCAACGGCAAGTCATCAAAACCTTCACGGGTCTTAAAAAGCAGTGATACAAGGTTGAGTCTCGCGGTAGTGGAAAGTTTCATGGCGGTTTCCTTCAGTGGGGTTGAGTGTGGAGCCATTTTATTTGCAGACACCCGGATGAATAAGGGGCAAAATCCGTTCAATCCCATCAAAAAATCAGAACAATCATGGCCAGCCCGGACTTAACCCTTGAACTGTTCCATATCCTCGATGCCATCGACAGGCGCGGCAGTTTTTCTGCTGCTGCAGAGGAGTTAGGCAAAGTCACCTCGGCGCTCTCCTACAGTATCCAGAAGCAGGAACAGCAGCTGGGTCTGAGCCTGTTTGTACGCCAGGGGCGGCGCTCGGTATTTACCCCGGCAGGCAGGTTGTTGCTGGAGCGCGGTCGCATCATCCTTGCCGCCACCAGCAGTCTGGCGGAGGAGGCGATCACCCTCGTCAATGGCTGGGAGCCCAGGCTTAAAATCGCCATCGATTCACTGGTGCCGGTTGACACAGTCATGGCTGTATTGGCGGTCTTTCTTGATCATCATCCCGGTGTTGAAATCGACCTGTGCGAAGAGGTGCTGGGTGGTGCCTGGGAGGCGCTCATAGAAGACCGGGTACAGCTGGTGATCGGTGCGCCTGCGCCAGTGCCACCTGCTACGGGTTTGCGCTGTGAAGTTCTGGGTCGGGTACAGCGGGTTTTTGCCGTGAATGCCGACCACCCTCTGGCGGGAGTTGCACAACCCATTACGGCAGAACAGATTGCCCAACACCGCATGGTGGTCGTCCACGACAGCAGCAGGACAGGGGTTCCACGGGCAACTCGCCTGTTGGCCCGTAAAAGTCATTTTTACGTGCAGACCTTCGCGCAGAAAATTGCCGCCCAGCGGGCTGGCATTGGTGTAGGGTTTGTGCCGCACCAGGCCATTGCACCATTGCTGGCGACGGGGGAAATGGTAGCCCTTGAAGTGCTCGGGGTGGGGATGGAGGATGAACTGTATCTTGCCTGGAAAACCGCCAATCGCGGTTTGGGGCTTAAAGTGCTGAGGCAAATGTTGCTGCAGGCACGATTGCTGTAAATACCGGGGGGGCAGCATGCTGCCCCCCCGGTAGCGGTCAGTGCATTACCGCATCAAAAATTTCAATAAAGGATCGATGCTGGCGGATTTCAACGGGTAGATGTAGCCTGCGGCCCAGGTCAGCCGCCGAGATCAGACCGCGAATCCGTGTGCTGTCGTGATCTACCACCAGCACATAGGGCTGACCTTCGCGGCGCAGCAAAGTAATCAGTTTGGCGACGGTCGTGCGACCCAGGGATTCATGGTCAATGGCCATGATCTGTTCCCTTGGCATCATCAGGTCGCGCACCTGGATATCCTGGCGTTTCCTGGCGGGGCCGACAAGGCGTATGACGGCTTCCTCGCCAAGACCCTCTTCGCTGATCAGTCCACGAAAATGCTGGTTGCGATCCACCACCGAGAGCGCGGCGCTGTGGGCATTGGCGAGGAACAATCGCGCCTCATCCACGCTGCTGTCCTGGTAGATTGTGGCTGGCTGGTGAGTCTTGAAGTCGGTGAGAATTGACTGTGCGGGTGAACTGAGAGCTACGTCGTCAAAATCGTTTGGGAAGGCCAGTTCATAGCCATGGTCAAGATTGAACAGTTGCAGGTTTGTGGTTGGCATTGCAGGTACCTTTTGAATTCGGGAATGGTCAATTCGGGAATGGTGCTCAAGCCCGGTACCGGGTGTGAGCCGGATGCCGGAAAGCCTGGAAATCTGGTGAGCAAAGGCTGATCAGGAGAGGGCTTTGGGCGGTCCGCGAATGGGGTGGGCTGCAAGGACGGGGTGGTGGAAAGTGGCGGATACAACGGAGAAAACAGCGACAAAAGCCGCCAGGTGAATCAGAGAGGTGGTGTCGGCGCCTGGTATGCCAGGGTCTGTATCCTGCTCCTGCTCATTAAGAACCAGCTCCGGCAGCTTGAAAACAGCGGCATGGCTCGGTGAAGACAGGGAGGAGAAGCCGTGTTCATGGCTCTGATGCCCGCCATGGGAGGCAAGCAGCAGGGTGAGAACCAGCAAAAACATTTTCATGGGGTTTGGGGTAAGCCTCGAACGGAGACACTGACTACGCCGCTGAGCATAGTCCTGCGCATTGCGAACAACAATGAATATTTTCTCCTCCGCGCCGGGACGTACCACTGTGGTGATGAAAAATGCAGGGAATGTCCGCTCAGGTTGTGCTCATCGCTGGCGCAATGCAAAGCAACTGCATACCATAAAGCCACCACACAATATTGAAAAACAGCCATTCGTCGTGGCAGCCATCGCGCAAGTCAGGAATTGTCATGCCAAACAGTTACGTCAAACGGATTCTCAACGCCAATATCTACGATCTGGTGGTGGAGACGCCAGTGGATTTCGCGCCGCAAATGAGTGAACGCCTGCAAAACCGCGTGCTGCTCAAGCGCGAGGATCTACAGCCGGTGTTTTCGTTCAAGCTGCGCGGCGCCTACAACCGTATGCTCAAGCTCAGTGCAGGGGAGAGAGCCCGTGGTGTGGTGGCAGCCTCAGCGGGCAACCATGCCCAGGGAGTGGCGCTGGCGGCCCGCACCCTGGGAGTCAAGGCCACCATTGTGATGCCGCGCACTACACCGCAAATCAAGATCCGGGCGGTCAAGGCCCTGGGCGCCAAGGTGGTGTTGGCGGGGGACAGCTTTGAGGCGGCGTCGGAACATGCCGGTCAGTTGGTGGCTCAACTGGGAATGGTGTATATCCATCCCTTCGATGATCCCGAGGTGATCGCGGGGCAGGGTACGGTGGCCCTGGAACTGTTGCGGCAGATTTCCGGGCAATTGGACGCGATTTTTGTTTGCGTTGGCGGCGGCGGGCTGTGTGCCGGTATCGCCGCCTATGTGAAATTTGTGCGACCCGAGATCAAGATCATCGCGGTGGAACCGGATGATGCCGCCTGCCTCAAGGCGGCGCTGGACAAAAAGCGACGGGTCAAGCTCAAGCATGTGGGGCTGTTTGCCGATGGCGCTGCAGTGGCGCAGATCGGCAAGGAAACCTTCCGGGTGTTGAGACAAACCATCGATGATGTGGTGACCGTGAGCACCGACGAAATCTGCGCCGCCATCAAGGATATCTTCGAGGACACCCGCTCCATCGCCGAGCCTGCGGGAGCCCTGTCGGTGGCGGGCATGAAAAAGTACATAGAGCAGCACAACCTCAAGGGCCAGAATCTGGTGGCCATTGTCAGCGGCGCCAATATGAATTTTGACCGTCTGCGCTATATTTCCGAGCGCACCGAGATTGGCGAAAAGCGCGAGGCGATTCTCGCTGTCACCATTCCCGAGCAGCCCGGCAGCTTCAAACATTTTTGCCAGCTCATCCATCGCCGCATGATTACCGAGTTCAACTACCGCATGGGCGATCCACAGCAGGCCCATATTTTTGTCGGTGTTCAGGTGGAGTCCGACAGGGATCGCCAGGAATTGCTCGACACATTGCAGCAGCACGGTTATCCCGTCGAGGATATGACCGATAACGAAATGGCCAAGCTCCATATTCGCTATATGGTGGGAGGCAGGGTATCCTCCGCCAGCGAGGAAATGGTGTACCGCTTTGAATTTCCCGAACGGCCCGGTGCGCTGTTCAATTTTCTTAACAAGGTGGGTGATAGCTGGAACATTTCCATGTTTCACTATCGCAATCACGGCGCGGCTTTTGGCCGTGTGTTGGCGGGATTTGAAGTGCCAGCGCAGGAACGGCGCCATGTGCCTGCTTTTCTTCAGGATCTGGGCTACGAGTACAGCGATGAAACCCGCAATCCGGCCTACCAGTTTTTTCTGCGGGGATAGAGAGTCAGTGCAAGTGGCTTACAGAGAAAAGCACAGTGGCATAAAGCCATCAGCGGATAATGAATCCTATGGAAACCACCGCGAAAAGGAGCTTCAGCGTGGATAAAAAGGTACTGGGGGTGATACGTGCCCGCTTTCTGCCACTGACACTTGTGTGTCTGGCGCCGGCACTGGTGCTGGCCTGGCGTCAGGGTGGAGCACTTGATCCCCTGACCGTGGGCCTGATTGTGCTGGCCGGTCTGGCCAGCCAAGTAGCCGCCAACGCCCTCAATGAATACGAGGATTTCCGCAGCGGGCTGGATTTTACCACCAGACGCACGCCCTTCAGCGGCGGCAGCGGCACTCTGGTCAGCCATGCTGAATTTGCCCCGGTAGCCCTCTATCTCGGACTCACCTGCCTGTTGATAACCCTCTCCATTGGCTGGTATTTCGTGCAGAAACTGGGGGCAGTACTCATCGCTCCCGGTTTGCTGGGCCTTGTGCTGGTGATGGCCTACACCCGCTGGATCAATCTTTTTCCACTGCTGTGCCTGCTCGCTCCGGGGGTGGGTTTTGGCGTGTTGATGGTCAATCTCACGGTGCTGGTGCTCACGGGGGGGCCTTCCTCCGAGGCGCTGATGCTCTCGGTGCCGCTGGCGTTGCTGGTGAGTAACCTGCTGCTGGTAAACCAACTGCCGGATATCGAAGCAGATAGCCGGGTCGGGCGACGCCATGTTGCTGTCGTCTGGGGAGTGGCCTGGGCAGTACGGATTCAGGTTGTGCTGGCGCTGGGTGTCTATCTGTCGATTCTGGCAATCTGGTTGGCGGGTGTGCTGCCCCTGTGGATCATGCTGGGATGGCTAACCGCACCTTTGGCCCTGTGGGTCAGCGTGGCGCTGCTGCGCTGGGATGGGACGGATACCCGCGACCTCGTGCCTGTCATGGCGCGCAATACTGTAGTCACTTTGTTCACACCACTGCTACTGGCGGCGGGCCTGTTTATGGGTGCTTGAGCATCGTTGCGGCACTGCTTGGGAATCACGCGCCCACCCAGAGCCTGGACGCGAGCACTGTCGCCGCTCCTCAGTCAGCGTCGGTTTCACTGGCGCGACACAGATCCCCCAGCTGACGAATCTGGATCGCTTCCACCCCCGAGCGCGACAGCGCGTCGGAGATAATCACTACCTTGTCACTTTCCTGGAATTCCTTGCGGGTCAGAAGTATCCGCGCCGCTGTGGCCAGGGTTTTTTCCGAGTCAGCGCTGAAGTTGATGCGGTAGCTGAGCAGATTGCGGTTCAGCACCAGCTGGCGACGGGTGCGGCTGTCGTTTGTGAAAGCGCAGATCACGGCTTTTTGCGGGCGGCAGTTGGTCACCAGATTGGCCATCAAGCCGCGCCGGGTGGGCACCATAATGGCGTGGGCATTGATGGCGGCGGCCAGATTCACCGCTGCTTCAGCGATACCCTGTTTGTCGGACTGAACCTCGAGCTGGTTGCTGAAGCGCAATCCCTGGCCCGGTTCCGTGGCGCGGGCGATGCGGTCCAGCACCTCGACGCATTTCACCGGGTAATTGCCGATGGTGGTTTCCCCCGACAGCATGATGGCATCGGCCTCCTCATACACCGCATTGGCCACATCGGTGACTTCGGCGCGGGTGGGCATGGGGTTGTCGATCATGGATTCGAGCATATGGGTGGCGACGATGGAACGTTTGCCCAGCTCCGCACAGCGCTGGATGATATGGCGCTGCGCCCTGGGCAGCTGTTCGTAGGGAATTTCCACCCCCAGATCGCCCCGCGCCACCATCACACCGTCACTCTCGCGAATAATGTCATCAAGGTTTTTCAGGCCCTCCTGATCCTCAATTTTGGCGATGACCTTGATCTTGCCAGCCTTGCTGCCCAGCAGCCGGTTGAGATCGTGAATATCGTCGGCGCTGCGCACAAAGGACAGGGCGATAAAGTCCACGTCATGCTCCATGGCAAAGGCGATATCGCGCCTGTCCTTTTCGGTGATGGCGGGCAGATTGACGCGAATGCCCGGCAGATTTACATGGCGGCGACTTTTGAGGATACCGCCGTCCAGCACTCGACAGCGCATGGCGCGCTCTTCCTTGCTGAGCACTTCAAGGTTGATCAGGCCGTTGTCCACGGTGATCTTGTCGCCGATATTGACGTCGGTGATGATGTCCGCGTAATTGATAAAAATGGAGCGGGTTTCCACATCCGCCTCGCCCCGCGCCACCACGGTGACGATGTCGCCATTCTTCAGGTTGAGATCGCTGTTGAGCACGCCGGTGCGAATCTCAGGGCCCTGGGTATCAATCAGCACCGCTACCGGGTGGTGAAGCTTTTTGTTGAGGGTGCGGATCGCCTTGATGATCTTCAGGCAGTTATCGTGCTCGCCGTGAGACATGTTGAGCCGCGCCACATTCATGCCGGCATTGGCGAGTTTTTCCAGCATGTCGTAACTGGCGGACACGGGGCCGATGGTGCAGATGATCTTGGTCTGGCGCATGGGGCTTCCTGGTGAGGTTCAATGGTGTGGCGGATTCAGCAACAGTACACGGTTTTCAGTGGCGATGGCGTCAAGGGGAATATCCCAGGGTTCACTGGGCAGGCTGTCGACTTCCTGGAAACTGTGGGCGAGGCCAACAAACAGTGGCCGGAAAGTGTGGGCCCGCTGGCAGCGGGCAAAGGTGCGGTCGTAAAAGCCGCCGCCCATGCCCAGGCGATTGCCGTTGCGGTCAAAGGCCACCAGTGGGAAAAACACGGCATCCAGACTCCAGGGGGGTACTGGTTTGGCGCCCTGAAGCGGGGGCTCGCCAATGCCGAAGCGATTCACTTTGAGCGTCTGTCCCGGCGTGTGGGGCAAAAAATGCAAGCGGTTGTGGCTGCTGGGATGCAGAACAGGCAGGTAGATTCTTTTACCGGCAGCGTGGGCGAGGTGGAGCAAAGGGTGGGGGTTGATTTCACCGTCATTGGCCAGATACAGAGCAATGCGGCGGCTGTGCAGGAAAACCCCCTGGCGGGCAATCTGGCTGGCCAGCTGTTCAGCGCTGTGGCGTTGCCGGGCAGCGCTCAGTGACTGGCGCTGGCGCCGCATCGCTGAGCGTATCTGCTGCTTGCTGTCGGGCATCGGCCTGTGACTGCTTTAGGAAGGAAAGAAAAACCCCGGAAGTGCCGCTGTCAGTAATGGCCTTGAACCCAGGGCTCAAGGTGGTGACTTCCGAAACGCATCAGGCTTCCCGTCTTGCGGACATGCACAACAGCGTGGTCTGGAAGTCGCCGGTATAGCAATTATCGGCTCAAGGACTTGTCGACTGGCAAACACCCCAGGGTCGCCAACATTATAACCCCGTGACTGTACCCGCTGACAACGGCTTTACCGCCGTTGTGGCTGGAATTTATCAAGGGCGTTGTCGAGCTTGGCATCCACGCGCTGAATTTCCTGTCCCAGAGTGTCACTGCTGGTGGCCTTTGATTCAGCCTTCAACAGGTCGTAGGTCAGATTGAGGGCGGCCATCACGGCAATGCGCTCCAGGCCGATGACATTGCCGGATTTGCGTATGTCACGCATACGGCGATCGAGTTCCAGGGAGGAGTGGATCAGGGCATCCTGTTCCTCAGGTGGGCAGTTGATCTGGTATTCCTTGTCGAGGATACGGATGACGACAGTATTGCTCATGATTCAATATCCAGACTTTTAAGGCGCGTGATCATCGCCTCCACCCGCGAACGGGCAAGCTCGTTTTTTTCGAGCAACTGGCTGCGCTCCCGCAGCAGGGTGGATTCCCGCTCGCGCAGACGGTGGTTGTCGGCATGGAGTTGATCGCACAGGGCAATAAGCCTGTCGAGCTTGGTTTCCAGCTGGATGAGGGTATCACTGGCCATAAAAGTAATGCAGGTGATTGGCCTGTCACTATATGGTGCGATGTGAAGGTGGTCAACAGAATCGGCAACGAGGAATTGCCCGCCAGCTCGCCCTGCAGGGCAAGATTATCGGGAAGATGAATTAACCGGCGCGGGAATGATAGGATGCGGGTTTTCCCCTTGGGCCAACCATGACTTTTAATGAACTGACCGACCTTCTCCGTGTGGAGGGCTTTGACGAAACCGCCGCCGAACTCCATGGCATTATTTGCGGGCGCCTGGCGGGGGGTGAACGCCTGCCCGGCCACAAACTGCGCCTCGCCCTGCTGGCCAGCCTGCACAGCGACGAGGAGCTGATCGACAACGCCCTGCCTTCACTAACCCGCCTCTACCAGCAATCCCTGGCGGGTCTCACTGATCCGGGGTTTGCCTTCAAGCCGCTGTTGCCTGGCGATGATGTGCCGCTGGTGCAACGGGTTGAAGCCATGGCCCAGTGGACCCAGGGCTTTCTTGACGGCCTGGCGGATTCCGGGCTGTCCGGTGAAACCCTGTTTTCCGACGATGCCGCCAATGCCCTTGGGGATATCGCCGCCATCGCCCAGGCCGGGTTCGACGGCGACGATGGCGAAAATGAGGATGAAGCCGATTTTGCCGAGCTGGAGGAATACCTGCGGGTGGCCGCCATCCTGATTTTTTCCGAACTGGCCTCCCCCGGCGATATTGGCACTGCCGTTCCGACGACACTGCACTAGACCGTATCCAGGCCGCACCCGCAGCAGGAAACACCTGCACCAGGAATAGCCCGATGATCAAACACAGTGAATTTGCCCGCCGCCGCCGCGAACTGATGGCCCTGATGGCGAAGGACAGCATCGCCATTATCACCGCCGCCCCCGAGCGCAGTCGCAGCCGCGACACATTCTACCGCTACCGCCAGGACAGCGATTTTTACTACCTCACCGGCTTTAACGAGCCAGAGTCGGTGATGGTGCTGATACCGGGTCGCCGCCAGGGGCAGTTTGTGATGTTCTGCCGCGACCGCGACCGCGCCCGCGAAATCTGGGACGGCTATCGCGCCGGTCCCCAGGGTGCCTGCGATATTTACGGCGCCGACGATGCCTTCCCCATCAACGATATCGACGACATCCTGCCGGGGCTGATCGAAGGCCGCGAGCGGGTCTACTACGCCGTCGGCAAGGACCAGAATTTTGACCGCCAGCTGATGGAGTGGGTCAACGCCATCCGCGCTCGGGCGCGGGCAGGCGCCATTCCCCCGGCGGAATTTGTCGATCTCGATCACCTGCTGCACGAGATGCGCCTGTTCAAAAGTCCGGGGGAGCTCAAGGTGATGGGCAAATCCGGCAAGATTGCCGCCCGCGCCCACAGCCGCGCCATGAAGGTATGCAAGCCGGGCATGTATGAATACCAGTTGCAGGCGGAGATAGAACACGAATTCGCCATGGCGGGCAGTGACTTTCCCGCCTACAGCACTATCGTTGGTGGCGGCGCCAACGGCTGTATCCTGCACTACATCGAAAACCGCGCGCCCTTGCAGGATGGCGATCTGGTGCTGATCGACGCTGGCTGTGAATACGACTATTACGCCTCCGATATCACCCGCACCTTCCCGGTCAATGGCAGATTCTCGCCGGAGCAAAAAGTACTCTACAACATCGTACTGGAAGCCCAGTACGCCGCCATCGACGCTGCGCGAGCGGGCAATCACTGGGACCAGCCCCACGAGGCCACGGTGAAGGTGATTACCGAAGGTCTGGTGGATGCCGGTTTGCTCAAGGGCAAGGTGGCGGATCTGATCCGCGACGGCGCCTACAGGGATTTTTATATGCACCGCGCCGGCCACTGGCTTGGCATGGATGTGCACGATGTGGGCGATTACAAGGTGGACCACCACTGGCGACTGCTGGAGCCGGGCATGGTGATGACCATCGAACCGGGGATTTATGTGTCACCGGACAACACAAAGGTGCCCAAAAAATGGCGCGGCATTGGTATCCGCATTGAAGACAACGTGGCCATCACCCGCAAGGGCACAGACATTCTCACCGCCGATGTACCCAAAACCATCGACGCTATCGAAGCGTTGATGCGGGGTTGAACCACAGATTGTGAATACCGCCAGCGAGCACAGCCAGCCACCAGGCCAGGACCTGCCAGAGCACACCGATATCGCCATTATCGGTGGCGGCATGGTGGGCCTCAGCTTGGCCTTGTTGCTGGCCAAACACTGCCCGGCGCTGGCTATCCTGGTGGTGGAAGCCTTTGCCATCAAGCTGCCTTCTTCAACTGAAACCATGCATTTTCAGCCCGGTTTTGACGCCCGCTCCACCGCCCTGTCCCACAGCAGCCGGTTGATCTTCAGTGAATTGGGTATCTGGGAGGCATTGGCCCCCCGTGCCGCCACCATCGACACCATCCATGTGTCTGACCAGGGCAAACCCGGCGCTACCCGCCTGCACGCCGCTGACCAGGGTTTGCCCGGGCTGGGCTATGTGCTCGAAAACCGCGTGCTGGGGGATGTGCTGATACGCGCTGTGCAGGGCTGCGGCAATATCCGTATCTGCGCCCCGCTGCGGCTGGAAAAAATGATACCGGCAGCAGACGGCATGACTCTTTACGCCGCCGGGCAACGCTGCCGAGCGGCCTTGGCGGTGGTGGCGGAAGGCACCGGTTCTGCCACCTTGGAACAGCTGGGCATTCATACCAGGGTGATGGATTACGGCCAGAGCGCCCTGATCGCCAACCTGTCCCTGGCTGAACCCCATTGCGGCATTGCCTACGAGCGCTTTACCCAGCAGGGTCCCATGGCACTGCTGCCCCTGCCGCCAGTAAACGGCGAGCAGCGCGGCGCCCTGGTGTGGACACTGCCGCCTGAGCAGGCTGAAGAGCTGAAAAACGCTCCGGAAGATGACTTTATCGCCGCCCTCCACCAGCGCTTTGGCTACCGCGCCGGGCATTTTCTGCGCTGCGGCGAACGCTCCACCTATTCACTGCGCCTGACCGTCGCAGAGGAACAGATTCGCCGTCACCTCGCAGTGGTGGGCAACGCCGCGCACTTTTTGCACCCGGTGGCGGGGCAGGGCTTCAACCTCGCCCTGCGGGATGTGGCGATGCTGGCGGAGGCGGTGATCAATGGCCAGCGCACAGGTGTGGCGCCCGGTGATCTCAGCTTGCTGGAGAGCTATATGCAAGCCCAGGCCGGGGACCAGAACCGCACCATCCTGTTCAGCGATACCCTGCCCAAGCTGTTTTCCGCCACAGGGCTGCTGCCAGTGGGCTTGCGCAATGGCGGCCTGATTGCCCTGGATCTGCTGCCGGGATTGCGCGAGGGCTTCGCCCGTTTTGGCGCTGGCCTTGGCAATCGCGCAGCACAATTAAAGGCAGGCTCAGGCAATGGTTGAGAGCACATTGATTGAGAGCGCGATGGTTGAAGCAGAACAGTTTGATGTACTGATCGCCGGTGGCGGTCTGGTGGGTGCGGCGCTGGCGGTGATTCTGGGTCGCCATCCGCTGGCGCAGGATCTGCGTATCGCCGTGGTGGAGACAAAACCCTTTAGCGCCGATCTGCGGGGTGAGCTGTTCGACCCCAAGGTGATCGCCCTCGCCGAAGCCTCCCGCAAACTGCTCGAAGAGGCGGGCATCTGGACCGAAACCCTGGCGCAGCGCGCCTGCCCCTATCGCCGTATGGTGGTGCGCGACAGCGCCGGAACCGGTTGTGTCGAATTCGACAGCGCCGAAATACACCGCGCCGACCTGGGCCATATCGTCGAAAACTCCGCCCTGCTGGCGCCCATGCATCGGGCCATAGAAGCTATGGGTAATACACAGTTTATCTACCAGGCCATCGCCGATGTGCAGCGCCACGGTGAGGCGGGCGATCTGATGGTGGAACTGGCGGATGGCCGCACCCTCACGGCACCTTTACTGGTCGCCGCCGATGGCGCCAACTCCCTGGTGCGGGAGCGCTGCGGCTTTGCCCTGCGCAGCTGGGATTACGGCCACAGCGCGATTGTGGCCACCCTGCGCTGCGAACAGCCCCACGGCTTCAGCGCCCGCCAGTGGTTTATGGCCAGCGGCCCCCTGGCGTTTTTGCCGTTGCGCACGTCGGATCAGGATTGCCACCATGTCTCCATCGTCTGGTCCCAGGAGCACGGCGAGGCACAGCGGCTGATGGCGCTGGATGACGGGGAATTCTGCCGCGAACTGACCTTTGCCAGCGAGTCTGCCCTGGGCGACGTGCAATCCACCTCGCGCCGCTTTGTATTCCCCCTGCGCCAGCGCCACGCGGTGGATTATGTGCAGCCCGGCGTGGTACTGGTGGGGGATGCCGCCCACAGTATCCATCCCCTGGCGGGCCAGGGGGTCAACCTGGGTTTTGCCGATGTCGCCGCCCTGGTGGAGGAAATGTCCCGCGCCGTGGAGCGCGGCCTGCCCCACTGGCACCTGTCTGCCCTGCAGCGCTACCAGCGCCAGCGCAAGCCCGTCAACCTGGCGATGATGGGGGCCATGGAGGGATTCAAGCGTCTGTTTGCCGCACAGCAGCCGTTACTGCGCATGGTGCGCAACGATGGCATGGGCCTGTTCAACCGCCTGGCGCCCCTCAAAAATCAACTGGTTCGCAAGGCCATGGGTTTTTAGCAGCTGGAGATTGCAGGGCCTGTTCATACTATTTGGATAATCCAAATAGTATGAACAGGCCCTAACCGCAGACAGCTTTTTATCGGCCTGTTAGAATCCGCACCTTACCCGTCAGGCAGCCCCACCATGGGAAACCGCACCCCCCTTTTTGACACCCACCAGGCCCTCGGCGCCAAGATCGTCGACTTTGGCGGTTGGGATATGCCCCTCCACTACGGCTCCCAGATTGATGAGCACCATGAGGTGCGCCAGCACGCGGGGATGTTTGATGTCAGCCATATGGCGGTGGTGGATGTGGCGGGCAGCGACGCAAAAACCTGGCTCCAATATCTTCTGGCCAACGATGTGGCGCGCTTGAAGACAAGCGGTAAGGCACTGTACTCCTTGATGCTTAACCCCGAGGGTGGTGTGATCGACGACCTGATCGTCTACCTGCTGGGCGATAACAGCTACCGGTTGGTGATCAATTGCGGCACCGCCGCCAGGGACATCGCCTGGATGCAACAGCAATCCGCCGGGTTTGCCGTCACCATCACCCCGCGCCCGGATCTGGCAATTATCGCCGTGCAGGGTCCGCAGGCCGTGGCGCTGGTCAAATCCGTGGCCAGCCCCGAAGCCGCCACAGCCATTGATGGCCTGCAAAATTTCAGCGCCGCCAGCGTGGGCAGCTGGTTTATCGCCCGCACCGGCTACACCGGCGAAGATGGTCTGGAGCTGATCGTGCCCGGCACCGAGGCGGTGGCCCTGTGGCAGCAACTGCTGGATGCAGGGGTAAAACCCGTGGGCCTCGGCGCCCGCGACACCCTGCGCCTTGAGGCGGGTATGAACCTGTACGGCAACGATATGGATGAAAGCGTATCGCCCCTCGAAGCCAATCTCGGCTGGACCATTGCCTGGGAGCCAGCCGGGCGCAACTTTATAGGTCGCAGCGCCCTTGAAGCCCAGCGCGCCAGCGGCGTTAATTTCAAACTGGTGGGCCTGGTAATGGCAGCCAAAGGTGTGCTGCGCGCCCACCAGCAGGTCACCAGCGCCACCGTACCGGGCACTGGTGAAATTACCAGCGGCACCTTTTCACCCACCCTCGGACTGTCCATCGCCCTGGCGCGGGTGCCGGTGGATTTCAGTGGCGCTGCCCTGGTGGATATTCGCGGCAAGGCCATGCCGGTCAACATCGTCAAACCCTGCTTTGTCCGCCACGGACAAGCGGTCGTCAATCAATAGTCCCACTGGAGACAACCATGAGCGAACTGCCCAAAGAGCTGCGATACCTCGAAACCCACGAATGGGTGCGCAACGAAGGTGACGGCACCGCCACCGTCGGCATCACCGACCACGCTCAGGAAGCCCTCGGCGATGTGGTGTTTGTAGAACTGCCCGAAGTGGGGCAGGAACTTAACGCCGGTGAAGAAGCCGGTGTGGTGGAATCCGTCAAGGCCGCCTCCGACATCTTCGCGCCGGTCTCCGGCGAGGTGATCGCCATCAACGAAGAGCTCGAAGACGCCCCCGAAACCATCAACCAGTCACCCTATGGCGATGGCTGGTTTTACCGCATCCGCATGTCCGACCCCACCGAGTTGGATGGACTGATGGATGCAGACGCCTACCGCGAAGCGGTGGAAGACGAATAAGGCTGGCGGGGCTTTATCAAAGCCCCATCCCATGTGCCTTGTAGCCTTCGCCCATCGCAGTCACCCGCGCTACCCGCTGGTTCTGGTAGCCAACCGCGATGAATTCTACGCCCGCCCCACGGCGCCCGCCGATTGGTGGCCGGATCAGCCCGGCCTGCTCGCCGGGCGCGATTTGCAGGCCGGTGGCACCTGGCTCGGTGTTGCCAGCGACGGGCGCTGGGCCGCCGTCACCAATTACCGCGAGGGGCAAGTCGCCCCCGGTACCCGCTCAAGGGGCGAGTTGCCCCTGGGCTTTTTGGCAACCCCGTCTGATCCAGATCACCTGACAGCTCTTGCCACCTACGGGGCAAAACTGGTGAAAGAGCGCCATCACTACGGCGGCTTCAACCTGCTCGCCGGTCACAGCGACCAGCTGCTGTACTGCTCCAACCGCCGCGACGGTTACCAGTTTCCCGAGCCGGGCATCCACACCCTCAGCAACCACCTGCTCAACACCCCCTGGCCCAAAGCCGAACTGGCCCGTCTCAAACTCCTCGCCCTGCTGCGCAAAAAAGATTTTGCCATCGACGAACTGCTGGCCGTACTGGCAGACCGCGCCCCCTTCGACGACCACAGCCTGCCGGTCACCGGCGTGGGTCTGGAGATGGAGCGGGTGCTGTCGCCGCCCTTTATTGTCAGCGAGGGCTACGGCACCCGCTGCACCACCGCGCTGCTGGTGGACAACAGGGGGCATATGATTTTTGCCGAGCAGAATTTTGAGAATGGGGAGAAGGTGGGTGGCTTGCGGTTGTTTCAGTTTGATGCAGCGGCAGGCCAAACCCACTGATCATTCAAGATCCTGGTGACTGGCACTACAGTGGGCAGAGTCAGATCAGTCAGTATTATCCGTGACGGAGAGATGATTCGTAGTGTTTCCGGCGCTATGTCGCGCACAACGAATTACCCACTTGTCAATAATCGGTCTGCCCGTTGCCATGGGGCGTTACTGCGAAGTTGAATCCAGGGAAAGATTGCTCAGCGGGCTGCGTACACCGTGAGCGCCCTGCTCCAACACATGGGTGTACGATGTACAGGATGTACAAGTGTCGCGGGAGGCAGGACGCCGGGAGCGACGATTTCAGTCGTTTTCACATCAGCGTGACCCAGCTGCTGCTGAACAGTGCGAATATCAGCCCACGACTGAAGCAGATGGGTGGCAAAGGAATGGCGCAAAGTGTGGCATGAAACGGTCTTGCGAATACCGGCATCCAGGGCCGCTTTCTTTACCAGTTTGTTCAGGTTATTCTCATCGAAATGATGTCGCCGCAGGCAACCACTTGCCGGGTCGATGCTCAGTCGGGACGCAGGGAAGAGATAATGCCAAGCAATATCAAAGGGTGCAGACGGATACTTACGGGCAAGGGCGTCCGGCTACCACACGCCCGCATACGCGGCTGTGTGCCTGTCACTGGCAAGAACAGCCTCAACCCGGTTGATATACTCCCGCAAAGGCACCAGCAACTCATCCGCCAAAGTCGCCAGGCGGTGCTTGCCTCCCTTGCCATTGACAACCCTCACCTGGCGATAGTCAAAGTCGATATCCTTCATCCGCAAGCGCACCAGCTCGATACGCCGCAAGCCGGAGCCATACAACAACGCCACCATCAGGTACGGGACTCCTGTCAATGTCGCCAGCAGCGCGCTCACCTCAGCCTGGGTCAGCACAACGGGCAATTTACGCTGCCTTTGGGAACGGTTGAAACCCCTGAGATCGCCCACCGCTTGCCCCAAAAACTTTACCTTCAGAAACACAATCGCGTTCAAAGCCAATGCCTGGGTGCCCGCCGAAACCTGTCGCTCCGTGGCCAGAAAAGTCAAAAATCGTTTGATATGTTCATCGCCAAGGCCAGAAGGGTGCTGCTTGCCGTTGAACAGAATAAACAGTTTGATCCAGTACAGATAAGTATCAATAGTGCGGCGACTGTAGCGCTGCACATGCATAAAATCTTCGATGGATTTAAGAAAGGGGGATCTTGCCATGGCTAACACCTCGTCCTTGAAATGCCTTGGGCAATTTATACCTTTTGGGCAGAGGGATGTCGAGGCAAAATACCTTTTAATGGAAAATGGATTTTATGTCGGGATTAATTTTGTATGAAAAACAAGAAGATGGAAATTTCAGAGATTTCACGGGTGTGGTTAAAAGGTATACCTTATAAGATTGTTAATGAGGTATGTCATACCTCATTAACAGGCTGTTATGTTTCACATTAAAGATCGAGCATGATTGGAAAAGAAGAAAAAATCCTGTTATTGGCCCTTACTGCTTTGAGCCTAGCGGTTTCGGTTGCCACAATATCTTGTACTGGCACCGCCGGTTATTTGCACACCATAAGCACGGGATTCTTGCTTAGTGCGATTTTCTTTTTCTTGGTCGTATACCTACCGGACCAGAAACGGCGCGAAATAGTAGCTCGTAACTTCGTACAACAATACGACCAGATAAAGCTTTCTCTCATTGGAACTTTTCTTATTCTCAGTGATTCCCAGCAGTATGGAAATCGCGAGAACCTATTGATTAGAGAGGAGTTTAAACGTTACTTCAAAGGAGCCAACGAAAAAGGTGAGGATAGGTGGAGCGCTATTGCCAACGGCCTACAAGGCAACGAGTATTACCTACGCGAAGTAGTTTTCGAATTGCGAATGCTCAATGATGAAATCCGATTTTTCCGAAATACTCTTCCAATTCAGGAATCGGAAGTGTTCGAATTCCTTAATAGGCTCTCTCAAGCAATCTCGAAAGTAGAGCTAACTCAACCCGATTACGATGAAGTAAAGAACTTCTGCCGTTTCTTATGGCAACTGTTTACTGGCTACAACTTTATTGATGGCTACAGTAAGTCTAGCTACATTGATGACATGATACGGAGAGCAAAGTGAAACATAACAATGAGCACCAGTTTGCACCTTCGGTGCCGGACGGCAAAACCGCTACGCGGTTTTGCCGCCGTTGTGCTGGGCGTTAAGCATCTATAGAGGAGAGTTCGAGCTATGAGCGTAGAAAACATTTTTAATTTCATCAAAATCAATGAAAAGATTGGAACAGCCGGGCAGCCGACAAAAGAGCAGCTTCAGGCTGCTTGTGATGAAGGTTACGAAATTATTATAAACCTTGCCCCTGAGAATTCGGATAATCATGCGCTCCCAGATGAACAAGCGGTAGTTACTTCATTAGGCATGGAATACCACAACATCCCAGTTGAATGGAATAGCCCCAGAGTCGATGATTTTGATAAATTTACCAAGGCTATGAACAATCTAGGCGGGAAAAAAGTTCTAATCCACTGTGCTGCCAATTTTAGGGTTTCTGCATTTTACTCTCTTTACGCGATGAAACACGAAAGTTGGTCTACTGGGCAAGCCGACCAACTTATTGCAAAAATCTGGGAGTCGAGGCCAGACTACCGTATGGACGACACATGGAAAACATTTATCGCGCTTATTCGTTCTACCCTATAAGAATGCTTAACAAGGCCATTAAATTCGCTCCCTACGGTCGCCAGACGCTCGCAAGCTCGCGCCAATTATGGCGGCGTTGGTCTTGACTGGCAGGTCAATGACGATATGTTCGCCTATGTGACTTCCCGCAAAGGCTACCGTGCCGGCGGCCTGAACGCCCCCAAATTTGCCGGTGGTCTGGTGCCCTACCAGGAGTTTGACCCTACCGCCAACGACCCGGCGCAGGGGTCTATCAATGTGAATGTGGGTGATACACGCATTCAGGGTGCGGAGATGGAGCTGCTGTTTATGCCCAGCGCCGACCTGACCCTGAGCGCCAGCGCCACCTACCAGGACACCAAAACCACCAAGTACAATGTTCCGCCTGTACTCAGCGGCTTTTTCCCGGCCAATGAAGTGCCTTTCTTCTACGCCCCGCAAAAAACCGCCACCCTGGGTGCGCGCTATATGCTGCCGGTGGAGCAGGCCCTGGGTTATATGGTGCTCAATGCCAATTTCTACTTCTCCGACAAGGTTGACATGATCCAGTATCAGGCAGCGTCTTACAAAATCACCAACCTGCGGGCCGACTCGCTCAGTATCATGGGTTCCAGTGTGGATGTGGGGCTGTTCGTCAACAATGTGTTTGACGAGGAGGCTGTGGTGGCGCCTGGCGTGTTGTCCTCTACCGCTCCCGTTGGCACTGCCATCTACAATCCGCCCCGCATGTGGGGTATGGAAGTGCAGTACCGGTTTGGTGTGAACTGATCTGGCGTGAGCCAAAATAGCCGGGAAAACTGCGGGTAGCCTTCACGGGTTTCTCGCGGTATCCTGCATAAAACCTCCTCTAACCGTCATTGCCTGAAAGGATCACAATCATAAATATCATGACGTTCAGACTCGCTCCACCATAAAGCTGGTTATAACCAGGGGCGGATTACTGGCAACTGCGTCCGTTGCGGGTGATTTGCTGACCTTCCAAATTACCCAGCGCTCGCTTCTATCGATGGGTTGTCGTCGAGTTCTATTTCAGACCCCATGTGCAAAGACTCCATTTGGATCCAAAGCGGGTTATAACTAAAAAATCAGGCAAAAAAGGCATTTCTGATGGCTGAAATTCTCCAGTTCATTATTCTCGGTCTCGGCACCGGCGCGCTCTATGCCCTCGGTGCCCACGGTATCGTGCTGATCTATCGCGGCTCCGGTGTGATCAACTTTTCCCACGGCGCCATGGCGCTGTTTGGCGCCGCAGTGTTTGCCGAATTGCGCGATGACCACGGCTTGCACTATTTGCTGGCCATGGCACTGGCGGTGGGCGCCACGGCACTGATCGGCTTTTTGATTGATTTTGCCGTGATGCGACGTATTCGCAACGCTTCGCCCTTGAGTCGCCTGGTGGTGACCCTGGCGGTTCTGGCCATTATTGAATCGGCGGTGATGGTGCGCTATGGCTCCGGGTTGCGTTTTGTGGAGAGCTTCCTGCCCAACCACAGCCTGTCCTTGGGGAGCATGTCCATCGGTATTGACCGGGTCTGGATTCTGGTGATTGCTCTGCTGGTCACGGCTCTGTTGTGGGCGCTGTACCGCTTTACCGAATTTGGCCGCCAGACCACGGCGGTGGCAGAGAATGTGCGCTCCGCTTCGGCGGCGGGCATCTCCCCCAACCGGGTCTCGTCCCTCAACTGGATGCTGGGTTCCGGCCTCGCCGCCCTCGCCGGTATTCTGCTGGCGCCAGTGACTGGATTGATGGCGGCTACCATGGTGCTGTTGATCAATCCGCTGCTGGCGGCGGCGCTGGTGGGTGGTTTTGTATCCTTCCCCCTGACACTGCTGGGCGGCTTGGTGATCGGTGTGGCTCAGGCGCTGATCGGCTATGCCGATGCCGGTACCGGCTGGTCGGCGGCCATTCCCTTTCTGGTGATTGTGGCGGTGATGGTGTTCCGTGGTCGCGCCCTGCCGCTGCGGGGTTTTCTCACTGACCGCCTGCCCCGAGTGGGTGCGGCACGGCCTCCGGGGGTGGTGGCGCTGGCGGGCTTTATCATTACTGTAGTGCTGATTTTTGCCCTGTCGGAAGACTGGGTAAACAGTATTACCGGCACCCTGCTGGCGGCCACCGTGTTCCTGTCCATTGTGGTGGTGACGGGCCTTGCGGGCCAGGTATCCCTGGCCCAGTTTGCCATGGCGGGTATGGGGGCTTTTGTGTCGGCACGGCTGGCGGCGGTGTTCGGCTTGCCGTTCCAGGTGGTGTTTGTCATTGCCCTGGTGGTCACCATCGCCGTGGGGGTGTTGTTTGCCCTGCCTGCGTTGCGCACCCGTGGGGTGAACCTGGCCATTGTCACCCTGGGGCTCGGCCTCGCCCTCGATAGCCTGGTGTTCAAGAACATCGATTACACCGGCGGCTTTGGCGGCACCCAGGTGCAGACTCCCAGCCTGTTCGGCGCCAGCCTCGATTCCATTGTGTACCCCGAGCGCTATGCCCTGTTGGTGCTGGTGTTTTTTACGATCTGTGCGCTGCTGGTGGTGAATGTGCGGCGCGGCATTACCGGGCGCCGCCTGCTGGCAACCCGCTCCAATGAGCGCGCGGCATCCTCCCTGGGGATCAGTGTCATGGGTGCCAAGGTCTACGCCTTTGCCCTGGGGGCTGGTATCGCCGCCACCGGCGGTGTACTGGGCGCCTTCCGCTATCCCAATGTACGCTTTGATGCGGGCTTCTCTCCCTTTGAATCGATCCCCGCCCTGATGATGACCTTTCTGGGGGGCATCGGCTTTATCGGCGGCGCCATTATTGGCGGCATGATGTTTTTCGGCGGCATCCTCAATGAGATTTTCTTTCACCTGTTCGATCTCAAGGAATGGCAGTTTATGGCAGTGGGGATCGGCGCCATCGTGGTGGTGCTGGCCCATCCCAATGGTATTGCCGAGGTATTTGCCGGACTCGCCGATCGCGTGCGCAGCAAGAGGGCTTCACCGGCGAGTGCTTCTCCGGCAGGGCACGTTGGCGCCAATATTGAGAAGCAGGCCCCCCGCTGCGCGGCCAAAACCCTGGTGATCGACAATCTGAGCGTGCGCTTTGGCGGCCTGGTGGCACTCAACCAGGTGAGCTTTGTGGTGGAGCCGGGCCAGGTGGTGGGCCTGATCGGCCCCAATGGCGCTGGCAAAACCACCCTGATCGACGCCGTAACCGGCTTTACTCCCGCCAGCGAAGGGCTGGTCCGCCTCGACAGTGCCGACTACACAACCTTGTCACCCATGGAGCGCGCCCGTGGCGGCCTGGGCCGTTCGTTCCAGAGCCTGGAATTGTTTGATGATCTGACGGTGGCAGACAATATCCGCGTCGCCTGTGATTCCCGCGCCCGAAGCCACTACTTTGTCGATCTGGTGCGGCCCCGCAGCGCCGCCTTCCCGCCCGAGGTGCAGCACACCATCGATGCCTTCGAGCTGGGAGCCCATCTGGAGCAGTACCCCCAGGAGCTGAGCTTTGGCCAGCGCCGCCTGCTGGGTCTGGCCCGGGCAGTGGCGGGCAACCCGTCGGTACTGCTGATGGACGAACCCGCCGCTGGTCTCGACAGCACCGAAACCCGCGAACTGGGTCAAATCATCCGTTGGCTGGCGCGGGATCGCGGCATGGCGATCCTGCTGGTGGAACACGATATGGGTCTGGTGATGGATGTCTGCGACAGGGTGGTGGTGCTCGACTTCGGCAATAAACTGGCAGAAGGACCGCCCACCGATATCAGCCGTGATCCGGCGGTGATCAAAGCCTACCTGGGAGGGCACAGCCATGAGTAACTATCTGTTGGAAGCCCGCCAGCTCAGTGCCGGTTATCGCGGTCAGGCGGTGGTACACGATCTCGATCTGCAGGTGGCACCCGGTGAGATTGTCTGCCTGTTTGGTCCCAATGGTTCCGGCAAGACCACCAGCCTGCTTACCCTGGCCGGTGAACTGCCTGCCATCAAGGGGTCAACCTGGCTGCTGGGCGCTCAATGCAAAGCTCCTCTTTATGAGCGGGTGCGCTCCGGCCTCAGTATTATCACCGACGAGCGCTCGCTGATTTTCGGCCTCAGCACCCGCGACAACCTGCGCCTGCGGGGCGGTTCGGTGGCGGATGCCATCGCCCTGTTTCCGGAACTGGAACCCCACCTGTCGCGCCAGGCGGGGCTGTTGTCCGGCGGTCAGCAGCAGATGGTGGCCATGGCCCGCAGTTTGGCAGCCCAGCCCAAGGTGCTGATTGCCGATGAACTGTCCATGGGGCTGGCGCCGCAAATTGTGTCGCGCTTGCTGGCAAGCCTGCGGCAGGCGGCTGATCGCGGTGTGGGGGTGTTGCTGGTGGAGCAGCATGTTTCGCAGGCCCTCAATGTCTGTGACCGGGCCTATATACTCAATCACGGTCGGGTGGTGCTGTCTGGCAGCGCTGAGGAATTGAAGCGCCAGTCCGCCAATATCGAAGCTGCCTATCTGTTTGGCCACCAGGCCGCAGAAACTACCGAATCCTGAGGATACTGCCATGAGAAAACCGCTGTTGTGTCAATCAGGGCTTGCCGCTGCCCTCGCTCTTTCCCTGGGGCTAATGTCAGGCTGTGTGGACGAGGGTTCAAAGTCCACCGGCAGCGACAGCGAGGATGCCATCCGCCTGATGTATATCGGCCAGATTACCGACACCGCCAATGCCACCCCGATTCAGGAAGCGGCAGACGGCGTGCGCGCCGCCGTGGCCAGTCTCAATGTCGCTGGCGGCCTCAGCGGGCGGTTGCTGCGGGTAGAGATCTGCGATGACAAGAACGATGCCAACGAGGCCACCAAGTGCGCCCGCAAGGCGGCGCGGGATGGGGTGGTGGCCACAGTGGGCAACACCAGCAACTTCGGCGATATGATCATGCCGGTACTGGAGCAGGCGGGTATCGCCAGCATCGGCCACAACCCCATCATGCCGCGGGATTTCGCCAGCTCCGCTGCTTTTCCCCTGCAGGCCGGGTCGCCGGGCACCGTGGCGGGCGCTGCCAGGATGCTCGCCGATCAGGGCGTCAAGCGCATTCGCCTGGCGGCAGTGGACAGCCCCGCCGGCGCCTCCGGCCAGCCCTTTGTGCGGGCCGGCATCAAGGGAACAGACAGCGAGCTGGTGGGCATGACACTGGTGCCCCTGGGGGCGCCGGATTATTCCATTTACGCCCAGGCCATTTTTCAGGACAGCGATGGTGTGGTTCTGGGTATGAACGCCGACCAGGCGGCCCGCACCATTACCGCCCTGCGCCAGGCCGACCCCAACAAACCCATCGCCGTGACCATGGCATCCCTGCCCCCCGCCACCATCAGCCAGCTGGGTGCCGCTGCCGAAGGAGTGCTGGTGGCCACCCCCTTCCGCCCCATCACCGCCGGTGGCGAGAGCATCGAGCGCTTTCTTGCCGATATGAAGGCCACGGCACCAAATGCCAAGCTCAACGGTTTTTCATTGCAAGCCTGGTTGGCGGTGCAGACCCTGTACGAAGTGATGAAAGCCATTCCCGACGTTGAGGTGACCGCTGCCACCGTCAAGGCGCGCATGGAAAATCTCGAAGGTTTTGTGGTGGGCGATGCGCTGGCGCCACTGACCACCACGGTGGAAAAAACACCCCCCTTCAACCGCCTGTTCAACAGTACCGTGCTATTCGGCAAAGTGGTGAATGGCGAGATTGAGCTGCTTGATCCGCAGTGGCAGGAAGTCAATCTCAACGAATGATCAAACCCCAAATTTCAGAGGATGAAGGCAATGACTGAACGGGATGTAAAAAATAAAAACTTTGTCTTTATCGGTGGTTCCGAAGGCATGGGGCGCGCTGCAGCCCTGGCGCTGGCAAAACGCGGTGCCTCGGTGCTGATTGTCAGCCGGGGTGCAGTTGCGGGCAATGCCGCCGTTGCCCAGGCGCTGGAAAGCGGTGCCGGTTCGGCGGATTTTCTCGCCGCGGATTTGTCCACTGTGGCGGGCGTGAAGGCTGCCGCTGAGGGCATTGCCGCCTGGCGAGGGGAAATCCACGGATTGATGCACACCGCCATGTCAGCATTCAACAAACGCATTGTTACCGCCGACGGGCTGGATTTTGCCTTTGCCCTGCAATACTTTGCCCGCGCAGCCCTCAACCGCTTGCTTGTCAATAATCTGGCGGCATCGGGGGATGGGCGCATCGTTCATGTGGCTGGCAATGTCAGCGAAAAAATGGCGGGCGTCGATCTTGACGATTTACAGTTCGAGCGGCGCAAATGGTCCTTTTTTAAATCCATTCTCGGCACCCACCACCTTGGTTTTCTGCATATTCAGCAAGCCACAACACTGTGGTCTGACCTGCCGGTTTCCCTCGCTGCTTGCTGTGTCGAATCCGTCAAAACCAAAACTATGCTGGACCCGCAAATGCCGCTGATCATGCGTATTATGGGGCGCTTTGGCACCACGCCTGAGTTGGCCTCCATTAATGCAGTGCGGGTGCTGACGGCAGCGGACGCGCACGAATTGAAAGGGGTGATTGTGCGCAAGTCGAAAGAGTACAAGCCGGAAAAATTACAGCTCAACAGCGCCGATGCAGAAAAACTCTGGGGTTTGACTACGGCTATTGGCAGCCGCCATGGTCTTTTGTTGCCGTGATCAGTGAATGCCGCTGATCAATCCGCTTGATCAATGAATACCATAGTGGGACATAAAAACAGCCACCGCGTCTTTTGCTTCGCTCAGCAATTTTTTTGGTCCGGGTGGCGGTGAAACGTTGTACTGGACTTCGCGGTAAATGCCCAGCTGGCACAAACCCAATAGTATTTTGGCGGCTTTAACGGGGTCGTCCTTGCGCAAGTCGCCGTTGTCCATGGCATGGCTGAGATAAGCGGAGAGTCGTTTTACACCAAATTCAGGACCGCTGAAAAAGAACGCTTTGCCGATGGCGGGGAATCTTTCTGATTCGGCAATCACCAGCCTGTTCAGGGCAAGATCCGTTTTTGACATGATGGCACGGAGAAAAAACTGGCAGAATTTGGTCAGCACCTCGGTAGGGTTGCCGCCAGAATCGATGGCGCTGAAAGCCTGTTGTGAGTGACTTTCGAGGAAAAATTCGATACAGGCCAGGAAAAGATCTTCTTTGGATTTGACATGGTTATACAAGGTGCCTTTCGATCCGCCAACCCGTTCGGCGATGGTTGCCATGGAAGTGTTGGCATAACCGTTTTCAAGGAAGGCATCGAGGGCGATGGTCAAAATGCGCTGATGGCGCGCTGTCTTTTTAATGTTGACCTTGCTTTGTTCCATGTGCTGCTCGATAGTTTGTTCAGGAAGTGTTGGCGATCCTATAAGTCAGCCTGTTGGCAGTCAAGCTGGATATCTGCGCGGCATACCGGCTAAACAGTCCAGCCTTGACAGCGCACCCTTGCAACCGTACAGTTCGGTCAATAATAACGGTAATTTTCTTCAGGGGCATTAGCGATTGCCGCTTTCTGAGTTTGGGTATTTACCTTACGCATTGCTTTATGGCATGCCTCCGTGTTTTCTTCAAGCAGGGCTTTTTGCCAGCGCTTGCTTCTTACCAGTCCGGAGTATGAACAATGAATTATCAGCTTGATGGAAAACGCGTGCTGGTGTCAGGCAGCAGCAGCGGCATCGGTCGCGCCATCGCCCTGGCCATGGCGGCCGAGGGTGTATCCGTTGTGGTCCATGGTCGGGATGCCGAGCGGGTTGCCGCCGTGGTGGCCGCTATTGAACAAATGGGCGGAAAAGCTGCGGCTGCCATCGGCGACCTGGCCACGGATGCCGGTGCGCAGGCCGTAATCAATGCCGCCAATGAAGCCTTTGGCGGTGTCGATATCCTTGTCAACAACGCCGGCAATGCCCAGCCCATGGGCGACATGCTCACCATAAGCCCGGACCTGTGGGTGCAGAGCTACCAGGAAAACGTGCTGTCCGCCGTGCGCCTGGTGCAGGGTCTGGTGCCCGGTATGCGGGAGCGGGGCTGGGGGCGGGTGATTCAGGTGGCGAGCGGCACCGGCTCGGCACCGGAAGCCAGTTTCGGGCCTTATTCCTCCAGCAAGAGCGCCATGATTGCCTTTACCGTCAGTCTCTCCAAGGCCCTTGCCGGTACCGGTATCACCGTCAACACCATGAGTCCGGGTATCACCGCCACCGAAGCCTTTGAACGCAATCTGCCGGTGATGGCGAAGAATTTTGGCTGGCAGGAAACGGATCAGGCCGCCATGACCGCCCGCGCCGCGCGGGAACTGTGGCCCAACCCAACGGGCAAGATCGGCAGCGTGGACGAGCAGGCGGCAGCGGTGCTGTTCCTTGCCAGCGCACAGGCCAGCTATGTCAATGGCGCCAATGTGCGGGTGGATGGCGGGATCAGCGGTTTCGTCAACTGATGACCAAACATAATCAGCAGCAGATAAACCATGAATCGACTGGCCATAGCCAACCTGTCGCCGCAATTATGTTCAGAGGTACACAGATGTCTGATCAATTGCTGTTTCTATCAGTCCAGCATTGCAACCAAAACGCAAACCCCAAACTGCCAGGAGAATCACCATGACTTCCGTACTCGACCGTTTCCGCCTCGATGGCCGCACCGCGATTCTCACCGGGGTTGGCCCCGGTGTTGGCGAACACGTCGCCAAGGCCTATGCCGAACTGGGTGCCAATGTGGTGATCTCCGCCCGCTCCGCCGAGCGCCTCGAACGCATTGCCGCTGAAATCAACGCCAAGGACGGCGGACGCGCCGCCTGGGTGGCGGTGGATGCGGGCAAGCGCGAAGACCTGGAAAAACTGGTGAAGGTTGCCCACGATAATTTCGGACCTGTGCATATAGTGTTCAACAACGCCGCCGCCGGTGTTGTCTACGGCAAGGACGGCAAGGGTATCTGGGACAACACCGACGCGGTGTGGAAGGAGGCCATGGATGTTAACGTACTGGCCACCTGGCGCCTGGCGGAACTCACCACGGAAGATATGAAGGACCACGGCAAGGGCAGCATTATTTCGGTGGAAAGCTGCGGCGGGTTCACACCCTTGCCCCCGGCCATCGCCTACGGCGTCAGCAAAGCGGCCCTGTTGTTTGTGGTGCGCTCCCTGGCCAAAGCCCTGGCGCCTCACACCAGGGTCAACTGCCTGTGCGTGGGCTCCATGAGTCCCGATGGCCAGGAAGCGGAAATCCATCGCGGCCTCGGCCTTGCCGAACGCAACGCCATCAAGCGCTTCGGCGCGGCGGACGAAGCGGTGGGCGCCGCCATCCTGCTGGCCAGCGATGCCTCCAGCTACACCACCGGCAGCACCATTTTCACCGAGGGCGGGCGCGTCGGCACCATTGCCTGACAGATTCCATAACAACCGGGGCGGCCATCAAGGCCGCGCCATCAGCAGAGGATAATTACCATGAAATACGGACTGAGCCGCCCCTACGGCGATCCAGGCTTCCCCATTGCCGATGTGGATATGGGCGCCGTGTGCCAGATAGCAGAAGAATGCGGGTTTGACTGGGTCACCTACGGCCACCACACCGTGCGCCCCCTCGACGAGCCGGTGCTGCCGCCCCATTTTGGCGTGCCCTATTACCAGGACCCGCTGATCGGTGCTGCCCGCGCCCTGGCCATGACCAAAACCATCGAGGTATCCACCGGCGTGCTGATCATGCCCATGCAGCATCCGGTCAATGTGGCCAAACAGGTGGCCACCCTCGACTGCTACAGTGGCGGGCGATTTGCCCTGGGTCTTGGCACCGGCGGTGCCAGTCGCCTCGAAATCGAGATTACCGGCGGCCCCGGCCGCTTCGAGCGGCGCTGGGCCTACACCATGGAGAGCATCCAGATCATGAAGGGTCTGTGGACCGAAGACCGCTTCGAATTCAAGGGTGAATTCTTCGATATTCCGCCGGTGTGCATGGCGCCGCGCCCGGTGCGCCAGCCCCACACCCCGATCTGGCTTGGGGGTTACACCGACGGCTTGCTGAAGCGCGTTGCCAGCCACTGCAACGGCTGGGTGCCCGCCTATGACGGGCTGGATATCTACCCCTTCCTCGGCATCGACATGACCGGCCCGCAGCATGTGCGCTATGGCATTGCCAAGCTCAAGACACTGGCGGAAGAAGCTGGCAGGGGCGCTGAAAAATTCGAGGTTGGCGTTATTGTCAGCCCCGGCTCTGACCCCGATTGCGCGCGCCATTACGAAGATGCCGGTGCCGACCGGTTTGCCCTCTCGCTGCCTGAAATTGAAACCATCGATGATGCCCGGCGCGCTATTGAGACCCTGGCCAGCCAGCTCAAACTGTAATCGCCAGACCAAACCAGAGAAAACCACCATGACATTTGCATTCCCCAAAACCCCCAGGCCCGACCATGTTCCCGAGAACCTGGTCAGGCCCTTTCCCTATATTTTTGGCACCACCACCAAGGCCGACCCGTTCAATGAGCTGGCAGCCAGTGTGCACACATACCCGGATATTTTTTACGCCGAACACGCCTATCCGGGCGCCACACCGGCGTGGATTTTGCGTCGCACCGAAGATCTGCGCGCCATGTACTTCAACACCGAGCATTTTTCCAGCAAGGGTTTTTCACCTTTTGCCATGCTCATCGGTGAAGACTGGAACCTGATGCCGGCGGAAATGGACCCCCCCGAGCACGGCGCCTACCGCGCCCTGGTCAGCCCGCTGTTTACCCCGGCGGCAATGGCCAAGCTGGACGACCGCATCCGCCAGTATGCCCGCGAGTATGTGCAGGGTTTCAAGAACAAGGGCGAGTGTGAATTCATGGCGGATTTTGCCTTTGAATTTCCCATCAAGGTCTTTATGGAGCTGATGGGGCTACCGCTGGACATGACACCGCTGTTCCTGGAGTGGGAAACCAACCTGCTGCACAACCACGATATGGCGCAGATAGCCGCCGCAGCCCGCAAGGTGGTTGACTACCTGCGCGAGCAACTTGAGGACCGCCGTCAAAATCCCCGGGATGATCTGATCACCTTTGCGGTGCAGGCCAGTTTCCAGGGTCGCCCCCTCAACGATGCCGAGCTGGTGGGTTTTACCTTCAACCTCTTTATCGGTGGTCTCGACACGGTATCGACCCACATGGGGCTGCAATTTTTGCACCTGGCGCGGCACCCCGAGCACCAGAAAGAGCTGCGGCAAAATCCCGCCCTGATCCCCCAGGCCATCGAAGAGTTGATGCGCGCCTACCCGGCGGTGACCACGTTCCGCACCTGCGTAAAGGAAACCGAGATCAAGGGCGTCAAGTTCATGCCCGGCGACAAGGTGGCCATGTCCACCACCCTGGTGGGGCGCGACCCGGAAGAATATGACAGCCCCGGCACCGTGGACTTCCACCGCAAGGCGCGCCACCTGACCTTCGCCTTTGGCCCACACCTGTGTGTCGGCATGCACCTGGCGCGGCGGGAAATGCGCATCGCCATGGAAGAATTCCTCGCCCATATCCCCGAGTTCCGCCTGCCGGAAAATTTTGAAGTGGAATACCACCTGGGCATGGTGCAGCCGGTCACCCTGCCGTTGCTGTGGAAGCCCTGAGGTTGTCGGCACCCATGTATTGAGCAGGCGCGGGGGTAGTGGGTAGTCAAACCCCGCGCCGATCAGTGTCATTACCCGGGTCGGGTGTGACTGGTGTCAATCGATAGCTGTCCACCACTCGCCTATCAACCTCTGCTGATTCGGCACTGACATCGTCACCGGCACCCGCCCCGGCGCAGCCACGCGGTAGCCACGGATGCCAGTCAGCGTACACCGCCATCCTGACAATATCTTGTCCCCTTCAGCCCGGCAGATATGTGAGAATAAGGGGCAAACCCTGTCAACAACCCGGGATAACAGGATAACAATGTCAGTGCAGCCTGCCGAAGTGACCTTCCAATCGAAATGGACAGCCCTGAATGGTGCCGGCTACGGTGTGAAGCAGGGGGTGATGCTTGGCAGCATGCGTGTCACTCTTCATGAAGCATTTCCACTGGACAGTCTCGAGGCGTTGATGGCGCGATTTGTCGATGAGTCAGCCCCCGCCAGGGTGGGGCGGGAAGAGCCGGAAAGCTATCTTGTCGATCGTCTGCTGTATTGGCATGCAGCCATTCAACGGCAACAACGAATTCCTGTTTTTGGTCCACACCATCAGCACATTGTCCCTCGCAGTCAGCCTGGCATAAGCCCGGGTAATGGCAGTCAGAGCAGCAAAAACCAGCGTGATGGCGGGCAGGAATTGTTTTTGGCGATCCCCTGTTTTGACAAACAGGCGACATCCCTGGCCATGAACTGGGTGTTCAGGTTGGCCGGAGCCTTGTCGCGCAAGCCGGTGCTATCCCCTGATGTGCTTGCAGCCCATCAGCAATCCTTCGAAAGACTCATGTCAGGTCTGAGCAAGTTTACCCTCACGGGTGTGAATAATTTTCACTTTCTCAATGCGGCTCACGGGCTTGATATTCCCTGGCACAGTATATTTCCCGGCACTTTTTCTTATGGCATGGGCTGCCGCAGTCATGTCATGAGAAGCAGTGCCACGGACCAGACGTCCTACATCGGGGTTCAGTTCGCCAATCGCAAAACCCACACCGCCTATATTCTCCGGCAGCAGGGAATCCCTGTTCCCCGACATGCCCCGGTACACAGTGAGGAAGAGGCGTTACAGCTGGCAGAACAATACGGCTATCCCGTAGTGATAAAACCGGAAGACCAGGAGCAGGGATTGGGTGTTTCCGCCAATCTGAAAAACAGTGACAGTGTCAGAGCGGCCTATCAATCGGCCCTGAAGCATTCGTCCAGGATATTGCTGGAACAGCATTACCCCGGTGAAGATTACAGGCTTACCGTATTCAGGGGCAAAGTTGTCAAGATTCTGCTGCGTCGCCCCGGTGGTGTGATGGGCGATGGCCACCACAGTGTGGATGAGTTGCTGGACATCGAACTGCAAACACCCCGGTTCCTAAAATATTACCGCCGCAATGGCAGACAGCTCATGACCATGGATGAGGAAGCCAGCGGATTGCTGGTTGAGCAGGGCTTGAGCGGTACGAGTATTCCCGCCGAGGGCCAGTTTGTCGTCCTGCGGCGCAAGAGCAATATCTCTGCGGGGGGAATTCAGACGCTGGTAAAACCTGAGGATGCCCATCCCGACAACCTGACGCTTGCCATACGGGCAACCAGAGCCATGTATCTGGATCTCGGTGGTGTGGATCTGCTGATTCCCGACATTGCCCGCTCCTGGCTTGAAACAGGGGCGGTTATTCTGGAGATGAACGCAACGCCCCAGATCGGTATTGATCTTGAGCCGACAGTGTATGCCGATATCCTGGAAACGTTGCTGGAGGGAAATGGCCGTATCCCCGTCCACCTTGTCATATGCGCGGGTGATAGCGATTGTCCGGATGAAGCAGAAGCGCGACAGTGGATGCTCGCCCAGGGCTGTAACGGCTTTTCAACACGGCGAGGCGTTTGGGTGGAGCAGCAACAATTGACAGCACCGCTCGGACACAGTTTTGACGCGGCCCGGATTTTACTGACAGACTACGCCACGACGGGGGCCCTGTGTATCATGACTGCGGCAGATATTGTCAAATACGGCCTGCCTACGGACCGGTTCGCCAGCGTCAGGGTCCTGGGTAGTGAGTCAGCTGTCGGTGAGGACCGCCGCTTGCTCGCCCGGGCACTGCAAATGGTCGACAAGCATTCCCTGCGGCCTGTTGCCGCCATCGCGGATTCATTGGCCTGACGGCTCGAGCCAATGGGTGTGAACAGTCTTAATCTCCGGAATCCAGTCAATGCAAAAACAGCTCCAGCCCAGTGTTGCACCGGCTTCACCCAGGGTTTTGGCCATTGGCCTTGATGCACCCAACCATGATCTGCTGGTGCAATGGATCGGGCAGGGCCATTTAGCGAATCTTCAGGCATTGCAGCAACGCAGCTCACAACTGATTATTGAGTCGCGCAAGCGTTACAGCAATGAGCACTGCTGGATTCCGATGCTGACAGGGCAAAGTCGCGACCGCTGGAATCACTGGCTCGATCACTGGAATACGGAAACCTATGCTTTCAGCGAAGCGTCCATCTTCGACTGGATCAAGGCTCCACTTTTCTATGCCCTGGGCGATCAATGCCGGGTGATCTCCTTCGATCTGACCGCTCCGGTGGTGGCCAATGTCAGTGGTATCCAGGTGTCAGGCTGGGCTACCGAACTTAATGAATGCTACCCCCTCTCGAGCCCCCCTGAAGTGCTGGATACCCTGCTTTCCCGCTATGGCCCGGACCCCAAACTGACGGACTCCCACGCCATCACCAATCGCCTGTCAAATCACCGGGGTATCACCTTCGCCATTCCCAGCCTGTATCAGCAGGACCAGATTGAGCACTTGGTGGAGTCGCAGATTCGCTCCATAGAAAGACGCACACAGGCCTGCCTCGATTTGATGGCAGAGGAGCCATGGGATCTGTTTCTGACCCTGTATTCAGAAATCCATACCGCTGGCCATATTCTGTGGCACCTGAGCCAACCCCACCCCCTCGATACGCTGCGCCCTGATGACGCTGACCCGATGCTGCGTGTTTACCAGGCCATGGACCGCTCCGTGGGGGAACTTCTGGCGGCAGTGGATGATTCTGTCACGGTAGTGTTTTACACCGTGGATGCCATGGTCCCCGATTGCCTTGAAAATGCCAGGGCGGTATTCCTTCCCGAATTTCTTTACCGCTGGAACTTTCCGGGTAAAGCGGCCCTGGCTGAAGGAGATCCCAGTGTTGCGCCGCCTTCGCCATCTCACGATTACCGCCAGCACTGGAAGCATGAAGTGTGGCGTTTGAGAACCAGGACCGGCGACCGGGAGCTGCAATCTCCCGCTGAGCTGGAGGCCCGGGAAGACCCCATGAGCTGGTGTCCGGCCAGCTGGTATGGCCCTTTGTGGCCCAGAATGAAAGCCTTTGCCATGCCCAGTGTGGCGGATGGTTATATCCGTTTGAACGTGGTGGGTCGGGAATCCGCCGGTATCGTTGAAGATGCAGACTTTGTTGCCGTGTGCAGCGATCTTGCCGCCGAGATCAGCCGTTTGGTGAATCCCCGCACCGGCAAGGGTGTTGTGCGTGAAATCATCAGGGTGAGGGATTCCGCCTTTGACCTTGACCCCAAAGATCCCCCGGCAGATCTGATCGTGGTGTTCCGTGAAGATTGCCCGCTGGATGTGGTCGATTCCCCTCTCGCAGGGCGTATAGGCCCGGTGCCCTATTTTCGCACCGGCAGCCATCAGGCCCATGGCGGTGTGCTGCAAAACCTGATGTATATCCGCAGTGTGGATATAATGCCGGGCCACCAATCCGGGGTTGCCAGGCTGGAGGATATTCCGGCCACTCTGCTGGCACTGCTCGGGCAAGTGCCAGCGGCGGATTTTGACGGCGTTGCACGACTTTGAATCATTCCAACAGACTTACCCTTTAATTCACCCAAACTGAACATGGCCATGGCGATAACAATCACACTGCACCGGTTCGAAAGCGATCCCAACCTGCAGCAGCGAGACGGGGTAAATCTGGCCCATACGGAAATCAACCGATTGCTCGATACGGCGCAGCTGCCAGGACTGGAAATTCAGTTCCACGACTTTGACCGGCTGTTGCGGGATCGCGACTATGCCATTGAAAAACTCAGCAATGTCGATTGCGTGCTGTGCAATGTTGGCCCCCATGGCCACTACTATTTTTATCTGCGACACACACTGGGGCTGAATTTCCGCATTGTGCGGGATATCAAAACCGCGCTGTGGAGCAGCTATCTGTTGCAGGAAAGTCTGTGCCAGCCCTATCTGCGAGAGGGAGATGCCCTGCTGGCCACCTCCAACTATTCACGGGTTTTGACCCGACAGCTTTTCCCCCACCTACGGCATCACCCCATTGCACTGTTCGAGCCGGTGCTGGCTTCACTGCCGGAGACTGTCCCGCCAGTGAAAGAAGCCGATGCCAGTGCGGCCACGATTACCCTGGGCTATGTGGGTCGCTTGTCAGAGGATAAAAACTTTCCCCAGGTTGTGGATTTGCTGGTGACACTGAACCGCGAACAACCTGGACGTTACCGGCTGGTGGCCTGCGGTGCAGCGCATTCTGCCAGCTGTGCACCGCAGCTGATCGCAGAGCAGATAGCCGCTGCCACCGGGCGTGAGGATCTGTTTACCTACCTTCCTCCCATCGCTCACGAAGACGTTGTGCCGCTGATCCGGCAGTTTGACTATTTTGTGTTTTTTTCTACCTCGAATCTCGAAGTGCTGGGCCGTGTGCTGATTGAGGCCGCCTATGCGGGGGTGCCGATCCTCGCTGCCAGGCACGCGGCGGCACCGGAACTGCTGGACTCTTCTTCCCTGATCGATGTTTGCTATCAGCACAACCAGCCCTTTTATGGGCATTTTGATGCGCCCTTGGGCAGCGTCGATGTTGAGATGGCGGCAGCACTGATTCGCGGCGGCCATCGGCCGGCCACACCGCCACAGCCACAAGTCAATAAATGTGAAAGTCTGCTCAGCGCGTTGCACAACCGGATGCCGCCGACGGATGCCGATGCTGAGTACGACAAGCTCACCCTTGCCCAACAGGCCTTTGTGGATAACCTCAGCTGGGAAGCGCTATCCTGTTTTCAGTCCGAGGTCCAGGCTACAGCCGTTATTGACGAATTGCGCGACTGGTTCTGTGCCCTGAACGGCAAGTGCCGGGTGGATTTTCAGGCCAGGCTGGCAGAGCTGGAGCAACGCTCGCGCTTCAAGGAGCGCACGCGGCGCTTTATGGCGACGCTCGAGCGTACCCGTGGGGATTTTACCAATGTGGGTGGTATTGATATCGAACTGTGCAACATTGCCAACTACCATCCCCGCTTCACCTTGAAGCCAGCATTGCAGCAACAATCCGTTCTTCCGACGGCGTCTCTCCTCCGGGCCTGAAATGGGCCAGGCGCCTGTAGGTGTCCTGGGCCAGCTGCGCAAAACCGGGTGTTAATCCAGGACAGCTGGCGAGGGTAGCTTCCACTTCTTCCATCTCGCCGATAAAGCGCCAGGCTTTGGTGGCACTGCGGGTCAAGCGGTCATTTTCAATACTGATATTGCCGACACCATTTTTGTCGCGTTGCCAGTGTTCCATCAACGGATGGCGCACATTCAGGTGTTCCGCAGCACCCAGTGTTTCGTAAAGCAGGGCAAGCAACCCTTTCTGAAAGGCCGAATCGCACATTTTGATGGCGGAGGCCAGGCCAATATCGACCCCGAGAACCTGGGTGTCCAATGGACAGAAAGCAAAATAATCTTGCACTCTGCCAGCCTCAGGCCCGGACAGGAACAGCCGAGTGGTATGCGGCTGTGAGACGGGTGGCCCGATAATGCCACCGTCGGCATAGCCGATCCCCGCCTGTAACATGCGTTCGCCTATCGCCCGGCTTTTTTGTGGCGCAATGCCATTGGCCTCCAGAAAGATACCTTCAAAGCGGCTATTGATTACCTGTGTTGCAATCTCTTCGGCGAAGTGCGGTGGGCACAGCGAGACAATCAGAGAGCATTGTTGGCCCATGGCCTCAAGGCTGGCTGCCCGTTGCAAGTCGTGCTCTTCAGCTCGGGCCAGGGTGCGTTCGCTTCGGCCTTCTGGCAGCCAGAACACTCTGTGGCCATTGCCTTGCAGTGCTGCAGCCACTGATATGCCCATCGTGCCAGGGTGTAGCAGGCCAATATTGATTACTGTCATTCGCGCTAAATATCCTCAGTGGAGGTGTTAATGGGCTGTGCGGCTAATGGTATATCCACCTATCAGCAGATAGCGCAACAAGTGCTCTGCCATAGTGTCTGGCTGGTTGAGCGCCATGCGCTTGAGGCCGTCGGCTACGGCATCATCAGGGGCCGCTGCCAGCCAGCCCTTGACTGCCAGGCGAGCCAGCCGCCAGCGGGAATGGGATGTATCCTCGATGATTTTCAGCACCTCAAGCAACTGCTGTTCGGTGGCGGTGAAATCGGTGCCAAAGGGGTAGGGCGGCAGCAGGTGGCGGACATTGGCGGCTGACAGCACGGAGGCAATGCGCTCGGGGGTATTGTGTCGGTGGGCTTCGGGAATTTGATAGTCAACGGCAATCTTCCCGGCCTTTTTTGCGGTTTCCAGCAGTTCCATCTGAAAGCGTGAATCGGTCACTGCCAGCAGGGCGGCAATCACAGCGCTGTCGGTTTTGCCGCGCAGGTCGGCAATGCCGTATTCGGTGACGACAATGTCGCGCAAATGGCGCGGCACCGTGCAGTGGCCGTAGGACCAGCGGATATTCGACAGGGTTTTGCCGCCGCTGTTACGGGTGGCGGCAATGGTGATAATGGAGCGCGCGCCCTCCAGGGCGAAGGCCTGGGAGACAAAGTTGTACTGGCCGCCGATACCGCTCACCACCTGGCCGTTGTCCAGCCCGTCGGAAATCACCTCCCCCAGCAGGGTGACCATCATGCCCTTGTTGATAAAACGCGCATCGCTGCGGCCCCGGCTTTTGCTCTCCTGATCGCCGTACAGATCGTTGACGAAACTCACCGGGCGCATGGCAAAGCGGTCGCGCTCGGCGGGCGCCATCTCCCGCAAGCGGCGATACAGTACTTTGGGGCCGAGAAAGAACGCCGCATTGAGTACCTTGCCATCCACCTCGCGGCGGAGGATGTCGGCGTCATGGAGGTCGAGAAAGGTATCCACCAGCATTTCACTGAGACCGTGCAGGCCCTCTTTAAAAGGCGCCATTTCAGTGCCCGGCCCATGGCTGGCATCGGGGGTCAGCGCATTGACGAGGGCACGGAAAGCGCCATTGTCGCGGTGGCGCAGTATCAGGCAACGGGCCACCGCGTCGCCCACCGAGCCGATACCGATTTGCAGGGTGCCGCCGTCCTTGACCAGGCGGGCGATATGTACACCGGCGGCGTATTCAGCCAGAGGCACCGGGGTTTTCGGCGGCGCCACCAGGGAGAACTGGCAGGCGGGGCTGTCGAGCATGGCGGCAAAATCACGGGTTGCAAACAGCGCCTCTCCCGCCATAAACGGCAGCTCATCGTTCACCTGCCCGACAAACATAAAGTCCGCCTTGCCAGTGCTGCGGGCGGCAAGCATATCCCCGGTCATATCGGCATTGCAGCTGGCGCTGTAGCGGTTGTTGCCGTTTTCGTCGCGCTCCTGCGCCACCAGTTGCGCTACCACATTGACGCCCCGCTCCAGTAGGTAGCCCAGGGCATGGGTGTAGTTGGCGCAAATATGGTGTTGCTGGGAGGACGCCACCCCCAGCTGACTGCCGGCCAGAAAGAAAAATTCCTCAACGCGGATATTGGCGGGCAGGGTGTTGCGCTTGCGGGCCTCGGCGTAGTGCAGAGCCGGGTAGTTGCCGTAGAGGCGCTCCAGCACCGGCGCCAAAAAACGCTGGTGCAAACTGGGCTTGAAGGCGGGTTTCTCCAGTGTCAGGGCGGTGAGGATGGTGAGGGAAATATGCTTGTCCGCCGCTGCCCGGTCATAGAGGGCATTGGCGATATGGTTGGCCTTGCCCAGCCCCAGAGGCAGGGCGAGAACAATATGCGGGCCAACCTGGCGGATGATGGCATCCGCCAGCGCGGCGGGGTCGCTGTAGAGGGGTAAAGCGGCGGCTTGTGTCACTGTAATGTTCGCCATCCTGGGTCGGGAGTGAAGCGCTCGCCATGTCTGGCGGCGAGTTTTTCCAGGGTCGCGACTACATCGTCTATACCCCGTTGCCGGGCATAATACAGGGGGCCACCGCGAAAAGGCGCAAAGCCGGTGGCGAAGATGATGGCGCCGTCGAGTATGTCCTCTGGCTCCCCGTCACTGGCATCCACCACCTGCTCCCGCAAACAGCTGACACAGGTGTTGAGCAGGGGCAGTATCAGGCGGTCTGTCAGCGCGCTATCTACCTGACCGCTGTTTTGACTTTTCTTGCCGGGGGAATCATTGCTCCATGGGTAAAATCCCTTGCCGGATTTGCGCCCGGTTTCGCCGTCCTGCACTTTTTGGCGAATCCACTGGGGCACGGCAGGCATCTCAGCGTCGAGCTGTTGCGCCAGCATATCCGCCACGGCGATACAGATATCCAGCCCCACCTGATCCGCCAGCTCTACCGGCCCCATGGGCATGCCGAAATCGATGGCTGCCTGATCGATGGTTTCGGCCTGTACCCCTTCATCCAGCAGCAGCATCGCTTCGAGCAGGTAGGGCGTCAGCACCCGGTTGACAAGAAATCCCGGCGAGCTGTTGACCGGCGCGGGCAGGCGATTGATGGCGTGTATAAAACCCAGGGCGCGCTTGCGGCAGCCGTCATCAAGGCCGTCGTGGCTGACCAGTTCCACCAGCTGCATCTGCGCCAACGGGTTGAAAAAATGCAGCCCGAGGAAGTGTGAGGGGTAAGCCAGTCCGGTGCGCAAATCTTCCAGCGGGATACTGGAGGTGTTGGTGGCGAGAATGGCGCCGGGTTTCATTTTCGCCTCCAGCTCGCGGTACACGGCGGTCTTGATGTCGGCTTTTTCCGGCACCGCTTCAATCAGGATATCGGCGTGGCGTGCGCCGTCTCCGGCGAGATCGGGTATCAGCCGGTCGAGTACAGCGCGCTGCTCAGTGGCATTCAAATGCTTGCGCTGGCACAGGGTTGCAGCGCGGGCGATGGTGGCGGCGATCATCTTCGGCTCGCGGTCCGCCAGGGTGACTTTCAACCCGCTGAAGGCACACCAGGCGGCGATATCCCCGCCCATGGTACCTGCGCCCACCACATGGATATGGTGCATGGCGCCTGTGGTTTTAGTCGCTTTATGGCCTTGAGTGGCGGTGGTTTTGAGAGTCTCCCGCAGAAAAAATACGCGGATCAGGTTTTGCCCTGTTGCCGAAGTGACCAGTTGTGCAAAGGAATTGATCTCGGCGGACTGCATGGCTTTGTGCGCGCTGCCCTGTTGATTGCCTCTGCGTGGCTTGCCTCCAAAGTGGCACCACAGGTCGATCAGGGCAAAGGGCGCGGGGTAATGGCGACGGTCGACTTTTTTGGTAGTTTGCTTCTCCATCCGGCGTGCAGCCACTTCGCGCACTCGTGAAAAGCCAAATATCCGCGCGTGCCTGGCAGGTCGGGCTTTGGGCAATTTGCCTGCGGCCATATCGGCCACGGCGTTCACCACATGGCGCTCCTCGGTGACCGCATCCACCAGCCCCAGGCTTTTGGCCTTGGCGGCAGGGATGGTCTTGCCGGTAAGCATCAGGGTCATGGCTTCGACGGGGTTGATCAGGACGGTGGCGCGGAAAGTACCCCCCAGGCCCGGATGCAGCCCCAGCAACACCTCGGGGAAGCCAAAGGTGGCACCGGCAATGGCGATACGTTGATCACAGGCCAGGGCCAGCTCAAGGCCGCCACCCAGGCAGGGTCCGTGAATGATGGCCAGCGTGGCAATCGGCAACTGTGCCAGACGGTCAACAATGGCATGGGCGCGTTGCAGCCGTTTGGCCACCGCCGCGCTGTCGGTTTCACCCCTGAACATGGCCACATCGGCGCCCACGCAAAAGCCCGCAGGTTTGGCGGAGCGCAACACCAGCGCTCTGGGGCGTTTGGCCTCAAGGCTGGCGAGAATGGCGTCGAGCTCCTCAAGCACCGCTTCATCAAGACTGTTAGCGCTGGCACCCTGCTTGTCAAACACCAGCCAGGCGACAGATGCCTCGTCAAGTGTGAGGGTCCAATGCTTCCATGGACGGTTAATGCTGGCCACAGGCCCCAGTTCGAGGCGCTTGCTGTCCAGTAAGGTGAGAATATCCACAACGTTTTCCATTTACACAGCCTCCAGCAACATGGCGCCGCCCTGGCCGCCGCCGACACACTGGCTGGCGATGCCGCGTTTGAGTCCCAGCCGTTTGAGGCTGTTGGCCAGATGCAGGACGATGCGGTTGCCGCTGGCCGCCACCGGGTGGCCGAGGCTGATGGCGCCGCCGTGAATATTGAGCTGATCAGCGGGAATGTCACCCATGGCGCCATCCACGCCCAGCACTCGGCGGCAGAACTCATCGCTTTGCCAGGCGCGCAGGCAGGCCAGTACCTGGGCGGCAAAGGCTTCATTGATTTCCCACAGGTCGATATCCCCCAGTCCGTGATTGCCGCGTTTAAGCAGTTCTGTGGCACTCAGGACGGGACCGAGTCCCATGATGGAAGGGTCCAGGGCGGACCACTGGCTGTCGACAATGCGCGCCAGCGGCTGCAGCCCGTGGCGATCAACTGCGGCTTCAGAGGCGAGGATCACCCAGCTGGCACCATCGCTGACCTGGGAGCTGTTGCCCGCAGTTACAACGCCCCAGGGTTTTTCGAAAACCGGCCTGAGGGTTGCCAGCCGCGCGGCGGAGGAGTCGGGTCTGACGCCGTTGTCTGCGTCGTAGCAATCACCGCTGGCGGCAAAGGCCGAGGTCAGTTCAGCTTTCAACCAGCCTTTTTCCTGGGCCTGTGCCAGCCTCAGGTGGCTTTCAACGGCGTATTCGTCCGCTCCCTGGCGGGAAATATCAAACAGGTGGGCGAGTATTTCCGCCGTCTGGCCCATATTGAGATTCGCCACCGGGTCGGTGAGACCCTTGAGCAGGCCGATCACCGGTTTGAAAAAACCGGGCCGCACCCGGCTCAACACCTTGAGGCGCGCGGGCAGTGTTTTTGCGCCATTCAAGGCGGCAAACCAGCCGCTCGCCTGCCTGTTGAAGTACAGGGGTGCGTGACTGAGGGCTTCGCTGCCCCCCGCCAGGATCAGGTCTGCCTCCCCCAGGCGAATGGCCTGAAAGCCACCATCGATGGATAACATGCCGGAGCCGCAATTGATCTGCACCGTGTGGGCGGGCATCGCCTCCCCCATGCCCAGTCGCAGGGCCGCGATGCGGGCGGGGTTCATCTCCTCCGCCAGCACATTCACGCAGCCGAGAATCACCCGGTCAATGCTGTCCGGTGAAAAAGGCTGGCGCAACAGCAGCGGGCGACCACATTGCAGCGCCAGATCAACGGGGGTAAAAGGACCGGCAGCGCCCGCCACCTTGAGAAACGGGGTGCGGGCGCCATCGACGATATAGACGGGACGATGTTGAGGCTGGGTAACAGTGATGGTATGTCTCCCTGATATCTGTAACCGATTATTCGACGACGAGTTTGCCCTTCATCACCGCCCAGTGGCCGGGGAATGAACAGAAGAAGGTGTAATCGCCGCCTTTCTTCAGCGTCGACACATCAAAGGTAACGCTGGTGCTCTCGCCACCGCCAATCATGGGGGTTTGCACCAGGACACGTTTGTCATCGGGCACCAGGTAGTTTTTGTCGAGTCCCTGGGTCATGCCCTCCTGAGCTGCGGCCTGCCAATCGGCGCTGCCTGCCACCACCCAGTTGTGGCCCATCTGCGCAACGGGGAGCTTGCCGGTGTGGGTCAGGGTCAGTTTTACCTCTGTGCAGTCAGCGCCAATGGTCAGTTCCTTCTTGTCGAACTGGAGCTGATCGTTGGCGGCAATATCCAGTTTGCAGGTATTCGCCATCGCCTGGCCGGCAGTGAGCAGCGTGGCAAGAGCAAGTAAAAGTGTCGGTTTCATAGGGGATTATCCTTTTTGGGCATGAATGAAAACACGTTGTGGCGGTGGTCAGATTCATCATAGATCAGGGTTGCACAGGAGACCACCAAGGTTTGGACAGCGGATACTGGCCAGATGTTCATGGGGATCAGTTAACGGTTTTCAGGCACCACTCTTCCCGCATTGGTCATGCCTCCAGCCCGGCTCCCTACTTCTAATACAGGTGTCTTGGTGATACAGTGACTTAAAAAACCTGCCAGCTCTTACCCTGCTGCGCCGCACTCACTGGAGCGCAGTTCTGTCGCCCCAAAGAGGGCAGATAAAAGCGTATAACAACAAGACCGTATGCAATAAAAAGGTAATCAATGATGAACACCCATTCCGCCACGGATGTGTCAGCCCTGTGGCAATCCTTCTGCGACAATATCAAGCATGCGGGGATGGATATCCTCGCCTCCGCCAACGGACTCGATGATGTCAACCAGGCCGAAGGCCTGCGCTACCTCACCCGTTTGCTGAAAGGCAGTTTTGAAAAATTTGTCGAGTTTGCCGACCCCCTTGATCCGGTTATCTTCAAGATGTGCGATGAACGCTCCGGCTATGGCGGCGACAATCCCGACAATATCTATTCCGCCAGCCCCATTAAGAGTGGCGAGGTGTACGAGATCACCGGCAATCGCGGCAATATCTTCCAGTTCAACTTCAATATCTTCAAATTTGGCACTAACAGCCAGTACGAACTGCTGGGGCAGCTCCATGACAGGCAGATCGAGTGCGATGCAAACGGCAATTTCACCCTTATCCTCGGCGGCGAACCCAGGGATAACAACTGGCTGCCTATTCCCGCTGGCGCCAACCAGATCATGCTGCGCCAGACTTTCTGTGACCGCAGCAAGGAGCAGGAGGTGACCCTCAAGATCCGCCTGGTATCGCAGTCATCAAACATTCCGCCCCTGGCCCTCGACAGCATGATCCGCAAGCTCGGTGGCGCAGAAGATTTTTTCTGCAAGACGGGCCGCATGATGCACGGCTGGTCAAAGGACTTCACCCGCTCCATGAACACCCTGCCCCTCACTGACCCTCAATTTATCGCCGAGGGCGGCGGCGACCCCACGGCGTTCTTTTATATTTCGTCCTGGACGCTGGCGCCGGGCCAGGCCCTGCTGGTGCATATACCCGAATTTCCCGAAGGCAAACTGTGGAACCTGGCGCTGTTCAACTTCTGGTTTGAGTCCATGGATTATGTGAATTTCCGCATTCACACCAACAACCGCATCTGCCATATCAATGCCGATGGCAGCGTCACCCTGGTGATCGCCAATGAGGATCCGGGTGTGGACAACTGGCTCAACGCCACCGGCCATGTGCAGGGCAATATGGTGATGCGCGCCTGGAGCGGCGGTGTGCGACCCGTTGATCCGCAAACTGAATTGGTGCAAATCAACAGCACCGACTGGGCGCAAAAATTCCGCCGCTGGTCCTGACCTGATTTGCCTGAACAAAAAGTCAAAAACCAAACAATAAAGCCAAGAGTGAACCATGCAAACGTACAGCCTTAACGCCGAAGAACTTTTTGCCACCGCTGCCCGGGAAGCGGGCCTTGAGCAATATGCCGATGACGGCATGCGCCAGCGTTTTTACGACCTGATACAGCTGTTCAATAATTTTGGCCGCATCCCGGAACCCGCCTATGTCGATGCGATTGAGGACATCAAACGAGTGGTCGGACTGCGCCTGAAACTGGCCAGGGACTGGAGCGAGCACCCGGAAATTCTTGAGGGCAAAATCGAGCAGCCCTTTTTTGTCATCGGCAATGCCCGCGCCGGTACAACCTTTGCGCAGGCCATTCTGAATCTCGATGAAGGTCACCGCACACCCTGTTACTGGGATACCCGTAACCCTTCACCGCCAGCGGGGCTTGATCCGCAAGCGGATGCAGCGGCCCACCGGGAAGCCAAAGCCTTTATCGATTTTATGGTGGGCCGCTCACCGGGGCTGTGGCCGGCGCATCCCTATTTTGACCAGGAGGGCTACACGGAAGCGGAAGATGAATTTCCCTACTCCATTGATTTCAGTATTGCCTATCCGCTGCATTATTTGAAAGTGCCCAACCTGCCCCAGTGTCTGGCGCCCAATGATCCCGTTGCGGCGCTGCAATTCCACAAAAAAATGCTGCAACAATTCCAGTGGAAAATCCCCTGCAAACGCTGGGTCGGCAAAGGCATTCTTCACCAGTACATCATGCCCTCGCTGCTCGACGTCTACCCCGATGCGGTGTGCTTCTGGATGCACCGCTCGCCGGAGGAATACATCGCCTCCCTGCTGGAACTGCTTGAACTGCAATACAAGCCGTTCAATGGCGACCTTTACAATGTGCAACCGCAAGCGATGGTTGAACAGCTCAAGGCCGGGTGCGATTTTTTTATGAGTCAGCCCATCATCAATGATGCCCGAGTTCACCATATCCGCTTCAGGGATTTTGTCGCTGATCCGGCGGCAGTTATTGCCCCCATCTATGAAAAAAGCTGCGTACCTTTTACAGGGTATTTCGAAAAGCGCATCAAGGATCGCATTGCCGATCCCGCCTTCCGCGCCGACCGCCGTGGCAAGTTCGAATATTCCCTGGATAAATTCGGTTTGACCCGGGAAGGTTTGCGCAGCCAATTTGCCGATTACTGCGAACGCTTTGATCTGTGATTTTCCACAGCAACTGATATAAGGAAAGAGCCATGTCCACAGACAGTCCTGTCGTACCTGCCGCCACCATGCCGGGAATGGAAGGTTCAGTCCTCGCCACTCAGCAACAGCGACTGGCGGAAGAACGCGCCCTCGCCATTTGCGCCAGGCCGGAAATGGCCGCAGCCAAAGCCCGCATCACCGCCCTCTTCAAGGCGGACCGGAACGCCCGGCTCGCGGATCAGGATGGATTGATCGCCCAGAGCGCCGCTGAGCATTGCCTGCATGCGGCGCTGATCGCCGCCAGCGAAACCCCGCGCAGCCCCTGCTTTGTGTGGACCATCGCCATGGCCCATCAGTGGATGGGGCTTGACGTGCCGGGCAGCCGCATTGGCCAGGACAACCCGGATAACGTCTATCGCTTTGCCAGTGTCGATGGCGGAATGCGCTATACCATTTCCGGTCAATTCAGTGCCCAGCCACCCACGGATTTCAGTATTTGCGCCCTGCCCGCCCAGGTGGGCGAAGGTATCGCCGCGAATGTCTGCGGCATTATTACCCGCGACACTCTGGATATAGATGCCGATGGCCGTTTCGAGATTGACGTGGACAACACCCCCACGGACGGGCGCCGCAATCACCTCTGCATCGCCGGGGCGAAGGTGCTGATGGGCAGGGATACCCTGGCGGACTGGAGTGTGGAGCGCCCGGCGCAGTTGTCTATTGAGCTGACTGAAGCTGAAACTTCCGATGATTTCGACATTGAAAACGCCACGGCCCGCGCCGCGCACCTGGCCTTCACCATTGCCGAATTTTTCCTGCGGGTGGTGCAGCACGGTATGTGCGAGGTCGGGCCGCTCAATACGGTTCCGCCACCGGTGACCTCCGCCGGTCGCGGCGGACTGGTGACACAGTCTGCTACCCTGGGTTATTACCGCCTCAGTGACGGCGAGGCCTGGGTGATCAGCATCGATCTGCTCGGCGCCCGCTATCTGGGTGTGCAGCTGTGCGATATGTGGATGCTCTCCTACGACTATCGCCAGCGCGCCAGCAGCCTCAATCACCGCCAGGCGCTGGCGGATGCCGATGGCCGTGTGCGACTGGTGGTGTCGGCCGCTGATCCGGGTGTGCACAACTGGCTGGATGGCAGCGGCCATGATCTTGGCACTATCCTGCTGCGCTGGCACGGCATCCCCGCCGGTGCGGATTTTGCCCGCAGCGTGGTTGCCGAGGTGGTGGCGCTCAAGGATCTGCCGGGGTATTTGCCAGCGGAAACGGTCTGGCTGGATAGCGAAGCCCGCAGCCAGCAGCAGGCAACACGGCTGCGTGACTACAACCACCGTGTCTATTCGCAAACGGCGGATTGATTGCCGTTCATAACCATAATGTCTTTTGAGGAAAGAACAATGACCTATCGTGTAATTCAATGGGCCACCGGCCACACCGGCAAAATGGTGGCGCGCGCCATCGCCGAGCGTCCCGAGTACCAGATTGTCGGCGCCTTTGTGTACAACCCCGACAAGGCCGGCAAGGATCTCGGCGAGATTTGCGGTATCGACACGCTGGGGGTGATCGCCACCAATGATCGCCAGGCGATTTTCGACCTGGATGCGGATTGCGTGATGTTCCTGGCGGGCGCCGAAAACGATGTGCCCGGCGCCCTCAACGATGTGTGCGCCCTGCTCGCCTCGGGCAAGAATGTGATCACCACTCCCGCCCAGTTTGTCTACCCCAAATCCATGGGGCTGGAATTTGAAGGCCGCATCAAGGATGCCTGCGCGAGGGGCGGCACCACCTATCACGGCCTTGGCGTGATGCCCGGTTTTATCGCCGAAAACGTCGCCCTCACCCTGACCCGCATGTCCCGCAGGATCGACCTGCTCAACTGCTACGAAACCCTGCTTTACAACGAATACCCCAGCACCTTCCAGATGTTTGACCTGATGGGTTTTGGCTACGAGCCGGACGATCCCACGCCGATGTTCAGCAATCCCGACGTGGTGGCCGAGGTGTGGCGCCACTCCTGCATGCTGGTGGCGGAAGCGGTCAACCTGCCCATCGACCGCATTGAAGGTTTCCGCAATCTCGAGGTGACCGACAAGGATCTGCACGTGGCCGCCGGTTCTATCCCCAAGGGCACTGTAGCGGCCATCAATTTTGGCTGCCGGGTGATTTCCGGCGGGGTGCCGCGCATTGTCATGCAGCATTACACCCGCATGTGCCCGGATGTTGCCCCCGACTGGCCCCGCGGCGACGGCTGGACTATCGAGATCGAGGGTGAGCCATCCATCCGCGCCAAGATTGAAGTGGGTATCCACGGCGAAGTACACACTGACCAGGGCTGCCTGGCCACCGCCATGCACGCCATCCATGCGGTGCCCTATGTGATCAGCTCCGCCCCCGGCATCCTCAGCCTGGCGGATGTGCCACCCGCCTGGGGCGGTGACGCTTTTCACATTAAATCCTGATCAACGACTGCCGGTGAAACCACCATGAAACGACTGCAAGATAAAGTCATCCTGATCACCGGCGCCGGGGGCGGCATCGGTTCTGCCTGCACCGAGCGTTTTATCGATGAGGGCGCCATTGTGGTGGCCGCCGACCTGATGCTGTCGAGCGTTGAAAAACTCGCCAATCGCCTCGGCGACAGGGTGATTCCCGTGCAGGTGGATATTGGCGACGAACAATTGTTCAAGTCCGTGATCGACGGCGCCGTGGCGCAACTTGGGCGCCTTGATGTGCTGTTCAACAACGCCGCCCTCACCGATCCCACCACCCAGCATATGGATACCACGGCGACGGATATTCCCCTTGAATTGTGGCGACGCACCCTGGAGGTGAATGTCACCGGCACATTCATGGGTTGCCGGTTTGCGCTTCCGCACATGCTGAAACAGGGCAAGGGCAATATCATCAACACCGCGTCCATCGGCGCCAACGCCGGTGATTCGGTGCGGGTGGCCTATTGCACGTCGAAGATTGCCATTGTCGGCCTCACCAAAAACATCGCCACCCAGTACGGCAAAAAAGGCATTCGCTGCAACGCCATCGCCCCCGGCCCCATCGTCACCGAAAATTTCCACAAGGTGGCGCCGGAACTTGGCCCCATGTTGCTGCGCCATGCCCTCACCCCCGAACTGGGCACACCGGACGATATTGGCGCACTGGCGGCTTACCTGGCTGCGGATGAATCCCGCTTTATGACCGGCCAGTGTCTGACCATCGACGGCGGTATCGGCACCCATCATCCCCATACGGCGGATTTTGATGATTGGCTGGCGGGGCGGGGCTAGACTAGATATCAGTGGGCCATGCGGGAAGTTAGGCCCTGGAGTGTCAGCCCATCCCATTCATGTTCAAGCCAGATTGATTGACCCGAAAACAACCCAAACCCAGGAATTAAGTCATGCTCACCATTCACCACCTGAGCTATTCCCGCTCGCAAAAAATCATCTGGCTCGCGGAGGAGCTGGCCATTCCCTACGAACTCAAACTCTACATGCGCGACCCGCAAACCCTCTCGGCGCCGCCAGAGATGAAAGCCCTGCATCCCCTCGGCACCTCGCCGCTGATCAGTGACAAGGGCGTAACCTACTCCGAGACCGGCGCCATCATCGACTATGTCCTGCGCCACTACGCCTATGGCAAATTGCAGCCATCGCTGGATTCAAGGGATTTCGACAGGATGATGGAATGGATGCACTACGCGGAAGGCTCAGCCATGCTGCCAATTTTGATGATGATCTACAGCAACTACACCGGTGCTAAATCCGACACACTCACTGCCATGTTGCAAGCCCAGCTCGCCAAGCATCTGGGTTATATGGAAAGCGCCCTGGCGGGCAATGATTATCTGGTGGGCAATACCTTCAGTGCCGCAGATATCCATGTGAGCTTTGTCGCCCAGACGGCTAAACAGTACACCGCCATGGATAACTACCCCAATATCCTCGCCTGGCTGGACCGGCTGGAGGAGCGACCGGCCTACAAACGGGCAGAGCAAAAGGGCGGGTATTTTGGTGCGGCGAAGCCTTGAAAAAGCTGCGTTTCACGCTGCAAGTTACACGTTCCACGTAAAAGCCTGAGAGCAGATATTTACCTCGCTCCCACGCAGAGTGTGGGAGCGAGCCAATCTCATCGTCACCAGGCAACGTCACCGGACAACTACAAGAATTTGATCAACGGCACCAGTGCCAGCATATCGCCCTGAGTCGTCAGTTTGCGAGTCATCAACGCGAGCTGCGGATTGATTTTTTTGGTCAGTACCTTGTGAAAATCATCAAGGGTTGCGGTCACTGTGATATCCGCTTCAGCATCGCCGAGATCGATGGTGACGGGATTTTTGCAGCCATTCACCATCACCACCTGATCATCCAGAACCAGCTTTATCGTCTTGCCAAAGGCTGCGACATGGGCTGATTTTGCCCTGAGCAGATCCACCACGTCGTCAATCGTCGCCATGCTGTTTTCCCTTTAAAAAATCATGTTGCGCCAGGTGCGCGGGCAAAATCACGACCACAGCAGCGGAATATTTTTCGGTTGCAGAATCGGCCCAAGCTCGGTGACCAGTGGCACGCCCTCCTGCAGGCCAAATTGCGGGATGGCCACCATCAGCTCCTCAATGGCAATCACAGATTCGCGTCTGGCCAGGGTGACACCCACGCAGCGGTGTACACCAAAACCGAAGGTCAGGCTGCGCGGCGGCTGGCTATCAATACTCACGGTCATGGGGTTTTCCCAGGCTGATGGGTCGGTGTTGCCCAGGGTGGTGGACATGGCCACCTTGTCGCCGGGCATCAGGGTCACCCCGGCAATATCGATTTGCTTGACGCAGGTTCTGAAGGTGGTGACAGCAGGATAACGGCGATAGAGGGCTTCGACGGCCACGGGAATCAGTGAGGGGTTATCCCGCAGGGTTCTCTGGTCATCGGGGTGTTCGGCAAGGTGGCGAATCTGCCAGGCAATATTGGTGGTCACGGTATCAAGACCGCCGATATACAGATTAAAAGAGCAGCCCACCAGTTCATCGTCAGTGAGTTTGCGCCCGTCTATTTCAGCGTTGACCAGATAGGTCACCAGATCGTCACCGGGATTATTGCGACGGTCTTCGATAATCTCGCGCAGATAGGCCACCACCTGTTGGGTGCCACGGATAATGCCTTCAAAATCCATGCTGTGGAGCAGCAACCCTTCCCACTCCAGGAACTGTTCCATGCGCTCCCTCGGCATCCCCATCAGGTCGAGAAAAACCGCGATGGGAAAACGCATGGCGAACTGGCTCATGAATTCGCACTGGTTTGCATCCTTGAACTGGTCGATACATTCCCGCGCGGTCTGGCGCACCTTGTCTTCCAGCTGTTGCAAGCGCTTGGGGGTAAACAGGGGATTGAGCAGCGCGCGGTACTTGAAGTGATCGGGCGGATCGATTTCCACCGGAATGACACTCCATGACTCTCCCACCAGAATGGGAAAGGGCGAGAACGACGCACTGGAAAAATGCTCGGTGTCGAGGTAAATGGCCTGTATGTCCTCCAGCCTGCGCGGTACCCAGGCAGGAATATCAATGGGGTAGGCATTGGTGGCGTAGATAATATCCGGGCCGCTGTGCATCTCTTCCAGCAGGGTGGTGAACGGATTTTCGGTGGTGGTGCGGCCCATGGCAAAGGGGTAGTTTTCCCGCACCAGATCAGCGGGCACATTGGCGGGAATTTCAAAAATGGCATTGTCCACGGGATTGTCCTCATTGGCTGTTTACGTTGAGAGTGCAGTGGCGGGCGATTGATTTGCCTGGGCTGAGCGTTTATAACGGGTTCAATCCGTCGCGCCCCAGCACTCTGTCAGGTCTCAACCTATCAATTGCCAGCGGCAAAGAAACGGCTATTCGTTGTAGAGACAATAAAACGCAGGGGCCACCGGGTCCTCAGTCATCACTTTTCATGTTCCACACAGAGTCATCAAGCCATGTCGAGCGAACCCAAAAAAAACCAGGCGGACAAGGACGGCATGCTGAGGATACTGCTCGCCGCTCGCAACGAATTCTGTCGGGCAGGGCTTGCCGGTGCGAAGCTGGATGTGATCGCCATGGAGGCCAATGTCAGCAAACAGCTGATACATCACTACTTCCGCACTAAAACGGAACTGTACGCGGCGATGGTGAGCGAGACGTCAGCATCGGTGATCGGGCAGCTCAATGCCCTCGACTACGAACAGTGCGAACCCGACGAGGCCATTGCCCGATTTATTGGCGGGCTGTTCGACATATTGCAGGATCAACCCTTTATTGCCGGGCTGTTCAATGACCAGAGCCTGTCCGGCGGGCAGCACAGCCGCGAGCAGATTATCCGCCACCCGGAGCTGATGAGGCGGCTGGATGAGGTGATGAAAAAAGGCCAGCAATCGGGGCTTTTCAAGGCGGGGATCAACACCAACGACATCCTGGCTGCAGCACTGATGATCACTATTGGCTGCTTCACCAGCGGAAAAATTATCTCGACCTTTGTGCCGGTCAGATTTGAATCGCCAGGCGATATCGCCAGCTGGCGCGACTTTTCAGTGAAGTTTGCTCTGGCGGCATTGCGGGCTTAAGCGTGGGCGGTTGAACAGCTGGCGTAAAAAGCAAGATCGCCTCGCTTACCCGGTCTGCCAGTGCCAGGTGAAATCCATTAGCGGCACCACGTTATCGCCCATTTGCAGGCGGAAGATATCGTAGCAGCGCCGGTAGTGGTTGAGGGCGACGGGCACACCGTGGCGCTCAAGCACCGCGTGGATAGCTGTTTCCTGCTCCATGGACACCGGGTTGATCCACTCCTCGCCGCGCGGGCCGTGCACAAACAGTTTTTTGATGTCAGCACCGATCTGTATTTCGACGAGCCATGGACAACACCTTGCCGCCCATGTGCTGTTCCAGCCAGAGTCGCGCTCTTTCGTCCTGCAAGTCGTCGGCCTTGTCGCGGCCAATATGGGTGGTACTGAATTGGGGTGCTGTGGTCATTATTTTTATCTCATTGCAATCGGAGAACAGGCCAGATTTATTTTTAATCGCCAGGTCCCTCACAGTGGAGCGTTACACTACACCGACGTTCAGGTGTAATTCAAGCGTATTAAAGAGAGAGTGTAAGGAGAGCTGGTGGGTTCACAGCAGATCCCAGGTATCAGCCACTGTGGAAATTACTGATGCTGTTTGCCCAAGTCCGTTTCCAATCAATGAGGCTGTGAAAAGCCCGGCAACGATATGAAATCCTTTCCTGTGAACTGCCGCCTACCCCCCTTCCGCCTCGGCAACAATCCGAGTCATCTTCAAAACGCTGTCAGGATTAAGGGCGATGGAACCAATACCCTGCTGTACCAGCCAGCGGGTGATCTCCGGGAAGTCGCTGGGGGCCTGGCCGCAGATGCCGATGTATTTGCCGTGCTTGCGGCAGGCGGCGATGGCCATCGCCATCAGCGCTGCAACGGCGGGGTCGCGCTCGTCGAACTGGGGCAACAGGCCGGAATCGCGATCCACACCCAGGGTCAGCTGGGTCAGGTCGTTGGAGCCGATGGAGAAGCCGTCGCAGTGCTGCAAAAAATCCTCCGCCAGCAGGGCGTTGGCGGGGATCTCGCACATCAGGATCAGGCGCAGGCCGTTCTCGCCCCGCACCAGGCCGTGCTCTTTCATAATGGCACTGACTTTCACCACCTCGTCAACAGTGCGTACAAAGGGCAGCATCACCTCCAGATTGGTAAGGCCCATCTGTTCCCGCACCCTGCGAATGGCGCGGGACTCCAGGGCAAAGCAGTCGCGGAAGCTGTCGGCGTAATAGCGGGAGGCGCCGCGAAAGCCGATCATGGGGTTTTCCTCTTTCGGCTCAAAGGCCGAACCACCCACCAGTTGCGCGTATTCATTCGATTTGAAATCGCTGGTGCGGATGATTACCGGCTTGGGATAAAACGCCGCCGCCAGGGTGGCGATGCCCTCGGCAAGTTTTTCCACGTAAAACTCCACAGGATTGGCGTACCCCCGTGTATGTTCGCGGATCTCGCTTTGCAGAGCCGGTTCCAGGCTGTCGAATTCCAGCAGCGCCCTGGGGTGTACGCCGATATGGTTGCTGATGATAAATTCCATGCGCGCCAGGCCCACGCCGCTGTTGGGCAGTTGCGCCACGCCGAAGGCCTGGCCGGGGTTGCCGGCGATCAGCATGATATGGGTGCGGGGGTGGGGCAGTGTGCCGAGATCCAGCTGCTCCTTCACAAAGGGCAACAGGCCTTCATAGACCAGTCCCTTTTCGCCATCGGCACAGCTGACGGTGACGGGGCTGCCCTCAATCAATACCTCGGTGCCATTGCCGGTGCCCACCACGGCGGGAATACCCAGTTCGCGGGCGATAATGGCGGCGTGACAGGTGCGACCGCCGCGGTTGGTGACAATGGCGCTGGCGGTTTTCATTACCGGTTCCCAGTCTGGGTCGGTGATATCCGCCACCACCACGTCGCCGGGCAGCACGTTCTGCATCTGCTGCTTGTCGCGCACTACCCGCACCGGGCCTGCGCCAATTTTCTGGCCAATGCTTTTGCCCCTGGTGAGCACAGTGCCTTTTTTTTCCAGGCGATACACTTCCTGTAACAGCGGGTTGGTTCCCCCGTGCACCGTTTCCGGCCTCGCCTGTACGATAAACAGCTGGCCGCTATTGCCATCTTTGGCCCACTCGATATCCATCGGGCAGCCGTAGTGATCCTCGATCACCAGGGCCTGGCGCGCCAGTTCCAGCACCTCGTCATCACTGAGGACAAAACGCTGCTGGTCGGCAAGGCTGACGGTTTCGTTGCGGGTGGTCTTGCCGCTGCTGTCGTTGTACACCATGCGCAGCGCCTTGCTGCCCAGCTGCCTTTTCAGAATCGGGCAAAAACCTGCCTTCAGGGTGGGTTTGTGCACCGTGAATTCATCGGGGTTCACTGCGCCCTGCACCACGTTCTCGCCAAGGCCCCAGGCGGCGGTAATGCTCACCACATCGCGAAAGCCGGATTCGGTGTCGAGGGTGAACATCACCCCGGCCGCGCCGATATCCGAGCGCACCATCTTCTGCACGCCGATCGACAGCGCCACCTTCATATGGGCAAACCCCTTGTGTACCCGGTAGGCGATGGCGCGGTCGGTAAACAGCGAGGCAAACACCTGCTTGCAGGTGGACAGTAATTGCTCGCTGCCGCGAATATTCAGGTAGGTTTCCTGCTGGCCGGCGAAAGAGGCATCGGGCAGATCCTCGGCGGTGGCGGAACTGCGCACCGCCACATCAGTGCAGGCGCCGTATTCCTGTTCCAGCAGGGCATAGGCAGCGGTGATGGCATCCCGCAGCGTGGGGGGCAACTCACCGGCAACCATCCAGTTGCGGATATCGTTGCCCGCCTGCTGCAGGCTGGCGACATCGGCTATATCCAGACCCGCAAGACGCGCGCTGATCCTGTCCCGCAAACGGTTGTGATCCAGGTACAGCCAGTACGCCGCCGCCGTGGTGGCAAAGCCGTCCGGCACCTGCACACCCCTTGGCGCCAGTGCGCTCACCATCTCACCCAGGGAGGCATTCTTGCCCCCCACCTGGGCCACATCGTGGCGGTTGATATGGGCAAACTGGCGGATCAGGGGCTCGGTCATGGAATGTTCTCCGGTGCATGGCTGCGGGGCATCGCAGGCCTGGTCAATTGGGCTTTTGCTGTTATCTGGCCAAGCAGGCCCACAAGAAGCTGGGCCACAATGAGTATGGCGCAATGCCCCTCTACAGTAAGGGGAAAGTGCTGGCCAGTTGATCCCGGTCAGGTGGCAGGCCACCCAGAGGAGCGTTTTGGCGGCCATAGGGTGCAGATAATTGACCCTGTGTGCTCTGGCGTACAGAAGATATTGGCAAAGAAGCAAACATTACAGTTGGTCATAAACGGCGTGGCAGCAATCCAGCTTTACCACACCGGCTGGCAACCAACGAGAGAAACCTATGAATATTCGATTAGTGATTACGTCCGTGCTGACTGCTGTAATGATTGCTGTTGCTCCCCTCACCCTCCACGCCGACATGGTGGGTACAACCCAGCTGCTGACCCAGCAGGAACGCAGTGCCCAGGTTGAGCTGGTAGAGAGCTTTATGGCCCGTGAAGAAGTGCGCGACCAGATGCAATCCCTGGGTGTAGACCCGTTGCTGGCTGCCGAGCGCGTAGCCGGTATGACCGACAGCCAGCTCCAGCAACTGGCGGCCAATATCCAGAACATGCCCGCCGGTAGTGGCGCCCTGGGTGTTGTGGTGGTGGTTCTGGTGATTATTATCCTGCTTGAGATACTCGGCATCACCAACATCTCCAGTAAAATTTGAAGGTACTTGATTTCAAAGTGCTGAATTTCAAAGTATTGGATTTAAAAGTACTGGATTTGAAAGTGCTGATTGTGTTGCTGGCGCTGGGCCTCACCGCCTGCGCCAGCGGACCAGCCCTGCGGGATTACAGTCTCCCGCAGGCCAGTGTCGAACTCAACAACACGCCTTTCTTCCCTCAGGATGAATACCAGTGCGGCCCTGCTGCCCTAGCCACAGTGCTGGGTGCGGGTGGCCTGACGGTTACCCCGGACGAACTCAAACCTCTTATCTATCTGCCCGGTCGCCAGGGCAGCCTGCAAGCGGAAATCGTGGCCGTTACCCGCCGCCATGGCCGCATACCCTACATCATCAGACCGGATATGAAAGACCTGCTGGCCGAAGTTGCCGCCGGCACGCCTGTGCTGGTGATGCAAAACCTCGGTATAAACAGCCTGCCCCAGTGGCACTACGCCGTGGTGATCGGTTACGACACGGTGTCGGATTCCCTGCTGTTGCGCTCCGGCACCCATGAGCGCCTGACAATGAAACGCACCCGCTTTCAGGCCACCTGGATGCGCGCCCAGAACTGGGCGCTGGTGGCGGTATTGCCCGAAACCCCGCCACCCACCGCCGACCACGCCAACTGGCTGCTGCCAGCCAGTGCCTTTGAAGAACTCGGTCAACCGGAGGTGGCAGTGCAAGCCTATCAATCCGCCACCCTGCGCTGGCCCGATCAGCCCCTTACCTGGCAGGCTCTTGCCAATGCCCGCTATGCCCTGGGTGAATTGCCCGCCGCTGAAGCTGCCCTGCGCAGATCCGTGCAATTGGCGCCCTCCGCTGCCGCCCACAACAACCTGGCCCACGTGCTGCACAAGCGCGGCTGTCTGGCAGAAGCCAGGGTTCAGATTGGGTTGGCGGAAGCAACAGCAGATGCAGATCAACTGACGGATGTGCTGGCGGCAACACGTGCCGCCATAGAAGCCGACGGCAGTAAAAATACCGCTGAATGCACGTTGCAGAAGCCTGGCTCTGGTAACACAGGCTATCTACCTGAACAGCCTGCGCGGCACCCACCACAGATAGAACAGCATACCGAACAGCTCCACCAATGACTGCACCACGATCACCATGGCGGTCAACTCCCAGCCTGCGGGCAGCGACACCGCGAAGGGCAATACAACAAAGGAATTGCGCGTTCCCAGGCTGAAAGCCAGGGTGCGTCCCTGGTCTGTGGGCAGTGCCAGCAGCCATGCCAGGCCTTTGGCGACCAAAGCCGCCATCAGCAGAAACAGGATGAACAGGGGGATCACAGTCCACAGGCTGTTCAGTGCTGCAGCCATGGCGCCCACCTGCGCCGCAGCGATCAGGAACACCACCAGGGCCAGCAGCGGCACCGGCCACCAGGCGAGGTATTCGCGCACCCTGGCCCGTTGTGGCCGCGCTTCAATCCAGCGCTCTGACAGAGCCGCCAGCCCCAGCGGCAGGGCGACCACCACAAGGGCTGGCAGAAACACGGCTGGCTCAATGGCGGTGGAAAGTTCCGTTCCCATCATCAGCCACAGGTAAAACGGCAGCAGCAACAGCTGCAACAACAGGTTGAGGGGCGTGGCCGCCATGGCGCGGGGAATATTGCCGCCACCGAGCTGGCTGAAGGTGATAAACCAGTCCGTACAGGGCACCAGCAACACCAGCAGAACCCCCAGCCTGAGGGCGGGATAGGGGGGCAGCCATTGCACAAGCAGCCACGCCAGCAGCGGCACAATGATGAAATTGCCCGCCAGCAACGTGGCAATAAAGCGGTGGTCCCGGAAGGCCTCCCTCAGGTGCAGCAGGGGAACCTGAACAAAGGCGGTGTAGAGCAGCAACATCAAGGTTGGCCACAGCAGCATTGCAAAGCCATGGCTGGCGCCGCGCCAGGCGCTGCCAAGCAACAGGCCGACAACAATGGCTGCCAGATAAATCCACACCTGGTGGCGCTCGACGGTCAGACGATCCAACGTATCACTCCCGGGGTTACGGGGTCAGACTCGATTACCCGGCCCTTCAGTTATCAAGCTCTGTGAGCCAGGTCTTGCGTTTTGCCAGCCTGTATGGAAAACCCATGACTTGCCTCCGCGCGGCCTGCTCCACCGCTGTTTACCTGGCAAACACCAGCAGCTGATTATTGGCGGGCATGGCGTTGTCCTCCACCAGGCGCAGACCAATCTTTTCTGCCAGCCCCGCAACAGCCTCAATGTCCCGGATGCCCTGATGGGGCGCTACCGCCTGGAGGTATTCATCAAAGCGGGCGTTGCTGTCGCTGGTGTAGCGGCCTGCGTATTTGAAGGGGCCGTAAAGGGCAAGCACTGAGGGCTTGACTGTTCCCATACCGGCAAACATGGCCGCAACGGCGTGCCACGGCATGATATGGCAGGTGTTGGCGCTGAAGATGGCGTCGTAAGACCCTGCTGGCCAGGGATCGCGCAACACATCGAGGGGCAGGGGTCTGAGCAGGTTGGGGGCGGGGTGGTCGTCAATCCAGGCGTTGATACCTGTGTGGTGTTCGGCCACATCGCTGGTCTGCCAGGCCAGGTGGACCAGGTGCCGGGCAAAATACACGGCGTGCTGGCCGGTGCCGCTGCCGATTTCCAGCACGGATTTACAGTGGGCAAATACCCTGTCGAGAATGGTGAGAATTGGCCCCTTGTTGTTTTCGCAGGCCTGGGAAAAGGGCTTCATGCCCCTGACTCGCCGTCACCGCCCCTGATGTCATCCCTTGAAAAGACCCACTCCCGCGCCGATGACATGGCGGGGTTGTAGCGGTAGCCGCCAGCCTCAAAGTGTTTGATGTCTTCCGGGTTTTTCAGGCGCTGGCGGATGATATGGCCAGCCATCATGCCCCGCGCCTTTTTGGCGTAGAAGCTGATGATCTTGTACTGCCCGCCTTTCCAGTCCTTGAACACAGGGGTGATCACCTCGGCGGCGAGTTTTTTCGGCATAACGGATTTGAAGTATTCATTGGAGGCGAGGTTGATCAACACCGGATGCTTGTCCCTGGCCAGCACCTGATTGAGGGCATCGGTAATGCGCTCGCCCCAGAACTGGTAGAGATCCTTACCGCGTTTGTTGGCAAAGCGTGTGCCCATTTCCAACCGGTAGGGCTGCATCAGGTCCAGGGGTTTGAGCAGACCGTACAGCCCGGACAAAATGCGCAGATGATTCTGCGCCCATTTGAGGTCTGCGGCTGTCAGGGACTGGGCGTCGAGCCCTGCGTACACGTCGCCTTTGAAGGCGAGGATCGCCTGGCGGGCGTTGTCTTGGGTGAAAGGCCGCTGCCAGTCCAGATAGCGGCCAAAGTTGAGATCCCCCAGCTTGTCGCTGATACCCATCAACTCGGCAACACCGGGCGGGCTAAGCCCCCGCAGCTCGCCAATCAAAGCCTCGGCATCGTCGAGAAAATCCGGCTGACTGTGATCGCGCACCCTGATCGGGGTGTCGTAATCCAGGGTTTTGGCGGGGGAGATAACAATCAACATGGGGGTTCCGGTTTGTTGGCGAGGCACAACCATAGAGAAACGGCTGGCAAAAGTGAATAGCATCCCCAAACGTCAACAGATACTGACAGCCCGCTTGAGTCCGCCACACTGTCCACCAGCCAATCCCTTTATCGCCCAAGGGGGGATTTTGTCATCTCAAGGAGTCAACTTGCCGCTATCTGGTTTATCATCCAGTGGCGTTGGTATCCACGCTTACCAAACGATTCAAAATCAATAAAGCGGAGCTGTTCATGGTCAACCAGTCAGGCTTCAACCGCTCCGGTGTCATCGGGTTGCTGCTGCTTGCCATGTTCTATTTCGCCAGCGCCCGCTTCAGCATGGCAGCCCTGACCCTGCAACAGGCCAACCTTATCCTGCTGTGGCTGCCGGCCGGGATTGGCCTGATTATGGCCATGGCAGTAGGTTGGAAGGCCCTGCCTGTGATCATGCTGGTCAGTTTTGCCGCCGATGCCCCGGAAATGATGGCTGATGGCAACAGCCTGTCCTCCTGGATTCACACGGCCATTCTGGCATTTGCCGACGGTCTGGCGCCCTGCCTTGCGGCGCAGCTGTTTCGCTCACGGCTGCCCTCCGGGCTGTTGATGGCGCGGGATCTGGGGCCATTTACTCTCTATATCTGCCTGCTGCCCAGTATTGTCGGGGTTGCCATCACTGTCGCCAATCTGGTTTGGGGGGGGTATATCAGCTGGCAGCAGGTGCCAGGGCTGAGTCTTAACCTCATTCTGGCCTACAGCCTTGGCATCCTGCTGGTATGGCCCCTCTACCAGTTATGGAACCAGCCCGCCCCCTTGGATATGGCGGGCTGGGGCTGGGTGCTGCTTGCTCTGGTGGCCAACGGGTTGCTGTTTTTTGCGGCGACACAGGGTGTCGGCGGCATGGTCTTTTTTGCCCTGCCGGTACTGTTGATGCTGACATTCAAGGCCGGCCCCCAGGGGGTGCTGCTGGGATTGTTGCTGTCGGTGATTGTCCTGATCATGGGGGCCATACGTTTTCCCGGACCCTGCGTCGCCCCGGACAACATGGATGCTCGCCCCATGCTGATGGGGTTTGTCTTTACCATGACCTATGTCACCCTCAGCCTGTGTCTGTACTACCGGGAGCTGCTGGCGTCGGACTCCTCGCGGCAGCGCTGGCAGAACGCCGCCCTGCATGACCCCCTCACCGGTCTTGCCAACCGGCGCGCCCTGATGAAAGCCTTGAGGGACGAAGCTAACCGCACACAACGCACGGGCCGACCCTTCGCCCTGGCCATGCTCGACCTGGACCATTTCAAACGCATCAATGACAACCACGGCCACAAGGCCGGGGACAGGGCACTCAAAGCCATCGCGGATTTGCTGCACGCCCAGTGTCGCGGCATCGATATGGTGGCGCGGGTCGGGGGTGAGGAGTTTGCCATTGTGCTGCCGGAAACAACCCTGGTTGCAGCGATCCCCGTCATGCAGCGCATACGGGAGGCGGTAGCGTCCCTGGATCTCGATCTGGATGATGCCGATACCCGCCTCACCATCAGTATCGGGATTGTGGAATCCGGCCAGGAGATCAACATTGAGCAGATGCTGGAGGAGGCCGACACCCGTCTTTATATTGCCAAAGCCAACGGCAGAAACCGCATTGTGGGCGCTGACGGCACTGCGATTTAAACCCTCAACTGGATGCAGGCAGGGCTGAGGAATGAAGCCCGGCCCATACCTGCCGATTGACAAAGTTTCAGAGCGCCAGCTCCACTCCCATAAACAGGCTGCGGGGTTCACCGGGGAAATAGCGGTCGCCGCCAAAGCTGGTGAAATCCGCACGCTCGGCGTATTTCGTATCCAGGGCATTAACCAGCCGGGCCGTGAGGGTCAGCGTTGTGCTGAGCTGCCAGCGGGCACGGAGGTGGAGAAGGTCGTGACCGCCATAGCGGTTGCGGTTTTCCGGATCGGTGAAGTACCCCCCCATGCGCTGCCATTCCAGTTCGGCGCGGGTGGAGTCGGTGATGGCCCAACCCAGCTGGGCGGCGCCGAAGTGGCGGGGTGCGGTGTCCACCTCATTGCCGTTGATATTCACCCCGCTGAGTATTTCATCGTAGGCATAGCGGTGGCGGGCGACGCTGGCGGCCAGGTTGATATCCAGCACTGATGTCAGCTGGTAGCCGACAGCCGCCTCCAGCCCACGGTGTTCCGTCTCGCCATTGCTGACATTGAAAAACGCCGTATCCCGGAAGATCACATTGTCCTTTTCCATGGCATAGGCCACCAGTTCGTAGCGCAGCCGCTCGGTGCTGCCGCGCAGGCCGAGTTCGATGCTGTCGAGCTGTTCCGAATCCAGATCCGCCACCTGTTGCGCCCGCTCCAGGCGATACATCTCTACCGCTTGCGGGGCGCGAAAGCCCCGCGCAAGGGTGGCAAACAATTGATGATCGTCGTTGAGGCTGTAGAGCAGGCCGAGTTTGGGGGACAGGTTGTCGAAGCTGTCCACACTGTCGGCAGGGCGGCTGTAGCGGCAACCGCCAAATCCGCAGGCTGTGCCATCCTCGCGGGTGCGCCCGCTGATCATGCGGTTGTCGTAGTCGTATTCCATATGCTCGTAGCGCAGCCCCGCCGACAGTTTCCAGCGCGGTGCAAAGCCCCAGTCCCACTGCACAAAGGGGGCCAGCTGGCGGGCAGTCACGGCATAGTTATAGTGCCTGCCCACGGGAATGGTCTCCTGCAACAGGGGTGATCCCTGGGTGGGAGAATCTTGGCTCTGCTTCAGCCAGCCCCGGGTAAATTCCACATCCAGCCCGGCGATCAGGCGGCTGTTGTCGCCATGGCGAAACAGGGCGCTCTGCACCCCGGCGCTACTCTGGCCGTTTTCTTCGAGGGGTTGGCCGGGCAGAAAGTGCTGAAGAAAATCCATGCGGCTGTGGCGCACATAGGGGGTGATCACCCAGACGGGCTGGGCTTGACCTGGCTGATCCGACTCTGCCTGGCCAGCCCCTTCAATGCGGCTCCACAGACGCACAGCCCGGGCATCCCTGAAGGCTTCAGGGTTGGGATTGGTGCGCGCAAGACGGCGGTTCTTGTAGGCCTCGTGACCTTCGATAAACCCGGCGGTTTCCTGATTCAGATTGACCGCAGTAAGGCCGCTGGTGACGGCGACCGACTCGTTGCGGTAGCGGTGGCGCAGGCTGAGTTTTTGCTGGCCGACACTGGAATCGTCCCGGTAACCGCCATCGCTGCTGCCGGTAAAGGCGAAAGACAGATCCTCCCCGCCACCAGCCAATTTCAGTCGACCAAAGTCGTTGGGGCCAGCCTCCAGCCCGATGCGCCAGCCTTCATCAAAACGCACCGGTTCAATCACGTTGATCACCCCGTGCAGGGCGTTGGAGCCAAACAGGGCATTGCCGGGGCCGCGAATGATTTCGATACGCCCGGCCTGTTCGCTGTGGGCCTCGAACAGTTCATTGACATTGCAGAACCCGGCGGGGCGCAGGGGAATGCCGTCCTCCGCCAGCAAAAAGCTGCCACAGGCACCGCCCCCGCTCAGTACTGGGGAGCGGATGGCGGGCAGGTATTCCTGGCCGTTGTTGCGGTGCATGCTCACCCCCGGCAGCCGTGACAGGGCCTCCTGAATATGAACATGGGCGGTCATTGTCAATGCTGCACTGTCGAGGATGGCGCGGTTGCCCACCAGGTTGGCGGCGGGTTCCGCCACCCGGGTAGCGGTAATGATTACTTCGTCCAGTTGCCCGATTATTTTTTTAACTGGCTCGGCTCCGGCGTACTGGATACCGCTGCAAAGCAGCAGGGTGAGGGGCAGAACGGATGACTTGAAAGGGTTGGATTTCAAAAACATGGGCAATGGCAGGCCTTGAATAGTAGTCATGGTGGAGTGGTTTGGGGCTCAGGGCGTGTCGGGCACGACTTTCAGCACGCGGCCTTTGACATTGTCAGTGACCAGGTAGAGTGCGCCATCGGGGCCGAAGCGCACATCGCGGATGCGTTCGCCAACCTCTTCAAAAAGCCCTTCCCGCTCCACCTCGCCGTTGTCGAGCAAACGCACCCGCTGCACTTGGGTGCCCTTCAGAATCCCGGCGAAAATATCCCCTTCCCACTGCGGCCACTGGCAGCTGCGGCACTGGGCCAGGCCGGAGGGAGCCAACGAGGGGGTCCAGTGGGTGAGGGGCTGTTCGGTGCCTTGGTATTCCTGATAAGGCGAAATCGCCGCGCCTGTGTAGTCCACCCCGTAGGTGGCCAGGGGCCAGCCGTAATTTTTGCCAGCCTCAACCAGATTGAGTTCGTCGCCGCCACGGGGGCCATGCTCTGTTGAATAAACCCGGTCAGCCTGCGGATCATGGATAATCCCCTGGGGATTGCGGTGGCCGTAGCTCCAGATCTCCGGCAGGGCGTCGGTACGCCCCACAAAGGGGTTGTCCCGGGGCACGCTGCCGTCATCGCCAATGCGAATGATGGAACCCAGCATGCTGGACAGATCCTGGGCTTTTTCCCGGTATTGTGCACCATCGCCCACGGTGATGAGCAGGGTTTCATCCTTGAGAAAGACCATTCTGGCGCCGAAGTGGGCGCCGGTATCCTTGTCCGGTCGGGCGCGGAATATCGCTTCAATATCCTGCAGCTGATCGTCGATAAAACGGCCTTTCACCACTTTTGTGCCATTGGCTTTGGCGCTACCCGCCGAATACGCCAGATAGACCAGCTGGTTTTCGGCAAAGCGGGGGTGGACGACCACATCCGTCAGTGCCCCCTGACCCTTGTCATAGACATCGGGTAACACTGCCACCGGCTCCGGGACCAGCGTGCCCTGGCGAATCAGCCGCAGGGCGCCGGATTTTTCCGTCACAAGCATGTCGCCTTGCGGCAAAAAGGCCAGGCTGTAGGGGTGGTTCAGGCCTTCCACCAGGGTCTCCACCCTGTAGTCAGCCTGCCGGGCCTGGGGCCCTGCCGAGAGGGTGGCGGTGATTACCGCAGCGATCACCCCCTGGCGCAACCTGTTCATATTACTCATGGCAATGTCTCCTGGATGAGATTCTCCCTTCTAGTGACTTTCTCTTGCATGAGAAGTGCAAACACTATCCCGCCCATGGCACCGGCCAGCATCTGGCAGGCAAGGCCAGCGAAACCACGGGTGCCGGCATAGAGGGTAATGCCGTAAAACGCCATTTTGGCAAGGACCAGCATGGTCCCCATCAGGGCGGCCCCCGCCAGGGGATAAATAATCAGACTGCGGGCCGCAGTCCATTTTTTCATCAAGGCGGCAATGGGCAGCGCAATGGCAAATCCGATGGCAATCAGCAGTAAATAGGAGGCAAACATGGCATTAAAGGCCAGTCCGTAGAGGTCATGGAGCAGAGTGCGCACAATGATGCCGAGGGGCAGTTCAGCCCCGGCGGAGTGCAATCCGGCCAGCACAAAACCGCTCTGGAACAGGGATGCCAGCACATAGGTTGCCAGCGAGCAGGCCAGCCAGGCCAGCAGTACCCGCAACACCCAGGCTGCCCTGGCGGGCTGATTTGAAGTGTCCATCATGCTGTCAGCTCTCCTGTTGTTGCCGGTTTTAGCGGCTGTCCTGAAGCCCAAGTGTGTTGGCAATGGGCGTTGATTGCAAGGCAGTGCCTGAATCTGCAATTACTGGAATTCAAGGGTTCATTAATGGTCTATGATGGTCCTTTGCAACCATCGGGAGTCTCGCGCCGTGTCGATCTCAATCCATGCTCCAGTGCTTTTGATCCTCACTCTGATTGCCGCCCTCAGCGGCTGTGCAGTCAATCCCGTTACCGGAAAAAGTGAGCTGTCACTGATTTCCCCCCAGCAGGAAGTGGCCATCGGCGCCCAGCAGTACCAGCCGTCCCAGCAATCCCAGGGTGGGCAATATTACATAGACCCGCAGTTGCAAACCTATATTGCCGGGGTGGGTCGCAAACTGGCAGCGGTGAGCGACAGGCCTGACCTGCCCTATGAGTTTGTCGTACTCAACAACCCAGTACCCAATGCCTGGGCCCTCCCCGGTGGCAAGATCGCCATCAACAGTGGCCTGTTGCTGCACCTCGAAGATGAATCACAGCTGGCAGCGGTGTTGGCCCACGAAATAGTCCACGCTGCCGCCCGCCACGGCGCCACCCAGATGTCCCGGGGTGTGCTGGTGGGGGTCGGCGCCCAGGTGGCGGGTATTGCCTCGGAGACTGCCGGGTATGGCCAGCTGGGGGGTGTTGCCGCCCAGCTGGGAAGCCAGGCCTGGATGGCGCGCTACGGCCGCGAGGCGGAGCTGGATTCTGACGCCTACGGCATGGATTACATGAAACGGGCCGGATATGACCCCCAGGGGGCGGTGGAGCTGCAGGAAACCTTCGTCAAACTCAATGCCAGCCGCCAGCAGGATTTTATCAGCGGCCTGTTTGCCAGCCACCCCCCCTCCCAGGAGCGGGTCAACCGCAACCGCCAGAAAGTCGCCGCTCTGGGCGCCGGGGGCCTGCGCAACCGCGATGTGTACCAGCAGCGCATTGCCCAGCTCAAGCGTGACAAGCCCGCCTACGACGCACAGACCGAAGCCATCAAAGCCCTCAACAACAAGGATGGCAAGCTGGCCATCAGCCATCTCGACAAGGCCATCAAGATCCAGCCCAAGGATGGCTACTTCTATGAGTTGCGCGGCCACGCCTGGAACATGCTCAAGGACAGCGCACGGGCGGAACAGGATTTCAGCGCTGCCATCAACAGGAATCCCAACTACTTCAGCCATTATCTGGCACGGGGTGTGCTGCGCTATGAAAGCGGTCGCAAGCAGGATGCCCTGCCCGATCTGGAAAAAAGCCACCAACTGCTGCCCACCCCCACCGCCGCCTACTACCTGGGTGAGCAGGCGAGCAGCAGCGGCAACAACGCCAAGGCCCTGGGTTACTACCAGCAGGCGGCGCAATCCCCCGGCGAGCTGGGCAAAAGGGCCCAGGTCCGAGTCGCCACCCTGGAGATGTCCCAGACCCCCCACAAGTACATCGCCAGCAGCCCGTACCTGGGCAACGATGGCTACCTGTGGGTGGTGGTAAAAAACAACAGTCCCATGGCGGTAAGCGGTATTCAGGTGCAACTGGCGGAAATGACCAGTGCGTCTACCGCTGCCAGAAGGACCACTCTGGCCGGGCCATCGCGGCTGGCCGCCGGAGAGCAGTTCGTCATCAAGACCCGCATCGGCCCCATGGCCGACCGCAACGAACTGGCGAGGTTTCGCACCCAGGTGACGGCGGCGAAACCGGTTAATTGAAGGAAAAGGGGGATGGGAGATGGAGACACCGGTATGCTCCTCCATCTCCCGACTCCCATACAACATCTCTCATTTAATAACTCTTACGCAGCCGTCTCCACCACCCGCACCCAGTTGGGCAGAACATTGAGATTGGCTGCAACCAGCTTGATGCAAACCAGTAGCGGCACCGCCAGCAGCACCCCGGACACACCCCACAGCCAGCCCCAGATGACCAGCCAGATCATCAGCACCAGGGGGTTGAGCTGCATATTGCGCCCCAGCACCATGGGGGTGACAAACTGCGCTTCCACCAGGTTGATGGAAAAATACACCAGTGCCGGCAGCAGGGCAGCCAGGACGGGACCGTACTGGGCCAGCCCTGCCAGACAGAGGATGACAATGGCAATCAGCGGCCCCACATAGGGGGCGAAATTGAGCAGCCCCACCAGCACCCCCCACAGCAGCGCATCCTCCACCCCCAGCCACCACAATGCCCCCGCAGTGACCAATCCCAGTCCGATATTGATGATGGTGACAGTGACGATATAGCGCGATAGCTGCTTGCGAATGGCAATCACCAGATCAACGGAGCGTTGCTTGTCCTTCACCTGGGGGAAGATATCGATGGCCACATTGAACAGTTTGGGGCCGAAAATCAGTAAAAACAGGATCAGGATCAGGCAGGTCATCAGCTGGGCGATCACCACCGGCGTGGCCACCAGGATGGCGACTACCGCCTCCATGCCCCCTTGCTTGATTCTCTCGGTGACCACGTTGGCGTCTTCTTTTTTCTCCTCCAGCGGAGGCGGGGGCAGCGCTGGCTCTTCTTTTTTGCCAAACAGGCCAAACAGACTGAAGCCCTTGCGCCGGACTGGCTCAGGGGCAACCACCACAGCGGGTGCAGTTGCAGCCGCAGGGGCCAGGTCTTCGGTCAATGAGCTGAGCTGCTCTGTCAGGTGGGCTGACAGTTCAGGAAGACGTTTGGCCCATTTCTGCGCTGGCTCCGCCAGTTCCATGGCAAGCAGGGTAAAGGGCACGCCAATGGCGCACAGTATCAACAGCGCCGAGAGGGTGCGGGGAATATACAGACGCTTGAATACTGCCACCAGGGGACTGAGCAACAGGGACAGCAGCAGGGCCACCACTATTGGCACCAACAGGGTCTTGGCAAAATAGAGGGTGTAGACAAGGGCCAGCCCCAACAGCCAAAGCAGGGCTCTGGACGCCACCGGATGGGTGGATTTCTCTACAGGCTGGACAAGCTCCTTCAACGGTTGCACACCGTCGTCGACGCTCATGCATCGCGCTCCACTGCCGAACCACCAGCCCCCGACAACAATGGCCCGGAAAGTTGCCAGAGGCGGATCCCCCCCAGAAGCCAGGAAGACAGACTCGCCGCCCCCAACCGGTGGGCAGCGGAAGTAGTGCGCCTGCTGGCCAGTCGTCCGGCCAGCAGACCGGCAGCGATACCTCCACCCACCAGCCACAGGGGCGAAGCCCGCCTTAATCGGGCCATGCGCTGCTCTCCACTGAGGCGAAGATTGTGCTGCCGGGTAGCCAGCAGCTGGTCAAGGTTGTGAATATCAGCGATCAGTTGTTGACGCGCCACGCCGGGAACCCTCGACAAAAGCCTGAATATGACTGCGGGTGGCTGGCAGGGAAAGACTCCTACTGTAGACCTTGCAGGCCCTGACCATAATCATCAGCGCCAGCAGTTGCTGCGCCAGAAAAACACATAGCCCCAGGGTGACCGAGTGGCTTTGCTGGTAGGCAAGCCATGCCAGCAGCACCGTAAAACCCACCCACACCAGCACGATTACCGGTACCATGGCCAGACCCAGCAGCAGCAGGCGCTTGCTGTCGGCAAAGGCCAGACGCAGCTCCAGCAACGCCAGCTGTGACAGGGTTCCCCCCGCCTGGGCGGCCTGCTGAAGCCACTGCAGCCAGGCTTTCAGCTCATCCGGCTCACCCGGAGATTGCCCTGAACCTGCTTGTTCAGGGCTGGAACTTGCGGGGATTTCGTTCATCGCTTGGTGAATAACTGGGAGAACAGGAACCCTGCCAGAAAGGCGATACCCAGGGTCGCCAGGGGTTTTTCATGGACATACTCACTGGCCTGTTGACCCAGGGCCTCCGCCTTGTCACGCCCCTTGAGGAGCTGTACCGTGGCTTCGCTCTTGAGATCCAGCCCGGCGGCCTGGGCGGCCAGTTTGAAGTGCTCCTTGGCTTCGAGCATATTGTTGTAGGCAGCCAACACCGCCTCTTTGCCCGCATCGATCTCGGTGGTTTGTGCTGGTTCTTCTTTTGTTGCAGTGACCATAAAATGCTCCTTGAAGCAGTAGTGAAACGACATCAGAGTAATACACTCAGTTGACCACTGCCATCGCCCCGTGTTCCGAAGCCGGCGAATCCAGCCACACAGTAACCATAGCCCACCATAAAAATCACAGGATCATTTTATGACTGAACACAGTGCCTCCGAATATTCCATCCACAATCCCGATGCCTTTCGCCGCCACTATGGTCCCTGGGCCCTGATCGGCGGCGCCTCCGACGGCACCGGCGAGCAGTTTGCCCTGCAGCTGGCGGAGGCGGGCCTCAATTGCGTGCTGGTGGCGCGCCGCGCGGATGCCCTGCAAGCCCTCGCTGAAAAATTACAGGAAGAGTATGCGGTGCAGACCCGCGTCGTCGTCCAGGACCTCTCCCAACCAGGGGCGGGACTTGCCATCTGCGCGGCAGTGGCGGATCTGGAGATCGGCCTCTATGTGGCCAATGCCGGGGGTGGCAGTGGCGGCATTCCCTTTGTAGAGCGCAGTCTCGACGCCTGGAACGGCCTGATCAATATCAATGTCCACACCCCCATGGAAGTGTGCCATGGCCTTGCTCCTGCGATGTTGCAACGGGGGCGCGGTGGACTCTTGCTGATGGGTTCGGGTACCGGCCTGGGCGGCACCGCCCGCGCCTCGGTGTACTCCGCCTGCAAGGGTTTCAGCCTCAATCTGGCGGAGGCCCTGTGGGTGGATTACAAGGGATTGGGGATAGATGTGCTCAGTGTGGCGGCGCCGGTGATGGACACCCCCGCCCTGCGCCGGGTTGCCGGAGACCGGGTTGCTGCCGGACTCATCCCCAATGTCTACGCCCCCGCAGATGCGGTGCGCATGGCCCTTGAAGCCCTCCCTGAAGGCCCCTGCCTGACCTTCCCCGTCGGACCGGAAAAGGACACCTGGCGCGACGTTATGGCCGCACGCCGCGCCCGTGCCGAAGCGACCGGCGTGGCGGTACAGGGAATTTTTGGCAAGAAGAGCTAACCGTTGAGATGACCGCCGTCCACCACCAGAAATTGCGCAGTCACCTGCTCCGCCGCAGCGGACGCAAAAAACAGCACAGCCCGGGCGATATCCTCAGGGGTACACATGCGCCCCAGAGGCGGCACCATGGCCTTGATCACCGCCTCGTCGATGGGCTTGTCCTGACGCCGCAGCTGGCCATCGGTGATCACCGAGCCCGGCAGCACCGCGTTGACGGTAATGCCGTCCTTCGCCAATTCATGGGCGGCGTTGCGGGTCATGCCGTTGATGCCCGCCTTGGTGGCGTTATAGGCGGTCAGCCCGGTGAAGATGGGGTGCAGGGACCCCATGGAGGAAATATTGACAATACGGCCGCGAATGGCATCGGCCCGCATACATTTGGCCACTTCCCGCAGGCACAAAAATGCGCCGCGCAGATTGACGTTGTGGAGACGGTCCCACTGGGCCGCCGTGGTGCTTTCCAGGGGCGCCTCATCGACAACCCCGGCGTTGTTGACGAGGATATGAATCGGGCCTGTCCCGGCCCTGACAGCGGCGACCATCGCTACCACGGATTCTTCCCGTGCCTGGTCGAGGTGAAAAGCGCTGGCCTGGCCGCCTGAGTCACTGATGGCTTGCGCCGCAGCCCGCGCACCGTCGAGATTGATATCGGCAATGACCACATGGGCGCCCGCCGCCGCCAGGTAGCGCGCAATGCCGTTACCGATACCTTCGGCGCTGCCGGTGACAATGGCCACCTTGCCGGAGAGATTGAAAAGTTGCTGGATAGTGCTTGCTGTGACCATGGGCAGACTCCGTTTCATTGTGATTATGGTGGAGCCGGAGCTTGGCACAGCCGCTAATGGCTGGCAATTCAGGGATGGGTTGTTGCGCAAATGCCTGTATGTTCCCAGTCCGGCCCGACTATGATTGATTCACGCGACCTGTGTTTTCAGGGAGAACCCGCCATCCACCAGATACTTGCCGATGCCATTTTGATCCTCCATGTCGCCTTTGTGGTGTTTGTGGTGGGCGGCCTGTTGCTGATCATCCTCGGCAATCTGCGCCGGTGGGTCTGGGTGAACAGTACAGGTTTTCGCATCGCCCATTTGCTGGCCATCGGTTATGTGGTGGCGCAAGCGTGGCTCGGCGCAGTGTGTCCCCTCACGCGCCTGGAGATGTGGCTGCGGCGCCGGGCGGGGGAGTCGGGTTACAGCGGCAGTTTTATTGAATACTGGCTGCAGCGCCTGCTGTATTTTGACGCGCCACCCTGGGTGTTTATTGTTGTGTACACAGGGTTCGGGATGCTGGTGGTGGCCAGCTGGTACCTCTATCCGCCACAGCGGCGACGCTGATATCCACCCACAACAGTTCACCACCAATGACCATTAGGGAGACGAGCGCCATGAACAACACTGCCAGCGGTACCCTCTCCGATACCACCGGGGTTTTCTACCAGGTGGAAGACAGCGTGGTAAACGCCGTGCAGTGGCTGGTGCTGGGGATTGAGCTGATGGGCGCCCTGGTGATCGCCTGCGGGGTGGTGGTGGCTATAGCCCTGTTTTTCAGGGTTCTGCTCGGCCACAAGGATGATGACTTTCACTCCGTGCGCCTGACGTTGGCGCGCTATCTCTCACTGGCCCTGGAGTTCCAGCTCGGTGCTGACATCCTGTCCACCGCCGTGGCACCGAGCTGGGATCAGATCGGCAAACTGGCAGCCATCGTGGTGATCCGAACCGTCCTCAACTATTTCCTGATGCACGAAATAGCGCTGGAACGAAAACCAAAAGAAGATCCGCCACTTCCTGGGCCGGGGTGATCGGGGAAACCCCTAAGCCGGTTCAGGGTCAGTGGTCGCAGCCCCGGCATGTCCGATTCGCCGGTGCAGCCAGGCCAGGCCCAGCAGCGACAGTCCCAGCCCCATAAACGAGGCCACCCGCCACAATCCGTCCAGATCCGACATATCCACCAAAAACAGTTTGGCGATAACCACTGCCAGCAGCGCCATGCCCGCCCGGTACAGCCCCCGGTAACGCCACAGCCCACCGGCCACAATGGCCGCCGCTGCCAACAGTAGCCACACCACTGAATAGGTGTACAGCTCGCCGTTGCCGGTGGCCAGGTAGAGGGCCAGCTTGCCCTGCCAAAGGTGGCGAATTTCCAGGGAGACAAACAGCAGCAACCCGGCCCCCGCCACCGCCAGGGCAGTGCGCCGCCAGCGGGGATCATGGCGCCAGGCCACCAGCAGGGCCATCACCACCGGCAGGCCGTAGGCCAGCAGCAATAGATTGGCGATGGGGCGGGGGGACACCACTTCGCTGCTCCACAGGGGATTGAGGGTGGTCACCGCCAGGGCGTAGCTGCCTGTGGCGAGTATCAGCAGAATCCGCGAACAGTTTCGGTAGAGGACGCCAAGCTGTTCGCTGTGGTCGGCGCGGTACCAGTAGGTCAGGGCCATGGCGGCCCACAGGGAGGTGTTGATGGCCGCTTCCGTGAGGCTGTAGCGCTCGGCAAAGATATTGCCGTCGTAGAGCCAGTAGCGCACTTCTGCCCCCAGAGTCAGCACCAGCAGGTGCAGGGTGGCGGCTTCCAGCCAGCGATTCAGACCCGGGCTGGCACGGGACTGCCAGGCCGCCAGGGCGCAGAACAGTGTGGCGCCGCCGCCGCTCCACAGGGACCAGTGCACATCCACCGGATAGCTCGCCAGCCAGGGGTTGAGGGTAAAGCGGATCACCACCAGGGCAAGCACCGCCTTGATCACCGGCGCCAGCCAGGGCAGATCGTAGCGCCTCATCACCCAGGCGAGGGAGAGCAGTTGCGCTGCCAGCGCCAGGGTCAGCCCCGCCTCGCGGAAATAGATACCCGCCGCGAGGGAATACGCAAAATGCCCGCCGAGGATAAACCAGATGGCGGCGCCATCGCCCCGGTACTTTTCAAGCCGCCAGGCGGCGACAAAGCCGTACACCAGCCCCACCATCAGCACCGCCACACTCCAGGCCAGGGACTGGGTCAGCTCACTCACCAGCAGATAGGACAGCGCCAGCCAGGCGAGGGGCGACACAAAAGCCAGGGATGCCCACCGGTGGGAAAACCCCTTCGCCCGCAGATGGAGCAAAGCCAGGCCCGTATAGAGCAGCGCCATAAACCCGGTAAATTGCAGGAATAGAAGCTGCAAGCCAGGGTCAATTCCCACCAGCTGATAGCGATTGCCGAGGTAATCAAAGGTCAACGCAGTGGCGAGCCAGGCCAGCCACTGTACCCCCAGGCTCAGCCACGGCAACCAGCCCAGGCTGTGTCGCTGGCGGGCGGCAAAACCCAGCACCAGCACCAGCGGCGCCCATTGCGCCAGAGCCTGGGCACCAAACCCCTGCTGCTGGATGGAGTAACCCCAGGCGAAGATGATCAAAAAGAGTGTCAGCTGGTCGAGTCGCCAGGGGCGACCAAACAGCATTTTGATGTGCGCTCCGGGCTGCGTGTGGGAGCTGTCGCCGCGATTGAGCAACCAGTCAAAGGCCGGAATGGCCACCACGCCCCAGGCCAGCAGCGCCAGGTAAATACCGCGAAAATTGTCCGACTGGTGACTGGTGAGCGAAACAAGCCACCAGCCCAGCGCACCAGCAACCATTCCCCACCACAGCCAGGGCCGAAAGACCTGGCGCAACAGCAGCAGCGCCGCAGCGCTGATGATCAAGCTGTAGACCAGGGCACCGATGACATTGCCGCTGTTGTCGGATACCAGAATCGGCACGACATAGGCGCCGAGAATACCGATGGCCGCCAGCACCGGGCCATGTACCAGCGCCAGGGCCATGGTGAGCACTGACACCAATGCCAGCAGGGCAAAGATCAGCCGTGGGTCGAGCAGCTGGTAGAGGTGCAGCGCGGCCAGCAAGGCGCCGTAGAGGGTAATACTGGCACCCCCCGCCAGGGCCGCAAAGGAAGGATCGCTGCCACCCCTGCGCCGCAACCACTCCGCCGCACCATGCAGGGCGATGCCGCTAGCCAGGGCCAGAGCAATGCGCGCCTGCGGCCCCAACAGACCGGCGTCAATGCTGTACTTGACCATAAAGATGCCCGCCAGCCCCACACAGAGGCCACCCATCCAGATCATCCAGTTTTTTACCAGGTGAGCGAAAAGGCCGGGCTTGCGCGGCTGTGAAGGCGGGGGTGGTGGCATGTCGGATTGTTGCGGGGGCAGGGTATCAGCCTGAGGAGGAAAGTCCGCGGTCGGGACTGCCATGGATTCAGTCGACAGCACCGCCTGTGTTTGTTCAGTCTGCGATCCTGCAGACTCACCTTCACGCAATCTGACCAGTTCCTGCTCCAGCCTGGCGAGCCTTTCACCCAGATCCCTGGCGCGGAAAAACCCTACCCAGCCAAGAACCGCGCCGATCAGCACCACCAGCAACAGTGCGGACGCCCAGAGTGCCAGCATTTCCATGGTGTCTCCTTGATGTTCCCGTCGCCAATCCGCTTGCTGCTGCAAAAAAATCAGCCGCCGAACCGCCACGATCAGGGAGTGGTGAGTCGTTCCATGCCCTTTGTGGAGCGGTTACAATCGCCGCCATCATAGCCGACAGGCCCATTGAAATGGAATTTGTGTGCTGTGCGGACTGCCACCTGTCAAAAGCCCGGCAACTACCAGCCAACGCAGACCGCCATCGACCATCACTGTCAACTGCGAACCGTTAACTGTGAACTGAACCCATGGAGACATACATGCCCTACGCCGGCTTCTGGAAGCGCTTTCTTGCCTTTATTATCGACACCCTGTTGATTGCTGTTGCCACCACCCTCATGGGGTTTGTACTGGGCATTGTGATGGTAATCACCGCCCCCCTGGATCAGTTGAGGGTGGCGGAAAATCTGGCAAATCTGTTGGGGTTGCTGCTGGGCTGGCTGTACTTTGCCGGAATGGAAAGTTCAGGATACCAGGCCACGGTGGGCAAGCTGGCGCTGGGTATCAAGGTGACGGATCTGGACGGTAATCCTGTCGGCCCCGGTCGCGCCAGCGTGCGGTATTTTGCCAAGATACTCTCCAGCCTGATCCTGCTGATCGGATATCTGATGGTGGCATTTACGGCGAAAAAACAGGGGCTTCACGATCTGCTGGCGGGTTGCCTGGTGGTGGTTGGCAAACCTGACAAGAAACCCGCCACAGCTTTGTGAAAAAACAGATGATCAGCGAAACCGCCCTTCCGTTGAGCAGGCCATGACCTCGCGGCGCAATGCCTTGAGGACATCACTGCGGGTGATCAAACCCACCAGCTTGCCGTTATCCACCACCGGGTAGACCTTGGGCTTGTCGCGCCCCATGCGCCGCGCCAGGTCCACCACGGAATCACCGGGCTTGACGGTGAGGGGGACGCGGCTCATGACATCGTCCACCACCGGGTTGCCCTCGCAAAAATAACTGGTGGCCAGCATGCTCTGGATACAGTCCTGTTCAGAGACAAAGCCCACCACCCGCTGCTGGTCATCCACCACAGGCATACCCATTACCCCGTTCACCGCCATCTTTTCCACCACATCCACCAGGGCCTCGCCGCATTGCACGGACAGGGGGTTGGTGTGCATGACTTCTTCAACCGTATATTCAGCCATTGCCGGTATTCTCCGTTGCTGGTTACCTGAGCTTAGTACCAGCCTGCGCATCACGCTAATCAATTAACAGCGCCGATGGATAGGTGAACTGCTGGCGGGAAAGCCACAGCCGGGGCCTGACAGACAGAACCCCGGAAATATCAGAAATAGGAGCAGATGTAATCAGTGATCTGCTGCACGGACAGCTGGAAAGTGGCATTGGCAGGCACCTCGAAGGACTGCCCGGCGCGCACTTCCTCCCACTGCTCTGAGCCAGGCAGTTTAACCAGCATGAAGCCGGCGGTTATTTCCATCAGCTCTTTCTGGCTGGTGCCGAATTCGTATTCTCCCGGCAGCATGATGCCCAGGGTTTTGACGGAGCCGTCGCTGAACTCTATGGCGCGGCTGGTGACCTTGCCGTCGAAGTAGATATTGGCTGCCACGATAACATTGACACCGGTAAATTTTTCCATGGATCGTCTCACGCCTTGTGCTGGGGTTGGTGGGGTGGATTGCGCTCAAACAGTTCATTTACCGCTTTTTTGTACAGCGGGTAGATGTCGGCGGAATTATTGACACTCATGCCCAGGTTGCGCAACAGGCCATCCTGGAGGCGGTAAACCCAGCTGTGTACCGTGACATCCTGGCCGCGATCCCAGGCATCCTGTACCACAGTGGTCTGGCACACACTGAGCGCCTGTTCGATAACGTTGATCTCGCACACCCGGTCGAACAGGGTCTCCTCGTCCTCGATCAACTGCAACTCCCTGTAGTGCTTGCTTTGCGCGTCCTGCACATGTCTGAGCCAGTTGTCGATCAAACCCAGTTTATCGTTGCGAACCGCCGCCTTGACCCCGCCACAGCCGTAGTGCCCCACCACCATCACATGCTTGACGCGCAGGTAATCCACGGCAAATTGCAGCACGGAAAGACAGTTGAGGTCGGAGTGCACCACCACGTTGGCAACATTGCGGTGTACAAACAGCTCGCCGGGCAACAGCCCGACGATTTCGTTGGCGGGCACACGGCTGTCGGCGCAGCCAATCCACAGGTATTCCGGGTTTTGCTGGCGCGAGAGGCGGTCAAAAAAGTCAGGGGTTTCATTGGTAATGGCCTGAACCCAGGCACGATTGTTGTCAAACAGCTCCTTCAACGGGGGCCTCCGGTAACAGGTTGCCAGCAGCCTGTCGGACTTAGGGCTGATCTACAGCGGCGGCGTTAAATCGGCCCATATCTCCGCGCCTTTTCGGCACATAGACACCACTATGCACCTCAAAACCGCGAAATCTGCTCTCGATTTCCCACTCGCCTCGCTACGATCGCCTAAGTCCGACAGGCTGCCAAGGGTGACAGAAAAACAGCCCGCTAGAGTAGTGGGCTTTGGCTTTCAGATCAATTGCCCCTGTTGTTACCTATTGTCGTCGAAGGATTGGCCCCTCACTGCTGGTCGGGACCATTGGCGTGGCGAATATCCTTGCCTTTTACCAGGTAAATCACCTGCTCACAGATATTCTTGGCGTGGTCCCCCACCCGCTCCAGGGAGCGCAGGGTCCAGAGAATATTCATCACCCGGGAAATGCTGCGGGGATCTTCCATCATGTAGGTTATCAGTTCGCGCAAGGCCGTTTTATAGTCCAGGTCAATCTGGTTGTCGGCGCGCATGGTTTCCAGAGCGCTGTCTGCATCGTAGCGAGCAAAGGCATCGAGGGAGTCATTGAGCATCTTGCGCACACCATTGCCAATATGGCGGATCTCCACATAGCCACGGGGAGCGCTGCCTTCTTCGCTGAGCTGGATGGCCATCTTGGCGATCTTCTTGGCTTCGTCGCCGATACGCTCCAGGTCGCGGATGGTTTTGCTCACCGCCAACACCATGCGCAGATCGGTGGCGGCGGGCTGGCGACGGGCGATGAGGCTGGCGCACTCCTCATCGATCTGGAGTTCCAGGGCATCGATATCGATTTCCCGACGGATAATGGTGGCAGCCAGTTCGCTATCGGCATTCTCAAGGGCGTGTACGGCATCCGCCACCTGGGTTTCCACGCGACCGCCCATTTCCAGCATGCGGGTTTTGATGGTCTCCAGCTCTTCGTTGAAATGCCGGGAAATATGCTGATCAAGATGTAATTTATCCATGGTCTTTCCTCAACCGAAACGGCCGGTGATATAGGCTTCCGTCAACTCGTGCTCCGGGTTGGTGAAGACTCTTTCAGTATCGTTCACTTCGATCAGCTTGCCGAGATGAAAATAGGCGGTGCGATGGGACACCCGCGCCGCCTGCTGCATGGAGTGGGTGACGATGGCGATGGTGTAATTCTGCGAAAGCTCAGCGATCAACTCCTCGATACGGGCAGTGGCGATGGGATCGAGGGCGGAGCAGGGTTCGTCCATCAGAATCACATCGGGGCTGATGGCAATGGCCCGGGCAATGCACAGGCGCTGCTGCTGGCCGCCGGACAGGCCGGTACCCGGCTTGAGCAGGCGATCCTTCACTTCCTCCCATAAGCCGGCGCGCTTGAGGCTGGTTTCCACCACTTCGTCGAGATCGCTTTTGCGACTCACCAGACCGTGCAGCTTGGGGCCGTAGGCGACATTGTCGTAAATGGATTTGGGGAAGGGGTTGGGCTTTTGGAACACCATGCCGACCCTGGCCCGCAGCGCCACTACATCCATGGACTTGGCGTAGATATCATCCTCGTCGAGGATAAACGAGCCGGTGACCTTGCAGATATCGATGGTGTCGTTCATGCGGTTGATGGAACGCAAAAAGGTTGACTTGCCACAGCCCGAGGGGCCGATCATGGCAATCACCTCGTTGCGGCCAATATCGACGCTGACGTTAAAAATCGCCTGCTCACTGCCGTAGAACACATCCACATTGCGGATGCGCATTTTCGGTTCAGCCACAAAGGGGCTGCCCACCGTAAGGTAGTCGGCGCCGGAATCCAGCACTGTGTAGGCCTGTTTCGCTCCCTGGGCAGCGCCAGGCAAGCCCTGTGCTTCATTCGCAGTTAATGTATTCACAACTTTTCTCCTCTTGCCTATACGCCCATAGCATCAGGGGCTGTTACCAGCGCCGTTCCAGGCGCTTGCGCAGCCAGATCGCGGTGGTGTTCATCAGGATCAGAAACGCCAGCAACACCATGATGGCTGCCGAGGTTTTTTCCACAAAGGCCCGCTCCGGGCTGTCGGCCCAGAGGAAAATCTGTACCGGCAGTACCGTGGCCGGGGAGGCGGGGCCAGAGGGTATGTCGACGATAAAGGCCACCATGCCGATCATCAGCAGGGGTGCGGTTTCACCCAGCGCCTGGGCCATGCCGATAATGGCACCAGTGAGCATGCCCGGCATCGCCAGGGGCAGCACATGGTGCAGCACCACCTGCATGGGGGAGGCGCCAATGCCGATGGCCGCTTCGCGGATGGAGGGCGGCACCGCCTTGATGGCGGCGCGGCTGGTGATAATAATGGTGGGCAGTGTCATCAGGGTCAGCACCAGGCCGCCAAGGACCGGAATGGAACGCGGCACTTCAAAAAAATTGATAAAAATCGCCAGCCCCAGCAGACCGAAAATAATCGATGGCACCGCCGCAAGGTTGTTGATATTGACCTCGATAATATCGGTCCAGCGGTTTCTTGGCGCGAATTCTTCCAGGTAGATGGCCGCCGCCACCCCGATGGGGAACGACAGCGCCAGGGTGATCAGCAGGGTGAAAAAAGAACCCACCACCGCACCCCAGATCCCCGCCTGCTCCGGCTCCCGCGAATCCCCCTTGGTGAAAAAGTTGGTGTTCAGTTTGAGCTTGATATCGCCGCTGTCCCGCAGGGTCGCCACCACCGTGCGCTGAATATCTGATACCCGCCCGGTAAAGGCTCCGGCCCTGTCACGGTAGGACTTGAAATAGGTGTCGATATCGTCGTCGGACACCAGCCACAGTGTTTCAGTGCGCCCCAGCAGGCTGGGGTTTTCCAGCAGGCGGTCACGGAGGTCGAACTCCTCGCCACTGCTGATCATCCGGTTGAGTTCGCGGCGCTCATTGCGGGAAGAAAACTGTGGGAAACGCTCGTGGAGAGCATTGCGAATCACCGCGCTGTAATCCCCCAGGGCCACCTGGGTTTCGTCCCTCAGGTCGCTGATACCGAGAATGTCCGGATCATAATTGACGGAGAGCTGGATATAGGTTTGCCTGAACGCACCGGAGCCCTTGGTAATGATGTCGGTGAACAGCACCACCACGCTGAGCAGCCCCAATGCCACCGCCAGAATGCCGTAGAAGCGGAAGCGCCGCTCTGCCCGGTAGCGGCGCTTGAGCCCCCTGGCGACCTGCTCGGCCTTTTTCTGATGATCTTCAATCATATTGTTCACGGTATTTTCTCACCACATGGAGGGCAATGAAGTTGAGGATCAGGGTGACCACAAACAGCATCAGGCCCAGGGCAAATGCCGCCAGGGTTTTGGGACTGTCGAATTCCTGATCGCCCACCAGCAGGGTAACGATCTGCACCGTAATGGTGGTCACGGTCTCCAGGGGGTTGATGGTCAGATTGGCGGCGAGGCCCGCCGCCATCACCACGATCATGGTTTCGCCAATGGCCCGGGACACCGCCAGCAACACGCCGCCGACAATGCCGGGCAGGGCGGCGGGAAAGATCACCTTCTTGATGGTTTCCGAATGGGTGGCGCCCAAGGCCAGTGAGCCGTCCCGCAGACTCTGAGGCACCGCATTGATCACATCGTCAGCCAGGGAGGAAACAAAAGGAATGATCATCACCCCCATCACCAGACCCGCCGCCAGAGCACTTTCCGAGGACACCGAAAGCCCCACCCCGGCACCTGCGTCCCGAAGGAATGGCGCCACGGTGAGGGCGGCGAAAAAGCCGTACACCACGGTAGGCACTCCGGCGAGGATCTCCAACACCGGTTTGGCAAAAGCCCGCACCTTGCCGTGGGCGTATTCCGCCAGGTAGATGGCGGACATCAACCCCACCGGCACCGCCACCACCATGGCAATAAAGGAAATCAGTATGGTGCCCACAAACAGGGGCACGGCGCCAAAGGCGCCGGAGGATCCCACCTGGTCGGCACGAATGGCCGTTTGCGGACTCCAGCTGGTACCAAACAGAAATTCCGTTATGGGTACCGCTTCAAAAAACCGGATGGATTCGAACAGTACCGACAGCAGGATTCCCAAAGTGGTGAAAATCGCCACACAGGCGCAGGAGAACAGCGCTCCCTTGAAGACCCTTTCCACCTGCTGCCGCGCCCGCAGCAGGGGGGACATGGTCAGCCAGGCGAAAAAGCCACCCATCAGGGCGAGGCCGAGCACCCCGGCGCTGATAATGCGTCCGCCGATCTGACGCAAGGCCAGCAGCCGCTCACTGGCTGCCACCAGTGCCGGGTCAACAGTGTCCGCCGACAGGGAGCCGGTGGCCAGGTTGCGCACGGTGCCGAGGATCAGGTTTTCCTGGGAGACTGTGGTGGGCTGCATATGCTCAGGCAATGACGCCAGCACTGCACCAGCGATAATGGGTTCATCAAAAATCAGCCAGAAAACCAGCAGTAGCAAGGCAGGCACACCACACCAGATGGATGCCCGCAAACCGTAGTAAAACGGCAGGGAATGAAGATGGCGGATACCCCCCAGGGGCCTGGCCTGGGCAAGGGAACGGCTGCGCCCCAAGTAATAGGCGGCAGCGATCATGGCCATAAGAATCAACAACAGGTTGGCTGTGTGCATGGCGCTTTCCGTAATCAGTGGGTACCGTTATCCGGCCTGCTGGCCGCTAACCGGGCGCGACGGCCAAGGCCGCACAAGGGGTGGCAGTCTGACCCAAGCCAAAAGGCCTGGCGGTAAACCAGGCCCGAAGTTTACAACAACTTCACAGTACTGAAGGCAGACAGATTAGTGCAGGCCTTCACCTGTCATGACTTCTCCTGCGCGCACCGCTTTACCGGTAGCCTTGCGCAGGTCATCGTCGAGGGGGATCAGGCCCTTTTCCGTCAGGTAGCCATCAGGGCCCCAGGATCTTTCGCTGGTGTATTCAGCGACAAACTCCGCAATACCGGGAACGACACCTATATGGGCTTTCTTCACATAGATATACATGGGACGGGCTACGGGGTAGGACTTGTCGCCAATTGACTCAAAGGTGGGCTCAATGCCGCCGATATTGCTGCCGCGCACCTTGTCACTGTTCTGATCGAGGAAACTGAAGCCGAACACACCCAGGGCGGCGGGGTTGGAGTCGAGCTTCTGCACAATCAGATTGTCATTTTCGCCGGCCTCCACATAGTGACCATCCTCGCGGATGGTGTGGCAGATTTCCTTATACTTGCCTTCGTCGCTGTCTTTCAGTGTCTTGATAAAGGCAAAGTTTTTGCAGCCACCCTCAAGGGCCAGTTCGGCAAAGGAGTCGCGGGTACCTGACGTGGGGGGCGGTCCGATCACTTCAATCCGGGTGGCGGGCAGGGCGGGATTCAGTTCCTTCCAGGTTTTGTAGGGGTTGGCAATCAACGTGTCGGAACCATCAGGATTGGGTACATCCTTGGCCAGTGCCAAAAACACGTCCTTCAAGGTCAGGTCAAAAGGCTTTGCTTTGAGGGAGTTGGCAATAACCAGACCGTCATAGCCAATCAGCACTTCAATAACATCCTTGACGCCATTTTTCTGGCAATCCCTGAATTCCGATTCCTTGATGGCACGGGAGGCGTTGGTAATATCGGCAAAATTGGTGCCTACGCCACCGCAAAACATTTTGAAGCCACCACCAGTGCCCGTGCTTTCCACTTTTGGCGTGGGCAGCCCTGTGGATCTGCCAAAGCGTTCTGCTACTACAGAAGTAAAAGGGTAAACAGTGGATGAACCCACTACGCTGATATAGTCACGGGCTGCATGAACCTGGGTAACACCAACCAGTGCAGCCACTGTGGCGGATGCCAATAATGCTTTCTTGATAAAATTCATGGTTTATTCACCTTTTTGATGACTTTGGGCGGCTCTTCTGGCCCCCGAGAAGCCACTATAGGAAATACAGATGACAGAAATATGACAATCTGTGGCGCCGACCCGGTGCATGGTCGATTTCAGCGCCGGGCAATCCTCTATATAATGCCGCCACAAAAGCCATCACAATAGCCGCCACAATAACCATAGCACGCCAGCCCTGAGCACTCAGCCATCATGCCCCAGCCCCTGAAATCCGTGCAGAGACTGATACGCCTGCTTGAAAGCCTCACCTCCTTCATCGGTCTGTTTACCCCCTGGCTCACCCTGTTGCTGATTCTCGCCACCTGCACCGTGGTGATCATGCGCTACTTCTTCAACACCGGCTCCATCGCCCTTCAGGAATCCATCACCTACATGCACGCCGCCATTTTCATGCTTGGCATTGCCTGGACCCTCAGGCAGGGGGGGCATGTGCGGGTGGATGTGTTCTATCGCAGTGCCTCACCACGGCGGCAGGCGTGGATCGATGTGGCGGGTGGGGTGTTGTTTCTGCTGCCCCTCTGTGTGCTGATCCTCTGGCTGTCCTGGGAGTATGTGCTCAACAGCTGGGCCATCCGGGAAAAATCCAACGAGGGCAGCGGCCTGCCCTTTGTCTATTTGCTCAAGACACTGATCCTGATCATGCCGGCCACACTGCTGGTGCAGGGAATCGCGGAAACCCTCAAGAACCTGCTGTTTGCCTTGGGGCTGGGAGATCAGCACAGCGCCGCCAAGGCGGAGCCTCTGTGATGGCTGAATTTATCCCCCTGTATATGTTTGCCACTGTGTGCCTGCTGCTGATGCTGGGCTATCCGGTGGCATTCTCCCTCAGCGGCGTGGCGCTGCTGTTTGCCGCTGCAGGCATGGTCAGCGGGCATTTCGATATGGCGTTTTTGCAGGCCGTACCCAACCGCATTTACGGCACCATGATCAATACCACCCTGATCGCCGTACCCCTGTTCGTGTTTATGGGCCTGATGCTGGAGAAATCGAAACTGGCGGAGGATCTGCTGGCCAACATGAGCCGCCTGTGCGGTGGCCTGCGGGGCGGCCTGGGTATCTCGGTGGTGCTGGTGGGGATGCTGCTGGCGGCGAGCACGGGCATAGTCGGCGCCACCGTCGTCACCATGGGGCTGATGTCACTGCCCACCATGCTCAGACAGGGCTACAGCCCCGCCCTGGCCACCGGCACCATCTGCGCTACCGGCACCCTGGGGCAGATCATTCCACCCTCCATTGCCCTGGTATTGCTGGGGGATATTCTGTCCACCGCATACCAGCAGGCACAGCTGCGTATGGGGATTTTTTCCCCGAAAACCGTCTCCATCGGCGACCTGTTTGTGGGCGCCATAGTACCCGGGCTGATTCTGGTGGTGCTCTATATCCTGTGGATTTATTTCTATGCCCTGGCAAAACCTGACAACGCGCCCAGGGAGACCAACCGTATTGGCAAGGGTGATTACCTCAAGGTGGTGGCGCCGCTGCTGCCCCCCATCCTGCTGATTATTGCTGTGCTGGGTTCCATTCTCAGCGGTGCGGCCACCCCAACAGAAGCCGCCGGCGTTGGCGCACTGGGGGCGCTGCTGCTGGCGCTGGTGAAGGGTCAGCTCAGGCTGGGCCGCCTCAAGGAAGTGATGACGTCCACCACGGAGGTCACCTCCATGGTCTTCATGATTCTTATCGGTGCGGCGATATTTTCCCTGGTTTTCCGCGGTTTTGGCGGCGAAGAACTGGTGGCAAGCCTGTTTGAGCGCATACCAGGTGGAGTTTTTGGCGCCACACTGGTGGTGATGCTGGTGATCTTCCTGCTCGGATTTATCCTCGACTTTATCGAAATCACCTTTGTGGTGGTGCCCATCGTCGCGCCCATTCTGCTCACCATGGGCCTGGATCCTGTGTGGCTTGGCATAATGATTGCTGTCAACCTGCAAACGTCATTCCTGACGCCACCCTTTGGGTTTGCCCTGTTCTACCTGCGCGGGGTTGCCCCTGCCAGCGTATTGACCAGCGATATCTACCGGGGTGTCATTCCCTTTATCGCTATCCAGCTGGTGCTGTTGTGTTTACTTGCCCTGTGGCCCGCCCTGGTCACCTGGCTCCCGAATCTGCTTTTTGGTTGAGGATTGATCCGTGATAACGACCCACAGACCTGCCGGCCCCGTCGGTCAGTTGACTTTGCAAACACTGGCAATGCCCAGGGATACCAATTCCCACGGCGATATTTTCGGTGGCTGGCTGCTGTCCCAGATGGACCTGGCGGGCGCCGTATTGGCCCGCCGTCTCACCAAGGGGCGGGTGGCCACTGTGGCCATCAGCGAAATGGGTTTTTTGCGCCCGGTGCCGGTGGGCGCCCTGGTGAGCTGTTATACCAGCCTGCTGGAAACAGGGCGGACCTCCATGCGCATCAATATCGAAGTGTGGATCGATGGCGGTGAGGACGGCGAACAGGCCAAGGTGACAGAAGGGGATTTTGTGTATGTGGCCATCTCTGACGATGGCAAGACCAGACCAGTGGGCAAAATCTAGCTGTGCTGTGAACTGTTAACTGCCATCCCCCCCAGGTATTTTTCCAGCTCCGTATAACCGCCAATGTGATCTGTGCCATGGAAAATCTGCGGTACGGTATGCACCGGCTTGCCAATGGTCTTTTCCAGATCTGTCTTGGCAATACCCTCGGCAAACATATCCACATACGTGTGGGGGAGCTTCTTCATCTCCAGCACCTGCCTGGCGCGGACACAGTAACCGCAGCCGGGGCGACCAAAGACAGTAAATGATTCCATGATTCCTCCAGGGATATTAAACAGTGCGCTCAGGATAGAGAGCCCCTGCTGATTCCCCAAACAAATAAATGTTATACAGACGATTGCTGCTGACTATGGAACACGGTCATGGAACAGGCCCTGCCCATCAGCGCTGCAAATGCGCCAGCAGTTCCACATGGGGGGTATGGGGAAACAGATCCAGGGGTTGTAACTCCGCCACACTGAAGCCCCTGTCCGCAAACACCTGCACATCCCGGGTGAAGGTGGCCAGGTCGCAGGAGATATAAAAAATATCCCGCACCCGGTGTTTTTTGTGGAGCAGCTTCGCCCCATACTTCAGCCCGTCCCTTGGCGGATCCAGCACCACTATGCCAGCATCGGGCATCTTGCTGCGCAGTGTGTCAAAGGCATTTTCGTTGAACAGGTTGCTGACCAGGGTCTCAACGCCGGGAAGCTGCCGGGCATTGAGCAGTTCAGTGGCTTCGCTCGAGCCTTCCACGGCAAGAATCCGGTCAAAACCTGCAGCAGCTATCACTTCCGTAAAGTTGCCGGAACCGGCAAACAGCTCCAGCACCGGGGTGTTTTTATCGCATTTGCCAAGACGCTCTGCCAGCCAGGCCTGCATGCGGCTGTTCTGACCTGTATTGCCCTGGCGGAATGGTCGCCGCTGGTTGAGGGCGAGACTGTCCGCACTGACCTCTTCATCGATATCAATGGTGGTCCAGTCCTGTTTGTTGCGCGGGACAAAGTGTTGGTTGGGCAGCATGGCGACAATGGCCTTGAGGGTGGCGCGGTTTTTGTCGGTGAGAATCAGGCAATCATCTACCGCTGCCAGATCCCTGGAACCGGGGCTGACAAAGCCCACCACCTGACCATCGGTTTTCAGCTGTGCCCGGTTACGGTAGCCAAAGACCGCAGCGGAGCCCCACACAGGCCTTATGCATTCATCCCGAACCAGAGGTGCCAGCGCTTGCCTTACCCGGCTGTCTTTGGCAGCAAGTTGCGCCTCATAACTGACAAATTGCCAGGCACAACCACCGCACTGACCTTTTGCGCTGCCCTGATGGGGGCAGGGAGGAAGCAGGCGCTGGGGGGAAGCCTCAAACAGGGTTTCCAGAACGGCATAGCCGAAACGGCCTTTGAAACCGGTGATGCGAAATTCACCTTCTTCCCCGAGCCAGACACCGGGTACGAAGAACACCTGCCCACCGGGGTGCCCGACAATGCCATTGCCCTCGCTGGAGAGGGCTCGCACCCGGGCAGTGAATTTTTCGTTGAGGCTGGGCATGGAGGTGAGTCGGGTCAGATGGGCGCGGGATCATACCACTGGAGCACCACTGGCCAAAATACTGCGCACATCCACGCCATCAGGGACGGCAGGCCAAGGGCTGTTGACGGCATAGGCGAAAGCCCTTGGTCAGGCACAGGACCTGTGAACTGAAAACTCTGGGTAAAACCCAATCTGTCCGGTTACCGGCGGCTTCCCCCTCCGCTAACCGGACAGCATTGCTATTTTTTTTGCCACTGCCCGGCAATATTCACATAGTGTCCAGGGGCAGATTTTTCGATGGCTTTTTTTCCTGCCAGCGCCTCCACATCGGAAACCGCAATACCATTTTGGGAGGCTATGCGCTGGTATTGGGCGTTGCGCTGGGTGTTGACGCTGTTGACCAGGGCGGTAATTTCCGGCGTCACAGAACCCACTGGCGCGAGATAACCGCTGATTGTTTCACCCACCAGCCCCTGCGCCTTGGCATCGTGCAGGTCGAGCGCCCACAGGGATGAAGAAAAAACCAGCGCGGCAACAAGGCCGACACTCAAATAAAAACGTTTAAACAGTGACGCTTGTTCAGCCAGGTGTTTCATAGTTGACTCCATAAACCCTAAAAGAGATCGCTGTCTTTGGAAAACAGTCCATCCAGTTCCTTGTCCACTTTGATACGGATCTCGTGGTCGATTTTCACATTGAGATTGATGGTGATGGGCTCAGTGGGAGCTTCGACCCGCACTGTGGGCGTACAGCCCGCAAGGACTGACACGGCGAGCATCCACACAATTGGCAATAGCATTTTTTTCATGTCTGTTTCCCTGTAACCCTGTACCACCAGCAACAATCAGCGGTTCAGACGCTTTTCCAGTTTATTGATGACATCGTCTGTCAATGTCAGTGCCTTGAACAGATCAAAGAGGTTTTCTTCCACGGTGATATTGAAATTGACCGGGCGACCACTGAAGGCGTCTGGATTCCTTCCCGACAACTGCAAGCCCAACATCAACACGCCGGTGGGAGCAAAATCTGCGTTTATGGCCAACCTCTCGTATTCAAAATTTTCCAGCAGGCTCACTGCCAGATCGAGATGCTCATTCCTTGCCGCCATGGCTTTGCCTGAGTCTCCGGTATCATAAACGATCAGGCCACCGGGCGGTTGACTTGCCAGTACTCCCCCCTCGATGGCAATGCCTTCACTGTTGATCTGCACCGGCAGCACCCCGCTGAGAATTCCCTTGCCGCTCAGGCCATGCTCTTCATACAGGCCAAGGATAGCCCCCAGCTGCCAGTTGGACAGCACCATCTCAAAGCGGGTTTCGGTGAGGGGAAAATCCAGCGTAAACGGTTCGCGCAGGGTGACAGTACCGGAAAACAGTGTTGCCCCCAGATCATGGACCCGCCAGTGCGTTTGCGCAAGGGACGGGGTGGGCAGCAATTGCAGGGCGATGTCGATGCCTTCGATGCTGACCCCGGTCTCCAGGGCTGGCACGCGAATGCGGATATCCTTGTGGGATTGCCAGCGGAGGGTTTTTTCCACTGCACCCTCAATACTGGCACCCTGCAGGGCGACACCCTCCAGCAGACCAGTGAGCCCGGTCAGGTTGAATGCGATGCGCTGACTGGTGGCCGATGCCGAGGCACTGTCATCAAGGGATCCCTGCACGGCATAGGTAAACGACCCTGCGCCTTCCGCCAGCGCCAGTGGCAGGGTGAAATAGGGCTCGCTCTGTTTGAGAAGCACCGGCAGGCTGGCAACCTTGCCCTTTACCTCAATGCCGTAGGTGCCATTTTGCGCCAGAGTCGCCTGCCATTGCCCCGTCAGTCCCAGCCCTGCCTCTGCCGCGGTGCCCTTGCCACGCCAGCTTTGACTGTGATTTTCAACCTGTGCAGTGAGGCGGGGGGCCAGTATCACCTGGTTATCGAGGGATACTGAAGCGTCGATATCCGCTGCAAAGGTGAGGCTCTCCTGACTATCGACCAGATCCGTCAGCACCGCCTTCACATGCAGACGCTGGCTTGCCGGCCCCATATCGAGCGCCCCATCCAGCCTGTCCAGCCACCAGCCACTGTCATCTGCAACCAGCACAGATCCCGCTGCAACCTGCACCGACAGGGGGATAGAACCCTGCCATTCATCAAAGCCTTTCTTGCCCTCCCCCAATTCCCCCGGTACCCACCAATCACCGGCAGCCATGGCTGCGGACAACTTCAGGGGCGCGGTCAATGTGATCACCTGGCTGGCGATATTCCCGGCAACACTGTGTTCAACGGTTGTCTTGACGTTGCTCAGACCCGGTTCGGGCCAGCTGGCAATTCCTATGCGATGGCTGAAAGTACCCGTCACCTCGATCTGTTCGATCCAGGCGCCATAACTGTCTCCAATGTGATCAGGGATCTCGGCTTCAAGGACAAAATCACTGCTGCCGGTCAGCGGCGGCAAGTCATCAAGCCAGCCGAGGGGCAAATCCGCGACAAGGGAGTGGGGGTTGTGGCGCAACAGGCGGAGCTGTGTGGTAACGGCATCGAGGTCTGCACTGCCTTTCATAGACAGGCGTTGGCGGTCAGAGTTGATGCTGTCCCCATCGACACTCCGGGGCCAGGTCAGGGCTGCATTGCCCATCAGCCTTCCGCCGCTGGACAAGGCGACACCCACAGCAAGAGGCTCCAGGGGGCTGCTGGTGATGTTCAGCACCACCAATGCATCACTGTGGACAGCTTCTGGCGCCCCCTCATTGCCGCTGCTGACCACCACGTTGCCCTGTAGCGTTTGCCGTGACGCACTCATCTGTAGATCCTTGCCAAGCATTTCCCAACTACCGTTGTCAGCAAAGTGTACAGTGCCCATGAAGCGGACAAGGGTCAGGGAGTCGACCGGCAGCTGTGGCAGCCAGGCGTGGGGCAGCAATGTGGTGATCGCCAGGTTCACTGGCTCATCACCTTCATCATCCGTTGCAGGCAGGCTCAGGATGATATCTGCCTGTTCCACGGCAATACTGTCGATGGTGCCATCAAAGAGCTGCCACCACTGGTAGCCAACATCCACGTTATCAAGTTGTACATTGAGATGGACGCCATCGAGAACCCCGCTGGCTGCCACCGATACCATGCGCAGACGGTTGAAGCGCCATTTCACCTCTGATGTTTGCAGCGTTTCCACCCCGTAGCGCTTGAGGTAGCGCTCGATTTGCGGGGTAACAAGGGCTGAAAATTGCCAAGTCACCAATCCAACCAACAGCGCCATCAGCAACGCGAGGATCAGCAGGACAAAGGCAATTTTTTTCGCCATCACAGGGTTACCCACAGCAACAACTCAACTGTCCATGAGACAGGCTGTGCACGGCCAGGGTTCACCCCCGGGGAATTACAGCCACTGTAAAGGCAGTTCATTGAGGGCCGCCAGTTGCTCCCGCAGCTCAAGAATGTGGTCACCCCAGTAGCGGGCCGTATTGAACCAGGGGAAAGCGCGGGGGAAGGCCGGGTCCTCCCAGCGCCGCGCCAGCCAGGCGCTGAAGTAGAGCAGGCGCAAGGCGCGAAAGGATTCAATCCAGCGCAACTGGCGCGGGTCAAAATCGTTGAACTCGCCGTAACCGGCCAGAATTTCCGACACCTGCGCCTGCTGGCGGTTGCGGTCCCCGCACAGCAGCATCCACACATCCTGGATGGCGGGGGCCATGCGGGCGTCGTCAAAATCCACAAAATGGGGCAGATCATCGCGCCAGAGGATATTGCCCGCGTGGCTGTCGCCGTGGACGCGGATATAGTCCTCCGGTCGCAGGGTAGACAACTGCTCGCGGATCGCCGCCAGCAGATCCACGGTCAGGGAGCTGTAGGCAGCGGTGAGATCGCGGGGAATAAAATGCTCGCTGACAAAGGCAACGCTGTCCTCGCCAAAGGTCCTGATATCAATGGCGGGGCGATACTGAAAGGGCTTTACAGCCCCCACCAGGTGAATGCGGGCGAGGAACTTGCCAAGGGTGTAGAGATTATCGAGATTGTCCAGTTCCGGCGCATGGCCGCCACGGCGCGGGAACAGGGCAAAGCGGAAGTCTTCGCAATGACCGACACTGGCGCCGCTATCAGGACCCTGTGCGAGCACCATCGGCGCCACCACCGGCAATTCCTGCTCCACCAGGGCAAAACAGAAATCGTGCTCCTCCTGGATCTGTTCATCGCTCCAGCGTTCGGGGCGGTAGAACTTGGCGATCAGCGGCTGTCCGTCCTCCACACCCACCTGGTACACGCGATTTTCGTAGCTGTTGAGGGCAAAAAAGCGGCCATCGCAGAGATACCCGGCACTCTCCACCGCCGACATGATCAGTTCGGGCGTGAGACGGTCAAAGGGATGCTGGCCGGAAGGGGCGCCCACATCGGCGTCGGCGCTGTATGCTGCATCCAGCTCCGCCACATTGCCAATGTTATCGGCCTCGCTTTCATCCGTCACAGATAGGCCACGCTGGTTTCAGCACTTATCAGGCCGGTAAGTTCCGCCATAAGGCTGTCGCCCTCTTCCAGGGCACCCACACCTTCCGGGGTGCCGGTGAGCACCACATCGCCGGGCAACAGGGTAAAAAATGTGCTGATATAGCACAGCAGGTCGAGCACCGGGAACAGCATCTGTGCGCTGTTGCCGGCTTGCACCACAGTGCCGTTGCGGGTCAGGCGCACATCGATATCCTGTAAATCCTGCCCGCTGTAGGGCACAAAGTCAGACAGGGCGCAGGAGCCGTCAAAGGCTTTCGCCTTCTCCCAGGGCTGACCGCTTGCCTTGAGACTGTCCTGTAACTCCCGCAGGGTGAGATCCAGGCCCACCCCCAGTCCGGCAATGGCTTCCCGCGCCTGTTGCGGCGTACAGCGACTGAGGGACTTGCCAACCAGCACCGCCAGCTCCGTTTCAAAGTGGCAGGGCTGAAAACGCAGGGACAAGGGCTGCCCCAAGGCTACCAGGGAGGTGGCAGGCTTGATAAACAACAATGGTGCATCCGGGGTTTCGCTGTTGAGCTCGCGAATATGGGCAGCGTAGTTGCGACCCACGCACACCACCTTGCCCGGCGGCAAAAAATACTCCCGCCGGTCAACAAAGTGGTGACGGTAGGCGTCAGATGAACGCATCTGGCAGCTCCTTGCCATCATTGAGCGCCAGCCAGCCCTTGATAATGCGGTAGATATACCACACGGTTACCGCCAGCATGATGAGACCGCCGATCAACACAATTAGCAGGATAAAGCCGATAAAGTAACCCAGCAGGGCATACCAGAACGTCTTGATCTGCCAATTGACATGGGATTCCAGGAAGGTTCCCCGCACTTCATCCCGCTTGAGGTAATTGATCACCACACCGGCGATGGCGGTAATGCCGACAACAAAACTCAGCGCCTGGAGGATATACACCAGAAGGACACTGTTTTTTTGCTGGTCGGTAACGGAAGGGGAGGTGTTTTGCGGTTGTGAAACAGGTTGGTTTTCCATGGTGACGCCTCCTGTTTATACATCGGGTACTGTGTCGGGACTGGTTATCCCGCCGGGATCGAAAAATACTCAGGCTCCTCTGCCCGGAAAGTCACCAGGCAGCAGAGGCTGTGACAGGGATACTAACACCAAATGTCGGCAGCCTCTCAAGCCTTTAGAAATGGTCACATATTGAGTCCGGCCATGATGGCCAGACTTTTATTACTGCAGGGATGAAAAAAACCACCACCCCGGCTTACACCATGGACACTTCCGCCCCCATATCCCCCAGAAAATCGCCTTTACCCAGATCCACGCCATTGTGACGCAGGATGTCGTAGGCGGTGGCAAGGTGGAAGTAGAAGTTGGGCAGCACGAAGTTCTGCAAATAGACATGGCCAGAGGGGAACGCCATGCTGTAGTTGCCGATGGTGAAGCTGACGGGCCTGGTTTCGCTGCCGTCGATTTGCCCGGCGCTGAATTGATCGAGGTAGGCGATGGTTTTTTCGGTTCGGGCGATCAGTTCTTCCAGGGTCGTTTCGGTATCGTCAAAGACTGGCGGCGTAGCTCCGGCAAAATGGGCGGCGGCACTCTTGGCCTGGTCGCAGGAGACCTGAACCTGACGCAACAGGGGAAACATGTTGGGGTAGAGGCGGGCGGTGAGCAGCGCAGACTGATCGATCTGCTTCTCGGCGCAAAAGGCTTTTGCCTTGCCGAGCACGCCGGCCAGATTGGCGATACCTTTTTTGAGTACGGGGATGGTCAGTTGGTACATGGTCAGATGCATTGTTATTGCTCTCCTTGAATGGCAGGGTGGGCGGTACTCTATTTTGGGCAAGTATGGTGGTGGCCAAGCTTACGCAAATCACTGCACATGCGCCATCCTCCACACTGGTATCGGCGCCCATACTGCCAGAATAAAAAAGAGCGCCCGTAGGCGCTCGTGGTAACACTCAGCAATTCCTTTACGAGGCCAGTTTCAGCGCCTGGTTGAGATCTTCGGTGGCATCTCCCACCGGTCTGAGGTTGAACTTTTCCACCAGCACGGCGAGCAGATTTGGGGTGAGAAATGCCGGCAGGGTCGGACCCAGGTGAATATTCTGGATACCCAGGGCCAGCAGGGTGAGCAGTACCGCGGCGGCCTTCTGTTCAAACCAGGAAATAACCAGTGTCAGGGGCAGATTGTTGACACCGCAATCGAAGGCATCCGCCAGGGCAAGGGCGATTTTCAGGGCTGAATAGGTGTCGTTGCACTGGCCCACATCCAGTAGCCTGGGGATGCCGCCGATATCGCCAAAGTCGTGGCGGTTAAAGCGGAACTTGCCGCAGCCGAGAGTAAGCACAACAGTGTCGTCGGGAGCCTGCTCGGCAAAATCGGTGTAATAGTTGCGCCCCGGGTTGGCGCCGTCACAGCCGCCGATGACAAAAAAGTGCTTGATATCACCCCGCTTCACCGCATCCACCACATTGCCTGCGACGCTCATCACCGTATGGTGGGCAAAGCCATTGGTGATGTACTGTTCTATATGGTCATCGGCAAAACCCGGCTGGGCCAGTGCGGCCTCGATGACGGGGGAAAAATCACCGTTGCTGATACGGCTGACCCCAGGCCAACCCACAGGGCCGCTGGTGAAAAGGCGATGGCCATAGCTGTTTTCGAACGGGTCCATCAGGCAGTTGGAGGTCATCACTACGGCACCGGGAAATTTTGCGAATTCGTCTTTCTGGTTTTGCCAGGCGGTACCGTAGTTGCCCACCAGATGAGGGTGTTTTTTCAGTCCCGGATAAGCTGTGGCGGGGAGCAGTTCGCCGTGGGTGTAGACATTGATTCCCTTGCCCTCGGTTTGCTTGAGGATGGTTTCGAGGTCCACCAGATCGTGCCCGCTCACCAGGATGCACTTGCCCTTGAGGGGGGTGACCCGCACTCGGGTGGGTTCGGGGTGACCGAAGCGCTCGGTCCCGGCGGCATCGAGCAGGGCCATAATGCGGAAATTCAGCTGACCGATGGCCATGGCGCCCCCCAGCAGGGCATTGATATCCGTCGGGCGGGTGGCGAGAAAATCCAGGTGCCCCAGCAGATCCCTATAGATACTGTCGTCTTCCTTGCCCAGCACCTGGGCGTGTTCGGCATAGGCGGAGCAGCCCTTGAGGCCGTACAGCAACAGCAGGCGCAAGCCGATAACATCATCCCCCACTTCGGCGCGGTCGCTTTCAAGGCTGGCCATACCCACCTGGGCAAGCATTTCCTCGCGGGTGCTGCCCGGTTGCCAGGTGGCGGCGCCGGACAAAGGTTCCGGCGTCAGCCCCATGTCGGCGCAGGCCTTTTCATAGAGGGCGCGGGCCTGGTGGCGAATGGCCACAGCCTCAAGCACCAGATCGTCAAAACGCGCGGCATCAAAATTCACATTGGTGAGGGTGGTGAACATCGCATAATTTACAAAGCGGTTCACTGCGGGCAGGCTGGCGCCCAGCTTGTAAGCCCGCGAGGCGTACATGGCGATACCTTCCACCAGATAAACCAGCACATCCTGAAGATCGGCGGTGGTGGCATCCTTACCGCAGATTCCCCTGGCGAGGCGGCAGCCATCGGCGCGATGGGTTGAACGTAACGTCTGTTCACATTGGATACAAAACATGGTGTTGTCCCCTGTAGCTGGTTTTGGGTGTGGCTGATGCCGTTGGGTCCTGTTGTAATGCATGGCCGTAGAGCCGAGCAAAGACTGTACAGCAGGGGATATGCCGTTCAATTGATCCAGATTAACCATCGGGCTTTGACCCCGGACGATGATTGTCCGGGCATGGGGGCTATCCGGGCATGGGGGCTATCCGGGGTGAGGCTGAGGCGTGGTTATTTGACGGGGCTACATGACTGGCTATATGACTGGCTATATCAACTCAGTCGATTTTGGCGACAGAGAGGGGGTAGCCAATCCTGGCGAGCTGGGTCTTTTCCTGATCCAGGGCATGGCGGGTCAGGGGGTGGTGTTGCAGCCAGCCCCGTGGCAATTTGAGGGTCAGGGATTTCTCCCGGGCCTCCAGATGGTAGGGAGGGGTACCGTCCACCGGCGCCACAAAGCGGAACAGCACCGCCATCCGCAATAACAGGCACAAGCGTTCCAGGGTGACACGCAAACCGTTACCCTTGAGTTCGAACTCACCCTGGGGGAACTTCTGCCGATGGCCGCGGATCAGCAGGCCCAGTTCAGTTTGCTCGGCGGTGGAGAAACCGGCCAGGTCGGAATTCTCCACCAGATATTGACCGTGCTTGTGAAAATGACTGTGGGAGATGGCCAGCCCCACCTCGTGCAGACGGGCAGCCCACTGCAGCAACTCCAGGTCTTCCTGCTGCAGTCGCCAGCTGTCCCGTACGCTGGCAAACAGATGACGGGCTGTTTCTTCCACATGAAGGGCATTGGCCTCGTCCACCCCGTAACGCTGCATCATGGCGCTGACTGAACGGCCCCGCACATCCTCGTGGGTGTGGCGCCCCATCATGTCGTAGATCACGCCCTCCCGCAGGGCGCCCGTGGAGGTGCGCATGGTTTCGACACCGAGGGCGTCAAAAAAGGCGCAGGCAATGGCCAGGCCAGAGGCAAACACATTGCGGCGCCGCTCACTCAAACCTGCCAGCTTGCACAGCTCCTTGACGCTGGGGTACCTGAACAGAAGCTTGCGCAACCTGTCGAGGTTGTCGGCGCTGATTCCGTCGTCGCCCCAGCCCTGGGCGGCGATGATGTTCTCCAGAGAGCGCAGGGTGCCCGATGACCCGACGGCATTGCTCCACCCCAATTTTTTGAACGCCGAACGGATATTGAGCACCTCGCCGTAGGCAGAAAAATAGGCCTGATCGAACGCTTTTTTGCTGATGAGGCCATCGCCAAAAAACCGTTCGCCATAGGACACGCAGCCCATATGCAGGCTTTCCATCAGACGCGGCTCAAAACGCTCGCCAATAATGAACTCGGTGCTGCCGCCGCCGATGTCCACCACCAGCCGGGCATTGTCGTCCGCCAGGGTGTGGGCCACCCCCAGGTACACCAGGCGCGCCTCTTCGCGACCGGAAATCACTTCGATCGGGCAGCCGATCACAGCCTCGGCACGGGTGCGAAATTCCCTGCCGTTGCGGGCAATGCGCAGGGAGTTGGTGCCCACGGCGCGGACATCCCCGGGACTGAGCACATCCAGGGCCTGGCGAAAGCGAGCCAGGCACTCAAGCCCGCGAGCCATGGCCGCCTCCCCAAGCACATCGCCCTCCATGCCGGCCGCCAGCTGAACGGTCTCCGCCAGTCGCTCGATGGGTCTGACCTCACCATGTTCAACACGGGCAATAACCATATGGAAGCTGTTGGATCCCAGGTCTATGGCTGCTACCAGCCGCGAACCTGTCGGGAAATGCTGTTCCTGATCTATGGCCAAAAAGGACTCCTGTTGCCGTGGTGGTGGCTGTGACATTGTGACCTTGCGGTGGCAGGTGCTATGATGGCGGCGATTTTACCCCTCAAATTCAAGTTTCACATTACCAACGGAGAAACCCATGAGCGAAAATATCGTTCACGTGACCGATACCAGCTTTGAAAATGATGTTCTCGGTTCCGATATTCCTGTACTTGTTGACTTCTGGGCAGCCTGGTGTGGTCCCTGCAAGATGATAGCGCCGCTGCTCGATCAACTCTCCGATGAGTACTCCGGCAAGGTCAAAGTGTGCAAAATCGATGTGGATGGCAACCCGCAGACCGCTGCCAAATTCAGTGTGCGCGGCATTCCCACCCTGATGCTGTTCAAGGGCGGCGAGCTGGAAGCCACCAAAGTGGGCGCTCTGTCAAAATCACAGCTGGCCGAGTTCGTCGAAAGCAACCTGTGACGATGGCGTCGAGCAGGTTTGCCAGCCCGCAGGGCAGGCCTGCCAAAAAACCTTGCGCTATCTGTGACAAGGGCTATAATCCGCCCAACCATTCGACACCACTCCACCCATTTTCTGTCTCGCCATTCCGAATCCAGCCAGTACATCCCCACAATAACATGGGATAGAAAACTGTCCGATCCGTTGAATAGCCGCTTGCCCTGGGCCGCCTGGTTAGCCCGTCGAATCCCCCATCAACCACCAACATAAACCTGCCTCTACTCCCCCTATGAATCTGACTGATCTTAAAACCAAACCCATCACTGACCTTGTCAAAATCGGCGAAGATATCGGCCTGGAAAACCAGGCACGCTCCCGCAAGCAGGACATCATCTTTAATATCCTCAAGCGCCACGCCAAGAGCGGTGAAGATATCTATGGCGACGGTGTGCTGGAAATCCTCCCCGATGGCTTTGGTTTTTTGCGCTCCGCTGACGCCTCCTACCTGGCCGGTCCCGATGACATCTATGTCTCTCCCAGCCAGATCCGCCGCTTCAACCTGCGCACCGGCGACAGCATTGCTGGCAAGATCCGCCCCCCCAAGGAAGGTGAACGCTATTTCGCCCTGCTGAAAGTTGACACCATCAACTTCGACAAGCCGGAAAACGCCCGCAACAAGATCCTGTTTGAAAACCTGACGCCCCTGTTCCCCAACGAGCGCCTGCCCCTGGAAGCGGGCAACGGCAGCACCGAGGACGTCACCGGCCGCATCATCGACCTGATTTCCCCCATCGGCAAAGGCCAGCGAGGCCTGATTGTTGCGCCCCCGAAAGCGGGCAAGACCATCATGATGCAGCACATCGCCCAGGCGATTGTGCGCAACAATCCCGAATGTAACCTGATTGTATTGCTGATTGATGAACGTCCGGAGGAAGTGACCGAGATGCAGCGCACCGTGCGCGGCGAAGTGGTTGCCTCCACCTTTGACGAACCGCCCGCCCGCCACGTACAGGTGGCCGAGATGGTGATCGAAAAGGCCAAGCGCCTTGTGGAACACAAGAAAGACGTAGTGATTCTGCTCGACTCCGTCACCCGCCTGGCGCGCGCTTACAACACCGTACAGCCGTCCTCCGGCAAGGTGCTGACCGGCGGTGTTGACGCCCACGCCCTGGAAAAACCCAAGCGCTTTTTTGGCGCGGCGCGCAATATCGAGGAAGGCGGCAGCCTGACCATTATCGCCACCGCCCTGATCGACACCGGCTCGAAGATGGACGAAGTGATCTACGAAGAGTTCAAGGGCACCGGCAACCTGGAGTTGCACCTGGACCGCAAGATCGCCGAGCGCCGCGTCTTCCCCGCCATCAATATCCGCCGCTCCGGCACCCGCCGCGAAGAGCTGCTGATGGGCGAGGCCGAGCTGCAACGGGTGTGGATCCTGCGCCGCCTGCTCAACGACATGGAAGATGTGGCCGCCACAGAATTCCTCGTCGACAAGCTCAAGGGCTTCAAGATCAACGATGACTTCTTCAACGCCATGAAGCGCAAGTAACGCAGCCTCCCATCTCCCGTTTAACTTCTCCCTGTAAAAGGGAGACGGGAGATGGGAGATGTTTTTTCCTCGCCTTCAGGCCAACAGCGCCTGATAGGGTCGCCAGTTCAACGCCAGCAACACCGCCACAAAGCCCGCCAGTACAAACCACTCATCACCCTTGAGTCCAAAGTGGGACCACAGGTAGCGGTGCAAATATTCCGTCCAGGTCACCGACTGCCCGGCGCGGCGGCGCAACCAGATCTCCAGGTCGGTAATGGGACAGCGCCAGTTGAATACCATAATCAGCACACCATACACAGCGCAAAGGATATGGAGCCAGGTCACCATGGGCCAGCGCTGGATCAGCAGGCCACCGGCCACCACGAACACCACAAATCCGCCGTGGCTGAGGGCGACAAGACCCGCCAACACTCTGTAAATCACTCAATCCCTCCCCGCTAAAACAACCTGACACATATGATGGGCCTGCCCCCTTGCAATGGGCGCACTATAGGGCAACACTTTCCGGCCAAACAATCCCGGGGCTGCCGTGAAATACAACGATCTGCGCGACTTTATACTGTTTCTGGAAAAACGTGGCGAACTAAAACGCATCGCCATTGAAGTGGACACCCATCTGGAAATCACCGAAATCTGTGACCGCACCCTGAAAATGGGCGGCCCGGCGCTGCTCTTTGAAAACGTCAAAGGCCACTCGATGCCGGTGCTGGCCAACCTCTTTGGCACCCCCCAGCGGGTCGCACTGGGGATGGGGCAGGAAAATGTTGAAGCACTGCGGGAAGTGGGCAAACTGCTCGCCTTCCTGAAAGAACCGGAGCCGCCCAAGGGCCTCAAGGACTTGTGGGACAAGCGCCACGAGTTCAAGCAGGTGCTCAACATGCCCGCCAAAGAGCTGAAAAAAGCCCCCTGCCAGGACATCGTTATCGAAGGCGACGCCGTGGATCTGTCCACCATTCCGGTGCAGACCTGCTGGCCCGGCGATGCCGGACCGTTGATCACCTGGCCGTTGGTGGTCACCCGCGGGCCGGAAAAAACCCGCCAGAATCTCGGCATCTACCGCATGCAGGTAATTGGCCGCAACCGGGTGATCATGCGCTGGCTGGCGCATCGCGGCGGCGCCCTGGATTTTCGCGACTGGCAACTCAAACACCCCGGCCAGTCCTTTCCCGTAGCTGTGGCGCTGGGTGCCGACCCGGCCACCATTCTCGGCGCTGTGACGCCGGTGCCGGACAGCCTGTCGGAATACGCCTTTGCCGGCTTGCTGCGAGGCGAAAAAACTGAAGTCGTCAAATGTCTGGGTTCCGACCTGCAGGTGCCCGCCTCGGCGGAATTTATTTTTGAAGGCCATATCCACCCGGATGACATGGCCGAAGAAGGCCCGTTCGGGGATCACACCGGCTACTACAACGAGGTGGATGACTTTCCGGTATTTACCATCGAGCGCATCACCCACCGCAAGAACCCCATTTATCACAGCACCTATACCGGGCGTCCACCGGATGAACCGGCCATTCTCGGGGTTGCCCTCAACGAGGTGTTCGTGCCGCTGCTGCAAAAGCAGTTCCCGGAGATTGTCGATTTCTACCTGCCCCCCGAAGGCTGCTCCTACCGCTTTGCGGTGGTGACCATCAAGAAACAGTACCCCGGCCACGCCAAGCGCATCATGCTGGGGGTGTGGTCATTCCTGCGCCAGTTTATGTACACCAAATTTGTGGTGGTGACCGACGACGACGTCAACGCCCGTGACTGGCAGGATGTGATCTGGGCCATGACCACCCGCATGGACCCGGGCCGCGATACAGTAATTATCGACAACACCCCCATCGACTACCTGGATTTTGCCTCGCCGGTATCGGGCCTCGGTTCAAAAATCGGCTTTGATGCCACCAACAAATGGCCAGGGGAAACCAACCGGGAGTGGGGCACACCCATCACCATGGACAGCGCGGTGAAGGCGCGGGTCGATGAACTGTGGGATTCCCTGGGAATATGAAGGTACACAACCTCTTTGAGGGCATCCCGGACCCGCTGCCTGAAGAGCTGTTTGACACCCTGCTACAGAGACAGGGTTTACGCCTTGAGCGCATCGTCTCACAGGCTCACCACACCCCCGACGGCCAGTGGTATGACCAGCCACAGGACGAGTGGGTGCTGTTGCTCAAGGGTGAAGCCGGGCTGAAAATCGAGGGTGAACCGCAATTACTCACCCTCAAACCCGGCGATCATGTGCTGCTGCCCGCCCATTGCCGCCACCGGGTGGAATGGACGGCGGCCGAGGGGGATACGGTTTGGCTGGGGCTGTTTTTTAGCCCCTGACGTCACACTGTCATTCACACTCCCCTAAACGCTGTCATCGAACAGTCAAAATACTGTTACGTCCCGGTCACAATGGGCGCCTAGCCTTGGGCCATGAACAAGACCTCACTGAAAATACCGCAATCCCTGGCGCTGCTCCATCAGCTGGATGTAGTGATCTTTTACTGGACCATGAAGCGCAAGCGCTTGCAGTTACTGGCGCGTTTGAGTCGCGCAGTGTCCCGCACTGCCGACGGCTTTGGCTACCCTCTTCTGGCCCTGGGGCTGTATCTCTGTAGCGCAGACAGTGGCGCCGCCTTTGCCGCTGCCATGATACTGGCTTTTGCCCTGGAACGGCCCCTCTATTATGTCCTTAAAAATGGCCTTAAACGGGATCGCCCGGCCTCGGCCCTGCCCGATTACCAGAGCTTTATCATCCCCTCGGACCAGTTCAGTTTTCCATCGGGACACACCTCCGGCGCTTTCCTGACCGCCACCCTGCTCTGCCTGTATTTCCCCGCAGTAGCGCCTGTGGCCTTGCTGTGGGCAGTATTGGTGGGCGCCTCGCGGGTCACCCTGGGGGTTCACTTTCCCACGGATACCCTTGCCGGAGCGGCAATGGGTTCAACGCTCGCCTGGTGCGCAGCGGCCATTGTGGGCGGGGTATAAGGGATGAAAATACTTTACGGAATTCAGGGTACCGGCAACGGCCATATCACCCGCGCCAGGGCCATGGCCGCAGAACTGGCGAAGGCCGGTGTTGACGTGGATTACCTTTTTTCCGGGCGACCGCGGGACAGGTTCTTCGATATGGAGGCTTTTGGCAATTTTCAGCACCGGGACGGACTCACCTTTGCCACCCGCCACGGTCGCATTCACGCCCTGGACACCTTGCTGGGCGCCAAACCCCTGACCCTGCTCAAGGATATAAAAAGCCTGCAACTCAAGGACTATGACCTGATCCTCAGCGATTACGAGCCGGTGACCGCCTGGGCAGCCAAACTGCGCAAGGCCCCACTGGTTGCACTGGGTCACCAGTACGCCTTCCGCTATCCCATCCCCCAGCACAGGGGCAGCCCCGGGCAGCGCTGGCTGATGCAATATTTTGCCCCCGCCGATACCTTTCTGGGATTGCACTGGCACCACTTCAACCAGCCCATCCTGCCACCCATAGCGCCGGTGGGGAGCCATGGCGTCAGTATCGAGCGTCGGCATATCCTGGTTTATCTGCCCTTTGAGAGCGTGACAGCCATCATCCCCCTGTTTGATCACTTCCCGGAGTACAGCTTCAGTCTCTATCATCCAGAGGCGGAAGCAGGCTCACGGTTTGGCAACACCAGAGCCAATATGCGCTGGCACATACCGGCCAGGGACAGTTTTCAGGCTGACCTGCACCGCTGTGAAGGGGTCATTTGCAATGCCGGATTCGAACTGGCCAGCGAAGCCCTGCAACTGGGCAAGAAACTGTTGGTCAAGCCTGTGGATGGCCAGCCGGAACAATATTCCAATGCCCTTGCCCTGGACCTGCTTGGCTACGGCCACAGCATGCCCGATCTCAACAGGGAAAAGGTCGCGCAGTGGCTGACCAATGGCTGTGGCACACGGATTGTCTATCCCAATGTGGCCGCCGCCATCTGTGCCTGGATTACCGCAGGGGCCAGCGGCAGTATCAGCGACCTGGCCACCAGCCTCTGGGAGCAGGCAATCCTGCCGGATATCACCCCCGCCACCCGCACTGACAGCAACCTGCCAGCAACCGCTGCGGGTAACTTTGACGACGCGAGGAAAAGTGCCCATGGCTGACGGAATCACACTGGACAAACGCCAGTTCAACAGCATCTGGCTGTCGGATATCCATCTGGGTTACAAGGGCTGCCGGGCGGAATTCCTGCTGGATTTTCTTAACAAAAGCCGCGCCGATGTCATCTACCTGGTGGGGGATGTGATCGACTTCTGGGCCATGAAGCGCAGTCTTATCTGGCCCGAGAGCCACCACGCGGTATTGCGCAAATTGTTGGAGCTGGCGGCGACCGGTACCCGGGTGGTGTATATCCCCGGCAATCACGACGAATACAGTCGCGAGCTGTGCGGCAGCACCCTGCTGAATGTGGAAATTCACCGTGAAGGGGTACATACCACCATCAGTGGCAGGCGCCTGCTGATGGTCCATGGCGACCAGTTTGACCATGTGGTGCGCTGCACAGCCTTCCAGAATCTGGTGGGGGAGATGGGCTATGACTTCCTGCTGTTCCTCAATCGCTGGGGCAACCGGGCGCGGGGCTGGCTGGGTCTGCCTTACTGGTCCCTGGCCTACTACATCAAGAACCGGGTTAAAAATGCCCGCGCTGCCATCAATGCCTTTGAAACAGCCGCCGCTGACGAAGCCCGACGCCAGGGGCTTGACGGCATTATCTGCGGCCACATTCACCAGCCCGAAATACGCACCATTGACGGCGTGCTGTACTGCAATGACGGCGACTGGATTGAAAGCTGCACCGCCCTGGTGGAACACCGGGATGGCCACCTGGAGCTGTTGCACTGGGGCGATTTGCAGCAGGCCCTGAAGTGTGACCGGGCGGCCAATGATGAGGTGGTACACCAGATTTTGCGGTTGCCTGCTCTGGCCAGAAAATTGGCACATAACGCCAGAAACTGAGTTTCACGTAACACGTTGCACGTAAAAGCCGCTGCAGCGACATACTTGCCAACCCTCTGCAGCGCAAACCCGTGACAGTGTGGACTTATTGACAATGGCACCCACGTGTTACGTGAAATGTGTAACTCAGAAAACCAGCTGCCCATGGCGAAAACAGCTGGTCAGGTGATCATTCACCATCCCCATGGCCTGCATATGGGCGTAGCAAATGGTGGAGCCGAAAAACCGGAAACCCCGTTGCTTCATATCCTTGCTGATGGTGTCTGACAGCGGGGTGGTGGCGGGCACTTCCACCATGTTGCGGAAATGGTTCACTACCGGTTTGCCGTCGGAAAATTGCCAGAAATAATTGGCAAAGCTGCCTTGCTGTTCCTGTATGTCAAGAAAGAGACGGGCGTTGCTGATGGCGGCCTCGATTTTCTGGCGATTGCGCACAATACCCGCATTGCCCATCAGGCGCTCCACGCTGCGGCTGTTGTAGCGGGCGATCTTTTCCGCATCAAAATCCGAGAATGCCTTGCGGTAATTTTCTCGCTTGCGCAATACCGTGATCCACGACAATCCCGCCTGTGCGCTCTCCAGCACCAGGAATTCAAACAGTTTGTGATCGTCGTAACAGGGCACACCCCATTCCGTGTCGTGGTAGTGGCGGTAGAGTGGATCGCTGTCACACCAGGGGCAGCGCACCGGACTGGCATTCACCGGGCTGGCATCCATAGTCGTCTCCCGTAATTGAGTGGCTGGTGTACTATAACAGCCACACTGTAATGCCATGCCCGCCAGTCTTGCCAGTAATGCCTGCTTAAGGGGCCAAGACTGCGCCGCAACGTTTTCGAGGTTATTGATGCGCGCCCTGTACCCCGCCATACGTCCCCATGCCACCCATACCATCGCCGTCGATCCACCCCATCAGCTCTATGTGGAAGAGTGCGGCACAGCGGATGGCATCCCGGTGGTGTTTGTTCACGGTGGTCCCGGTGGCGGCTGTCGGGAGGCGGATCGCAGTTTTTTTGATCCGGAGCGCTACCGCATCATCCTCTTTGACCAGCGCGGCAGTGGCCGTTCCAGCCCCCACGCCAGCCTGGAGAACAACCATACCCAGGGATTGCTGGCGGATATGGAGGCAATTCGCATTCACCTGGGGATTGAGCGCTGGATGGTATTTGGCGGCTCCTGGGGTTCGACCCTTGCCCTGCTCTATGCACAGGCCAATCCGCAACGGGTGCTGGGGCTGGTGTTGCGGGGGATTTTCCTGTGCCGCGACCAGGACATCCGCTGGTTTTACCAGTGGGGTGCCAGTCAGATCTTTCCCGATTACTGGCAGGATTTTCTCGCCCCCATCAGCACTGAGCAACGCGGTGACCTGCTGCAGGCCTATCACCGTCAGCTGGTGAGCGATAACGAGATAGAGCGCATGGCCGCAGCCAAAGCCTGGTCGGTGTGGGAGGGGCGCTGCGCCACGTTGCACCCCCAGCCAGCGCTGGTCAACAACTTTGCCAATCCCCGTTTTGCTCTGGCCCTGGCCCGTATCGAGGCCCACTTCTTCGTCAATCAGGCGTTTATCCGCCCCAACCAGATCATCGACGAAGCCCATCGCCTGGCGAATATCCCCGGTATTGTGGTTCACGGTCGCTACGATATGGTGTGCCCCGTTGATCAGGCACATGCCCTGTGCCAGGTCTGGCACGGAGCTGAGCTGGATATTATCCGCGATGCTGGCCATGCCTCCTCCGAACCGGGGATTGTCGATGCCCTGGTGCGCGCCACAGATACCATGGCTCACCGGCTGGGAGCGGGCTGATGCGGGGTTTGATCCAGCGGGTGAGTGAAGCCTCAGTGACGGTGGATGGCGCACGGGTGGGCCATATCCAGCGGGGTGTGCTGGTGCTGCTGGGGGTGCAGAGGGGGGATGGCCCCGGTGAATGTGAAAAGCTGGCCAGCAAAGTGGCCAGTTACCGGATTTTCCCCGATGACGACGGGCGCATGAACCGCAGTGTGCGCGACGTTGGTGGCGCTGTCCTGGTGGTATCCCAGTTCACCCTGGCGGCGGATACCGGCAAGGGTTTGCGCCCCAGTTTTACCCCGGCGGCAGAGCCGCAACTGGCCCAGGCTCTCTACGATTACTTTGTCGAATGTGTGGGCAGGGAAGTGGCTAACGTGCAAACTGGTCGCTTTGGCGCCAATATGAAGGTGTCGCTTTGCAATGACGGGCCGGTGACTTTTTTGTTGGAGGTTTGAGTTGCACGTAACACGTTTCACGTTTCACGAAAGAAGGTTCGGAGTGTTGCCCCAGCATTCACGTGCAACTCAGACGGCAAAGCCCGTCTTGAGCTTCTTCTCCACCGGCACCAGCTTCAGTTTGGTATACACCGGCACACCATCCCTGTACTCGGGGTAGGATTCCCCCTGAATCAGGGGCGCCAGATATTGCCTTGCCTTCTCGGTGATGCCAAAACCGTCGGCGCTAATAAAATCCCGGGGCATCATCTTTTCCACATTGGCGATCTGGCTCAGTGGCGCTTCACCCAGTGACCAGCTGTAGCGTTTTCCGCTGCCGCGCTCAATGGTCACCATAACCGCATTCTTGCCTGCGATGGCGTATTCCACTGCCGCCTTGCCTACCGCATAGGCCTGTTCAACATCCGTGGCGGAAGCAATGTGGCGCGCTGAACGTTGCAGGTAGTCCGCCAGCGCCCAGTGGTATTTGTAGCCGAGCCTGTCCTTGATGAGGGCCGCAAGTGTGGGCGCCACGCCTCCCAGCTGTTTGTGTCCAAAGGCATCAGTATGGGCGGATGCGGCCACCAGGGTGCCATCCTTGTACTGGGCGCCTTCGGAGGCCACGATCACGCAGTAGCCGTTTTGCTTCACAGCAGCTTTGACCTTTTTCAGGAATTTCTCTTCGGAAAAGGCAATTTCCGGGAACAGAATGATATGGGGGGCATCGCCTTCCTGAACGGCAGCAAGTCCCCCCGCTGCGGCGATCCAGCCCGCATGGCGGCCCATCACCTCAAGGATAAACACCTTGGTAGAGGTTTCGCACATGGACGCAACATCCATGCTGGCCTCCCTGGTGGAAACAGCGACATATTTGGCGACCGAGCCAAAGCCGGGACAGTTGTCGGTAAAGGGCAGATCGTTATCCACGGTTTTGGGAATATGGATGGCCTGGATGGGATAGCCCATTTTTTCCGACAGTTGCGAGATTTTCAGGCAGGTGTCGGCGGAGTCGCCGCCGCCGTTGTAAAAGAAGTAACCGATATTGTGGGCCTTGAAGACGTCGATAAGCCGTTCGTACTCGGCGCGATTCTCTTCAAGGCTTTTGAGTTTGTAGCGGCAGGAGCCGAAGGCGCCGGAGGGGGTGGTTTTCAGGCCGGCAATGGCTTTGGTGCTTTCCTTGCTGGTGTCCACAAGGTCTTCCCGCAGGGCGCCGATAATGCCGTTTCTGCCAGCATACACCTTGCCGATCTTGTCCCTGTGAAGACGCGCCGTTTCGATTACGCCACAGGCGCTGGCATTGATCACGGCGGTAACGCCACCGGACTGGGCGTAAAAGGCGTTCTTCTTCGGCATTGCATCCTCGGGGGCTGTGCTTGAAAGGCCGGGAATGATACTTGAATTGCCATGGCAATGCACAAAATCAGCGGCTTTGCGCAGGGCTCCCGAATAATAATCAGCAACCCAGCACAATAGCTTTCGTTCTGAAGTCATCGTCCAGAGCGGCCTGGAATCGACGCGCCTTGATACTCAGTTTCGAATCCACGGCTCTCAGCATCTTGTTCGCCATTTGCCTCAGCATATTGAAAATGGCCGGCGTATCACCCGAGCGAACCCGGCTTTCATCCGCCCGGAATACCATGTCCAACACCCAAAGTGCAGGCTGTTTTCCACACCCCAATGTGCGCGGGTTGGCCTCCGCAAACACCTCAACCTCGGTGATACTACTGAGGTAGTACCGCCGCTCAAAGCTGACCTTGCCCGTCGCCTTGTCCTCCCGTTTGGCAATCACCAGGCCAGCTTGGCCTGTTGTCCGGATTGGGCAATGGCGCTCCATCCCTCCGCGCCGCTGAGAGCGGCGCAGACGCAAAGGAAGAGGATTTCATCGAGGGGGTAACGGCGATTTTTGGAAGCCCTGGGGTCTTCCAGGGTGCGGACAATCTCGAGAGAAGTCTTTGGCACAGGAAAAATCTCAGGATGGAGATTAGCTATGCCATTTGTTCGATTGAACTATAGGAGATTATTGTTCGGGAGCCTTGGGCTCGCCAGTCGAGGGGCAACAGAGGTGATGCCCAAACGTCAGCAGACCCTAGTGATCCCTGGAGACAATAAAGTTGGCAATTCCCTGTAGATATGCACCCCTGTCGCCAAAGCGCACAAGGGCATTGTTGCTGGCCAGGTGTAGTTCCGCCAGCTTCATTTTGGCCCCTGGCAGGCCCAGCAGCGATGTGTAGGTTGGTTTGTTGCGGGCCTGATCAGCGCCCTGACGTTTGCCAAGGGTTTCAGTCTGGCTCTCTACGTCGAGAATGTCGTCCTTCACCTGAAAAGCAAGGCCTATGGCTTTGCTGAAGGATTCAAGATCCGCCAGATCCTGTGGCGTTGCAACCCCGGTGGAAAGGGCGCCCATCAGCACGCTGGCAGTAATCAGTGCGCCCGTTTTGGCCCTGTGCATGGTTTCCAGCTCAGCGATTCCCGGCTCACAATTGATGGCATTGAGGTCAAGGGACTGCCCACCCACCATCCCCAGCGGACCTGCGGCACGGGCGAGTTGTTGCACCAGCTGCAAGCGCATGTGGGCATCGTCGATTTTGTCGCCAGAGGCGGGAGCTGCGAGTATTTCAAAGGCAAGGCTTTGCAAGCCATCCCCCGCAAGGATGGCTGTGGCTTCGCCAAAGACGATATGGCAGGTGGGTTTGCCGCGGCGCAGGTCGTCATCATCCATGGCGGGAAGATCATCGTGGATGAGAGAGTAGGCATGGATCATTTCCACGGCGCTGGCGGCGCGATGGGTGGCCTCCACAGTGGTGCCGATCAGTTCCGCCGCGGCATAACACAGCCCCGGACGTATGCGCTTGCCACCATTGAAAAGGCTGTATCGCATGGCCTGATAGAGGGTGCTGTGGTTGGATTCGGGCAGGCAGGACGACAGATAGAGGTCAACCTGTTGCTGGCAGTTGACCAGAAAGGAAGCGACATCGACGGTCATCAGTCGCTGTCTTGCACATCAAAAGAGGATGCCTGCAGCTCTCCTGCGCGATTGCGGATGAGAATTTCGACGCGCTGCTCCGCTTCCTTTAGTGCTTCCTGGCAATCGCGGGTGATCTTGATGCCGCTTTCAAAGGCTTTGAGGGAATCCTCAAGACTCATGTCGCCGGATTCGAGCGATGCCACCAGTGTTTCCAGCTGGGAGAGACTTTGTTCAAAATCAATATTTTTCTTGCGTGTCGCCACGGGGATCTCCATCAAGCATTGCCGCAAAAGAAACAGTAAAGTAGTGCGAATACTGGCCTGCGCGGCCACCATAACCGCCCCTGGAGTCGGGGTCAAAGCCTAGCAATGTAGGAAATATCCTACAGTAAAAGCATCTTTCTCCCAATAGCCACAAGTGTCTGGCAGGCGTAGTTTAGCACCTGCAAGGATGCAACTGCGCATGGACGTGCACCACCAGGGAGGGATAGGGATTTCCCTCTGCCAAGGACGATGGTGGCCATTGCCTTTAAGGATAAAAGGCAATTCCTATACTGCTTTGCGCCCTGTCACATGCAAGTGTGCAGGGCGTTTTATTTTTTCAGCTGTCAAGCCATCCACATCTGTGGTTTTCTTCTCTACCCTTTCCCCTGTCCTCCGCCAGCACAGTACTGTTAGTTTTTGCAAAACAGTTGGCATTTCCCCAGCGATTATTGTTGACCCGTCAATTCGTGGGGGTAAGATGGTGCCAATTCACCCGCATCAAGAGGTTGGCCTTCAACCCTTTATTCCCAGTGCCACTGTGCACCCAGAATAACCACTTACTTCAGACGATAATCTGGAGCAGGTTTTCAACCCCCCGAAATTTCAACTTCCCGGGTCCTGTGACACTCCGGGGCAATGTTCCTGTTACGTTTGCCAAGAACCGGGAGCGTGGTCAATGTCCCCTCTAATCCTCCGTCTCAATGCCGCAGGGCAACCCATAGAATGGCTGGAATGGCAGGAAGCGGTCTGTCTTTATGCCCGGGAACTGGTGGTGTGGAGTCTCGGGGACGTGGTGCGCCAGGTGAAGGGTGGGTATTCCCGGCTCAGTGGCCAGCGATCTGTCATGGAGCTGCCCAGCATTATTGCCTGTGGCGGGGAGCGACTGGCCAAACCCCGGGCCAATTACCCTCTGTCCAATCCAACCCTGTTTGCCCGTGATGGCTTTACCTGCATGTATTGCGCCACGCTCTTTCCTGCCAGCTTGCTTACCCGGGATCACATAGTTCCACTGTCAAAGGGAGGTGCGGATCGCTGGGAGAATGTGGTGGCCGCCTGTCGGCGCTGCAATCAGCACAAGGCCAACCGGCTGTTGGAGGAAATCGATATGGAGTTGGTGGCGCTGCCCTACAGACCCAATAACGCCGAATATCTTGCCTTGCTCAATTCACGGCGGATTCTCGGGGACCAGATGCAGTTCCTGCGCAGCCAGTTTTCCAAAAACGGTCAGCGACTCTAAAGAAAAACACTTTGGATAAAAGTGGCTGCTATCAGCAGCGGGCAGATCAGGCGCACATAAAAGGGCCAGATTTTCCAGAACACACTGTTCTCGACATTGTCGTAACCACTGCGGATTTCCGCCAGCAACTGGTTGCGATTCATTGCCCAGCCGGCAAACAGGCACAGTGCAATACCCATCAAGGGTTGGCTGTACTGGGTGGTCACAGTGACAACCCAGCCAAAGAGCCTGTCAAAAAAGACGCTCACCAATACGGTGCCGACAAAGATTGCTGAGCCGATCATCCAGCTTGCGCGGGGGCGTGTGAAGGGGGTTTTTTCCACCGCCAGAGCCACAGGCACCTCGAGAATGGAAATGGATGAGGTCAGGGCCGCCATGGACATCAGAGCAAAGAAAGCAATGGCTATCACTATGCCCGCCAGTCCCATGGACTCGAAAAGAGCAGGCAGCACCTGGAAGATCAGGTCCGGACCTGCGATCAGCGCATCCCCTGCATAGATGGTGATGCCCAGTTGCTGGGCCACAAACATGGCGGGGATGATCAGCAGCCCGGCCAGGAATGCCACAAGGCAATCCACGGCGGTCACCATGGCCCCTATGGCGGGCAGATTTTCATCTTTGCTCAGATAAGAGCCGTAGACAAGCATGGTGCCCACGCCGAGGGAAAGGGAAAAAAACGCTTGGCCCATGGCGCTGACAAGGAGCTGCGGCTCCAGCAGGCGGGACAAATCCGGCACCAGGTACACCCTGAGTCCTTCCAAGGCACCTGGCTGAAACAGCACATAGGCAATCAACGCCAACAGCAGTGCCAGCAACGATGGCAGCAATCTGCTGGACCAGCGTTCGATGCCGTGATGAACGCCACTGCTGACCACCGCAACGGTGAAAACCGCAAAGATGCCCGCGCACAGAATGTCACGCCAAAGAGAGCTGGAGGCAAACCAGGTTGCCATATCCCCAAGACCGATGGCGGTGCATACCGCCGCAATCAGCCAGGCCAGCATCCAGCCAGCCACCAGGGTATAGAAAACCAGAATGGCACTGGCGACGATGATGGCGTAAAAGCCGGCAAAACCGGCCATTTTTCGCCCCGTGCCTGGGGGTGAAATCTGTTGCAGTGCTGTGCAGATATTGGCGCGGGTATGACGTCCAATCACCAGCTCGGCCATCAGCGCCGGGTAGGCCAGCGCGAAGGCCAGGACAAAATAGACAGCCACAAAGGCAGCGCCGCCGTTGTCGGCGGTGTTGGTGGGGAAACCCCACACATTGCCGAGGCCTACGGCTGAACCTGTGGCGGCCAGCAAAAAGCCGAGGCGAGATGAAAATTCCTCCCGGTTTCCCTGCAAGCAGCGATCCTTTGGCTTTGTGGTTTTTTCAGTGAGGCTGTATTCGCCCCGCAGGCAAAGTGCGGGGCGATGATAGCTCAGGTAATAACCAGCAGGTCATGTTCGATGGTCATCAGGATGTCACCCAGCTTGCGGCCCCGCAAAGCGGCGCGAAAGCCGGTGCGGCGGGTGGCGCCCACAATGAAAATATCCGGGTCGAGCCTGGTTGCCAGTTCCTGCAGTGCAGCATAGGGCTCCCCCGACTTGAGATGAATGCGCTCGTTGGGAATGCCGGTGAGCTCCGCCAGTTTGGCGCGATCCGGGTAGTTGAGGGAGTCCTGGTAGACGTTGATCAGGTGCAGTTCGGAACCGTATATCCCCGCAGCAATCTGGCCTGCGGCAAGGATGCGTTGATTGAGTTCGGTCAGCTTCTGATCCTGCAGGTCCAGGGCGATAATCACCGGGCGCCCGTTGGGAGCGCGGGCGGACTGAACCACCGACACAGGTATGGGGGCGTTGCGCACCAGGTACCAGAATTCGTCGCTGAAAGCGCGATTGGCACTCTTGCCAGGATGTGACACCACAATGGAAGAAGCGCCGATCTTGCTGGCGGAATAGAGGATGGAATCTGCCCAGTCCTTGCTCCAGGAAATGCGGATATGGGGCTGAATGCCCCCCGCCTGCAACTGCCCATGGATGGTTTCTAGCCACTGCTCGTCACGGTACACTGCCTCATTGTCGGCACGGGTATCGGTGCTGCTTTGGTCAATGGTGACCAGCAGGTGCATGTCGGGGGTAAAGTCGTATATACCAGCCTGGGCGATATTCACAGCTCTGTCGAGGGCCGACTGTTTGGATGCTGCGGGGTTAACCACGATTAAAAGCTTTTCTTCCAGTGCCACTGTCATTCTCCTCGTGCCAAGTAATTTTTATCAGTGTACCCACAAACCCGCTGCGAAGAGCTGATCTGGAACAGCATATTAACCCTGAGGGGCCATTTTGGGAAAGGGAAGCAATGGACTGTCCGCAATCAGGGCAGGTTGTCGTTAACCCAATCCAGCACCGCACCGTACGAGAGGGGCAGCAGTGGTTGCAGGCGCGACAGGGCAGCCTGTAGTGCCGGTGCCGATGGTGCGCACAAATTCAGATGCCCCAGCTTGCGGCCCGGGCGAACGTCCTTGCCGTACCAGTACAGTTCGACCTCGGGAATGGCGAGCCAGCGGTCATCCCGTTCAGTCCCCAGCAGATTGATCATCACCGTGATTCCGCGTGTTGTGGGCGTCACCAGAGGCAGGTCGCAGATCGCCCGCAAGTGGCTTTCGAACTGACTGACGCTGGCGCCGGCCTGGGTCCAGTGGCCACTGTTGTGAACCCGGGGAGCAAGTTCGTTAATGAGCAGTTTGTCGCCAACCCGGAAGCACTCCATAGCCATCACTCCCACATAGTCCAGCGCACTGAGCAATGTGCCCAGCATGGCTTCGGCTTGGGCCTGTAGGGGCGCAAGGCGCGCCAGGGGCGCAATGGAAGCGGCGAGGATACCGCTGGTATGCAGATTAAGGGCGAGGGGGTAGAAAAACACCTGGCCACTGCGATCGCGCATGCCGACCAGCGAGACTTCCTCGTCGAAGTCGATGGCGCTTTCTGCGATGGCCGCACCGCGCCAGTCCTGGGGAATGTCACTATCCTCACTTTGGCGCAACCAGTGCTGGCCCTTGCCGTCATAGCCGCCAATGCGACGCTTGAGGAGGACCCGGTCACTGATGGTGCTGTAGAGGTGGGCACTCGTTGTGGTGGCTTCAACCGGCAGCCATGGTGCGGTGGCAAGCCCCAGGGAATCCATCAGGGTTTTCTGGCTGAGGCGATCGGCAAGACGGCCAAATACCGGGCGGTTGATAAAGTTGGGATGATCGGCGAGGGTGCGCGTGGCGGGGGAGTCAGGCCAGTGTTCGATTTCGGGGGTGACGGTATCTTCAGGCGCCAGTGCGGGCGCCTGCTGGCTGTCCAGTGCCACCGGGATCACATCAATAGCCAGTGGCATGCCCGCATGGCGCAACATGGCTCCCAGTTGTCCGGCGCCGAGAACCCAGACTTTCTTCACGGTTGGGTGCTCTGCTCCGGCAGCCTCGGGTCGGGCTGTTCCAGCACATCGTCGCTTTGGGCGCGGCGGAAGTCATCGATACGGATGGCCAGATCAGTGTCGTGGAGGGCCAGCACCTGCGCCGCCAACAATCCTGCATTGAACGCGCCAGCAGTGCCGATGGCGAGAGTGCCGACGGCGATGCCCTTGGGCATCTGCACGATGGACAACAGGCTGTCGAGGCCATTAAGCGCTTTGCTTTGTACCGGCACGCCAAAAACCGGCAGGCGGGTCTTTGACGCCAGCATTCCCGGTAGATGGGCGGCACCGCCAGCGCCGGCAACGATCACTTCAAAGCCGCGCTCAACAGCCTGCTCGGCAAAGCTGAACAGTTTGTCAGGGGTGCGGTGGGCGGAAACCACTTCGACATGGTAGGCAACACCCAGCCGGTCGAGGGCGGTGGCCGCTGCCTCCATGGTGGGCCAATCGCTGCGCGAACCCATGATGATGGCCACTTTTGCTTGCATTTATGTCTCCAAAAACCTGTGCGTGGCTACGCACTCTGGCTCATCCAAAGAATAAGCTGATGATACAGGGGGATACCCACCGTGACATTGAGCGGAAAGGTAATACCCAGTGAAACAAACATGGCGAGACCGATATCGGCCTCTTTGATCGCCCCGCGAATGGCTGCCGGGGCGGCAATATAGGAGGCGCTGGCGGTCAGTGTCGCCAAAATCAACGCTGACCCCGCCGACAGGCCCAGCAAGTGGCCAGTGGCGGCGCCCGCGAAGGCTAAAGCAAAAGGGGCAACAAGAGCAAATACTATCAGCCGCCAGTGGTGTTTCGGGAAGGGAAACAGGCACTTGGCGGTGCACAATCCCATCTCAAGCAAAAACAGCGCCAGCAGGCCCTTGAACGCGGTCAAAAAAAGCGGCGCCACCGATTCGGCCCGCTCCGCCCCGTACAGGTAACCAATGAACACCCCGCCCGCCAGCAGTATAACACCGCGACTGGTAAAGGCTTCGTGGAGCACCGCCAGTGTCTTGCTCTCGCCGCCACACAGGCGGCGGTAAAGGATGATGGCAACAATGATGGCGGGCAACTCCATCAGCACCAGGTAGAGGGTGGCCTGGGGTGACACCAGCAGGCCCCGGGATTCGGCGTAGGCCAGCACCACGGCAAAGGTACCGGCGCTGACCGAACCATAGTGGGCGGCAATACTGGCGCTGTTGGCAGAATCGAGACGCACCAGGTGGCGCAGCACCGGGTAGCACACCAGGGGTATCAGTCCGCCCAGAACCGCGACGCCTACCAGTTCCGGCATCAAAGCCCAGTTCAGGTTGCCGTGCAGGGCCAGGCCACCCTTGAGGCCGATGGTGAGCATCAGCAGGATGCTCAGGGTGTCATAGGTGGCCTTGGGTACCTGTAGATCAGAGCGGGCAAGCCCGGCTAGTACCCCGAGGGCAAAAAAAGTGACAACGATATCCGGCATGGTGTTTGTCCGATGGGTGAATGACGGCGGCTATTGTCGGTGCGTATGGGTATAGTATCTAATTAATTATTGGGCAATTAACTATTTATGATTATCTATGGATGACCGATTGTGAATGTACGCCATCTTACTTTCCGCCTGCTGCAAGTGTATGTGGCTGTGGTGCGCCTGGGGTCCATATCCAAGGCTGCCGTCCAGCTCCACCTCAGCCAGCCCACAGTTTCCCAGCAACTCAAGCGTCTGGCGGAGGCGGTGGGCAGCGAACTGCTGGAGCAGCGGGAAGGCAAGCTGGCACCCACCCATGTGGGGGAAGAGCTGTTCCGTGCCGCCCTGGATGTGCTGGGCCGCTTTGAGGATTTTGACGGGTTTCTCGGCGAAACCGACCAGGGGCTGCGGGGGCGATTCAGTATCGGGGTAGTCACCACCGCCAAATATATATTGCCGCGGCTGCTGGGGCCTTTCTACCAGCACTTTCCCGAGGTGGAGGTCACCATCAATATCGGCAATCGCGGCCATGTGCTGGAGCGCTACCGCAACAGTGCCGACGACCTTTACCTCTTCAGCCATCCACCCGCGGGCGAAAACACCCTGGCGGGGCGGTTTCTGGCCAACCCGCTGGTGCTGATTGCCCCACAGGATCACTGGTCGCAGGGGCGCAGTTCTGTTCTCTTTAACGAGTTGAGGGAAGAACGTTTCCTGTTGCGGGAACCCGGCAGTGCCACCCGTCTTGTCTTTGAGAACTGGCTGCGCGACCACGATATCCGCCTCCACAAGATCATGCAGATCGAAAGTAACGAAGTGATTCGCATGGGGGTGGAATCTGGCTTGGGGCTGGCGGTGTTATCCGAACACACCATTCTTGCAGGGGTGGAAAATCTGGTTGTTGTCGATGTGAAGGGGTTTCCCCTGGGCAGCAGTTGGTATCTGGTGTGCCACGGCAACCGCCGCTTGCCCCAGGCGGCATGCCGGTTTGTGCAGTATATGGATGCCCATCTGGGGGAGTGCATTGATACCCGCTATGTGCGCAACGAATTGCAACCGATTTTGAGTTTTATCGTGGCTCGTGAAGGCCGCAGTCGTTAGCGGATCCGGCAGAAAACGCAAAGGTCGGTGATCAGGTACCATTCATCCGACGGAGTATATATTTATAAAATCTATCGAGACGGTGGCCAAATACTACTGGCATCTATTGGTAGACCTGCCTACATTAAGTGAAAGGTTGCCCATGTCAGTGATCAAGTTTTACTGCTCAAGGGTTTGGATACCGGCATGCAGACCTTGGCATATGTGTCATTGTTTGCACATGAACCTTTCCCGCACGATGCAATTCACTCAGATAAAAACGGAGTAAGTTATGAGCGATCAAAACCAGAATAGCGCAACAGCAGGCAAATGCCCGGTGATGCACGGCTCCAATACCAAAGTCGGTGGCCGTGGCACCATGAACAAGGATTGGTGGCCAAACCAGCTCAACCTCAGTATTCTGCACCAGCACAACCCCAAGTCTGACCCGCTCGGGGAGGATTTTGACTACGCTACAGAGTTCAGAAAACTTGATCTGGCAGCGGTCAAACAGGATCTTGCCCACCTGATGACCGACTCACAAGACTGGTGGCCCGCTGACTATGGTCACTACGGTCCCTTTATGATTCGCATGGCCTGGCACGCTGCGGGCACCTACCGCACCGCCGATGGTCGCGGTGGCGCCTCTACTGGCAACCAGCGCTTTGCACCCCTCAACAGCTGGCCCGATAACGGCAACCTCGACAAGGCCCGCCGCCTGCTGTGGCCAGTGAAGAAAAAATATGGCAACAAACTGTCCTGGGCCGACCTCTACATTCTTGCTGGCAACGTCGCTATCGAGTCCATGGGGCTGCCGACGTTCGGTTTTGGCGGCGGGCGTAAGGATATCTGGGCGCCAGAAGAGGACGTTTACTGGGGTGCAGAAGATCAGTGGTTGGCTACCAGCGACAAGCCCAAGGGCCGTTACTCCGGTGATCGGGAGCTGGAAAGTCCCCTGGCCGCCGTACAGATGGGCCTGATCTATGTGAACCCGGAAGGCCCCGATGGCAATCCCGATCCCCTCGCTTCAGCCAGGGATATCCGTGAAACCTTTGAACGCATGGCCATGAACGACTACGAAACGGTCGCCCTCACCGCCGGTGGTCACACCTTCGGCAAGGCTCACGGTGCCGGTGATGCCGCCCATGTTGGCGTCGAGCCGGAAGCGGCGCCCATCGAGCAAATGGGTTTCGGCTGGAAGAGCAGCTTCAAAAGTGGCAAGGGCCGCGACGCCATCACCAGTGGCATCGAAGGCGCCTGGACACCGACCCCAACCCAGTGGGACATGAGCTACTTCGACGTGCTGTTCGGTTACGAGTGGGAATTGTCGAAGAGTCCTGCCGGTGCCAACCAGTGGGTGCCCAAAGGCCTGGCGGACAAGGACCATGCCCCCGATCCTGAAGACGCTTCCCGGCGGGTGGGCATCATGATGACCACCGCTGATATGGCGATGAGGATGGATCCAGCCTACGAGAAGATCTCGCGGCACTTCCACCAGAACCCGGAGGAGTTTGCCGACGCCTTTGCCCGCGCCTGGTTCAAACTGACCCACCGCGACATGGGCCCCAAGGTGCGCTACCTCGGCCCGGAAGTCCCGGCGGAAGACCTGATCTGGCAGGACCCTGTTCCGGCTGTGGATCACGAACTGGTCAATGCCCAGGATATCGCCAATCTGAAGCGCACCATCCTCGCCTCGGGCCTGACAGTATCTGAACTGGTATTCACTGCCTGGTCATCTGCCTGCACCTATCGCGATTCCGACAAGCGCGGTGGCGCCAATGGCGCCCGTATCCGTCTGGCGCCACAGAAGGACTGGGAAGCCAACCAGCCCGAGCAACTGGCCAGGGTATTGAGCGTGCTGGAAGGTATCCAGGCACACTTTAATGGGAGCCAGTCCGGCAGCAAAAAGGTGTCACTGGCTGACCTGATCGTGCTGGGTGGTGCCGCTGCCATCGAAAAGGCCGCGATGGATGCGGGGCACGGGATCGAAGTGCCCTTTGCAGCCGGTCGCACCGATGCCACTGCGGAGCAGACCGATGCTGACTCTTTTGATCCCCTCAAGCCCGAAGCAGATGGTTTCCGCAACTATACCCGTGCCAGGTTCACCGTTTCCGATGAGGAGATGCTGGTGGACCGCGCACAATTGCTGGGACTGAGTGCCCCGGAGATGACTGTGCTGGTGGGCGGTATGCGGGTGCTGGGGGCCAACCATGGCAACAGCAAGCACGGCGTTTTCACCAGTAAACCCGGCACCCTGAGCAATGACTTCTTCATCAATCTGGTGGATATGGACACTGTCTGGCAGCCAACCGCTGCCGATGCCGATGTGTTTGAAGGCCGCGACAGCAAGACCGGCGCAGTGAAGTGGACAGGCACACGGGTGGACCTGGTGTTTGGCTCCAATTCCCAGTTGCGTGCTCTGGCTGAAGCCTACGCCCAGGACGATGCTGCGGGGAAATTTGTCAGGGACTTTGTGGCAGCCTGGAACAAGGTGATGAACGCCGACCGCTTCGATCTGTTCTGATCCTGCTGAGTCCCGGGCGCGATCAGGCGCCCGGGACTCATTTTTGCGGGTCTTTCAGCGCCGTTAACCGTCGCATCCACCCACTGAGGGATCGTCCCCCGCTTCCCACCAGGATTTGCCCGCACATTTTCCCGAATCGATCAGTTTCTTGCAGTCCAGCATGCCCTTGCACTCGCAGCTGGTGGCGCCAGTATCGTACTCGGTGCATTTCCACTCTTGGGGGCCGCTGTCCGGCGCAGCGAACACTTTGGGTTTTGGTGTTGAGCGCTCGGCGCGCATCACCTGCTGGGCAGGTTCACTACTGGTTTTTCTTGCGGCATCGGCGGGTGCGCGGGAGCTGCTGGTCGCTTCAGCGCGGGTTGTTTCCCCATAGGTTGCCAGGGGTGTGTTGCCCAGGATGATCAGGGAGAATGACAGAATGGCCAGAACGCTGGCCGCCAGGGATTTTTTCATGGGAGCCTCCAGTCCGATCCCTGTGGTTGTCAGGACTGGCTGTCCGGTTGGGATCGGTTGTCAAAGTGTAGACCCTGTGGCCAGAAATCCCAGGCCAGAGGGTCGTTCACTTCAAACAGGTGGGTTAGCGACTCCAGGTCGCCGTTACAGTTTGCCCCGCATTCGTGCCACGCCCTCACCCCAGTGGTGCAAGCGCTGCCAGAAAGCCTCGCGGGTGCTGGCAAAGTTGTGCATATGACCCATGCGTGGGCAGACAAACACCGTCACATCGATGGCGCTTTTGAATGCCTTGGGTTCCTGCCAGGGGTCTGGCACCACATCCCTCTCACCCACGGCCACCAGCACCGGAACGGCGATCGCCGCCGCTTCCGGTGCAACCGCGCCCGGCGCCACCATCTGGATCGCACAGGGCGGTGTGGTTGAGGAGCGCCAGTATGGCAGGCTGCCGTCGGGATTTTTGGCGTTGAGGTCGATGGCGACAAGATCGGCGGGCACATCGTCGTAGTGGAAGCACCAAGCGAACGGGTGTTCGTCCCCGCCACCGTTGCCCTGCAGATCCTCTTTGCCCATAACAGTCTTTTGCGCTGCTGCCATCACAGCCTGGTTGACGATCAGCGGTGCATCGAGATTGCTGCCGCGGGGAATCCACGGCCACTGGGCCTGGGGTGCGCCGGGGCGCGAAGGCACCACGGTGTGGATGGCGCTGTAACCGAGGCTGGCAATACCGTCGAATGGCCCGTGCTGGCCCTGCAGAACGATGGTGAAACAACCGCCCATGGACTGGCCAATACCGAGTTTTACGGGATTTTTCACCGGGGCAAAACCCGCCAGCATATCGCCGCTGTCAAGTTTGGAGACCACGGCATTAACTGTGGCCAGGTTGGCCCGGGCAACATTTTCATAATTCAATGCATTGCCTTCCGGAATGGTGGAATCCCCTACACCAAGATGATCGCAGGCGACAAAAATCCAGCCCCGCCGGGTATGGTAGCCCGCTTCTCCACCGGGATTGCCGGGCATGTCAATGGAATAGTAGTGACGGTTGTAGCCTCCGCCGGGAAATGCAAAACACACCAGGGGCGGGTCGCAAAGCCCTCCCTCAGGCAGGTAAACAGTGGCGGCGGTGTGGGCTGGAATGCCAAGATCGGCAGTCCCGGTAACGTCAACAGTGAGTTCAACCCTGTGCATATCGTGTTCTCAATGGGGTGCTTATGGCGTTTATGGCCCGCAACAATATCAGCCTGTGCCAGCTGTGGCTGTCAGGCGTTGTATGGTAGAGAAAAGTGGGGGCAGGGGGAACACAAGAGGTATTTTATTGCACAGGGGAGGGCAATTGTTGCGGCAAGAAAGGGATGTGCAAAACCTGCGGCAAGAGACAAGGTGGTACTTCACCATAACCGGGCCGGGTTATAGTGAAGGGCCAATGCTATTTGTGGTAATCCGCAGACAGCAGGGCATCGTCACGGAATTTGGTGGCCCTGGCCAGATCTTCAGTGCGCACGGTATTGGCTGTGCTCAGGCAGGCATCCTTGGCGGCACCGTCCAGGATTCCACATTTTTCTTTCTCAATGTTGTAACGGCCCTCAACCCCAGCCTTGGCAACATCAAAGGCTGCATTGGCAGTCTTGGTCATGGCGTCGGATTCCGCTGCGGTCAGTGTTTTGAGGGCGCGCTGATCGGTTTCGCCGTACTTTTGCTGGGCGCTGGCAACCTGGTCCTGGGCCTTGATCATGGTTTTGGTGGCATCCTCGCGGGTCTGACTGATGTCCTTTGAGGCAGTCTTGCGGGCATCGACAATGTTTTTGGCATTGTCAGTCGGCGAATTGTCGCAGCCACTGATCATCAGGGCGGCAACAATGGCTAAGGGTAATAGTTGTTTGATCATGGGGAAATGCCTGGCGGTATTTGCGCGGCGGGCTGTGCGGATGCACAACTCTCGTTGCACAATACGCCAGCGCCACAGGGCAGTCGGTGCGGTGGCGTACCGAATCCCGTGAGGTTGTCCGGTAGTTTTTCGCCCGGCGTGTTTTAATTGGGGGTGATCCGTAAAACATCACCCCCAGGCATCAAGCAAGCCCTCTGTGGGCAAAGGAGTTTTACCATGAGCAAAGGCCAGGATTCAAAAAAGGAAACCAAGAAAAAACCCCTCAAAACCATGGATGAAAAAAAGAAAGCCAAGAAAGAGAAAAAGGAATCTGCCCGCAGGATTTAACTGCCCGACGCTGGTAGCTGTGCATGTCTCGGCCAGTTGATGGCTGAATGCACAGCGAATGCTGGATACAGATGTTCAATGACTGCTGACAAATCGTCCCCCGCAGCCACAGCCCGCCAGTTCGAACTGGGGTTGCGGTGGCTGAATGCCCCTGAAAATATCCGGGTCAAAACCCCTGCCGTTCGCTCCTGGGATGAATTTCTTCATGCCGGGCAAACCCTGCCATGGGCCCGGCGCCTGGTGTGGGCGCGGCTGTGGCCGCTGCTGGGGGCAATCAACGGTATTCTGGCCCTCAGCGGGCTGCTGGTGTGGCCTGATGGCAGTGGCGTTCACCTGCTGCTGTTTTTGCTGACGTTCTGGCTGATGCCCCTGTTGCTGATGGTCTGGACAGCGGTCTCTGCCCTGGCCCTGGGGCGAACCCCCTGCTGGCGACCGCTCATTACCCCCCACCAGGACAGGGTCATCGCACTGTGGTTTGCGCGCCAGTCACTGCTGGCTCAGGGGCTGTTCTGCCTCAGCGGTCTGGCCTGGCTGTGGCTGATGCTGCTGACTCGCCAGGTGATTTTTTACTGGAGTACTTCCATAACTGCCGTCTCGGCCTCCGTAAACAGCCTGTTTGACGCGCTGGGGTTGGGCCTGATTGCCGCGCCGCAAACCCCGCAGATTGCCGCAGCACAGGCGGGTGCCATTACGGGCTGGGGCATTGTCGGCGGCGAAAGTGCCTTGCTGGCGGACACGATGCTGTGGGCCTTATGGCTTACCCAGATAGTGGCGCTGTGGGTGCTGTTGCCCGTCGCCCTGTTGCTGCTGGTTTGCCAGTGGCGCCTGCGGCGGGGGCTGGCACGCTGGCCGCAATGGAACCACAACCTGCGCCTGCGCTTTGAGCAGCAATGTGAACCGGCCCTGAGCTACCGCGCCCTGCAACCGGAACAACCCCTGATCGAAGCCCTCAACCATGACTTTCCCGTACTTGCGGTGCCCCCGGACGCCCCCGGTTTTCTCTGGCAGATGGCGCCGCAAGGGCTACCTGCTGCAGGTTCAATCCCCCTTGGCGAATCCCCATGGGCAGCGGATCAGCAGGCGGTGACACAGTATGCGGCAACACTGACCCATTGGTACATTGGCGGCTCGGCAGTGCCCACGGGGGATCTGGCGGATCTGCTGCGCTTGCATTTATCTGCCGGGGGCCAGCCGCAGTTGTGTCTTTTCCTGGAGGGGGTGGCCCCGGCCAATATTGATGCCTTCAAACACAGCTGGAGTGCCTTTCTCGACCGCAATGATCTGCCCCTCAACATACAGCTGGTCAATGTCGGTGCGCGGCCATGACCGCGAGTGAATTCCCGGTATTTGCCGTGGTGGGCCACCCCAACCAGGGCAAGTCCAGCGTGGTTTCCACCCTGGTGCAGGACGACCATATCGCCATCTCGCCGGTCAGTGGCACCACCCGCGAGGCACACCGCTACCGCCTGATGCTGGGGCAGGAAACCCTTTACGAACTGGTGGACACCCCCGGTTTCCAGCGCGCCCGCCAGGTACTCGACTGGTGCACGGCCCACAGCGACGGCGCGGCGGACAGGCCCCGGGCGCTCGCCGACTTCGTCCATCAGTATCAACAGGACCCCCGTTATGCCGATGATTGCGCACTGCTCGCGCCGGTGCTTGAAGGCGCTGGCATCGTTTATGTGGTGGACCCGGCCCAGCCTTTCAATGCCACCTTTGAGGCTGAGCTGACGCTGCTGTCGTGGACGGCCCAGCCGCGCCTGGCGCTGCTCAACCCCCTGGGCCAGGGGCGCCACGAGGCCCAGTGGCAGGCGGCGTTGCAGCAGTATTTTTCCCTGGTGCGCACTTTCAACCCGCTGCTGGCGCCCTTTGAGCAGCACCTGGGTTTGCTGCGCAGCATGGCGGAAATCCACGCGCCCTGGCGCTCAGACCTGTTGCGCAGCGTCGATGCCCTGCATCAGCAGCGGCTTGCCCGCCATCAGCAGGCGGCTGATCTGGTGGTGCAATATTTGCAGTCGGCGCTGCGCTTTCACCTCAAATTGCCGGTGATCGGCGCCGTGGACGCCACAAGGGCAACCGGCCTTGCCCAGTACAACCGCGAGTTGCAACGGCGCGAAGGCGAGCTGCAAAAACAGCTGGCCAAACTCTACGGCCACAGCCAGCTGGACTGGCAAAGCGAATGGCAAAACCTGCACACCACCGACCTCACCGATGCCCACGAATGGCGCGCCTGGGGACTGTCGCGCTCACGCCTGGCCTCCCTCAGCGCTGGTGCTGGCGCCATGTCGGGCCTGGTGGTGGATGTCGCTACGGGCGGTACATCCATGCTGTTGGGCGCATTGGTGGGTGGCACTCTCGGCGGCCTGGCGGGCGGTTTTGCCGGTCGCGATCCCCTGACATTTGAGCTGGTGTCAAAAGTGCCCGGTTACGAACAATGGCAGTTGGGGCCAGTGGCCAACCTGGAGTTTGCCACCGCGCTCGCCGGTCGGGCCCTGCGCAGCTGGTACCAGGTGCGGCTGCGCAACCACGCCCGCCGCGACGGTCTGATGCTGGCCACCCAGGATCTGTCCCACTGGCTGGAAGGACTCGAGCGCAAACAGCAGGTGCAGTTGCTGTTCTGGCTGCGCAAGCTGCTGAAGCGAGCGCTGGATGAAGGCGAACAAAGCCAGCTGCAAGCACTGGTGCTGGCGCTGGGTGAGCGAATGGAGGGTTTATGAAACCGGAAAGTGGGTGGCACTGTGGTCGCTAGGGGCAACATCCAGTGCCCCATCAGCACCATTGCAATCGGTGGCAGTGACATCCGTGTCGCCACCAACTGCACCCGTTTTTCCCGTGGCACGCCACTGTTGGTATTCAACGGCCTGGGCATCAACCTTGAAACACTCTTTCCGTTGATGCGGGCATTGGGGGGCGTCGATGCGATCACCCTCGATGTGCCGGGGGTCGGTGGCTCCGACGCGCCTCTGTTGCCCCTCACCTTCTCCGGCCTCGCGCAACTATCCGCCCAGGTTCTCGACCATTTTGCTATCGAAACAGTGGTTGTGATGGGGGTTTCCTGGGGCGCCGGTATCGCCCTGGCATTTGCCAGCGGCCTGTCGGGCCGCTGTGAAAAACTGATTATCGCCTCCGGTACCCTGGGCGCTGCGGCCATTCCCGGAGGAATTCGCAGCTTGGTGGCGCTGTCAAACCCCAGGCGTTATATCGACAGTGACTATCTGCGTCAGCATGCGGGTTCGTTGTACGGAGGCAAATTCAGTACAAGCCCGGCACTGGTGGAGGATTACATCAACACCCTCCACAGCCACAGGTCGCCGACCACCTACTTCAACCATCTGTATGCATCGTTCTGCTCCCCTGGCGTGATTGGGCTGTACGGTATCAAGCAGCCCACGCTGATCATGGCGGGCAGTGACGACCGCATGTTGTCGGGCGCCAACGCGCTGTTGTTGCACAAGCTGATACCCGGCAGCAGTCTTGTGACGGTCGACGACGGGCACATGTTTTTCTATTCTTCTCCGGTGGAAACCGCAGGAAAAATACAGCAATTTATGGGTGGTCAGATATGACTATCGGCGTCCCATGGAGCAAAAATGCAATGCACAGATCCTGTAGATGGTTGTTGCTGGCTATGCTTCTGCTGCTCACAGCCTGCAGCAGCACCAGCTTTTTCTACAACCGCCTGCATTTTCTGGTGCCCTGGTATCTGGGCGGCTATGTGGACCTGGAACGTCCCCAGCGCCAGTATCTGGATGAACTGCTCGCCAGTTACCTGCAACAGCATCGCCAGGAGGAGCTGCCCCGCTATGTGGCTATCCTCGATCAGGCTGTTGTGCTGCTGGATAGCCAGGTTGTCGCCGATGATATAGGTGCGCTCTACACCCAGGCCGAGCAGGCAGCAGAGCGGTTGCAGGCAGGCTCCCTGGAGTGGATGCTGGCGCTGGGGGCGGAGCTGAGTGACCAGCAAGTTCAGGTTTTTTTACAGGAACTGCAGACCAGGCAGCAGGAGTACGCAGAGAAATATCTCTCCCGTGACGACAAAGAATTTCACCAGGACGTTTACAAAAGCCTGAGGAAAAACAGCAGCAAATACTTGGGGCGTCTGGATGCTGGCCAACGCAAGAACCTGGAGCAGGCCAGCAGGCAGCTCAAGCGATCCGACGCCCTGTGGTTACAGGACCGCCAGGTCTGGATTGATTACCTGCGCCAGATACTGCAACGTCAACCGGGCTGGCAGGATCAGTTGCGTCAGGCGTTCGCCATGCGGGGTGAGAATGCATCTGAGGACTACAATGAGGTGAATGACTACAATCTGCGGGTTATCCAGCAAGCCCTGGCAGAATTGCTCAACAGCCGCAGTGAAAAGCAGGATAGGCGCTTGCGGGTAGAAATCGCAAAACTGCGAGGAGAATTGCTGAAGCTGATCGAGCAGGGTTAATAGTTCACAGTTCACTGCCTGCAAAGCGAGTCTGCCCGACAACCTGGCCGCCGGTGTCTTGTATGCCCCTTGTATAGTTAGGGTTTATTGCGTTCTATCGATATACTCACCGCAACGGATTCCAGTCAAGGCCGGATTACCATACCTGGACAATACCTGAACCACATGCCGCGCATACGATCATCCCTTTTCAGCCTGCTCCCCTTGGCCCTGCTGGTGGCCGGGTTGGTGGTGACATCGATGCTGGCGCTGCTCGTCCACAACGACATCCGCGGCGATGCACGCCAAGACTCAGCCTTTGCCGCCGATCAAATCACCCTGAAGATCGAAGAGCGCCTGCATCTCTACCGCCTTGCCCTGAATGGCGCCGCTGGACTCTTCACTGGCTCGGAGGACGTCAGTCGCGAGGAGTGGCGCGCCTATGTGGACAAGCTGCGTATTGACGCCAATATTCCCGGCGTACAGGGGATTGGCTTCTCCCTGCTGATTGAGCCCGACCAGTTGGAGGACCATGTCGCTGCCGTCCGCGCCGAGGGCTTTGGCGATTACCGGGTGTGGCCCGAGGGGGAGCGGCCCCTCTACACCTCGATCATCTACCTGGAGCCATTCCGCGATCGCAACCTGTGGGCATTTGGCTACGACATGTACTCCGAACCGGTGCGGCGCCTGGCCATGGAGCAGGCCCGCGACCGCGACGGTGCGGCCATCACCGCCAAGGTCCTGCTGGTTCAGGAAACCGACGAGGATGTGCAGGCCGGTTTTTTGATCTACACGCCAGTGTACCGAGTGGGGTTGCCCATTGACACCGTCCAGCAGCGCCGCTCGGCCCTGCTGGGCTGGGCCTACAGCCCCTACCGCATGAACGATCTGGTGTCCGGCATTCTCGGCAACTGGCAAAGCGCTGATAGCCTGTCTGTGGCCATGCATATCCACGATGGCCAGCAGCACAATACCGACACCCTGCTGTTCAGCAGCGCCCCGGGGCAGGCACCGTCCGTTGATTCGCCGTACTACCAGCGTCGCCAGATCGACATCAATGGCCACACCTGGCTGCTGGAATTCGATCGGCTGCCCCACGCCCCGACACTCGATTACAGCGAGGTGTGGCTCATCCTCGCCGGCGGGTGTCCACCCTGTTGCTGGTTGCCCTGGTGCTGTCCCTGCAGCGCACGGAGCGCCGCGCCGTACGCAAGGCCGAGGTGCTCACTCTGGATCTTCGGCAGCGCCAGAGAGCCCTGGAGGAGAGTGAGTTCCGCTGGAAGTTTGCCCTGGAGGGCGCGGGGGATGGTCTCTGGGACTGGGATTTCGCCGTCGGCAAGGTGTTTTTCTCGCCCCGCTGGAAAACCATGCTGGGCCACAGCGAGGATGAGATTGGCAACGGTCTCGACGAGTGGGAAAGCCGCATCCACCCCGATGACCGTGAGGAAGCGTTGGCCCTGGTGCGGGATTATCTCGAGGGCCGCGCCTCCGCCTACAGCAGTGAGCACCGGGTGCGCTGCAAGGATGGCACTTACAAGTGGATACTCGCCCGCGGCATGGTGGTCAGCCGCGACACTGCAGGCGCACCGCTGCGCTTGATCGGCTCCCACTCGGATATTTCCACCACCAAGGCCCTGGAGCAGAGCCTGCGGGACAGCCGGACGGAACTTCTGGAGGCTCAGCGGGTAGGCCGCATCGGCAGCTGGACCCTGGACCTCGCCACCGACAGGGTGACCTGGACGGCGGAGTTGTACCGCATGTTCGGTGCTGATCCCACAGGTCCCGCCCCCGACTACCAGCAACAAGAAGCGATTTATACCCCGCAAAGCTGGCTCGATCTGTCGACGGCGGTAGATAGGGCTGCCCGCGAGGGCCAGCCCTACAGCCTGGAGTTGGAAACGGTCAAGGGCGATACCCCCTCCGTCTGGATATTGGCCCGGGGCGAGCCGATCCGCAGCGCCGACGGGGTTATCACCGGGTTGCGCGGCATCGCCATGGATATCACCGAGAGCAAGCAGGGGCGTATTCGCATCGAGCGCCTCAACCGCCTCTATTCAGCCCTCAGCGCCTGTAATGCAGCCATTCTCCACTGCGCCGAGGAGAGCGAATTGTTTGCACGCATCTGTGAGGTGGTGGTCAACGAAGGTGGTATGAAAATGGCCTGGATCGGCCTGGTGGACGAGGCAACCGGCCGGATTGTGCCCAGCCACGCTTTTGGCGAGGGCACCGATTACCTCGACGGTATCGAGATCTCGGTGCAGGCGGACGATCCCCATGGACAGGGGCCAACCGGCACAGCAGCAAGGGAAAACCACCCGGTATGGCTCGATAACTTTGCCATCAATCCCCGCACTTCCCCCTGGCATCAGCGCGCCGCCCGCCACGGCTGGGCATCCTCCGCAGCACTGCCCATCCGTCGCGGCGGCCAGGCGGTGGGCGCCCTGACGTTCTATACCACCATCAGTCGCTGGTTTGACGACGAGACCCGCAAGCTGCTGCAGGAGATGGCTGGCGATATCAGCTACGCCCTCGACAAGTTCGCCGCCGAAGCCGCAGCCATCACCTACCAGGAAAGCCTGGTGGAGGCGGAGCAGCGCTTCAATGCCCTGATCGAACAGTCCATCTCCGGGGCCTATATTTGCCAGGATGGCTGCCTGGTGTACGTCAACCCCCGCCTGAAGACCATCTTCGGCTACGGGCCGGAGGACGACCTGGTCGGTCGCGATCCCGTCGCGCTGGTCAGCCCGGAGGACCGCGATGCCTCCCTGGAACGGTTCCGCAGCCTGTTTGCCCGCGAGGTGTCGTCAGCCGAGGGTAGCTTTAACGGCATCCGCAAGGACGGTTCCCTGGTGCCCCTTAACAGCAACAGTTCACTGGCGTCCTACCAACAGCGGCCTGCAGTCATCGGTCTGCTACAGGATGTTTCCGACCGCAAGGTGGCGGAGGATCATATCCGCCGCTATACCGAGCAGCTCCAACAGCTGCTGATGCAGATTGTCGCCCTGGTCACCAACCTGGTGGAGATGCGCGACCCCTATACGGCGGGCCACGAAAAGCGGGTGGCGGATATCGCCCAGGCCATCGGCGTTGAGCTGGGCCTCGACGCCCACCGCCTGGAAGGCCTGCGGGTGGGGGGCTACCTCCACGATGTGGGCAAGATCGCCGTGCCCGCCGAGATCCTCACCAAGCCAGGCCGACTCTCGCCCCTGGAATACGCCATTATCCAGAATCACGCGGGGGTAGGCTTTGACATCCTCAAGAACGTCAGCTTCCCCTGGCCGGTGGCGCAGATTGCTCACGAGCACCATGAGCGCATCGACGGCAGCGGCTATCCCCAGGGCCTGCGGGGTGAGGATATTCTCCTGGAGGCGCGCATCGTCGCCGTTGCCGATGTGGTGGAATCCATGGCTACCGATCGACCCTATCGCCCGGCCCTTGGCGTCGAGCAGGCCCTGGCAGAAATTGAGCGCGGTGCCGGCACGGCCTACGACCCCGCTGTGGTGGATGCCTGTCTGCGGCTGTTCCGCGACAAGGCCTATGTGATCCAGCGCTAGGGGTGCTGCAATGCCGGAAAATGAATCTATGGACATCTATCGTGCGTTGTTCGAACACAGCCTGGATGCACTCTTTGTCACCACGCCGGAGGGCAGCATCCTCGCAGCCAATCCTGCTGCATGTGCCCTGCTGGGGCGCAGTGAAGCGGAGATTTGCCGCCTAGGTCGCGCCGGCATTGTCGATCTCTCCTCGCCACAATTGCGTCGGCTGCTCGACGAGCGGATGGCCAACGGCAGCGCTCAAGGGGAATTGTTCTTTATCCGGGCCGATTGCTCTCGTGTTGAGGTGGAGGTGACATCCGCGTGTTTCAGTGATCCTCAGGGGCGCATGTTGACGGCGTTGATCGCGAGGGACCTGTCACCCTTTCTGGAGACCAGAGGACTCATCGCTGCAAGCGAGGCGAAGTTTCACTCCGTGGTGCAGGCCATGGCTGAGGGGGTGGTTTTTCAGGACGCCGAAGGGCGCATTGTCGAGACCAACCGCGCCGCCCTGGAAATCCAGGGCCGCAGCAACGACGAAATGCTCGGTCGCGACTCCGACGATCCCGTCTGGGGCGCGGTGCGGGAGGATGGTAGCTTCTTTCCCGGCGATCAACACCCGGCGATTGTAACTTTGCGGACCGGAGAGCCCCAATCCGATGTGGTGATGGGTATTCGTCGACCCAGCGGCGAGCAGCGTTGGATCTCCATCAATGCCCAGCCGGTAGTCGGCCCCGACGGCAACACTCGGATCGGGGTAGTGACCACCTTCCACGACGTCACCGAGCGCAAGCACCAGGAGCAGCAGATCGCTGAATACATCGCCAAGCTCGAAAAATCCATGGAGCAGACCCTGCACGCGGTGGCCAACATGGTGGAATTACGCGATCCCTACACCGCTGGACACGTGCAGCGGGTCGCCACAATTGCCGGGGCTATCGCACGGGAAATGGGCTGGCCCGAGGGGCGCTGCAACAATCTGAAGTTGATCGCCCTTGTCCATAATGTCGGCATGATTGCCATTCCGGCACAGATACTAGTCAAGCCCTCCAGCCTGACACCACTGGAATACGAGCTCATAAAAGGCCACCCTGAGTGGGGTTATGAAATCCTCAAGGATGTGGACTTCCCGTTGCCCATCGCCAACATCATCCGCCAGCACCATGAACGGCTGGATGGCAGCGGCTACCCCCACGGTCTTCGGGGCGATGAGATCCTGCCCGAGGCCCGGGTGATTGCAGTGGCCGACGTGGTGGCGGCCATGACCGCTCATCGGCCCTATCGCCCGGCCCTCAATTTGGACGAAGCCATAGCCGAGATCTGTGGTCACCGCAGCGAATGGTTTGATCCCGAGGTAGTAGATGCCCTGTTGTACCTTGTCGGAAAGCAGGGTTATCAGCTACCGGCTTAAGGGAGACTTGGGAGACTTGGGGTCAGACTCGAATTCTCTGACATCCACGGTCGGGCCGCAGGATAAAATTTGTTCACTGTTCACTGTTCACTGTTCACTGTTCACTGCGCACTGCTCACTGGCGTTCTGCAGCAACCAAAGGGTCTCTTTTGATGCAACTATTCCTTTCAGGCCACCTGCAACCTCTCTGGTTTCAACCCGCTGCACTCGATAAGTGGCCGCATAATGTTGCTTTACTTCGTCTTCAATAATTGAAAAGGGTGGGCCGTCTATCGCCCGCTGGTCGTATTCATAGGCAATCAGCAACTGCGGTGCTGCATCCGTTATGCTTATCAGATGCGACGTATAGTGCCGACGCATCTTTGCTGGCAGGGCAACCAGTGCTGCCCGATCATATACTGCGTCGATAGGGCCAAGGAGTTCAGCCGACACATCAAAAATATCACCCACCCAGATGTCGATATCTTTGGCACTATAGCGCAGCAACTTTCCAGCGCTGGATATTTCCGGCTCCACGCCAAGTTCCTTGAACAGCTCGCTGATGGCCAGTTCGCTCAATTCTGCGCCAGCAACTCGATAGCCGCAGCCAAGCAACCAGGAAAAATCCCGCGTCTTGCCGCACAGGGGCAGGAATACCCGGCTGCCTTTTGGCAGATTCAACGTTGCGAAATGCTCTGTCAGTAGCGGGTTTGCCTCACTGTTATGAAAACCGATTTCACCCTGTGCCCATTTTTGATGCCAAAAACCGGCTTCCATATTGCCTCCGTTAATTCTTCCAGCCATTGTCGCTGCAAGGCTAGTCATCAATGTTTATGACCAGTCAGCCGCTGCATAGTCTCTGTATACGCAGGGGCAGTATTCCGTGGCGCACGGGATGTCACTGACAGGATTAACGTCATGTAATTGTCGCTTGCTCCCGTTTTCTGCGCAGGAGCGAGTTGCCGCTTCCGCACCCGTTACCACCCAGAGTATGGTAACGAGGCGATTGGCCGGTAGCTGATTAACGCCCCACCATGTCATTGAGCTTCTTCTTGATAAAGTCGCGAATAAAGCTGCCTATCGGCGTGGACACACCCGCTTCTTTGGCAACAGATTCCGCCAGGCTCAGATCCTTCTCGCCAACGGGAGACTGACTTTCGATGATGTCGGCGGTGGCTTTTTCGCCACGGCTGGCGCGCATCTTGATAAAGCCGCCCATGGGTGGGGTCAACACGCCGTTTTTGGTCATCACGGTGAGCAGTTTGTCGGTGGATACACCGGCGGCTTCGGCCATTTCAAAGGCTTCAAGGCCGATCATGATCTGGCTCCAGGAGACAAGGTTGTTGGCGATTTTCATCGCCATACCTGCGCCGATGGGGCCAGCGAGGATGGTGTCGGTAGAGTAGGCATCCAGCACTGGCTGAACCCGTGCGGCAATGGCTTCGTCACCGCCGAGCATGGTGAACACGAAAGGGGCATCCTGGGCGATGATGGTGCGGGTGACGGCGGCATCCAGCACATGGATGTTGCGTGCGGCGCCGCGCTCCGCCAGGGCGATCATGGTTTTGGGGTTGACGGTGCTGTGCACCAGCAGCACGGAGTCGGATTTCATGGCGGGGATCAGGCCATCGGCGCATTCATTCACCTGGGCATCGTCGCGCACGCACACGCCGATCACATCGGCATCTTTGGCCACATCCGCCAGGCTGGTGGCAAGTCTGGTTACGCCTTCAAAGCGCGCCATGGCTGCAGGGAAGGCATCAAACACTGCCAGCTCGTGTGCGCTTTTGGCCAGCAGCATGGCCTGACCATAGCCCATGCTGCCCAATCCGATAAATCCAACTTTCATAACATTACCCTTCTGATGTGCGGCGCAATTGGCCGGTATGTGTTTATGGTTTGCTTATGGTTTGTGAGCGGTGACGATATTGACGTGACTGGAGTTGCCGTCAGTCAAAACGATGGGAGGGTGAAGGGTAAGCCTACTGTTTGATAAAAGCCATCCCCGCCCCGGGGGCTGAGGCAATCCCTGGGCCGGTCTGCAATGGAAATGTCAGGATTGCCGCAACAACCTGAGGCAGGACGGGGGAGCCAGTCATCATCGTTGTAAGGCAGCACCCCTGCGTCGCACCAGCATCATAAAGCCCAGCACGGCAAACCCCAGGGCAACCACAATCACCAGCGCCACCAGGCCATCGCGAATCTGGCGACCGACAAAGGGCGTCAAAAAGTTCCACTTGTGCAGGTGGCTGAAGGACAGGCCTTCGTAGCGGTCAGCCCTGTTGATCTGATCCACCAGCACCCCGTTGGCCGGGTCGATAAAGGCCGTGCCTTCACCATGGTCTACCCGCCACACCGGTAAGCGTTTGTTGCGGAAGTCGTACTCGGGACCAAAGCCGGTGACCATGGCGCTGTTGTTGATCTGCTGCGGGTTGATGCCCAGGTGTTGGGCAGCGGCAAAGCGCGCCAGGTCTTCGTCGCTGAGGGGCGATAGTTTGCCGGTTGTTGCATCGATCAGGCGCGCGGGTTTTTCCGTGGGAGTGCCGTTGAAGCGGGTGTGGTGCTCGACACTCTGGTGGGCTTTGCCGGCGGGGATGCCGAGGCGGTAGAGGATTTGCCCGCCGGGAGCATTCACCAGGGTGATGCTGCTCAAGGGCTGGCCGTTTAACTCCTCCAGCCAGCCAGTGGTGGTTCCTGAATTGTTACTGTTGAGGATAAAGGGTGCGCCATAGATCAACCCCGTTGGCGCCGAGTCACCGGCATTGTGCAGCAGGTGGTACAGCCCGCTGGTGGCAAACGCCAGCAGCGGCAGCCAGAGACCCCAGGCCAGTGCCCGGTGCCAACGGCGGGTACCCTTGAGTTTGCGGTTCGGCATGATAAGCACCATTGCCATACCGGTCAGGCACAGGAGGGCAAGGGAAGCCACCAGCACCAGCACAACCAGCACCCGCGCCGGTTCGAGGCGGTCGAGCCAGCTCCAGGTATGCAGCGCCTGGAACAGTGCCTGTTGCAGGGTTTTGGTGTCATTGGTGAGACTGGCGAGGGCATTGAGTTCGGTGTGGACAAAGGCGGTGAGGTTGTCGCTGGTATCGAAGGCTACGCGCCACACCGGCAGCAGCCGGTTGACGGAGGGATAGGCGTTATCGAAGGTGGTCTGCAGCACCATGGAGCGAATGGGGGTATCCGTCAGGCCAGTGTAGTAGCGCGCCAGCCACTCCCCCTGGTTGCGGTCGAACTCGGTCAGCTCATCGCCACTGGGCAGGCTGAAATACCGGCGTTTGATGCCGTTGTCCTGAGTGACCTGCAACAAATTGCCCTGCGCGGTGGGGGTGACTTTCACCAGCTGCGCCTGATCGACGCTGTTGGCGGCCAGCACCGCAGGAATGGCGGCAATATTTTGGCTGGAAAACTCCGCTTGGGGTGGAAAGAACACCGCCTGCTGCGGGCCAAACCAGGTCATCAACGGGTGGGTAAGCCCGGACAGGCCAAAGACGATCAGGGCGATGCCGCCGGTCCAGCCGAGCAGTCTGTGCCAGCGTACTGTTGGGCGGATGAGGTGGTTCTTGGTCATTGTTTGGTGTTCTCTGGATGGGCTTAAGTCTGACGTCTGACGCTTGACGTCTGACGCCAAGATATCCGTGCCACAAACTATATTCCGGGTCGTCGCGATCGAGCACTGAAGCCCGGTCGCTGATATTGAGCCTTCGGCCAGGGCTTTTTGTTTTTGCTTTTGCGTCAGACCTCAAGCGTCAGACGTCAGACCCTTCAGTACAGCAATCCTGCTCAAAATTTCAAACGCACCCCAACCGTAGCCGTGCGCGGCTGCCCCGGCCTGTACTCCAGATCCGGCACGCCCACCTGGTTGCTGGTGTAAGTGGAATAGCGCTGATCTGTGAGGTTTTGCAGGCGACTGTAAAGCTCGATGGTATCGCTCAGGCGGTATTGGCCGCGCAGGTTGAAGAGCTGGTGACCGCCGTAGTCGCGGGTGTTGGTTTCATCGGTGTAGTAGGCGCCGAGATAGTCCCATTCCAGCTCCACCCGCCACAGATTATCCGCAGCGGCGTAGGCCAGGGTGGCGTTGCCCATGTTATCCGGTGCGCGGGGAATGTCGTTGCCCGCGTAGTTGCAGGTGGCGGTGCCGCAGATATAGCTGAAATCCTGGTACTCCTGCTGGCTGTGGCTGAAGGCGACGGTGGAGGACCAGCGATCTGACCACTGCGCCAGCAGGGTCAACTCCACACCCCGATGGCGGGTCTCGCCGCTGTTGAGGGTTTTGCGGGTGTTGTCGACAATGACACTGACGATATCGTCCTCGATGGTCATGTGATACAGCGCCAGATCGTAGTCGAGCCAGGGCGTGAGCCGCCCCCGCAGGCCCACTTCGCGACTGATGGCGGTGACAGGTTTGAGGTCAGTGGTATCGGGCACCGCGCCGCTGCGAAACAGTTGCCCGGCGGTGGGGGCGCGAAAGGCGTGGCGGTAGGTGACATACAGGTTGTGGTCGTCACTGATGTCATACACCAGGCCCAGCTTGGGACTCCACTGATCGAAGGTCACCTGCTGGTCGTCGGGCCGGTAGTGGCGGGCGGGAAAAGGCAGGGGCGCAAACACACCCACCTCCGCCACGCTGGCATCCAGATTATCGCTGTAGTCGATACGGAAGCGGTCGTAGCGCACCCCGGCAGAGAGCCGCAGCCGTTCCGTGACCAGCCACTCCAACTGGGAGTAGGGCGACAGGGTCAACTGGTCCGCATCGTAGTCGTAATTCACCCGGCCGCTGCGCCGGTAATCCACAAAAAACTCCCCCTGCTTGCCGAGCAGGATGCGCTGCTCTTTATAGCTCGCCGGGGTGTAGTCAACATCCACACCGCTGATCCATTCCAGGTTGAGTTCTGTAAAGGTACGGCGATGCTTGGCCATCAGCCCCAGGGTTGTGAACTCGGTGGTGTACACATTGGGGTCGTAGGACAGCATCCAGGAGGGCATCAGATCCATGGTGTTGTCGCGGACGAAGGCGGTGAGGGTCCACAGTTTGTTGTCTGAAGGCTGCCAGGCCAGTTCGGTGGACAGGCGCAGGGCATTCACCTCGCGAAAGCCGATATCGCCGTGGTAAAGGTTTTTCTCCGGGCTGTGCTTGTAATCCGCTTCATTCAAAGCGGAAACGCCACTTTGATCAATGGTGGACCAGGCAAAGACTGTTTTACTGGTGAGCGCATCCGTCCAGTCCTGATCCCAGCGCGCGGTAAGCGAGGCGCGGCTGTAATCCCCTTCGTCGCGGAAACCCCGGTTATCGGTGACATTCACCTGCACCCCGGCACGACCTTTAGCGTTGATGGCGCCGCTGGCGGACAGCAATCCCCGGTACCAGTCGTTCTCGCCTGTCTCCAGGGTGAGGCCGATTTCCCGCTCCTCGCCAGGTGCGCGGGTGAGGCTGTTGATCATGCCGCCAATGGCATCGGAGCCGTACAGGGCGGAACCAGGGCCACGGGTCACCTCGATCCGGCTCGATTGGGTCAGGTCAATTTCATAGAGGCCGTTGTGATTGAAAAACCCGGTGGGGCGGGTGGGAATACCATCTTCCAGAAACAGGTAAACGCCGCCGGTGGTCAGTGGCTGACGGATGGCGGTCATATGGCCCTCGCCACCGAGATTGTTGACATGCACCCCGGCCATGCGGTTGAGGGCTTCGGCGGGGTGGCTGGGCATGATCTGTTCGAGATCTGTCGCACTGAGCACGCCGACAGACTCGGGTAACTCGTTGCGGGCGCGCTCCTCGCGGGTTGCTGTGACTATTACTTGCTCCAGGCGCGGGGGTACTTGTTCCAGACGCTGGGGCCGGGCGGCCAGCTCCATCTGGCTGGCAGGTTCCGACCAGGACAGCGGAGCGATACTGGCTGAGGCCACGGCAACAAAAAGCAGTTTTGATGTGGATATTGAGGGCATGTTGGTGGGCTTCCCTGTCATTATCGGGTGCATGGAAGGTCAGGGTAACCATGACCACAAGCCCGAAAGTATAGTGTCAGCGAGTGCCTTTGCCGATGCGACAAATTGTCGCACCCCTTGATCCTGTTGCAGCTTGATCTTATGCCTGCTGTTGGCGCGCACAGCCTGAGTGCGGCAACGCACGGACACCGTATCCATAAGCGCCTAATGTAGCTACAACCGGCTTTCCCTGCGCATGGCAATCTTGCGATGTAAATGTCAGCCCGAGGACAGTATGGAAAAATCAGGTGATGAGGATGCTCAAGCGGGTAACAGGGGTATCAGCAAGAAGGTGGGCGACAGGCGTCAGGCGGTTGACGCCGACCCGGATACAGCGTGTGCGAAATTCGAGAGGCTTGAGCGCCGCAAGCAGATTGTGCCGGGGTTTGTCGAGGTTGAACCCACAGGTGATGAACCCCTGTCAACGGCAATCCCCTCCCCGGCAGAAGACTGTTTAAACCCCATGCTGCGCACTGGCAGCCCGTTGAAACCCGATCAGGAGCACAAAAAACCATGAGCTTTTTCAATCAGGAGGAAATGAAATCCAGATGGCAACAACAGGTGCGTGGCGCCAGAATTGCCTGGACAAAACTCACCGAGGATGAATTGCTGGAATCTGAAGGACGCCAGGACAGGTTGATTGGTCTGTTGCAGGAGCGATACGCAGTCAGCTGTGAGGAAGCCAGCCGCCGGGTCAGAAATTTTATGGAAGTGCGCTAATCGTCACCATCACAACAGTTTTTTATCGGCAGCAGTCATCCGACTGTGCTGAACACATGACACCCAGTCAATGGAGTTACACAATGAACATATATAAAACCACCCGACAACTTGCTCTCGCATCCGCCATTAGCTTGGCAGTGTTTGCCAGCAGCGGCGCAATGGCCTCTGAAATGTCACAGGATATCAAGGAGGCGCGCCAGGAAAGCCAGATCTGGACCACCTACGCCCTCAGCCCCCATCTGCGCGCCCACGATATCCAGGTGAAAGTGGACAACGGCAAGGCAACGCTGACCGGCAAGGTGGATGAAGACGTCAACAAGGATCTGGCCAAGCAACTGGCTCTGGGCGTCAGCGGTATCACTGCCGTGGATAACCGGATAGTGGTGGAAGCGGATTATATAGCCCCCAAACGTACTGATCGCACCTTTGGCGAAGTAGTTGACGATGCCAGCATCACAGCAGCGGTAAAATCCAAATTGCTGTGGAGCAAAAACACCCAGGGTCTTTCTGCCAATATCGAAACACGGGGCGGAAAGGTCACCCTGGAGGGAACTGCCAACAGTGCCGCAGCCAGGGAGTTGGCTGGAGCACTGGCCCTCAATACCCATGGTGTGGTGTCGGTTGACAACAAGCTGACAGTTGACGAAAGCAAGTCGACCCTGACGGAAACCGCGAAAGAGACATCCGATGATGTGGGTCAGGCTGTGTCTGACACCTGGATCACCACCAAGGTGAAGTCTACGCTGATGTACTCGAAAAACATCAACAGTTCCAACATTCAAGTCAGCACCAAGGACGGCGTGGTTAGCCTCAATGGTCGCGTAAACAGTGGTGCTGAACACGCCCTGGCGGTAGAGCTGGCCAATAATATACGCGGTGTTACCCGCGTGGATGACAAAGGGCTGACGCACTGATATCGCCCTGTCCTTGCTCAAACGGCAGGATTGAAATCTACTGTTACATTGGACCTGAATAACGTCTTGTGGGAACCTCTAAAAACTAGCTTGCTAGGTCTGGCGTCGTTAAATTTGGCCTCAAAATGCTCATTTACTCCATGTAAACTCCGCTTTTTCGGCCAAATTTGCCTAGCCAGCCCGTCGCCGCAAACGTTTTTAGAGGTTCCCTTGTGTAAAAAACCCCACTGCAATGGACGTTGCGGTGGGTTTTTTCTGGTTCGTCAAAGAGCCGTATCGGGATACTGTTCAGGCCTGGCTGTTAATTCCGGGTATAAGCAGATAGGGCAGCAATCTGTCAGTTTCTTTCTTGACCACGGCGTAGCACTCACAGCTGAGCTGCTCCAGTCTGGGCCGGTCCAGCACGGTGATACTGCCGCGCTTGTATTCGATAACCCCCATTTTTTGCAACTTGCCTGCCGCGTCAGTGACACCTTCGCGGCGCACACCGAGCATATTGGCAATCAGTTCCTGTGTCATGGTCAGGTGAGGGCCGTTTAGGCGGTCCAGCGACAGCAGTAACCAGCGGCACAGTTGCTGGTCAATGGAGTGGTGGCGATTGCACACTGCCGTTTGCGCCATCTGGGTGATCAGCGCCTGGGTATAGCGCAGCATCAGCACCAACAGCTCGCCATGGCGGTTGAACTCGTCCTTGATCCGCTGCCCCGGTAGCCGGTAGGCGTAGCCCTCGCTCTGCACCACGGCGCGGCTCGGGGTGCTTTCGCCCCCCATAAACAGTGAAACCCCCACCAACCCTTCATTGCCAACCACCGAAATCTCGGCGGAGGCACCACTTTCCATCACATACAGCAGCGACACAATGGCGTCGGTGGGAAAATACACGTGGCGCAAGGTATCGCCGGATTCATACAGCACCTTGCCCAGGGGCAAGGGCAGGGGCACCAGTTCAAGGTGTGGGAACAAACGCTCGCGAACTTCCGCAGACAGGGCTGACAACAGATGGTTTTGCTGTGGCGAGGCTATGGGTGTGTTGGCCATCAAGAAACCACTTTTGTTGGTTGAACAGGATTTTGTGAGTCTGCACCCGGGGTGTATAAGGTGCGTATAGTGCCCGTTTTCGGGGGCAAGGTACAAGCGGTAGAGAGTTCCGTGTAGAGAGTTCCTTGTAGAGAGTTCCGCAGGTAAATAGACACCTCGTTCCGAGCAGTTTGGCGCGGATTGCGTATGCGCGCCAGCGCACCGACACAGTGCCGGTCTGCTGTGAGAATGACGCTACCCAGTATTTATCTGCGCCATGGCATGCCATCGCTGCATCTCACAGGAAAAGCCTATTCCATGCAATCCGTTAATGCGCACAGGCTGTTCCTCGCGGTAGCCTTGGTTGCTGCGTTCAATGTGGTCAATGCCCACGAAGATTACAAGCATGTACTTGAAGCCGATCAGCAGCGTCTTGTTTTGATGGCCTGGGGGAGCAGTCCATGGCTGGCCGGTGACGAGCTGAGGGTAGCGGTGCACGAAGGCAAGGCATCCCTGAACGGCAAGGTGGGACACCCTGTGGCCAGTGATCTGGCCGCGCAGCTTGCCCTGGCTGTTGAAGGCATCAACAAAGTGGATAACAGAATCGTGGTTGTCATGGGATACAAGTCGCCACTCCGGTCTGCTTCGAGTAGTGTCAGCGAAATGCGCGGAGATGAAAATGTGAGTGCGCATAAACAACCGCTGCAAACAGAACCGTCAAGCCTTGCGAATGTCGAAACCTCAGCACGCTGGGGTGTTGCTGATGTGTGGATAACGGCCAAAGTCAAATCGGCCTTGATCTATTCAGGCAATGTGGATAGTTCAGACATTGCGGTCAGAACCAACAGTGGGATTGTCACCTTGCGTGGCAGTGTGTCTGGTGGTGCCGAACATGCCCTTGCCATCGTGCGGGCAAAAAATATTCAGGGTGTCAGAAGCGTTGATGCTGCCGGGTTTGTCAATCGCAGCGATAGCAGCAATCCTGTTGCCCAGGCTTCCTATTGAACTCAGCATGAAACTGAAAACTGAAATACCAATACGACAACCATAGTTATGGAGTAGCTGCCAATGGAATTTATCAACAGAACAATTGCAATAATGTGCCTGGGGTTTGTACTGCTGGCAGTCAGCGGCTGCGAAACTACAACCGCTGGCAGTGCCGTGGGCGCCAACCGTTCACAGCTGCTACTGGTGTCGTCCGAGCAGCTAGACCAGATGGCCGTGGAGGCCTATGGAAAGGTGAAAGCCGATGCGTCAGCCAAGGGTGCGCTGAACAAGGATCAGGCGATGCTGAAGCGGGTTCGTGCCATTTCAACGCGCCTGCAAAAACAGACTGGAGTATTCCGCAAGGATGCACCGGGCTGGCAGTGGGAAGTGAATGTGATCAGCAGCAACGATCTCAATGCGTTTTGTATGCCCGGCGGCAAGATCATGGTGTATTCAGGTTTGATTCAGCAGCTCAACCTGACGGATGCCGAAATTGCCATTGTGCTGGGGCACGAAATCGCCCATGCCCTGCGTGAGCATTCCCGCGAGCAGGTATCCCAGGCCATTGCTGCACAAACAGCGATTGGCGTCGGCGCCACGGTGCTGGGTGTTGGTCAGGGCGGAGCGGATATGGCCGCCACAGGTTACCAGGCGCTGGTGGCGACACGCTTCAGTCGCAACCATGAAAGCGAAGCTGACCGCATCGGGCTGGAATTGACCGCGCGGGCTGGCTACGACCCCAGGGCCGGTGTCAGTTTGTGGCAAAAAATGATCAGCGCCAACCAGGGTGGCAGACCACCGGAATTTCTCAGCTCACACCCGGCAGAGGCCAGCAGGGTAAAACAGATTGAAAGATTATTGCCAACGGTGATGCCGATTTATGAAGCAGCAACGCGCAGTTGAAGCAGTAATTATGGTGTCGGGGTTGTGGAGTGTAGCCTGACAATCTCGGTTTCTTGATTCATTGCCGTTCACTGCGGTGAATTTCTTATTACAAAAACAGGAATAACAAGATGTCATTCACCATCTATATTGTCGGCGTCATTATTTTTCTCTGCGGCATGATTTATGGCGCTGTACTGCTGGAAATTCCCGGCCAATGGATTGCGGTGGGTGCCATTGTGCTGCTGGGACTTTCCATCCTTACCGGGGTAAAAGTCACGCGCCAGAAAGATCCCCAAGGATAAGGGTCTTCCAGAACCGACAAAAAGAACGAGATACGTTCGCTATCGCACAGACCCGCTGGCTGCTGGCAAGTATTCTGATAGCAGACAAAAAGACAATCATAAGTCTCACAACATTTATCGGCAGCCGGAGATAGGGAAATGTTAGAAACAATTGCAGTCGTGTTATTGGTCCTGTGGCTTCTGGGCCTTGTTTCTTCTACCACCATGGGTGGCTTTATCCATATTCTGCTGATTGTTGCGGTGGTGATGATACTGCTGCGGCTGATCAGAGGCAGGGGTGTATAGCACATCACTTGCCGAAAAATAATCCACAGATAAATCACAGGCGCAAGAATATGGGCGGACAAAAAATTGCGGGAATGCTGCTGATTGTAGCGGGCGTCCTGGCATTGGCGTACGGCGGTTTCACCTACACCAAGGAAACCCATGATATTGATCTGGGCCCCCTGAAAATGTCAGTGGATGAAAAGGAAAGAGTCAATGTGCCAGTGTGGGCCGGTGTTGGCGCAATCCTGATTGGCGGTGTTCTGCTGGTGTGGCGCAGAAAAGCCTGATCATGTGCAAACAGTTTATGGTGTCAGCAGGATGTGCTGGTCCGGCAATAAACAGACAAAGGAATTACAACAACGCCTGCGACAGTCGTCGCAATACCAGGTGCCAGCACCGGCGATTACAACGAGGATCGAGAACATGATTCAGATTTCAACATTACACAACTTGACACTGCCCCGGGGTTCGACATTGCGGCTCGCAACGGCACTGGGCGCATTGCTGTTTATTGCCGCCTGCGCATCAGCGCCGGTGGCCCCCACCCAGGCCCTGCAAAATGCTGAGCAGGCCATCACTACCGCCGAGCAGGCCCGTGTTGCGGACTATGCGTCACTGGAGCTGAGTCAGGCCCGCGACAAACTGGCGGCAGCCAAGGTTGCCGTGCAGAAAGAGGAAATGATTATCGCCAAGCGCCTCGCCGATGAGTCCCTGGTCGAAGCCCAGCTCGCCACCGCCAAGGCTGGTGAGCTCAAGGCCAAAAAAGTGAATGAAGACATGAAAGAGGGCACCAAGGTTCTCAAGCAGGAAATGGATCGCAATACAGGAGCGCCACGATGAACACTCACACTCAACGCCATAGCTTGAAACTGGTGATTGCCGCTGCTGTTGCAGCAATGATGCTGACCGCCTGCGCCCCCATGTCGGCACCGGACGGTTCTGCCGATGTGCGCAACAAGCTGACCCGCTTGCAGAGCAACCAGGAATTGGCCAGCCGCGCCCCGGTGGCCATCAAGGAAGCCGAGGATGCCGTGCGGGCTGCCGAGGTGCCTGAAAAGGACAAGGCGCTGGCTGCACACAAGGTGCTGCTGGCGGATCGCAAGGTGGACATTGCTGCCGCACGGGCACAGGGCCGCCTCTATGAAGACCAGCGCGCTGATTTGACCAAGGCCAGCGAAAGTGCCCGCCTTGCATCACGCACCCGCGAAGCGGATATGGCCCATAGGGATGCCAGTCTCGCCCGCAGTGATGCGGATCTGGCCCGGGAGCAGGCAGAAGCAGCCAGGCTGGAGAGTGAAGACCTCAAGCGCCAGTTGGCGGAACTCAACGCCAGGGAAACCGATCGCGGTATGGTGGTTACCCTGGGCGACGTGCTGTTTGCCACAGGGCGTTCAGAATTGAACAGCGCGTCCATCAGTAATCTCAGCAAACTGGCGACATTTTTTAACCAGTACCCCGATCGCAGTGCCACCATTGAAGGCCACACCGACAGCGTCGGCAGCGAAAGCTCCAACTTTACCCTGTCACGCAACCGCGCTGATTCCGTCCGGGCATACCTGGTGAGTGAGGGTATTGCCTCCAACCGCATTACCACAGCGGGCATGGGTCAGGGTTCGCCAGTGGCAGGCAATGATACCGCTGCTGGTCGCCAACAAAATCGCCGTGTTGAAGTGATCATCACGAACACGACTCCGTCTTTGAGGTAATTCATTGGATGGGCCTTTGGCCCGTCTGTGTCATGCCCCGCTACCCGCGCAGATATTATTGTGCGGGTTTTTTTTGCTTGGAATTTCGCCTTGAATCCGAAGATGTAGCTGCTGTGGGGCGGGCAGGGAGATGTCTTATGGGAGATGGCAATGCCCCGGTCCACAACCCTGTATCTTCTGATCTTGTCCACACAGCTTGCGCCACAAAATGGTGCGTCTGCTCTGGCGCCACCTCCGTTTTCTACTTTTTGTCTCCCTGCTGCCGCCTTTCGTCGGTCAAAGGGCAAATTCCTGTCGCTGGCACGATAAATGCAAAAACGTCAGTAACCTGGAGGAAAAGAAATCACAGACGCAGTCACTACACTGGATGACCCCATGCAACGGGAACATTTGCTTACGATGCTGCTCAGCGAACTGGACGGCATGGTCTATTTGTGCCGGGCCGACAAGTACTGGACCATGGAGTATGTGAGCCAGGGCTGTGCCGCCCTCACGGGCTACCATCCTGATGAAGTGCTGCTCAATCGCAAGGTTTCCTTTCTCGATATTATCCACCCTGATGATCAGGAAAAAGTGCGCAACTGTATCGATCTTGCGCTGCGCCAGGACAGAGCGTTTTCAGTGGAATACCGCATTATCTGTAGCGATGGCACTGAGCGCTGGGTGTGGGAGCGCGGGCGCGGTATCAACAGGCCGGGCACCGAATACGAACGGGTGCAGGGTTTTATCCAGGACATTACCGACCGCCATCTGCGGGAAAAAGCCCTGGCAGAAACGGAACACCGCTACCGCAGTATTTTTGAAAATGCCACAGAGGGTATTTTCCAGACCACCATGGATGGCCATTATCTCGAAGTCAATTCAGCCTTGGCACGCATTTACGCATACGACACCCCGCTGGAGATGGTCGCCGACTTGCAAGACATCAGCCAGCAGCTCTATGTGCTGCCGGGCCGTCGCGATGAATTTATCGGCATGATGCAGGAAAAGGGCGTGGTGACCAATTTTGAATCCCAGGTTTACCGCAAGGACAGGACAATCATCTGGATCTCCGAAAATGCCCATGAAGTGCGTGATGTGGACGGCGAGCTGCTTTATTACGAAGGCACCGTGGAGGATATCACCGAGCGCAAAGCCTACGAGGAGCTGATCGCCTACCAGGCCACCCACGACAACCTCACCAATCTGCCCAACCGCGCCCTGATGATGGACCGTATCCAGCAGGCCATCCGCAGCGCCCACCAGGACGGCTCCCAGGCGGCGGTGGTGTTTATCGACCTCGACCACTTCAAGAACGTCAATGACAGTCTCGGCCATAATGCCGGTGACGAAATGATCCGCACCGTGGCCGAAAGGCTGCGGCGCTGTGTACGGGAAAACGACACCGTGGCGCGCCTCGGTGGGGATGAATTCGTGCTGCTGCTGGCAGATGTAAAAAAATCCCCGGGGCTGGTGGCCCAGGCGGTGCAGCGGGTGCTGGATGCCATCGAAAAACCCTGCATGATCAGTGGCCGCGAGTACCTCATCACGTGCAGTATCGGTGTGAGCCTGTATCCGGAAGATGGCGGCGACCCGGAAGCACTGCTGAAAAATGCTGACCTGGCAATGTACAAGGCCAAGGAATCGGGTCGCAATGCCTTCTGGTTTTTTACCCCCGAACTGGATCGCGGCCTCGCCCAGCGCCTGCAACTGGAACAGCAACTGCGGGTTGCCATCAACGAGCACCAGTTCGAGCTGTATTATCAGTCAAAATTTGATGTGGCCTCCGGCAAGATCACTGGCGCCGAAGCGTTGCTGCGCTGGCGCAGGCCGGGTCGCCAGCAGGTTATCCTGCCCGACAGTTTTATCCCGCTTGCTGAAGAGACCGGCCTGATCAATGTTCTCGGCCAGTTCGCTCTGCAAACCGCGTGCAGGCAATTGCGCGCCTGGATGGATGCGGGTCTGCAAGTGGTGCCGATTTCCGTCAACCTCTCTGCCCGGCAGTTCCAGCAGCCGGGTGTGGTGAAAATGGTTGAAGATGCCCTGCGCGAAAACAATCTCAGCCCCCACCTGCTGAATCTGGAAGTGACGGAAAGTTGCCTGGTGCTGGAAGAAGAGGGCTTCCTCGAAACACTGGAGGAACTTAAAGCGCTGGGAGTGCTGATTGCCCTCGATGATTTTGGCACCGGCTATTCCAACATGCACTCTTTGAAGACCATGCCTGTGCATTGGCTGAAGATCGACAGGTCATTTATCCTCGGTGTTGAAATTGACAACCGCGATCGCGCCATTTATCGCGCCATGGTATCGATGGCGCAACACCTGGGCTTGAGTGTGGTGGCGGAGGGCGTCGAGACCACCTGCCAGTATGAATTTTTGCACTCCATCGGCTGCAATGAAGTGCAGGGTTTTTACTGTGGAAAACCACTGCCGCCAACGGTGTTCCGCCATTACCTGCGGCCTGTAGTCAATTCGGCGCGCAAGCTGCCCATGCAGATTTTGGCTCCAGTGTTGCCGATTGTGGTGGATGCCGAGCCACAATGCATCACCGGTAGATTGGGTTGACGAAGGAAGCCCAACAGCTACAGGAATTATTGTTGGGCTTCACAAAAAACGTTCAACCCAACTTGCAGTCCACCTGGTCAAATTCGCGTTGGACCGGCAGGTTGGGTTGAGGTACGAAACCCAACATCTCAGCTGGTAGATAAGGTTGGACGTGTCAGCCACCCGCTGTTATAGTGCGCCCTGCATGGTGCCCTTCGGTCTGCACCTTCAGTGTCCTCGGTAGTTTCCTTTCGATATTCCCTTCAGACACCCTATTAAAATTTCCAGTCTAAAGACCGTTCCTCTGTTAATTCATGGGATAGGCTGGTTCAGGAGTTAACACAATTTATGCTATTCAATGAACTCGGCCTTTCAGCCGAACTGCTTCGTGCTGTGTCTGAACAAGGCTACAGCGAACCCACCCCGATCCAGGCCAAGGCCATCCCCATTGTGCTCGAAGGCCGCGACGTGCTGGCCGGTGCGCAAACCGGCACTGGCAAAACCGCCGGATTTACCCTGCCACTGTTGCAGCGTTTAAGCGGCAAGGATGTGGGCAACGGTTTCCGCCCGGTGCGCGCTTTGGTGCTTACACCAACACGCGAACTCGCCGCCCAGGTGGGTGAGAGTGTCAGCACCTACGGCAAATACCTCAATATGCGCTCTGCGGTGATTTTTGGTGGCGTTAACGTCAACCCGCAAATCGCCATGCTGCGTCGCGGTGTGGATATTCTGGTGGCAACACCGGGCCGTCTGCTCGACCATGTCAATCAAAAAACCCTCGACCTGTCGAAGGTGGAAATCCTCGTCCTCGACGAAGCCGACCGCATGCTGGATATGGGCTTTATCCACGATATCCGCAAGGTGTTGGCATTGCTGCCCAGGCAGCGCCAGAACCTGCTGTTCTCCGCCACCTTCTCTGAAGAGATCAAGGCGCTGGCCGACCGCATTCTCAACACCCCGACCCTGATCGAAGTGGCGCGCCGCAATACCGCCACCGAGCTGGTCTCCCAGGTGATACACCCTGTCGACCGCGAGCGCAAACGCGAGCTGCTGTCGCATCTGATCGGCGCCAACGACTGGAAACAGGTGCTGGTATTTACCCGCACCAAGCACGGTGCCAACCGCCTTGCCGAACAGCTTGAGAAAGACGGCCTTACTGCCGCTGCCATCCACGGCAACAAAAGCCAGGGTGCGCGCACCAAGGCCCTGGCGGATTTCAAATCCGGCAAGGTTCGCATTCTGGTGGCCACCGATATTGCTGCGCGCGGTCTGGATATCGACCAGCTGCCCCATGTGGTCAACTTTGAACTGCCCAATGTACCAGAGGATTATGTGCACCGCATCGGCCGCACCGGTCGCGCCGGTAACGAGGGCGAAGCGGTATCCCTGGTGTGCGTGGATGAACTGCGTCTGCTGCGGGATATTGAACGTCTGCTCAACCGCGAAGTGCCCAAGCTGGTGATTGAAGGCTACGAGCCGGACCCCACCATCAAGCCCGAGCCGATCCCCAACGGTCGCAACGGCAACAACAATCGTGGCGCCCGCCACGGCAGTGGTGGACGCAGCAACAGTGGTGCGCGCTCCGGCAATCCCCGCAGCGCCAATGGCAATGGTGGCAATAGCAACGGCAATGGCAACAATCGCCGCTCAAGCGAGTCAGGCCCGAACCGACGCACCAGCAGCAGCCCGAGGGCCAGCCAGGGTCGCTAGACCTGTCGGCATCCATAAAGGCCAAAGCAAAAATGCCGGAGGGGTGACAAGCCTCTCCGGCATTTTTTATTGCGTGTTTTGTTGCTCGGGCGCACCTCTCCAGGGGCGTGTTACAGAAACCCCTATTCCTGCTGCAATAACTCAACATCATCCGGTAATGGCAACCAGGGCTGTGCTCGCTTTACCCAGTAATGGGTGGTGGGTTTGAGATCGGAAGTATCATCCAGGGTGCCGCCCTTGATAAAAATAATTCCCTGCTCCCGGGCGCGCTCTGTGTCTGTAATCACTGGCGAGCCGCAGTTGCTGCAGAACTGCCGGAACACCTTCTGCCCGCTGGTGCCCTTATCTTCATAGACGGAAAGCTGGCCCTCCAGTTGCAGTTCAGCACGGGGGAATACCGTGACCACCGACAGGGCGCTGCCCGCCTGCTTCTGACAGTTGCGACAGTGGCAGATCACCGTTGCCAGGGGTTCGCGGGGAACGGTGTAACGCACCCGACCGCACAGGCAGCCACCGTTGCGGGTTGCTGACGTATTCATCGGGCGGTATAGCCTCCATCCAGCAGCAATTCGGCGCCGTGCATATAACTTGCGTCGTCGGAGGCGAGAAAGCGCACCCCTGCGGCAATTTCCGACGGATCCGCCATGCGACCCAGGGCATGTGCCGCCGCAGAGAGGTCGTAGGCGGTTTGTGCCGAGTCGATAACACCGAGGTCAACATAGGACTGGAATATCGTCTTGACCATGGCGGTATTTACCCCGCCGGGGTGAACAGAGTTGACGCGAATCGCGTAGCCCAGTGCGCTGAATTCCAGGGCAACGGCCTTGGTCATCATGCGCACGGCGCCCTTGCTGGCACAATAGGCTGCGTTGAAATCGGCGCCGACAAAACCGGCCACGGAGGACATATTGATCATCGAGGCGCCGCCCTTGCGTTGCGGGCCGCTCTCCCGCATCAGCGGCAGTGCTTTCTGCATGCCGAGGAACACGCCATCCACATTCACCGCCTGGGTTTTGCGCCAGCTTGCCAGGCTGATATCTTCAAATTTTTCGACGCGGTCGATGCCGGCGTTATTCACCAGAATATCGAGGCGGCCATGGCGGGCCCGCACCTCGGCCATGACCTCATCCCAGTTGTCCGGTGCGGTGACATCAAGATTGATCCAGTGCATAGCGGGGTGCGCGTCAGCCGGCGGTGGGCACAGATCTGCGCCGATAACTGTTGCTCCCGCTTCCTGTAGTGCCACACAAATCGCCGCACCAATGCCGCCACTTGCGCCTGTTACCAAAGCGATATTGCCGTTGAGTTCGATTGCCATTGGCGTTAACCCTATAGGTTTTTTGAAGTATTTATTTATGTGGCAGTCCAGCCCGCATCCACAGGCAGACAAGCTCCGGTAACCACTCTCGCCGCTTCGCTGGCCAGATAAAGCACTGCGCCGGCAGACTGGGCCGGGGTAATGCGCTCCTTGATATGCTGCACACCGAGAAACGCTTCATAGGCCTCGTCGATGGAAATACCGAGCTTTTCAGCAAGTTCGCTGGCGGACTGTTCCACCATTTTGGTATCCACAAGGCCCGGACACACTGCGTTGACAGTAATCTTGTAGACGGCAAGCTCCGCCGCCATGGTCTTGGTCAGGCCAACCACCCCGTGCTTGGCGGCACAGTAATGGCCGAATCCCGGCGCGCCCACAAGCCCCGCTGCCGAGGCAATATTGACAATGCGGCCACCACCGGCACTGATCATGTGAGGCACCACAGCTCTGGTCACCCGCCACAGGCCGGTGAGATTGATATCGATCATGGTCAGCCAGCGCTCCTCCGACATCTCGTGCACCGGCTGGTTGCCGGACAGAATACCCGCATTATTGACGAGGATATCCACCCCGCCCAAAGCCTCCACGGTATCTGCCACAAAGCGGTCAATCTGCTGCTGGTTCCTGATGTCACAGGGCCGCGAAACCACCTTGCGGCCCAGATCACTGATGGCTTTGGCAACAGCGGCCAGTTCGCCCGAACTGCCCATGGGGTAATCCACGGTGGCCAGGTCCGGCGCGCCGATATCGCAAATGGCAATATTGGCCCCGGCGCGGGCAAACTGCAGGGCGATCTCACGTCCCTGACCACGGGCAGCGCCAGTGACAATCACGTTCAAACCAGAAAAACTGTTGTTATTCATGAGGATGCTCTCTATAGATTTAGTGGCGAACGCTAACCTGTAGCCTGGCTGAAAGATTCAGCGCCGGTAAACAGGGTCACTGGTGTTGCGCCTGCCCCAGGTAAAATCCCAACCCGGTACATTGCCGAATGGTTCGGTGGCGGGTTCGGTGCGTGTAACATCCAGCACCACGAGACGATCGGCGATTTTCCACTCCCCCTGGCGGCGCTCAAAGCGGTCAATATAGCGGTTATAGGCCGTCATATTGGTGCCCTGGCCGTCATCGCTGATGGAGAGGCAATAGGTCTCGGTATAGGCCGTATCCCCCTGCAAATCGCAGGAAAAGTTACCGATCAGATGCTGGCACTGCCGGATATCCTTGAGAAAATCCACAATCCAGGGCGCAAAATCGCTACCCAGCCCCTTGAACATCCCGTGATCATCCGTTGCGTCCTCATGGTAGACAGAGCGGATCATCTCCACATCAGCGCGATCAACACCCCGGCAGTAGCGGGTCAATACCTCGTAGATTTGCTGACGATCGAGGATCGAGCGAATTTGAGCTTCCAGATTTTCCATCGTGGTTCCCACGGTTGCTGTGTGGTGGCCATGGCGGCTGATGAGATTGCAGCAAAGCCACCCACAGGCATTAAATGAATTATCATTCTATTTGTATTCTCTGCCCGGTTACTGTGGAAGTCAATAGATGATTGGGTTGTCGCCCTGGCGGGTGCCGAGCCCGTGGTCAAGGGGAGTGACCATGTTAGTGAATGAAGGCTCTCAGACAGACGCAAACATCAAGGCAAAGCGGATTCTCAGCGAAGTAACGGCGATGGGAGCGCTCAGGCATTCAATAGTCGAAACGGTATCGACAATGCTTCTCAGGCATTTTTATTGTCCATTTTGTTGCATGGTGGGTGGTAGGGAATCAAGCCGCGAATTGTCGAAATCTGGGCATCGGGAGAGTAGCTATATTCTCTCCAGAAAAATATTTGTGTATTCGGTCAGAGTTTGCCAACAGTGGTGATGGGTATCGTTGCGCTCCACCCATCCTGCGGACTAATCGATTCTGACACGGTCGCTCCTATACACCAATCTAGCCGATTTGTTTATTGAAATATGGCAGTCTGCCTTCATTCTTAAAGAACATTGTTTGTATATAAACCTCAATGAGTGAAATAATCGATGGTTCAGACACGGTAAAAACATGAAGACGGATTTTTCCTTCATGAATGTGTTTGATCAATTCCGGGTTTTCCGGGCAATCAGTAAAAGCAGCTGATGGAAAAGTCATCCATCCATCTTCTAGGCGTTTTGGCGTACCAACATGGGATGTTGTTATAGCATGTAGGTTGTCTTTTGTAGCTTTGCCAATATAAATAATTTCATTATCTTGAGTAGAAAAAAATATAGTCCGCTTTTGAAAGCAATATCATGTCCACCAAGCATTCCTCTAAAGTCAGCTAGAGAATCATTACCTATGAAGGGTCTATCCTTTCCAAACTCATATTTGACTGTAACGCCCTCAAAAAGAGTTGGAAGCGCCCTAACTAACTCAACAATATATTGTTTTGCTAAATCTATATGCATTGATGCCTCGGGTGGTTATAAGTTGGGTCGACTTGCCTAACAGCAAAAGTGTTGAGGTTTTTTTAGACGATCTACTTCTCATGTTTTCCATGTGGGCTATTACTACATGAACCTGTTGATATTGAACCGCAGTAAACACACTTATTTTCACCACTACCATGTTTGTGCTTTTTAAATGGACTGTTGGCGCATGAGCCATATGAGGATGAGCCACAAAAGACGCATTTTTTTTCGTCCATGCCGCTGTGTTCATGTTTATTGTGGGAGCTGGAATTACAATGGCCGAAACTGCTTGAATTACAGAATTTACACTTTGACATGACTTGCTCTCTTTTTTTAAGTGGTTCTCTGTCGCTTGCATCGAGCGCCAGCGCGCTCGCGATCTGGTCTGCCAGCACTGACCGGCAATTCTCCTCCGGCGCTGCAGTGCCGGTTTCAGGGCTGAATAGGTAAAGGTATACGCTCAAGGTAGATCTTCGGGTTCCATTGCCGCTGTCGCTCGCTGCCGAAGATCCAGCCTTTCATATTCTTGGTTTCCACCACAAAGATGCCGTAGCGGGAGACGATGATATGGTCGATCTGGGTGGTGCCGTCTTCGCTGGGGAGGGTGACATTTTTGATCAGGAGATAATCGCTCTTGTCGAGAAAGAGATGGACGGAGAGGTTGACCAGGAATTCGCCAAGCAGTCCCTTGAACCAGGCGGTTCGGGCAAGGATAACCAGCAGCAGAAGGGGGAGCAGAAATAGCCAGGTGCCTGCCAACTGTGGCAGAACGTGCCCGTTCAAAAAATGGGGCAGCACTTGTTCGTTCACGATGTGAGTCAAATCCATAACCCGGCGTCCTGTGCCTTTGTTTGCCCGGCCCCGTAACGGGGTGATCAGCCGGTTGTTGCCGAGTTTACCCCTGTGGTGTCATCTGTGCCATTGCAGTGTCGACGGGCGGGTTGTTGGTGGGGGGGTGGGCGGTGGATCAGGTTGGTACAGTGCGGGTTGAGGGAAAGGCAGGGATTGGCAAACATTGGCCAGTACGGCAACAGAAAACAGGACATACTCTGCCCGGCGGTCGCCCGGTCACTCCTTCCGTCCGCTAGCGGCTGCTGAGGGTTGCCGGGGTCATGGGCATTCACGGAACGCAGGGTGCATAATGGTTGCATAGGTGCGGCAAATCGCCCGGTGGACTGGACTCCAATATGGCATGGAGAAAACCTTTGATGCAGAAGGGGGTCAACCTGATCAGTAACAGCAAGAATATCCATATCCGCTACGGCAGGTGTGCCTTGTCATGAATATGCCCGACAAGCGATTGTTAACTTATCAGCACCCGCTTGTGTTGTGGTTCTGGACTGTGCTGCTGCTGGGGATTTTCTTCGCTACGGCCAGTTACCTTGTCTACCAGAAAGAATACAGCAAGGCCCAAACCTCTGCCCGGGAGGCGGCAGATACCTATAACCTGCTTACCCAGGGAGTTCTTGAGGATCTGGACAGGCTGGTAGACCGCGCCGCTCGCCAGTATCTCCTCTACCCCGATAAACAGAACCGCTGGCTGACTGAGCAGGTGCTGCGGGAGCGCAAGTTGACCAACCCCCATATCATGGACCTGCTGGTCACGGATGCTGAAGGCCGCACCCAGGTGTGGACCGGCAATGGTGTGCCGCCGGATATCTCCGCGCGCAGTTATATTCGCCATCATCTGGATAATCCCCGCACTGACCTGTTTGTCAGTGAACCTCTGCCTTCCCTTGTGCATGAAGGCCAGTGGTTTCTGGCCCTCTCGCGGGCTGTGCGCAGCAGTGATGGCAGTTTGAAGGGATTGGGCGTGGCCATTATCGCCATTGCGCCTCTGCAACAAACCTATGGACGGCTGCTGACTGATCCGTCCCTGGCTGTGTCGTTGCTACACGAAAGCGGGCACCTGGTGCTGCGCGTCCCTGCCCACGGTGTTGCCACGGGGAGCTATGTGGCGGGCAATCTGGGCATTGAGTTGCCCGTTGCCGCGCCACGGGTTCTGGATGTTGCCAAAACCTTTGATGGCAAGCGCCGTCTTCTCAATATCCAGCCAGTGCCGGGAACCAGCCTGCTGGTGAGTGGTGCCTCCAACCTTGATGGGGCGCTGGCGCTGGCCCGGCTGATGTTCCTGTCGCTGCTGTTACTGTGGCTGGTGATTGCCGCCGCCAGTTTTGCCCTGGCCCGCAAACTGGGCCTGGCCTTTGACCGCGAACGTCGCTCCCAGGCTCTCTATGAAAGCCTGTTTACCGGGGTATCGGATGCCATCTTTGTGCTGGGGGTAGAGGATGGTGGCCGGAGTTTTCGTTACCTGGCGGTAAACCCTGTGTGCGAAGAGCTTGCCGGTGTTCCCGCCAGCGATATGAATGGCCGAACCCCCTGGGAGAGACTCCCTGCGGACGCCGCTGAGCGAATGGTGGCGAAGTGCCGGGGCTGTGTTGAGACAGGGGAGGATGCCACCTATGAGGAGTATCTGGATATCAGGGGTGTGCGCCGAACCTGGATGACAACCCTCAGCCCGGTAAGCAGCGCCATTGGAGAGGTCACCATGATCGTGGGCGCCGCCAGGGATATTACCGAGCAGTCCCGGCTGGCAGTCCACCTCAGCAGCATCAACGAGAACCTGCCCGGATTTGTCTATCAGTTACAACGGGATGCTGGAGGTAACTTCCGTTACCTGTATGCCAGTGACGGGGTTGCCAGAATGATAGGTGTTACGCCACAACAGGTGCTTGAAAATGCCGATGTGCTGCTGGGGGCCATCCACCCCGATGATGTTCAGCGGGTTTTCAGGGAAAGTCTGGATACGGCTGCGCGGGGTGTGGTGTGGCACAGTCGTTTCCGCATGGAAAGCCGCGATGGTCGCATGCTCTGGGTTGAGGCCCACGACACTCCCCGCAATCAGGTCGATGGCAGAATTGTATGGACGGGCTATTGCTACGATGTCACCGAGCAGGTGCGCCTTGAGCAGGCCCTGCGTGACAGCGAGGCGAGTTTTCGTACCTTTGTGGAAAATGCCAACGATATTATCTTCACCCTGTCCGGGGATGGCATGATCAACTATGTATCGCCCAACTGGGTCGAAGCCCTGGGCCATCCCGTTGAGAAAGTGCTGGGTCACCCGCTGGCAGAATTCCTTCACCCCGAAGATGCCTCCCTGTGTGAGTCCTTCCTGCATACGGTGATGACCACGGGCACCAAGCAGCAGGGCATTGAATACAGGGTGCGCCACCAGGATGGCAACTGGCGCTGGCATATCCTCAACGCCTCTCCCCTGTTTGATGGCGATGGGCAGGTGATCAAATGCCTTGGTATTGCCCGGGACATTACCACCCGACGTGAAGCTGAAGACCGCATTGCCTATCTGGCCCATTACGACCAGCTGACCGGGTTGCCCAACCGCATACTGTTTTCAGAGCTGGCGGAGCGCGCCCTGCACATGGCGCGCCGTCAGCACGGCAAGCTGGCGCTGATGTATATCGACCTGGACAAATTCAAGCCCGTCAATGACCTGCACGGCCATGCCGTTGGCGACCTGTTGCTACGGGAGGTGGCCAAACGCATGTCAGGCTGTCTGCGGGAAGTGGATACCCTGGCCCGCATCGGTGGTGATGAATTCGTGGTGCTGCTGCACAGCATAACAGGCAGTGAAGATGCTCTGGTTCCGGCGGGAAAAATCGTTGACCAGTTGCGGCGCCCGTTTGTGATTAACGGTCTGGAGCTGCATATCTCCTGCTCCATCGGGGTGGTGATTTACCCGCAGTATGGCGATGACATGATTGAACTCACCCGCCACGCCGATGAGGCGATGTATGCGGCCAAAAAAGCCGGTCGCGACCAGGTGGTGATCTATGATCCCTCGATGGGAACCTGAGGGGCGACCAAATAAATAGCGCCGCCCTCCGCCTCGCAATAGAGCAGTGGCGTTACTCCCTGACGGCAACCTCAACCTGTATGCGCAGGGTTACCGTCATGTCAAAGCCGTATTCCTTGCCAATGGTCAGCCCGAAGATGTCGCGCTGGAAGGTGCCCAGGGCATCGGCGCCGCATACTTCCCTGTTGAGCATGGGGTGCATGATGCACTTGAAATGGGTGATATCCAGGGCCACAGGGGCAGTAACCCCGTGCAGTGCCAGATCGCCCTTGAGGGTGCTGGGCGCGCCGTCACTGAAATCCCCCAGCACGCCGCTGAACACCGCGGCCAGGGCCAGGGCCGGGATAAAATGCAGGGTGGATACTCCTGAGTAGTCAAGAGGGCTCAGTGCCGGACAGGTTGCACGGTTGGCATCAGCCGGGAGCCTGGTGGAAGTAGCGGACATGGAGGGTGCCGTTGTCAAACTTGTAGGTTTCCAGGCTGGGGGTGGTGACCACACCGTTGGGGGTCTTCATATGGTTGAGGATATGGGTGGCGGCTTCGTTGCCGTTGACCAGCATCAGCACCACTTCGGTGGGGCATTTGTTGCCGTACTGTGCCCACATCTCATCCAGCTCCACCCAGCCATCACGGGGCGGCTTGCCGACATACTCAATGGTGAGGCCGTTGGGGGCGATCTTGCGAAATTCGCCGAGCATTTCTTCAAACTTGCCTTCGCTCCACAATCTGTATTGCGCTGTGAGGAAGGTTTCGATGGTTTTCGCGTCTGGGGTGCTCATGGTGCTGATTCCTTTTATTGTGTCAGTGATTTGGAACAGGTGTCTGAAATCGACATGGGACCATACCCTATCAAACACCGCTCTGGAAGGCGATAGCTTGTCAGGCCGTTTGTCAGGCCGATATTCAATCAGTGAGCCCACGATTGCCAGCTTGCACACATGTGCCTAGAATCGGCCACTACGTTCCAGCGCGGTAACCTCTGTGAAGTGTCTCAATGCCCTGTACAAGCTGCTCTGGCAAGGCCAGCAGCATCTGCCCAAATCCCTCTCCCGCTCCATTTACAAGCGCATGGTGCGTCGGGGGATTGCGCCGGATTATCCCTTCGTTGCGGATTTTTACGGGGTGAAGTATCAGGGCAATCTCAGCAACAATATCGATTTCAATGTGTATTACTACGGTGCCTTCGAAAAATCCCTGCTGCATTTTATGGGCAATACATTGCAGGTTATCGCACCCGGCGGGGGTGTGTTTGTGGATGTCGGCGCCAATGTGGGCCAGCACTCCCTGTATATGCAGCGCCTGGCAACAACAGTGATTGCCTTCGAGCCCTATGAGGCGGTGCGAAAGCAACTGCTGGGGCAGATCGACAACAACGGCATTGCCAATATCGAGGTGCAGGCACTGGGGCTGAGCAATGAAAACACCCTCCTGCCGTTTTATGCGCCCACCGGCAGCAATGTGGGTATCGGTTCGTTTGATGCCAGCACAGTGGACAAGGGCAACCGCCTGATCGGCGAGCTGGAGCTGGTGCGCGGCGATGATTTTTTTGCTGCGCGGCCCGATCTCAAGATCAACCTGATGAAGATCGATGTGGAAGGCTTTGAAAAACTGGCGCTGGAGGGTTTGCGGGAGACACTGGCAAAAAATCGCCCGGTGGTGATTTGCGAAATCACCTATGACACAGCCTTGTCGTTCCAGTCCCTGCAACAGATTCAGGAGGCGTTCCCGGAAAATTACCAACTACTGACCTTCGATACCCGCAAGCCGGACGGCAGCAAGGCGCGTCGGCGCGAGGCGCAGGCCCGGGTCTCCGGCGCCTGGAAAATCGTTCCCTACGACAGGATTTTGCACAGCGGCCAGGACGATATTATTGCCTGCCCTGCAGAATTGCTTACCCGGTTGCCCATGGAAAACTCGGGTTCATGAATCGGTACTATCCATCATCGGACAGATTGCCTGCATTTCGGACGCCTCCTGTCGATTTGCCATGAACCAAGGTATGGGCAAGGGTGATGATTCTTGTCACAGTGTGGGTATCCACCTGTCTTCAATCAAACCATAACAACAGGAGCACACCATGTACGGCGCCGACTTGTATCCAAAAACCCATTGCGAAGTGACTGTCGACGGCTTGAGCGGGATCGACCGCCTGCTGGCCATCGAGCAGATCAAGCGCACCAAGGCCTTTTACTGTTTCAGCATGGACACCAAAAACTGGGACGGCTACCAGAATGTGTTTACCGCTGATGCGGTGCTGGAAGTGCCCTCCCACGGCATGGGCGACGAGGCGGCACGGGTTGTGGGAGCGTCCGCCATTCGCAAGCATGTGGAAGATGCGGTGGGCAACGTGGTAACCACCCACGAGTGTCATACCCCCATTATCGATTTCACCTCCGCCACCAGCGCCAACGTGGTGTGGGCCATGGAGGATATGCTGCGCTTTCCTGCCGGTGCCCCGGTGACCACATTGCACGGCCTGGGTCACTATTTTGAACAGTACCGCCGGGTTGATGACGGCAGCTGGCGCATCAGCCATGTGCGCCTGGAGCGCTTGCGGCTGGAAGTGACCAAGGATTGAGCCGCCTGTAAACCGCGTTGTCTGTAAAAAGTTGTCTGAAAAAAGAAGCCTGTTAAAAAATAGCCCGGCTCTGCGGGCGATCTTTGGGGCGCCTGCGGGCTTTCTGTCGGTGTTTCGCTTCGTTCAATCCTGAAACAGCTTTTTCTCGCCAGGCACACCAAGAGAGCCAAATAGTATTAACAGGCCCTGACAGGCTGGTGTGTCTGGCTGTTCGGAGAGGTTTCCTGCCGATCCACTCGATGACTTTCTGGAGACAAGCCAGGGAGCAACCTGAATCTGTGGAAGCCCCATGCCCAGTTCTCCAGCGTTGCCGAGTGTTTGATTCTGCTGTGTTGGTCTTTTGTGAACGTGCCTTGGGTTGGAGGGTCACAGTAAGCTGCATGAGTGGAATACTGGGCAGCAAACTCATCCTGTTGATCCGGCCCGAATTAAACGTGAATGCCGTTCGGCCTGAGCTTGTCGAAGGCATGGCGACAGTGCTTCGACAAGCTCAGCATGAACGGAATTTCAAGTCAGCATGAACGGAGTCTCAAGCCAGCATGAACGGACTCTCGAAAAAAACGTACCGTATCAATACTGCCGCAACCCGTAATTCAAAGGAGCTTTTCTGAATGCTATGGGTACTCGTGCTGCATATTTCCGCCTTGCTGGTGTGGTGTGCGGCACTGCTTTACCTGCCCGTCTTGATCGCCGGCATTGATGCCCGGCGCGCTGATATGGCTGACATGCGTCGACCATTCAACACCATTGAACGCTTTGTGTTTACCCATCTGGCCACACCGGCAGCGCTGCTGGCCATCGTGTCCGGCACCCTAGTGTTTGTGCTCAACCGCACGGTGGATATCTGGCTGATTGGCAAGTTGACCCTGGTTACCGGGCTGGTTGTCTGCCACGCCTTGGCGGGGCTGCTGGTGTTACGTGCCGATGCTGTCAATGGTGAGGAGGGTAAAAGCAGGGCGTTACAGCTGCGCTGCGGGTTGCTGGCAGGGGTGGTGTGTGTGCTGATAACGGCCATTCTCTGGGTGGTGCTGGCCAAGCCGTCAATGGGAGTGTCGCCGTGAAGCATTCAAAGCCGGGTTCGGGGCAGTGCTTCTTCGGTGTCCACCCCCACCGCATGTTCGTACACCAGCTGTCCGCCCAGGATGCCGGTGATGGCGATCAGCAGCGCGGTAAGCAGGGATATACACAGCCCCCAGGGCAGGATTTGCGCTTCCGGTCCGTCTATGCGCAGCAGCCAGTTGAGCGTGGCGAGGGAGAGCAGCATCACCGCCAGCACGGCGTGGCACCAGGCGGTCACCAGGCGGCGGATGCGCGCGACGGTGGTCAGGTCCACCAAACCCGCCATGCCCGATATCCATCCGCCCAGGGCGCCGACACCCGCCAGCCACAGACTGGCGCGCGCCCAGAAATTATCGTTGCTGACAATAAACGCCAGATCAGTGGCCACCAGGCCCAGCAGTGCCGCCACCGGAAAGTGGATCAGCATGGGGTGCAGGGGGTGACCGCGAATCGCCATGCGGCTGAGAATGGGGTCTGTTGCCATGGAAAACCTCGGTTATTGCCATCTTTGAGCCCTTTTGTGGCGCAGGGTTTCATGAGGGTAACAGGTGCTGCGCTGCCTGGCTCCTCCCTGTTGTTAGCAGGTTGTTCCGGCCCGTTCTCCACTTTGGACCCGGCGGGTCCGTCTGCCACCAGTGTGGCCGGTCTGTGGTGGGGCATGTTTGCGGTGGCGACCCTGGTGCTGCTGACGGTGGTGGTGCTGTGGCTGTATGCGGTGAGTCGCCAGCAGCGGGCCGTCAGTGAGCAACAGGCCAGGCGCATCCAGCAACGCTGGATTATCGGCGGCGGGCTGATTCTGCCAACCACGACGATTGTGGCGCTGCTGGCTTTCGGTATTCCCGTGGGCCACAACATGCTGCCCCTGCCTGTGAAGGACGGGGAGGTGCTGCGTATCGATGTGACTGGCCACCAGTGGTGGTGGCAGGTGAGGTACCCGAACACTGGCATTGAGCTTAAGGATGAGTTGCATATTCCCGCTGGCGTGCCGGTGGACGTGCATCTCACCAGTGGCGACGTGATTCATTCCTTCTGGGTGCCAAGGCTGGGGGGCAAGCTCGATATGCTCCCAGGCCGCACCAATGTGCTGCGTTTGCAAGCGGATGAGCCGGGCACCTATCGCGGCCAGTGTGCCGAGTTTTGCGGCCTGCACCACGCCCGCATGCAGTTTACCGTGACGGCCCACAGCGCGGCAGACTTCGCTGCCTGGCTGACGGAGGCCCACGCTGATGACTGACCATATCAATCCCCGCAACGAGGAACTCCACCAGCGCTTTGAGAAAGTCTGGGGCAATCTGCCGGGTTGGGGCGCATTGGCGGCGGTCAACCACACCTCCATCGGCATGCGGTTTATGGTGACGGGGATGGTGTTCTTCCTGATCGGCGGCCTGCTCGCCATGCTGGTGCGCACCCAGCTCGCCCTGCCGGGTCAGGATATCATCGGCCCCGAGGTCTACAACCAGCTGTTTACCATGCACGGCACGGTGATGATGTTCCTGTTCGCCATCCCGGTGCTGGAAGGCCTGGCCATGTACCTGGTGCCGAAGATGGTGGGCGCCAGGGATTTGGTGTTTCCCCGCATCAGCTCCCTGGGCTATTACTGTTACCTGTTTGGTGGCCTGATCATTATTTCCAGCCTGGCGCTGGGGGTGGCACCGTCATCCGGCTGGTTTATGTATACCCCCTTGAGCGACGCCACCTACTCGCCGGGGCGCGGGCCGGATTTCTGGCTGCTGGGTATCACCTTTGTGGAGATTTCGGCCATTTCAGCCGGGGTAGAGCTGGTGGTATCGATCCTGCGCTCCCGCGCCAGGGGCATGACACTGGGCAAGATGCCGATCTTCTGCTGGTACATACTGGGCATGGCGCTGATGATTATTTTCGGTTTTCCGCCCCTGGTGCTGGCCAGCATCCTGCTGGAGCTGGAGCGCGCAGCCGGGATGGTGTTTTTCTCGGTGGCGGGGGGCGGCGACCCGCTGCTGTGGCAGCACCTGTTCTGGATGTTCGGCCACCCCGAGGTGTATATCCTGTTTTTACCCGCTGCCGGGATTGTCTCCACGCTGATTCCCGTGTTCTCCGGCCGCCCCCTGGTGGGTTACCGCTGGGTGGTGCTGTCGATCATTCTTATCGGCTTTATCAGCTTCGGGCTGTGGGTGCACCATATGTTCACCGTGGGTATCCCGCAGTTGGCCCAGGCGTTTTTTTCCGTGGCCAGCATGCTGGTGGCGGTGCCGACGGCGATCCAGCTGTTCGCCTGGCTCGCTACCCTGTGGAGCGGAAAGGTGCGCTACAGCCTGCCGATGCTGTGGATCTTCGGTTTCCTGGTGGTATTTGTCTGCGGCGGGCTGACCGGAGTGATGCTGGCGCTGGTGCCCTTCAACTGGCAGGTGCACGACACCCATTTTGTGGTGGCCCATATGCACTATGTGCTGGTGGGGGGCATGCTGTTTCCGCTGATTGCCGGGTTCTATTACTGGCTGCCGCATTTTTCCGGGCGCATGCCCTCGGAGCGTTTCGGGCGCTGGGGTTTCTGGCTGACTTTTGGCGGCTTCAATCTCACCTTTTTGCTGATGCACCTCACCGGCCTGCTGGGTATGCCGCGGCGCATCTACACCTACGAGGCGGGGCTGGGCTGGGACTGGCTCAACCTGCTGTCGTCGGTGGGGGGCTTTATCATGGCGATTGGCGTGGCCATGCTGATCATCGATTTTGTGCTGCACTTTCGCTTTGGTCGCCGGGCGGAGGAAAACCCCTGGCACGCCGATACCCTCGAATGGGCAACCACCATGCCCGCCAGCGCCTATAACTTTATCAGCCTGCCGGAGATCCGCACCCGCCACCCCTTGTGGGGTGACCCGCAGCTGCCCCACAGCATTGCTGCTGGCGAGCACAGTCTGGCGGACATCGACCATGTTCGCCGCGAAACCTGGGGCACCGATGCGGTGACCGGTGAGCTGCGGGAAATTCTCCATCTGCCCTCCAATTCCTGGCTGCCGCTGCAGGCGGCGCTGATGATTGGGCTGCTGTGCATCAGCCTGTTGCTGCGCATCTACCCCCTGGCGCTGCTTGCCACTGTGGTCAGTGTGCTGATACTGCTGCGCTGGAGCTGGCACAACGGCGCCCACCCGCGTGCTGTGCCGGTGACCGACAACGAGCCCGTCGACCCGCCCCTGCATTCCCGCACCTGCGACGGCCCGGGTCTGTGGGGCATGGTCGTAACCCTGATGGCCAATGGCACCCTCTACGCCTCACTGCTGTTTGGCTGGTTTTACCTGTGGACCGCCGCACCACAATGGTCGGTGCCTGAAGAAGGGCCTGTCGCCCTGTGGCCACTGCTGGCCAGCGGCGTGCTGCTCAGTCTTGCCATGCTGCCCTACCGTGCGGCTGTGGTGCAGCTGCGCAAGGGCGACGACAGCCAGTTGCAGTTGCGCCTGTGGATAACGGCGGGGCTGGGCCTTGCCCATTTCGCGCTGTTGCTGTGGGTGTTGCTGGCCGCATCCCTCGACCCCCGGAGCCTGGCCCACGATGCGGTGCTGACGGTGATGCTCATGTATCTGCTGCTGCACAGTGGCCTGGCGGTCATCCTCACCGCCCTGCAAGCGTTGCGGGTGCGCATTGGTTATGTGAGCCGAAAGCTGCCCTATGAGCCGGTGGTGCTACAGCCTTTCTGGACTTACACCCTCGGGGTGTTCTGGCTGGGTTTTGCCGCCTTTATCCTGCTGCCCATGGCGTGGGGAGGAGCCTGATGCTGTCGTCCCCCTCTCACCCGCTGCACCTGGTGCTGGGCCTGATCATCTGGGCACTGTGGTTTGTGGCCATGTATGGCGCCCTCTCGGTGGTGTGCAATGTGGCGCCTCCCACCCCCAGTCTTGGCGCCCTGACCTGGATCAATGGCAAGTTGCTGCTACTGACGGTGCTTGTGACCCTGTGGCTGCTGATCTATGGCTACCGCTGTTGGCGGGCATCCACCCCGGGTGGCAATGAAAATACCGACCAGCGCTTTATCAGCCAAGTGGCCGCTGGCGCTTATCTGCTGGCGGCGGCCGCGACCCTGATGATCGGCTTGCCGGTGCTTGTGCTGCCGCCGTGCCTTTGATCGTTATCCGTCGGCTGGTCGCCCTTGTCGGTCTGGGGTATGGCGTTGCCGCGCTGGGCCACAGCCCGGTTGGCAGTCAGGGTCAGGAGCAATGGGCCGCGCTGCTCGGCGCCCTGATACTGGCGACCTTCTGGCTGGTTTATCTGTTCGGATCATGGCGCAGGCCAGCGCAGCGCCGCCATGCCCTGGCTTTTCATACGGCTTCGCTGCTGGCTTATTTGGCGGTGCTGGGGCCGCTGGACGACTGGGCGGAAACCAGCGCCGTCGCCCATATGACCCAGCACATGCTGTTTATGGTGGTGATTGCGCCGCTCTGGGTGCTGGCCACCCCGCTGCCACAAATCGCCGCCGGGGGTGGCAAAATCCTGGCATTGCTATGGCAGCCCATGCTGCGTTTTACCCGCTACCCGATGCTTGCGGCCTGGCTGCACGGCGCTGTTATCTGGTTCTGGCATATGCCGGATTTTTATATTCTCGCCCTGCAAAACCCCTGGTGGCATACCCTTGAGCACGCCTGCTTTCTGATCAGCGCCGGGCTGTTCTGGTGGGCGGTACTCAAAAGCAGCCAGCGCAACGCGCCCTGGGCGCTGCTGGCAGTATTGCTGACCCTGGTGCACACGGGCTTTCTCGGCGCCATTCTCACCTTTGCCCAGGCGCCCCTGTACGGCGAGGGGCGGGGCCTTCAGGACCAGCAGCTGGCGGGGTTGATCATGTGGGTGGTGGGGGCGATCCCCTATCTGGCGGCCTCGGTGTGGATCGGCCAGCGCTGGTATCGCAGGCTGCAATAACAGTTAATGACCTTCAGAGTCGCCTCGGCAGTGCCAGGGATATCCCCGCGGCCAGGGCAACAAACAAGGTCGATAGCCACAGGCAGGCCTCCAGCCCCGCCACCTGATAAACCCAGCCCGACAGCACCGTGCCGAGCAGGCGCCCTATGGCGTTGGCCATGTAGTAAAAACCCACATCCATGGATACCCCGTCGGCACGGGCGTAGCTGACGATCAGGTAGCTGTGCACCGCAGAGTTGACGGCAAACAGCACCCCGAACAGGGCCAGCCCCACCACCAGTACCGGCGCCGGGTTGAGATTGAATAACAATGCCAGGGCAATGCCCGCCGGGGCCAGGGCCAGCACTGCCCCCCAGGCAAACACCGTTTTGCCATCCGGCTGGCGGGTGCGGCCGGTGATACGGGGTGCCAGGGATTGCACCGCGCCGTAGCCGATCACCCAGAGGGCGAGAAAGCCCCCCACCCACCAGTGATCCCAGCCCAGGCTCGCCGCCAGGTACACCGGCAGGGCCACCACAAACCACACATCGCGGGCGCCAAACAGCAACATACGCGCGGCTGAGAGCACATTGATCGGCGCGCTTTTGGAAAAGATCTCGCGGAATTTCGGTTTGCTGGTTGCCCTGCCCAGATTCTTTTTCAGCAGCACGATACTGGCCAGCCACACCAGGGCGAGGCCCACCGCCATGGCCAGCACCGCGCCACCAAAGCCTAGCAAGGTCAGCAGCGCAGCGCCGAGAAAAAAGCCCGCGCCCTTCAGCGCATTCTTGGAGCCGGTGAGCAGCGCCACCCATTTGTACAGTGTGCCCTGGGCGCCATCGGGCACCAGCAGTTTGATGGCGCTTTTGGCGCTCATCTTGTTGAGATCCTTGGCGATGCCCGACAGCGCCTGGGCGGCCATCACCCAGGCCACGGTCAGCATGGACGCGGGCACCAGCAGCATCGCCAGCGCCGCCACCTGCAACAGCAGGCCGATGTTCATAGTGCGGTTGAGTCCCCAGTGCGCCCCCAGCCAGCCCCCCACCAGATTGGTCACCACCCCGAAGAATTCGTAAAACAAAAACAACAGGGCAATCTCCAGCGGGCTGTAACCCAGCGCGTTGAAGTGCAGCACCACCAGCATGCGCAGGGCGCCATCGGTGAGGGTGAAGGCCCAGTAGTTGATGGTGATTAGCAGGTATTGCTTTGTTGTGGGGGTTAGTTGGGCTGGCGATGACATGGGGCCTCAGGTTTTTCCATGAAGGTCTGATGTCGGACGTCGGACGTCGGACGCCAAGATGAGGGGCTTCGGCGCTCGAATTCGTTTGGCTTTTGCGTCAGACGTCAGACCCGTAGATCAAAGCACCAATCACGCCGTTCCCACCTTAATCACCAATTCAACAGTCCGATTCACATACCCCCACTCATTGTCATACCAGGCATAGATCTTCACCTGGGTGCCGTTGATTACCAGGGTGGAGAGGGCGTCGACAATGCTCGAGCGCGGGTCGGTTTTGTAGTCGATGGACACCAGCGGGCGCTCCTCGTAACCGAGGATGCCCTTCAACTCGCCTGCGGCGGCGGCTTTGAACAGCTGGTTGACCTCTTCTGACGTGGTGGGTTTTTCCACTTCAAACACGCAGTCGGTGAGTGACGCATTGGCCAGCGGCACCCGCACCGCGTGGCCGTTGAGGCGACCCTTGAGTTCCGGGAAGATTTCGGCAATGACGCTGGCGGAACCGGTGGTGGTGGGGATCAGGCTTTCGCCGCAGGCGCGGGCGCGGCGCAGATCCTTGTGGGGCGCGTCGAGGATGGTCTGGGTATTGGTGAGGCTGTGGATGGTGGTCATGGAGCCGTGGCGGATGCCAAGGTTTTCATGGATCACCTTCACCACCGGCGCCAGGCAGTTGGTGGTGCAGGAAGCGGCGGTGACGATGAGGTGTTTGTCCGGGTCATAGAGATGGTCATTGACACCCATCACCACATTGAGTACGCCCGGCTCCTTCACCGGCGCCGTAACCACCACCCGCTTCACTCCCTGGTCCAGGTAGCCTTGCAGCAGGGCACGGGTTTTCATCTTGCCGCTGGCCTCGATCACCACATCGCAGGCGGACCAGTCGGTCTCGCCGATGGCCTTGTTGCGGCTGGTGGCGACGGCGCGTTCGCCTATCACAATGGTGTCGCCATCTGCACTGGCGTCGTGGTGCCAGCGGCCATGTATGGAATCAAAAGTGAGCAGGTGGGCCAGGGTGGCGGCGTCACCGGCGGGGTCGTTGATATGGACAAATTCCAGTGCCGGGTTGTCCCAGCCGACCCGCAGGGCGAGGCGCCCCATGCGGCCAAAGCCGTTGATGCCGATTTTGATGGTCATGATTGACTCTCCTGACGGGTTTAACAGCAGGCCCGCGCCCGTTCCGGGCGGTCGCCCATGCGGCACAGGTTGGCGATGCTCCGGGCGATAAAATCCGGGTTGCTGTCGAGGGTGGCGGTCAGTACCTGTTTCGCCCAGTCCGGCAGGGCCGGATTAAGGCGGTAATAGACCCACTGGCCCTGGCGGCGATCCAGCAGTAACTCAGCGCGCCGCAATTGGGCCAGGTGGCGGGAAATTTTCGGCTGGATCTCGTCGAGGGCGGCGGTGAGTTCGCAGACACACAGCTCCTCCTCGCGCAGGATCAGCAGCAGGCACTTGAGGCGGGTTTCATCGGCGAGGGCCTTGTAGAAGGGGGTGGGTTGCATGGGGGTGCCGTTGGTTTGGATATACGGGGAATCATATATATGGAGAATCGTATGTCAATGACAAGTCTGACGTCTGACGCTGGACGTCTGACGCAAAAGCCCCGTCACCAAGTGTTGTGCACTGGAAACAGACTCAGCGACCGGGACTTACTTACCGTCGAGGCAGGAGCATCTTGGCGTCAGACGTCCAGCGTCAGACGTCAGACTTTGAAAGAATCAATAATGGGGCAGGGCACCTCCCCCTCACAGTGCTCACAATCCGCCACCAGCTGACTGAGCACCGCCTGCATGCGGGCCAGATCTGCCAGCTTGTGGCTGATCTGGTCGAGGCGCTGGCGGGCGATGGCGCGCACGGCGGAGCGCTCAAGGCCGTCCTCCAGTTGCAGCAGCTGGCCAATTTCGTCCAGACTGAAGCCAAGCTCCTGGGCGCGTTTGATAAAGCGGATGCGCTCCACCGTCTGGGCAGGGTAATAGCGAAAGGCGCCGCGCTGGGGCGGCACTGGCAGCAGTTTGCGCTGTTGGTAGTAGCGGATGGTTTCCACCCCGACGCCAGCGCTTTTGGCCAGGCGGCCTATGGTGAGTTCGTTGCTGCCCATAAAAGAAAACCCTTGACTCTGGGGTGGGGTACAGAGTGTAGGCTGTGTTCGACGTACTGAAAAGCTCATGCGACCCACCCACCGGAGAATCGCCATGCACGACCATCACGCTCACAGTCAATCCCATTGCAGCCACCAGCACGACAGCAGCGGTCTGAAAGACCCTGTGTGCGGCATGACGGTCACGGTGGAATCGCCCCATCATCACCAACACCATGGCCACACCCACTACTTTTGCAGCGCCCGCTGCCGGGAAAAATTTGCGGCCAATCCCGGGCAATACCTCAATCCTGAGGTGAAAACTGAGGTCGCTGCCCCGCCGGGTGCAATTTACACCTGCCCCATGCATCCCGAGATCCGCCAGGATCACCCCGGCGATTGCCCCAAATGTGGCATGGCCCTGGAGCCGGAGATGCCCTTTCTGGAGGAAGAGGACAACCCGGAGCTGAAAGACTTCAGCCGCCGCTTCTGGTGGACTCTGCCCTTTACGCTTGTGATTTTTGTGTTGGCCATGTTCGGACATCAGCTCAATCTGATGACAGCGGAGGTGCAAAGCCGGGTGGAGCTGGTGCTGTCGTTGCCGGTGGTATTGTGGGGCGGGGCGGTGTTCTTCCGGCGGGCACTGCAATCGATCCGCAACCGCAGCCCCAATATGTGGACCCTGATTGGCCTGGGCACCGGCGCGGCGTTTGTCTACAGCGTGGCGGCGACTTTGGTGCCTGGCTGGTTCCCCGAAGGCTTTCAGGCCCATGGCCGGGTGGCGGTGTACTTTGAAGCGGCAGTGGTGATTATTTCCCTGACCCTGCTCGGCCAGCTGCTGGAGCACAAGGCACGGGCGCAAACCTCCAGCGCCATCCGCGCCCTGCTGGGGCTGGCGCCAAAAACCGCGCGGCGCATCAACGCCGATGGCAGCGAGGAGGATGTGGCTCTCGACCAGGTGCAGGTGGGGGATAGCCTGCGGGTGCGCCCCGGCGAGAAAATCCCGGTGGACGGCGAGGTCACCGAGGGCGCGAGCGCCGTGGATGAATCCATGCTCACCGGCGAGCCGCTGCCGGTAAGCAAAGGTCCGGGGGATAACCTGATCGGCGCCAGCCTCAACACCCGTGGCAGTCTGGTGATGCGCGCAGCCCGGGTGGGCAGTGACACGATGCTGGCGCAGATCGTGCAGATGGTGGCCCAGGCGCAGCGCTCCCGCGCGCCCATGCAGCGCATGGCGGATGTGGTGGCGGGGTATTTTGTGGTGGCTGTGGTGGCTGTCGCCGCACTGACTTTTGTGGCCTGGGGATTGTGGGGGCCGCAGCCCGGCTGGATCTATGGCCTGATCAATGCAGTAGCGGTACTGATTATCGCCTGCCCCTGTGCCCTGGGCCTGGCGACACCCATGTCGATCATGGTGGCCACCGGTCGCGCTGCCACTCTGGGAGTGTTGTTCCGCGATGCCGAGGCGATCGAGCGCCTCTGCACTGTCGATACCCTGGTGGTGGACAAGACCGGTACCCTCACTGCGGGCAAACCCTCGTTGCGGGAGGTGGTGGCGCTGGCCCATCACAGTATGGAGAGCACTAAGGAGAGCAGTAAGGAGATCAGCGAGGAGGAAGTGCTGCGCCTGGCGGCGAGTCTCGACCAGGGCAGCGAGCATCCCCTCGCGGCAGCCATTGTTGCGGGGGCGAGAGCGCGCGGCCTGACCCTGAGCGCCGTGGAAGCCTTTGATTCCGAATCGGGCATCGGCGTGCGCGGTCGTCTCGGAGCGCAGGACTTGCTGCTCGGCAACACGGCCCTGATGGCGGCGGAAAATATCGCGGTGGATACTGTCATGGCCCAGGCCGATACCCTGCGGGAACAGGGCAGCACGGTGGTCTTTCTCGCCGTTGATGGCCGCCTTGCCGGACTGCTGGCGATCCACGATCCCATCAAACCCACCACCCCGTCGGCCCTCGCCCAGTTGCAGCGGGCGGGCATCCGGGTGGTGATGGCCAGCGGCGACGGGGTTGCCACCGCTCGCCATGTGGGGCGCGAACTCGGCATTGATGAAGTCCACGGCGAGATGAAGCCGGGCGACAAGATCAGGCTGGTGGAGCGCCTGCAAGCGGAGGGGCGGGTGGTGGCCATGGCGGGGGACGGCATCAACGACGCCCCGGCCCTGGCCCGTGCTGACGTGGGCATTGCCATGGGCGCCGGCACCGATGTGGCCATGGGCAGCGCCGGGGTGACGCTGGTCAAGGGCGACCTCAACGGCATCGCCCGGGCGCGGGCGATCTCGGCGGCCAGCGTCGGCAATATGCGCCAGAACCTGCTGTTTGCCCTGTTGTACAATGGCCTCGGTGTGCCGCTGGCCGCCGGGGTGCTGTACCCCTTTTTCGGCCTGTTGCTCTCACCCATGGTGGCGGCGCTGGCCATGAGCCTCAGTTCGGTATCGGTGATCGCCAATGCTCTGCGCTTGCGGCGCCAGAAGTTGATGGCGGAGTAACACTTGCTCGCATGGCAGAAAAGTCATTTACAGTTAGTTGCCAATCAGAAAATGCGTCGGACGGGGAGATGTTGAACGAGAGATGTTGGATGGGAGTTGGGAGACGAGGCACACCATCTCCCGTCTCCCATTTCCCATCTCCCAAATTAACAAGAGGAAACACACAATGAATTTACGCACCGGTCTGTTGACCTACCTGATCGCCCTGCCGGTCTTTTTCGCCATCGATATGGTGTGGCTGGGCTGGCTGGCGGTGGATTTTTATCAGCACCATATCGGCCATTTGTTGGGGCCGGTCAACTGGCTGGCGGCGGCACTGTTCTACCTGATGTTTATTGCCGGTATCGTGGTTTTTGCGGTGCGGCCAGGTCTTCAGTCCGGCTCGGCGAAACAGGCGGCGCTGTGGGGCGGGCTGTTCGGGTTTTTCACCTACGCGACCTATGACCTCACCAACATGGCAACACTTCAGGGCTGGCCCTGGACAGTGGTGATCGCCGATATTGTCTGGGGCGTAGTGTTGTGCAGCAGTGTGGCTTTTGTCACCTGCTGGATTGCTGCCCGGCTTGTGTTGCGACGCTGATCAGAACTGATTTCAGTCTGTGCCGGGCAAGCGGTCACTCTCTGGCCGACGAAATGACTGCTCCGAATTGAGTTTGCCCACAAGGATTTACGTGAATCAACTTTTTGTACTGAAAATCACCGTACTGCTGATATCCATGCTGACCATTATGGCCGGCACCCCCATCTCACCGGCGCTGCCCAAGATTGCCGCCGCCTTTGCTGGCGAGAATCATGGCGAATTGCTCTCCAGGTTGGTGCTGACCATGCCAGCCCTGTTCACTGTGCTTGGCGCACCGGTCGCCGGCTTGATTGCGGATCGCTATGGCCGCAGGCCTTTGGCGCTGGTGGCGATGGGGGTGTATGTCGTGGCGGGAGTGTCGGGTTATTTCGGGCAGACCCTCTACCAGATCCTGGCCGGGCGCGCTTTGCTGGGGCTGGCGGTAGGCGGCTGTACGACCGCAGCGACAACCCTGATCAGCGATTATTTTTCGGCGGGGGAACGGGTCAAGCTGCTGGGCTATCAGGCGGCATTTTCCACAGCGGGCGGAGTGATTTTTATCAGTCTGGGTGGGTTTCTGGCTGAGCTTGGCTGGCGTTTTCCCTTTTTGATCTACCTGATGGGTCTGCCTGTGCTGGTGCTGGCGTATCTGGTTTTGGTCGAGCCTGCCCGCACTCGCATTGATCGGGATTCGGCCCGCGCTGCCAGTGGAATGCCCTGGGGATTTATTGCCATCCTGTACGGTATTGCCCTGCTGGGGATCATCGGATTTTTTACCGCGCCAATCCAGATACCGTTTTTCCTGCAACGGGATTTTGGCGTCAACGGGGTGGGTACCGGTCTGATTCTTGCGCTGGCGACGATCTTTGCTTCGGCAAGTTCATTTTATTACGGGCGAATACGCGCCCGGGTCTCCTACGGTGTGTTGATGAGTGTGATGTTTGTCATCATGGGTTGCAGTTATATGCTGTTGGGTCTTGCCACCTCGCTGCCTGTAGTGGTGCTGGGTCTCTGTACGTCCGGGGTGGCCGCGGGTTGGCTGTTGCCCGCCATCAATAACTGGGTGGCTGACATCACCGGCAATCACAACCGTGGAAGGGCCATTGGCATCATCACCACCGCGTTTTTTCTGGGACAGTTTCTGGCGCCGGTGGTGATGATGCCGGTGATCGCCGTGGTGGACAGTTTCAGCAGTCTGTTCTGGTTTTTTGGCATTTTCCTGCTGGCTGTGGGGGCAGCTATGAGCCTTCTGGCAGGTCCGTTGGATCGCCACACCGCGCTGTTGCAGGTGAAGCATTAACAACCAGTAGTGCTTGACCTTATGCTTTTCCTAATCTGAACCACAGGGCATACAGCGCCGGTACAAACAACAGCGTAATCGCAGTGCCCACCGCCACCCCGCCAATCAGCACATAGGCCATGGGGCCCCAAAAGGTGTCGAGAGTCAGGGGCACAAACGCCAGCATGGCCGCCAGGGCGGTGAGGATCACCGGGCGGGCGCGGTGCACGGCGGCTTCCACCACAGCCTCCAGCGCAGGCATTCCCGTCTCCAGATTGTCGGACACTTGCTGGGTAAGGATCAGGGTGTTGCGCATGAGAATGCCCGCCAGTCCGATCAGTCCCAGCAGGGCCACAAAACCGAACGCCTGGTCGAACAGAATCAGGGCGATCACCGCGCCGATCACCCCCAGCGGCGCCGTCGCCACCACCATGAAAGTACCCGAGAACGAACGCATTTGCAGCATGGTGAACACCAGCATCAGGCCGATCATCAGCGGCACCATCTTGTTGATGGCGGCATCGGCCTTGCCGGATTCTTCAATAATCCCACCGATATCAATGCGATAGCCCTCCGGCAGTGACTGGCGCAGCGGCTCCAGCTGCTGCCACAGGGCCGTGCTGATATCCGGGGCCTGGGCGTTGAACACATCGGCGTGCACCGCCAGAAAAGGCTCGCGGTTGTAGCGCTTGATCAGTGAATCCTCAAAGCGCGTCTCGATCCTGCCCAGTTGCGCCAGCGGTACCTTGTTGCCCTCCTGAGTACGGATTTCCAGCCCGGCGAAGCGCTCGCCGGGATCGCCGCCGCCCCGCGCCCGCAGCTCCACACTGCGGATATCCTGGCGCAGCCGGGTCACCGTCACGCCGTCGAGCTGGAACTGCAACTGGCGCCCCACCTCCGCCGGGGTCAGCCCCATCAGCCGCAGGCGTTGCGGGTCCATGCTGAGGTGCAGCACCGGCACCCGTCCATCCCACTCCAGATGCGGATCGCGAATGTTGGGGTGGGCAGCCATGATTTCCCGCACCTGGTGGCCGATACGGCGCAGCACCAACGTGTCCGGCCCCAACACCCGGAAGCTCACCGGGAAGGCCACCGGGGGGCCGCTATAGAGGATTTCGAAGCGCACCCGTGCGTCGGGGAATTCTCCCGCCTTCAGGTGACGGTCGATTTCCGCCATGATGGCGGCGCGGGCGTCAGGACTTTTGGCGATCACCAGCAGCTTGGCGAAGGCAGGGTCGGGGTTTTCCGGGTTGGCAGAGGCAAAAAAGCGCGGCATACCGGCCCCCACAAAGGCAGTGACCGATTCCGCCTCGGGGATGGGCAGCAGGATTTTTTCGAGGCGCCGCACAGTGGCATCGGTATTGGCAATAGCGGTGCCCTGGGGCATAAAGACACTGACCATCACCTCGTGGCGGTCGGAATCGGGGAAGAACTGCTGTTCCACCAGGGTCGCCATGGCCACAATCGCCAGCGCCAGCAGTCCCAGGGTAGCCGCCACCACCGTCTTGCGGCGACTCACGCACCACTGCACCAGCTGGCGCAGTTGGCGGTAGCGGTGGGTCTGGTACTGGTCGTCGCTGTGTGACCCTTTGGGGGCGGGCAACAGCCTGACGCCCAGATAGGGAATAAAGATCACCGCCACCACCCACGACACCAGCAGGGAAATAGCCAGCACCCAAAAGATATTCCCGGCGTACTCCCCCACGCTCGACCGGGCAAAACCGATGGGGGTAAAGCCCGCCACGGTCACCAGGGTGCCGAACAGCATGGGCGCGGCGGTGACATTCCATGCATGGGAGGCGCTGCGCACCCGCTCCCAGCCCTCCTGCATTTTCACAATCATCATCTCGATGGCAATAATGGCATCATCCACCAGCAAGCCGAGGGCGATCACCAGCGCCCCCAGGGTGATGCGGTCGAGATTGATGCCCAGCAGCTGCATGACTGTAAAGGTGAGGCCAAGGGTGATGGGAATCGCAATGCCCACCACCAGGCCGGCGCGCAGGCCGATGGCGAGGATGCTGACCGCCATCACCACCACCACGGCCACCAGGAACTTGATCTGGAACAGGGTGACCGCAGCACTGATCAGTTTCGATTGGTCGGTGACCGGGGTGAGGGACATGCCGAGGGGCAGGCGTGCCTGTTCAGCGCTGAGAAAATCCGCCAGGCGCGCGCCCAGATCGAGGCCATTCTCACCCTCCCGCATCACCACCCCGAGCAGAAGTGTGTCCACACCGCCTGTGCGAATCAGGTAGCTGGGCGGATCTTCATATCCCTGGTGAATACTGCCCAGATCACCGAGGCGCAGCAGACGCTCACCAATGCGCACCGGCACTGCCGCCAACTGTTGTGGATTCGCCAGGTTACTGTTGACCCGCAAGTACACCCGCGCGCCAGCGGTTTCGAGCTGGCCCGCCGGGGCGAGCTGGTTATGGTCCTCGATGGCGGCGAATACCACATCGGGCCCGATGCCAAGATTGGCCAGCTTTGCGGTATCGAAGTCCACATACACACGCTCGGCCCGCTCACCGAGAATCTGCGCCCGTCGCACCCCGTCCACCCGTTGCAGGCGGTCGCGGATGGCTTCGGCCTCGCGGGTCAATTCCCGCATTGGCAGGCCAGGGGCGGCGAGGCTGATCAGGGTGAAGTACAGATCGCCAAAGTCATCGTTAACGATGGGGCCGATCACCCCTGGTGGCATGGTGGAGGTTTCTTCCAGCATGCGCTTGCGCACCTGGTAAAACAGGTCGGGGATGCGTTTGCCGGAGGTGAAGTCCTCGAACACCACCTGCATGTCGGCGCGTCCGGGGCGAATGGTGGTCTCGATATTGCGGATTGAGTCCACTTCCTGAATGCGTTTTTCGAGGCGATCCACCACCTGCTGTTCCAGCTCCACGGTGGTAGCTCCCGGCCAGAGTACGGACACCATCATCACCCTTACCGTATAGTCCGGATCTTCGGCGCGCCCCAGGGACATAAACGAATAGGCACCGATGGCCACCGACAGGATCAGAAAAAACAGAGTGAGGGCGCTCTCCCTGACCGCCAGGGCGGAGAGATTGGGAAAGCTCATTGCCCCAGCTCCCGGACTGTCATGCCGGGTTTGAGCAGGTGGGTGCCGAGGCTGATAATGCGGCTGCCTTCGGCAAGATCGGCGCGCACCCGCACGGTTTCCATGTCCAGTGATTCAACGGTCACCGGCAGGGGCTGTGCGGCGCCATCCACGATGCGCCATATTCTGGGGCCGTCACCGCGCTCGTCGAGGGCCGCGATAGGGATGCTGAGGGTATCACTTGCACCGTCTCCACCCAGGTTGACACGCACCACCGAGCCCAGCGGCAGCGGCCTGGCCTTGTCCTTTGCCTCAATCTGATAGCGGGCGCGCCAGGTGCGGCTGGCGGCATCGGCGGCCCCGGCGGTTTCCCTCAGGCTGATGGGGATGTTGGCGCCATCGGCGCTGATGACATGGCCTGCGGGCGGTGGCTCGACTCCGTCGGGGAAAAACACCTCGATTTCCCGCTCTCCCTCCCGCGCCAACAGGCCCAGGGATTGCCCGGCAGAGACCACCTGGCCGGGGTCGCCACTGACCTCGATCAATACCCCGGCAGCCTCGGACTTGAGGGTGGCGTAGCTGAGCATGTTCTTGCCCTGGCGGGTGCGGGCCACGGCAGCGTCGCGGCGCGTGCGCGCTTCCCGCACGCTCAGTTCCGAGCGCTCCAGCACCTGGGTGCTGATAAATTTTTTGGCTATCAGTTCGCGATTGCGCTGGTGGTCAGCGTTGGCGATATCCAGCGCCGTTTGCGCCGCAGCCTGTTCAGCCTCCCTGGCGCGCAGATCCTCCTGCAGATCGCGGGGGTCGAGCTGGAACAGCACCTCGCCGGCCTCCACCTTCTGCCCCGCGTCGACGTTGCGGGCGGCAATACGACCGCTGACCTGAAAGGCAACGGGGATCTCGTAGCGACCGCGCACTGTGCCGGACAGGCTCAGGGCCGAGCGGTTTTCCACATGTACAGACTGCGTCCTCACCCAAGGCGGCTGGGCGCTGTCGGCGGACTGGGGACTGCTGTCAGAACAGGCGCTGATAACCAGGCAAAAAGTGACTGCGGCAGAAATTATTTTGATCATGGCGCACGGATTCGCAAAATTTGTTTATTATTAAACGAAATCGTCTGTTAATTCGAGGGGCTGTTGGAAAAGACTGTGGAAAAAACCGGTAAACCCCCCTCACCCCTCGCCAACCCCGGTCGGCCACTGGACCCCGACAAGGACGCCGCGATACTGGAGGGGGCGCGCAGAATTCTCTTTGAGCGCGGTCCCCAGGCAGTCACCATGGAGGCGGTCGCCACTGAGGCGGGGGTGTCGAAGGCCACGGTGTACTCTCGCCACGCCAACAAGACCGAGCTGATCCGCGCCGTTGTGCAGCACCAGGGGCAGCAGATTATCGGCCATTTTGCTGCAGCGCCAGACTCCCTCGACGATGTGCGCTCCAGCCTTGGCGGTTTTGCACGGCAACTGCTGCATTTTTTGGCCAGTGACGAACACACTTTGCTGGTGCGGGCGACAGGGTCGGCCCAGGCTCTGGCGCCGGATATGGTGCGGGAGATTTATATCAACGGCCCGCAAAATACCCTTGAGCAGCTGTCACAGTGGCTGGGCAGCGCCGCCGATGCCGGTCTGCTGCATTGCCCGGTGCCGATACGCAGTGCGGAAATGCTGATGGGCATGCTCAGCGGCATCGACTGGGCGCGTACCCTGTTCGGGATTCCTTGCGCCCATCCCGGCAGCGAGCTGGCCGCCGCCCACGCGGATTTTATGGTGGATGCCTTCCTGCAACTCCACGGCGTGGCTGCAGCCTGACTCGCGCCAGTGGTAGTCAAGTTTCACACGGGGTTATCATCAAGGGGTAGTCAAGCAGTGGGGAACAATCATCTTGTACGACCTTATCGGCGATATCCACGGCTTTGCCGCACCCCTCAAGCAACTTCTCGCCAAACTGGGCTATAGCGAAGACAACGGCCTGTGGACTCATCCCCAGCGCCAGGTGATTTTTTTGGGTGACTTTGTCGATCGCGGCCCCGGCCAGGTGGAAACCGTCGTCATTGCCCGCACCATGGTGGAGGCGGGCGCGGCCCTGGCGGTGATGGGCAACCACGAGTTCAACGCTGTGGCATGGACCATGGCCGATCCCCTTCACCCCGGCCAATACCTGCGCAGCCGCAACCGCCGCAACCGCGATCAGCACGAGGCATTTCTCACCCAGGTGGGGGAGGGTTCAGCCATGCACGCTGACATCATTGAGTGGTTCAAAACCCTGCCTTTGTACCTGGATCTGCCCGGTTTGCGTGTGGTCCACGCCTGCTGGCATCCCGTGCATCTGCAAACTCTGGGCAGTTATACGGATGGGCACAACCGCATTCTTGACGACGCCTGGCCGCAACTGACCCGCTACGGCACAGCGCCCTTCGATGCCCTGGAAACGGTGCTCAAGGGGCTGGAAATTCCCTTGCCTGCGGGCAGTGAATTCGTCGATGGCTACGGCCATATTCGCCGCAATATCCGCGCCCAGTGGTGGGATCTCGACGGCATCACCTACCGCGACCTGGCCATGGTGCCCGCCGATGCTATCCCCAACATTCCCCATCAGCCCATCCCGGAAGATCTGCTGCCGGGCTATGCCGGTGACAAGCCGCTGTTTGTCGGCCACTACTGGATGACCGGCGACCCCGCGCCCCTCAACGATCATATCGCCTGCCTCGACTACAGCATCGCCGCCAAAAACGGCAACGGCAAACTGTGCGCCTATCGCTGGGATGGGGAGCAGGTGCTGAGGCGAGAGAATTTTGTGTGGGTGGCGGGTTAAACATCCCTGCTTTATTGTTGCAGGGCGGAAAAGCGCAGTGTCATCCGCCGAATCAATAGTCCGGCTTGCGCCGAGCCCAATACCCCGCCAGCAACGACCCCGAAATATTGTGCCAGATACTGAAGATCGCCCCTGGCAAGGCCGCCGCCGGACCAAAGTATTTTGCCGCCAGCACGGCGGCGAGGCCCGAGTTCTGCATGCCCACCTCGATGGCAATGGTGCGGGCATCGCGGGAATCGCACCCCAGGGCGCGGGCGCCGCCATAGCCACAGGCAAGACCGGTGAGGTTGTGGAGAATCACCGCCAGGGCAACCAGTGGCCCGCTGACAAACAGCTGGTCTCGGTTGAGGGCGACGATGGTGGCAATCACCACGATGATGCAGGCCATGGCTACCAGGGCCAGCCAGTCGTCCTTGCCCTGCAGCCTCTTGCCCAGCAGGGCGTTGAACAGCACCCCGAAAAACACCGGCCCCACCACAATCTGGGCAATGGATTGCATCATTGCCCTTACCGGCACATCGAGGGTTTGGCCAGCGTAAAACCCCGTGAGCAGCGGCGTAGCCACTACCGATACCAGGGTTGACACCAGAGTCATGGTGATGGACAGGGCCACCCGTCCGCCCGCCAGATAGGTGATCACATTGGATGCGGTGCCACCGGCGGCGGCGCCCACGACGATCATGCCCACCATCAGCTGCGGCGGCAGTTGCAGGGCCAGGGCAATCAGCCAGGCGGCGAGGGGCATCAGCAGAAATTGCAGGGCAACGCCGAGCAGCACCTTGTGGGGTTCGCGGGCGACACGGGCAAAATCTGCCGGAGCAAGGGTCAGCCCCATGCAGAACATGATTGCCATCAACAGCGGTGTGATCAGTTGTGGCAGGCCACTGCCGAGGATAATCGGTGAGGTAAAAAATCCCGGCGCCAGGCAGGCGATAGCGGCGAGCAAAATTGCCCAGAGGGGAAAGAGGGCGTTGATCGTTGACAGTTTGATGCAGTGCAAGAGGCGCATTTTTTATGGTTATCCTGTGGTTCGAAAATGTCTAGAAAGTCGACAACCCAAGCCCTTCCATCACCCGGTAACGCCAGTATTTCAGCGTGGATTCATCCTTGAATGCCTCGTAGGGCAGGCTCAACACAGGAGAGCTGTCCGCTCCGCTGCGCCAGTGCAGATCAAAATTTGCCATCAGCTCGTTGCTCAGGGGCGTGGGAGTGTCGCCCCACACGCGGATATTGGTTTCGAGGTTCAGGTCGTTGAGATTGCGCCGGGTAAAGTTGGCGGAGCCGAGGAGAAACTGCCAGGACTGATCCGGGTCGCGGCGCACCAGCAACTTGGTGTGGCACTGCTCGCCACTGGTCTTGCACCAGCGCAGGGGAATACCGGCGCGGTGCAGTTCCATCGCCACCTGGCGGTTGGGAATGCCGTTTTTTTCACGGCCAAAGGCGTCCTTGTTGGCATCCAGCAGGATACGCAGATTGACGCCCCGCTGCTGGGCGCGGAGAAAGGCCGCCACCAGCTCGCGGTGGGACAGGTAGAACATGGCCAGGTCCAGCTGGCTGCCCACGGCTGCACCGTCAATCATGTCCAACGCCGCATCCAGAACTTTCCCTTCGGTCAGTATCTGGCCCTGTTCATTGCCTTGTGCTGTCTGTTGGGCAAATTCTGGCATGGCAACCTCGACGCCGGACATGGCCAGTACCGCCAGCTCGGTTTGCAGCAAGTCCTGCGCAGCGGCGCCGCCAAAACTGAGGGCGATATTGCTGTGCAGGCTGCTGCCATCGTGGGGGTTGGCGGAGGTGACCAGCCCGCGCAGGCCGTCCCCTTCATCCACCACCAGGGTCTTGCGGTGATTGGCCTTGAAGTTAAGCAGCGCCAGATAGCTGCGCAGGGGCACTTTGTCGGCGCCGACGGGATTGGGCAGCCAGCCGCGATCGGCAGAGTTGCCCAGCCACTGGCAGCACAGCCGCCAGGGCGCGGACCACAGGGGGTTGGAATCCCGCAGTGGCGACAGGTTGGTTTCCACTACCACAATACCCGCTGCGCGCAGCTGCTCCAGCCAGGGGGAGCGGGTGCCGCCGTAAAGGGTGTTGAAGGGGTCGGTGATTAGCACAATGGTGATGTTGTCCAGCGCTTGCTTGCGGGCGATGAGTGCTTGCGTCAGCTGTTGGGCGAGGGGGCGCAGATCGGCTCCGGGCGCACCGCTTTCGTTGAACAGAAACATATCCACCACCACCAACTTGCGCGCCTGGCCGATCAACCGCAGTGCTTCGTCGAAAATCATCTGGTCGAGCTGCTGGTTGCCCTGCTCATCCAGCGATGTGCGGTCAATCAGCAGCCTGGGCGTCAGCAGGGGCTGCGGCGGCCCCTGATAACTGAGCCCCTCGGGCAATGGCTTGAATGAATGATATGTACCCGTTGCGATGATGATCAGCAGGGCGAGGGCAATCAGCACTCTGGGTTTGATTAGCATTTTGCGATCGATCACTGGCGAATCCGTCCGATGTATCAGGGGCTGTTGTCAGGCCCTGATTAAAACCCGGTATGGCCTTGTTGGCGACGTGCAGACGAAAAAAAAGCCGACAGCGGTACTGTCGGCTTTTTCAGCAAGCTCGGAGAGTTAAACGTCCCACTCCAAAGGCAGTTCATTGACGTGCATCACATTGCTCATCAGGTAGGGCACCTTGAAGCCCGGCTTGAGACGGAATTCAGGCAGCTCCGCCAGCATGTCGGTAATGGCCACTTTCAGTTCGCGCCGCGCCAGGTGGGCGCCGAGGCAGCGGTGAATGCCGTGGCCGAGACTCAGGTGCACCGGGCGGCGCTCGAGGATGACCTCTGTGGGATTTTCAAACAGCTCCGGGTCATTTGATCCGAGCGGCGTACACAGGGCCACACGGTCACCGGGCTTGATGGTCACACCGTGGATGGTGATCTCCTTGGCGCAGATGCGCATGGTGGTCACTGCCGCGTAGGCGCGCATCAGTTCCAGCACCGCCTGCTCGATCATGGCGGGGTTTTCCCGCAGGGTGCGCTGGTCATCCAGGTGGGTCGCGAGGTGGTGGAACTGGTGGCCGAGGTTGGCGGTTACCGTGTCAAGACCGCCGATAAACAGGTTAAAGCAGTGGCCGAACACTTCTTCCTTGGTCCACTTGCGGCCTTCGGATTCCATATTCATGGTGCTGGTGATGAGGTCGTCGGTGGGGTTTTTCTCGCGCTTTTCGATTTCGCTGTAGAGAAAGGCCTTGAGGGTGGCAACGGCATTTTTGCGGTCCTCAAAATTGGCGGTATGGAGCAGGTTGTGCTCCCAGCCCATGAACTCCTCCATGCGATCCTGGGGCAGGCCCAGCAGATCGAGGACGATGCTGACCGGAAAGGGCACAGCGAAATCCTTGATGAATTCCACATGGCCCTTCTTCTTGAACTTGCTGATCAGCTCTTCAGCGCGGCCGCTGACCTTGCTCTCCAGCTCCGCCATGCGACGCGGGGAAAAGACCGGCTCCAGGGCGCGGCGGAATGCGGTGTGCTTGGGGGGGTCCAGTTCAGTGGGGATCACATCCCAGCTTTCGCCGATCATGGAGGCAAACTGGGCATTGCCCTTTTTGATGAAGTGCTCGTTGTCTTCGTAGACCTTTTTCATGTCTTCGGCGCGGCGCAATACCCAGCCGCCGCCGGGGGCAACGGGAAAGATATTGGTGGCATAGATGATATCCGGACCCTTGTGCAATTGGGGGACAATCACCTTGTGGGGGTTTTCGTAGGCAATCTTGCGGGTGGTGAGGGGGAATTCCATCGCCAGTTCCGGTGGTACATGGGAGGGCAAGGGGTAGTCTGGTGCGCTCATGGGGTGAACCTCTCTAGCAGTGTTATGGTGTGCTTCAGCCAAGTCTGGCAGGTAATCGCCAAAGTACCTGTATGTTTCACCCATGGTCCGGTTTGCAGATCGCAGGGGCGGGAACAGATAACTTCAGGGCCGACCAGTATACTACGACAAGTAAGTCATTCGGCTTAAATTAAAGTGTTGATGATTTTGATCATAATCATCAACCGGGACCGGCTGCGATCAGCTCGGCAATACGCCATGCACCGCTCAACCGGCGCAATGTGATCCTGTAATCGGTAAAAATCATCGGCTTGCCACCATTGCCCCAGTCGGTGACCAGGCCGTAGGCCTTTACGCGGGCCTCATCACGGCTGTTGCCCGGCTCGGCGAGGATATTGGTAATCTGGTGACGCCACTTGCCGCCTCCCTGGGTCGCCACCGTGGCGACCATGCCGCGCAATTCATCCGGCCCCTCCATGCGCATGCGCATCAGGCCGGGGATGTCGAAGACGCCATCGGGGGTGAACAGGGTTACCCAGGCGTCGGGCTGGTTACTGTCAACGCTGTGGACATAGCGGGCGAACAGATCGGCAATGTCCAGCCGGTCTTCAGTGCTGAGGGTGGTCATGTGCAGGTTTCCTGTCTGATTATAGATTTTGCCAGCGAGTCACTATAGGGGAAAAAGCCAATTGCGCAACCCTGATCAAAGGGACAAAAGTGTTAAATTAGGGCCACTTTCTGCCATTTGATGACGTTGGCGCAGCTTGTCGGGATGCCACTCAGGGCGGCGGAATAAGCCTGGATATTTTCCACAGAGATCAGCCAGCAAGCCGCTCCAACACGGAATTAAGGTAGCGCATACCCCGCGCAGTGGTGCCCAGTCTGAGACCAGAGTCCGTCAGCAATCCCTGCTGCGCCAGGGCAGTCCACTGCGGTTCAAGGGCGGCAAAATCCAGCCCTGTGCGTGGGCCGTAGAGGTTTTTGGGTACCCCCTCCACCAGGCGCAGGGCATTGAGCAGGAATTCCAGCGGCAACGCGGCGGCCTCAACCTCGTTGCTGCTGGCCAACCAGTCGCCTGTTCTCGCCAGATAGTCCGCCGGCGCGCGGGTTTTGCTGGTGCGGATAATCCGACCCGAGTCGGGAAAGGTGATCTTGCCATGGGCGCCAGCGCCAATGCCGAGGTAGTCGCCGAATTGCCAGTAGTTGAGGTTGTGGCGCGACCGGCGCCCTTGCTGCGCCCAGGCGGACACCTCGTACTGGCCGAAACCGGCGCTGGCCAGCCGCGCTTCTCCAGTCTGCTGGATATCGGCCAGGGTATCCTCCTCCGGCAATACTGGCGGGCGCTTGTGGAAAACGGTGTTGGGTTCGATGGTGAGCTGATACCAGGACAGGTGGGCGGGATTGAGGCTGATGGCCAGGTCGATATCCGCCAGGGCCTGCTGCGGTGTCTGCTGCGGCAGGCCGTGCATCAAGTCGAGGTTGAAATTATCAAACCCGGCAGCGCGGGCACTGTGGATCGCACTGATCGCTGCGGCGCGGTCATGGATGCGGCCCAGCCGTGTTAGCTGGGCATTGTCGAAACTCTGGATGCCAATGGACAGTCGGTTGACTCCGGCGGAGCGAAACCCGGCAAAGCGCGTTTGCTCCACGGTGCCGGGGTTGGCCTCCAGGGTGATTTCAATATTCGTATCAAAGCCGATGTGCTGCTCCGCTGCGTCGACAATGGCGCCAATGGCCTGGGGTGAAAACAGGCTGGGGGTGCCGCCGCCAAAGAAAATGGAGTGCAGTTTGCGTCCCTGTGTATGGGGTTGTTCTGTCTGCAGATCGGCCATAAGGGCGCGCAGATACTCCTGCTCCGGAATGGTCCCGCTGGGTTCATGGGAGTTGAAATCGCAGTAGGGGCATTTGCGTACACACCAGGGGATATGCACATAGAGGGCAAGGGGGGGCAATTGCAGCATCAACGGCTCTGTAGTCAACGTCGCGCCAGTTTTTCCAGTAACTGGCGCATGGCGCGGGCACGGTGGCTGAGGGTGTTTTTCACTTCTTTGGGCAGTTCGGCGGCGGTGCAGTTTTGCTCCCGCACAAAAAACACCGGGTCGTAGCCGAAGCCGTGAGTGCCCTTGGGCTTTTTGCTGATGATGCCTTCCCAGCGGCCTTCACAGATCAGAGGCGTGGGATCAGCGCCGTGCTCCATGTACACCAGCAGGCAGTGAAAGCGGGCCGTGCGCTCCACCTCAGCAACGCCCTTGAGCAATTCCAGCAGCTTGGCGTTGTTGTCGCTGTCCTTCGCTTTGGGGCCGGCAAAGCGCGAGGAATAAATACCCGGCGCCCCGTTGAGGAAATCCACTGCCAGGCCGGAATCGTCGGCGATGGCGGGCAGTCCAGTGATGCGAGCGGCGTGGCGCGCCTTGATGATGGCGTTTTCGACAAAACTCAGTCCGGTTTCCTCCGCTTCCTGTATGTTGAATGCGGATTGCGCCACCACGTCAATGCCCTGGTCCGCCAGCAGAAACTGGAATTCCCTGAGCTTGCCGGCATTGCCGCTGGCCAGCACCACTTTGCGGATGGATAAGACGCCAGTCATGGTGGGTTACTTGTCGTGGTAGAAAGTGCGTTTGAAACTGATCCCGCGGGCAGACTCGTCCGCAGCGGTCTTAACCTGGACACTGAAGGTCAGTGGGTCTTCATTGTCGAAAGTGAAAGGCGCCAGGTAGTACACGGAGTCGCCTTCCCTGATTTCAACAAAATCCAGCACCTGCTGTTGGGCCAGCAAGTTGGAAACAGTGCCGCTGACCTGGGCCGCCACACCGGAGGGCAGATCGTCGACAATCACCGAGATATTCACCAGTCCCTTGTTCTTGCCCCGCACGATGTTGTACAGGCTGGCGATTTCGGGCTTGATAAAACTGCTGTTGAAGGCGCTGAAATAGACTTTGGTGGCGCCGAACTGCTTGTAGGGCTTGTCATTGGCGCTGGCGCCGAAGGCACATAACAGGAGGGCGGCAGCGAATGCCAGTGTGTGGATGGCGGTTCTGTGCATGGTGGTGCTCCTGCAAAAGTTGTGTCGCTAACAGGTTACCTGCTGAGGTGATAAATGGCGGTCTCAGCAAATAGATTAGGCCAGATTCCCATCAGTTGCCTGTCAATGGCGTGGGAGGTGACAGTGGCGCGGTCGAGGATATTGATATTTTTGTCCAGGCACAGGGCTTCGAAGTCCTTTACTGTGCAGAAATGGATGTTGGGGGTGTCGTACCACTGGTAGCTGAGCTGTTTGGTCACCGGCATTTGCCCCTTTACCCCCAGGTAGGTGCGGGCGCGGATATTGCCGAAGTTGGGGAAGGTGACTACGCACTCGCGACCGATGCGCAGCATCTCCTCAATGGTGCGATCGGGCCGCATCAGGGCCTGCAGGGAGTTGGTCATCAGTACGGTTTCAAAGCTTTTGTCGGGGAAGTGTGCCAGACCCTTGTTGATATCGGTCTCGATCACGTTGACCCCCTTGGCGATACAGGCGGTGATGCGCTCGGGGTCGATCTCCAGTCCATAGCCCTCGATCTGGTGACTTTTGCCCAGGCTTTGCAGAAGGATGCCGTCGCCACAACCGAGATCCAGCACCCGGCTGCCGGGGGTGATCCACTTTTGCAGTATGTCGAGTTCCGGTTGCAACATCACGAGCTCCTCACCAGTTGCTCTGCTTCCTGCGCGACGTTTTCCATATAGGCGCGGAACACCCCTTCATAGCGGGCGTTGGGCAACAGGAACGCGTCGTGGCCCATGTCGGATTCGATATTGGCGTACACCACATCCTTGTTGGCGGCGATCAGGGCGTCGACGATTTCCCGCGAGCGCTGGGGGGAAAAGCGCCAGTCCGAGGTAAAGGAGACCACCAGGAATTTGCAGCAGGCATGGCTGAAGGCCGCCACCGGGTCGTCGTTGTACTCCCGGGCCAGATCGAAATAGTCGAGCAGCTTGGTCATCAGCAGGTAGGTATTGGCGTCGAAGACCTCCGAAAAGGAGTCCCCCTGGTGGCGCAGATAGCTCTCCACCTGGAATTCGATGGGTGTGTCGAGACCGCGCTCGAAAGTGCCGCTGCGCAATTCGCGACCAAAGCGGGTGCCCATCAGTTCGTCGGACAAATAAGTGACGTGGCCGATCATGCGCGCCAGAGCGAGGCCATTGCGCGGCAAGGTGCCGTGACTGAGGTAATCGCCGTCGTGAAAGTCAGGGTCGGACTTGATGGCGCGCCGGGCAATTTCGTTGAAGGCAATATTTTGGGCGCTGAGTTTCATGGCGGAGGCGATGGCGACGCAGTGACGTACACGATCCGGGTATTCCAGCGCCCAGCGCATGGCGTTCATGCCGCCGAGGCTGCCCCCCACCACCGCTGCCCACTGGTTGATGCCCAGTTTCGCCGCCAGCCGCGACTGGCTGTGTACCCAGTCCCGCGCCCGCAGGGGTGGAAAATCGCGCCCCCAGGGTTTGCCCGTGGCGGGGTTGATGGAGCGCGGCCCGGTGCTGCCGTGGCAGCCGCCGATATTGTTGAGGGCCACCACATAGAAGCGGTTGGTATCGATGGGTTTGCCGGGGCCGATATAGTCATCCCACCAGCCGGGTTTTTTGTCTTCGGGGGTGTGAAACCCGGCGGCGTGGTGGTGGCCGCTCAAGGCGTGACATATCAGCACAGCATTGCTGGCGGCGCGGTTCAGCTCCCCATAGGTTTCCACCACCAGCTCGAAGTGGGGCAGTACGCGGCCACAGGCAAGCTCGAGGGGTTCCTCGAAGTGGATGGTGCGCGGCGTGACGATGCCTGCGGAATTGGCTGGGAAGCGGTTATTCATAGGGGCGGTATTCTACATGGAAAAGCGTCGAGTCGAATGTCTCCCAGCTCCCAGTCTGCGATGGCAGATGAGAGATGAGAGATGGGAGACGGGAGGCCGTTACTCCACGCTAATGATCTTGAGGGTATTCGTCTCCCCCATCTTGCCAAACACATTGCCATAGGTGGCCAGCACCTTTTCGCCGGGGTGCAGGGCACCGGCGTGCTTGAGAGTCTCGATGGCTGCCGCCAGGGTGGCGCTGATATTGCGGGCCTGTTCCGGCACGGCCATGGGAATCACGCCCCGGTACAAACACATGGCACGCAGGGCGCGGCCCTGGCGGGAGATGCCGTAAATGGGAATGCCGGAGCGGATGCGCGACATCCACAGGGGGGTGTTGCCGGTTTCGGTGAGGCAGAGGATGGCCTTCACTGCGCCGAGGTGGTTGGCGGTGTACATGGCGGCCATGGCGACGGCTTCGTCGGTGCGCTGGAACTCAATATCCATGCGGTGACCGGAGGTGCGGTTGGAGGGCTGTTTTTCCGCGCCGAGGATGATGCGGGTCATGGCTTCCACCACCTTGACAGGGTGTTTGCCCGCCGCCGTTTCGGCGGAGAGCATCACCGCATCGGTGCCGTCCAGCACGGCGTTGGCCACGTCGAACACTTCCGCCCGGGTGGGCAGTGGGCTTTCGATCATGGTCTCCATCATCTGGGTGGCGGTGATCACACTGCGGTTGAGCTGGCGGGCGCGCAGGATCATCTTTTTCTGGATGCCGATCAGTTCGGCATCGCCGATCTCCACGCCCAGATCGCCGCGCGCCACCATCACCACATCGGAGGCAATAATGATGTCATCCAGCGCGGCGTCTGTGGCAACGGCTTCGGCGCGCTCCACCTTGGCGACAATGCGGGCCGTGCAGCCCGCCTCTTCAGCGGACTTGCGGGCAAAGCGGATATCGTCGCCGGAGCGGGGGAAGGAAACGGCGAGAAAATCCACCTCCAGTTCGGCGGCCAGGCGGATATCGCTGTAGTCCTTCTCTGTCAGGGCCGGGGCAGAGAGGCCGCCTCCGAGCAGATTGATGCCTTTATTGGCGCTCAACACACCACCGGTCAGCACATGGGTAATGATCCTGCCGTTTTCCACCCGGTCAATGGACAACTCCAGGCGGCCATCGTCGAGCAGCAATAATTGCCCGGGCTTGCAGTCATCCACCAGGGCTGCATAGGTCACGCCAACCTGATGCTGGTCGCCGTCGTTCGGACCCAGGGCAATATCGAGGGTGAAGGTGTCACCGGTTCCCAGGCTGACCGGACCATTGGCAAAACCGGCAATGCGGATCTTCGGCCCTTGCAGGTCGCCGAGGATGGCCACCTGAGTGCCAACAACCTCTGCTGCAGCGCGGATCTGCTCACAGCGCTGGCGGTGGTCGTCGCCCTTGCCGTGGGAGAAATTGAGCCGGAACACATTGGTCCCGGCGCGGATCAGGGCTTCGATGGTGGCCTGGTCAGAGCTGGCGGGACCCAGGGTGGCGATGATTTTGGTGCGCTTTTGCATCCGGTGGGGCCTTTGCGGGGAGGTGGTTGGCAGGTTTTTCATTGTACCCATGTTGATTGGGGAAAAGTTGGCTTGTGAAAGGCCTTTTCATGGCTGGCAGGGAAAATTATCCGGCAGTTTTTCGAGTCCCTCAATACGCAGGGTTTTGAGACGACTGCCCTGGCCGCGCACCAGGGTCACACGGCTTTTGGCGACCCCCAGGGTTTTGGCCATAAAGCGGATCAGCTGTTCGTTGGCCTTGCCGTCCACCGGCGGTGAAGCCACCTGCACCTTGAGGCGATCATCGTGGATGCCGACGATGGCATCCCGGGAGGCCTTGGGCTGGATATGGCAGTGCAGGAGCAGATCGCCTTTGTCGCTTTGGCAAAAAGTCACCGGACGCCGGCCCTGTCAAAATCCAGGAACAGCCCAGCCCGGCAGTTTGGAGGCATTGGCGCCATGGGTGATGAAAATGCGAAACATGTTCAGCACCAGAAATACCAGGATCGGTGACAGATCCAGCCCGCCAAGGTTGGGCAACAGTTTGCGGAAAGGCGCCATCACCGGTTCCATCAGTTGCCACAGCAAGACCACCACCGGGTGTTGGTTGTTGGGCGCCACCCAGCTGAGAATAATGGCGGCCAGCAAGCCGTAGATATAGATATTGATCAGCATGTTGATAATGCCCAGCAGTCCCCACCACAGCACATAGAGCACATTGATCAGGGGATTGCCGTTCAGGGATGCGGTGAGCTGGATAGCCAGCCACTGCAACAGCAGCGCCAGGATGACGCTGGCAAAGTCAAATTTGCCGTAGGCGGGGAACAGTTTGCGCAAGGGCCTGAGCAGCGGCAGCGTGGCGCGATGGGCAAACTGGGAAACCGGGTTGTAAAAGTTTGCACCACACAATTGCAGTAAAAAGCGCAACAGGATAATCACCAGGCAGATGGTGGCAATGGACTGGATGAGAAAGGTGCCGACGTCGGTAAAGGCATTCATGTCAGGGTTCGCTTATTGGGTAAATTCACTGGCCATTTCCCGTGCACGGGTCTGTGCTGCGGCCATGGCCTCGGTCACCAGGCGCGGCAGGCCGCCAGCCAGAAAGGTATTGACGGCGCGCTCCGTGGTGCCGGCAGGGGAGGTCACCCGGCGGCGCAATTCGGCGGCATCCACATCGCTTTGCGCCGCCATTGTTGCCGCCCCCAGAGCGGTTTGCAAGGTCAGCAGACGGGCGGTTTCGGGGCTCAGACCCTGCTCGATACCGGCCTTTTCCATGGCTTCAATGAGCAGGAAAAAATAGGCCGGGCCACTGCCGGAGAGGGCGGTAACGGCATCGATATCGGTTTCCCGCTCCAGCCAGGCGATCTGACCTACGGCAGAAAACAGCTCGCTGCTGAGGGCTTTCTGCTCCTCTTTCACCAGGGCCGTGGCGTAGAGGGCGCTGGCCCCCAGATGCACCAGTGCAGGGGTGTTGGGCATGCAGCGCACAATGGGGATATCAGCACCCAGCCAACTTTGCAGTGCAGCAACGGGAATGCCTGCTGCAATGGAAATTACCACGGGTTTATGACCCAGTTCCGGCGCCAGCGCTGTGGCCACGGTTTTCATCACCTGGGGTTTTACTGCCAGCACCACCACATCAGCCCCGGCGCAGGCGGCGCTGTTGTCGCTGAAGGTGCTGACACCGAAACGGTCAGCGAGGCGCTGCCGCGCTTCTGCCAGGGGTTCGCTGACCCGCAGGGTTGTGGGCAAAAACCCCCGATCCACCAGTCCGCCAATGATGCTTGTCGCCATGTTGCCGCCGCCGATAAAGGCTATGGTTGCTGTTTTCAAACGGTTCTCCGCCAGCTTTGGTTGTTAAAATCCGAGTTGTTAAAACTCTGGTTGTTCAATAGTTGCGCTCGCCAAACAGGGCTGTTCCCACTCTCACCAGTGTGGAGCCTGCCGCGACCGCTGCTTCAAGATCTGCGGACATGCCCATGGAGAGGGTATCCATTGACGCCAGGGCGGAAGAGCGGGCGCGTAGGGTATCAAGCAGTTGCGCCAGGTGAAAGAAGGGTTTGCGTTGTTGCTGCTCATCAGGGCGCGGCGCCGGGATTGCCATCAGCCCCCGCAGCCGCAGTCGCGGCAAGTCAGTGATCGCCAGTGCCAGTGGCTCCAGTTCCTCCGGTGGAATGCCGGATTTACTGCTTTCGTCGTCGATATTCACCTGGATGCAGATGTTGAGGGGTGGCAACTGCGGCGGTCTTTGCGCACTCAGTCGCTGGGCGACCTTGAGTCGGTCAATACTGTGTACCCAGGCGAAATGTTCGGCGATGGGGCGGGTTTTGTTGGCCTGGATGGGGCCGATAAAATGCCAGCAGATGTCCAGATCCTGCAGTTGCAGGATTTTTTCCAGAGCTTCCTGCAAGTAATTCTCGCCAAAATCCCGTTGCCCTGTCTGCCAGACAGCCCGGATGCTTTCTGCACTCTGGGCTTTGCTTACCGCCAGTAGCTGAACGTCGTCGCTGCGTCCCGCCAGGGCAGAGGCTTTTGACAGTCTTTGGCGAAGCTGCTTGATGTTGTGTGCAAAATCCGTCATATACTTGGCGCTGTGATGGTTTGCCCGGAAGGGCGGTCAACAAGACTTAATTTGGCACGGGATTTTCTGATGGATATCACAGAATTACTGGCGTTCAGCGTGAAGCAGGGGGCATCTGACCTGCATCTTTCCGCTGGTTTGCCCCCCATGATCCGTATCGATGGCGATATTCGCCGCATCAATCTGCCACCCATGGATCACAAACAGGTGCACAGTTTGATTTACGAGATCATGAATGACAAGCAGCGCCGGGATTACGAGGAATTTCTTGAAACCGACTTTTCCTTTGAAGTCCCTGGTGTGGCCCGCTTCCGGGTCAATGCCTTCAACCAGAATCGCGGCGCTGGCGGGGTGTTCCGCACCATCCCTTCCCGGGTGCTGACACTTGAGGATCTGGGGCTGGGCAATATCTTTCGGGAAGTATCCCTGTTGCCCCGCGGTCTGGTGCTGGTGACCGGGCCCACCGGTTCGGGCAAGAGCACTACCCTGGCGGCGATGGTGGACTTTATCAACCAGAACCGCTACCTGCATGTTCTCACCATCGAAGACCCCATCGAATTTGTCCACGAGAGCAAAAAGTGCCTGGTCAACCAGCGCGAGGTGCACAAGGATACCCACGGTTTCAACGAAGCTCTGCGCTCGGCCCTGCGGGAGGACCCGGACATTATCCTGGTGGGTGAGATGCGCGACCTGGAAACCATCCGCCTGGCGCTCACCGCCGCAGAAACCGGTCACCTGGTGTTCGGCACCCTGCACACCACCTCGGCGGCGAAAACTATCGACCGCATCATCGATGTGTTTCCGGCGGCTGAAAAAGATATGGTGCGCTCCATGCTCTCGGAATCCCTGCAGGCGGTATTTGCCCAGACGCTGATGAAGAAAATTGGCGGCGGTCGCGCGGCGGCCCATGAAATCATGATTGGCACCCCGGCCATCCGCAACCTGATCCGTGAGGACAAGGTGGCGCAGATGTATTCATCCATTCAGACCGGAGCCGCCCATGGCATGCAGACCATGGACCAGTGCCTGCATAAAATGGTCAAGCAAAAAATTGTTTCCAGAGAGGTGGCGCGGGAAAAAGCCAAGGTGCAGGATGATTTCTAGGTGTGAGAAAGAAGGGTTGTTTTCAATAACCACGGGGAGTGTCAACCATGGAATTTGACAGCCTGCTCAAGCTTATGGTGGATAAAAACGCCTCGGATTTATTTATCACCGTTGGCGTGCCTCCTTCCATCAAGATCAACGGCAAGGTGTTGCCGGTGGGCAAGGGTTCCCTTACCCCGTCAATGGCCCGCGAGATTATTGAAGGTGTTATGGATGCTGAACAACGCACGGAATTCAATCGTCACAAGGAACTGAATTTCGCCATCGGTTCACAATGGGGCGCCCGCTTCAGGGTCAGTGCCTTCTACCAGCGCAACGATGTGGGTATGGTCCTGCGTCGTATCGAGACAGTCATTCCCACTGTGGAGGAATTGCAGCTGCCGCCGATCCTTGAGGATCTGGTGCTGGCCAAGCGGGGGATTATCATTTTTGTGGGGGCCACAGGTACTGGCAAATCCACCTCCCTTGCCGCCATGATCGGTCACCGCAACCGCAACACCAAGGGCCATATCATCTCCATCGAGGATCCCATCGAGTTCGTCCACCAGCATGAAGGCTGCATCGTCACCCAGCGTGAGGTGGGAGTGGACACGGATTCCTTTGATGTGGCATTGCGCAATACCCTGCGCCAGGCTCCGGATGTGATTTTGATTGGCGAGATTCGCACCCGGGAAACCATGGAGCACGCCATCACCTTTGCCGAGACCGGGCACCTGGTGCTGACCACGCTTCACGCCAATAACGCCAACCAGGCCCTGGACCGGATTCTCCATTTCTTTCCCCCCGAACGGCATCACCAGCTGTGGATGGATCTCTCCCTCAACCTGCGCGCCATGTTGGCCCAGCAGCTGGTGCCCACAGTGGACGGCAAGGGGCGTCGGGCGGCGGTTGAAATCCTTATCAATACCCCGCTGGTATCCGACCTGATTCGCAAGGGAGAAGTGCACAAATTGAAGGAGTTGATGACCCGCTCCAATGAGCAGGGGATGCAGACGTTTGATCAGGCGCTCTACAAGCTATACAGCGAGGGTTTGATTTCCTACGAAGATGCCCTTGCCCATGCCGATTCGAAAAATGATTTGCGCCTGCTGATCAAGTTGAAAAATGAAACCGACACCGATTATCTGTCCCAGAGTGCGGATGACATGATTGTGGCAGATGATGACATGGAACAGAATTTCCGCTATTTCAAGCCGTAGAAACAACCTTTCTCAGGGTGACAGGGCGTAGTCGGGGTTGCCAAGCCAGGTTTCGAGAATGATCTGTGCTGCCAGATCATCCACCGGGTGCTTGCGGTAATTGTGGGCGTCTTTGCCGTGCCGCCCACTACGGCCTTTCGCTTCCCGTGACGACAGCCGCTCATCCACCATTTTTACCGGCAAGCCAAAGCGACCCTGCAGGCGCCGGGCAAACTTTCTGGCACGCAGGCAAAACTCGCTCTCACTGCCATCCATATTCAGCGGCAGCCCGACCAGCAGCAGGTCAGGCTGCCACTGGCTGATAACCTCCTCCACAGCCTGCCAGTCGGGTTGACCGTCCCGGGCCTTTAATACTGATACGGGAGAGGCGCTTGCGCTGAGGGTCTGTCCGACAGCACAGCCTATGGCCCTGAGTCCGTAATCGAACGCCAGGGCAGTGACGATGGCGACATCCCCGCTGTCCTCAGGCATGGCCTGACTGGATGCTGAGGCGGTCGATGTTGAAACCGATCTTGGCGGCAGCGGCCCGTGCGCGCTCACTGAAAGGGATGTGGAACAGGATGTCGGCGTCGGCGGGAATGGTGAGCCAGGCATTGTCCGCCAGTTCCTGTTCCAGCTGCCCGGCGCCCCAGCCCGCATAGCCGAGGGTGAGATAGCTGTCCCTGGGACCCTTGTTGCGGGCAATATCCAGAATGATATCCCGGGATGCCGTCAGGCTGATGTCCGGGGAGATTTCGATGGTGGATTCCCAGTGGGTGGCGGTTGTCTTGTGTAGCACGAAACCCCGTTCCCGCTGTACCGGGCCTCCCGCCAGCAGCGGCTTGCGACCGATTTCTTCCGGATACTCCACGTCGAGTTCATCAAACACCCGGCTCATGGGGATGTCGGTGGGTTGATTGATGGTCAGTCCCATGGCGCCGTCCTCATTGTGTTCGCAGATATAGATAACGGCGTGGGCAAAATTGGGGTCCTGCAGGCCGGGCATCGCAAGCAGTAACTGGTTTTTGAGATTGACAGCGTGTTTTTCAGACATGACTCCATCTCCTGTTGATACATTGCTGTCTGCTGAAAAAACCAGCCCTGGAAGGTGCCGGACATTTTTCACCATTGATTAGAGTATTGGGTCTGAATGGGGGTAATACAAGGTGGCGGGGTGGCAATAATGTGTGCGCTATCACTCGCTGCGAGTTGAAAATGCCTGCCCGGGAACAAAACGCCAGGTGCGGATCACTTCAATGCGGTCTACCCCCAGAGCCGGGGGTATCGGGGCAAAGGGGGCGGCAAGCCGCACTGTGCGCACTGCTGCCTGATCGAGCACTCGCTGGCCGGACCCCTGCAGTATCTCTATCGCCTCAACGCCGCCATCGCGACCAATGGCAACAGCCATGCGCAGCTCCCCGAACAGGGCCTTGCGGCGCGCCTCTTGTGGGTAATGCTGGTTGCCCACCCTTTCCACCCTGTCTATCCAGTTGTACAGATATTCCGCCTGATCCGATGATCTGGCGCTGACGGATGTCAGCACCAGGGTGCGGGGGAGCTTGCTGTAGGCCTGTTTTTGCTGGTCGAGACGTGCCCTGAGGTTGGCGATCTCCCGCACTCTTTGGGGCTGTGCATGGGGGCTGGTTGACAGGGTGTCAGCGCTGGGTGCCAGAGGGGCTTCCAGTGTGTCTGCGCCGTGGCTGAGCAGTGTTTCCCGGGGCGGTAAGGGTGACTGGTTGGCCGGCATTGGTTCCGGTAGCGGGTCAACCTCTTTCAGTTCTGTGCTGTCCAGCAGGGCCACCTGATCGCTGGTTACGGGATGTGATTCGTTGCTGTCGCCACTGGCGAGCTGGTTATGGGCGGCGAGGTGCTGTACGTCCAGGGGAGATTGGCGGTCGCGGTGCTGGGCCAGGGTGATTTCCAGATTGGTGGCGGAGCTGTGGCGGCTGCTCTTGTCGAAGCCCACCCCGAAAAGCAGCGCTCCATGCAGTGCCGTTGCCACCACCAGGGCAATGCCGAGACGATCCCCTCCCGAGGGTGGGGGAGTCAGAGTGGCAAGACCTGATGCTTTGAAAAACATGGAATGGCGCGGGGTTCAGGGCAGGCGCCGGGCGATAGCGTCCATCAGCCTGGCCCCTATACGGGTGTTATGGGCAGCGTCAATTTCCCTGGCGCAGGTGGGGCTGGTGACGTTGATTTCAGTAAGGTAGTCACCGATCACATCCAGTCCCGCAAAGAGTATGCCTTTCTCCCGCAAAACAGGTCCGATGGTATTGGCAATTTCAAGGTCGCGGGGGCTCAGTGGCTGTACTACGCCGCTACCGCCGGCGGCCAGATTGCCGCGGCTTTCGCCGCTGGCGGGTATGCGCGCCAGGCAGTAGGGTACGGGTTCGCCGTCTACCACCAGAATGCGCTTGTCACCGGCAGCGATTTCGGGGATATACTTTTGCGCCATGATGGTGCGGGCGCCATGGTCGGTGAGGGTTTCAATGATCACGCTGAGGTTGGTGTCGCCGGGCTTGACATGGAAAATGGCCGCGCCACCCATGCCGTCCAGGGGTTTGAAGATCACGTTGCCGTGAGTGGCATGGAACTTGCGGAGTTTTGTGGCATCCCGGCTTACCAGCACTGCTGGTGTAAAGCGGGGGAATTGGGTGGCAAAGACTTTCTCGTTACAGTCCCGCAGGCTCTGGGGTTTGTTGACGATCAGTACGCCTTCCCGTTCTGCGGCTTCGAGGATATAGGTGGAGTAGATGTACTCGCTGTCAAAGGGCGGATCCTTGCGCATCAAAATCACATCGAGGTCGGCGAGGGGCCTTTCCTGCTGCGCTCCGAGGGTGAACCACTGCTGGGGGTCGTTGTGTACATCGAGGGCCGCCATGGTCGCCACAGGCCGGCCATCGACAATGGCCAGATCTTTTTGCTCCATGTAAAACAGTGTCCAGCCCCGTTCCCTGGCGGCGAGCAACAGGGCAAGTGTTGTGTCTTTCTTGAAGTTGATGGTGTGGATTGGATCCATCACAACACCGATGGAATAGGGCATGGTTGATACCTTGGCTGTGTTGGCGACCACCGGGTCGCAGGAAAGGATTTCTTAACGGGCTGGCAGATTGATGGTGAGCATAGCAAGTCATGGAGTTGCCGTCATTCGGCATCCATATCATGCACTTTATCGGACAATGGCTTTTTGTGGGAGAGTGGTTGTAGATGTTCAGAGAAGTTTGTGCTAGAAATGCGTCCGGTAAATCAGCATGAGCCTGATAATTACAACTACGACACAAGGGGAGTGCCAATGGAGTTGAGACTGGACGGACTCAAGGTTATGGTCATCGATGACAGTAATACCATCCGTAAAACCGCTGAAACCCTCCTGACTAAAGCCGGATGCCAGGTAATAACCGCCATTGACGGATTCGATTCTCTGGCCAGAATTGCCGATCAGGAGCCAGACGTCATATTTGTCGACATCATGATGCCGCGTCTGGATGGCTACCAGACCTGCGCGCTGATCAAGAATAACAAACAGTTTCGCCATACGCCGGTCATCATGCTGTCAAGCAAGGATGGTCTCTTTGACAAGGCCAAGGGACGTATAGTGGGCGCGGATGACTACCTCACCAAACCCTTCAGTAAAAGTGAACTTTTTGACGCTCTTGCCAAGTATGCCCCGCGGGATCTTGGCGAAGTGGTCGAACCACAGGAAACCTGAGCCTTGCTGCAGCAGGGTTGAATTCCATCCACCAATGGCACTTTTTTCAAGCAACGAAATCGACCCAAAGCAACGGAACTTTCTTCATCTAACGGAACTTTGCCCAAGAGGGAAACCATGACAAAGATTCTCATCATTGATGATTCTCCCACAGAGATTCACAAGCTCAGAAATATTCTTACCAAGAACGGGCATGCCGTTATCGTCGCCGATTCCGGCGAAAGCGGTGTCATCCTGGCCAAGCGGGAAATGCCCGATGTGGTGCTGATGGATATCGTCATGCCGGGCATGAACGGTTTTCAGGCAACCCGTCAGCTTACCAAGGCCAAGGAAACCAGCCACATTCCGGTGATCATCGTCACCACCAAGGATCAGGAAACTGACCGTATGTGGGGTACCCGCCAGGGCGCCAAGGCATATCTCACCAAGCCAGTGACGGAAAAACAGCTGTTGTCCGCCATCGAGCAGGTGGTGGGCTGACAGCGGTGAAAGGAGAATCCTGTGAGCACTGATAATAATAACGAGGCCTACACATGGCTGGCAGCCCTGTCCCGACGCTACGGGGACAAAGCCCGCAGTTTGCCAGCCCAGATGGACGTTATTCCCACCCGCACCGTGGTCTGTTTCCACCTGCTCGGGGCGCCGGTGGCTATACTGCTCGAAGAAATGAATGAACTCTTCGAAGTCCCCCACTGCACCCGTCTGCCCAGGGTCAAGCCCTGGGTCAAGGGGGTTGCCAATGTGCGGGGCAAACTGACACCAATCATAGATTTCGCCAGCTTTCTCGGTGGCCGCCTGCAGGCATCACCCAAGCGTCAGCGGGTTGTGCTGATCGAACGCAACGGGATATCAGCCGGTCTTGTCGTTGATGATGTGGTTGGCATGAAGCATTTCCGGGTTGATTCTTACTCGGAAAAGAGAGACGTTGTTCCTCCACCCCTGGCGCGTTTTGTGCCTGGCACGTTTCTCAACGATGGGGAGTACTGGGCGCTGTTCAGGCCCGAGGCACTGTTTGGCCACGATGATTTCCTTGATGTGGCGGCGTAGTCTGATGGCCAGCCCGGGGAAAATTCAAAAAATGATTACAGCGGCAGGAAATGCCGGGAGAGAGACATGTTAAAAGGAACCAGTAAATTCAACGTCAGCAAACCCATGTTCATCCTGTCGGTGGCGTTTATTGCGTTGGTCGCTTTCGTGGTGTTCAACCTGGTGGTGGTGTCCCTGGACGGCGCCAGAGACCGTCGCAATCTCGACCTTGTGTCTGAGTTGCGCACACTGTCTTACCGGGTATCCGGTCTGTCGCGGGATGCCACCGACGGCCAGGAAGAAGCCTTCACCGAGCTCGAAAAGGTGATCATCGAGATGCAGGGCAGTTGGACCCAGCTTAAGGAAAATGGTGGCGAATTACCCACCGCCACCTTGCAGTCCTATGAATCCGTACTGATGAATGTCAAGCAGCAGACAGACGCCATCGTCGGTGACAAAGACACCATCATCTTCCTCCACCAGGTGGTTGACACCCTCAACGAGCGGCTGCCACAGCTCCAGGTGGCCCACGACCAGATTGTTGACACACTGCTTGACGCCCGTGCACCGGCAGACCAGGTGTCGGTGGCCCAGGCACAGTCCTGGCTTGCGGAACGCATTGGTCGCAATGTGGAAAAGATGCTTGCCGGTGGCGATGATGCCGAGGCCGCTGCGGACCAGTTCAACCGGGATGCCAACCTTTTTGGCCGGGTTCTCGACGGCATGAAAAACGGCGACGTCGCCCTTGGCATCAGTCGTGTGAGTGACGGTCGCGCTCGCGCCAACCTGCAACAGATCACCACTCAATTTGAGTTCGTGAGCAATTCCATCCAGGAAATTTTTGACGCCACCCCGGCCCTGTTCCGGGCCCGTCAGGGCACCGACACCATTCTCGATCAAACCCCGGCTCTGCTGGAATCCGCTGCCGGCTTGGCAGATTCCATTACGGCACTGCCCGCCAGCAGAACCCTGTCCAACGCCTCGGCACTGGTGGCAGGCATCATTGCCGCTATCCTGCTGGCACTGATCGGCCTGCAGGTGTACGCCAGCACCCGCCAGAGTCTGAAGGATACGGCGGAGGCCAACGAGAAGAACCAGCAGGCGATTTTGCGATTGCTCGACGAAATTGAAGGTCTCGGTGATGGTGACCTGACCGGCCAGGCAACGGTAACGGAGGATTTCACCGGCGCTATCGCCGATGCAATCAACTTCACCATTCACCAGCTGCGTGAATTGGTGGCGCGGATTCAGGACACCGCTGAAAACGTATCGTCATCGGCGAATGAAACCCGCGCAACAGCACTGCAGTTGGCGGATGCCTCCGAGCACCAGGCCCAGGAGATTGCCGGGGTTTCCGCTGCCATCAACGAAATGGCATCTACCATTGATCAGGTGTCGGCCAACGCTGCCGAATCCGCCTCGGTGGCATCGCGCTCTGTAAGCATTGCCACCAATGGCGCCAATGTGGTCCAGAGCAACGTCAAGGGTATGGATACCATTCGCGAGCAGATTCAGGATACCTCCAAACGGATCAAGCGGCTGGGTGAGAGCTCACAGGAAATTGGCGATATCGTATCGCTGATTTCTGACATTGCCGACCAGACCAACATCCTTGCACTCAACGCCGCTATTCAGGCGTCCATGGCCGGTGATGCCGGCCGCGGTTTTGCGGTGGTTGCAGATGAGGTGCAACGTCTGGCGGAACGTTCCGCCGGTGCTGCCAAGCAGGTTGCCTCACTGGTAAAAGCCATCCAGACCGATACCCACGAAGCGGTATCTTCCATGGAGCAAACCACGTCAGAAGTGGTGAAGGGTGCCCAGCTTGCCCACGATGCGGGTTCTGCCCTGGAAGAGATCCAGACGGTATCGGCGACCCTCGCAGAATTGATCCAGGATATTTCCGGTGCAGCCAAACGTCAGGCCACCACTGCTGGTCAGATCTCCGCCACCATGAACATTATCCAGGACATTACGTCCCAAACCACATCGGCAACCAACAACACTGCCAGTTCGATCGGTGAACTGGCGGAAATGGCCGTTGAGCTCAGGGAATTCGTTGCCGACTTCAAACTGCCCACCCACCTCAATCGCAAGGTTGCAGTGGTGGCCACAGGGCCAACCCTCGCGGAATCCCTGGCAGCGCTGGACGCCCAGGAGGCGCGGAATCAAGCCCAGTCCCAGGCAGATGAGGTTGCCCAGGAAGACGCCCAGGACGAACAGTGGGACGACGAAGAATACCTGGCCTCAGCCCTCGCTGCCGAAGAGGCGGAAGAGGCAGAGGAACAGGAACGCCTCACCACATCCCATGGTCTCAATGGCGCCAGCCAGGGAGCAGGTGTTGCTGAACTGGAAGCAGAACTGGCCACCGTGGATCTCGATGAGTTCAGCATTGACGAAAGTGAAGGGGAACGTCGCGGGGTATAGCTTTTACCCTCAGGGTTGATGCCAGCCCGGGACAGTACCGTGGCTTGCGGAGTGTTGCGACATGCTGCCCCGCAGGTCAGGCCAGAATGCCGGAAACAGGGATGAGGTTGCCGTTTCGTCCCCGTTTCCCGCTGTAATGGCCCGTCATACGGGCGCCATAGAATAAGGTAACTGCGTGGAAACCCATCAAACATTGCAAGGACTTGACTGGCTGTGCGGGGAAGTGGAGGCCAGTCTGGCGCTTGCCTGCGATGCGCTGGAACAATTTCTGCTCGTACAGACAACCCGTGCGGATGGCGCAAGTCATTTGCAGTTGTGTCTCGATTATATCCATCAGGTTGAAGGGGCCCTGAAGATTGCCGGAAGCGAGGGCGGCGCCCTGCTTGCGGCTGAAATGACAGCGGTTGTGGGGGCGATAAACACCAACACCCTGGCCAATGTCGGTGAGGCTTCCGAGGTGCTCGTCCAGGCTATCAACAGTCTTCCCGGTTATTTGCGCCACCTGGTGGCCGGTGGTGTTGACCGGCCCACCTCCCTGATCACCATGCTCAACGATCTGCGGGCAGTGCGCGGTGAGCGTCTTTTTACGGAATCCGTTGTCTTTACCCCTAACGTTTCGCTGCTGGATGCTGCTGAAGCAGGGCTACCCATGACTGGTCGCGACGCTGTCAGCCAGGAAGCCCTGCGCAATCTGGTGAAAAAGCTGCGCAAAATGTACCAAGCCGCACTGCTGGGTTTACTCAAGTCAACAGTGCCGGGTACCCATCTCAAAAACCTCGAAAAGGTGTGCAGCCGGTTGCGGGAACTTTGCCATGGCACTGCCCGTGAACAACTGTGGCGCACCGCAGGCGCTTTCGTCGAGGGTATCTTTCACCACAGCATCCACTTGAGCAGTGCCAGCCGCTTCCTGTTGCGTGAGCTCGACAGGGAAATTCGCCTGCTGGCGGAAAGTGGTGCCAAAGCTTTCGACCAACCCTTTCCCCGGTCACTGTTCAATAATCTGCTCTACTATGTGGCGGTTTCGGCAGCCAGCACCCCCCGTATAGCCAGTGTCAGGGCCGCCTTTGGTCTTGATGTCGCGGTGCCAGCTGCAATAGCAGCGGACAGCGTTGACAGTGCGGCACAGCTGGACAGCCTGCTGGTTGAAGCTGTGGCCCAGGGCTTGATCCAGGAGATCACCTCTGTAAAGGATCTGGTGGAAGAATTTATTGCTTCGGGTCGCGAAAACCGTGCTCCCCTGCGCCAGACCCTGCCGTGCCTGAAATCCATTGCCGATACCCTTGCCATGCTTGCACAGGATTCATTGCGAGAGTCTGCCTGGCAGATTTTTGCCAGGGCGGAGCTGCTGGTGGAAGCTGACACCACAGATAATACTGAACTGGAAAATCTGGCGACGCTGATCATGGATCTTGAGTCGGCCATCAATGCCTGGCGCATCAGCGCCCATCCCCAAAGGGGGTCCGCTGACCTGCCCCCGGGCCTGCGCATGGAAGTCAATCTGGCGTGGGGAAAGCTGATGGAAGAGGTTACCCGGGATCTGGAAGATATCAAGCAAACCCTGCTGGCCTATGTCACTGCCGGGCGGGATGGTGCCCTGTTGGCCAAGACGCCGTCGGCCCTGATGCAGCTTGCGGCGGTGCTGGAACTCTCCGGACTGGAGCGTTGCGCAGCGATCCTCAAGGCCTGTGGCGACTACATTCATTGCGAACTGGTTGTCGGCAGCACTATCGCCGAGCTGAGTAGTCTGGACAGGCTGGCTGATGCTATCACAGCGGTTGAGCATTACCTTGCAGAAGGCCATATGCCAGGCGCACAAGGCAACAACGCCCTGCTCAATCGGGCACAAACCAGTATCGAGAGCCTGGGCTACTCCCTGGCAACACCTACCCTGACCGAGTTTCAGGGTAATGGCTCTATACCTGCTGAAGCCCCTGACCCGAGTGCTGGTGGTCAATTGGCTGCAGTGCCGGTACGCCCACTCCAGGAGCAACAAACCATGGATCATGATGATATCGACCCCGAGATAAGGGAAGTCTTTGTGGAAGAGGCCCGGGAGGTGCTGGCCACACTGAGTGATTGCTATCCGAGCTGGGCAGCGGATCACGACAATGACGAAGCTCTCGCACAAACCCGCCGCGCCTTCCACACCCTCAAGGGCAGTGGCCGCATGGTCGGCGCCAGCGAAATCGGCGAACTGGCATGGTCCCTTGAAAACCTGCTGAACAGGGTTATCGAGGGCCGTATCAGCCCTACGCCACCACTGCTTGACTGTGTGGGTGAAGCCCTGGCACTGTTTCCCGCCATGGTTTCTGCCTTTGAGCGGGCCAACAGCAATTTTGACCAGTCCAGGGCGGGCATGGTGCGTTCCCTGGCAACCCGCCTTGCGGAAGGCGAGGCCGTTGACCTTGCGGCCATTGCGGCCGAGACGGCGGCCCTTGAGCTCAGCGCCAAGGCAGGGGCTGAGACGGATGAGAACAATCTGCTGCTGGAAATCTTTGCCAAGGAAGCCCTCGGACACCTGGAAGTGGTGCGCCAGTTCGTGGCCATGCAGCGCAGCAAGGCGCCTTTTTATGACCATCCCTCTGCAAAGCTGCAAAGTGCGCTGCATACCCTCAAGGGCAGTGCCCATATGGCAAATATCGAGTCTCTCGCCGAGCTGGTAACGCCCCTCGAACGTTTTATGCGGGAAATGCTCAATTTCCAGGTCGCCCTCGACCCCGATATTGTCGATCTGCTGGCGGATGGGGTGGACTACAGCCAGAAAATTGTCTCAGGACTCGGCGACGGTTCGGGAATTGACGCTGGCGAGCTTGCGATTTTCAAGGCCCGTATCCTCGAACTGCGGGAAAAGGCCATTGGCCCATCCCTCGGTCAGGGAGAGGAGCCCCAGCGACCGGTGGATCCGGCATTTCTCAATCTCATCATGGCCGATGGCATGCAGCGAGTGCTGGATGCCGAGGCCACCCTCGCAGACTGGTGCAGCGATGCTGACTTCGAGCTGGCCCGGCTGCAGGGGATCGCCGCAGAATTGCGCGAACTCAACACCGGCGCCGAACGGGCAGGACTCGCGCCACTGGTGGCCCTCACCGATGAATTGGCCAATTGCTACGACAGTATTCTGGAAAAACGGATTCAGCCCTCCGAGGCTGGCAAGGCGACATTGCTTTGGGCCCATGAGGTTCTGCTCGACATGGTGGACGCAGTGGCGGCCCATCAGGATATGGCGCCTGCCCCCGAATCCCTGCGGGCGGACATTGCCACCCTGTCGGCTTCGTCCGGCATTGCTGCCAGTGTAGAGGCGGAAAATCTGGCCGCAGCAATGGAGCAAATGGTATTGCCAGCGGATGCCGATCTGGAAATCATCGACCTCTTTCTCCATGAAGCGGATGAATTGCTGGAATCCATGGAGCGAACATTTCAGGGCTGGCGTGAAGCCCCCCATGACAGCGCTCACCCCGATTCCCTCAAGCGCACCCTGCACACCTTCAAGGGTGGCGCCAGGATGGCCAGCCTGGAGGCCCTTGGCAATGTCAGTCACGATCTTGAAGCCGTTGTGATCAGCCGCGAGAAACAGGTTGCAGAGGGCAGTATTGGCGCCATCAGCGCCATGCTCGCCTACTACGATGTGCTGGCCAATGGCGTTGAAAAGATCAGGGCTGCTTACCAGCAGGCCCTCGCCAGCCCTGCCCCGGTGGAGGAATACGGCCAGCCAGCCACTGCAGGCGATGTCAAACAGGTGGAGGTGGCGACGGATGAGCCGGAAAGCGCAGAACCCATGGCGCAGCCAACAGAGACTGCCGGTGAAACCTGGCCCAGCGCGGAAATACTGCCCTTTACCGGCACCTATAAGGGGCTGGACAGCGCCGGGCCGAGCGTCAGCGATGCCGAACAGCAGGCAGCCACCCAGGAAATGGTCAAGGTGGCAGCCCCCATGCTGGACATGCTGGTCAATCTGGCGGGGGAAACCAGTATTTCCCGCGGCCAGGTGGAACAACATATCAGCGAATTCATGTTTTCCCTCGACGAGATGGAAGCCACTATCCGCCGCATGCACGACCAGGTGCGCCGCCTTGGTATCGAGACCGATGCCCAGGTCATGTTCCGCCGCGAACAGATCGAATCCTCCGACAGCAGCGAGGGCTTTGATCCCCTCGAAATGGACCGCTACTCCCAGCTCCAGCAGCTGTCCCGCAGCTTGCTGGAATCGGCCTCTGACGTGCAGGATCTGCGCGACACCCTGGTGGACAAGGCCCGCGATGCCGAGTCGCTACTGCTGCAGCAATCCCGCATCAACACCGATCTGCAGGAAGGCCTGATGCGCACCCGCATGGTGCCTTTCTCCCGCCTCGTGCCACGGCTGCGCCGTATTGTCCGCCAGGTGAGCAATACCCTCGGCAAACAGGTGGTATTGAAACTGGAAAGCATTGACGGGGAAATTGACCGCTCGATTCTGGAGCGCATCGTGCCGTCTCTGGAGCATATGATCCGAAATGCGGTTGACCACGGCATAGAAGGTGAAGCCGAGCGGCTGGCACTGGGCAAGGCTCTGGAGGGTACCCTGTCCCTGAGTTTCGCCCGGGAAGGGGGCGACGTGTTGATCCGCCTGGCGGACGATGGTCGCGGTCTCAATGTGGATGCCATTCGCGCCAAGGCCATCGCCAGTGGTTTGATGTCGGAACACGCCACTTACAGCGACCAGGATATCTACCAGTTTATTTTTGCCCAGGGATTTTCCACATCAACGGAGATCAGCCAGATTTCCGGTCGCGGTGTGGGTATGGATGTCGTCAACAGCGATGTGCGCCAGCTCGGGGGTTCCGTGTCTATCGTCACCCAGCCCGGCGCCGGTACCGAATTTACCGTCAGGCTGCCATTCACCGTCTCGGTCAACCGGGCGCTGATGATCGAGGCCGGGGAGGACTCCTACGCCCTTGCCCTCAACTCCATCAGTGGCGTTACCCGGCTTCCCCCCGCTGAGCTCCTGGAGTTCTACCGCAATCCTGGCAAGCGACTTGAGTACGGTGGAGAAAAGTATGAAGTGCGCTACCTGGGCAGTTTGCTGTCTGCTGAATTGCGCCCCAATCTCGACACCGCCATGGGCCAGTTGCCCCTGGTGCTGATTCGCAGCGATGGCAGAAACTATGCTGTGCAGGTGGATGGCCTGATAGGCAGTCGCGAAATTGTGGTTAAAACCCTCGGCGCCCAGTTCAGCCGTGTACCCGGTCTGTCCGGCGCCACGGTGCTGGGGGATGGTCGGGTAGTGGTTATTCTCGATTTGCAGGCGCTGCTCAGGGATCAACCGGTGATGGCTGCTGTGGCCCCCGTGGCGGTAGAAAAGGCGCCGGAGGCCGATCACATCCCGCTGATCATGGTGGTGGACGATTCCGTCACTGTGCGCAAAGTGACCGGGCGTTTCCTGGAGCGGGAGGGGTTCCAGGTTATTACGGCCAAAGACGGTGTCGACGCCATGCGGGTATTGCAGGACAACACCCCGGACGTCATGTTGCTGGATATCGAAATGCCCCGTATGGATGGTTTCGAGGTGGCGCGTCTGGTGCGCTCTACCCAGCGCCTCAAAAATCTGCCCATCGTGATGATCACCTCCCGCACCGGGGAAAAACACCGGGAGCGGGCGCTGTCCATGGGGGTTGATCGCTATCTGGGCAAACCCTATCAGGAAGAGGTTCTCATCAGTACGGTGTATGAGATGTTGCGACGCATCGACAGCGCGGCGGAGCAGGCGGGATGACAGTGACACAGCACATCATTTGCACAGCAAACCAGGCAGGCAAACGGGGTAAACAATGAATCAGGTGGTTGAAAAAGCGGAATTATTACCGGACCGGATCAGTTGCCTGGTTCTGCCACTGGTGGGCCAGCGCCTGCTGGTTCCCCTCACCGCCATCGCTGAAGTGGTTTCCACGGGGTCAAGCCCCGTTGGCGGCAACAGTGATGGTCTGTTCTATGGCTGGATCAACTGGCGGGAGCAGCGGATTCCCCTCATATCCCTGGAAGTGCTGAACGGCGATGGTCGGCCACCATTGGCTGAATTCAATCGCATTGCCGTATTCAATGCCGTGGGCGATCTGGCGTCATTGGGCTTTTACGGGATACGTCTTGACGCCATTCCCCAGCCCGTTCACGTGACGGCGCAAACTGTACTGGCCCAAAGCGACGACAAGCAGATTCTGCGGATGATGGACGCTGTGGTGGGCGATCAGCAGGTGTGGCTGCCGGATATGGATGCCGTCGAAACCAAGGTTGCTGAACTGACGCGGCCCTGATTAGCCCCTGTGCAGCCATCACCTTGGCAGCTGTCTTTTATCAGGGCTTGAGAGCGCTGTAAAACGCAGCCAGGTTCTCGATATCCTCATCGCTCAGGTTTGCAACCATGGGAGACATGGCGGGATCGACCCGCCCCCCATCCCTGAAAGCTTTCATCTGTTTTACCAGATAACCCTTTTTCTGCCCTGCCAGGTTTGGCCACAGGTCCATGGGGCTCTTGCCGTCGGCACCATGACAAGCGGTGCAGGTGACAGACTTGGCCTTGCCCGCCTCAGGGTCGCCAGCCAGCAGTGCTGGGGAACTGAACAGAAAGGCTATGGCAAGTGAGGCGAGCAAGGGTGCTTTCACATAGGAACCCATAACAATATCCCGTAGTCGATGGAGCATGGTTGATAATTCAAATTCACATTCAGACAACCCCGATTGAGGGTATATCTGGCTGTCACACTATGCGCAATCAGATCAGCCCCAAGTCCGACAGACTGCTGGCACACAGTGGCCATGGTATGAAAAATCTACAAAGACTTCATGAAAACTTTTGAGTTGCGCTGGTAATTGTAGAGTTCCTTCCTGGGTGCAGGCAGGGCATCAACGGCAACGGGCTGAAAACCCTGTTCCAGAAACCAGTGGGCGGTCTGGGTGGTGAGCACAAACAGCTGCTGCAAACCTTGGCTGCGCGCCTGTTTTTCAATGTGATCCAGCAGGCGCGATGCCAAGCCGCGGTTGCGATAATCCGGATGGGTGACGACACAGGCCAGTTCGGCGGAGTGGTGATCCGTGAAGGGGTACAGGGCAGCACAGGCCACCAGCACATTTTCTGCATCCACCACCAGGGTAAATTGCGAGATTTCCGTTTCCAGCAACTCCCTGGAGCGTTTCACCAGCACGCCGGCATCCTCCAGGGGTGAAATGATATCCAGCAGCCCGGCAATATCGTCAATGACAGCACTGCGAATCACCTCATTGCCGTCATGGAGCAGCAGGGTTCCTTCCCCCTCCCGGGTAAACAACTCGCAGAGCAGGGCGCCGTTCTTTTCGTAACTGATGATATGGGCTCGCGCCACCCCGTTGTGGCAGGCCAGGTATGCGGCATTGAGCAGATTTTTAAGCCCCTGATCGCTGCCCAGTCGCGCCAGGCAATCGCTGACATCCGGCAGAGAAAGAATCCTGATCAGATTGCCGTCCCTGTCGGGAATGCCTGGCTGCTCACTGAACAGGATGAGCTTTTCCGCCTTGAGGGCGAGGGCCGCCTGGGTAGCCACATCCTCATAGGCGAGATTGAACGCCTCCCCGGTCGCGGAATAGCCCAGTGATGACAGCAGCACAATGGCATTGTCATCGAGTTGGCGCTGGATGCCGGCACGGTCGACCCTGCGCACCGCGCCACTGTGGTGATAATCAATGCCGTTGCGCACCCCCACCGGCTTGGCGGTAATGAAATTGCCGCTCACCACACGGATGCGGGCTCCGTGCATAGGGGAGTTGGCGAGCCCCATGGACAGCACACCTTCAATGGCAATGCGGGTATTGCCCACCGCATCCCTGACACAGTCCATGGTGGCGCTATCGGTTACTCTGGTGTGGTCCTGGAAGCGGGGTGCTATATTGCGGCTGGCAAGGCGCTCTTCGATCTGGGGCCTTGCCCCGTGGACCAGCACAATGCGAATGCCCAGAGAGTTGAGCAGGGCAATGTCCTGTACCACATGGGTAAAGTTGGGGTGCAAAACGCCGTCACCGCTGATGGCGATAACAAAGGTTTTGCCCCTGTGCATATTGATGTAGGGGGAGGTTTCACGGAAAAACTTGACGTAGTTGATCATGGCAGGCCAGCGCTCGGTTCGCGCAGATTATAAGGCAATGACACGGCAAGAAAATACAGTGGTTTTTTTGAGGTTCATACCCCAGGCTCTACAGCTACCCCGTCATCCCACAACAGGAGTACCTAGATGAGTAAAGCGATTCTATTTTATGAGCCGGGCCCGGCAGAAGTGCAGTGCCTGGAGGACGTGACTGTGCCTGCCCCCGCTCCCGGCGAAGTCAGAATTCGCGTTGCCGCCATCGGTCTCAATCGTTCCGATCTTATTTTTCGCTCCGGTCATCACCCCATGAAACCCCAGTCGCCATCGGGCAATGGCGCTGAGGCTGCCGGCGTGGTGGACAGTGTTGGGCCAGGTGTAACAAGTATTGCCATTGGCGAGGCCGTCTGCGTAGTGCCCCATATGGACCCGGAGCGCGGCACTTACGGCGAGCTGATCAATGTCGCTGCTGACAGGGTGATGAAGGCGTCACCCCATCTGACCATGGAAGAAAACGGCGCCTTCTGGGCCAGCTACCTCACGGCCTGGGGTGGCCTGATCGAAGAGGGCAAACTTGCTGAGGGTGATTTTGTGATTATCCCGGCGGCCTCCAGCAGTGTTGGCCTGGCCGCGATCCAGATTGCGAAAATGGTCGGCGCCGTGCCCATCGCCATCACCGGCAGTGAGTCAAAGGTCGCAGCGTTGAGGGACGCAGGCGCTGCCCATGTGATGCTCAGCAGCGACACGAATCTGGCGGAGCACATCATGACCATCACCGGAGGCGTGGGCGCCCGCGTGGTATTCGACCCGGTGGGTGGCGACCAAACCCTGGTGCTGGCAGCGGCGATGGCAAGGCGCGGTATCTATGTGCTTTATGGGGTGTTGAGTGGGGGCGTGACACCCTTTCCCGTTGGTCCGGCCTTTGAAAAGCTGCTGACCATGACCATCTTTCGGCTCGACTTCGTCAACCGCCCGGAGGAGCTGCCACGGGCTATGGCATTTCTTGAGCAGGGGTTGGCATGCGGTCTGCTCAAGCCGGTGATCGACAGTACCTTCCCGTTTGAAGAGGTGGTGCAAGCCCATCACCATATGGCCTCGAACCGGCAATTCGGCAAGATCGTACTGACGGTTTGAAAGTCTGATTGATGCCCAGGTAGAGGGCTGTCAGGCCTTGGCTGATCCCAGGCAGTAATGGCTGATCAGCTGTTTGAGTGTCTCCACCATTGGGTTGATGCGCTCCAGGCCCAAAAACTCATCGGGCTGATGGGCCTGGTCGATATCCCCAGGTCCAAGCACCACCACATCCATACCCAACTCATTAAGGTAGGGTGCCTCGGTGGCGAAAGCCACCGCCTCGGCGCTGTGGCCCGTGAGTTTTTCACACACGGCAACCAGATCCGTGGTGCGCGCCGCACTGAAGGCCGGTACTGTGTAGTGGCTGAGTGTGACAGCGGTGCCATTGTCCTTTCCCAAAGACAACAACTTGCCCTCCAGCAGCCGCTGTAGTTCAACCATATCCATGCCCGGCAACGGGCGGATCTCAAACCCCAGCTCACAGTGACCACAAATGCGGTTGGGATTGTCCCCGCCGTGTACGCAACCCAGGTTGAGGGTGGGGTAACTCACGGCAAACAGCGGATCGCTGTAGTTGGCTTTCAGTTCCGCCTGAAAGACCAGCAACTCGGTGAGCACCTGTTGCAGGGTGTGCATGGCGTTGTTGCCAAGGGCGGGATTGCTCGAATGCCCGGAGCGCCCGGCGATCACCAGTTTTTCCACCATGATGCCCTTGTGCATGGTGATGGGCTTGAGGCCGGTGGGCTCGCCAATCACCGCGCAGCGGGCTGTGGGTTTGGCGGCAGCGGCGAGGGCCTTGGCCCCCGCCATGGAGGACTCCTCATCGGCGGTGGCGAGAACTATAAGCGGTTGTTGCAAGGCCATGCCCTGAAAACTTTTTACCGCCTCAATGACCAGTGCAAAAAAACCTTTCATGTCAGAGGTGCCAAGGCCGTAAAAGCGGTTGTCCCGTTCAGTGAGGGCAAAGGGATTGTGCTGCCACAGGCTGTCATCACAGGGCACTGTGTCGGTATGGCCCGCGAGCACCAGCCCGCCGGGGCCGCTGCCAAGTGTGGCAATGAGATTGGCTTTGCGGGGGTCCGCCAGTGGCATGATTTCGATCTGGAAGCCAAGATCTTCCAGCCAGTGGGCAAGCAGCTCGATCACCTCACGGTTGCCCTGGTCAATGGCGGGAAGCACGCTGCTGATGGAGTTGGCCTGGATCAGGGCCTTGAGCATCTGTTCAATAGTCATGGCCTGAGTTTACGTTGCGCTGTTGGCAAATGCCAAGCACAAAGTGGCGTGGCAACATGGCCCGCAAGAAAGCGCTAAAGCGGGTCACCAGCAGCCTTGTCCCGATAGACAAAGCGATAACCTATCGTGACTTGGCGCCTCCCGTGAGCACAGCCTGTTTACCCCTGGCGGGGCCTCATTCTGCAGCACATTTTCACTCTGAGCGATGATTTTACCGGCGTGATCATGGGGCGGATGGCTGCGAGAAAATGTCGCAAAAGGGTATATGGTGACGCGTTATGCTCTCTTCTCCCCGGAGGGGTTGACCTAGAATCCGCTCCATGCTGAAACAAAAATAGCAGCTGATTGCACACAGCAAATTTAAAAGCAGACCTGCAGCTATCGATAAACCAGCAGTAAAAGATGGAAGAAACTGCAAGGTCTATAAATATCATAATCAAAAAGAGGTTATTGACTCATGATCAAGTCATATCTGAAGCCAATCTCATTCGCAGCCATAACGTCGGTCTCATTATCACCTCTGGTATTCGCGCAATCCGAAGATAACAGGAGTCGCCTTGAAGAAATTGTGGTAACGGCAACGAAGCGTGACCAATCGCTACAGGATGTTCCGTCTTCAGTATCCGTATTAACCAGTGCCGACATTCAGGCAGCCGGTATCAAACGGCCCAATGATTTTCTTGCCAGCGTCCCCAATGTCACTTTTTATGAAGACAATGCGGGCGAGGTGACCATCAACGTGCGCGGACAAACCGGTGTTCGCAGCGGTGATCCCAACGTGGCTATCGTTGTCGATGGCGTACCAATGGTCACACTCAAGGCATTTAATCAGGATCTGGTGGATATCGAGCAGATCGAGGTTCTTAAAGGGCCTCAGAGTGCCGTCTATGGGCGTAACGCTGCTGCTGGTGCGGTTGTTATCACCACCAAAGACCCAAGTGACATCATGGAAGGGTCTGTCAGTGCCACCGTAGGTAATTGGGATAGCTGGCAGATTTCAGGCAATATCAGCGGACCTGTTACCGACACGCTCAAGTACTCTCTTGCAGTGTCTAAACGTGAAACCGATGGACCTTTTACCGGTGTAACAGGTATTGACATGTACGCCTTTAAAACCCAAATGTCTCGCCTGAAATTACTTTGGGAACCAAATGAAGACCTGACAGTACGTTTCAGAGTTGGTGCGCACGATTCCGAGGGAACCGGTATAAGCTATCACGCACAAATTGCGCCCAACCTGAACGTCAACGATCTTAGCCAGAAATATGTTACAGATATTGCCGGTGTCCTGGATGAAGAAATGCTCGATACGGTTTTGGATGTTGAATACGATCTTGATAATCTGAGCCTCCGTTCCATCACTGGCTATAACAAATTCAATCAGATATCTGCCGGGGATTTGATCCCTTACGTTCCTTTCGGAGACCCGCTTTCGTTTGGAGATTTGACTCAGTCCTATCCGACAATCGATGAATCAATATCACAGGAATTCCGCATATCATCAAACTACGACGGTAGTATCCAGTGGATGGCAGGTGTCTACTATCTGAAATTCCGGCGCGAACAACGTTCAGAGTTCAATTTGGACGATGGCAGTGGTTACACTGAAACATCTCTGGGCGTGGATACTGGCCCTCATGCAACAGTCGTCTACTCAGCTGCTGACAAGGATACAAAGAATTTGGCATTTTTTGCCAATATGCAGTGGGATATCACTGACCAATTCAGGCTTGAACTTGCTGGGCGTTACGATAAGGAAGAGCGATCCATTAAGGATTTTGCTCCGGCAGGATTCAGTGCCTGTATAGGCAGCCTGACCCTGAGCTGCTCTGACTCTGAGACATTTACCAATTTCTCACCCAAGGTGTCGTTAATCTATCTGGCGAGTGATGACATCACCCTGTATGCCAACTATGGGCAAGGATACAAGGCCGGTGGATTTAATCCCATCGGTAGCCAGCAGCGATTCATTGCAACCGTGCCACCCGGTACGCCGGTCTATCTGAAAGATACTTACGAAGAAGAAGAGTCAAAGTCCTACGAATTGGGCATGAAGGGAACTTTCTTTGACGGTGCCTTGCGAATCAATGCTGGTGCTTTCTATACGATAGTAGATGGTGCGCAGCAGTTTGAGTTCTTCCCGCTATCCGGTGACCAGACAGTGACCTCTGCTGATGAAGTTGAATTGAAAGGCTTCGATATCGACTTCCAGGCAATATTGCCCGGAGAAATCGAGTTGTTCGGTGGCTACGGTTACGTGGATGGCGAAATAACCAAATTCGCAGCCAACCCAGCCTTTGAGGGAAATACGACACCCCTGACGATGAAGTATACGGCGACCCTTGGCGTCACCAGGGATTTTGCTGTCGGCGACGCATTGATCCTCACGCCAAGAATAGAAGCCTTGGCCTATGGTCCTACTTTCTGGGATTTCGCCAATACGGCAGGTACCGAGCGAGATTCATATGAGCTGTTGGATGCACGCTTGACCCTATCTGGTGGCAGCTGGTCAATTTCTGCCTGGGGCAAGAACCTGACAGATGAAGATTATTTTCAGGAGTATGTACCACTTGCGGGAATTCTTGCGGTAGCTTTCCGTGCGCCGACTCGCAGTTATGGTGTGGATTTGACCTATAAATTTTGATTCTTCAAGGCTATCTTTCGACATGTATTGGTCAGGTGAAGGGTATCAATCTTCACCTGACCAGCGACGGCAAGGTCTTTCACGAGCGCAGTCTTTGGGATAGCGCCAGCCTGTTACGGCAGCTGGGGTCGCCGTCAGGGGCGGAAAAACTCGATCTTGGCTCAATAGTTTTTGGCTGGTCCGATTCTGGAATACAGGCTCTGACAACAGGCGAAACGGTTTATGGTGGTATTTATGGATAAAGAAAACCTGGCCCTTGCGGCGGCCCGGATGGAGATAGAATATCTGCGTCGTCTCTATGCCCGCGCCTGTGACCTGATCTGCGAAAACACAGCCGCGACCATTGCCGCCGGTGCCGATATTTTCCAGCGTATTTTTACCACTGAGGCGGTCATTGTTGTGACCATTGGCGGCCAGGATGTGCTCAGGGCCTGCGGCCCGGCCCAGTGGGCCGGTGTGGTGAAGGACGCCTTGTGCGACACCTTTGAAGCTACCCAGCATCTTATCGGCACCCAGATCGTGGATATCCAGCGGCTACCGTGGGAAGGAGGCGAAGGCCAAGCTTCCATGACCAGCTACCTGCAGGCCTGGCACGCCGGTGAGGACGGCATCCTCGATATCTTCATCGGAACCTATTACGACCAGGTGCGCTATACACAAGGTCTGGGTTGGCAGATAGATCATATGCGGCTGGTGCGCACTTCCGGCGAAGTCCGCCCACTGGCGGGTGGGCAGCAGGCATCATTCCTGATGCGTTGAGCCTTGAGGCTGAAGGTGCAGAGGGCAGAACCGGGTAATCGCAAGGGTAATGGATGGTTTGCAACCGCGCGGCCTTGTTCTAGAATCGGGTTCAATGCCGTAACCCCATACCTATAATGACCACCAAAAATGTCTTATCGCCGGGCACACGCACGGCCCTTTCCGGTTACGTACTCGCCATGGCCCATGCCATGGAGGAGGCTGGTGTCGACTACAAGGCACTGATGGACAATGTCGGCATGGACTACACCCACCTGGAGGATTTTGGCTACCGCTACAGCCAGGATCAGGTAACCCATTTGTGGAAAGCTGCGGTCGACGCCAGCGGTGACCAGAACTTTGGTCTCAAGGTGGCAAGACATATCCGCCCCTCCAGTTACCATGTGGTGGGCCACGCCATGTTGTGCAGTGATTCGTTGCGCTCCGCCACCCGGCGCTTTGCGCGCTTTGCCAAGCTGGTGTCCGATTCGGCGGTGGTCAGGTTTATGGAAAAGGACGATTACTGCCGTCTTGAAATTGAACTGGAAACCGGCGGCGAACTGCCGCGCTATCAGGCTTTTGATACGGTGCTTGCAGGGTTTCTTGAATACTGCCGCTGGATAGCTCACGACCCTCTCGATCCCTATGAAGTGTTTTTCACCCACTCGGTTCCTGCCGATCCAGAGGAATACGCGGCGGTGTTCCGCTGCCCCATTTACTACGAGCAGGATGTCAACGCTCTGGTTTTCAAGTCTGCGGAGATGGACCGCCCCATTCCGGGAGCCAATGAAGAACTGGGGTCACTGCTGGATGAATTGGCCTCGCGCTATCTGGCAGACCGGGTGCAGGGACGTTTTTCACGTCGGGTCAGGGATATCCTCCTGATGAAGCTCTCCAGCGGTGAGCCATCCAGGGCCGAAACAGCGCAAAGCATGCATATGACGGAACGCACCCTGGCGCGGCGCCTGACGGAAGAAAACACGACTTTCTACGAAATCCTCAAGCAGGTGCGGGAAGAGCAGGCCTATACTCACCTCAAGCACACCGAGATGAATATCGAGGATATTGCCAATCTGTTGGGGTTTTCTGATCGCGGGACTTTCTCCCGCGCCTTCAAAAGCTGGACCGGCAAACGGCCCACTGAGTGGCGCGCAGAGCACGCCCATCTTGTTGATAGCCTGGATGATGAGGCGCAGGCCTGATTCAGGGCTTGCCCCTGTCGGTTGCACAACATTTACCTGCAAGGGGTGAATTTGTCACGTAAGGCCTAACAGGGTCATTGTCAGCCATTCTGTTGGCCAGGCAGAACCACTATGTTTACTCCACTATCGATAACCAAAATTCTGGAGTAGTGGATGCAACTCAGGCAAGTCGCCCTGAACGACAAATACACGGCTGTGGGTACAGAGGTACTGATGTCCGGCACCCAGGCGCTGGTGCGTGTGCCGATGCTGCAGCACACACTGGACAAGCAGGCGGGTCACAATACGGCTGGCTATATCTCCGGTTATCGCGGCTCCCCCGTGGGGGGCTACG